>Ga0190274_10000025_pt1 | contig 206123 bp, 145 predicted proteins | sample Popmic531T_FD_133002 | JGI IMG/M metagenome (GOLD analysis project Ga0190274, IMG submission 133002) | Populus adjacent soil microbial communities from riparian zone of Yellowstone River, Montana, USA - 531 T | ecosystem: Environmental > Terrestrial > Soil > Riparian zone | place: USA...
AAAGTGGCCGCCTTCAGCTCGGAACGGTGGCCGCCTTCGTCTCGGAATGGGTGGCCGCCTTCACGTCGGAACGGTGGCCGCCTTCGCGTCGGAATGGGTGGCCGGATTCGCTCGGAATCCCCAGCCAGAATCCTGGAAAGGGTATTCCGATCTCGATCGAGAACTTTGGACAGTGCTTCTACAGCCGAGTTCCGGACAAACCGATTGATGTCATTCACGGCATCCAGAATAGCTTGCTGGATCTCGGCATCCTCACCGACCAGATCCGCCAGCCCCCGGACAGCCGCTAATCGAATGAGGTTATCGGGGTCATTCAGCTTCTCGAGAAAGATGCGATGAACTTCCGCATCCGCCTTGACTAAGCCCGACAACGCTATCAATGCAAAATACCGATCAAGTGGTTCTGCATGCGCCAATCTTTCCAAGATTGCCTCTCGTACCTCGGAATGGCTCTGAACGCCTCGGGACAGCACAAATAAAGCAATGATGCTCCTTCTGGGGGAGTCCAACCATTTAATCACTTTTTGCCTGAGTGCCTGCTCCTCTCCGATACGAGAAGCCAATGCCTGAAGCGTAGCTGCGGCACAACTATCATCCTGACTCTCCAGTTCCCGGTACAGCCACGCCTTAACCTCCCCTACCTCAACAAAACGTCCCCATTCCTTAATCGCCATGAGCCGCCAGCCCTCCGACTCTACCCGAGCAAGGCAGGCCTCAAAGCTCACCATCCCATTCGCGATCAGTTGGCCAAGAAGTCCGAGCAACTCCCTCACGAAGGCATAAACCGGAGCCGCAAGCTGAGAGAGCGCCCGCTCCACCAGCTCAGTCACCAAAGCCGGCTCCAGATTCACATCATCGCAGGCGATTGAAAATGCGCAGAGGAGATTTCGGTGCAGATCCGCCTCGGTAGGGTCGTTATTGTCCAAGATGCTCCGCACAAGCTGCGGCACCTGAGCCCGGCGATTCTCGACGACACCCAGCCGCCCGGCGCAGAGCAGGATCGGCTCGCGCCAGCGTGGATCGTGCAGATTCGGCCGGATCGCAGCCCAGCGCTCCTCGTCGCCGAGTTGCGCCAGAGCCCGGCCGGCGAAGTACTCCTGGAAGGTCAGGTGGAGAAAGCCGAACGCGTCATGGCCGCGCTCGATGATCAGGCCCGCCATCTGCCGCATCTCCTGAAGGAATCGGTCGGCTTCCTTCTCCGCCTCCCGGACGGTCGGCCTCTCGGCGTGCGCGGGGTCGATCCCCCGCTCCTTCAGACAGATCTCGACGAGCTTGTTCCTGATCTCGGCGCGGCCGGCGGTGCCGCTCGGCTTTTCCTTCTGCAGCCAGAAGGCGAGCGGAATCAGGATGCTCTCCGCCTGGTGCCGGTCCAGGATCGTGATAGAGCGTTCGCGCGCTCCTTCGCTGCGGGTATCCACCCAGTTTTCGAGGAGCGTCCCCACATAGCTCTCGTAGAGCTGGACCCGCCGGTGTGGTAGTCGGCCGACCTGGCGGCGCAGGAGGGCGAGCATGGTGAGCATCAGCGGATTGGCCGCGAGCCGGCGGACGCTGTCGTTGCTCCGGACGTCCTCCAGCAGATCGGCTTCGAGCGCTTGCGCCCGCCGGAGCATCTCCGGGCTTTCGGTTCCGCTCGCGACCCATTTCTCGAACGCGTGCGCCCAGCGCCGGACGAAGGTTTCGATTTCCGGCGTGCCGAAGTCGAGGACGCTCAGCGTCGGGAGATTGCCCGGCAGGGGTGCTTCGCGGTATCCCACGAAGCGGCTGGAGACGGCGAAGCGGACTCCTCGCGAGGACCATTCTCCGATGAAGGCTCCCGCCTGCTGGGCGACGTAGGTTCGGGTGCCCACGTCGAGAACCTCGTCGAGGCCGTCGAGCAGAACGAGGGCGCGGCCGGATTCAAGGGCGCGGCGGAAGAGCGGCTCCAGGCTCGGCAGGCTGCGGCGGCGCGCGTAGTACCGCGGCAGGAATTCGAGGAGCGTCAGGGACCTCCCCTCGCGCTGGCTCTCCCGCAGCATGTCGTCGAAGGCCGCCAGCGGGACGAAGATCGGCAGGCGGTCCGCTTCGGCCGGATCGACGCCGAGCCGCCGGGTCGCGGTCTCAGGGCCGCGGGCGTAGACCAGCGCCAGGAAGTGAAGAAGCGTCGTCTTGCCGCTTCCGGGGTCGCCAAGGATCACGAAGGCACGGCGATCACGCTGGTGGAGCGCCTCGGCCATGGATTTGCGCTCGGGGACCGTGCGGCTCCAGCGCTCGCGGCGGAAGGCGTCGAGCTGGCTCATCAGCTCGCGCCCCTTCGTGTCGTCCTTCTCCTCGATCTCCAGGAGGAGCCGGCGCTCCTCGACGCTGAAGGCATCGGCCGCCTCCGGCACCTCGGCCACGGCACGCAGCTCGACGTAGACCTCTTCGAGCGGTAGGACGATCGGCTTCGGCGCGCGCATCATCCCCTGGAAGGTCAGGCTCTCGAACCAGCGGATGATGTGCTGGCGGTAGCGCTCGTCCAGGGCGTTCAGCTCGGCCTCGCTCGGGGAATGGTCGGCGACGGTGCGGAGCAGATCTCCGGCGAGGAGGCGGACCGACTCCAGCCGCGCGGCCGGCAGGGCCCGGGAGGCTTCCGAGCCGCGGCTCACGATTTCAAGGGCGCCCTGGGAATCCATCCCCAGATCCAGACCGGCCTTCAACAATCCCGAGCCGATCTCCTCGAATGTGCGATAGGCCGCGAGAAACCCCTCCGCCCGCGCGGCCTCCACGATCTGGCCGAGCTCCTCTCCTTCGGACCTACCGGCGACGAAGCGTTCGAGGACCACTTCGATCCGTTCAGCCGACGCAGCCATCCGCTCCCCCGCATCGGCGGCGCGGCGAATCTCGGACACGGCAATCCCGAGCTGCTGGAGCTGGGTGCCGAGCAGCTTGTGATCGATCCCAGCGCGGAGAGAATCCTCCGATCCGACTGCCGCGTAGAACGCCGAGAAGAACGCCCGCAGAAAGGAATCCAGGTCGAACCCGGACATGGTCTCCGGGACATTGCCGGCCATGCGGAATTCGTGGGTCAAGGTGTCGAAGTCCGGCACCTGGTCCGGCCGGGGGTCCAGAAGCTGAGCGAGCTCGAAGGCAGCCTCCTCGCGCGCGAAGAATTCCGCGAGGAGAGGTCCATAATGCTCTCGCGCCTCATCATCCAGCTCCTGCCCTTCCAAAGCCTCGTCCAGCGCCTCCGCGATGGCGGTCTCCAGCGCCTTTTTCGCCTCACCCTGGCCTAAACGCTTCCTGACGATTCCGGCGGAGGCCTTGAGCAGACTCACGACGATATTGGCGGCGATCTTTTCGGCCAGGCCGGGCACGGGCTCATATAGGACCTCGTTTGGAGAACAGTTAAACCTAAACTATCACGGGCCTCAGTGGACGGCGTGCGGATGCTGTCTCCTTTGCGATAAGATCTTCCCGTCCCTTCCAAAGGAGCCCCTGTGCGCACACCTTCCGCCCTTCTCCGCCGCCGGCTCGGCCGGGTTGCGTTCGTCGTGTCGATCTTCTTCGCCGGGACGTTTGCCCTCTGGGCTTGCGGTCCGTACTTCTCGCGGTGGCTGCTCGGCCCCGAGCGGCTTCTGGTGCCGGCTCCCGAAGGGATCCTGCGCACGGAGATCGGCCGGCTGAAGCTGGCTGACTCTCCGCGCGCCGTTCCGGCCGAGAATCCCTGGCAACAAACGTCCGAGACCGATCTGGCCGACCTGGGCAAGGCCCTCGATGCGGCCAAGGTCCCGGCCGGCCGGCGCGGTCCGCTCGTCGAGCGCTATACGGAGGTGCGCAATACGTTGTCGCAGTATGCCGCCTCGGTCATCGTGTTCGAGAACGTCTCCGAGCCGCTCTATCCGGAGGAGCAGATGGCGGGTGAGGAGCCGAGCGAGCCTCCCGCTCTCCCGAGCAAGCTGGCGCTTCCCGAGGGGCTTCCCGGCGAATTCGCCGAGTACCTCCAGGGAGCCCTCTCCTATCACCGGGGAGATCTCGACGCCGCCACCTCCACGTGGGAGAAGCTGCTGAAGCGTCCGGAGAGCGAGCGGCGCTTCCGCTCCACATGGGCGGCGTTCATGCTCGGCAAGACCCACCTGCGCGCGGAACGGCCCGCCGAGGCGGTCCGCTGGTTCCAGCGCATGCGTGAGATCGCCGGACAGACGGGCTTCGAGGACAGTCTCGGCCTCGCCGCCGCCAGCCTCGGCTGGGAAGCCCGCGCCGAGCGTGACCTCGGGCACTATGACAAGGCGCTCGTGCTCTACGCGCGGCAGGCCCGCGGAGGTGATCCCACCGCCGGCAGCTCTCTCCGGTTTGTCGCCCGGCAGGCATTGGAAGCCGGCCCGGACGCGCTCGCCCCGATCGCCCGCTCGGACGAAGCGCGAGGTGTCATGACCGCGTTCCTGGTGTCGGACACGAACGCGCCCTGGGACGAGTGGGAGCTCGACGAGGACGAGGAAGTGACCAACGAGGGCGAAGCGGCGCCCAAGGCCGAGCCCGCCGTGCCGGCCTGGCTCGCGGCGCTCCAGAAAGCCGGCGTCAAGAACGTCGACGGAGCCGACCGGATCGCCTGGGCCGCCTATCAGGGCGGCGAATTCGCCGCGGCCCGGCAGTGGCTCGACCGCGCGCCGGCCGATGCGCCGATGGCGCGCTGGATCCGCGCCAAGCTGCTGTTGCGCGACGGCAAGCTCGCCGAGGCGCAGAAGCTGCTCGATCAGACCGCGGCGACCCTCCCCGATCCGCAGCCGACGGAGGACGAAGTCCTCGATCATTCTCCGGACGCGGCGGGAGGCAAGCTGGCCACGCCCACGCTCGCCTCCGGTGAGTCCGCGGCGCTCCTCACCACGCAAGGAAAGTATCTCGACGCCCTCGACCAGTTCCTGAAGAGCGGCTTCTGGACGGATGCCGCGCACCTGGCGGAGCGCGTCGTCACGCTCGACGAGCTCAAGACGTACGTCGACGCCCACTGGCCGGCGAGCCTCATCAAGGACCTGCCGGAATATCCCTCCTATGCCGAAGGGATCCAGCCGGCGCTCCCGGCCCTGGCCGCCGAAGACATCCGGTACCTCCTGGGCCGCCGGCTCATCCGCGCCGGACGGTACGATGAGGCGAAGCCGTATCTGCCCGCGGACATGGAAGCGGCGCTCGGCACCATGAAGACGTCTCTCCTCCAGGGGGAAGACGAAAGCCAGCCGGCCGACCAGCGGGCGGCGGCTCTCTTTCGCGCTTCCTGCGTCGCCCGCAAGCAGGGGCTGGAGCTGATGGGGACCGAGCTCGGGCCCGACTGGTTCCTCTATGAGGGCCAGTACGAGGTGCTCCGAGGACCTGGGGATTTACAGGTGCGCGCCGAGAACCCGCATCTGAAGCCGGGTCCGGGAGAGGCGCAGGCCATGGAGCGCACCCGTCCGGATCCCGACAAGCGGTTCCATTACCGGTACCGGGCCGCCGAGATGGCCTGGGACGCCGCCGGCCTCCTCCCCGACGGCTCCGACCAGAAGGCGCGCTATCTCGCCACCGCCGGCACCTGGCTCAAAGCCCGCGACGCCGACGCCGCGCGGCCGTTCTACAAGGCGATCCTGGAGTGCTGCTCCAACACGAAGCTCGGGAAAGAAGCGCAGCAGGTGCGGTGGTTCCCGGAGGTACCGGAGTGCGAGCAGGAATGAAATACTTCGAGGATGGCTTTCCCCTGGCGGACGGTTCGGAAGATCTGGATCATCACGGGGAGCTCGGCGTTCCAGTTCGGATCGTACGGCTTTCAGCCGCTGGACCATTGGGCCACGATCAGCCGGGCGGAGCAGCAGAGGATCGTGGTTCAGGAGCTGCTCAGAGCTCTAGCCGGAGGCGGCCGCCGCCTGGGTGTCGAGCACCGCCGCGGCCGGCTGGGGCCGGGCGAGCTCCGCGCCGGCTTTTAAAACCTCGTTGAGATAGAACGAATAGCGCAGGGCCGAGGCCAGCTCGGAGCCCGCCATTTGGATGGCGTGGTTGAAGTGGACCTGCCGGTCGTTGAAGTCGTCATAGAGGTAGTAGAGACCGGAGATGTTCTGATAGTACGTGGCCCGCAGCGTGAACATCTCGTGACTGGCGGCGAGGTCCCTTTCGGCCGCCTTCCCCACGTCGCGGCGGAGCTTCCCGTCCTTGAGCCAGCAGTACCAGAAGACCAGGCCGTAAGCCACACCCGAGGAAAACGGCGTGAAGTAGAGCGGCGCCGCGAGGCGGGCCTGGAGCTCCATCAACTCCTTCGACCAATCGAGGACCTCCCGGGTCCTGTCCGCCGGGGCTTCGTCGAGAACGGCGTCCTCGATGAGGGTGACCAGCCCGTGGAGGCGGTCGTGCAGCGGATAGCAGTACCGGACGAGCGCCTCCTTCAGGTCCTCGCGGAGCGACGGGACCGAAAGGTCCTTCTTCGTCCACCTCTTGTACAGGGTCTCCAGCTTCTCGTTTTTCAGACCGAGGTGCGAGACCGCGAGCCCGAGAGAGCAGGCGAGGGTCAGCATGGAGGTCGGCAGGATGTTCCCGATGGGATACGCGGCGGCGAGCGGGCTTTCTCCGCTCCGGCTCCGGTGATAGATCTCATCCGCCTCGCTCAGGGCGTCCGCGCCGACGTCCGCCAGATAGCTCCAGAAGGGAAGGCGGGCTTCCCTGGCCTCCGGCGTCATGATGTCTTCGAGCAGACCCCGCAACGTTTTCTCCCCGTTCGCCGTTGTCGCGTCCTCCCGGAGGATCTTCCAATCGACCAGGCGCCGCACGGCGAGCTCCCACCACAGGTAATAGGTCACCGCCTCGCAGACCTTGAGCAGCTCGCGGGCCGAGTCTTCGAGGTAGCCGCCCCGTTCGAGATATTTCGCCCCGACCACCATGAAGTTGACGGAGACGGCGAGCCGGGTCGCGTCGTCGTGCTCCTGCCACTCGTCGAAATCGAGGAGACGATGATCCTGGTAAGGGTGCGGTGTCGTGTTGTCCGCCCGCCAAATGCCCAACCACCCATTCACAGAGCCCGCGGAGATTTCGTAGCCATCGAGCGGGAGCTTCCAGGAGCTCTCCTTCTCTTCCTCCTTCTCCTTCTTGATGGGCGGCCTTTCGTCATCAATCCAGAGTGTGCAGGCCGTGATGAGTTGCCTCTTGAAGCTCTCGGGAGTTCCGTTACTACCGATCCCCTCCTTCGGCCTCAGGTCCGCCAGACGCTTCAAGAGACCGTAGAGGGAAACCCTCGCGACCATGGACTCCGCGACGTCGTTGAACGCCTCGCCCGCGGCGCTGTACACGAAGGCGGGCCACGCGGCCGGAGAGAGGGTTTCCCAGCGCTCTTTGAACGACTGGGAAGTCCAGATGTTCAACTGTTCTTTCGAGCTCATCCTCCTCTGGGCGACGAACCGCCGGAGCTCGTGCAGGGCCACACAGTAGTGATAATGAGTCTGGAGAAGGTAGCCCTCCTGGCCTTTCCGCGGCGGCTTCTCCTTGTCCTTGTCCTTTTCCTTGTCCGTCCCCTCTTCGGTCTTCGGCTTGGGCTCGCGGAGGTCCTCGAAATGGACCAGCTGCCGTCCCTTCATGAAATAGAGGTCGCCCGCCTTGTTGTGGAGCTCGGAAATGATCAGGGCGAAATTCGAATGCCGGACGTCGACCGGGCTGGACGCCACCGCGATCTTCAGCTCCCGGACGAACGGCAGGATCTGCCGCAGCTCCCAGAGCTCCTTCTCGACGAGCGCGATGCTCGTATCGACGCCGCCCGACACCTTCTCGCCGATCCAAGCCTCGGCGAACACAGGCTGGAACAGGAGCGTCAGATGCTTGAGCTCCTGGAGGCGGTCGTCGGACGACGAGGCGAGCCAGGAGGAGCTTCCGGCCGACAGAGAGCGGTCGCGGCCTTCGTTGTCCAGCATCGACAGGAGGAGAGACCGCGCGAGGGTGTAGGCGTTCCGGTATTCCACCTCGGCCCGTTCATAGTTCCGCGCCAGCTCGAACGTCATGCCGATCTGCAGCATCAGGCGCAGCCGCGCGATCCCCCAGGTCATGTACAGGCGCGCGTTCCTCTGTCCTTGCGGCAGGGCTCCCAGGATCTCGAGCGCCGGCGACTGCTTCTCCAGGACCTCTCCTCCGCCGATCATCTTGCGGAGGTCCTCGTCGAGTAGCGAGATCGCCTGGCGGTAATAGAGCCGCGCCGTCTCGTACTCCTGATCGAACTCGTAGAGCTCTCCCAGGCCGGCGATCAGATCCTCCAGCTCCTTGCCCTTTCCCTGCTTTGAAAGCCGTTCGATCGTCGACTCGTAGATCGACTTGAGAGTGATCGATTCGTCGAGCGTAAAGTTGAACGCGGCCATCTCCTCCTGCGACTCGCGGGAGATGTACTCGATCTCGCGCGCCATCTCGCTCAGGAACCGGAAGTCGTACATGCCGTTCCGGATCGGATGGAGAATGCGCGACAGCCAGTCCGTGATGAGCGTGTCGAGGACCTCGCGCAGGTCCGGAGCGCGATGGATGTGCGCGAGCTCGTCCACCCGCTCCAGGTTGCTCCAGGAGAAGGCGCGGCGGTGGAACTTGAACAGGAAGTCGGCCAGGAACAGGACGGACATCACGAGCTTGTCGTCGTAGCTCGGCACCCGCGGCCGGAACGTCCGGGCCAGGAGTCGATAGAGACGCGACAGCAGCTGAACCCGGAACCGGGTCACGTCGTCGAACATCAGCACGTGCTCGCAAGGGAAATGGCTCGTCCGGACGTCCGGATTCAGGACGACGCGGCCCACCGGCCGGACGAAGCTCGCCAGGAGCTCTTTCAGCCGTTTGGGGTTCCCCTTGCTGCGGTAGGCGAGGAACTGGACGAGGTCGGAGCACAGGTCGCGCGCCTTTTCCTTGTCGCGCCGTTCGCGCTCGGCCCGGACGGCCTCGGCCTCATCCTTGGGAGGCACGAAGCTCACGTCGAAGATCTCCAGCTCGACCGAGGGGTCGGCGATGCCGCGGATCCTCTCCAACTCGTTGCCGAGCGTTTTGAGCGCGGGTGCCATCTCCTTCGCGTCGAGACGGAGGTCCTCCTGGAGCTTCAGCGCGACGACGTGCAGGTTCGCCACGGCCTCGCGGGCCGCCCCCACGTTGCCCGGAATCTCGCCGAGGAGCTTCCGGTGGAGATCGGAGACCGCGTTCCTGAAGACCTTGGCCACCTTTTGAGCCTTCTTCAGAGACTCCACAATCTTTGAACGCTCCTCGTCGAGAGCCTGGACCGCCCGGGAGACGTCCGCCCATCCATCGAGGTGGACCTCTTCCGCCTCCAGGGCTTTCCGCAAGCCGATGAGCTTGTGCTTCACGGCAAAGGTGGAATCATCCTGGACGTGCGACGAATGCGTCTGGATCTCCTCCAGGATCCTTTGAAGATCGAGAAAAGCTCCTGCCAGGTTATCGAAGCTTTCAGTGAGCCGCGCGAACGCCGCGGGAGTCGGCCTGAGGATCTCCCAGAGCAGATCCCGGGCACCCGGAGGTGGCCCGTCCTCTTCCTTTTCTTCTCTGTCTTTTCCTTTATAGATCCGTTGCGCTTCGGCCAGAGATGCCATGGACCTCGGGAGACCGATCCCGGAGGCCGCGGCGGAGAGCAGCTCCGTGATCTTCTGGATCCTCGATCCCAGCTCCTTCGAGGACGGCGCGAAGGCCTCCTCCAGGTGGGCCTCGACTTTCAGCGAGGAGGAGGGGAGGTTTTCCTTGCGGCGCGCGATCGCGTTGAGCACCGCCGCCCGCCGGGTCTGGGCCCGGATGTAGGCCCCGATGTTGCGGTGCATGTCCGCCTCGTCCCGGCGCGTGTAATCGGTGAGCAGGGACGGCAGGTAGACCTCGACGTTGAAGATGTTGGTCAGGAGAGGCTGGCGCGCCGTCTGGTCGGCCAGCCATTCGTCGTGCAGGTTTCTGCCGCCGACGAAGATGAACCGGGCGGGCGCCGACGACAGGAGGTTCTTCATGTCCGCCATCAGGCGGTGGAGCTCCGCGGACCGCCGGCGCTCCGCGTTCTGGACCTCGCGATGCTGGGCGGTTTCCGCGACCGCCCCTTCCACTGCCGGGTCCGCCGGGCTCCCCAGCTTGTCGAGCTCGTCGAAGACGAACGTGATCTCGGGCGTCGGCAGGCTCACCAGCTGGCTCCGGCCGCCTGGCAGGACCACGGCGGAGCTCTGGATCTCGTGCAGGATGCTCAGGAACAGAAGCTCCACGGTCCGCGGATCGACGGGGTCCTGCTGCACCTGGCGCACGCGCTCGTCGACGAAGAAGCCGCGCAGCCAGTTCGACGGCTGCGGCAGCCCGGTGGTCGACGTGACGCTGGTCGTGGCCGACAGCTGATCGGTCACCTCGTCGATCTTTTTCAGGACTTCCGAGTAGGGGAAGACCGGAAGCCTGCGCAGGATGAACTTGCCGCCGACGTAGAAGAGAAACAGCAGCAGCATGTGATAGATCCGGATGTGAATCCCCGGGTCGAAGAGAGGCTCGATGGGTCTCTGATCCCAGAGCTTCAGCCATTTATTCTCTTTTTCGATGAATCTCTCGGGAGGCCAGCTCTCTTCCATGTATGGGACCAGAAAAAAGAGCAGGTGCTTGCCTTCCGGCGGATAGGCGGAGCTGGGCTTCACGGTCGCCAGGTTGTAGTTGAGCACGTGAAAGATCCGGCTCCCCCCGGGAATCTTGCAGATGACGTTCCCGGCTCCTGCCCCCTTCTGCCGTCCCTTGAACAGATCGCAAATGTTCTGATAGTCGTTCCTCGCGACGTCGACTAACGTCGCGTCCGACCATACTTCGTCAGGCATGGAGAACCAGAGCGCTCCCACGATGGCGACGAGCAGGAGCAGGAACAGCAATCCGAGGAGACGGCCGAGGTTGGCGACGAGGCTGTTCCAGGCCAGGAAAGCGCGGTGATAGTTCTTGCGCAGGCTGGCGAGCATGGCATAGACCACGCGCCGGTGATCGAGCCGCTCGAACCCCAGGTTGACAGAAGCGACGAGGATCGGGAGCCAGGCCCGGAAGAGGAGCCAGGGGAACGTGAGCTCGGCCAGCTCTCGCAGGATGCGCCGGTCGTTGGACAGCCGCCAGTCGGACGCCGGCCGTCCCGGATCGATCGCCCGGTCGCTCCGGTACCGCTGCAACGGCCGGACGATCCACTCGTACTCCAGAAAAAAGAGCATCGCCAGGGCGAGAAAGAGGCACAGGATCCAGCGGATCTCCTCGTCCGGACCCCGAAAGACGCTCCAGCCGTTGAATCCGAGCTCCTCCCCATGCGGCGGGGCCTGCGTGCAGATCTCCAGGCCCGGCACCGCCGCCAACGACGTCTGTAACAGCGAAAGCCAGTACCCGTATAGATGTGCCCATAAAAGCCCTAACCAAGACGTTGGAGTAGAAGCGAGGGGCAAGTCGAGGTCATACGTCGGACCGCGGAGCGCGGGGCCTGGCCCGGGCGCATCGCTGGGAAGCCCAGGCTCCCGATGGCGCTCTTCACAAAGGATTCTGCCCTCCTGGTCCATGACCCTGGGAGCGAGCTGCCGGACGAGAAACGTCACCGGCAGCTTGGCGATGACCGGATGCAGGAGCTGCAGGCAGACCACCAGCGCGAGGATGGCCTTGAACGTCAGCGCCAGGAGAGGCTGCGGGAGAAACTTGACCGTTCCTTCCTCCTTGGGAGAGGAGAGCCAGAAGGCCAGCCCCGCCGCGAGCACCAGGACCGGACCGAGGATGAGGGCCCAGATCTGTGCGACGTAGAGGAGGTAGATCAACCCGGCGGCCATGAGGCCCGCGCCGACCCGCCCATACGAAAACCGGATCAGTCCGCGGATCTCCTCCAAAACTCGTCCCTGCCCCGTCCGCCGCACGATGAGGGCTTGCAGGACGCAGCCCATTCCCGCCAGCAGGAGCGCCAGACCGAGATTGCCTCGGAACTCCTTGATCGGCGTCTGCGGGAAACCGAAGACTTTCGGTGGCAGGCGCAGAAAGAAAACGTAACCGATCAACAGCAGCGCGACCACGAACGTCGGCCAGCTCCAGCGGCCGAAACGCCAGTCCTCGTCCGTGGAGCGAAACGACGCGCTCTGCACGCAGAGATAGAGAGCGCAGACCGCGAAGAGGAGGCGGCTCGCGCTGAGCGCCGGAGAGCCGAACGGTCCAACCCACCAGAAAAAGCAGAGGATCCCCACGAAACCGAGGACCTTGAGCAGCCAGAGCCCCACCCCCCGCCACAAGATCGCGGGAGGCCGCTCGGTCGAGTCCCGCCGCGCCTTGACGACTAGGTCCAGGACTTCTTTGGCGAAGAGCGCCGGATACAGGCAGAGGACGATCAGCGGCGCGAGGACGGCCCAGATCAGAATATTGCGGGGCCCGCCCCCCTCGTCGAGCGCGAGGCTGATCAGCTCCGCCAGCTCCGAGATCAGCAGAGCGATCAGGAGCAGCATGGCCACGAGCGCCAGGACGAGAATCCGGTCCCAGAAGGCCACCCGCCCTACGTTGCTTTGCAGGAACCTCTCGAAGACCTCCTTCCTGTATTCGTTGAGGCAGTAGTGGACGAACTTGGTCTTCCCGACCCCCCGGTGTCCCGTGATCAGGTAGGCACCCTGACCTCCCGCGCGCAGGAGGTGATCGATGAAGTAAGCCCGCTGGCCTTCCCGCCCGACGAGGACCTCATCGGCGGGCGATTCCACCTCGCTCCCAGCCTCGTATCTTCCGAAGGGAGCCGCATAGATCTTTCTCGAAAAGAACTTACCGCTCTCGGACACGCCCTCTCCTTCAGCCACAATGACTGGACCAGAACAGCGCCTTCCTGAACGAAATCTCGGTGGGATGCTATGTGATGCACCAACATTTCGTCAATGTCACCGATGAAGCAGAAAGAGAAACACCAGGATGAATTCAGCTTCTCAGGGATAGCTCCGAATACTCCAGCGCTGAGGGAAACCTCCGGAGCCGCCTGGGGGATTTCCCTCATATCGCGCGTGCCGCCCGATCTCCGACACTTGAGCCTGACGACCAGGAGAGCCCGATGGGCTCAGCTCCTGACACCGCGACGAGCAGCACGCCTCACCGTACGTCCCTCCTCTTCAGGGGAGTCCCCTCGGTGGCAAAGGGGACTCCCTCTTTTTATGGCAGCTCCCGCACGAACACCCCTGCCCCGTTGCGCAGCTCCTTGACCAGCTCCTTCAGCCGTCCGTGGTGGGTGAAGAGGATGACCTGGGTCTTCTTCGCGAGCTCGGCGAGGACTTTGAGGGTGGCGGCGCTGCGGTCGTCGTCGAAGTTGATGAGGATGTCGTCGACGATGAAGGGGAGCGGCTCGGCCTGGGCGAGGTAGCGCTCCAGAGTGGCGAGGCGCAGAGCGAGGTAAAGCTGGTCTCTCGTGCCGTCGCTCATCCCTTCGACCCGGACTTTGCGGCCCCCTTCGCGGACACCGACCAGCACGGGCTCGTCTTCCCGGTCGAAGTCAGTCTGCAGGCCACGGTAGTTGCCCAGGGTCAGGGTGGCGAAAAGCTCTCCGGCCCGGCGCAGGAGGGGGGTCTGGTTCTCGGCGCGGTAGCGCTCGATCTCCCGGCGCAGGACGGCGGCGGCCAGCCGCAAGCGGGTGTAGCGCTCCACGTCTTCTCTCAGGGTGGCCAGGATCTCCTGTTCCCTCTCGGCGGCGCGGGCGGCGGCATCGCCGCCGGTCAGGTGGTCGAGCTCCCGCTGCTCCTTTCCCAGCTCTTCCCGCAGGTCGAGCGAGCGCTTCTCCAGCTCCTGGATCTCCCGGTCGAGCCGGTCGATCTCGGCGGGCAGGAGGTCGCCGTCCACAGCGGCGGCTTCGCGCTCCAGATCGTCCAGGGTCAGGCCTTCGCCGTCCAGGAGGAGCTCCCGCTCGGTCTCTTCCAGAGCGGTCGCGATCTTCTGGGACTCGGCGGATTTCGCTTCCGCCTCTTCGAGACCGGCCTCGCCGTCGCAGGCGGCCTCGCGGATGAGGAGGGCGAGCCGCTCTTCCATGGCGCGGCGGGTGGTCTCGGCCTGGCGGATCTCCTGGTCGAGCTTCTCGATGCGCCGGTCGAGGTCTCTCCGGCGGGTGGCGCGCTGGCGGGCTTCGGCGAGATGCGCGTGGAGCTGGACGGCGATCTGGTCGGCGGGTTGGCCCTCCAGCTCGGGGGCGAGCCGCTCGGCCAAGGCTCCCACGGAGGCGCGGAAGGTTGCGAGATCCCGATCGAGAGCGGCGATGCGGAGGTCCAGGCCCGCCGCCTGATTGAGGTTGATGAACACGTCGCGGAGGGTTCCCACGAAATGGGAGACCTCGCCGGGCAGGGCTTCGCGGTCAAAGTCGAAGGCACGGACGGCGTCCTCCCAGGCCTCCTGCCACTCCTCCAGATCCGCAGCCGCCGCGGATTCGGCATCGCGGGCCGCGGCCAGCTCGGCCTCGGCATCGCGCAGGGATTCCGTCAGACGGAGCCGCTCGCGCGCTTCCCCTTCCAAGGCGCGGACGGTCTCTTCGGCCCGCGTGAGGACCGGCTCCAGGGTCTCCGCGGTGGGGGCTGACTCTCCCAGCCCCTCCAACTCGCCGGCCAGCGCGGCCCGGTGCTCGCGGCGGGTCTCTTCCAGCGCATCGGCCTGGCGCCGCTGGTTGCGCAGGGCCTCGGCGCGCAGACGGAGCTTCTCGTGCCGGCCGGCCCAGGCCTGCATCTCTTTGGGCGGCCGGGGCACGAGGCCGCAGGGGCTCCAGAGGAAGGTCCAGTCGCTCCGGAGGCGCTCGTCCTCCTGCGCGACGGCGGCCTCCTCGGTTTCCAGGGCGGCCAGCGCCCGTGCGAGCTGGTCGCGGCGGGCGAGCAGATGCGCCTGCCTCTGGACGCGGTCGGCCTCGCGGCGCAAGCGGTCCGCCAGGTCGTCGGCCTCTTCGACGGTCTGCTCATAGACGCCGGCCTGCCCGGCCGGCACCTCTTCTCCGGCGAGCCAGGCGCGGCGCAGCAGGGACCACTCCCGGTCCCGTCTCTCGCGCGCGGCGCGCAGCTCCTCCTCGGTGGGCACGGCGCCGGCGCGGCGGATCTCGTCCAGGTCCCGCTCGACGTCGGTCTGCTCGGCCCGCGCGGTCTTCTGCTGGTCCTCCAGACCACGCCGGCGCTCCGCCAGGGCGGCGAAGCTCTCCCGGAAGCGCTCCAGGGTCTCGGCCGGAGGGACGGGCAGGGCCTCCAGCTCGTCGAAGGAGCCGCTCCACAAGCCGAGACGGGCGAGCTCGATGCGGAGCTGGTCCTCGTCGCGGCGCAGGATCTCACGCGCTTCGGCCAGCGCCTGATCCAGGTCTCCCGCTTTGCGGGCGGCTTCGGCGCGGCGACACAGGGCCGCGGGATCGCGCGGCTCGGGCCGGGCGGCGAGGGCCTCATGGGTGGCGGCGAGCCGGCGCTCGGCCTGTTGCAGATCGCGGCGCACCTGCTTGCGGCCGGTGTCCAGCTCCTGGCGGCGCTGGCTCAGCTCCTGGATGCGGCGCCACCGCTCCAGGGCGGGGCGCAGCGCCTCGGCTTCCTCCAAAGTCAGACCGGGGCGGACGTCTTCCAGCAGCTCTCCGGCGCGGGCGCGCAGCTCGTCCCGCTCGGCCAGCAGACGATTGCGGCTCTTCTGATCCTCCTCGTGCTTCCGGACCCCTTGGTGGAGCGCCTCGATGGTCTCGGCCCGGTCGAGCACGTCGCGGGGGACGTCCAGGCCCGCCACCTCGTCGCGCAGCCCGGCGAGCTCGGTGGCCGCACGATCCCGTCTCTCGCGGGCGGCACGGAGAGCGTCCTGTGCCTCGCGCCGCCGCTCCACGAAGCCGGCGGGGAGAACGACCACGTCTCCCAAAGCCTCGCGGCGGGCCAGCCATCCGCGCCGGCTGGTCAGGCGCGGCAGGGCGCGGCGCAGGCGGGCGAGCCGGTTGCGCTCGATCTTCAGGCCGGCGAGGCCGCTCTCCAGACCGGCCGACTCCTCGCGCTTCTTCTCCAGCTCCTTCCGCCGTCCGTCCCACTCGCGTCCGGAGAGGGAGAGGTCCGCCAGCTCGCGCTTCGTCTTCTGGTGCTCGGCGACGCCCAAGTTGATCTTCTTGACCTGGCCGCGCGGCCGGAACAGAGCGTCGGCCTCTTCGTCGAGCGACTGCAGGACCTTGCGCAGATTGCGCGTGCCCAGCCCGGCGGCGAACAGGGCCTGCCCCACGTCCCCCTTCTGCTCCAGCAGCTCCTGGCCTCCCTGGAGGAGGGCGTCATGGTCGATGCCAAAGAGGGTGGCGAAGAGCCTCTCGTCGATGCCGTGCAGGCAGCGGTCGAGCAGCCCATCGTCCAGAGGGCTCTCGTCCTCCGTGGCCAGAAGCGTGCTCTTCTGCCCCTTGCGGCGCAGGAAGGCGAGCTCGCTGCCATCGGCGAGGAGGAGCCGGCCGCCGACGCGGAGCTGGTCGTAGGCATGGAGGAAGTCGTCGCCCGTCTGCTTCGGGAAGCCGTAGAGCAGCGCGCGGAGGGCGCGAAGGGCCGAGCTCTTCCCCGCCTCGTTCGGGCCGAAGACGAGATGGAGTCCTGGCTCAGTTTGATCCGATTTTCGATCCCCGGACAAGTCCAGCCGGCGCTCGGTGAACGGGCCGAAGGCCTTGAGGTAGAGCTCGAGGAGCCTCACGCCTCCAGGGCCTCCGGAGTCGAGAGCAGCCGGGCCAGCAGCAGGTCCTTGGCCTCGTCGAGCCGCGCGCGCAGCCCCTCCGGATCGGTCGGCCGCGCCGCCTCGGCCCCCTCCGACAGATCGAACAGCTCGGGAGGGAGCTTGCGCTCCAGGTCGGCGAAGCTCTCGGCGAGACCCGCGAGCCCGGCGTCGTCCGCTTCGAGCTCGCGGAGGGTGCGCAGGAGCCCTCCCAAAGCGTCATCCCTCTCCAGGACCCCGAGGTCGCCGGCCCGGCCCGTGCGCATCTGGACCTTCTCGATCCACAGCGCGTCGCCGAAGCCAGAGGCCAGAGCGCGGATCTCGGCCGTCCAGCGCTCCGGGTCACCGACGAGGTCGTCATGGAGCGGACAGGCCCCCTCCAGGCGGACTCGCGCGGCCAGGGGCCGGCCCTCGGCCGCGTCGAGCGCCGCCTCCAAAGCCTGCTGGACGCGATCGAGCACCTCACCGGTCCCCGCCACGCCGGTCAGGCTCACCGCGCAGACCGTCCAGCGGAAGACGTCCAGGTCGCGGTGCTCGGCACGGACCACGTCGCGGCCGTCGATCGTCACCAGGGTCGCCCCTTTGCCGCCGGTCTCGCGGGCATGGCGGCCCTGGAGGTTGCCGGGAAAGACGATCCAGGGATTGCGGGAGACCACCTCGCGGACATGGACGTGGCCGAGAGCCCAATACTGATAGCCACGGGCGCGCAGGCCGTCCACCGAGCAGGGAGCATAGGAGGCATGCCCCTCGCGGCCATCGAGGCTGGTGTGGAGCAGGCCGATGTTGAAGAGGTGCGGAACGGCCGCGGGATAGCCGGCCGCGAGGTCGTCGCTCACCGCGGCGCTCGCGAACCCCTGGCCATGGAGGGCCACACCGAGATCCTCCAGGACCACCGTCTCCGGCCGCTTCGTCGAGAAGATCTTGACGTTGTCTGGAGGCCGCAGCACCTTGGTGATCTGGCTCGCGGCGTCGTGATTGCCGGCGATGACGAAGGCGGGGATGCCCGCCTCGCGCATCCGGTTCATCTGGGCGATGAAGAAGAGCCCGGTGTTGTAGTCCTTCCAGTCGCCGTCATAAAGGTCGCCCGCGAGGAGCACGAAGGCGACCTCCTCCTCGATCGCCAGGTCGACCAGCCGCTCGAACGCCCGGCGGGTGGCCCCACGGATCTCCTCAGCCGGAGCGCCCTCATAGCGTTCGAGGCCGCGGAGGGGGCTGTCGAGGTGGATGTCGGCGGCGTGGAGGAACTTCAGCACGAGCGGGCGTCTCCGGTCGCAACACTTTACCGCATCCGGACTCCCGGGATCTTCCGCTCAGAGCCAAGTATTGATTTGACATCTGTGGAGGATCGGCGGTATGAAAGAGACAAGCACGTTCAGCAGCGCTCTCCGTAGGCTGGGTGAGCCGGAATCGACTTCCCAGGAGAGCCTCGCTCATGCACAAGACCCTTGCCGCAGGGCTGTTCCTTGGCTTGGTCGCCGTCTCTCTGGCGGCTCAGAATCCCTCGCCGAGCCTGACCAGCACCAGTGTCTCTCCAGGCACGATCACCGAAGGCTCGGCCTTCACCATCCAGATGACGGTGAAGAACAACGGCGGGACCTCGCCGGAAGGCGGGATGACGTTCTCCTTCCCCCAGCTCACGTCGAGCGGCGACGGAAGCCGCGTGGTCTCGGTCACTCCCCCGGCCGGATTCAGCTACGGTACGTATCCCAAAGGATCGAGCATCCGGCACAGCAACGGGAGCTTGATCACCGCTCAGTACCTCATGATCGAGACCTGGGGCTCCTGGACAGGCGGAACGTCCAAAACCTTCACAATCCAGATCCGGCCGGCAACCACCGGGACCTTCGATGTCAATTTCCGCTCAGCGATGTCCAACTCCAGCTATGTCTGGTTCAACGCACCGTCGACCTCGTCCACCACGGACCAGCAGGGCTGGCCCGTGCAGCGCAAGACCGGCACGGTGGAATGTGCGGCGCCGGGCTCGTTCACCTTGATCAATCCGTCCGATGGGCAATCTTTCACGCCGAACACAATCGCCACGACTCTCTCGTGGAACGCCGCGACGAATGCCGAGTCATATGACGTCTATTTCGGTACCAGCTCCAACCCGCCGCTGAAGTACACGAGCGTCACCACCACGAGCAAGGGAGTGGGAGTCACCTCCGGCCAATCGTACTGGTGGCGGGTCGTCGCGAAGCGCAGTTGCACCAGCCAGACCACCAGCAGCGCGACACGATCTTTCTCCGTCCAGTCACTGCCATCGCTGGTGGTGACCGTGCAGGATCTCCAGGGGACGCCTCGCCAGGGGGCGGAGCTGGTCCGCTATCTCGCTGGAACCGGCACCACGGTTGGCACCAATCCCACGCTCACCGGGCCCAACGGTCAGGCGACCTATACGGATGTGACGGCGAGCACGGCGTACGATCTCGAAGCCTACATGAAGGGTCCGAACCCGTTCGACAACTTCGGCGAGCTCTGGGCGAACGGCCGCGCCACGGTCGGCACCAACGGTGCCACGCAACTCACGCTACGCCGCGCGTGGCCCTATGCGGAGACCTTCCGGATCTTTCGGGTTTCGGATGGCCAGGAGCTCTCGGGCACGAGCACAATTCCGCCCGGAACGCAGGTGCGGCTGGAGATTGTCGTGCGCAACCTCTTGTCCACCAGCAAGAACGTCACCACGAGAGTCGTGCTCGACGACGGCGCCGCAAGTTGGGAGCGCGACGTCATCCTCGGCCCTCAGACGGTGGGTGCCAATGCGACGACCACGTTCACAACCACCTACACGCCGAGCCAGGTGGGAACCTTTCGGAAAGCGGTCTACACCCGGACGGATGGGATCAAGACGGATGCGTGGGATTGGGGAGCTGCGTTCGTGGTGCAGACCGTACCGGCGGATCTGGTGGTGTCGAATGTAAACCGCAACCGGCCCACCGTGACGCCAAGCGGCGTGCTTCAAGTCGGATTCACGGTGGCCAACAATGGCGGTACGCCGACACCGGCGAGCGGCGGCGAGGTGCGGCTCTCCTCGAACAACAACGGCTCGACGTTCGAGGGAACGCTCCTGGGATCGCTGAACGTTTCGGGTCTGGCGCCAGGCGGAACACAGACCGTGAGCCCGTCCGCCCTCACCGTGCCGCCCGGGACGCTGGAGGGTATCTACTACATCAAGGTGAAGGTCGATCCCGGAAACCTGATTCCCGAGGAGTCGAACGAGGGGAACAATGTCGCTGTGGCTGCGGCGCAGGTCGTCGTGGCACGGTTCGGGACGACAGTGATCACCCATGGTTATCAGCTCGGCGGCAACCTCGGATGCTGGCCATTCCAGATGGCGCGGGCGATTCTTACCCGTGCGGGTGGCGGAAAAATTCTACAATATAATAAGGAAACGAACTCCTTCCAAGCCTGCCAATCGCCTGACCCCTGTGAGATCTCCAACTCATGCGCGAGCTCCAATCCAACAGGAGAAACTGTCCTTATTTTCGACTGGGCAGATGACAGCAACAACCCTGGAGGGGGATACTCGGAAGCTGCAGGCGAAGCCTTATACACCGCACTCTTACGGGGTTTAGAGTCTTCGGTTTTCCCTAGTCCGCTGCACTTCATCGGGCATAGCCGAGGCACAGTGGTCAACAGTGAGACAGCCGAGAGGCTTCTTGCCTTTGGCTATGCAATCGACCAGGTTACGGATCTCGATCCAGTTGATCACGGCTGGGCAGGGACCTTCCTTGACAATGATGTCAACACAAGCGGCGTCGGCGTCGTCTCCTGGTCGGGCATAGGCTTGATTGACAGCTACTTCAGTGAAGACGAGAACGCCTGCGATGCTGGAATCAGCGGCCGCAGAATCGAGGGAGCGACGAACCTGGAGTTGACGGGCCGCGATATCGAGCACACAGATGTCCATGCCTGGTACCACTTCACGATCGACACGACGGCAACCACAGAAGAGCCACACGGAGATCCGACATGGCCTACTTGCTCTGCCGACCCGTGGGACGATCGATGGTTTATCCAAAACACGCAAGCCCCGGCCTGTGCCACGGATCGAAGCACTCCTGCGGATCGCCGTTTCGACGGATTCTTTTTCTCCCGCATCGGTGGAGGGAGGTCAGCCTCCTGCAATTTGCCTAGAACGCAGATTTCATACAAACCCTCTTCAGAAGGGATCGTCAATGGCGATTTTCGGCGCGGTACGGCGCCTGAGATCCCCGGCTGGAGCTTCCATGGAGGTGGTGGCGATGCTCTCTTAGCTCTCGACCAAACGAACTATCGTTTGGCGCTCGCTCCTAGCCGGACGTTTCGCCGGCACAATCCATTCTACATCCCCTCGAATGCCAGGACGCTCAGCTACTGCCTCAAGGTTCAGAAAGCCGATCCCTTCCCGGCCACGCCGGATACTGTTAAGGTGTACCTGGACGACGGGACTACTGACTTTCAGATCGATTCGATTCCCCTTACCCGGCAAACGGCGGGCTGCGAAAACAAAACTCCTCCGATCTCAGCTCACGCGGGAAAAATCATGAGACTTAGCTTTGAGCTCGTCCGAGGCGGTAACCTGGTCGATAGCGAAGCCTGGATCGACGATGTCGCCCTCATCCTCGACGACGCCCCCGCCACGCCCGCACCGATAGCCCCAGCAGACGACGCCTCGCTCTCGACCCTCACACCCACCTTCCAGTGGAGCGCTTTCCAGCCAGGCAAATTGGGGGCAGCGCGAGCCGGCTATCAACTCCGAGTGCGTTCTGATGACGAAGGCGACTGGATCGTCTACGACACAGGGTACGTCGCGAGCACGACAAGCACCACCCACACCTATGCGCCAGGTGTATATTCCGGCTGGGATTTGATCGCGGAAAGCCAGCGCACGAGCGAAGCTCTCGCCTGGGGCCGCCACTACCACTGGCACGTCCGCTACCGCGATGCGAACGGCGTCTGGAGCCCTTGGAGCGCCGATTCGATCAATGCGCATCAGGACTTCCGGACTTTCCAACCGGGGAGCCCGGCCATCGCTGTGAGCTCGCCCTCGATCTCCGCAACCACTCTCTCCGGCTCGAGCCCGGCGGCGCAGTCCTTCCAGATCTGGAACAGTGGCGTGGGCACGCTCTCCTACTCCATCTCCGACAATCAATCCTGGCTCACCGCCGGCCCGTCTCCCAGTACCTCCACCGGCGAGCACGACTCGATCACCGTCACCTTCTCCACCGCGTCCCTCGCACCCGGCGCCTACAGCGCAACGATCACGATCAACGCCACGGGCGCGAGCAACACGCCGGTGCAGATTCCGGTGGGGCTCATCGTCGAAGGACCGCCGACCCTGTCGCTCACGCCGGCCAGCCTCGACTTCGGCAACGTGCAGACCGGCACGGTCGCGGAGATCGCTTTCACGGTACGAAACAGCGGCGGCGGCCAGCTCGTCGGAAACGCCTCCACCAGCGGTGCCTTCTCGATCGCGAATGGAAACAACTATGACCTCGGGGCGGGTCAGAGCCAGTCCGTGGTCGTGCGCTTTGCACCCGCAGCCGTGCAGACCTATCTCGGAAGCGTCTCCTTCACCGGTGGCGGTGGTGCGATCCGCCCGGTCTCCGGCAGTGGGGCCGAGATCACCTATGCCCTGAGCGTCACTCGCGCGGGTACCGGAACGGGCCGCGTCACCAGCTCGCCGGCGGGCATTCTCTGCGGTGAGGACTGCACGCAGAGCTATGACCGGGGGACGCTCGTGAACCTCACCGCAAGCCCGACGGGCGGCTCCACCTTCGCCGGCTGGAGCGGCGCCACGGATTGCCAGGACGGTGTCGTCACCCTGACATCCGATCTCGCCTGCACGGCGACCTTCAACGCGGGCACGAGCGGCAGTGGCGGCGGGGGCATGTATCACTTCGATGACGGGTCTGGCTCGACGGCGACGGACAGCTCAGGCGCAGGCAATCATGGATCGATCTCCGGCGCGACGTACGTGACGGGCAGGTCCGGGGCCGGAACCGCGCTGCGCTTCGGCTCCAACACGAGCGCCGTCCTGCTGCCCTTCAACCTTTATACGGGGTTCGGCAACACCGCCTATGTCGAGGCCTGGGTGCGCCCGACGGCGTATTCCTCCAGCCCGTGCGTGGCCACCGTGTTCCGCAAGCGCGCCAATTACAACGATTGGAGCCTGGAGATCGACTCGCAGGGCCGGTTGCAGGCGAACGTCTCCGCGGCGTCCCATACGGATGCCGCCTGGGCGGCCGGCGGCAGCGTGCCGTTGAATATGTGGAGCAAGGTATCCTCCTGGTACGACGGCGCCGTTCTGCGGGTGTACGTCAACGACAATCTGGTCGCCTCTCAGGCGAAAGCCTTCTCACTGGATTGGCCAGGCGCCTACTATCGGACCGAGATCGGCAACGATACCTACGATGGAGGGAGCTGCTGGAAGTTCTTTGGCGACATCGACGACGTGGTGATCGCTCCAGGACCTCCTGGTGGTGGTCTGGACTTCTACACGCTCACACCCTGCCGGCTCGTCGACACACGGGCCACCAGCCCACTGGATTCTGGATTTGCCTACAGCGTCCGTGTGACAGGAATCTGCGGCGTGCCTGCAACAGCCAAAGCCATCTCCGTCAACGTTACGGCGATCAGCCCGACCGGTTCAGGGAACCTAACCGTCTGGCCGGCGGATCTGGCCCGGCCGGTCGCCAGCACGATCAACTTCCAGTCAGGGAGAACCAGGTCGAACAATGCCGTGCTCTCTCTGGCGGGAGACGGCCTCGGAGATCTGGCGATTCAGCCGACGGTGGCGGGCAACGGGACCGTCCACCTGGTCCTTGACGTGACCGGGTACTTCCAATGATCAAAGCCTATGCGCCTTCCGCCACACATACCGCGCCGCCGCCAGGTCTTCCACCGCCAGGCCCAGCGACTCGAACACCGTGATCTCCTCGGGCGATTGCCGGCCTGGTATGCGGCCCAGCAGGAGGTCTCCGAGCTCTCCGGCGATGTGGTCCTCCCCCACCGCCCCTTCCCGCATCGGGATCAGCAGGTCTCCGGCTTCGGCGAGGGCGGATTCGCGGCGGTCGACGAAGAGGCGGGCGCGGCGGATGGTTTCGGTGTCGAGCTCCCGCGCCGCGGGTGTGCAGGCTCCCACGGCGTTGACGTGTGCTCCCGGGGAGAGCCAGGCTCCTTCGAGGACCGGCTCGCGGGCGGAGGTGACGGTGCAGATGAGGTCGGCACCCTCCACAGCTTCCTTCGCGGTCTCGACGGCCTCGACAGACTCTTCGGCGGCGAAGCGGCGGGCGGTTTCGGGGCGGCGGCTCCAGACGCGGACGCGGCGCAGGGAGCGGACCTCGCGCAGCGCGGCGAGGTGCGTCTTCGCCTGCACGCTCGCTCCCAACAGGGCGAGGTCGCCCGCGTCCTCGTGCGCCAGGAGGCGGGTGGCCAGAGCGCTCACCGCGGCGGTGCGGATGGCGGTGATGGCGGCGGCGTCCAGGATGGCCACGGGCTTGCCCATGCCGGCTTCGAAGAGGAGGACGGAGCCCAGGTGCGACTCTTCCCCCCTCTGGTGATTGCCCGGGAAGACGGTGATCACCTTGAGCCCGAGGACCTCGCCGCCGTCATCCCACAACGCTCCGGGCATCACGCCCAGGAGCCCGCGGCGGTCCGGCAGCCAATGGGCCTGCCGGAGCGGTTGCAGGGCCTCGCCGCGCGCGAGGGCCGAGAGGGCCTCGGCCATCACGTCGATGCACTCCCCCATCGGGAGCAGCCTCTCGACCTCTTCGCGTCCCAGGATCAGCATGGACAGGCAGTGTAGCAGTCACGCTAGAATCCGCCCGCAGCTCGCCGTCAATCCATGGGAGGAATCCGCCGATGGCCCGCACCGCCCCGCTTTGTCTCGCCGCTCTTCTCCTGCTGTGTCCGGTGCTCGCGCTGGCGGAGGAGCCGGTCGATCTGGAGATGGTTTCACGCATTCGCGACGAAGGCTTCCACCGCTCGCACGCGATGGAGATCGTCCGCCACCTGACCGACGAGATCGGTACCCGGGTGACTGGCTCGCCCGGCATGAAAGCGGCCAACGACTGGACGCGCCAGCAGCTCACCGACTGGGGGTTGCAGAACGCTCATCTCGAGGCCTATCCCTTCGGCCGCGGGTGGACCTCCACGCGCTCTCTGGTCCAGGTGGTCCGGCCCTACGAGGTGACGCTCGCCGCGCTCCCCAAAGCCTGGACGCCCGGGACGGACGGGGGTCCGGTCCGCGGCCCCCTGATGATCGCGACGTACACCACGGAGGAGGACTTCGAGAAGTACCGCGGCAAGCTCGCCGGCAAGATCCTGCTGATCGGCGAGCCGCGCGATCTGGTCAAGGACCCCCGCGAGATCGCGGAGCGCCGCTACACGCCAGAGACGCTCGACGAGCTGTCCCTCTACAAGGCGCCGGAGCTGGAGGATGAAGGCGCGCCGGTGACCGGATACAAGAAGCGCATCAAGCTGCGCGCCGCCTTCGACCGGTTCGCCGCCGAGGAGAAGGCGCTCGCCACGATCGACGGCAGCAGCAACGACTGGGGCATCGTGCGCGCCAGCCGCGGCGGCTCGGAGAAGGACGAAGCTCCGCGCGGCCTCCCCAGCGTGGTGATCTCCGCCGAGGAGTACAACCGGCTCTACCGGCTGGTCAAGGCCGGCCGCGAGGCGGAGGTGGAGGTCGAGGTGAGAGCGCGCTTCCTCACGGACGACTTGAACGCCTACAACACGATCGCCGAGATCCCGGGCACGGGACCCAAGGGAGAGATCGTCCTGGCCGGCGCGCATCTCGACTCGTGGCATGGAGGCACCGGCGCCTCGGACAACGCCGCGGGGTGCGCGGTGGTGATGGAGGCCGTCCGCATCCTGAAGACTCTCGGGGTCAAGCCGCGCCGGACGATCCGCATCGCCCTCTGGAGCGGTGAGGAGCAGGGGCTCTATGGTGCCCAGGCGTACGTGAGCGAGCATCTGGGCTCGCGCCCGAAGCCCAAGGATCCCGACCTGCAGGAGATGTCGGAGTTCGAGTGGCCCCCCTCGGTGGGCCCGTTCAAGACGAAGCCGGAGCACGCCAAGCTCTCGGCCTACTTCAACATGGACAACGGCGGCGGCAAGATCCGGGGGATCTACGCGCAGGAGAACGCCGCGGCCGTGCCGCTTTTCGAGGCCTGGCTCCGCCCGCTCCGCGACCTCGGGGCCACGACGCTGACCATGCAGACGACGGACGCCACGGATCACATCCCCTTCGATGCCGCGGGCATCCCCGCGTTCCAGTTCATCCAGGACGAGCTGGACTACTCGGGCCGCACCCACCACACCAACATGGACGTGTACGACCATCTGGAAGCGGACGACCTGAAGCAGGCTTCGGTGGTGGTCGCCACGTTCCTCTATCACGCGGCGATGCGGCAGGAGCGGATGCCGCGGAAAGCGCTGCCGTAGGGGCTACAGCTCCGCGGCGATGGCCGCCAGGGCACCCCGCGCCTTGCCGAGATCGCCTTTGCGGCGGTCGAGAATCATCAGGAGGAAGCGGTTCTCGCCCAGGCCGGCCGGGCGCAGCAGGTAGCGGCTGCGGGCGGAGGTGACGAGGAGCTCTTCGAGCGGCTCGTGCTCGCCGAGCCGCTCCTCCACCCGGGATTTCTGGCGCGCGAGCTCGGCCATGGCGCTGGCGGCGTCCACCAGGTCGAACAGCCGGGAGCCGACGGCGGCGACGACGGTGCCGGTCTCGGTCTCCACCAGGAGGGTGGCAATGACGCCCTCGATCTGCCCGCCGCGCTCCAGGGCCTCCTGGATTCTCTCCGTGGGGTCGTCCTGGGATGGAGGCGGAGGCGCCGCGGCCACGGGGGTCGAGAGCAGGGCGTCCAGCTCGTCCTCGGCCTGCCGCTCTTCCTCCTCCGATTCGTCCTTGATCCGCATGGCTTCCATGAGCAGGAAGGCCAGGCCTCCCGGCAGCGGCGGCCCGGCGACCGGACAGAGATCGGAGATCTCGATGTCGGCGTGCTCCCAGGCGACGATCTCCAGGGCCGCGGGCGCGCCGGTCAAGTCCCCGGTCTCGGCTCCGACGAGCTTGCCGCCCCGGAAATAGAGCTGTCCGCGGCGCTCGCCGGAGGTGATGCCCAGGGTGCAGGTCTTCCGCTCGATCTCCAGGAGCTGGAGGAACGAGGCGAGGCTGATATTCTCCACCCTCCCTTTGACGCGTTGCGCCAGCATGTCCGCGATCTTCTGCCGCAGCACCTCGACGTCGAACGGCTTGCTCAGGCATTCGAGCGCCTCGCCGCCCAGGCGGGCCGAGGTCTCGGCCGTCCCCAGGGCGGTCATCAGGATGACGGGCAGGCTCGGATGATTGCGCCGGAGGTGGGTCAACAGCTCGAACCCGTCGACCTCCGGCATCCGCAGGTCGGACACGACGAGATGGACCTTCTCGTTCTGCAGCACCCGCATGGCCTCGCGGCCGTCGGCGGCGGTGACGACCTGGAGGCCCCGCCGCTTGTCCGCCAGGGCCTCGGAAAGGGCGAAGAGCACCGCCGGCTCGTCGTCCACGACCAGAATCTTCTTCATCGGCAAACAGCTCCTCGTACCACCACACCGCGCGGTCCCGGAGTCTGACCGGAAAGATACGGGGCGTCAATCGGGGGCGATTCTGGACGCCATGGAGCCGCCGCGCCGTTTTTCGCGTAATCTAGCCACATCCAGTTGGACCTGTAAGGACGCACGAGGAGGAGTCTCCGGATGACGCCCATTCGACGGATCGTTCTGTTCACTCTCGCCTGCCTCGCCGCCGCGAGCCTCTCGACGGCCGCGGAGACGGGCGCCTGGCACATCGTCCGCCCCGGCGAGAACCTGCATCGCATCGCGGCCCGCTATCTCGGCGCGATGGACCGCTGGCCCGAGCTCGCGCGGCTCAATCCGGAGATCCGGAACCCGAACCAGTTGGAGCCCGGCCAGCGGATCCGCGTCTCGGTGGGCGGCTCGTCCGAGACCGGGGCGGCCCGGGTCGCCCGCCTCTCGCGCAAGGTGGAGGCCCAGCCCACGCCGATCCCGTGGGAGGACGCCCGGCAGGACGACCTCCTGCTCGATCGCGACGGCCTCCGGACCTTCCCCAAGTCGTCCGCCGAGATGGCGTTCACGGACGGCACCCGCCTGCTGGTCACCGAAAGCTCGCTCGTCTTTCTCCAAAAAACTGGCGGCGCGCTCCGCGGTGGGAGCCGCAAGTCGGTGGAGATCGTCGAGGGGCAGGCGGACGTGGAGGCGCGGGCCGCGAGCGACCGGTCGGTCCGGCCGGAGGTGGAGATCGTCCTCGGTCCGGCGCGGGCCACCACGCGGCCGGCGCCCACGGGTGGAACCCGCACCCGCGCCCGCCGGCCTGACGATGGGGGCGCCAAGCTCATGATGTATGGCGGCGAGGCCGAGATCGAAGCCGGCGGCGCCAAGGTCACGGTGCCGGAGGGGATGGGTTCCTCGGTGGCGGCGCAGGGTCAGCCTTCGCCGCCGGAGAAGCTCCTCGCGGCTCCGCAGCCGGTCGCGCCCGCCGCGGGCAGCCAGGTCGAGTGCGCCAATCCCCGGTTCTCCTGGAGCGGCGTGCCGGAGGCGGCCTCGTACACGGTCGAGATCTGCCGCGATCCGTCCTGCGGCGCGCTGATCGAGCGCGCTGTCGCGATTGCGGCGATCGCGCAGCCGGAGTGGCGCCCCTCCGCGCTCCCCAAGGGAGATCACTACTGGCGCGTGACGGCGCGCAGCCGCTCAGGGCTGGACGGCTACCCCAGCGAGCCGGTCCGCGTGGCCATCACCTCGGACCAGGCGGATCTCGAAGGTCCGCGGGAGATGCCGGAGATCGAGGGGCCGCAGCTCCTCGTGGGCTCCGCGCTCTGGGCCGGCCCCACGGCCCGGGTCGTGGTGCGGTCGATCGATCCGGAGACCGGAAAGCAGGTCGCCCGGGAGGTGACCCGCACGCCACAGGAGCTCAGCGCTTTCGCGGCGCGCTCGGCCCAGGGCGGGCTCCCCGGCGCCTCGTCCGACGGCTGCGGCAACGCCTCGTCCTTTGCGCCGTTCGCGTTCACCGTGGACTCACAGGCGCCGGAGATCACCTGGGAGGTGGTCGATCTCGATGAGTTTCCCAACCGGCGGCGCGGCGCGCGAAATCCCAAAGGCCTTGCCTGGTCAGGGGGAGCCCGCTGGATGCCTCTCGAAGAAGGCGATGGGCCGGTGCGCATCGGCAGCGACGCGCCCCAGTTGCTCCTCCACGGAGCCCGGTTCGACGTCGGCGACGAGCACGTGAGCCCCAAGGGGGACCAGATGCTCCGTGTGCGCGTGACCGACGCGGGAGCCGGGGTTCATGAGCTGAGCTTCCAGCTTCGGGGCGACACGCTGGAGATCGAGGTGGTGGATATGGTGGGGAACTCGCGGAAGGTGGCGTGGGCGGTGGGGCGGTGAGGAAAAGGACGTCAAGGACGTAAAAGACCCAAAGGACTTCAAGGACGAAAAGCCGGTCAGCTGGTTTTCTCGTCCTTTGGGTCCTTTGAGTCCTTTAGGTCCTTGCCCACTTTGTCGGCATCCACTGCGCCCCGGGATCGAAGGTCCCCGCATCCACGAGGTCGGCAGTCCCCTCCGTCAGGTCTTCTTTGGGGAGCCGCCATTCCAGGCTGCGGGATTCCGCGATCCTCTCCAGCTCTCCGGCGACCGCGGAGGCGCTGGAGGGGCGGCGGGTCTGGTCGCGGTCCAGGAGGTGCTGCACCAGGGAGTCGAGCTCGGAGGGGAGCTTCGAGACCCTTTCGTGGAGCGGCTGGACCTTGCCGAAAAGCGTGGATTGCAGGACCTCCTCCGCCCCGCTGCCGGGGAACGGCATCACACCCGAGATGCAGCGGTACAGCAGCACCCCCAGGGCGAACAGGTCTCCGGTCTTGCCGTGCCCCTTCCCGAGCAGGCTCTCGGGCGGCAGATAGCCCGGCGTGCCGAAGACCATGTCCTCCTCCTCCGCCGCCCCGGCCAGGAAGCCCGCGATTCCGAAGTCCGTCACCTTGATCGTGCCGTCGCGGCCCAGCAGCACGTTGGCTGGCTTGACGTCCCGGTGCACGATCTCCCGATCGTGCGCCGCGGCGAGCCCGCGCGCGATCGCCGCTCCCACCAGCACCGCGTCCTCCGGCGTGAGCCGTCCGCGCCGCCAGAGGAGCTTTTCGAGGTTGATCCCGTCCACGAATTCCATGGCGATGAACGCCCCCTCGGGCGCGTCCTCCAGGTCGTAGACCGCCACCACGTTGGGATGGCTCAGGCGGGCGAGGGCCACGGCCTCGCGCAGGAGCGTGTCGAGCAGCGCCTTGCGCCTCTCCGCATCCAGCTCGTTCCCCAGGTGGATCGTCTTGAGCGCCACCGGCCGCTGCAGGCGGGGGTCCCAGCCGCGGAAGACCGAGCCCATGGCGCCGGAGCCCAGGACATCCACCACCTGATAGCGGCCGAGGAAGACGTCGTCCAGCGCCTTGCGCTCCGACAGGCTCCGCCGCAGCGCTTCGAACGTCCGCCGGAGGTCGTCGATCTCGTTCCCGCCCGCCTCCTGACGGGACACCCCCAGCAGGCCCCGTTGCGCGGCGACGAGCTCGCGGATCGGCCGGACCACCGAGACCCAGGTCACGGCCAGAAGCGCGGCGATCAGCGCTCCGGCCAGCCCGAGCGCGAGCCCGGCCTCGCGCCGCATCCGCGCGGCCACGGCCTCGGCCACCTGTGTCGGCTGGCGCGACAGGATGGCCCAGCGGCTCCCGGGGACCGGCGCATAGGCTCCCAGGATCGACTCCCGGCCGTTGCGGAAGGAGCCGGATCCGGTGAGCTTCGCCGAGAGGCCGAGCTTCAGGAGCTCGGGCGGCATGCCGGAGAGCGTCGTCATGGACCCCGAGACGATCCTTCCCGACGTGTCGGCGAGGACCAGGTCCGCCTGGTCGCCCAGCTCGTCCGGCTTCACCATGTCCGGGAGCGCCGCGCCTTCGCCGACCACGACGAGGGAGCCGGCGCCCGCGGCGAGCGGCACGGCGAAACGCAGGACCAGGGGGCTCCGGCCGGTCACGGTCACGCCCTCGAACGGCCCCGGGGCCCGCAGGGCCTCGGCCACCGCCGACCGCGCGGCGTCCCCCCGGAGCTGAGCGCGCACCACCTCCTGCCCTTCCGGATCGACCACGGCGATCCCCAGGATCCCGAGGTCGGCCCAGGCCTGGAGATTCCCGATCAGGAGCTGCTGCGCGGCCGGCGTGCCGGGATCGGCCAGCTCGGGGCTCTCGGCCGCGCCACGGGCCAGCGACTCCCGCGTGGCCAGGAAGGCCGCCACCCGCTCGGCCGCCGTCTTCGCCGCCACGATGTGCGTCCGCAGCACCTGGTCGAACAGGGCTTCCTGGTTCAGCCGCAGCAGACGCACGGACGTGAACGCCAGCGGCAGCAGGCCGACGGCGGCCAGAGCGAGGGCCACGCGGCCCAGGAGGCCGACCCGGAACCGTTGGGGCTTCAAGGGTCTCGAGGGAAGCGATAGCCCTCGCCGCGCTCCGTGATCACGTAGCGCGGCCGGCCCGGCGCGGGCTCGATTTTGGCCCGCAGGCGGTGGACGTGCACCCGCAGGGTGTCCTCGAACACCTCGTCCGACGGCCAGAGGCGGCGCAGCAGGAAATCGGTCGGCACCACGCGGGGCGCCTGCCGCATCAGCACGTAGAGCAGCTTGCTCTCGGTCCCGGTGAGCTGGACAGGCTTACCTTCGACGACCGCGCGCTGGTGCGCGAAGTCGACCGACAGCCGGTCATCTACCTGGATCACCGGCTGGAGCGTGTAGCCAAAATCACCAATTCTGCGGCAAACTCTGTCGATCCGCGCCACCAGCTCGCGCGGGTTGAAAGGTTTGCGTATATAGTCTTCGGCAAATGATTCGATGGCCTGCACCACCGTGTCCGCCTCTCCGACCGAGGTCAGCATGACGACCGGCAGGTCGCTCCATTCATGGAGGTTGCGCGCCAGGGTCAGTCCGTCCATGCCGGGCAGGAGGATGTCCACCAGGGCCAGGTGGGGCAGGCCCTTCTTCTCCAGCAGGGCGAGGCCGTCCTCGGCGGAGAGCGCCGGCCACACCTCGTACCCGGCGCGCTCCAGCTCGGCGCGGATGACCCGGAGGATGTCTGAATCGTCCTCGACCGCCAGGAGGCGGCGCATTCCCGGCGGCAGCGTAGCGTCGTCGGATGGATGGGTATGCTCTCGGCTCACGGCGGAATCGCTCGTAATCTTGATCTTAACCTGACTCGGGGTAGGAATACTGTAATTCGAGAGGGCTCATAATGAAAGACCCGTCCTTGCGCCGCATCCTCTTCGTCGAGGACGACCCGGATATCCGTATGGTCGGCAAGATGGCGCTGGAGGCGATCGGGGGGTTCAGCGTCCTCGCCTGCGGCTCGGGCGTTGAAGCCCTCACCCGCCTGAGCGACTTCGCGCCCGACCTGATCCTGCTGGACGTGATGATGCCCGGTATGGACGGGCCAGCGACGCTCGGAGCCGTGCGCGAGACGCCGACCGGCCGCGATCTCCCGGTCGTCTTCATGACCGCCCGCGTCCAGGCCCAGGAGGTGGCGGCGTACCGCGACATGGGCGCCGAGGACGTGATCGCCAAGCCGTTCGACCCGATGGCGTTGTCGGAGCAGGTCCTCTCCGTCTGGAGGACCATGAAAGCCCGCATGGACGCGGCGCAGCGGTCGGACGGATGATGGACACCGCCCTCGAGGATGACACCGAGCTCGGCTCCGCCTCTCTGCGGGACTACTTCGCGGCACGCCTCCCGGACCGGCTCCACGAGGTCGAGGAGGCCTGGGAGCGCGCCCGCCAGTCGGGCTGGCCCGAGGCCGAGGCGCGCACGTTCCATCGCCTGGCCCACTCCCTGACCGGCGCCGGCGCCACCTTCGGGTTTCCCGCGGTAACCGAGGCGGCCCGCCTCCTCGAGCAGCGTCTCAAGCCGGTCGTCCAGGGCGCCTCTCCGCCGCCGGACGATGCCGCCATCTCCGAGCTCCTGGCCGGCCTCCGCCGGGCCAGCCAGATGCCGGCTGCCCCCTCCAGCTCGACCGTGTCCCTCCCACGCGCCGACGAGCCGGGCAAAAAGACGATCCTTCTCGTCGAGGATGACCCCGAGACCGGCCCCTGGCTCGCCCAGCAGCTCGAACGCTTCGGCTATGGCGTCCGCCTTCTGGAGCAGCCGGACCAGCTCGGCGCGGAGATCGACCGTGATCCCCCGAGCGCCATTCTGGTGGACCAGACCTTTCCGGAACCGCGCCTGGCGGGAGGCCTGGAGCTCTCCCGGCTGCGCCGGGACCTGCGCAGCCCGGTGCGGCTGGTGTTCCTGTCCGCCCGCGGCGATCTGGAGTCCCGGCTCGCGGCCGTGCGCGCCGGCGGCGAGGCCTATTTCACCAAGCCGGTCGACGTGGGCGCCCTGGTGGACCAGCTGGACCTCCTGACCGGCCCTCCCGCCGAGCCGTTCCGCACCCTGGTGGTGGAGTCGGACGAAGAGCTCGCCGGGGAGTGCGCCGGCGCCCTGCGAGCCGCCGGCCTGCAGGTCGCGGTCGAGACCGAGCCGGAGCGGTTGCTGGAGGCGCTCGCCTCCAGCCGGCCCGACGTCGTCCTGATCGGCCTGGATCTGCCGGGCTGCGGCGGCGCGGAGCTGGCCGCGGTGCTGCACCAGCTCGAAGGCTACGTGGCCACCCCGGTGCTCTTCCTGGCGCCGCCCGGGAGCGACGAGGACCGGCTGAGCGCCCTGGAGCTCGGCGGCGACGAGCTTCTCGTCCGGCCCCTCGATCCGCTCCACCTGATCGCCGCGGTCACCGGCCGGGCCCGCCGCGGCCGGCGGCTCGCCTCCCTGATGGCCTATGACAGCCTGACCTCGCTGCTCAGCCATGCCAGCCTGAAGCAGCAGCTCGAAGCCGAGCTGGCGCGGGCCGCCCGCGAGCGCGTGCCGGTCGCCTACGCCATGCTCGACCTGGACGGCTTCAAGCAGATCAACGACGTCCACGGCCATGCGGCCGGCGACCGCCTGCTGCGCACCCTGGCGCTCTTCCTCAAGCAGCGCCTGCGCCGGTCCGACATCGTGGGCCGCCATGGCGGAGACGAGATCGGGGTCATCCTCCCGAACACCGACGGGCCGACGGCCCGCGCCGTTCTGGACAACCTGCGCGAGAGCTTCTCACGCCTGCGGCACGGCTTCGCCGGAATCGAGATCTCCGCCACCTTCAGCGGCGGCGTCTCCGTCTTCCCCGACGACCCCACGCCGGAGCTCCTCGCCGAGGCCGCCGACCGGGCTCTCGCCCACGCCAAGACCGAGGGCCGGAACCGGATTCTGATGCGGTGACCGGGCCGGAGCCGGCTCCGCCCGCCACACCGGCAGCTCGACGAAGAACGTCGTCCCCTGCCCTGGGGCGGTCTCGAACCAGATCTGCCCGCCGTGCCGGTCCACGATCGCCCGGGAGATGCTCAGGCCGAGCCCCGTCCCACCCCGCTGCCGGGTCGAGGTGGTGTCCGCCTGGCTGAACTTCTCGAAGATCCGCGCCTGGAACTCGGGGGGAATCCCCTTGCCGCGGTCGGTCACGCGAAGGCGAGCCAACCCGTTCTCCGCCGTCACCCCGACTTCGACCACGCCGCCAGACGGTGAGAACTTGACCGCGTTGGACAGCAGGTTGTTCAGCACCTGCTGCATGCGGTCCGCGTCGACGCGCACCGGCACATATGCCGATTCCGCGATGCACAACGAGATCCGGTACGGCTGGCCATAGGTCTGGTTCGCCTCGACCGCCTGCTCGACCAGAGTCATCAGATCCTGGGGCACCAGGCGGAACCCCATCTGCCCCGACTCGATCTTCTCCACGTCCAGGATGTCGTCGATCAGGCGCGCCAGCCGGTCGCTGTTCCTGGTGGCGACGTCCACCAGGCTCCGCGCCGGCTCCGGCAGCTCCCCGGCGACCCCGCCGGTGATCAGGCCGAGCGAGCCGCGGATCGACGTCAACGGCGTCCGCAGCTCATGGCTCACCACCGAGATGAAGTCGCTCTTCATCTGCTCGACCCGCTTGCGGTCGCTGATGTCGCGCGCCACGGCGTAGACCAGCCCTTTCTCGGGGACCGCCACGGAGCGCCACGAGAGCCATCGCCACCCACCGCTCTTCGTTGCATAGCGGTTCTCGTAGTCCACCACCGCGCCGCCCACCCGCAGGCGCTGCATCTCCCGAACCGTGCCCTCCCGGTCGTCCGGATGGACGAATTTCAGATAGGACCCCGTCTGCAGCTCCTCCAGGCTCCATCCGAGCACCGTCTCCCAGGCCTTGCTGAGATGCCGGAAGCGGGCGTTCATGCCCGCGATGCAGAGGAGGTCGAGCGACAGATCGAAGAAGTGGTTCCGCTCCGCCTCGATGACCGATCGATGCTGGGCTTCGGCCTGCAAGGCCGCATTGGCGGCCGCCAGCTCGGCCGCCGTCCGGTCGACGCGGCGCAAGAGGCCGAACATGTCGCCGAGAAGCCCCACGAGCACGCACAGGTAGCTGAGGATCTTGGCCGCGTGGCCGGCGACGACGAGCGGATCGGAGGGATCGGAGGGATCGCCCGCGAACGCCATGAACAGGGTCTGGCCGAGAAACCCGGCGAGGAGAGACAGCGCCAGCCAATGGTCGAGATGCCCGCCGCGCCAGAACCCCTTCCGCAGGGCCGCGACGAACATCAGGAGGAAGAGCGAGCCGGGCACGAGCTCGAGGACCCGCTGGAGGTCGGGGCTCGCGGGGGGCAGAGGCGCGAACGCCAGACAGGAGAGAACCCCCACGAAGAGCGCCAGGGCTCCGGCATAGACCAGCCACTGGTCGAGCCAGCCGCCCTCCTCCTCTCCGCCCTTGCAGATGGCGCACCCCACCAGCAGGAAGACCGCCAGGAAGAGGCGGGACGCGATCCAGCCCCAAGTCCCCGCCGCCACCGGCGCCGACGCGGTCCCGCCCATCAGCAGAGTCGAGCCCGCCAGCCCATGGCAGAGGTCCAGGAGACCGGTCCCCAGGAACGCCACCCCGATCAGCAGAAAGCGGTCCGCCCGGCGGCTGTGATAGCGCACCAGCGCCATCTTCATCAGCACCAGGGCAAACAGGCCCGCGACGACTTCCAGAAGGACGTGGAGCTCAGGACTGCGCGGCCATTGGACGCCGTGCAGCAGAACACGCGCGCCCACCGCCAGGGCGGTCAGCCCGGCATAGGCAAGAATCTTTCTCACGATCCGCCAATCTTACACCCGCCCCCATTCATTCTTCTGGACAACCGGGAGCTGAAGCGCCCGCTCGCGGTCGAGATCGAGCGAGCCCACGTGCAGCGAGAGCGGCGATTGGACCCACTTGTAGATCGAGCGGGTGAAGAGCGTCGCGAACCGGTCCGCCCAGGCGGCGAGACGCTCCGGGTCGAGGTCCGGAAAAAGAGAGCGGAGCGCGTAGGCCACCTCGCGCGGCGCGAGCTTCTCGCCCGCGTAGAGCGCCAGGCAGGCGTCCAGGACCGGAAACGGCATCAGCTCGTCCTCGGCCGTCTGCGCGGCCGTGAGCTCCGGACCGGGCTGCGTGGCCAGCGTGAGCGCGATCCCCTCGAATCCGAAGCGCTCGTGGAACCGCTCCAAGAGCGCGATGACTACGGTCTTCGGCACGTTCGCGATCACCGACAGCGCCCCTTCGAGGTCGCCGCCGATCGTGGTGTACCCCACCGCCTTCTCGCTCATGTCGCCGGTCTGGAGGAAGAGCGCCGCGGCGGAGTTCGCCCAGTTCCACATGCGGCTGGCGCGGAGGCGCGCCTGCACGTTCTGCAGCGTGAGGTCGGTTGGCTCGCCGCCGGCCAGCATGGTGCGGACCGCCTCCGTCTCGCGGTCGAACGCCTCCTCGATCGGCACCACCCGCAGCTCGATCCCCAGCTCGCGGCAAAGCACGGCCGCGGCATCGCGCGTCCCCTCTCCGGAAAACCGGGTCGGCATGTAGAAGGCCGTGATCGTGGTGCCCAGGCTCTGCGCCGCCCGCCAGGCGAGGAGCAGGGAGAGCATGGAGTCGCGCCCACCCGACAAGGCGACGCCGAAGCAGCGGAACGCGCCGGTCTTGCGGTAGTAGTCGCGGATGCCCAGAGCCAGGGCCTCGATGAGGTCGTCCAGCACCGCCTCGCGCGGCGACAGCGCCGGCTGGCCCGGCGGCGGCAGGAAGAAGCTGTTCCCCGCCGGCGCCGGATACGGCAGATCCGCACGGTTTCCCGTCGGCGCTTCGCTGCGGATCGCCGGGACCGGCACCTCCTGGCGGAAGAACGCCTCGCAGTCCGACCGCCAGGTGGTGTTCTCCTGGCGCATGCGGCGGGTGCGGTCGAGGTCCACCACGCAGGCGGCCCACCCTTCGCGGAAGCGCGGCGCATCCAGCATCAGCCGGCCGTTCTGGAAGACGTAGCCGCCGCCGTCGAAGATCAGACCGTCCTGCGCGCCGCACATGTTGGAATAGACGAGCGTCGCCTGGTTGTCCGCCGAGCGGGTGGCGAGCATCTCCAGGCGGGTAGAGACCACGCCGACGCGGAACGGCGACGACGACAGGTTGACCACCACCTCCGCTCCCGAATAGCACCGGCGGCGCATCGGCCCATCCGCCGACCAGACGTCCTCGCAGACCTCCACGGCGATCGTGCCGAAATCGAAGGCGAAGACGTAGTCGCCCAGCGGCAGGCCCTCGGATTCGAGAGCCAGGCCGGGCACGCCGCGCGAGAACGTGCGGGCCTCGTAGAACACGTTGTAGGTCGGGAGCTTCTCTTTGGGGACGATGCCCAGGATCCGCCCGCCGTGGACCACTGCGGCGCAGTTGAAGATCTGGCCGCCCACGGCCACGGCGACGCCGGCCACGAGCACCGTGGGCAGCCCGGCGGTCTCGCGGGCGAAGCGCTCCAGCTCGGCGCGCTGGGCGTCGACGAAGGAGCGCCACTGGATGAGGTCTTCCGGGGGATACCCCCCGAGGCATTGCTCCGAGAAGCAGCCGAGGGTCACGCCGGCGTCCGCCATCTCGCGGGCCGCCGCGAGCATCAGGCCGGTATTCGAACGGACCGCCCCGACGTTCGGATCGAGGCTGGCGACGGCGATCCGGAGGAGTCGCACGTCAGTGCCGCACGCCGCCGCCCAAGAACTCGATCCAGCGCGTGACGGCTTCGCGCAGATCGGCGAGCGACACGAGACCGGGCTCGATCTCCTCGTCGCATTCCGGCTCGATCACGGCGCCGGCCGGCGAGAGGGTCAAGGTGTGGGAATTGCCCGTGCGCGTCCACTCCTCCACCCGGCCTTCCGTGATCTCTTCGATCGCCTCCAGGATCTCGAATCCGAAGGCCGCGCTCCCCTGGACATCACTCTCCAGGAACTGGGCGAGAGCCTCACGGTCCCGGCCCGCCAAGGCCCGGGCCCGGGGGTCTCCGGTCTCATCGCGATAGAACTCGAGCGACATTCTCATCCTCCTCATCCTGACACGTCCTGACACGTCCAAAACGCGCCTACTGGAAGATCGGATACGCCGTGTTGATGCGGCCGTTCTGGTGCCACCCCTCGATCGTGAACCCGTGCCCCGACGGGCCGCGGAACTGCTCGGAAGCTCCCGTCGAGCGCCGCCGGTACGCGTTCAGGATCGCCGCCACCACGTCGCCGCGGCTCATCCGGTCCGGATAGAACGTCGACCGCTTCTCCAGCCAGCGGCCGTCCTGTGTCCGGATCTCCACCTGTCCGGTGTAGACCCCTTGCCGGTTCGGTCCATCCAAAACCCGTACCAGCCGTGCGCCGGCCGGGTTCTTGCCACCGGGCCTGGCGTGGAACCCCACCGGCCGCCCCTTCCGGTTGATCTCTCCCTCGAAGACGTGCGAGAGGTTGATCGGCGGAGAGGTGTCGCTGAGCGCCGGCGAGCGGCGGGCGGCGGCGGCTCCGGCGAAGGTGAAGAGGACAAGGACGACAAGGACGGCAAGGACACCAAGGACGGTGGTTCGCAGGGTCTTCATCTTCAGGCTCATGCTCTCAACAGGGCGTTTAGCTCGTCCGGATGGCTCGACCGCACCGTGGCCTCCTCGACGTCGATCTTCCCCTCGCGGACGAGCTGCGCCAGCGAGTCTTCCATCGAGATCATGCCGTGCCGCTTGCCCAAAGTCAGCTCGTTGTACAGCTTCTGTGTCTGGTCGCTGCGGATGTGCTGACGCACCGGATAGGTGGCGTGCAAGACCTCGACGGCTGGGATGCGGCCCGGACCGTCCATGCGCGGCACGAGCTGCTGCACGACGATGGCGTTGAGCGCCAGCGCGAGCTGGTGGCGGATCTGCGCCTGCTGCCCGGGCGGGAAGACGTCGACGATCCGGTGCACCGCCTGCGCCGCATCGTTCGTATGGAGGGTCGAGAGCACCAGGTGCCCGGTCTCGGCCGCGGTGAGCGCCGTGGCTACGGTCTCTAGGTCGCGCATCTCGCCGACCAGGATGACGTCCGGGTCCTGCCGCAGAGAAGCGCGCAGCGCTTCGTCGAACGAGCGGGCATCCCGCCCGACCTCGATGTGCTCGATGACCGACTTGATGAACCGGTGCTCGTACTCCACCGGATCCTCAATGGTGATCACGTGGCTCGTGCGGGTGCGATTGATCTCCCCGACGAGAGCCGCGAGGGTCGTGGTCTTGCCAGCGCCGGCCGGGCCGCAGAGGAGGACGAAGCCCCGCGACGGGCGGACCAGCTCGGCCAGGACCGGCGGCAGGTTCAGCCCGGCGAGCGTCGGTATCTCCAGCGGCAGACAACGGATGGCCGCGGCGAGGTGGCCGCGCTGGCGGTGGAGATTGCTGCGGAAGCGATACGAGGTCCCGCCTGCATCGAGCCGGCGGCCGGGAGCGAGCTGGAGCGGCAGGTCCGCCGAGCCGCGGTCGTCGAGATTCCGCCGCGCCCGGGCGCTCAGGTGCGGCTGGAACATCGAGGCGATCTCGTCCCCATCCAGCGGCGCGGCCTCGGCCCGCACGAGCCGGCCGTCGATGCGAAAGACCGGAGCAAGGCCGGCGATCAGCAGGAGGTCGCTGGCCCCCTGGTGGATCATCTCGAGGAGGAGCCGGTCGAGCGCTCCGCCCTCCTCCACCCGGGACTGCGAAGGTTTGTCGAGAGGCTCGAAAGCTTCGAGCACGGAGGTCCGCGGTCCAGCCGCGGGGCTCTCCTCGGGCGCGGCCTCTTCGAAGGCGGGCCCACCTCCTTGGCGGTTCAGCTCACGGACGAGGCGGTCGAGATCGGGATCACGGATCTGTTCAGTCATGGCAACTCTCCGCGATCCTATACGGAAGAGCGCCGGTGTGCGTCGGCCAAGGACACCGAAAATGCAAAGGACCCAAAGGACTTCAAGGACTTCAGGGGACGATCCCTGGGTCCTTTGAGTCCTTTGGGTCCTTGAGCTCTCTCAGCTCAGTTCAGCGGACACCCCAGGTTGTTGTCGTCATCCAGCCCGGTCGCCAGATTCAGCATCGTGTTGCGGTTGCCGCTGGTGAGCGCCGCGTTGGTGTCGGCCAGGATCTCGGCCGTCGTCCGCGGGTAGTCCACTCCGGAGTGGGCCGCGTTGAGCAACGCCGCCACCGCCGCCCGCAGCAGGATCTTCGCTCCGCCTTCGAGACCCGGACCGCCGCTGCCCTGCAGCGTCTGTAGCAGCGTCTTTGCCGCCAGCGACGGGAACGCCGCCGCGCCGGAGAACACGCTTCCCGCCGTCTGGCCCGGCGTATACCCGGTGCCCGCCCACGAGTCCTCGTGGTTCTTCCAGTAGCCGGGCGTGCACCCCTCGTCGCCGCCGGTCTCATTGGGACCCGTTTCCGGCAGCGGCAGGCGCAGGAGGCCCAACACCCAGAGCAGCGAGTCGGGATTCTGGTTCGCCGGCGCCGAGAAGAGCTGCGCGGTCGTGGACGCGACACCGGCCGGGACGTTCACCACGAGGGCGTCGGAGTCGAAGGACACTCCGTCCGAGCCGTCGAGCCCATTGAACACGCTCCCGTTGTTGCTGATGTCGATACGGTCGGGGCGGCCCGCTTCCGCATCGCCCGCGAAAACCCGCAGCCTGCCGACGCGCGGCGCGGTATCCGCGCCATGATTGAAGGTCACCAGAGCGGTCACCCGCGTGTCTCCGGGCGTGGGATCCGCCCCATACGCGAAGTCCAGACCGTCATAGACGATCAGCCGGTAGCTGGCGGTGTCCGCCGCGTCCGTGTAAATCACCAGCAGGCCGGCTCCGTTCAGGCGGAACAGGTTGCTCGACGTGTCCCCATCCTTGAGAGCGAACGTCTGGAGCCCGGTGCCCTTCGCCTGGACGACGCTGGTGACGTCCGCCAGATAGCCGATGTTGTTGATCGGGCCACCGCCCGAGACCGGCTGCCCCTCGGTACCGATGACCGTGCCGGTGATCAGATTTCCCTCGAAGCGGAGCACCTGATCCTTGTAGGGCTGGAACGGAATGACGCAGCTCCCGCCGCTCATCGGGCACGGCCGGTCGCGGCCCACCCAATACAGGAGAGCCGCCTGAACCGGCCCGCCGATGTCCACGGTCAGCGACCGAGTCCCGGTGCCGATCCCCTGCATCCCCACCCCACCATCGGCGACCGCGAGACCCTGCCCCTGGAGATCCAGAGCCACACTCAAGGGAGTGGCGCTCACTCCCCCGGCGATCAGGGCGAGCACCAGGGAGAGAACCGGAAGCCATTTTTTACACAGGCACGAGGACATAATTTACCTCCTTCTGTTGAACTGCATGAAGTGTGCTGCTGAACGGAGGGGAGTCGCCGCGCAAGGATTTCCCGCGGATTTGCGGGACAACGGAAGCGGAAGGACTGCCCCAGATCGAGTCATAAAGCCTCGTCCGGGCCTTCGGGAGCCGGGCGATCTCCTACAGCAGGGAGATCCCGTGCTTTGCGGCCCCGCCTCGCGGCGGGTGTGCCCTTGTCGGAGCCTCGGTCTTGAAGTTCGCGCCTTTGTCGTGTGCTCCTGCCTGCCACTCGTGCTGCTTGCTGCGAACAGAACAGAGTGCATGCGACGTGCCAGTGATAAGTGGCCGATTATGAATATGGTTACCTAGCGTTCTCTCGCATCTGGTACCATCCCACCCCGATCATGAACCGCAAGGAGGTCTCGTCCCGTATGTCCATTCTGTCCCGGCGCTCCATCGCCTCTCTGCTGCTTCTCGCCGGCCTCGCCGCCTTGCCCGCGCAGGCGGCCGAGCGGCGTCCCATGACCCCGCAAGACCTGTGGGCCATGGAGCGCGTCGCCAGCCCGGCAGTCTCGCCCGACGGCCATTGGGTCGTCTTCTCGGTCACCCGCTACTCTGTCGAAGAGAACAAGGGCAACGGCGATCTCTGGCTCGTGCCCACCGACGGCAGCGCCGAGCCCCGGCGCCTCACATGGAACGAGGGAGCCGACGGCTCTCCCGCCTGGAGCCCGGACGGCCAGCGCATCGCGTTCGTCTCGAAGCGCGGCGACGGCCCGTCGCAGCTCTACCTCCTGCCGGTCGGCGGCGGCGAGGCCCAGCCGGTCACCAAGCTCCCCGTGGGCGTCCAGGCCCCCAAGTGGTTCCCGGACGGCAAGCGCATCGCCTTCATGGCGGCGACCTGGTCTGATCTGAACGACGACTGGGACGCGGTCAAGAAGCGGACCGACGAGCAGAAGAACGACAAGGTGCAGGCGAAGATCAGCGACAGCCGTGTGCTGCGCTTCTGGGACGAGTACCGCACCGACGCGCGCCGGAATCACATCTTCGCGGTCGATCTGGACAGCCAGAAGGTCACGGACTTGACGCCCGGCATGGACCGCCAGATGGACTTCCTGTCCGCGGACAGCAACTGGGACCTCTCTCCGGACGGCCAGGAGATCGTCTACAGCGCCAACTCGACCGATCCCCCGTACCAGACGCTCAACGCCGATCTCTACGTCCAGCCGATCGGCAAGCCGGCCGCGGCGCGCAACATCACCCCCGCCAACAAGGCGGACGACACCTCTCCGCTCTACTCGCCGGACGGCCGCTATATCATCTACGGCCGCGGCCGCCGGGCCGAGATCGATCCCGATTTCACGCGCCTGGCGCGCTATGACCGGAAGAGCGGCGCAACCGTGGGCCTGTTCGAGGAGTGGGACAACGCGCCGAGCAGCTGGAGCTTCACGCCGGACAAACAGACCGTGGTCTTCCAGGCCGAGGCGCGCGGCCGGGTGAACGTCTACTCCCTCCCGGTATCTGGAGATAAGGCGGGAGGCACCGGCGAGCCACGGCTGGTCGCCGCCGGCGGCACGACCGGAGGCGCGGAAGCGGCGCAGGGCCCGAACGGCCCCGTGGTGGTCTTCACCCGCACCTCGATGCTCCAGCCGGCGGAGCTCTACGCCGTGCCGCTCACCGGCGGCGAGCCGCGGGCGCTCACCTCGTTCAACGCCGAGCGGCTGGCGCAGCTCGACCTCGGCACCACGGGCGAGGCTACGTTCGAGGGAGCCGGAGGGGACCAGGTCCACATGTTCCTCGCCTTCCCGCCGGGCTTCAACGCGAAGCGCAAGTGGCCGCTGGTTCATCTGATCCATGGAGGTCCGCACGGCGCGTTCCAGGACGAGTTCCACTACCGCTGGAACGCAGCGCTGTTCGCCTCGCAAGGCTACGTGGCGGCGCTGGTGAACTTCCACGGCTCGACCGGCTACGGCCAGGCGTTCGCCGAGTCGATCCTGGGCAATCACGGCGACAAGCCGTTCGAAGACATCATGAAGGCCACGGACTACCTGATCGCCCAGGGGTACGTCGACGAGAAGAGGATGGCGGCGGCCGGCGGCTCGTACGGCGGCTACATGGTCGATTGGATTCTCGGCCACACGAACCGCTTCGCGGCCCTGATCTCCCACGCCGGCGTCTACGACTTGATGGCACAGTTCGCCTCCGACGCCACCTGGGGCCGCCCGAACAACTACGGCGGCGCGCCCTGGACCGATCCCGCCCGCGTGGACCTCTACTCGCCGAGCCGCTACGCGAAGAACTTCGTGACGCCGACCCTGATCCTGCACGGCGAGCGGGACTACCGCGTCCCGGTGACGCAGGGGATCAACCTCTACAGCGTGCTGCAGGGCAAAGGCGTGCCGACGCGGATCGTGATCTTTCCCGAGGAGAATCACTGGGTCCTGAAGCCCCAGGCCGCCCTCCTCTGGTGGAAAGAGACCTTCGCCTGGCTCGACCAGTACATCGGAAAAGGGGCCGGGAAGAAGCCGGTGGCGAAGGCGAGCTGAGTCTACCCCTGCGCCAGAGCCTCCAGCTCCGCCAGGCTCCCGCAGAAAACATCCAGGTCCACGGTGGTCGAAATCCCGGCCACCGTCCCGCTTTCCGAAAACTGCCAGAAATCCCAGCTCGCCCAGCCAGCCGGCAGCTTCGGGCTCTGCACCCCATACTCCGCGATCCACAGCGGATAGTTCCCGAAGGCCGAGGTGCCCAGGGAGCTCCAGAAGCCGGAGTCGGTGTAGATCATCGGAACGCGGCCGGTCGCCTTCTCGACCACGTCGAGCCACGTCTGAAGGTCCGTCACGACCTGGCTGGCGCTCGTGCCTCCTTTGATGGCTTCGATGTCCACGACCGGCGGCAGGTCTCCCGGAGCGAGCTGGACGACGTTCAGGAAATTCTCCGCCTGGGCGGTCGGATCGTCGTTGGTCTCGTAAAAGTGATAGGCGCCGCGCAGGAGCCCCGCGGCGGTCGCACCGCCCCAGTTGGTCATGAAGAGCGGATCGGTCCAGGTGATCCCGTCGGTCGCCTTCATGAAGGCGAAGGACTTGCCCGCCTGCTGGACCTGGATCCAGTCGATGGTCTGCTGCAAATGGCTCACGTCGATTCCCTGCACCTGCTCGCTCATGGGTTGTCTCCTTGCCGTACCTCGCTCATCAGTGCCAGGGTGTTCCCCTCCGAATCCTGGAAGAACGCCATCCAGAGCTCGTGATCCGGCATCCGCGCCACCAGGTGCGGCTCGGTCCGAAAGGTCACGCCGCGCTCCTGAAAAGTGGCATGGGTGGCCCGGATGTCGTCGACCTTGAAATAGAGGACCGATCCCGGATGATCGAATTCCTTCTCCTCCGGGATTCCCAGCAAGAGGCGGATGCCGCCGCAGTCGAAAAATGCCATCTTTGGGGGCGCCTCGAAGAGGAACCGCAGGCCGAGCGCATCGCGATAGAACGCGACCGCCCGCGGCAGGTCGCGGGCATTCATGGAAATTTGAGCGATTTGCATCGATTAACCTTCCTGTACGGCCACGAAGAGCTCGCGGAGCTTTTCCGCCAGGTCTTCCAGCCGGTAATGAGCGTTCAATCCGCTCGGATTGGGGAGCACCCAGACCGACGTGTCCGCCAGGGTCTCGTCCTGCCGTCCGAGAGCCGCCCGGGGGCGGCCGAAGGCAGTCCGCCAGGCGCCGACGCCGAGGATGGCGAGCCAGCGCGGCCGGAACGTCCGCACCTTCTCCACCAGCCGCCGCCCGCCTTCCGCCAGCTCCTCCGCGCTCACCTCGTCCGCCGTGGCCGTGGCGCGCGCGACCACGTTGGTGATCCCCCAGCCGTGCCGCAGCAGCTCCCGCTCCTCGGACGGATCGAGCAGGCGGTCGGTGAAACCGGCCCGGTAGAGGGCCGGCCAGAAGCGGTTCCCCGGCCGGCCGAAGTGATGCCCGATCGCGGCAGTGTACAGCCCCGGGTTGATCCCGCAAAACAGCACGCAGAGGTCCGGCGCGATCACGTCCGGCACCGTCTTGTCGCGGGCCGCGAGGAGCTCCTCGCGGGTCGGCCTCGCCTTCTTCCGGGAAGGATTCAGAGGTAGACCTCGTCGACGTAGCAGTAGCTCCAGCTCTCGCCGGGCTCGAAGGACTGGATGATCGGATGCAGGGTGTCGTGGAAATGCTCGCGGGCGTGCCGGTTCTTCGACGAGTCGCAGCAGCCGACGTGGCCGCAGGTCCGGCAGATGCGCAGCTGCATCCAGGTGTCTCCCTTCTTCAGACACTCCTCGCACCCCGCCGCGCTCGGCGTGACCTCGCGGATCTGATCCAGGTGCGCGCAACGGCTCCTCATCACCTACCTCCTCTGGATGAACAAAGTATGTCACGGCGCGGCTTTGGATGAGACCACAAAACCGGCGGAAACACGCGCCTTCTCTCCGGCTCCGGGAACCCTCCCCACAGGGGAGCAGCAGCGGTCAGCGCTGCCGGATGTCGAGCAGGAGGTCGAAATCGTAGCCGTCGGGAAAGCCGATCGCGCACGCGGTCTTCTGGGGATCGGAACAAACGAGGCACCCTGGAAGCTCGCAGCTGCCCTGCCGCCAGGCCAGGACCTGCTGCCGCAGAGGCTGGAGATCCGCCGGCCGGCGCCAGACCACGTCGAAGAGCCCGGGCTGGGGTCCCAGGTCCACCGCGAAGCTCGCCGTGTAGCGCTTCCCCGACCCAGCCTCCCAGACCCGCGCGTCGTAGCCTCCCATGGGAAGAAAACCGCCCGGACACCCGGCGGCCGTGAAGTCCGCATCCTGGAGGCAGCGGCGGGTGCTGTGATGGCTGTAGAGCAGGAACAGACGGCCGGACGCGGCCTTCGCGTCAGTCTGCAAGGCGGCCCAGTACCGCTGGGAGCTCGTCGCGGCGTCCCAGGAGAGGGTCCCGGCGGGATAGGGATCGAGCCCCGCTTTGATCCAGGCGGGCGGCCACCCCTCCTCGTTCGCGGCCGTCTCGATCCGGGCGAGCGGGAGGCCGTTCATGTAGCCCTGGAGCGCCGAGAGCTGCCGGCGGATCTCGCCGACCAGCGGGTTGGGCCGGCCCTGGTTCGACAGGTAGCCCCAGTGGTCCAGAATCCCGCCACCGCTCAGGAGGAACTCCCAGGCTTCCGCGCGGGCGGCGTCGAGGCTGGGCTCGGGGTCCACAGCGCCGTTGCGGTGGCGCCGGGGAGCCGCCGTGCCCCGCAGCGGCGTGATCTTCCCCTCGTTGAAGCCCAGCACCTTCGGAGCCTTGGGATACCGGCGCGCCATCTGGAGAGCCCCGAGATCGAGCGGAGGGTCCGCGACCTGGGTGTAGTGCCCGTTGAGGATGGAGATCCCGGAGTTGCGCACGTAGCGGTCGCCCCCCGCCGTGGTGAACGGCTGGACGGCCACCAGGTGCGGACGCTGGAGCCGCGGATAGCGCGCCGGGCTGTCGAACGCGGCGACCGTGGCGAGCATGTCCTCGTGCCAGGCGGCCACCGCGGCCGGGTCGGTCTTCTGGCCTTCCGGCTCGTTGGCGATCTCCCAATAGACGTTGTCGAAGCTCCAGAGCTCCTCGATCGTGTGCTCGATGAGCTTCTTCTGCGCGGCCCGCATCCGCTCCTCCGTCGGCCCACCGTCGGCGAAAAGAGCGAAGAACGTCACCTCCACGATCATCCCCAGATCCTGAGCCGTGCCGACCACCGCGCGCAGGCGGTCGAAATACGATTGGTTCTTCTGGCCATCCGCCGCGAATGGGAGATTGACCGCGTCCTTGGCCGTCCCCAGCGCCACCCAGAGCCGGATCTTGTCCAGCCCCTCCGCATGGAGAGCGGGCAGCAGGACGCGGTAGTCGTTGGGAGCCTTCCCTCCGGCGTTGCACATGTCCAGGAGGGGAACGTCCTCGGTGGGAAGGAAATGGCACGCCGCGTCCGCCGATGCCCCCACGAGCACGCGCGGCTTGCCGCCGATCGACAAATACCGCGGCGCCTCCGGGCTCACGCCGACCGGGATGACCGGAGGAGCGCCGAAACACAGCTCCGCCAGAAACAGCAGGACGAGCGCGAAAGGCAGTGCGAGGCGATGATGCTCCATGCCCTCTATCAATACCGGGCGCCCCCACCAATATTGCAGCCGGAGAGATACCGGCGGTGTCGCAGCGATGAAGCGGTCCGGGTCGATCTCTCAGAAGTCGATCATGACCTTGATCGCTTCGCGTTCGTTCATCGCCCGGTATCCATCGGGAACTCCGTCGAGGTTCGTCACGCGATCGAACACGCGTCCCGGTTCGATCCTGCCCTCGAGAACGTCGGGCATCAGCTCCTCGATGTAGGCGCGGACGGGAGCCGGACCGCCGGCAATCGTGATGTTTTTGAAGAACGTCTCCTGTGCCGCCGGGATCGATGCATCCTGCGGCACACCGACGCGGCCGACGGCGCCACCCGGACGGGCGATGCTCAGCGACGTGAGCGTCGACTGTTCGTACCCAACGCACTCGAGGACAGAGTGGGCGCCGAAGCCGCCGGTGAGCTCGCGCACGCGCTCGATCGCTTCGTCGCCGCGCTCGCTGACGATGTCTGTCGCGCCGAACGTGCGCGCCAGGGCGATCCGGTCCGGATGACGCCCGAGCAGGATGATCTGCTCGGCTCCGAGCCGGCGGGCCGCGATCACTCCACACAGGCCGACCGCGCCGTCGCCGACAACGGCCGCGGTCTTGCCCGGACCGACCTTGGCAGCGAGGGCCGCGTGATGGCCGGTTCCCATCACATCGGAGAGCGTGAGCAACGATGGCATCAGTGCGTCGTCACGGCCCACCGGAAGAACGACGAGCGTGCCGTCCGCCTGCGGGGCACGCACCGCCTCGCCCTGGCCACCGTCGAGCTCAGTACCGCCCCACCATCCGCCGTGGAGACACGAGGTGTGCAATCCCTCGTGACAGAAGACGCAGGTGCCGTCGGACCAGGCGAAAGGCGCGACCACGAGATCGCCCGGCTTCACCGTGCGCACGTCGGCACCGACGGCCTCGACGACACCGATGAACTCGTGCCCCATGCGTCGCCCTTCCTCGCTGTGCTCCATCTTCTTGTACGGCCAGAGATCGCTGCCGCAGATGCAGGCGCGCGTGATGGCGACAAGGGCGTCGGTCGGCTCGATGATACGGGGGTCAGGGACGGTCTCGACGCGGACGTCGCCCGCGCCGTACATCACAGTTGCTCGCACTTTGAATCTCCTTCGTTCATGTCGTGTTCGAGCGGATGGCGCTCATGGATCGCTCGCTCACAGCAACTTGTCCGGCGTGATCGGCAGCTCCCTGATGCGCCTGCCCGTGGCGTGGAAGACGGCGTTGGCGATCGCCGCCGGGATGCCGACCATCCCGAGCTCCCCCATGCCCTTCACGCCGAGCGGGTTGACGATCGTGTCGTCCTCCTCGACGAACATCGTCTCGATCATGTGGACGTCGGCGTTGACGGGGACGTGGTAGTGCTGGAGGTTCGGGTTCATGATCCGTCCGTAGCGGTGGTCGATTTCGGTGGCCTCCAGCAGCGCCATCCCGATGCCCCACACCACGCCGCCGATCTCCTGGCTGTGCGAGGCCTTGGGGTTGATGATCTTGCCGCAGGCCGTGACCTCGATGGCGCGCGTGACGCGGATGATCCCGAGGTCGGGGTCCACCTTCACCTCGACGAACTGCGCACCGTGCGCCAGCGTCGCGTACTTCTCGCGCTCCTTCGAGGGGATCGACTCGAACGTCTCGGTGATCTCGGTGAGGCCATTGCGCTTCATGACTTCGGCGATGTTGACGAAACGCGATGGATCGCTCTTGAGCTGCAGGCGGCCGTCGAGCATTTCCACGTCCAGGGCAACGGCCACCTTCAGCGGCGAGCCCGCTTCGCCGTTCGCGAGCGACAACAGCTTCGCGCCGACGGCCAGGGCCGCGCCGTACACGGCCGAGCCGACGCTCGACGTCGTCTGAGAGCCGCCCTGCGACGGCGCCCGCGGGAACTTTGTGTCGCCGAGCTCGAACTTCACCTGCTCCGGCTTCAGCCCCAGAAACTCGGCAGCGATCATGGTCATCACCGTGTAGGTTCCTGGGCCGATGTCGCTGGTCGCGCTGGTGACGTGCGCCGTGCCGTCGGCACGCAACGTGATTCTGGCGCTGGCGGGCCTCTGGAAAGCGCCCCAGATGCCGGTGGCCGTCCCCCAGCCGACCAGCCACCTCCCGTCGCGCATCGAGCGGGGCTCGGGCTTGCGGTCCTTCCACCCGAACTTCTCCGCTCCCAGCCTGTAGCACTCCCGCAGCGCCTTGCTCGAGAAGGGCCGACCGCTCTCGGGGTCCACCTCGGCGTAGTTGATGAGGCGCAGCTCCAATGGATCGATCTCGAGCGCGTAGGCCAATTCGTCCATCGCGCATTCGAGCGCGAACATGCCGCTGACGGCTCCCGGCGCGCGCATCCAGGTCGGGGTGTTGAGGTCCGTGTCGGTAATCTTCAGCGGCGCGTAGAGGTTCGGACACGCGTAGACCTGGCGCGGGAAGCTCGTGGTGCTGTCCGAGAACTCCTCGAAGGTGGAAGTGTTGTGCACGGCCTCGTGGATGATCGCGGAGAGCTTCCCCGACCGCTCCGCGCCGAGCGCGATTTTCTGGATCGTATACGGGCGATAGCCGTGGCCGGTGAACATCTGCCTGCGCGTATAGACGACCTTGACCGGGCGCTTGAGCTCGCGGGCGGCCATCGCCGTCAGCGCAGGATAGTAGTTCGGCCGCAGCGACGATCCGAAGGCCCCGCCGACGAAAGGCGAGACGACGTTCACGTTCTCCTCGGGCACGCCGAAGCTCGAAGCCAGGTGCTCGCGGACGTTGTAGACCTCCTGCGTCTTGTCGAAGATCGTGAGCTTGTCGCCCTGCCAGACGGCGATGGCCGCGTGCGGCTCCATCGGATTGTGGTGCTCGATGGGGATGCGGTACTCGGCCTCGATTTTCACCGGCGCGTTCCGCATCGCCTCCTCCGGGTTGCCACGAGTCTTCGGGGGCCGCCCCTGCGAGGGTACTCGTGCGCGCCCGCGCACCGCCTCCGTGTCGGTCACGTGCTTCTCCGCGTTATAGGAGACTTTGACGAGGCGCGCCGCGTACCGCGCCTGCTCGTAGGTCTCGGCGACGACGAGAGCTACGGGCTGGCCGTTGAAAAAGATTCTGTCGGACTGGAGCGCCCGGAATGACTTGTCCCGCTCTTCCTGGTTGCCTCGCGGAGGCGCTTCCTCCGTGGACGCCTTCGGCCCGAGCTTCGGCGCGTTCAGGTGCGTGAGAATGCGGATCACGCCCGCGGCGCCTTCTGCCTCCCGCGTGTCGATCGCCTTGATCGTGCCCTTGGCCACGGTCCCCAGCACGATGAAGCCGTATGCGATGTTCGGTACCTGGAACTCTGCTGCGTACTTCGCCTGGCCCGTCACCTTCGCCACGCCATCGACGCGGCTCATCTCTTTTCCTATGTATCTCGGCATCGGATTCCTCCCGTCACGCCAGCTTGCCCGCCCGCATCAGCGCGCGAACGATGGCCCGCTTCCCCAGCTCGACTTTGTAAGCGTTGTGCGCGAGTGGTTTCGCATCTTGGAGCGCCGCCTCGGCAGCCTGCCGGAAGCTCTCCTCGGACGCGGGTCGTCCGGCGAGCGCAGCTTCCGCCTCCCGGCTCCGCCAGGGCTTGTGGGCCACGCCTCCGAGGACGACGCGCGCCTGCCGGATCGTGCCGCCATCGAGCTCCAGCGCGGCAGCAACCGCGACGAGTGCGAAGGCATACGAGGCGCGGTCGCGGACCTTCAGGTAATAGGAATTCTTTGCGAAGTTGGACTTCGGCAGCTCGATCGCCACAATGAGCTCGCCGTGCTGGAGGTTCGTCTCTTTTTCCGGCGTGTCGCCCGGCAGGCGGTGGAATTCGCTGATCGGGATCGTGCGCTCACGCCCGCCCGCGCCGCTGACCCTCACGACGGCGTCGAGCGCGTAGAGCGCATTCGCCATGTCGCCCGGGTAGGTGGCGACGCACTTGTCGCTCCAGCCGAAGATGGCATGCATCCGGTTGAGTCCTTCGCGGGCGCCGCAGCCAGTTCCAGGCTCGCGTTTGTTGCACGGCATCGCCGTGTCGTAGAAGTACTGGCAGCGGGTGCGCTGCAGGAGGTTCCCGCCGTTGGTCGCCATATTGCGGAGCTGCGCGGAGGCGCCCGCGACGATGGCCTGGGTCAGGAGCGGGTAGTTGTTGCGAATGAGGGGATGGTTGGCGGTTTCCGTGTTCGTCGCCAAGGCGCCGATGGAGACGCCGCCATTCTTATTGATCTCGGTCAGCGGCTTGATCTCATTCAGCTTCAGGCGCGTGAGGTCCACCAGCTCGCTGGGACGTTCGATGTCCTCTTTCATCAGATCGAGGAGGTTCGTCCCGCCCGCCAGGAATTTCGCCTGCGGGTTCGCCGCGACGGCACGGGCGGCGGCGTTCGGGTCGCTCGCACGCACGTAGTTAAACGGTCTCATCGGCGTCCTCCTTTCTCACGCGGGCCAACTGGTCCTCGTCGACGAAGCGCCACGTGTGCTGGGTCTGTCTGCCGGAATGGACCTCCTGGATGGCGGCGACGATCCCCGGGTAAGCTCCGCAGCGGCAGATGTTGCCGCTCATCCGTTCGCGGATCTGGTCGTCCGTAAGCCGGGTCGTCGTCACGGTCACGTCTTCCGTGACGTGACTCACGTCACCGCGGCGCGCCTCTTCGAGCAGGCCGACGGCAGAGCAGATCTGCCCCGACGTGCAGTACCCGCACTGGAAGCCGTCATATTTGATGAAGGCCGCCTGCATCGGGTGGAGCTCATCCCCCTTCGCCAGCCCCTCGATCGTCGTGACCTCCCGGCCCTCGACGCTGGCGGCGAGGGTCAGGCACGACAGGACGCGCCGCCCGTCGACGAGCACGGTGCAGGCCCCGCACTGGCCCTGGTCGCAGCCCTTTTTCGAGCCGGTCAGCGCGAGCCGTTCGCGCAGCGCGTCGAGCAGCACGACGCGTGAATCGACGTTCAGGGTTTTCGTCGCGCCGTTGACCTTGAGCACGACCTTCAGGAGATTTTCCACCGCGGAACCCGCGGCGACCGCCGCGGCGGGCGAAGAGCTCACCGCCGCGAACGCTTTCTCGAGCGCCAGCAGGTCGAGGGCGAACAATCCAAGGCCGCCTGCGATCGTCTGCCCCAGGAACGTGCGCCGCGTCTGCCCGACGCCGGTCAACGTCGGCATCTCCTCGAGCAGCGCCTCCTCGTCATCCGACAGCTCAGGTTCCGAAATCTCGTCGAAGTCGTCGCTCATTGAGGATCCTCCTGTTTCGCTCCTGTCCTGAGTTGAGTGCTTATCCCTCGCCGTCTGTTGCGCGAAGGAACTGCGCCCAGTCGAGCTCCGCCCAGTCGAGCTCCTCCTCGACACGCTGGAACGCGGCGTCGCCAATCGTGCCGTCGGCCCGGAGCGCCACGAGCTGACGCCGCGCTGCCTCTGTCGCGGCGCGCACGACCGCCGCGTCCGCCTCCTGGCCGTCCGTATCTGCCGCGGTCTCTTCGGGAGCGCCGAGCTCTTCCTCCGCGCGACGCAACTGCAGCTCATAGCGGTGCCGGACGAGCTCCGCGGTCTCGGCTCTCGGACACTCCGCGGCGGCATCCATCGCCGCCCGTAGCGACGCGACCCGTGCGAAGCGCACCTCGCGGTCCACCGTCCCGTCATCCTCGAGCCGCAGGCGCAGCAGGAGCGGCCGCAGCGTGAGTCCCTGGAACACGAGTGTGCCGAGCACCACCCCGAACGCGGTGACGAGGATCAGATCCCGATACGGGAACGGGACGCCGCCCCCAATGCCTGTCGGGAGCGCGAGCGCGGCGGCGAGCGTCACGGTGCCGCGCATACCGCACCACCCCACCACCGCCGCGCCGCGCGCGGTGAGCGCTACGGCGTCGTGAGGTCCGGGCTTCCCGTCCGGGCGCGGGCGGCAGCGCCACCGGCTGAACGCTGCCGCGCCGGTCACCCACGCGATGCGCGCGAGGATGACCGCGACGCACACCGCCGCCGCCACGGCCGCGTAGCGCGTCCCGATCTCCCCGGTCGCGCGAGCGGCGATCGACTTGAGCTGGAAACCCACGAGGATGAACGCGAGCACGTTCAGCACGAACACCGCGACCTCCCACACCGCCCAGGCCGGAATGCGGATGCGCGCCGGCAGGATCTCGGGCGCGCGGCGCGCCGCCGCCATCGCGAAGACCACCAGCGTGATGATGCCCGAGAGGTGCAGCCGCTCCGCGAGCAGCCAGACGGCGAACGTCCCGCAGAACTGGAACACCACCGCGGTCGCGACATCGTTGATGCGCGCGTTCACGGCGAGGCTGAGCCGTGCGAGCACCAGCCCGAGAACAACGCTGCCCACCGTGACCACGAGCAGCGTCGGCAGCACGCTCCACCCGGACAGAACGCCGGCGACCGTGGCGCCGACCGCAAGGCGGTAGACGAGCAGCGCGCTCCCGTCGTTGAAGAGGCTCTCTCCCTCCAGAATCACAAGCAGCCGGTGCGGTGGGCGGAGCTGCTTGAGCACCGTGGTGGCGGCTGCCGCATCTGGCGGAGCGACGATGGCGCCGAGCGCGATCGCCGCCGCCCACGGCATGTCCGGGACGAGCAGCCGCGCGACGACGGCGACGATGGCGATCGTGAGGGCGACGGCGCCGAGGGCCAGACTGGCGATCGCGCGCCAGTTCGCGCGCAGGTCGCGCGGCGAGGCGTCGAAGGCAGCGTCGACCAGGACGGGCGCGACGAACAGCGCCAGCGCGAGCTCGGGATCGAGAACGAGCGTCGGCACGCCGGGGATGAGCGCGAGCAGGGCGCCGGCGAACGCCACCAGCGCCGGGTAGGGCGCGCCGAACCGCCGCGCCAAGGCGGCAAGAGCCGCGCCGCCCAGCAGCAACGCAATGACGACCTCGAACACTTTCATCGCCGCTTCAGTCCTCCCGGTGACCTCTGGGCGGACGCGGAGGTGACAAGTGAAAGCGAAAGGATCGTTGGAGCGAGCAGCTTCATTTCTGTCCTCCGAGACTAGTCCAAATCTTTCTGCGCCAGAAACTGCGACAGAAGGTCGGCGATCTGCAGATTGTTGAGATCGGACATCGGGAAGTGCGTATTGCCGCGAACGCCCAGCTCGGGCAGAACCACGAGGGTGACATCGCCGCCCCGGCGGTTCACGGCATCCCGCCACAGCCTCGCCATGGCAAGAAAGACGCGCCATTGGTCCTCGCCCGGATGCGCGCTCGGCTTCTCGGGAATATTGTCGCCGTAGTAAACGACGATCGGGATCTTCGTAAGCAGCATGAAATCCGACAGAGGTACGCCGACGGCTCTCAGCGTGCCGCCAGCGTGCGTCATGGGCTCAGGTACTTCGCCCTCTGGAAAAAAGAAGTTGCCGCCCGGCTCATACGACACGATGGATCGGACATTCCTGTTCTTGATTGCCGTGCGCCAGCCCAGTGCACCGCTTTGGGAATGCGTGACGAGAATGCCCGGCCCGATCCGGTTGAAGAGTGCGGACATGGCATCGGAATTGACCTCCATGTCGAAGGGTCCGGTGTTCGGCACCATCTGCCGGAAGAACTGGTTGAGCGCCTCCGGGTCGCGTGAGAACTGCACGCCCGGGAATAAGTCCGGCCAGAGACCGAGCCGGAAGATGCCAAACCAGAGCTGTTCATCCGGCGTGACCGGCATGTCGATCGGCTGCGTGCTGCGTGCCGCACGGCCGCGTCGTGGCTGATCGATCAGATAGACCGGAAAGCGGCGACGGAGGAAGATGTTCTGGAACCCCTCGCGCCCATCGGGTGTCGTTTCCCACGTCTTCGCGGACTGCCCGTGACCATGCCAGAACACGAGAGGAAGCTTTCTGGCATTCACGGGGACCTGGTAGAACACATAAGCGTGATCACCGTGCAAGGTCTGTCCCGCGGAATCGGGGCCGGCGGGATTGTATGCACCCTGTTTGATCGGGTCGAACGTGCCCGGAGCGGTGACGACCGTCCCGCCGGCTGCAAAGCTGCCTTGCTCCTGGATCATCAGCGGCTCGGGCTTCTTGTTTCCGCTTGCGGTTGCACAGGCGGAGGCGATGATCGCGGCTGTGATGAGCCCGAAGGCGTTGAGGAGCCTCATTGCATTCCTTTCTCTCCCGCTCAGCGGTCGACCATGCGCTCCGAGCCTTCGGAGTACCGATGCCCTTGGATCGTGATCCGGGACGCAGCGCTTTCGATGTCGCGGAGGTCGTCCTCGGTGAGCTCGACGGAGGCCGCCGCGGCGTTCTCCTGCAAGCGATGCAGCTTTGTGGTGCCAGGGATCGGCACGATCCAGGGCTTCTGGGCGAGGAGCCAGGCGAGCGCGATCTGGGCGGGCGTCGCGTTCTTGCGCTGAGCGATGCTTCCGAGCAGCTCGACCAACGCCAGGTTCGCCTTCCGGGCCTCCGGGGAGAAGCGGGGGACGGTGGCGCGGAAGTCGGTGCTGTCGAACGTGGTGTTCTCGTCGATCTTGCCGGTGAGGAAGCCCCTGCCCAGCGGGCTGAAGGGAACGAAGCCGATTCCCAGCTCCTCCAGAGTCGGGAGGGTCTTTTCTTCGGGTTCTCTCCACCAGAGCGAGTACTCGCTCTGAAGGGCCGTGACGGGCTGGACGGCGTGCGCGCGGCGGATGGTCTGCGCGCCGGCCTCGGAGAGGCCGAAGTGCCGGACCTTGCCCTCCTGGATCAGCTCCTTCACCGCCCCCGCCACGTCTTCGATGGGCACGTTGGGGTCGACGCGGTGCTGATAGAACAGGTCGATCACGTCGGTATTGAGCCGCTTGAGCGACGCTTCCGCGACGTCTTTGATGTGCTCGGGCCGGCTGTTCAGGCCAGCCTGCTTGCCGTTGGCGTCGATGTGGAACCCGAACTTGGTGGCGATCACCACCCGCTCACGGAGGGGCGAGAGCGCCTTGCCCACCAGCTCTTCGTTCGTAAACGGGCCGTAGACTTCGGCGGTGTCGAAGAAGGTGACACCGAGGTCGACGGCGGAGCGAATCAAGGAGATCATCTCCTGCTCGTCCTGGGCCGGTCCGTAGCCGAAGCTCATGCCCATGCAGCCGAGCCCGATCGCCGAGACTTCGAGGCCGCTGTTTCCTAGTGTGCGTTTCTTCATGGCTTATTCCCTCGAGGTGCCTCTCTGTAGGATGGGGGTACAGGATGCTTCGGCGCGGGAAGGTGCGCCCCGTCGCCGTGAGCCCATGATAGGGGCTCCAGGCACGGGGCGGTAGGACGATCCTCGAAAATCCTTGGACGATCCTGCAAAACTCTTCGGGAAAGTATCCAGAGCCCGCCGGGGGGGTCTAGGATAGGGAAATGGATATGGACTCGACACGCCACCAGGGATCAGAGCGCGGAATGCACCAGGCGTACGCCTGCCGGGAGGAGCTCGCGGAGCGCATCGCAAGGGCCATCCCGGAGGACGGCACGGTCGAGCCGCTGAAAGGGCTCCACCTCAACCGCTCCTCCACCCCGACGGAGCCGCTCCACGGAGTCTCCAAGCCTTCCTTCTGCGTGATCGCGCAGGGGAGCAAGGAGGTGCTGCTGGGGGAAAGCCGCTACCGCTATGACCCAGCCCATTACCTGCTCGCCACCGTGGAGCTGCCCGTCGTGGGCCAGGTCATCGAGGCGTCGGCGGAGCGGCCGTATCTGAGCCTTCGCCTGGAGCTCGACCCGGCTCTCGTCGGCTCGGTGATGGTGGAGGCAGGTCATCTCTCATCACGGGACCGGGGTGCAGTGCGGGCGCTCGACGTGAGCCCGCTCGACCTCCACCTGCTGGAGGCCGTGGTCCGCCTCGTGCGGCTCCTGGACTCGCCTGCCGAAGTGCGGGTTCTGCGACCGCTGATCACGCGGGAGATCGTCTACCGGCTGCTGATGGGCGAACAGGGAAACCGGCTCCGTCACGTGGCGCTCCTGGGCGGCCACACCGATCGCATCGCGGAAGCCGTCGAGCGGCTCCGCAGGGACTTCGACCAGCCGTTGCGGATCGAAAGCCTGGCGCAGGAGCTCGGGATGAGCGTCTCGGGCTTTCATCACCATTTCAAGGCGGTCACGGCGATGAGCCCCTTGCAGTTCCAGAAGCAACTGCGGCTCCAGGAGGCCCGGCGCATCCTGCTCGGCGAGAGCCTGGATGCCGCCAGCGCCGGCTACAGGGTGGGCTACGACGACGCCTCGCAGTTCAGCCGGGAGTACAAGAGGCTGTTCGGACAGCCCCCCTTGCGGGACGTGGAGCGGCTGCGCGAGGCGGCGAGGAGATAGGCCGGGGACAGCAGGGCACTGGATCTTCGCACTGGAGACGGTCTAAGGGCGGAAGGGCATGCGCAGCTCTCCCTGCATGTAGCCGCGCAGGAGATCGCCGTCCCAGCCGCCGTGCCAGAAGCGGGTTTGCCAGTAAAGCCCGGGATCGTCAGGCCCGCCGGCCAGGACCTCTCCGCCGAGAAGATCGCAGCCCTCGATGCAGGCTTCGCCGCGTACGGGGTGCTCCCAGACGCACTGGAGACCCAGACGGTTCACGATCAGGCCGGGGCTCGTCGGCAAGGGGGACTGCGAAAAAAGATCGATCGCCTGCAGCCGGACCTCGAGCGCCTCCCGCTCCACCGGATCGGGCGTGCGGGTGATCTCCAGCTCGAGCCACTCCTTGCGCCTCTGGAAGTACCCCTCGAAGTCGGAGATGCCGGTCGACTCCATCACTTCCGACGAGAGATGAACATAGTCCGAGGGGAGCCGCTGCGCGTAGAGCCGCGGCTCCCCGACCTCCCAGAACCTGTCCCCGATCTCGCCGGGGACGAGTGGATCGTACCGGCGCAGCACGATTTCGCCGCCCGCGACCTGCTTGCGAATCTCGATCTCGAAGGGCACCACGAGAGGGACGAGCCGCTCCACCCCGTCGGCCACGATCTGGTTCCACAGGATGTACTCCGGATTGCGCAGCAACCGCACCTCGGCCCCTTCGAGGATGTCGACCGTCCCCGTCGCGCCTTCGACGCGGGCGGCCTTCACCGTGACACTCACCTCGTTGGCCGGGCTCACCCGCTCCGCGCGCCGATAATTGCGGTCAAAATGGGGAATATCACTTTTCTGGAGACAGATCACGCGATCGAAATCGGTCTCGCGGCCGATCGCGCGCGTATATCCGCTCACCCCGCGCGGCTCCCAGGTCGGATCCGGATCGGTGGGAATGCGGCACTGAAACCGGCCGCCGAACTGCACCACGAGCCTCGGCGTTTCGATCGCGCTCACGGATTGAGCACTCCTTCCTTCCAAAGGCGCGGCAGGTTGAGCCCCATGCGATGCAGCACCTGCGATTGCCTTTCGGCGGCGAGCACAGCGTCCGGACCGTACGTGGCCTCATGATCCGCGAGCCAGACGTGAAACTCCCGGCCCGCACGGTCGAGCTGAGTAATGCGGTCCTCGTACCAGTCGAGGTCCTGCAGGCCCGGCGGCTCTTCGGTCAGCTCAAAACCCGGACCCGCGTTCTTCCCTGGATGTTCCGGACCCGCGGGCAGCCGGCAGACGAGCTCGCCGAGCGGACGGATGAACATCGTCATGAAGGGATAGTACGCCTCCAGGAACAGAGCGCTGTTGGGAGCGGAACCGGCAAACGTGGGATAGGTCCCGAAGTTACCGCGATAGCCTTCGAAAAACCCGCGCAACATCGCGAGCATGAGGAAATAACCGTCATTGAACAGCCCCATGGCCCGGACCGCGGCCGGGTCCGTGATCTGTTTGCTGCCAGGTGGCGCCTCGCCGCTCACGGCAGGATTGCATATCACGGGCAGAGCGGGATCCATGTCGGGAAGCGTGCGCCGCAGCTCGACGTACGAGCGGTTCACCTCCGCGAACCGCACGAAGTGACTGCTCGGCGACGTGGGAGTCTCCCCGATGCCTTCGCCCTCGAACGTCACCTGATCGATCGCCGCGATCGCGTCATGCCGGTTGGTCACCGGTGGGACGTTGACCGACTGGGCCCACTGCACGGCGCCGCTCTGCACCTGCGCCGCCGCGCTGCCGCGGAAGAGGGCGACCGCCGGAAGCTCGTCCGGGCCGCTGTAGGCGCCCGCCAGCGTCTGGTAAAGCTCCTGGACGGACTCGAAGCTCAGGCCGGCGTGCGAGGCCAGCACGAGAGGCGGCGCATTGCGGAGCGCCTTGCCCTCGCAACAGCCCGGATCATCGAACTTCAATTCCTCGGCGAGGTAGTCGGGCCTTTCGTAGAACAGGAACCGGTCGAGCGTCGCGCCCTCCAGCCGCTCGAGACAGAAATGGGCCTTGAGCGGATAGGTGCCGAGGGGGACGGGGAAATTCGGCCGTGCCAGATGCGGAGGCTCACCCAGCGCGCTCTGGAGATTGATCACGATCGCGAGATGCTCCATCTCCTGGCGGGCGACGGTGAGGATCTGCGTCGCCCATGCTTGCGTGAGCGCCATGACATGGCGCTTGGCGTCCTCCCCGGTGGGGACTCCTGCGAAGTCTTCGAGCGTGCGGCGGAGGGTGAACGCGGCGAAGAGATACTGGCAGCAGAGGCCATGCTCCAGCTCCGCGGCGATACGGAGAGCCCCTGCGAGCTCCTCGGCCGATCCGATCCTGCTGCCCTGATCCTTGCCCATACACCTCCCCTATCTGGACCGTTCCGAGGAACGTCGATTCAGGAAACTCTAATCGCTTTCGGGCGATCCGGCAAGCTCGTGCGCCGTTGACAGATCCAATGAAAAGAACACCTTGTGGGGATCGTCCGCATAGTCGCCGAACGGCCCACACGAGATGAACCCGAAGCTCCGGTACAGGTTCTGGGCTGGCTTGAACGCCTCATGGGAGCCGGTTTCCAGGCTGAGGCGGCGATAGCCCCGCGCCCTGGCTTCCCCGATGATGTGCGTCAGGACGGCGCGGCCGGCACCTCTCCCACGCAGTGCCTTCGGCGTGCGCATGGACTTCACCTCCCCATGCGACGGAGAGAGCTCCTTGAGCGCTCCGCAGCCCAGCAACAGAGAGCCATCCCAAACCGTCCAGAACGTGATGTCCGGGCTGCGCAGCTTCTCGACGTCGAGCGCATGGACGCTCTCCGGCGGCGAAAGCTCGTACATGTTGGACAGGTGCTCGCGCAGCAAAGCCTGGACTTCGGGCCGGGAGAGATCGTCGCGCTCGATGTGCATGGCGGATACGATAAGCTCCCCCGGCAGAGGGAGTCCATCATGCCATCAAAATTCCTGATCCCCGCTGTCCTTCTCCTGTCGCTCGTCTTGTTCCCCGGCCTGGGCCGCGCCGCGGCCGAGCCGGCCCCGACGCCTCCCGTCGAGGTGCTGCTGACCACGCCCGCTGGGTGCGGCAAGTGACCGGATTGCGGATCGGACTGGGTGTCTGAGCTCCGCCAACTGCTCGCCGGGTCCGAGCTCCGGTTCGCGGCGCGCCGCCTTCGGCGCGCCCCGAGCTTCGCCGGAGCGGTGGTCCTCGTGCTCGCGCTCGGCGTCGGCACGACGACGGCCGTGTTCAGCCTCGTGAACAGCATCCTGCTCGAGCCGCTCCCTTACCCGGAATCGGACCGCCTCACGCGGCTGACGCATACGGTGAGCAACGCCGGGCGCGCGGAGGTGGACCAGTCCGACGCCATGGTCATGCTCTACCAGAGCGAAGCGCGCGCGTTCGACGGTGTCGCCGCATGGCGATTCGACGACGGCGACCTTGGCGCCTCGGAGGCAGACCAGACCGCCATGCGCGTCCGTGGAGCGCGCGTCACAGCGAGCTTCTTCGACGTCCTGGGCGTTCGCCCGGCACTCGGCAGGGGGTTCGCCCCGGGCGAAGACCGGCCCGGCGCCGGGCGGGTCGTCGTCGTGTCGCACCGCCTTTGGCAGGAACGCCTTCACGGCGACCCCGATGCCATCGGTCGACAGATCGTGGTGAACGATGTTCCGCGCACGATCGTCGGGATCATGCCGCCGCGCTTCGCGTATCCCGCGCGCCACGTAGAGCTCTGGCTGCCGCTCGCACTCGACCCGGCACATACGCGGCCTGCCACGCTCAATCTTGCCGGCATCGGACGGCTCAGGCGGGGCGTGTCGACCGAGGCCGCGCGGGCTGACCTCGCGCGCGTGCTGCCCCACGTTGGCAATTACGTCCAGGGCGACGCCTCGCCAGCAACATGGCAGGGAGCGCACATCACGCCACACGTGCAGTCGCTGCGGGATTCGATCGTCGGCCCCATCTCACACCTGCTCTGGTTCGTGTTCGGGAGCGTGCTGCTCGTGCTCCTCGTCGCGTGCACAAACGTGGCCGGGCTGCTACTCGTGCGTGCCGAGCGCGCGCGGATGGAGCTCGCCGTGCGTGCCGCGCTCGGCTCCGGTTTCATGGGGATGGTCGCGCTGACGCTGAGCGAATCCGTGCTGCTGAGCGTCCTGGGCGGTGGCGCCGGCGTGCTCCTGGCTGCGGCAGCCATGCGAGTGGTGCTGAGCACGGGCACGGCGCTGTCGCTCCCGCGACTGGAAGACGTCGGAATCGACGCGCCGGTTCTGTTGTTCGCGGCGGGAATCACTGTGTTCTGCGCGCTGTTCGTGAGCGTACTCCCGCTCCTCCGCGCGCGCCGGGTGTCCATCGCGCAGATCCTTCGAAGTGCCGGCACCGGGGGCACCGGATCGGGGGGCGGGCGCTCACCCCAACGAGCACGCGACGCCCTCGTGGTCGCACAGATCGCGCTGGCCGTCGTGCTGGTCGCTTTGTCGGGGCTGATGACGCGCAGCTTCCTTCGCCTGCAAGAGGTGCGGCCCGGATTCGACGCCGACCACGTCGTCACCTCCCGTGTCCTGCTGCCCTATGCCAGGTACAGTGGCGCCGCCTCGCGCCTGAATTTCTTCGAGGCCCTGGTCCGCGAGGCGCGGGCGATCCCAGGGGCGCACGATGTGGCACTGACCGACTGGGTGCCCTTGAGCGGCGACCGTCACGACATGGCGATCGCGGTCGAGGACGATCGGTCGCAGGCGAACGCCGGCGGGGCCGAGCACGCCGTCGCGCACGTGGATGGCCACTATTTCCAGGCACTGCGCATCCCACTGCGTCGCGGCCGGACGTTCGGCCCGCAGGATGCCGCCCATCCATCGGCCGAGGCGATCGTGAGCCATGCCTTTGCCGAGCGGTACTGGCCCGGCGCGAGTCCGCTCGGCAAGCGCGTTCGCCCGCTCGGCGGCCGCTGGTACACCATCGTCGGCGAGGTGGGCGACGTGCACTACGACCGCCTCGAGTCGCCAGCGAACGATATCGCGTACTTCCCCGTCGTCACCGCCGCGCAGCCGGAAGCCAGCGCGTCACTGCCGCCCGCGCTCTCGTTGGTCGTCCGGACCGATGCCCGAGAGGGCGAGACATTGTCGGCCATCCGCCGGATCGTACGTTCGCTCGACTCTGCCATCCCAACCTATGACGAGGGCTCGCTGAACGAGCTTGTGCACGACGCGTCGGCGCGCGCCCGCGCGCTTGTCCTGCTACTCGCGATTGCCAGCTTCGTGACGTCCCTGCTTGGAGCCGTCGGCCTGTACGGCATCATGGCGTACAGCGTCAGCATCCGCCGCCGCGAGCTCGGCATTCGGATGGCGCTTGGTGCTCGACCGAAAGACGTGAGCCGCATGGTCTCGTTGGACGGCTTGCGTCTCGCTGGGCTCGGCATCGTGATCGGCACGGCATGCGCGCTCGCGACCTCGCGGTTGCTACGCGGGTTGCTCTATGCCGTAGGTCCGACCGACTTGGTGACGCTGAGCGTGACGCCCGTGGCGCTCCTCGTCGTCGCGTTCATCGCGAGCTGGATACCTGCGCGCCGTGCGGCCGCCGTCCATCCAGCCGAGGCCTTGCAGTCGCAGTGACAGCCTAGAAATGAACTGACCACAGCGGTCGCTACGTTCCCGGCGCGATCGCTCTCGCTGGAGTGAAACATCAAAAACATGAAGACAATAGCCGTTATCCTGACGATGCTCCTGTCGGCTGTCGTATCGGCGTAGCAAAAACCAACTACGGGCTACGCGCCGGCCAACGGACTCAAGATGTACTACGAAGTCCACGGGAGCGGCGAGTCCTGTGGTGTTGCTCCACGGATCGTTCATGACCATTTCAAACAACTGGACGAAAAAAGCACCGTGCGGGCCTTCATCGGCAATGGTGCGAAGGACGGCGCCGAGAATGTCGCGGCGAACGATGGGATCGAGACCGGACGACGGCTCATCCAGCACCAGGAGCTCGGGCCGATACGCCAGCGCGATGAGCAGTCCCGCCCGGGCCTTCTGCCCCTTGGAGAGATTCCTGATTTTCGCTGCGGGGTCGAGAGCGAACTTCTGCCGCAGCTCCTCGGCGTACACATCGTCCCAGACGGGGTAGAACGCGCGCGAGTAGCGAATGAGCTCGTCAACGCGCATCCAGTCGGGGAGGTCGTTCTCCTCGGAAAGGTAGCCGATGCGCGACAGGACGGCGACCGGATCGGCGACGGGATCGAGTCCGAAGACGCGCACCGAGCCGCTTTCCGCCCGTAGCAGGCCGAGAACATGCTTGATGAGCGTCGTCTTGCCGGCTCCATTTGCGCCGACAAGGCCGTAGACCGCGCCGCGCGACATGGAAAGGCTCACCGAGGCAAGGGCCGTCCTGGCGCCGAAGCGGCGCGTCAGCTCCGACACGTTGACGACTGATTCATTCATCTTCGAACGTTCCGTGACGCGCCGCGATGTCCTCGCACCTCGTAACGAAGCTCCACCATGCCGCTCTTGTAGGCTTTGACCTCCGCCAGATGGAGGGCGATGTCCCTGTCGAGCTTCTCGAAGAATGGGATCCCATCACCAATCAAGATCGGCAGGATCGAATAGCGAACTTCGTCGGCTAGCCCGAGACGAAGGCATTCGGCGGAGACTAAACCGCCCCCAACAAACCAGATGGTACGGAACGTGGGCCGTAGGCGCCCATTCACCAACTGCGCGAGATCGCCTGAGTGAAGCTCGACGGTACCCCGGGTCCGTGATAGTTCGCGACTCGTGAGGACGAAGGTGGGTTTGTCGCCGTACGGCCACCCCAACCCCTGGGCTTCAAAACGAAGCGCGGTCTCATAGGTTCGCGATCCCATGACGTAGCAGTCGATCGTCTTGAGGAACGCCTCGACGAATCCTGGATCCATGGTTTCCCCGCCTACGAATTCGTCTGAGGTTTCGAGCCAGTCGACACGCCCGTCCTTTCGAGCGATGAAGCCGTCGAGGCTCGCCGCCATGTGGATCGTTACGTGAGAATCAGAGTTTGCCATCGTTTCGTCCCGACGTCAGGCGCTCGATCGTGGGCGAGGTAGGCGATCTCCAGGTGGTCTATCGAAGAACGCCAAGTCCGGCTGCCCCACCTCCCGATCGAGAATCCTGCCGATCTTGTTGTGCACGGATTCGTAGCTTCGGTTGATTCCTCGGCGTACGCATCGTCCCAGGCGGGATAGAACGCGCGCGAGTAGCGAATGAGCTCGTCAACGCGCATCCAGCCGGGGACGTCTCTCTCCTCGGAAAGGTAGGCGATGCGCGACAGGACGGCGACCGGATCGAGCCCGAAGGCGCCCGCGACCTCCCAATCTTCGGCTGGCACGTATTCCTGGCCCGGGACCTTACCGAGCCGGCGCGTCTGGCGCCCCGGACGCTTCATCAGACCTTCTCGACGATGACGTCGTGTGCGTATTGAGCAAGGGCGTCGAGGTCGCCAAGGTCCGAGGTGAGCACCGTTCCGCCCGGTTCGGCCAAGGCGACGACAAGCGCATCGACTGCGGAGCCTCGCCGTGCCAGCCTCCGCAACAGCGCAGCTCGCCGTGCCAGTGGCTCGCCGATCTCCTCTACGATGTCGCACGTTTTGAGAAAGCTGTTTGGGAGGGCGTCGCGGCCCGGATGCCCTTGCAAACACTCCACGAGCACAATAGAGGGAACAAGGGGCGGCCACAGACCCTCTTCGCGCAGCGCCAAGATAAGCGCTGCCACCTGCTGAGACCGCTCGGCTAGACGGCTGACTCCGCCCGAATCGAGGACCAGCACGACGGTCAGCCGACCTGACGGGTGGGGCGTCGCGCAAGCCGTCGCGCAACGGCGGCGGCGCGTGTGCGCTGAGCTGCGGCAGGTGGTCCCACCTCGGCGACCAGATCCGCAACGTAACGGTCGGTTTCGGTGAGCAATTCCAGCCGACGCAGCTCCGCACGCACAGCCTTCTGAAGCAGCTCCGAGGCCGGTAGGCCGCGGGCCTTCACCTGTGCGTATAAGTCGTCGGGGAGGTAAACTTGCATGCGGGCCATACGCCTAAGTATACACCCTCAGCGTCTACAGGCAAGCCGGCGAGTCGTGTGGTGGATCTCAGACCTGGCGTAAAGGCCGATTGTGCCGGCCCCGAGGCAAAGGCTCTTCTCTTCTTGCACTTACGAGACGAGGAGCAGCGGTGTCCATGGTCGAGGGAGCCTGGTTCAACCGCACCAGCGAGCACTGCGCTCGGCTGCGGGACGACGGTCGAACCGCGGCAGTTTGTCGAACCCGAGACGGTCCAGTTGACTCCGCTCCCCTGCTGGACGCACCTGTCGCCGGGAGCCTATCGCGGCCGGATCACCGAAATGGTCCGCAGGATCGGGCAGCAAGCTCGCGAACTGCGCGACGCTTCCGGGCTCGCGCCCTTGGGGATTAAAGCGATTCTCGCGCAGAAGCCGGAGGGTCGTCCTGAGGCCCCGGCCTCTCAATCTTCGGCTGGCACGTACTTCGGGAGGGTGGATCTCTCGCGGTTCCCTCCCTCGCACGCTTGCGTGTCCGGTGCAGCGCCTGCTTAGCCCCCATTGTTCCCTAGCTGCGGCTTCCTCCACGCAGACGCGGACCCCTGACGGCCGGGAACTCGCTCCAGCCTACCTGCGTCTCTAAGCCGGTAAAATACCTCTTTGACCTTGTTCTCAGAAGTGATTCCAGTGATCCGACGCGCCGTCGAGTTGTTAATCTCGCTATGGGCTTCAAGGTAAGCGACAATGGCTTCTTCCGGCGAGGCAAGCCTCTCATGGCGGATAAACACTACGACGCTATTTTCTCGTTCCTCAATAGACGGATCCTTGAGGCGCAGAGCTCGCATAGCTTGAAATGCAGTGTTTAGGCCCTCACCTACATCTTTGTTTGGTGGATCCGGGAACTTATTAATGAGTCGGACAATCGCACCATTGCGCGCAAACTGTTCACTAAGTATGTTTCGGGTCGTAATATGGCCTGGTAATGTCCCCGGGCTTTCGACTTCCACTCGGTTATCGAAGACTCTGATATGGATGTCAGATGCTATGCTGTAGTCTCTGTGGAGCACAGAATTGGTGATGATTTCGTGTAGCGTCTCGTGCGGATACTTAATCGTCTCCAAGCCTGAGGTACCCATTACCTGAACACCCTCAACGACCTCAACCGTTTTCGCTACAGCTCCCGTGATCTGATCATATAGGTGACCTTCGATGGTAACCGGATCGGCGGCAAGAGTCTCTCGTGAACCCTCAGATTCCACTGTCTTATAACGGTAAATTTTGATCGCACATCTCTTGGGCAAGATTGCCTGAGGTTCCTCTGCATAGAGCAGTACGCCGGCAACTGTAGGCTTGTCGCCGACAATCAAGATCTGCTTTTTGAGCCATGCCTCAGGCTCCGCTGTCGGAACAACGGACAGCAAGAAATTTAAAATTACTACTGAGTTTGTTATCAGTGTCAAATCTGCGTTTACAGTCTCATTTTCAAAGGAAGTGATACCCTTGTTGAGACGCAGTCGCGCAATTTGTTCATCATTTTGCACGGGTAAGTTCTGAGCACCCTTTCGAGCGAACACCTTACCATCAGATGACTTGACAATATCTCGGGTCTTAAGAACCTGAACCTGAAGCACCAGACCCTCCTCTCCACTGCACCGCAAGAAGTTCATAGTGAAGTAGTTGCCGAGCGGAAAGAGAGTTTCAAATGCCTGAACATGACCATTAGCTTCTTCTGGGGCAGAAAAGCCTTGCCACTTCCTGATCTTGCCACCCCCTGGACCGGCAGACTCCTCAATCCCGATGTAAAGCTCTCCACCAGCAGCGTTGGCAAATCCAGAAATCGTTTTCGTCAACTTTGCAGGCGTAATCTCCTTCGATTTGAGGTCATGAAAGTGGCCCTCGGGAAGACTAAGTACTATATCCCGTTGCTGTTGATTAATATCTTCTACACTCGGCATATCTAATCTTACCCTCTCAATCTCGCGTGACGAGGCCCTCGGATAGACGTCGGCTGAACGAAACCGCGGGCGAGTCCGACCTGCCGGCTATGGAGATTCAATTCGCAGGCGAAGGCCACGGCACGACCTCTCTCTCCACCATGAGGGCTCCGCGACGCGCCTCTTGCGCATCGAGAACGCCTCCTGTGTGAGATGCGGTCGGCATTCGAGCTCTCCCGACAGCGATTTCGTTTCAGCGATTGTACCGCAGGTTCGCGAAGAGATGCACCTCTCACCCAGCCCACGGAGATAGAAGGGCGGGGTGGTGGCGGCTCGTGGAGCGGCGGCCTCATGTCGGCGAACCGCCGGGCGGAAGAGCTCGGCAGGCAGCTCATTGACCAGCCGGAGATGGCCGCGCTCACAGACTGGGCAGACGGCGCCGGGCCTTCGGCCCATTGTCTTGATATGCCGGCGAGACGCCGGCGGTCCCAGGGGGGCGCAAGGCCCAACTTCCGCCGCAGATTGAACAGTGTTGGGCTTGGCCTACGAACCGGCCGGCCCCCCGCCTCCTACCCGCCCGCCTCCCCCGCCACCACCTTCTCCACCGACACTTTCTTCCGCGGGCGCTTGCGCAGTGGGGCCACCTTGAAGTGGACCAGGCGCTCGTTCCGAATGCCGAGCTTTCCTCGGACCACCGAGCGGAAGATCATCGCCCTCTCCTTGCCTTCTGTCAGGGCGACGCCGAGTTGTTGCGTTACCTGCTGACGCAGTGCGGTCAGCTCCTCCTGCCGGGCCTTGAGGCTCGTGATCAGCGTCATCGACTGCGCCAGTGCCTCGCGCTCCGCCTCGACGAGCGCACGGACTTCCGGGGTTCTTTCCGTGGCTTCGAGCAGCCCCTGGATGTCGTTCATGATGTCGGCCTGCGATTTGGGATTGGGCATGACCTCTCCTTAGTCCTCAGCGAGCTCCGGCACCTCGGCACCGGAAGAGTCCATCGGTTGTGCAGCAGCGATTTCCTCCTATGGTACGGCGGAGAGAGGGCGAGCGTCCAGACCTCGCAGCTAGGTTTCCCGCTCCAGAGGCTGGGTCGTCTGGCTTGGAGGCTGGATATTCTGGCTGAGAGGCTGGGCAGCTCGGCTCAGAGACCGAGCCATCCAGCCAAAAGGCTGAATCGCTTGGCTCAAAGGCTGAGCCATTTGGCCTTCAGGCTGGATGAGTCGGCTTAGAGGCTGAGTGATCCAGCCAAAAGGCTAGATGATTCAGTTAAGAGGCTGAACGGCTCGGCTCGAAGGCTGGGCGGTTCAGCCAAGAGGCTTGGCAGTTCAGCCAACAGGCTGGGCGGTTCGGCCAAGTGGCTGGACGGTTCAGCCTAGAGGCTGGACGGTTCAGCCTTTTGGCTGAGCGGTTCGGCTCAGAGGCTGGACGACTTAGCTCAGAGGCTAGATCGTTCAGCCAAGAGGCTGGATGACTCAGCCTTTTGGCTGAGTGGCTTGGCTCAGAGGCTGGATGGCTCAGCCTAAAGGCTGGATCGTCCGGCTCGAAGGCTGGAGTCCTCGGCTTGGAGACTGGGTCGTCCAGCCTGAAGGCCAGATGGACTGGCTGAGAGGCTGGATGGTCTGGCCTTAAGAACGGACCTACCGCGGGAAGGGAGCGACTTCCCCTCTCTTTGCCGCCAAGCGATATGCGGCGTCCCCCACTGTAGAGACGCCCCGTGGGGCGTCTCCTGCGGCGGCGCCATTCATTCCCAGGGATCTCTGCGACGCAGCGGGCACCTCGGAAGGAGACGCCCCACGGGGCGTCTCTACAGTGGGGAGGATCTCCATCGGACGGGGTGAGGGTCCAGGCGCAGGCCGGCCGCGTCAGGACAGCAGCAATTCGAGATCTTCCCGGCTCAGCTTGGCGATGACGCTCTGGTCGGCTTGGACGATGGCGTCGGCGAGGGCTCGCTTGCTGGCTTGGAGCTCGAGGATCTTTTCTTCGACGGTGTCGCGGGCGACCAGACGGTAGGCGAAGACGGTGCGGGTCTGGCCGATGCGGTGGGCGCGGTCGACGGCCTGGGCTTCGACGGCGGGGTTCCACCACGGGTCGAGGAGGTAGACGTAGTCGGCGGCGGTGAGGTTCAGGCCGAGGCCTCCGGCTTTCAGGCTGATCAGGAAGAGGCCGCTTCCCGGGTCGGTCTGGAACTTCTCCACCAGCTCCTGGCGGTTGCGGGTCTTGCCGTCCAGATAGAGGTATGGGAGACCGGCGGCGTCGAGCCGCCGGCGGAGGACGCTCAGGAAGCTGGTGAACTGGGAGAAGACCAGCGCCTTGTGCTGCTCGTCGAGGACCTCGACGAGCTGAGGGAGCAGGAGGTCGAGCTTGGCGCAGGGATCGTCCTGATGCCCGCGGTCGACCAGGGCGGGATGGCAGGCGGCCTGGCGCAGGCGGAGGAGAGCTTCGAGGACCAGGAGCTTCGAGCGGCCCAGCCCCTGGGCGCCGATCCGCTTGTCGAGGACGGCGCGGTAGTAGTCGCGCAGCTCGTCGTAGAGCTTGCGCTGCTTGGGCGGGAGCTCGCAGACCAGGGTCTGCTCGACCCTTTCCGGGAGCTCCGGCGCCACCTGGTCTTTGGTGCGGCGCAGGATCAGGGGGCGCAGCGCGCGGGCCAGGACCTCGCCGGCCGCGGCGCTCGGATCGCGCAGCTCGGCCGAGCGGGTGCGGAAGGTCGAGGCGCCGAGGAAGCCGGCATTCAAGAATTCGAGGAGGCTCCAGAGCTCGCCCAGATGGTTCTCGACCGGGGTGCCGGTGAGCGCCAGCCGGTGCCGTCCGCGGAGCAGGCGGGCCGCCTTGGCCGTCTGGCTGCTGGCGTTCTTGATCGCCTGCGCTTCGTCGAGGATCACGTAGTCGAGCTCCCTCTCCCGGAGGACCGCGATATCCCGGCGCAGCGTGCCGTAAGTAGTGAGCACCACGTCATAGCCGTCGAACGACTCGGCTTTCTGCGCGCGGCCGGTGCCGGTGTGGTCGAGGATCCGTAGCGCCGGGGTGAACTGCGCGGCCTCGGCGATCCAGTTGAACACCAGGGAGCGCGGCACGACGACGAGCGACGGCGGCAGTCCCTCGGCCGCGCGCCGCTCCCGCCGGGTTTCGAGGAGAGCCAGCACCTGCACGGTCTTGCCCAATCCCATATCGTCCGCGAGACAGCCGCCCAGGCCGAAGTCGCGGAGGAAGTGGAGCCAGCCGAGGCCGAGCCGCTGATAGGGGCGGAGCTCCCCGTGGAAGCCGGGGGGCGCGTCGGCGGGAGCGATCCCGGCGAAGCTGCGCAGGCGCTCGCGGGCCTGGGCGAACGTCTCGTCGCAGCTCGCGGTGGGCTCGTCGGCCAGCCAGGCGTCGAGGAGAACCGCCTGCGGTACCTCGAACCGCAGGTGATCCCCTTCGGTCTTCCCGAGGCCGGCGAGGGGCGCCCAGCGCTCCAGCCACTCTTCGGGAAGCAGGCCGACGCTGCCATCCCCCAGGGGGATGAACCCTTCGCCGCGGCGCAGGGCGGCGAGGAGCCGCGGCAGGCCGATGACCTCCCCTTCGAATTCGACGTCGCCGTGCAGCTCGAACCAGTCGATGCCGGAGGCGACGCGGACCTGGAAGCTGCCCGGCGACCGGTAGAGCTTCCCTTGCGCCTCGACCGACCACCCCTGGCCGAGCAGGGTGCGGACCGCCTCCGGGACGCGGCTCGGCGGGATGCGCAGCGCCGGCTCCCCCGACCGGTCGGCCGGGCCTTCGCGGAATCCCAGCCGCGGCAGGCGGGCGAGGGCCTGTTCCTCCCCCACCCGGTCGCGCAGGAGGTAGCGGCGCTGTTCCTTTTGATACATCCCGCGCCGGCCGGCGCCCGCCCCGACTTCGATCCCGTCGTAGAGAAAGGAGACCTTCGCCAGCGGCCACTCGCTGGCCGAGGCGAAGCGGCCGGACGGCGGGAGCAGCCGGATGCGCGGCTGCGGCGTCCCGACCGCCTCTTCGAAGTGCATGGACTCCGGGAGATCGAGGCGCGGGAGGACGGGCGCGGCGAGCAGCATGTCGAGGAAGTCGTCGCGCTCGGCGGCGGGCACGCGCAGCGATCCGGTGCGGCGCAGCAGAGGGAGCCACGCCGCGGCGCCGCCGGTGTCGAGCGGCACCAGCCGGTCCAGGGTGATCATCAGACCCGCCTGATCCAGGAGAGTCATCTCGCGGACGTCGCGCCGCGCGTCGCCGCTGCGCAGCTCCGGGACGAGCTCGCAACCGCCGTCCGCGCTCTCGCGCACCGCCAGCCACACCTCCCAGGGAGGACCGTCCTGCCAGACCAACGGCTCCTCCTCGATCTTGTGCGCCTGCGTGCGGAGGTGGCAACGCCCCGTGGCGCAAAGGCGCTGGGCCATCTCCTGCGCCATCTCGTTCGGGACCCACGGCTGCCGGGGCATCTCCTGGAGCTGAGCATAGGTCCAGGTCGACCAGGAGTCGCCCTGCATGGCTCCAAACAGCAGGGTGAGGATCGCGCGGTCGAGCGGATCGCGGCGCTGCGCGGCCTGTCCGCGGGTGAAGCGGCGCTGGTGGGGGGCTCCCCGCGTGCCGTCCGGCTTCCGCCGGAACGACAGAACGTCCAGGACGAGACCCTGCCGTTGAAGGCTTGCCGGCAGGTCGATCACGTAGAGGATCTCGTCCTCCTGGGCCGCCGGAGGAGGGCCCGCCGTGGCGAGCGGCGCCAGGATCTCGCGCCAGGCCGGAGCCCGCGGAGACGAAGCTGGAGCGCTGCGCGACGAAAAAGCGTTGCCGAGGATCTCCAGCGGCAGGCCTTCCTGGCCGCGGAGCCCGCCCTCCTCATCGGCGGCGAGGATGGTGGCCCAGACGTGCTTGCAAATCTCGCCCCCCCGGTCGGTGGAATAGGGGCAGGTGCACGTCGCCCAGACCCGCTGCCCGTCCCGCGTGAGCGCGACGCGGTAGTCCTCCGTCCCGGACACGATGGCCTCGACCCGGAGGCCGGTGCAGGAGTCGAGGTTCACGAGACCCTGGTGCCAATACTCCTCTCCCCTCTTCCGGAGCTTGGCGGGGACGGAGGGAGAGAAGTTCCGGGCGAGCGACATCAGCCCGCGATGGTATCAGGTAACACGGAGGTGACACCGGGTCGCGGGAACGCGCGACCCGGCTCCGTCAAAGCTGCTCGGAGTCGGAACCTTCCCCCGCCCGACCTCACCCCCCGACCCCCTCTCCCATCGCCCCCCCGTCCCCCGGGAGAGGGGGCGCCACCGCCCAAAGCCAAAGAACCCTAAAGCTTCAGCCTCGGACCTGTGCAGGGGTTCCCCCTCTCCCGGCCGGCGGGGGGGCGATGGGAGAGGGGGACAGGGGGTGAGGTCCCGACCCGCGCTCAAGGCATCGCGTAGCGGCGGCTCGCTTCCTTGCCTGGCCGTTCGCGGCGGACCATTCGGCGCGTGCCCACCTCGGGAGCCAGAGGGACGGCAGAGGCTGCGACCCGCGCGACGATGCGCCATCGGTTCAGCCGGCCCACGTCGAGCCGGAACGTGTCGACCACCCGGAGCTGCCAGATCCCCTGGATCGGCTTGCCGAGAAGCGGCCGCAAGGCGGGGGTTTCCTGCACTGAATACGTCCGGATCAGATCATGGGCCGAGCCGCCTGTGTTGTTGTGCAGGACCACCGCCGTGCCGTCGGGAGCGATCAGATCGACCCGCAGGTCCCCGATGAACGTGTGACGAATGTCGACCTGGACGCGAAGATCGGTGATCGTTCCTTTCTGATCGATCGGTATCGAGCTCGAGACCGGCAGCCCCACATCGGGAATGTCGAGGCCCGGGGCTTCCTCGTGATCTATCTGCCCGGGCTGGATGCCGGCCATGGCGGCCTGGACGGCTCGGAACGCGTTGACCTTGCCATGGCCGAACCAGAGACTGAACCCGAGATTGTCGAAATCACCGGGCTCGTTGACCGGCGTATCGGTGACGAGCGACAGGTCCTTGTCCGCCGTCTGCTGGAGCAGCTGACGGACCTCCAGGCCAGTCAGGGACGCGTTGGCGGAGAGGACCAGGGCACAGACGCCGGCGACCGTCGGGGTGGCGCTCGACGTGCCGCCGAATCGATTGGTGAATCGAGAACCCGAGGTGAAATCGGAGCCGGCGCCGAACCCTTCATTATCCGTGGTGGTGATACCAAGGCCCGCTGGAAAAATCTGCTCGAGGTCATCCCTGTTATTGGATGGAGCGCAGACGCAAATCTGTCGTCCCCACGAAGAGTACGCCGACCGCGTCTTGCGCGAGGTGCTGGCGCTGACCGTGATGACGTCCGGATGGGCGGCGATCCAGCGATCGATCGGTCCGCTGTAGCTCCTCAGGGCGCCGGCACTATTCAGGAATTGATACGTGAGCGTGTTCGTCAGGTCCTGCACGGGGCAGTTGTTGTTGCCGGCGGCGATACAGATGATCAATCCCGTGCCCCGCCGGCCTCCGGATCTCGCCAGCGTGGCAATGGTGGTTTGCAAGGTCGTGCTCATCGGCGCGTCGGCCGGCCCGAAGCCCCAGGAGCAGGAGACGACGTCGGCCAGGGGGGAGATCTTTTTGAACAGGACGATGAAGTGCGCATCGCTCATGGACAGAGGAAACCGCACCGCGACGAGCGAGCACCCAGGGGCGACGCCGACCACGCCGGTTCCATTCCCCTCGGCCACCGCGACTCCCAGACAGGGCGTGCCGTGGTAGTCGCCGGGGCGGGGGCTCACGTTCGTGTCCCAGTCGATGCCGGCGTTGACTCCCTGCCCCCGAACGGTGGCGTTGAGCTGCGCCACCACCTTGCCATCGCCCTGGAAATCCGGATGCGTCAGGTCGAACCCGTCATCCGCCACCGCGATGACGATCTCCCGCCGGCCGCGGGTCAGATCCCAGGCTTCGGGCGCGGAGATGCCCGCGCCGGCGACCAGGTCCGGCGGAATGGCAGCCGGCGAATTCAGATGCCATTGCTTGGCGAACAGAGAATCGGGCGGGATGAACGCGAAACGCGTCAGGCGCCGGACGAGGTTCGGCTCGGCATATTCCACGTCACTGCGGCTCGCGGCGGCGTTCGCGGTCCGGATCGGATTCCGTCCGGTGTCGCCGGTGACCCGGACGAGATAGGTCTTGTCCCCCAGCTCCTGCTCGACGGCGAGATGCTCCGCCGCGAAGTACTCCAGAATCCGGCTCTCCGGAGTGTCCGGCTTGAACTTGACGAAGAAGCTCTCGGTAATGAGGTACTCGCCGTCCGACGCCTGCCGGTCCCGGTAGACGTGATGAACGATGTTGTGATCCGCCCGCAGCCGGTCGATCGAGCCATCCCGGTCGCCCACGACATCGGCCTGAACGAGGCCCGGTGCCGCGGCCGCGGCCTCCCGCAGCTCGACTCCCGCCCGCGAAGCCGCCTCGTGGGCCTCCGCCGCGCTCTCGGCGTGGATGGTCACCGCCGCGTCGTCCTGACTGATTTCGATCTTGCGGCCGCCCTGCCAGAAATAATTGGTTGTGGACATGGTCGTCACCTCGTGAGCGGAGAGGAGGCAGGAGCGAACAGGCTCCCCCTTCGACTTCAACAGGCGGTGCGGACCCGCGTTTCGTTACAGTCGTCCTGCAAAGAAAAACGGCGGCGCCGAGGCGCCGCCGGGATCACGCGTTCCTGGGCCGCGCCTTAGTTTCCGTCGCTGAAGCCGCCGAAGCCCTGGGCGCCCGCCTGGGCGATCTCCTTGAAGCTCACCGGCTGGAGGAGCACCTCACCGCTGTCTCCGTCGGCCTTCAGGGTCTCCAGGGCCAGACCGAGGTCGACGCTCTCGTCCTGCGCGGACTCGGCCAGCGGCTGCTCGATGCCCCAGGGACGGACGTAGCTCACCGCCAGCCGGGGGAACCTGGCGATTACCTCGCCGTACTTGACCTGCCCGGGGAGCACGGAGATGCTGACCTTGCTCGTGAAGATGAGGGTGTACTGGACGCCCGCCTGCAGATAGGCCGCGAGGGTCGCGGTGGTCTTCAGGAAGCGGCAGTTGAGCGGGACCACGACCGGTGCCACGTTCGCGCCCCAGAGCTCGAGCTGGATCGTATTCGTCGAGCCGCCGATGGTGACCGGGCCGGCATCGATGTCGACGTCGAACCAGTAGTCGGTCGTCAACGCCGCCTTGAACGTGTAGCCGAAGCCGACGTCCTGGAAGGCCTTCTGCAGGCAGGTCACCGGGTTCGTGCCGAGCTGGTTGACGAGGCTTCCATCCCCCGGCCGGACCCCGAACGCGGTCCAGAACGCGGAGGCGAGGGACGGGCAGTACCGGCGGTAGTTGCTGATCGGCGGATTGCAGTACGGCGGGAAGAATTCACTGCGGACGATGCGAGGGCGATCGGCGATAATTTCGGCGACTGCGCCGCTCAGGTGGCTCGGAGACTCTGCTGGCTGGGTGCTGGTTTCCATGTTCGTTTCTCCTTGGGGTGGTTGATTGTGAACGCTCCCTGCAATCGCAAGGTGGAAGCCAACACGGAAGTTATTGAAATCAAAGAGAGTCGGGGAAAAGGAGAATCCCGTTTTCGGGATCAGGGCCGGAAAGCGGCCGGGAATCGTTCCGAATCCGGGACGGGAGCCAGCCGCCTCCCGTAGAATCAACGGACACGTTGTCCAGCTCTCCCAAGGAGGCTGCGATGGGCTCTCTCCTTCAAGACCTTCGATTCGCGGTGCGCTCGCTCGCCAAGCACCCCGGCTTCGCCGTGGTCATCGTGTTGACCCTGGCCCTCGGGATCGGCGCGGACACCGCCATCTTCAGCATCGTCAACGCCTCCCTGCTCCGTCCCCTGCCGTATGGCGAGCCGGACCGGCTGGTGCAGGTCGAAGCGCAGCGCGGTGCGGATGCGCTCGGCGTTTCCTGGCTCGACTATCTCGATTGGAAAGCACGGAGCCCCTCGTTCGAGGACCTGGCCTATTTCCAGGAGGCCCGCATCCATCTCGGCCTCTCGGACGGAGCGGAGGCGGCGGGAGCGGTGATGACCACGGGCAACCTGTTCTCGGTGCTGCGCGTGCAGCCCGTGCTCGGGCGCGGCTTCCTGCCTGAGGAGATGCAGCCGGGCGCGGCCAAGGTGGCGGTCATCTCTCATGATTTGTGGACCGGGCGCTTCGGCGGTGGCCGCAACGTCCTCGGACAGACGGTGCGGATCGAGGGCGAGAGCCACTCGATCATCGGAGTTATGCCGCCAGGATTCCACTTCCCGTCGAACGCGGACCTCTGGGTGTGCGTCGAGCCGCTGGAGCGCGAGAACCAAAACCCCCGCACGGTGCGCGGCATGGAGGTGGTCGGCCGCCTGAAGCCGGGCATGGCGCTGGAGCCGGCCCGCGCGGAGCTGCGCGCCGTGGCGGCCGGGCTCGCACGGCAATACCCCGACAGCAACGCGGGGGTCGAGGTCGTTCCCACTCCGCTGCGCGACCGCTGGGTCGGCGACGTGCGCACGTCCCTCCTCCTGCTCCTGGGCGCCTGCGGGTTCCTGCTGCTGATCGCCTGCGCGAACGTCGCGAACCTGCTGCTGGCGCGGGCGGTGGCGCGGCAGCGCGAGATCTCGGTGCGGACCGCCCTGGGCGCGGGCCGGCTGCGGCTGGTCCGCCAGCTCCTCACCGAGAGCCTGGTGCTGGCTGGCCTCGGCGGCGCGGCGGGCCTGGCGTTCGCGTCGTGGGGGACGCAGGCGCTCCTGCGCGCGTTGATCGCCGCGAGCCCGGCGCAGCTTCCAACCTGGATCCAGGTCGAGACGGACGGTACCGTCCTCGCCTTTGCCGCCGGTGTCTCGCTCCTGGTCGGCCTCCTCTTCGGCCTGGCGCCGATCGTTCCGGCCACCCGGATCGATCTCATTTCGACGCTCAAGGAAGGAAGCCGCGGAACAGACGGGAGCGGCAGCCGCCAGGTACGCCATCTGCTGGTCGTCTCGGAGGTGGCGCTGGCCCTGCTGTTGCTGCTCGGGGCCGGGCTGACGATGAAGAGCCTGGTGCGCCTGTGGAGCGTGCACCCCGGCTTCCAATCGGACGGCGTGTTGACGGTCACGGCGCGCTTCCCGTTCTACGGGACCGAGGACGTGAAGACGCATACGGCGCTCTATCGCCAGGCGCTGGAGAGGATCGGCAGCCTGCCGGGGGTCGACGTCGTGGGCGCCAACACGGACCTGCCGCTCACCGGCACGGAGGCCTGGCACCGGACCGATTTCCTGCTTCCCGAGCAGTCGCCGGAGGAGGCGCAGCTCAATCCCAAGGCCAACCTGCAGCGGGTCACCCCGGGGTATTTCCAGGCCATGGGCATCCCGCTGCTCCGGGGCCGGGTCTTTGCGGAAGCCACCGAACAGGAAGGCGCTCCGCGCTCGATCCTGGTGAACCAGGCCTTCGCGGAGCGCCTGTGGCCGGGGAAGGACCCGCTCGGCCAGCGCGTCGCCATCGGCGGCGATCCCAGCCGCCGCAAGGAGTGGACGGTGGTCGGCGTGGTCGGCGACGTACGGCATCAGGGGCTGGACCGCGAGGGCGGGCTCGATCTCTACGTGCCGTTCTTCCAGTTCCCCTCGGCCGAGGCGCTGACCTTCGTGATCCGTGGACCAGGCGAGCCCTCGGCGTTGGCCGCCGCGGCGCGCTCCGAGATCCGGGCGGTGTCAGCCGATCTGCTGGTCGAAACCGCGGCGCCGCTGGAGCGGCTCGTCGCCTCCGCGCTCTGGCGGCCCCGTCTCTGGGGCGCGCTCTTCGGTGCCTTTTCCGCCATCGCTCTGATCCTCGCGGCGGTGGGGATCTACGGCGTGATGTCCTTTACCGTGGGGCAACGGACCCGCGAGATTGGCCTGCGCATGGCGCTCGGAGCCGGCCGGGCGGCGGTGGCGCGGCTCCTCCTCGGCCAGGGGCTGCGGCTGACGCTCGCCGGCATCGTGATCGGCCTGATCGGCGCGGTGTTATTGGCCCGCTTCCTTGCCGGGCTGCTCTATAAGGTGAAACCCATGGATCTGCCGACGTGGTTGGGGATCTCGCTGCTGCTCGCGGCGGTGTCGCTCGTGGCGACGTGGATTCCGACGCGGAGGGCGTTGCGGATCGATCCGATGGTGGCGTTGCGGGAGGAATAGATGAGACCTCACCCCCTGGCCCCCTCTCCCATCGCCCTCCCTTCCACCGGGAGAGGGGGAATGCATGCCGGGAGCTTCGTGCTGACCCTCTGCCTCCTGACCGGCTGCGCTACCGGCCACCCCCAGGCTCCGCCCCTCCCCTCCTCCCCAGAGGCCGCCGCGGTGTCCGCGGTGGAGACCTGCCGCGACCTCGCGCCTCTCGCCTCCGGCGTCTGCACGGCCAGCGGCAGCGGACCCGCGCTGCTCCTGCGCGGCACGGTCCTCGCTCCGGACCGCGTGCTGGTCGGCGGCGAGGCTCTGATCTCGCCTGAAGGGATCCTCCTCGCCGTGGGCTGCGATACCGCCGAGGCGGCGCAGGGGCTCGATCTGACGGTCGTGCAGTGCCCGCGCGGCGTGATTTCTCCGGGATTGATCAATTCTCACGATCACATTGCCTATGATCAGAATCTTCCCGGAAATTGGGGCGACGAGCGATTCGATCACCGGCACCAGTGGCGCCTGGGGCTGGACGGCCATACGAAAATTTTGGCGCCGCGCGGCTCGAACGATCTTCAGACCGCCTGGACCGAGCTGCGGCAGGTGATGAGCGGCACAACGTCTGTCCTGGGCGCGGGCGGATACCGCGGCCTTCTGCGCAATCTCGATGTGCCTGAACTTCAGGAGGGGCTGGGTTCTCCCAAGATCCAGTACCGAACGTTTCCGCTCGGCGACACGAACGGGACGATGCTGACCTCCGGCTGTGACTATCCCGGCACCGACGATCCCGAGCTTCTGAAAGGCCAGGCCTATGTCGCTCACGTGGCGGAAGGGGTGTCCGCCGCGGCGCGCAACGAGTTTCTGTGTGTGAACGGGCTGCTGGCTCCGAACAGCGAGCTGATCCATGCGCTGGGGATTCAGGCGTCCGACATGGAGATCCTGGCCACCAAGGGTTCCTCAGTCGTGTGGTCGCCCCGTTCGAATATCGCGCTCTATGGAAATACCCTGGCTCCCCGCCTGCTCAAAGCGCTCGGGGTGAATCTCACGTTGAGCTCCGATTGGACGCCGTCCGGCTCGATCCATCTCCTGCGCGAGCTGCAGTGCGCGGCGGATTTCAATCAGACCTATCTGGATGGATTTTTCACGCCGCGCGATCTGTGGGCCATGACGACCGGCGCGGCGGCCGACGCTCTCGGTTTGTCGAAGCGGATCGGGCGCCTCGCTCCCAGCCTGGTGGCGGACGTGGCCGTGTACGACGGAGCCGGGAGCGATGATCCGTATCGCGCACTGCTGGACGCCGGTCCGGAGGACGTGATCCTGGTGCTTCGGGGCGGGCGTCCGCTCTATGGCAATGCGGATCTCGTCTCCGCTCTTCCCCAGACGGGGACGGGCTGCGAGATCCTGCCCGAGCCCGTCTGCGGCACGCTCAAGACCGTCTGCCTCCAGCGCGATGCGGGCCTCTCCTTCGCGGATCTCGCGAAGGCGAACGCCGACTCCTACGGTCTCTTCTTCTGCGGCACGCCTCCCGGCGAGCCGACCTGCGTCCCTTCCCGCCCCGGGGAGTACACGGGCCAGCCGGCCGCGGACGACGCGGACGGGGACGGTATCGAGGATGGAGCGGATGATTGCCCGCGCGTGTTCAATCCGGTCAGGCCTGTGGACGCGGGCACGCAGGCGGACGCGGATGGCGATGGGATCGGGGACGCGTGCGATGGCGATCCGCTCGGCGCAGGCTCGGGAAAGATATGATGATCGACAGACTTCGTGCTTTCCGGAGGGGCAATGCGCAATCCGCAGAACGTGCAGATCGAAGAAGTCATCCTGCATATCCTCGATTCGAAACGGAATCAGCTCCAGCTCTCCGCAATCCCGATCCCGGGCGGCGATCCTCGGATCTTCGACTACTTCCGGAGCCGGATCGAGACCTCGGCAGCGGATCCAAGCGCCCGGCCGGCACGCTTCGGAGCGATGGAGGGCTACAGCGCCTCGGTCTGCCGTGAGCTGCTCACCAGCGGCCTGGACCTGGTCGCGGGCACGCAGATGCTCGCCATCAAGCTGTTCGGCCTTCTCCACCAGAATCGCAGCATCGCTTCTGGCGACCTCGCCGCCTGCCGTTACCAGGCGACCGAGGACGGGACCACCGCGAGCTATCTCGCCATTCTCAAGATCGATCCCACAGAGGCCCTGCGGCCGGTCATGCGAGAAGATCCGGCCGGCCGGCCGTATGTGACGTTCGAAATCGAGACGGAAGTCCTGCCGACCCTCGGCGAGCGGCTGCAGAAGTGCGCGCTCGTCCGCCATCTCGATCCGCGGCCCGCCGATTTCGACCTGTTGCTCCTCGACCGGCAGAAAAGGACCGCCGAGGGACCGGAGGTGGCGCGCTTCTTTACCGAGGATTTCCTCGAAGCCGAGCTCGCGTTCGACTCTCTGCGTTCCACCGAACAGTTGTACCGGAGGTTGATCCTCGCCCAGAACCTGCTGCAAGCCGAGCTCGGCGACGAGGAGCAAGGGAGATTCGATCGACAGGTCCAGGGGGTGCTGAGCCAGGGCCGCGTCAACCTCGATTCCTGGATGAAAAACCTCGGACTGCCCAAGCCGGCTCTGGCGACGTTGCGCAAGGAGCTCTCGCCCGACTACCTGCCCGACCGAAGATTCGTCATCGATCGCGAGTACGCCGACAAGGTCGTGCAATGGCGCCGGTTCCGTGGCGATCACGGCCTCAAGCTCGAGGTTCCGGCGGATCAGTACGGCAAGGCCGGCGAGGGGAAGCTCGTCGAGGTCGAAAAGATCACCCCCGCCGTGGGCGCCTCCGAGTATCGGATCGTGATCCGCACCAAAACCTGGACGGAAAAGCCGTGAGCGCGCCGGGCGCCGCATCGCTGCTGCAGGCTCCCGGCCAACCCTTCGTGGATCTGTGCGGGGCTCTCGGGGGCAAGCTGGCGGACTGGCGGGAGACGGATGATCTCGAATTCGTCTCCGCTCCGGAAGGCTTCCAATGCACGGTCGGGACGGTTTCGGGGGCCGTGCCCCAGATTCTCCAGTGTGTCCAGAGCTATGACGATGCGCTCGCGGGAATGCTGGGAATCCCGGGCCTGCCCAACGGATCGATTTCCCTGGGCGCCGGCCTGCAGCCAGACCAGCTCACGAATTTTCTCGCGACGCTCAACGCCAAGCTCACCCTGACGCTGACGCTGACGATTCGCAAGCAACGGCTGCTCGAACGGGAGGGCCTCGCACATCCCGGCGTCCGGATGGTCCTCTTCTTCTTCCGCCAGACGCTCGAAAGGCTCTTCCGCAACCCGACCGAGGTGCTGGAGGACACAGGCTTGTGGCAGCCGGGGCCGGCGCCGCTGATCGTCCTCTTCGTCCCGGAATGGAGTGGTTTTCTCGCCGGCCCCTATCTGGCTGTTCTCGGCGGCGATCCCGCCGGCGGCTGGGTCCGCCTCTCGCAGACCGTCACCGTGCCGCGGAACCCCTTCGCGGTCGACCCCGACAAGGTGTACAGGGAGGGCCACGACAACCTCCGTTGGGAGACCGGGAGCACCTGGCCGCGGTTCCTGACGCCCCTCCATCTGCTGGTCGAAGGGGAGCCCACGGCCGGCGATCCCGTGGCCCAGGCGCTCCTCCTCCACCGCGCCAACCTCTGCCTGCTCTTCTCGGCCGACCGTACCCTGCGCACGGCTTCGGGCCTGCGGGCGATCTACTCGGGGGGACAGAAGCGGGCGGAGATCGATTACGCCCCGGTCGCGCTCCCCGTGCCCGGAGAGGCGCACCGCCAGCAGGGGGTCGAGGATTTGGAGCACATGGTGGGCTGGGCCTATACGGAGCGGCTCACCGCCGACCGGCTGACCTATTTGCAGACCGAGATCGCGACGGCTCTGCGCGGGCAACCCGGCTCCACCATCTCGTTCGACGAGCTCCTGCGCCAGGCGGCGGCCATCCGCAAGGACCTGGACCTGCGCTGGCGGGCCTTCATCGAAAAGAAGATCGATGCTTTCAGCGCCGAGGTGCGCGCCTTGGAGAACGACGTCGCGTCCACCGTCCAGGCGTTCTCCGAGCAGACCTCGACAATGATCCGCAAGCTCTCGGACAACATGCTGGCCGCTCTGGCGGTCGTGCTGGGCACGTTCGTGGCGACCAGCCTCGGCAAGGGCGATCCCGTGGTCCTGCGGCTCGGCCTTCTGTTCTATCTGGTTTATCTGCTCGTCTTCCCGGTGGGCTACGACCTGATCGAGCGCCGGCGGAGCTTCGCCACACTGCGCCGGCATTTCGGCGAGCGCCGCGGACGATTCGAGAGCGGGCTCGGCAAGGACAAGGTCGACCAGATCGCCAAGGAGCCGCTGCGGCGGAGCGAACGGCGCTTCGGCACCTGGTTCGGAACGACACTCGCCACCTATTTGATCGTGGCCGCCTTCCTCTGGCTCTTGATTCCGCCGCCGTTCCATTCGATCCCTTTCGAGCCGCGGCCGGCGCCCGAGATGCCCCCGGCCAACAAGGAGCTCCGCCGCGCGCACGTTTTCGCGCGCTGGCAGGTCAGAGGCGCCGAGGACGTGGCGGTGGACCGCGCCGGCCGCCTCTACACCGGCACGGCCGACGGCCGGATCGCGCGTGTGACCCTCCGGCCGGACGGCACGGCGGACGTCCTTACGTTCGCCCGCACCGGCGGCCGGCCGTTCGGCCTGCGTTTCGATGCGACGGGAAACCTGATCGTCGCCGTCGGCGGCCGGGGGCTGCTCTCAATCGATGATCACGGCAAGGTCACCGAGCTGGTGAAGGCGGTCGACGGGGTTCCGCTGGGCTTCGTGAACACCCTGGACATCGCGCGGGATGGCAAGATCTATTTTTCCGAGTCGGCTCCGGAATACTCCCCGACGCGCTATATCGACGAGCTCCTGGAGAGCCGGGCGCGCGGCCGGCTCCTGGTCTACGATCCGAAGGCGCCGGAGGACAACGTCACCGTCCTCCTCGAAAACCTGTTCTTCGCGAACGGCGTTGCGCTGACGACGGATCAGAAGGCCGTGCTGGTCGCCGAGACGTACGCATATCAGATCCGCCGCTATTGGCTCGACGGGCCGAAGAAGGGGACCTGGGACCTCTTCGCCGCCAACCTGCCGGGCTTTGCCGACAATCTCACCAGCGACCGCCAGGGCCACTACTGGCTCGCTCTCTTCACCGTGCGCAAACGGCTGCTCGACCGGATCCACCCCCACCCGTTTCTCAAGGAGCAGTTGATCAAGCTGCCGCGCGCTCTCTGGCCCAAGCCGGCCCCCTACGGCTTTGTCGCGGTCTTCGACGAAGACGGCAAGATCATCCGCACGCTGCAGGACCCTGGAGGCCAGACCGTGCGCGGGGTCACCACCGCCCGCCCCGCCGGGGACAAGCTCTACCTGGGGAGCTTCGAAGGCGAGTGGCTGGCCTCGGTGCCACTCGAAGCTGCCTCTCGATGAATGCGCTGCTCTCTGCGGCTCCGACCGGTGCTAACATCCACCGAGCCCTGAGAGGAGGCCCGGCATGGGAGACCACCCGGAAGTCGACAGGACTCTCGAAAGCCTCGTTCGCCAGCTCCGCGACGCCGCGGGCGCCAACCTCCTCGGGGTCGCCCTCTACGGTGGTCTCGCCAAGGGCCGGTACACGCCCGGCATCTCGGACATCAACGTCCTGGTCGTGGTGGCGGACGCCGGGCTTCCCTCTCTCCTGCCGCTCGCGCCGGTCCTGACCGCCGCCCTGCGCGACACGCACGTGGTGCCGTTCGTGGTGACGCCGGCGGACCTGCGGGCCTCGGCCGTCCTCTTCCCCGTCAAGATCCTCGACATCCAGCTCTGGCACCGCCTGCTCTGGGGGAACGTCTTTCTCGCGGACATCGAGGTCCAGCCCGAGCCGCTGCGCCTGCGCTCGCTCCAGGAGCTGAAGAACATGGAGCTCCGGATGCGCTTGCGGGTGGTGGAGCGCCAGGGGGAGCCGGACGCGCTCTGGCGCGGGCTGGTGCGCAACCTGCCCAAGCTGGCGGTGACGCTGGAGGTGCTCCTGCGCGCCCGCGGCGTGGAGGTGCCGGCGGACCGTCCGGGCGTGCTGCGCCAGGCCGCCCAGCAGCTCGGAGTTCCCGCGGAGCGCATCGAGCCCCTCGCCGGCCTCCGGCGCAGCGACCGGCGGCCCGACGACGCGACGGTGCGGCAGCTCCTCGCCCACTATCTGGACCTCCTCGCCGAGCTGTGCCACCGGCTGGAGGGAGAGATTGGATGAATCCGCTCGACCTGACCGGCCCCGAGTTTCTCGGGTTCTATCTTCCGTATGGGCTGTGCATCCTCGCCCTGGCGTGGCTGGTCCGGGCTCTCCTGTACCGCTCGATGGGCGCCCCGCCGGACGCGCGCTGGACGGCGGGGACCTATCCGCTGGAGGGTGATGCCTACGCCATCGCCTTCCTACGCGGCGGGGCGCCGGAAGCGGTACGGACCGTGCTGGGCCGGTTGGTGGGCGCCGAGCTGCTGAGCGTGAAGGACAACCAGGTCCGAGCTCTCGGCGGTCCGCAAAGCCAGGCCGCACAACTGGAACCGATCGAGAGCACGGCCTGGAGCGCCCTCAAACCCGAAGTGTCGTACAGAGCCGTGGAGGCGGAGGAGCGCGTCTACAGTGCCACGGCAACGCACCTCCGGGAGATCGAGGAGGAGCTGGCGCGCCAGGGCCTTCTGCCGGCGCACGGATGGAAGTCCGTCTTCCAGGCCCTCTTGGGGCTCACCGGGCTCGCTGTGGTGGGCCTTGGCCTGGCCAAGCTGTTGGTCGCCTTCTCCCGGGGAAAGTCGAACGTCGGCTTCCTGATCCTCCTCCTGATCGGCTTCGGGTTCGCCGTCGTCCGCCTGCTCCCGGTGCCGCGGCAGACGCGTGCCGGCCAACGGTATCTGGACTGGCTCCAGGAATCTCATCGCGGGCTCTTCCAGATGTTCACGTCCGGCCACCGAGGCGGAGCCGGAGAGATGGCGCTCGCCGCGGGGATCTATGGTCTCGCGGCGGTCCCCGATCTGATCCCTCTCGGCGCGGCGTTCCAGCCGGTGCGACCGGCGCAGGGGAGCTCCGGATCTTCGTCCTGCAGCAGTGGATCGTCCTGCAGCAGTGGATCGAGCTGCAGCAGTGGATCGAGCTGCGGCGGGGGGTGCGGCGGCGGCGGATGCGGAGGGTGCGGTGGCTGATCTCCCCTTCCTCGGCGCCGGTGTGAGCTACCGCGACGCGTGGCGGTGGGAGGTGATCCGCCACCGCGACGATCTCGGAGTCGTCGAATGTATCCCCGACGACGTGACGGGCGCGGCGGGGCTCCGTGAGCTCGTGCTGATCCGGCAGGCGGTGCCGGTGATCCTGCACGGCATCGGTCTCTCGCTGGGGAGCGCCGAAGGGCTCGATCCCGAGCGGGTCCGCCACGTGGCGCGGGTCGTCGAGGCCGTCGAGCCGCCCTGGTTTTCCGAGCACATCGCCTTCACGCGGGCCGGCGGCGTGGAGATCGGCCATCTGGCGCCGCTCCCCTTCACGCGCGAGGCCGTGGCCGCGGTGGCCGCCAACGTCCGGGAGCTTCAGGCGGCGCTGACCGGCCTGCCGCTCCTGCTCGAAAACATCGCCTATCCGTTCCCGCTCCCCGGGGCCGAGATGACCGAGGCGGGCTTCGTCCGCGCGATCCTGGAGGAGACCGGGGCGTTTCTTCTCCTCGACCTGGAGAACGTCCACGCGAACGCGTTGAATCACGGCTACGATCCAATCGACTATCTGGAGAGCCTGCCTTTGGACCGGGTGATCGAGATCCACCTGGCGGGCGGCCTCTGGCAGGAGGGACAGTACATGGACACCCATACCCGATCCGTCCCTGAAGAGTCGTGGAAGCTCCTGGAGTGGCTGGTCCCGCGGTCCGACGTCCGGGCCGTGATCATCGAGCGCGACGATGATCTGCCCCCCTTCGGCGACCTGCTCGCCGAGGTCCGGCGGGCGGAAGGATGTCTTCGTGTCGCTTCGTGACGTGCAGAACCGGCTCGCCGCGAGCCTGGCCGGACGCGAGCCGGCGCCGGCGGGGCTCGACGAGGGTGCGGTCGAACGGGCGCGCCGGAGCCTGGAAGCCAAGCGCCGCCGCGCCGCCTCCCACCTCCTCCCCCGCCTGCGTAACGCCATGGGAGACGGATGGCTGGCGCGGTTCCGCGAGCACGCCGCGCGCTACAACCCGGCCGGCCTGCTCCATCACGTAGACGATGCCTGGGAGCTCGCCGAGGAGCTCCTGCGCCACCCGGACGCGCAGGTGGCCTGCGCGGCGCACGACGACCTGGTGGTCCTGCGCCTGCGCTACGAGCGCGACCGCCGAGCCGGCGCCGAGCGCATCCGCGAGCGCCGGGGGCCGATCGTGGCCCTGATGAGCACGCCGGCCCGCCTGCTCGTCGTGCGGATGCCCGGGCCGGACGCCAAGGTGTGGTATCTCAAGGTGTGGTGAGCCCCCCACCCCCCGGGGCTTTACTCCGCCTCTCCGGTCAGGCTAAAGTCTGCTGTGGCTCGCGGCCCGGCTCGCCGGGCTCTCATCTCGACATTTCCCCGGGTTGAAACCCGGGGCTAGATCCTTTTCGAAAGACCATGGGACGCATTTTCGAAACCAGAAAGCACACGATGTTCGCCCGCTGGGACCGGATGGCGAAGCAGTTCGCCCGGATCGGCAAGGACATCACCATCGCCGTCAAGGCGGGCGGACCCGATCCCATCGCCAATCCCCAGCTCCGGCGCGTCGTCCAGAACGCGCGCGCCGTCAACATGCCGAAGGACAAGGTCGAGTCGGCGATCAAACGCGCGGCCGGCAAGGATGCGGCCAACTTCGAAGAGATCCTCTACGAAGGCTATGCCCCGCACGGCATCGCGGTCATCGTCGAGACCGCGACCGACAATCCGACGCGGACCGTCTCGAACGTGCGGATGCACTTCAACAAGGGCGGCGGCAGCATGGCGAGCACCGGCAGCGTCGCGTTCCAGTTCAAGCGCATGGGCGTCTTCCGCCTGAACCCGGACGGCCTCGAGCCGGAGGAGCTCGAGCTGGAGCTGATCGACCATGGGCTCGAGGAGATGGGCGAGAGCACCGGGGAGAAGGGCGAGCCGCAGCTCGTGCTGCGCTGCGCGTATGAGGCCTTCGGCACGCTCCAGAAGGCGCTCGAAGACCGCGGCATTACTCCTCTCTCCGCCGAGCTGGAGTACGTCGCCACGACGCCGGTCGAGCTGCCGGAAAATCAGGTGAACGAGGTGCTCAGCCTGGTGGACCGGCTGGAGCAGGACGACGACGTGCAGAAGGTCTTCCACAACCTCGCCTGAGGCCCTCTCAAGAACGACATGTCGCCGACACACCGGCGACATGTCGAGCTCCGGTAATCTCCCGCCGATCTGAGGCTTTCCCCAGCTTTCCGCCTGGTATGGCCGGTGCAGAGTAGACTCTCGTCACGCTCACGAGGAGGAGAGTCGAATGCCTGAGAAGAAGCCTGTGGTCCGTTGTGCCATCCATCCCGCCGTCGGAGTCGCCCGGGTCGGCAACGCGCCGGCGAGCCAGTATTACCTCGCACCGGACGTGCCGGGCCGCGCCGCCGACCCCGGGCCGGGCGGCTTCAAAAACGCCAAGGGAGAGGTGCGCAAGGAGGCGGCGCGCTTCCGCATCTATGGCTATGACGAGGACGGCAACGTCGTCCGCGAGATCACGGCCAAGGACGCCGAGATCACCTGGGAGGTCCATCTCGTCAACCGCAAGGCGGCCTGGTACCAGTTCCAAAATGCCATGGACCTCAAGCAGTACGCCAAGTCCACGACCTTTCGCAACGGGGACATCACCGGCCCGCTGCGCCAGTCCCTGGTGATCGATCCAGGGGCGATCTCGATCGAGGGCCGCGGGACCAGTGGTCCGCACTATCGGTTCGACAGCGGCTTCATCAACTTCGGCGGCAGCAGCCCGACAATCCAGGTGCCGCTCGGCGAGCTGCGGACCGACGAGGACGGCCGCCTGCTCGTCCTCGGCGGCGACGGCACGTCCGCCTCGGCCTTCAACAAGCCGGCGACCACCTTCGCCAACAACGAGGGCTGGTACGACGACGTCTCCGACGGGCCGGTGCGCGCCCGGGTGAAGCTCAAGGGGCAGAACGAGACGCTGGAGGCCGAGCCGGCCATGGTGGCCGTGACTCCGCCCAACTTCGGCCCCGGCCTCTACGGCGTGGTCACCCTGTACGACGTGGTCTACGACCTCTTCGTGCGGCAGGGCTGGCTGCGGGCCCCCGAGCGCCTGACGTTCTGGGAGCACATCTTCCCCCTGTTCGAGCGGCTGGTGAACAGCCAGTGGGTCAACCAGGGGGCGTACTACCTCTTCGGTCCGGGCTCGCCGGGCGACCTGCTCGATCCGGAGATCCTCGCGAAGCTCGCGGACCCCGGCCCGGCGGCCCGCGCCGAGCGCCAGAGGATCTTCGCTCTGTTCCGGCTGCCGATCCCCCCCTGGGACGAGCCGGGCCCGCGGGCGCAGCTGCCGCCGCCGCAGCCGTCGGACCTGCCGCCGTTCTACGGCGACGGCTTCGGAGACTACGACGACATCGCCATCGACGAGCTGGCTCTCACCCAGACGCTCTACGGTTGGCTGCAACGTTGGGCCGAAGGGGACTTCGAGCCGGGCGAGCTCCGCGAGCCGCCGCGGCGCCTGGAGGATCTCCCGCTCGCCGCGCAACCCGCCGCGCTGGACCGCACGCCCCTGGAGGATTGCCTGGGAGGCCCGTTCCATCCCGGCATCGAGCTGACCTGGACGCTGCGGGTCCCCCGCATGTGGCGGCCCCCGGCGGAGGCGAACGGTCTGCCGTTCCGGCTGCACATCCTCCCTCCAGGCGTCGAGCCGCAGGACGACTTCGGCGCGGTGCTCACGCCCGACGTCTGCCTCGGACCGGACGGGCCGCTCGCGGCGAGCGGACCGGGCACGCTCACCCGCTGGATGGGCGTCCCCTGGCAGACGGACGAGGCGAGCTGTCTCTCGGGCTACGACGTCTCCAACTATCTGCCGGTCCCCTCGTTCTGGGCCGCCCGGGTGCCGAACCAGGTGCTGAGCGAGCACGCCTTCGACCAGTCGACCGATGCGCGCCTGTCGCACGTGCAGCGGCTCAAGAACTTCGCCTACCGCCAGTTCTGGCTGCGCGACATCCAGGGGGCGAGCTACAAGGAACGCATCAACAACATGGTCGCGGAGTGGAGCCTGCTGGGCATCATCGCCGAGCAGCCGCTGCCCAAGGGAGACCACGTGGAGCCGGGGCTGCCGGAGCGGTCCTGGGTGGAAACCCAGCGCAGCTCGAAGTTCAGCGACGGCGACCCAACCTGGCTGCAGTTCCTGAAGGTGGAAGGGATCGAGCCCAGGACCAAGCTCCTCCAGAAGGCGGCGACACCGCTCCTCGAGCTCGCGGCCGAGCAGGAGGAGAAGCCGTCGCAGGTCGTCCATCCGCGGCGCCGGCACATCCAGCGGGACGAGCGCTGAGATGCAGCGGGCGGGGGATGCGCCGCGCCTGGCGATCGTGGGCGGCGGCCCCGCTGGTGCGGTGGCCGCTCTCGTCGCCGCCCGGCGCGGCCTGCGGGTCACGGTGCTCGAAGCCCGCACCGAGCCCGGCCTCAAAGTGGGTGAGACCCTGCCGCCGGGTCTCACCCCGCTCCTCCGCCATCTCGGCCTCGACGCCTGGCTGGAGCGCGACGGCCATCTGCGCTCCCAAGGCAACCGCTCTCTCTGGGGCTCGGCGAGCCCCGGGGAGAGCCCATTTCTCGCCAATCCTTTCGGAACGGGCTGGCACGTGGACCGCCGCCGCTTCGAAGCGCGCCTCGCCGAAGCCGCCCAGGAAGCGGGCGCGGAGTGGCGCTGGGGCTGTCGGCTGAAGAGCTGTACCGCCCAGGAGAAGGGCTGGCGGCTGGAGCTGTCGTCCGCCGATCCTCTCGATGCGGATTTCGTGGCGGACGCCACCGGGCGGCAGTCCCGTCTCGCCCGCAGGCTCGGAGCCAAGCGCCTGCGCTACGACCGCCTGGTGGGAGTCTCCACCCTCTTAGAGAGCCGGACCCCAGCGGCCGACACCTACACGCTGGTCGAGGCCACGCCGAACGGCTGGTGGTACTCCGCCCTTCTCTCCGATGGCCGCCTGGCCGTGGCCTTCCTGAGCGACGGCGACCTCCTGGACCGCTCGTTGCGAGGAGCCGGCGCTGATCCCGTGGCCTGGTGGCAGCGCCTGCGCCAGACCACGGCGACCCGGGAGCGGGTCGAAAGGAACGGCTACCAGGCCGCGGCGCCGCTGCGCGTCCTGCCGGCGGAGACATCGCGGCTCGACGCGATCGTTGGAGACGGATGGATCGCCCTTGGGGACGCCGCGGCGGCCTACGATCCTCTCTCCTCGCACGGCGTGGCCTCCGCCATGGGCTCAGGGTTCTATGGAGGCCATGCCGTGGTCGACCTCCTTGCCGGCCGGAGCGAGGCGCGCCTCGCCTATCTCGACCTCCTTCAGCGGGCCTACGGCACCTGTCTCGACCTGCAACGCGAGCACTACCGGCGAGAGACGCGCTGGCCGGACGCCCCGTTCTGGCGGCGCCGGCATGCCGAGTCCTACGGGCTCACGCCCGGCGAACCGGCTCCTTCCATGCGCAGCACGACCAGAGGTCCACGCGCAGAGGACGGAACCGGCTCGCCGGGATAGACAGTTGTTGCGGGGGGTCAGGGCTGCAGGAAGATGATGGGGCGCTGATACCAGAAGTGGTAGGTGCCGGCCCCGATGAAGGAGTACACCCGGAAGCGGTAGCGGCCCGCCGTGGCGCTGTAGACGATCGAGTCGCTGGGGCTGACGGTCGTGGCGCTCGCCACCTGGACCCAGGAGCTGCCGTTCCAGCGATCGAGGTACAGGTCGAAGTCGACGTTGGCCGGTCCCTGGCTCCATCCCCGGATGGTCCCGTTGCCGGACAGTGTGAAGGACCCGCCGCAGGGCTGGATGTCGGAGGCTGAATCGGCCAGGTACTCCGTGTAGGCGGTACACGGGTAGAGGGTGGAATCAGTGCAGGGTGCCGTTCCATAGAGGGCCAGGATGGCGCTCTCGTCGTCCGCTTCCGTCGTCGCCGGACCGTTGCTGCAATAGGAGACGCTCGGCAGCATCGTGGCACCGGCCACATTCGTATGGTCGAGGCCCAGGGCATGGCCGACCTCGTGCACCATGACGCCTTCGATGTAGACCTCGGAGGAGCAGCCGGACCCGTTCGGATCTTCACCTTCCGAGGTCCAGTTGAAAGCGAGGTTGGTCACGATGTCCGCGTCGTCGATGTTCCAGGACGATGAGCCGGCCTCCCGCTGGCTGAAGAAACCGGTGAACGTGGCCGCCAGGCAGTTGCCAGTGCAGGCGTTGAGCGGATCCCCGAACTTGAGCATCGGCAGGCCGTCGCCGAGCGTGAAATTCGCCGTCGAGCCTTTGTGCGCGGAAATGATCCGCGCCGAGCCGGCGCCGTTCCAGGCATTGGCGGGCGAGGTGATGGCGGAGATCACCTTGGCGACGCCGCCGTCGCCGTCCGAGACCGAGGCGAGCCCCGTGTCGTCGACGGTGTAGTTGGGCGGGCAGTCCCAGGTCCGGCTGGGGCTGAGCAGCACGTAGCCCGCAGCGCCGCCCGCGGTGAGAAGGATGCCGAGAACGAGAGCCAGGGGAGAGACGATTCGAATGGTTTTCATCGCGATAGCTCCTTCGTTCTACCGGCTACTGAGCCTGCGGCCGGCCGATCCGGTCCGCGGTTTCATGGATTTTCTGCACGAGATCGGCGAGAGGAAGAGCGCGGGGCGCGGGAGCCGGGGTGCCGTCCGCCTTGAGGATGTTGGCGCTGCCGGCGGTCCAGGTGGGGACGGCGATCTCGCGCCCGCTCTTGTCGGTGTGGATGCGGAGCTCTCCCTGCTGATATCCCAAAACCTTGTGGAAGCCGTCCTCCGCCGGCTCCAGGAAGAGCAGGAGCTTCTCGTTCCGTTCAAAGGTCGGGAAGCCATGGGCCACGATCTTGTAGTCGCCCACCTGGCCGCCGAACGTGCGGACCCGGACGACCGACGGAGCATCGCCGAGAACCGAGCTCTCGACCTCGATCACCGCCTCGGTCAGGATGGCCGTGCCTTCACGGTTCCAATAGGACGCCACCTCGACGACCCGGCCCGCGACCACGCTATCGGCTTTCCCGACGAGATCTTCCCAGCTCATCGCCAGGAAGGTGGAGGCCCCGGCGGGGAGCACCAGGACCAGCATCAAAACGAATCCAAACCAGGCTCGCTTCATCGAAAACCTCCTTGGGTTTCTTGCGTTACCTTGCGACGAGCTCGCCATGAGCCCGTCTGAAGGAGAGACGCAGGAATCCCGCGGCGGTATTAGAAGAAAAACTCGAGTCTTCGAATCGGTGCGTGGAAAGGCAGATCAGACCGGTGCGGGACCGCCCGGCCGGCGATTGAAGAGGACGGCCGTCACGTCTTCAGCATCATCCTCATCGTTCCACTCCAGGAGCTCGAACGTGAACGTGGTGCCTTCGCCCGGGGTGGTCTCGAACCAGAGCCGACCGCCGTGCCTCTCCACGATGGCTTTGGAGATGCTGAGGCCGAGGCCGGTTCCCCCCTTCTGCCGCGACGAGGAGGCATCGGCCTGAGCGAACTTCTCGAAAATGCGCGGCTGGAAGTCTTCTGGAATCCCCTTCCCGTGATCCGTCACCGAGACGAGCACCTGCCCACCTCCCTTCCGCACCCCGATCTCCACCACGCCGCCCCGGGGGGAGTGCTTGGCTGCGTTCGAGATCAGATTCGCGAGCACCTGCTGCAGCCGGTCCGTGTCGGCCCAGATCCTCGCCTTCGCCGCCTCCACGATCCGGAGCTCGATGTCCCATTGCTGGGCATAGGAGCGGTTGCTCTCCACGGCCTGCTCCACCAGAGGCATGAGAGCGACCTGGGCGGGGCGGAAGGCCATCGTGCCCAATTCGATCTTCTCGATGTCCAGGATGTCGTTGACCAGCCGCACCAGGCGCTCGCTGTTCTTGGCCGCGATCTCGGTCAGGATGCGCGCCTTCTCCGGAAGCTCGCCGGCCACCCCGCCCATGATCAGGGCGAGAGAGCCGCGGATCGAGGTCAGCGGCGTCCGCAGCTCGTGGCTGACCATCGAGATGAAGTCGTCCTTCATCCGTTCCAGCTTCTTGCGATCGCTGACGTCGTGCACGACGGCAAAGATCAATCCCTGTTCCGGCCGGGAGGCGGCTCCCCAGGAGAGCCAGCGGTAGGCGCCGTCCGTCGTGCGGAGACGATTCTCGAAATCGCTCGTGGTGCCGCCCAGGCGCAGCCTCTGCACCTCCCGCACGGTCGGCTCCAGATCCTCGGGGTGGACGAGCTCCAGAAACGGCCGGCCCGTGAGCTCGCCGAGACTCCAGCCGAGCGCCTTTTCCCAGGCGGGGTTGAGCTGTTTGAACGAGCTGTCGAAGCCGGTGATGCAGAGCATCTCCTGCGAGAGGACGAAGAGCTGCTCGCGCTCCTGCTCCGCATGCGTCCGCTGCTGGATCTCCCCCTGGATCGTCGCGTCGCGTTCCGCGAGCTGGCGGGAGAGGCGCTCGAGCAATCCATTGATGGATTGGACGATCGCGGCCACTTCGGGCTGAGCGTCAGAGCCCAGCGGGATTGGCTTGGGAGATGTGGCTCCGAGATCGATACCGTCGAGATACGCCGACAGCTCGGTCAGCGAACGCGTGATCCGGCGCAGTGTGGTCCTGGCAAGGCGCACGAGCGGCGCTCCCCTCTCACTCCCCGACCAGCTCCCACAAACGGCTGGGCCTGAGCGGAATTTCCAGAATTTCCAGACCGGGCACCGCCAGTGCGTCCTCCACGGCCTGGGCGAAGAGCGCGCCGACCGGGATGGCGCCGGCTTCGCCGGCTCCCTTGGTGCCGAGCGCGTTGAGCGGCGAGACGGTCTCCTCGTGCCCCACCTCGACCCGCGGCACGTCGAGAGCGGTGGGGAGCAGGAAGTCCATGAAGCTGGCGTTCAGGAGCTGACCGTTCTCGTCATAGACGAGCTGCTCGAAATACGCATTGCCGATCCCCTGCGCCACGCCGCCGTGCACCTGTCCGTCGACCAGCAGCGGGTTGAGCACCCGGCCGCAGTCGTGGACCACGACGTATTTCTGGATGTCGACCTGCATCGTCTCCGGATCGACCTCGACGATCATCGCGTGGCAGCCGCTCGCCGTGGCGCCGCGGTAGGGGCCGAAGTAGCGGGTCGCTTCGAGCCCCGGCTCGGTGCCCGGCTTGACCGTGCCGCGCATCGGATTCGCGAGCTTCGCGAGCTCGCCGAGCCCGATCGAGCGCCCGGGCTCCCCCACCACCCGCGCCGCGCCGCCGCTCAGCTCGATCTGCTCCTCGGCGACGCCGAGACGCTCGGCCGCCAAGTGGACCGCTTTCTCGCGCACGTTCTTCGCCGCCTCGTTGACGGCGTTGCCGGCCACCACGGCGCCGCGGCTGGCGAACGTGCCGGTCCCCCAATGGAATTGATCACTGTCGCCGGTGACCACGTCCACGTCCGCCACCTCCACGCCGAGCTGCTGGGCGGCGACCTGCGCGAGAACCGTGAAGTGCCCCTGCCCCTGGGTGCCGACGCCGGTGACGACCGTCACCTTGCCGCTCGTCTGCACCTGCACGCGCGCGCCTTCGAAAGGTCCGATGCCGGTGCCCTCGACGTACGCGACGATGCCGATGCCCACGTGCCGGCCTTCGGCGCGGAGCCGCGGCTGCTCTTCGCGGAGGAAGCGCTCGTAGCCGATCCGTTCGAGAGTCTGCTCGAGGACGGGCTCGTAGTTGCCGCTGTCGTAATAGAGCGGCGCGAAATCCTGATAGATGATCACGTGATCGTGCGGGAACTCGTCCGGCCGCAGGAAGTTGCGCCGGCGGATCTCGGTGCGGTCGATCCCCAGCTCGCGGGACGCGAGGTCCATCAGCCGCTCGATGACGAACACGCCGTGCTGGCGGCCGGCGCCGCGGTACGGCGTGACGATCGTTTTGTTGGTGAAGACCGCGCGGAGCTCGCTGTCGTAGGCCGGCACGCGGTACGGCCCCATCAACGTGCACTGGCTGTTGAGCGGCACGGTCAGCCCATAGGGATCGTAGGCGCCGGTGTCGTGGAGGAAAGAATCCTTGACCCCGAGGATGATGCCGTCCCGCGTCATCGCGATCTCGGCGTCGTGGAGCTGCCCCCGCTCCTGCGTCGTGGCGAAGAAGTTCTCCACCCGGTCCTCGATCCACTTGACCGGCCGCTCCAGGCGGATGGCCAGCCAGGGGATGAGGACCTCTTCGGGATAGAACATCATGATCTTGGGACCGAAGCCGCCGCCGATGAACGGCGCCACGAGCCGGACCTGGTGCTCGGAGAGGCCGAGCATGGCCGCGAGGCCGTTGCGCACGGGGATCGGCGCCTGCGTGGTGTCCCACACAGTCAGCCGCTGGGCGCGGTGGTCCCACTGGGCGACGACGCCGCGGTTTTCGATCGCCGCCGCCGCGCCGCGGTCATACCAGAAACGCCGCCGGATCACCACCTCCGCCTTCGCGCGGGCGGCCTCGTAGTCTCCCTTTTTCTGGGGAACGAACGCGGCGAGGTTCGACCCGACGTCCTCATGAACCAGAGACGCTCCAGGCTCCAGGGCCTTTTCGAGATCCACCACGGCCGGAAGCGGATCGTAATCGACCACGATGTCCTCGACCGCGTCCTCGGCGACGTAGCGCGACACGGCGACCACCAGGGCCACGGCCTCGCCGGAGTGGCGCACCTTGTCCTTGGCGAGCGGCACCTGCGTGCGCTCGTGGAAGATCATCCCCTCGACCGGAGGCGGCGGAACGAGCAGAGGACCATGTTGCCAGTAGTCCCCAAGGTCCTCGGCCGTATAGACCGCGATCACCCCCTCGCGCTCCAGCGCCCGGGACACGTCGATGCCGAGCAGCCGCGCATGCGCATGCGGGCTCCGCACGAAGGCCACGTGCACCATGTCCGCCAGATCGATGTCATCCACGAACAAGGCCCGCCCGGTGAGCAGTTGGGGGTCCTCGTTGCGCTTGATCCGTTCGCCGACAGCTTGGGTCGTCATCGCTTACCTCTCCAAAATCCTGCGCCAGAGCTTCGCTGCTTCGGCAGGAAGCTCTGGCAGGAGCCGCTCCACCTCCGAGATCAGCTCGTCCCGGTCTTCCCCCTCCAGGAGCTGCTGAATGTCCCAGGCATCCTGGGCACTTCCAGCGTAGAGCTTCAGGAGAACGAGATCAGCAGCTCTCACGACCGGCAGATCCCCCTGCGGCGTGGTTTTGTGGATCGCCTGATCCAGAACTTTTCTCTGCCACTTGAACTTGCCCACAACGACATCGACGGGGCCTTCACCGGCTGCCTCGAAACGGACGACTCCAGCGAGAGGATCAGTCAGATCCCCCTTCCGCACGTCGACGGAAATACCATGGCTCTCCAGGTCGGTCCAGAAATCACGCCGCAGACAGGACGAGTCCAGGACGAGAAAATCGGAGTCGAGAGTGGCGCGGGTCACGCCATGCACCGTCAGAGCTCCAGCACCGATCAAGGCGTAGGAGATCTCCGCCGCGTGCAAAGCCGCCAACACTCGTGTGCTCAACGTCATCCAATCAGCTCCGACATGCACTTGGACGGCCTGCGCCCCGCCTGCCTGCGTCGTTGCAGAAGTCGGATCGCGGTCTTCCGATCGAGACCGTTCGCCTGCCGGAAGAGCTCCAGGCTCTCCTCGCCGAGGTGGAGCGCGAGGTCGAGACGCTCTTGCACCGACAATTGGCGCATCTTCTCTCGAAGCTCGTCCCGTAGATCATCCGCGACGGATTTCATTCCTACTTCTCCTGCACGAACGCCACGATCCGCGAGAACGCCGCTTCTCCGCCTTTGAAGCGGAAGGGGAAGCAGCCGAGCCAGACCCGCTGGTCCAGGACCTCGTCGATCTGCCCGCCCACGTTCTCGGCGTGGAACACGCCGTGCGGGAAGAGCTTGACGTGCATGCACTGGTAGTCTTCGGGCCACGGAAACGCCTCGTCGAGCGACATGCCGATCGCCGCCTCCACCCTGGGGATCAGATCGGGCCGCGCCTTCCGCACGTTCGTGTTGAACGGATGATCGGCGGCGATGCAATCGACCGCCAGCCAGCGGATGCCACGGTCGAGAATCCATTCGCAGAAGACGCTCCGCGGCCCCGGGTGCATCAGAAAACTTTTCGGCAGGTCCGGCTTCTCCTGGTTGTGGACCTTGTACCAATCCTCGTTGTAGTAGTGGTGATAGCCGGTGTGGATCACCAGGATGTCGCCGCGCTCGATCTTCGTGCCGGTCTTCCGCTCCCACTCCTCGAAGTGCTCGGGACCGTAGATCTGATAATCCCCGATGCCAAACTGCGAGATGTCCACAATGCACGCGGGCCCGACCAGGGTGTCGATCGGGATGCCCGCGATGTCCGGCCCCGGATCGTAGAAGTGGATCGGCGAGTCGAGATGCGTGGCGATGTGGTTGGTCGAGGAGATGAGCTGCGCGTTGACCCCTTCGAACGCCAGCCGCTTCACCCACTTGATCGTCGGGCCCTCGTAGTACGCGAACGCCGGGGAATCCATGCTGAAGTTTTGCGACAGGTCGAGGACTTTCACTTTGCTGAGATCGTAGGGGACGTACATGGCTCCTCCTTGATTGGACAGCTAGAACCCGTAGCGCTCCGCGAACGCCACAAGGGCCTCTTCGAAGACCGCCATCGGCGGACGCACCAGCCCGGCGCCCACCTGGCCGACGCCGGCCAGGCGGTGCGCGATGCCGGTGTTGACGCGCGGCGTGATGCCGAGCTCCACCACTTTGCGCAAGTCGATTCCGACCGGCGTGCCGCGGAACCCGAGAGCCGGGATGGTGAAGTGGGGATGCTCGGCGGCGGTGATCTCGTACATCTCCAGGGTGGCGCGGACGGCGTCCTGGGGCGAGCCGCCGATGAACGTGACGATCGCGGGAGCCGCAGCCATGGCGAAGGCGCCGATTCCCGCGGTCTCGGTGATCGTGCTGTCGCCGATGTCGGGATTCGCGTCCTCGCTCGAAAAGCCGGGGAAGTAAAGGCCGTCGGGCACCATGGCCGGCGCCGTGAGCCAGCGGTCGCCCAGCCCGCTCACCCGGATGCCGAAATCCGTTCCATTGCGCGCCATGGCCGAGACGATCGTGCTCCCCTCGATCCCGTGCGCCGCGTCCGCCATGGCCTTGCAGGCGGCCATGACCGGGTTGAGGACCGCCAGGGCGTTGTCTCCCAGGTAGCGCAGGACCTCGGCCGCGGTGGCCGCGTCCGGGGCCACGCGGGCAATGTGTGGCGCAAGCAGCTTCAGGAAGAGGATGGAGCCGGCCTTGTTGCGGTTGTGCCCCTCGTCGCCCATGTGCAGTGCCTCGGCGACGAGCGCGCGCAGGTCGATCCCGCCCGCGGCGGCGAGGGCCGCGGCGAGCACGGGCGCCGCCGTGTCGTTCATCCAGCGCAGGCGGGCGATCACCTCGTCGCTGAAGGCGCCGTAGCGCAAAACCTTTCCATACCCCTCGTTGAGATTGGAGAACGTGCGGTGTCCGTGCGTCGCGTCCTCGACGACGTAGACCTGCATGGACGGCGAGGTGACGCCCGCCATGGGACCGACCGCCGCGTGGTGATGGCACGGCTCGATCTCCACCTCACCGCGCTCGACGAGCGCCACGGCCTCGGCCTCGCCGCCGGCCCAGCCCTCGAAGATCAGCGCTCCGATGACCGCACCGCGCAGCGGACCGGACATGCGGTCCCAGGCGATCGGCGGCCCCGCGTGCAGCAGGAGGCGGTCGCGCATCCCCGGCACGACGTCGCGCGCCCGGCCGAGGCCGGTGAGCATGGGACGCGCGGAGGTCATCCGCTCGATAGCGGTGCGGTTCGCGTTTTCGATGTCGATGTCGATCGTCATCCCTTTTTCATCCTCGCCGCTTCATCCTGGTCAACATGGAGGCCAGTTTCTCATTCCCCCCCGCCGGCGGACGCCAGTCTACCTGCACGACTTGGGCTTCCTGGGCCGCGAGGCTGGCCGAGAACGTCTCGATCCCGACGTTGATGACGGAATGTGTCTCCTGAATCGCCTCCAGCGGGACAGGTGGAAAGCCGGGCTCAGGATCGTTCGCCCCAATCTGGTCCATCCGCAGGAGGGTGTGCTCGACGAGCGCGCTCACCGAGCGGCAGACGCGGGCGCCGGCCCGTTCCAGGGTTTCCGTCTGCTCGTTCAGGCCCTGCGGATCCTGCTCGGTTCCGATCACCAGGACGGCCACGTCCAGATCCCGTCCGGCGGCGCGGGCATCGGCGCGGACGCGCTCGACCACCGGAGCCAGCTCTCCCGCCGGATCGGCGTGGGCGCCGTCCCCGAGCACGAGATCGAGGAGAAGCAGAGCGACCTCGGGATCGGCGGCCTCCTGACGCAACCGGCGCAGGCGCAGGTCGAAATCCATCATGGGATGAAGCCGGCCGACGGTGAACTCGTCGGCGCCGAGGTCCAGGATCGCATGCCCCTGGCTGCGAAGGGGGTCGGGAAGACGCTGCTCCGCGGAGAGCGGGATGTTCGAGAAGATCGGCGCCAGCACGGCGCTCAGGCGCGCGAGGGCCTCCAGGGCCAGCGTCCCCCCGGAGAATAGGCCGCGCACCCAGCGCTGGCCGGCGGCGAAGCGGACGGGCACCTCCTGCATCCCGCCGCGCCGCTTGTAGATCAGAGCTTCTCTGGCTTCCACCGCCGCTTCCTCGAGGCTGTTGACGAAGCAAACCTCCTCGAATCCATCCCCCGGCGGAGGTGCGCCGAGAAAACAGACGACGACGGGCTTGTCCGCGGCGCGGGCGAGCGCGAGGAGACGGCGCGTGACCTGGGATGCCGGGGGCTTGGAGATCAGAACGATGACCTCCGTCTTCGCATCCCTCCTCAGAAGATCGAGCGCCTGAGCCGCCGTGATCCCGCCGACTTCGGCAGAGAGGTCGCGCCCGCCGGTACCGATCGCGTGCGAGATCCCGAAGCCGCGCGCATCGAGATAGCTGATGACCGCCTGCAGGCCGGTGCCCGAGGCGCCGATCAGGCCGATCCGGCCCGGGCGCGTCCGGTTCGAGAAGCCGAGCCCCATTCCGCCGAGCACCGCCGTGCCGCAGTCCGGCCCGAGGACCAGAAGACCCTGGTCGCGGGCCTTCTTTTTGAGCGCGACCTCGCGGTCGAGCGGCACGTTGTCGCTGTAGAGAAAGACGTTGCGGCCCTGGTCCAGCGCATCGTCGGCCACGTCCGCCGCGTACCGTCCCGGAACGGAGACGAGGACCCAGCGCGCCTCCGGGAGCTGCTTCAGGGCGGTCGCCAGGCTGCGCGGGCGGAAATCCTGCGCATCGCCGCCCTCCCCGCCCGGCCGCACCCGCAGCAGAGCGTCGACGCGCGCCAGCGCCTCCCCCGCCGCTTCCTCGCTCTCGGCCTTGACCACGATCAACAGGTCGTCCGGCCCGGCATCGGCGCCCGCGTCCAGACCGCTCGCGGCGAGCAGGTCGCGGTTCGCCGCCGTGGCCATCACCACACCCGCGTCGTGCACGCCGGGCAGCGTGGCGAGCGAGCGCTGGAGCTGCATCAGCACGACCGAATCATGATAGGAACCGGCGCGCACGGCGCAGCGGGTGACCGGCGTTTCACTCACAGCGCCACCACCCGCGCGATCTCCTTGCTCCAGTCGAGCAACTCCGGGTCTTCCCACCAGCGGCCGGTAATCTGTAATCCCATCGGCAGCCCGTTCTTGCTCGTCCCGGAAGGGATGGTCAGCGTCGGCAGGCCGGCCTGGGTCCACGGGATGTTCATCACGGGGCTTCCGGTGCTGTCGAGCCCGTGCGGAGCCGGGCCGGGAGCGGCCGGCGAGAGCCACAGGTCGATCCGCTTTTCATCCATCAGATCGCAGAGCTGATCGCGCAGCCGTTTCCGGGCGCCCCGGTCCCGGGCCAGCTGGCCCGCCGTGACCTGCTGTCCCCGCTCGATCAGCTCCACCGTCTGCGGGGCGTAGAGCTCCCGGAACGCCGGGAACCACTCGGCGTGCACCTTCGCCGCTTCGGCCGCGGTCAGGCGATGGTGCCGCGCCACGATCTTGTCGAAGTCGGGCATGGCGGGGATCGAGCGCACCCGATACCGGCCGGACAGCCAGTCGCACGTGTCGCGGAAGTGCTCCAACATCTCGTCCGAGGCGTGCGACAGATACGGACCCTCCGGGATGCCGAGCACCGGCCAGCGCGACGAGAAACCCGGCAACCAGTCCTTGCCCAACGTCATCACCGCCACGGCCGCGCTCTCCACGTCGACCGTGAAAAATCCGACATGATCGAGCGAAGGCGCGAGAGGGATCAGGCCCTTCGCGGAGATCCGCCCATAGCTGGGCTTGAAGCCGACGACGCCGCAGAAAGCGGCCGGGCGAATGACCGATCCGATCGTCTGGGTGCCGAACGCCAGCGGGCAGAGCTGAGCCGCCACGGCCGCCGCCGAGCCGCTGCTCGATCCACCCGGCGTGTGCTCCGGATTGCGCGGATTGCGGGTCGGACCCGGCGCGAAATAGGCGAACTCGGTCGAAACGGTCTTGCCGAGGATGAGAGCGCCCTTCTGGCGGAGAGCGGACACGACCTCCGCCTCCGGTCCGCGCAGCGTTTCGGGCGGCAGCCGGCTGCCGGCGGACGTCGGGAAGCCGTCCACGTGAAAGACGTCCTTGATGCCGACCGGAACGCCGAACAGAGGAGGCCGGCGGTCGAGGCGCGGGTAGGCCGCGAGAAGCGCATCCGCCTCCCGGTGCAGGCGCGCGAAGCGCCCCTCCTCAGGGACGAACGCGTGAATCACCGGCTCGCATTGCGCGAAGCGCTCCTCCAGCCGATCAAGAAACGCATGGACGTTCAGCCGGCGGGTCGCGTGGGAGACCTCGGCCAGGCTCCCGGGGGGCTGGTCGGCGCTCACTCCGCGTCCCGCCGCATCCTCTCCGCCGCCAGCTGCACCGCGTCGACGATGTGCTGATAGCCGGTGCAGCGGCAGAGATTGCCGGAAAGGGCCTGCCGGATTTCGAGCTCGGTGGGGCTCGGGTTCTGCTCCAGGAACGGTATTAGGGTCATCAAAAAGCCCGGAGTACAGAAGCCGCACTGGAGCCCGTGCTTCTCCCAGAAGGCCTGTTGCAGCGGATGGAGCTCGCCCGGCCCCGGAGCCAGCCCCTCGACCGTGGTGAGCTCGCGGCCCTCTGCCTGCACGGCGAGGATCAGGCACGAGCGCACGGGCTCGCCGTCGAACAGGACCGTGCAGGCGCCGCACACACCGTGCTCGCAGCCGACGTGCGTCCCGGTCAGGCCGAGCTCGTGCCGGAGGAAGTCGGAGAGCAGGAGACGCGGCTCGATCTCCCGCTCGTAGGTCTTGCCGTTGACCGTGACGGAAACCCGATGAGCCGTCATGCTTCTCCTTTCGCGCCCTGGGCACGGGCGAATGCCCGCCGCAACGCCCGGCCCGTGAGCACGCGCGCCAGATGCCGCTTGAACGCCGCCGAGGCGTGGATGTCGTCGCCGGGATTCATCTCGTCCCGCGAGGCCTTGTCGGCCGCCGCGGCGATCGCGTCGTCCGACAGGGTGCTCCCCTCCAGCAGCCGGGCCGCCTCGCGCGCCTCGACCGGCCGGTCGCCGACGCTCAGATAGACCAGACGCGCCTCGCGGCACCGCCCGGCCTCGTCGAGCCACACCCCGGCCGCCACCCCCACCTGCGCGTAATCGCCATGGCGGCGCGACGACTCCAGGAACGCCCAGCCGCCGCGCGGCGCCGGCTCGGGCAGCGCCACCTCGGTCAGGATCTCGTTGGGCTCCAGGGCGGTGGACAGGATGCCGGTGAAGAAATCGCGCGCCTCCACCCAACGGTCGCCGCCCGCGCTGCGCAGCCGCATCCGGGCGCGGAGCGCCACCGCGACCGCCGGCAGCTCGGCGCGTGCATCGGCGTGCGCCAGGCTGCCCCCGAGGGTCCCCCGGTTGCGGATCTGCGGGTGCGCGATGAAGGGAACCGCCTCATGGAGCAGCGGCGCCAGCTCGGCGATCCGCGGATCGCGCTCCAGCGTCCGCTGCCGGGTCATCGCACCGATCCGCAGGCCTCCCCCCTCTTCGGGTCTACCCGGCCGGATCTGGTCCATCCCCCCCACGCGGTTCAGATCGATGAGGACCGCCGGCTGTGCCAGCCGGAAGTTCATCACCGGGATCAGGCTCTGCCCTCCGGCGAGCAGCTTCGCGTCCCAGCCATGCTGAGCCAGTGCCTCCAGCGCGGCGTCCAGGGAGTCGGGCGCCAGGTACTCGAACGAAGCCGGCTTCATGTATGCCTCCTGCGGAGTCGCGCCATTCTACTCCCCGATGTCCTCGTTCCAGACCTCCGGATGCGCCGCGATGAAGTCCGCCAGCATCCGGATGCACTCCTGCGAGCCGAGGTCGATCACCTCCACCCCGTTCTCGCGCAGCCAGTCGATCCCGCCCGGAAAGTTGACCGACTCCCCCACCACGACCGTGCCGATCTTGAACTGCCGCACGAGGCCGCTGCAGTACCAGCAGGGAGCGAGAGTCGTCACCATGATGGTGTCGCGGTAGTTGGGCTGCCGCCCGGCCTTGCGGAAGGCATCCGTCTCGCCATGGACGGAGGGGTCACCCTCCTGCACGCGCCGGTTGTGGCCACGCCCCAGCAGGCGGCCGTCCTTTTCGAACAGGGCCGCGCCAATCGGGATCCCCCCTTCCGCCAGCCCCTGCCGGGCTTCCTCGATGGCGACGGCGAGCATGGATTCATAGTCGGGACGTTGTGGCATGCAGGCTTCCTCCTGTGGGGCCGACGATATCAGCTCACAGAGCAGCCGCTCTCCTCCCGCATTTTCGCGTAAGATGCGTGTGCAGCTTTCCTAGTCGAGGAGGGAGACATGAGCGGCCTGACCCTGCCCAGGATTATCTTCTCCGGCACCACCCAATGGAACCCGAACACCGTCAACAACAGTCCGGGCAACTACGACGAGAACGACGTCGAGCCCGTGCTCCGCGGCGGGAGCTTCGCCGACTACTCCAAGCGGCTCCTCCAGATGAACCGGAGCGGCTCGGACGTGAATGGGAGCTGGAACGTGTTCGGAGACCACAGCGTGAGCTTCTCCCCGGCCACCGTCACCGGCGTCGAGCCGTCGGGCTCCACCCAGGACCCCCTGGTCGGCAAGCCGGTCCAGATTACGGCCAACGGGGCTCCGCGGATGATCGACATCGATCCGTACAGCCCCTACACGACGAACGTGGTCTTCGGCAGCTTCTCTCTCGGCGACGGCAGCGTAGGCGTCAGCGGACCGGGAGCCTTCCGCATGGCCTCCCGCTGGCCCGATTTCGCCCGCAACCTCAACCTCGACCCCAACAATCAGCTCATCATCGCCGGGAGCATGGGAGTGATCTGGCAGGCCGCTCTGCCCAAGGACTCGCTGACCTGGAATGGGACCGAGACGTCGCCGGCGCTCGCGGCCCTGCGCGCGGCGCTCGAAGCGGACCCCGCCAACCAGGGATTGGTCTTCCTGTTCGCCAGCTATTGCACGCTCTATTACCAGACCGCCAGCTGGAACGGCCAGCGCCTCACCACTCCCCAGCAGCTCTCCTCCGCCTATCAGAGCGGCTTCAAGAGCGGCAATCCCGCGGTCAGCTCGATGCTCGGCCGCGTGGGGGTCTGGGGTCCCGGCGAGCTCGCCAGCGCGCCGACGGGCGACCTCCTTCTGTCGCCGGTCCAGGAGGTCACCACCGCCGACCTTCCCCTGGCCCGGAACGTGCGGCCCGAAGGGCGGCTCGGCGAGATCGCGGAGGGCGCGCAACAGCAGCAGGTCCTGCTTGGCCCGGCCCAGGCGCGCCTCGACCGGTCGCGCTACGTGGTCATCCTCGATTGCATCGCCACGTTCCCGGAAGCCGATCCGAGCCTGAGGAAGGCGGACGTAGGGACGTTCACGCTTCAGGTCGTGAGCTCCGGCGGCCAGACCACGCCGATCGGCCAACCGATCACGCCCGCGCAATACAATCAGCAGGCGTACGACTCCGGCGGCGGCATCATCGAAGTCTCCTTTGCGGACAATCCGGGACTGGCGGACACGATCGCCGGCGGCCAGCTCCAACTCGTGAGCGACAGCGGCGCCGTGGCCCTGCAGCAGGTCTCGCTGTTCGCGGACACCGATCAGCGCGGCATGTGGCTCGACGAGGGGACGACCGAAACCATCCAGGTCCGGACCTATCTGAACGGAGTCACGCCTCCTTCCGAGGCGGCCCAGCTTCTCGTGGTCCCCTACGACAACAATCTCGATCCCATTCCGGAGACGGACCCAGGGCAGGCGATCTTCGAAATCGTCGACGCCAGCGGCCAGCCGCTCCCCCTCCGCCCGGTCCTGCCGGTTGGCGCGGACGGCACGACCACCTTTACCGTGCGTCCGCTCCAGGCCGGGATCGGTTACTGTTTCTTCTTCCCGTTCACCGGATCGGTTCCACCGGATCTGCCGTCGAGCGTACAGAACGCCAACGGAATCGCATCCGAGTACTCCTTCACCGCGCTGCGCGCGCTCCCGTTCGACAACGAGCTGAACCAGAATACGCCGGACAGCGACCTCACCTGGCAGTTCATCTATCAGAACGTGCTGTCGACCTGGGACGTGGTCTATCCGCTCATGTCGACGATCATCCCGCTGTCGAACCAGCAGGCGGTCGATCAGGCCGCCGCGGCGATCGCGTTCCGGGTCGATCTCGATCCGTTCCAGGCGACCCAGTACATGCCGATCACGCGCGACATGTCGGCCGGCAGGAAGAAGCTCCTGCTGCGTTATCTGGCGCTGCAGTAGGGCGGCGGGACCCGGGGGGAGGCAGGACTTCTCACGTTTTGAACGCAGGGCGATCCCGGCCGTGAGACCGCCAATGCCGCCATCGGCGATCAGGATGGGACGCGAGCTCACTTGTCGACCGCGGCACCGCAGTGGGGGCAGCTCAGCAGCTCCATGGCGAAAACACCGCCACAGTAGGAGCAGAAAATTCGGCCGGCGATGCTCTCAGGATCGATCAAGAGCAGCTCCGGGTAGTGCTGCTCGAGCTCTGCGGTGCTCATCCGGTCGTCCTCGGCGGCGGGCGACCAGACGACCTCGATCGCGACCAGCTCCAGGCTGGTCACGGCAGCGCGATCGGTGAGCGCGGCGCTGATCTCGGCGGCATCGGTCATGCCGGTCCTGCCGGCGAGAGGTCTCCGGGTCACCAGGATCAGGCTCACGACGACCGTCCCGGCGCCCTCTTCCGGGCGGATCGCCACAGGAACGGCCGCCTCGGTCGTCACCTCGCCGCCCTCGTTGCGGATCAACTCTCGGCGGAACCGCGAGCGCGCCGTGTGGCAGGCGGCACGGAACGCCGACTCCGCAGCGGCGGACGACAGGCTCTGCGGCCCCTCGCAGGCGACATAGAGCCAGGACAGCTCCGCCCGCTCCAGCTCCAGGAGCACCTCGCGGAGCATCCTGGCCCGCCCCTCGGCCGTCCCTCCGAGCTTCCGAGCGGCGAGCTCCGCGAGCTTCCTCTGCAGCTCGCGCCGGGCATGCCAGTCGATCCCCAGGACGAGTGAGGAGAGGAACATCTCCGACCCGGCAACGCCGCCAGCGGGCTGGTTCTTCGCAAAGGGGGCCAGCACGAGGAAGACGAGGAGGAGGCCGCCAAAGATATAGAGGAACACCTGACCGTCGCCGTCGCCACCACCGCCGGAGGACGAGGATCCGCCGCCGCTGTAGGAGGAGGATCCAGAGGGGTAGCTGGACGATCCTGAGTCGCTCCCTCCTCCGCTGCTTCCCGAAGAGAAGTTAGCCCCACCCATGCTGCCGCCGGTCTCTTGAGCCTGCGCGAGGCTCACGAGACCGAAGGCGAGCAGGCAGACCGCCAGCACCAGAAATTTGGAGCGCATGATGAAGAAAGGATAGCAGGTCTCTGTGAGCTGTGCGGCGGAGGCTCGATGCACAAGGAAAATAAACCGTCCGCCCACTTTCACGTAGAAGCACTATGGAAGGACTTGCTCCGCCGGACCATCCCTGTACGGATCCCGCCCGTCTCTGCTTTGGTCCTTTCGAGCTCCGGACCGACAGCGGCGAGCTGTTCCGGGACGGAAGGCGGTCCCTCAACCCGCCTCGCGGGCGTCGAGCTCGGCCACCAGCCTCTTCGGGGCCACCACGCGATACGCATCGGTGACCAGATCGGCGATCTGATCCCAGTCGACCCCCGGCACGTCCAGGTACACCCCGAGCCAGCCGCGGTGCCCCACGTAAGGAGGACGAAAGAACCGCTCGGGAGCCGAGCCGACGAGCGCCTCCTGCGCCCCATCCGGCGCGGCGCACCAGAACGTGAGCCGGTCATTGTGGTGGTGGTTGGCGTACATCACGAACGTCTTCTTGTCGCGTACGAACCACGTCGGCTCGCCATGGCTGAGCCGTTCGGTTGTCTCGGGCAGGGCGAGGCACAGCTTGCGGAGGGTTTCGAGCGGATCTTTCTTAGCCATGCCGGGATTCTGGCACGGCGGGTGGTGGCACAGGAAGGTGTTCCGCGGGGGCGGCAGCTCAACTGACGCGGCGGGTCAGTCGGCGAGGAGCGCCCTCCTCTTCTGAAGGGAGGGCGCTCCTCGATCGATTTTGTGGCCCTACGGCGCTTCCATCTCGCCGAAGATGGGTGTCGTGTCGCCATCGAAGCCGATAGGTATCCGAATCCTGGTCCCGCCGGCCACTCTCTGCAATTCCGATTTCTTGAGCTGCCGAAGGGTCTCTTTGCGAAGAGCGAGCGCGCTCGTCTTCTGCTTCGTCGTCAGTTGCTTCTTCTCCATGGTTCACTCCTTTTTTATTTGGACCGTCACCACCAGATACAGTACGAGTGCTTGTAGCAGATCCAGGACAGCTGGACCTTTCCCGACACCAGGTCCAGAGCGTACGCGTAGATAGGCACCCCGCGAGCCCAGGACGGGAGTTGTGCGCTGAAGCGGTGCTGGTAACCGCCGCCGCACTGGTCGGCAACTGCCTGCTCGCTACTCTGATTGGCTGTGTAGACGCCGATCTGAGTACCATCCCCGAGCGCGAGCTTTGCCTGGCTCGAAACCAGGGCTGCATCCTTATCGCATACCCAACCCGTTACGACACCGGTAGGGCTGATGTCCTCCATGTAACCTTTGGGCGCATAATTGGTGGTGTAGAAGATGCAGGCCGGATTTTCAGGGCAGTTGCTCGGCAGCAGCGTGGTGCCGCCGCCGTCGAGGTCCGACGCGTAGGCTGTGATCGGATACCCGCTGGCTTCGACGTTCTGTTTGAACCTGTACGCGACCCCGCCGGGGCACTGGGAATTCGCAAAGCGGCCATCCGGCGGGTAATAGGCAGTCTTGTAGTTACCCCCATTGAGCTTCAAGTCGATCGGCGGAGGCTCACAGATCGCTCCGTCGGGGTCGCAGGCCCAGCCTGTCAAGGCACCAGTGCCATTGCTGATGCTCTCGAGGCGCCCGATCGGCAGGGAAGTCCGCGGACGGGCCCTGCCGGTGATGGCCCGGCCGACTTGCACGTGCATCGAGAGCACGTCGCAAGGGAAGTCCTTGGAGCTGATCGCCCCGTCCAGCGGCCCGAAAAGGAAGACACCCAGGAGCACCGCGCTCGGATCGGCCCTGGCCACGTCGTACCACCTGCCCATGATCTCGCCCATGTAGGAAATGGCGCCAGGGCCGAAACCCTCGACCTGCGGTTGACCCCAGAAGCCGTCCGCCGCATAAGCGAACTTCCGGTTCGGGTACGTCCATTTCATCTTTTCGACTGCAGCATGGAATCCTGGGTCGGTGACCGGGTCGATGCCGTACAGGACCACGCAAATCCAGTCGACCGTCTGGACGGAGTACTTGTATTGGTTGAAGTAGCTGGAAGGAGTCGGATCGGCCACGCTGGCGGCCGCCTCGACCAGGAGAATCTTGATATTCGGATAGTCCCGCCGGATCATCTGGGCCGCCGTCTCCCAGTCGGACATCCAGACCCCGTTGAGGAAGGGCTCGTCCCGAATCTGAACGGCGATGACCTGTCCGCTGCTCAGATAGGGGTGGAGAGCGGTCTTGAAGGTGTTCCAGCGCTGGAGGTATTCGGGATGGAGAGTCGCGTAGTTGGTCGCCGGGTTCCACAGGAGGTAGCCGAGCTCGAGAATGGCCTTCATGTTGTTCCGGCCCAACGCATCGAGGCGCTGGGCCATCCATGGGGTCGAGCGTTCGGGAGTGTAGACGAGCCAACTCCAATTGGTGTACGACTTGGTGGCTTCGATCCAGGCGTCCTCGTCGGCACCATTGACATAGCCGAAGTACTGGATCTGGGCGGCAGCAGGGAGAGAGAGCGCTGTTCCAAGGAGCAGGACTCCGAGCACGAGTCTTCTCATAGGTTTCCTCTTTTGGGAAATGAGCAGCTCAAACGGGCGCGAGAGGCGAGGTGTGGGCTGCTGCGTCTGCTCAAGAAAGACCCTGAACGGTCGATTCCGTTTACTGGGAGCGGCGAGCCTCCCGGCAATACCGTGCTGCCGCATCCACCCAGAAAGACCCCGAATTGCGGTTCCCGTTTACTGTGGGGCGGTGCGTAGCCGTCTATAATTCCTTTGGAAGTCCGCCTCGATGAGCGCACAGCTTCTCTCCTTGACCTCCCGTTGTCGGCGGACCCTCGTCTTTGCCCTCCTCTGCCTCGGATCTGCCTGTGCTACGACTCCATCGGATAATGCGCAACATCTTCCACGAACGAGTACGGCCGGCATCGTCGTCGAGGAGGTCGGCAAGGGCTCGGCTCTGGAGAAAGCGGGGCTCCGCTCCGGAGATCTTCTTCTCGCCTGGGAGAGGAGGCCCGATCCGCCGGGCAATCCCCAAGGAGGCCAAGGGAAGATCCGCACGGTCTTCGATTGGTTGTGGGTGAGGACCGAGCAGGCGCCCAGGGGGACCGTGCGGCTCCACGGCGAACGGGAGGGCGTGGCGACCACCTTCGAGGTCCCAAAGGGGTTCGAGTGGGATGCACGAGTCCGTCCCTGGATGGCCGCGGATCTTCTTAAAACCTACCTTGAAGGGCGCCAACGGATCGAGGCAGGCGACGTGGAAGGGGGCGTCGCGCTGTGGGAACTGTTCCTTCCACGGGTCGAGCCCGGCTTGAAGTGCTGGTTGCTCGTGCAAGTCAGCGAAGCCCGATCGCAGGGTGGACAGCGCGATGAGGCGCGATCCGCCTTGCAGGCAGCCCTGGCAGAGGCGCAGGACGCACAGACCCGGGTCACCCTCTGGGAGGCGCTCGGGGAGAGCGACCAGTATGCGGGCGAAATGGCTCGTGCGGAAGCCAGCTTTCGTTCGGCGCGAAAGATCGGCGAGACCACCTGGGGCGAGAGTCTTCAATTAGCCAGGACCATCACCAAGCTGGGCAACCTCATGCAGGTGCAGAGACGGCTGGACGCGGCATGGCAGCTCCAAAGTCGTGCCCTGGAGATCCGGCAGCGTTGGGCACCCGACAGCTTGGAAGTTGCCGCTAGCCTGCATGAGCTCTTCTGGGTGGCGGTGAAACAAGAGGACCCGGAGGCGATGTCCGGCCTCCTCCGGCGTGCCCTGGCCATCCAGGAGAGATGGCCTCCCGACAGCCTGGCGATGGCCGACACCTTGAACGATCTGGGCATCCTGGCGACCCAACTTGGCCGACACGCCGAGGCTGTCGAGGCGCTCCAACGCGCTCTGGTGATCCTGGAGCAGCGGGCACCCGAAAGTATCCAAATGGCCACGAGCCTCGGCCGTCTCGGCCATGCGGCTCGATTGCTCGGAGACGAGGAGTACGCGACGGAGATGCTGCAGCGGGCGTTGATGATTCGGGAGAAGCTGGCTCCTGAAAGCATCGGGACCGCCTCTCTATTATTCAACCTCGGAGCGATCGCCCGGGAACGCGGCGATCTGTTCGTGGCGGAAAATTTTTTCCAGCGCGCCTTGGCGATCCATGAAAAAGCGGTGCCTGACGGGATCGGCGTGGCGGGTGGTCTCAACTCCCTTGGAACCATCGCCCGGATGCGGAGCGATTTGGACAGGGCGTGGAATCTCCACAGCCGTGCCTTGGAGATCAGCGAGCAGGCTTTCAGCCACTTCGATGTGGCCTTTAGCCTGAGCTGTCTTGGAACGGTCGCCGAGGCACGCGGTGCCCTGACCCTGGCGCTGGACCTTCATCAGCGCGCTCTGGCAGTCTACGAACGTTGGGCACCCGCGTCCATCGAAAAGACCCTGACGCTGCAAGAGCTCGGGCGACTGAACCGCCGCTTGGGACGTTCCGATCAGGCAGCACAACTTCTCTCCCAGGCGGTCGATGCACTGGAGTCTCAGGTGGGGCGGCTCGGCGGCTCGCACGACCTTCAAGCCAATTTCCGCGCGAGCCACGAGGAGGTCTACCGCGACGCCATCGCAGTCGAGCTGGCGCGAGGGCACGCCGCCAAGGCGTTCCATCTGGTCGAGCGCTCCCGGGCGCGGAGCTTCCTCGAGCTGCTGGCCGAACGCGACCTTGCCTTCTCCGGTGAGATCCCCGCCGCGCTCGAGCGCTCCCGGCGGGACAACGCAGCGCGTTACGATCAGACTCTCCATGAGCTGGAGCGCTGGACCCCGAACGCTGGGGAAAAGTCGCAAGAAGCCATTTACCGCGAGCTCGGTCGCCTGCGCCGGGAACACGACGAGATCGCCGCCGAGATCCGCAAGGCCTCTCCGCGACTCGCGGAGCTGCGCCAACCGCAGCCTCTCGACCTCGCCTCCGCTCAGAAAGCCCTCGATCCCGGCACGCTGGCGCTTTCATACAGTATCGGAAAGGAACAGACCACTCTCTTCGCGGTCACGCGGGAGGGCGGGCTCCAGGTGAAGACTCTTCCCCTCGGTGAGGAACAGCTCCGCCGGGACGTGGAGGAGCTCCTGAAGCAGGCTCGATCGCAGGAAGCGCCCGTCAATCTGGCCCATTCGCTGTATCGCAGCCTGATCGATCCGGTCGCAGACCTCGTGGAGCACAGTCAACGGTTGCTGATCCTCCCCGACGGCCCTCTCCACCGCCTCCCTTTCGGAGCGCTCGTCCGTGACACCAAAGGCCGCGCGCAGTACCTGGTGGAGTGGAAACCACTCCACACGGCGCTCTCGTTGACGGTTTATGCGACGCTCCGCGCCGCCAGCCGCCCTGCCGTCGCCCCCGCAAACAGAGCGCGTCTCGTCGCCTTCGGAGACCCGAGTTATCCTGAAAATCCGGTGCCGGCTGGAGAGATCCGCGATCCGATCCGCCGCTCCCGCGGCCTGAGCCCGCGCGGCTTCAACTGGGAGGCCCTGCCCTACTCGCGACGCGAGGTCGAGCGCATCGCTGCGGTCTATCCGGACGCGCACCTCTACCTGGGCAAGGACGCCACCGAGGAGCGGGCCAAGTCCGTGGGCCGCGATGCGCGGGTCCTGCACTTCGCCACCCACGGCTACCTCGACGACCGCACTCCTCTCGACTCTGCCCTGGTCCTGACCATCCCTGAAGATCTTTCTCCGGGCAGGGACAACGGCCTGCTCCAGGTCTGGGAGATCTTCGAGAGCGTGCGGCTCGATGCCGATCTCGTGGTGCTCTCGGCCTGCGAGTCCGCTCTCGGACGGGAGCTGAGCGGTGAGGGCCTGATCGGTCTCACACGCGCCTTTCAGTATGCGGGCGCGCGTTCCGTTGTCGCCTCGTTATGGGACGTCACCGATCAGACCACCGCCGAGCTGATGGCACGTTTTCACCACCACCTCGCCGCCGGGCTCCCCAAGGATGAAGCCCTGCGGGCGGCCCAGATCGAGCTGATCCGCACGCCGGTGCGGATCACCACTGCCAACGACCGGGCGGTGGAAATGGACGCCTCGGCTCCGTTCTTCTGGGCCGCCTTCCAGCTTTTCGGCGACTGGCGGTGAGCGATAAGCAGGTCAGTCGCCTCTCAATCGAGGCCCCAGCTCGCCATGCAGATGTAGGTCGAGCTCGCGGACGTGCGCTGCATGACCAGCCTGATGCTGGATTCGAATCGGATATTCATGGGGATGGTCCCCGTGCTGTAGTTCGACCCATTGTCGAAGGAGAATGGATACTCGTCGAAGAAGATGGTCTGGGCAGAAATGCCATCGACATAGAAGATGAGGCGCGTATTTCTCAAGATCCCACTCGATGCCGACTTGCAGAGGACACCCTTGATATTCCCCGAGCCGCTCGTGAGCGGGATCAGGTCCTCGGTCTGGTTGGCGAAGTACATTTCATTCGAGCTGAGCCGGGGCTGCGTCTGCCCTTCGTCCACGGCCCAGGAGCCGGAGGTCGCGCCAAAGGCGAGGAGGATGGCGAATCCGATCGAACGAGCGGTTTTCATGAGGGCTCTCCTTTCTGAAATGCCGGCAAGAACGCCGGGAAGCTGATGCCGTTTGCAGGCACCGTAGAGAGACCCCGAATCGCCGGGCCGGTTTACTCCGGTGCGGTCTGTTTTTCGCTCCCGGTTTATAATCATGCAGGAGGCAAGGTTCGATGGGAGCTTCTGCAATGAGATCCTGGAGTCTACAATCCTTCGTTCTTGCCATCCTCTGCCTTGGCGCCGCTTGTGCGACAACTTCACCAGAGGTTGCGAGCCGCCCTGCGGAAACGAACGGACCGGGCGTCGTCGTCGAGGAAATCGGCCAGGGATCGACCCTGGAAAAAGCGGGGCTTCACCCGGGAGACCTCCTCTTCGCCTGGGAGAGGACGCCCAATCCGCCGGCCAATCCCGAGGGAGGCAAGGGAGAGATCCGCACGGTCTTCGATTGGCTGTGGGTCAAGACCGAGCAGGCGCCCCGAGGGGCCGTGCGGCTCCACGGCGAACGAGAAGGCGTGGCGATCCTCTTAGAGGTCCCGAGGGGCATTTGGGACGCGCGAGTGAGACCACGGATGGCGGAAGATCTTTTCCAGCCGTACATGGAAGGACGCCGACGAATCGACGCAGGCGACCTGGAGGGCGGCATCCGCCTGTGGGATCAGCTCGTCCAGCACATGGAGCCGCAGGCGCCGTCGGGTCTCAGGGGCTGGCTCGCCCTGCAAATCAGTGAAGCCTGGTCGAAGAATGGACAGGGAGACAAAGAGAGGGCCACCTTGCGGGCCGCCTTGGCGCAGGCACAGGACCCACAGATCCAGGTCGTCCTGTGGGAGGCGCTGGCACAGAGCCAGCAGTATGCGAGCGAAATGGCTCATGCGGAGGCCAGCTTCCGTTCGGCCCTGAAAGTCGGCGAGACGAGCTGGGGAGAGAGCAGCCTCCAAGCGGCCCGCACCATCGCTCGGCTAGGCTTCTTCATGAGGCTGCAGGGCCGGCAGGATGAGGCGGAGGAGCTTCAACGCCGCGCCCTGGAGATCCGGCAGCGTTGGGCGCCAGACAGTCTGGAGGTCACCGACAGCCTGCACCACCTTTTTCTTCTGGCTTGGGATCGAAGGAACCTGGAGGCGATGTCCGAGTCCATGCGGCGTGCCCTGGCGATCCATGAGCGCTGGCCTCCCGACACTCTGGCGATGGCCGACACCCTGAATGATCTGGGTCTCCTGGAACACGATCGCGGTCGCTATGGCGAGGCGGCGGCGGCACTTCAGCGCGCTCTGGCAATCCTCGAGCAGAGGTCTCCCGAAAGCATCTCGGTGGCGATCACTCTTGCCCGTCTCGGGGGAGTCGCCGAGCGGCTCCAAGACGATGACTCCGCAGAGGAGTTGCTGCAGCGCGCTTTGGCCATCCGCGAGAAGCTGGCTCCTGAAAGCCTGGGGACTTCCGAAATTTTGAGCGACCTCGGCGTGCTCGCCCGGAAGCGCGGCGATCTGGACACAGCGGAGGACCTCATCCGGCGCGCCATGTCGATCGGGGAAAAGGCCGTTCCCGGGGGGCCTACCGTGGCGACGATGCTCGACGCTCTGGGGATTGTTGCCCGGTTGCGGGGAAATCTGGACGAGGCGTGGGAGCACCACCACCGTGCCCTGGATTTCCACAAGGGGTTCCCCGACCGATCCTTTGAAGCCCACGGTCTGGCCCTCCTTGGCGAGGTCGCCGAAGCGCGCGGCGACCTGAACCTGGCACTGGGTCTGTATCAGCAGGCTCAAGCGATCTACGAATTGGGAACCGACACGAGAGGAGAGACTTGGAATCTCCAACGGCTCGGCCGGTTATACCGCCGCACACACCGTTCCGAGCAGGCGGCGCAGCTTCTCCACCGAGCCGTCGATCTGTTGGAGGCACAAGTGGGAAGGCTGGGAGTCTCTCAAGACCTCCAGGCCACATTCCGCGCGAGCTACGAGGATATCTACCACGACGCCATTGAGGCCGAGTTGGACCGGGGAGACACCGCCGAGGCCTTCCATCTCATCGAGCGCTCTCGGGCGCGGAGCTTCCTGACGCTGCTGGCCGAACGCGACCTCATGTTCTCCAGCGAGGTTCCCGAAGCGCCAGAGCGCTCCCGGCGAGACAACGCGGCGCGCTACGACCAGACTCTGCGCAAGCTGGCCCAGTGGACTCCGGCGGCCGGCGAAGCGGCACATGAGGCTCTCCACAGCGAGCTGAGCCGCCTGCGCCGGGAGCGCGATGAAATCGCCTCCGAGATTCGCAAAGCTTCTCCGCGACTGGCTGCGCTGCGCCAGCCGCAGCCCCTCGATCTGGCCGCCGCCCGGAAGATCCTCGATCCGGGCACTCTGGCCCTCTCCTACAGCGTCGGAAAGGAACAGACAGCTCTCTTCGCCGTAACTCGAGAGGGAGGGCTGTGGGTCGAGATCCTGAAGATTGGCGAAGAGCAACTGCGCCAGGATGTCGAGAGCTTCCTGGAGCGCATCCAGTCGCAGGAAGCGCCCGCCGATCTCGCCCGGTCGCTCTACCTCACATTGATCGGACCGGTGGCCGACCTGGTCGAGCGGAGCGAGCGGGTTCTGATCCTCCCGGACGGACCTCTGCACCGCCTCCCTTTCGGCGCGCTGATGCGCGACACGAGCGGCCGCGAGCAGTACCTGGCGGAGTGGAGACCCTTGCACTCGGCTCTCTCCTTGACTGTCTACGGATCACTTCGCGCTTCCGAAAGCGCACCGGCAGGTTCGGCCACCGCTGTCGTCGCCTTCGGAGACCCTCGTTATTCGAAAGAGCTCGCAGCGAGCGGAGAAACTCGCGATCTCATCCTCCGCAGCCCTGGACTGCGCGGCTTCGACTGGGCGCCCTTGCCCTACAGCCGCCGCGAGGTCGAGCGCATCGCGGAGGTTTACCCCGGAGCGCGCCTCTACCTGGGCGAGGAAGCCACCGAAGAACGAGCCAAGGCCGTGGCCCGCGACGCACGCATCCTGCACTTCTCCACCCACGGCTACCTCGACGACCGTACCCCTCTCGATTCTGCCCTGGTGCTGACGATTCCGAACGACCTCGCTCCGGGCCGGGAGAACGGTCTGCTCCAGGTCTGGGAGATTTTCGAGAGCGTGCGGCTCGACGCGGATCTCGTCGTGCTCTCGGCCTGCGAGTCCGCCCTCGGACGGGAGCTGAGCGGAGAGGGTATGATCGGGCTGACACGCGCCTTTCAGTACGCGGGCGCGCGTTCCGTCGTCGCATCTTTGTGGGACGTCGCCGACCAGACGACCGCCGAGCTGATGGCACGCTTTCACTACCATCTCGCCGCCGGGCTCCCCAAGGATGAAGCCCTGCAGGCGGCCCAGATCGAGCTGATTCGCGAATCAGTCCGGATCACCACTGCCAACGGCCAGGTGGTGGAGACAGACGCGTCAGCTCCTTTCTTCTGGGCCGCATTTCAACTCTTCGGCGATTGGCAGTGAAGTCGATGAGTCGCCAGAGACAACCGATCGAAATGATCTTCGAGCAGCTCCGCAGCGGCACCAGTCGCGAGGAGAGCTTCCGGCTCCTCTTCGACCGCTTCTACTGGCCGCTGTTCCGCTTCTTCGAGCACCGGGGATTTTCCACGGAAGAATGCCAGGATCTAATCCAGGAGACGTTTCTCCGGGTCTTTCGTGGTATCGAGTCGTTCCGCGGCGAAGCCCGGTGGGAGCACTGGCTGTTCCGGATCGCCGCCAACACGGCCAGCAAGGCGGTGCGTCACCGCGCCGCGGCCAAGCGCGCCGGGCAGGCGGTCCCGTTGGAGGACGACACCCTGGGGGACTCGCCGCCGGCGGCGGCCAGCGGAAGCCCTCGCGGCGCGGTGTCCCCTGCCCCGCTGCGGCAATTGCTGGGCAAGGAGATGCGCGAGCTCCTGAGCGAAGCCGTCGCCGGCTTGCCGCCTCAGATGCGGCGCTGCGTGCGCCTGCGGGTCTTCCAGGAGCTCGACTACGAGGAGATCGCGGAGATCCTCCAGATTTCTCCGTCGACGGTGAAGGTTCAACTGTTCAAGGCCCGCAAGCGTCTGCAGCTCGAGCTTGGGGATCTCTTGGGGGATTGTGATCTATGAGGGAGCCGGGCGGGATTGGACCCCACGTTGGCCTGAAGCGCCTGATCGCCTACCGCCAGGGCACGCTGCCGGCGGCGGAGCGCGAGGATCTTCAAGAGCACCTGTCGCTCTGCCCACGCTGCGCAGAGCGGCTGCTCGAGCTGCGGAATTTCGAAGCGGCTTCCGCCCGGGGCGACGCCGCGGGTCCGGAGTCCCTCCGGCAGGAAGCCTGGGAGTCTCTCGCCGAGCACCTGCCGCGCAAAGAATCGACGATCCGGCCGATCACCAGCGCCGCCCGGCGGGAGACGCCGCGGCGCCGTATTCCAGCTTTCGTCTACGCCGCGGCGGCCGCCCTGCTGCTCGCCGTGGTTGGACTCTCGATCTGGGCGGTCCTCACGGTGCGGCAGGAGCGCCAGCGCGTGGCGCTCCTGGAGCAACAGCTCGAAGAGCGGGAAGAGGCGCTCACCGCCGCGCAGCGCTCCCTCGCCGAGGCCGAGCGCCAGCTCGCCGCGGCGCGTGGGAGCTCCGGGCGCGAGGCCAGCCGCATTCACGAGCTCGAAACCCGAGTCGCCGAGCTGATCGCCGCTCTCGACGCGCTGCACCGGACCTCACCGGCGCCGGAACGGCGAGACCAGATCGCTGCCGCCCAGAAGATCGAGGTCTCCGTCGCCCCCAGGTTCGCCTTACGCGGGCAGGAGAATCCCGACGATGCTTTCCTTCGCGGCGGCGGCGCGGTGAATCCGGTGCGGATCTCGACGCCCGCGGACCGTTTCATGGTGGCCCTGAGCCTCGCCGATCACCCTGTGTTCGATCAGTATCGGCTCGTTCTCACCGATCGAGACGGCAAGATGCTTTGGGAGGGCCGCCGGCCGGGGAGCGCCCTCCTGGGCGATGCCGGTACGTGGGTCTCGCTGCGCGGGCTCGGCCCCGGGCGCTACCGTCTCCGGATCGAGGGCCTGCACCCGGACCGTCGCGAGCTCCTCGCCGAGTACGTCCTCGAGGTCGAGCCCCAGGAGATACAGCGGTGATTCCGCCGCAGCTCAGTACACGCCGGGCGGCACGACGGCCAGCTTCTCCTTGAACGAGGACGGACCGGACAGGATCCACTCGGCCGCCTTCTTGTCGCCCATCTTCCGGTACTCGGCGGCCGCCTCCGCTTTCAGGGATTGGGCGTCGTCCGCCCGGCCGGTCTCCTCATAGCCGTACCCGAGCAGCGCCACGAGCTGCGGGGGGACGGCGAGCGGCTTGGTGCCGGCCGGCCGTTCGCGGTTGTACTTCTCAGCCGCGGTCTGGGCATGCTCGATCTGGAAGATCGCCGAGTCCGGCGTCGAGCTGTTTCCCCAATTCTCCGTCATGCCATAGAGGAGCCCCAACGCGCGATGGAAATCGAAGACCGCATGCCAGTCTCCGCGCTGGTAGGCCTTGCCCTTGCCCCCGAAGAGAGCCCGCGACTGCTCGCTCAGGCGCTTGAGATCCTCGGTCCGGCCGGCCTGGACATAGAGGTCGGCCAGCTCGAACATGGCGACCGGGTCCGGCTCCGGTTCGAGCCGGTTCGCCAGGACGAAGTAGCGCTCGGCGAGCGCCAGACCCACCGGCGTCGCGCCGCGCTCGTGCCACCGCCCGATGGCCACGGCAAGCTGCCGGAAGGCCTGGCTCGGCGAGGGTTTTTCCCCGGGCGCAAGACGGCTGTACATCTTCCACCAGCGGTAGGAGTCGGGCCGGAGGTCCCTGCCCGCGTAGAGCCGCTCGAGCTCGCTGACGCCGGGGCCGATGCTCTCGTTCGTCCGGAGCGGGGCGAGCTCCTTCCAGGCGGAGCTCTCCTCAAACCGATCGGGCGCGCCGTACTGCTCCGCGAGGGTTCCCGCCACGACCCCGAGCAGCCAGGCTCCGACCTCTTGGGTCACGCCTTTCTTGAGCGCCGTGATCGCCGCCGCCTGGGCGCTGTCGACCTGGCCGCGCTCGATGAGCCACCAGAGATAACCGGGCAGCTCCTCGGGCGCGCGCTCGCGGTAGAGGGCGACCAGAGCCTCGTGCGCTTCGGCGTCCTGGGGCCAGGCCTCCAGCACGGTCCGATACCAGGTCGCGCCCTCCCGCCAATTCCCGGTCGCGACGAGCTGGCGGGCGTAGCCCTTGGCATAGAGCGGCCGGCGCGGATCGTTCCCAGCCTCGTCGAGGGCTCGCTTCAGGATGTCGCGGGCGGCGTCGTTCCAGCCGAGATCGGCGTAGACGCGGCCGAGATTGTTGAGCGTCGGGCCCAGCGGCTGCTCGAGCCCCGACCTGGCCTCCAGCGCGCCGCGGTAGAAACGGACCGACTCCTCGAGCAGGCGCTGGCGCTCCGGGTCCGCCGTCGCGAGACCGGCCCGCTGCTGCTCGGTCAGGCCGAGATAGAACAGCAGATCGGACACCGCGGCGCGGTCGCCCCGCTGCTCCGCCGCGGCGAGCTCCCGCTCGAAATCGGCGCGCGCCTCCTCGTACGCTCCCTGGGCGAGCGCCGCGCGCCCGCTTTCGGCCACAGCCGCCGCCGGGGCCTTCTCGGTCGCCGCCTCGGTCGCCGCCGGGCCCTGCCCGAGCCCGGCCGCGGCCGCCACCAGCGCCAGCGCGATGGCGAGCCCTGCCGTTCGATGCATCCTCGGCTCCATGGCGGCCATCAATTCGGAGAGGTCACGAGCCCGTTGTCGACGCCCGGCGCGACGTCCTGCACGTAGCTGTCCATGAACACGCGGACCTGGCTTGCCTGGGCGAGCAGGGTCGGGATCTGGGCGTTCCATGCCCCCAGGGTGCTCAAGGTGATCGGTGCGCAATCGAACAGCTTGATCGCTGCCTGCAAGGCACCCGACCTGGGCTGCCCGAGCCGCTTCTTGACCTGGGAGAGCTGCATCTCTCCCTCCTTCTGGGCGGAGACGAACTTGACGAGGAGAACGGTGCCCGAGCCAGGCTGCAGATCGTCCCACGACAGCGGCACGATCACCCGCTGATCGGGGTCATTGGTCACGACCTCCTGGGCGAGCGGGATCGTCCGAAAAAACCTCGTGTGGAGCTCGCGGCGGAACGCCTCGTTGGCGAACAGCTCACCGAGCTTCTGCACGATCTGGTCGCCGAGCACGCCGGGATCGGTCGGTTTGGGAAGATCGAACCAGTGATACACAAGGGTCTGACCGAGCTGCGGCAGGGGGACGGCGACGGCTCCCCGCCGGCCGGACAGCTCGAGCACATGATCCTGTCCGCTCGGCTTCCGCAGGTCGCGCAACGTGACCGTCAGTGCGGCGGCCGCTCCAGCCTGGCCGGCGGGCTGCCAGCGGAAGAATCCGAAATGAGAATCGCAGATCTCCGCGAGCCAGCGCGACACCCGGACCCGCACCTCGTTCTGCTGCGCAGGCGTGAGCTTGGTCGTGGCGAAGACCGAGGCGGGATCGAGGACGAACGCCGTTTCCAGCAGGGGCGGCTGCTGCGCGGCGGCCCCTGCGGCGGCGAGCAGGAGGGCCGCCGTGAACGCGAGGGCCACCGCCGCGCGCGGCGCCCGGCGGTCAACACTCGTCCCGTTCCACCTCGATGACGTGAAGCTGGATTCCGGCGGAGCCGACATTGACTTCCTCCTCGTACAGAGGCTCCCGCCCCTTGCAACCAACCGAGATCTTGATTTTATCACCTTCCTGGAGCCGCCGCGTAGGTTCCCGCAGGACCCGCGCCCAGGCGTTCTGGAAGCTCTCGCGGGCCGGCGGCGGCACTTCATTTTCGGCCAGATAGCGGTCGAGCTCGGCACGTGCCCGCTCGTCCGGCTGCCCGGCGGACAGTCGATCGAGGTCGGCCCGCGGCGCTCCCGTCAACACGGTCTGCTGCTTCAGGTCGTCGATCTGCGCCGGCTGCGCGCCGCCGGCCTCGATCCGCAGATAAAAGGGCTGGGCCTGCGTCTGGCCCTCTGCCGGGAGAAGGTTCAGGAGACGGATGCCCGGCGCGAGGAGTAGGAGATGAAAGCTTTTCTTCTCGAAGCCGGACGGCACCTCGAGCCGCAGCGGCTGCCAGGGCCGGAAGCGGACGTCCCGCGGCTCGTAGAGCGGCGAGTCCACGATGACGAATTGGAGATCTTTGGAGGAGAAGCGGCCGAAGAACGGCCGGCCGGCGGTCCGCTGGGCCGAGGTGACCCGGAGCGGCGCGTCGAGGAACGGCGCCCCGTTGTCCAGGACCGAGACCGTGAGGACCTCCTCTCCCTTGCCGTCGTACACCAGATAGATCGACGAGGTCGTGAGGAACAGCAGGCCCATCGCGCCGAGCGCCACGATCAGCGACTCGGTGGCCGCCGGCCGCGCCAGGAGCTTGCGGGTCCCCTCCTCCGCGCGCGACCCCAGACCGCCCCAGTTGAGCCAGGACTGGAGGAGCTTCCAGAGCGCCCACACGGTGAGCGGACCAACCACGACGAGGACCTCGCCGAGCCAGGGCTGGAGATGGAGCGAGAACCAGACCGTGACCCCCACCATGAGGAGGGCGAACAGAGCCACGTTGAGCTTCGAGCGGTCGGGCGGCTGCGGAGGGGCGGGCCCGGACCAGCTCGTCGGCCACGACCCCGGAATCCGTGTCATTCGATCTCTCCGGGTGATGCGCGCAGCCGTCATTCTAGACCCCGGGAGGCCTTCGTTCAACCGAGCCTTCAGAGGACGCGGCCGAGCCGCACGAGTCACTCGTACCGCAGCGCCTGCACCGGACTGATCCGCGTGGCGCGGGAGCCGGGGATCAGGCCGGCGAAGACCGCGACCACGAGCAGGATGCCGATGGCCACCAGGAGCGTCGCGGGGTCCGACGGGGAGAGCCCGAACAACCGGCTCGATACTGCGCGCGCGGAGCCGAGGGCGACAGGCACGCCGATCACGATGCCGGCGAGGGCTAGCAGCATGGTTTCGCGCAGGACCATCCAGAGGACCCGCGAACGCCGCGCGCCGAGAGCCATGCGGATACCGATCTCGTTGATGCGGCGGGCGATCGTGTAGGAGATGACGCCGTAGAGCCCGATCGCGGCGAGGAGCAGCGCCAGCAGCCCGAAGATCACGGCGAGACGGGCGATCGTCCGTTCATTGGTGATCGTTTCGTCGATCATCGAGGTCAGCGGCGCGATCTCGCGGATCGGCAGGTCGGGATCATAGGCGCGGATCGCCTGGCGGACCGGCTCGACCGGCGCGGCCGGCTCGCGGGTGCTGATTTCGAGATTGATATCGGTCCCGATGTCTGTGCTCTGCACCAGCGGGACATATAGGCGGGGTTCCACCGCGCCGCGCAGGTCGTGATCCCTGGCGTTCCTGGCGACACCGACGATCTCATACTCGCGGTCCGGCGGTCCCGAAATCACGACGTGCTTGCCGAGCGGGCTCACACCGGCGAAGTGCTTCTTGGCCATCGCCTCGTTGATGACCGCCACGTACGGCGCGCCGGGACCGTCGCGCAGCTCGAAGTCGCGTCCGGCGGCGAGCGGAATTCCGGTCGTCTGAAAGTATTCGGCGCCGACGCAATCATAGGCGATGGAAAAACCGTCCTCCCCAGGGTTTTGCGAATCCGGGAGGCGAATCGTGGTCCCCGACTCGGTCCCGCTGAAGATTCCATTTTCGGAGAACGTGACGGCGCGCACCCCGGGTAGTGCTTTCAGTTGATCGACCAGCTCCCGCGGGAACGTCTCGAGGCGTGCGCCTTCGTAGCCGGCGGCGACGGGCTCGACGTTCAGCAGAAGGAGAGAATGCCGGTCGTAGCCGAGGTCGAGCCGCTCGAGGTTCCGCAGTGTGCGCAGGAAGAGACCGGCTCCCATGACGAGGAGCAGCGACAGGGCAAACTGAACGACGACGAGCAGCTTGCCGAGCTGCCAGCGCCCTCCCGCGCCCTGGCCCGCCACGCTGCGGGCGCTCTCCTTGAGTGTCGGGGCGAGCTCGACGCGGGTGGCGCGGAGCGCCGGAGCCAGTCCGAAGAGGACTCCCGTGAAGATTGCGACCGCCGCGGTAAACCCGAGGATCGGCAGATCGGGGCGCAGATCGATGGACGCGGCGGCGTTGCCCGAGACCAATTGGAGGAGCGCTTTGCTCGCCCAGAACGCGAAGAGCAATCCCAGCGCTCCGCCCAGCACGGAGAGCAGGACGCTCTCGGTCAGCAGTTGCCGGATCAGGCGCGCCCGCCCGGCGCCGAGAGCGAGCCGGACGGCGATCTCTTTCTGCCGTGCCATCGCCCGTTCGAGCATCAGATTGGCGACGTTCGCGCACGCCACCAGGAGGACGAGCGCAACCATCGTCATCAACGTGAACAGAGGCTGCGAGAGCTCCCGCCGCAACGCGGAGAACCCTGCGGCGCCGGACGTGACCTCGACGTGCATCCGATCCGGGCTGGGCAAAAGCTGCTCGGTGATCGAGCCGGTGTTTTCCTTCAGGATGCGCGGGAACAGGACGTTGATCTCGGCGCGCGCCTTTTCGATCGACACGCCCGGCGCGAGACGTCCCATCAGCAAAAGCCAGCTGGCGTCCCAGCGGTCGAGAAAGTTGCGCCCAGGATTCACCTGCGGCTGCATCGTCAAGGGAATCCAGAGATCTGTGGCCACACCGACGATGTCGCCGAAGAATCCCTCCGGGGTGACTCCGATGATCGTGAACGGATGCTTGTTGAGCGTGATCCTGCGGCCGATGATCTGCGGATCCAGAGCGAAGCGGCGCTGCCAGTACGCATGGCTGATGACGACGAAGGGCGTGGCTCCGGGAGTGCGGTCTTCCTGCGCGGTGAACGTCCGGCCCCGAACGGCCTGCACGCCGAGCACAGAAAAATAGTTGCCGCTGACCAGCCGCCCGCGCGCGGATTCCGGCTCCGTGGCGGAGGGATCGATCCCGACGCTCAACCGGCCGACGCGACCCGAGGCGAACACCTGCGAGAAGACGTGATTCTGGTCCCGGATTTCCTTGTACATCGGGACCGACATGAGGTCGTTGCGCACGTTGCCCGTCGAAAGCGAGCCGACCCGCGTGGGGTCGCCGACCGCCACCAGACCGGAGGGCTCCTGGACCGGCAGCTCGCGGAGCAACAGGGCGTTGATGAGGCTGAAGATCGCGGTGTTCGCCCCGATGCCGAGCGCGAGGGAGAGCACCGCGACGAGCGTGAACGTCGGGCTCCGGCGGAACGTCCGCAAGGCATAACTGAGATCCTGGAGAAGCTGCTCGATCCACCGGTTTCCTCGCATCTCTCGGCACCTCTCCTGGATCTGCTCGACGCCGCCAAACGTCCGGAGCGCGGCGTGCCGCGCCTCGTCCGGGCTCATGCCGGCGGCGATGTTTTCGTCGATCTGCTGATCGAGATGGAAACGCAGCTCCGCGGCGAGCTCCGCTTCGACCTGGGCCCGCCGGAAGAGCGATCGAAAGCGCAACCGCAACACGTCCGCAGAGCGCATCGCCTGTCACCTCAAATCATGCGTGCGACCAGATTGACGGCCTCGGACAAACGGTCCCAGTTGGCGAGCTCCTTCGCCAACTGCACCCGGCCGGCCCGCGTCAACGCATAGACCTTGGCTGTGCGGCCGCTCTCGGTCTCTCCCCATTGAGCCTTGATCCATGCCTGCTGCTCCAGGCGGTGCAGCGCCGGATAGAGCGAGCCCTGCTGGACGCGCAGCACGTCCTGCGAGATCTGCTGAATGCGCTTGGCGATCCCCCAGCCATGCATCGGCTCCAGGGAGATCGTCTTCAAGATCAGCAGGTCCAGGGTCCCTTGCACAAGGTCGTTCGGCTTTCCCATGAATCACCCCTCGACGATCTACACTACAAGGTGAATTGTAGATCGTCAAGGGGTGGTGTTTTGGAGCCATTGAGCCCGCGAAAGGGCGCTCGAGAGAGGGGGTCGGGGGGGTGAGGTCGGGCGCGGGAAGATTCCGATTCCGAGCCCTCGTCAGCGAAGCGGTACAATGGCGCCGCACCCGATGGAGGTCCCATGCCGTATCGACTCAGGTTCCGCCCCCTCTTCCTCGTCCTCGCCTTCCTGGCGTGCGCTCTCCCCGCGCTGGCGACCAGCTACGTCCCGATGCCGGACGAGGTCCTGGTGGACAGCGCACCGTTGATCGCCGTCGTGGAGGTCCTGGACACGGAGACCGGCGCAGACGGCCGGCCCGTCACCGACTTCTCCGTCCGCGTCGTTCATGCTCTCAAGGGCCTTTTTCCTCCAGGAAGATTCATCGTGCGCGTGCCCGGAGGCGTGGGGGCGGACGGCCGCCGCCTCCGCATCGAGGGAGCGCCCTCCTTGCGGCCGGGCGAGCGGGCTCTGCTCTTCCTCAACCCACGGCCGGACGGCACGTTCGGCATCTACCAGCTCTTCCTGGGCGCTTTCCACGAGAGCCCGACGGGAGCCGGGCGGCGGCTGGCCCTGCGGCGGCTCGATGGGGCGCGGGCGGTGACCCGCCCGGGGCCCGTCTCCCCGGCCGAGCCGGTGCGGGACTTCGACCTCTTCGTGAGCTGGATCGCGGCGCGCGCTGGCGGCATCCGGAGCCCCCGTCTCTACGAGATCGCGGCGGCTGGGTCCGGCGTCGAGCAGACGATCGAGAAGCTCAAGTTTTTCCAGATCGGTGGACGGGCGTTCCGCTGGTTCGTGTTCGATGAGGGGTCCAGCGTCGAATGGCGGGCCCATGCGGGCGGCCAGCCGGGGCTCACCGGCGGCGGGTTCTCCGAATTCCAGACGGCTCTCGCCGCGTGGACGAATGATCCGGGGACCAACATCTCCTATACCTATGCCGGAACGACGACGAGCGCCGGGGGCTTCACCGAATCGGATGGTATCCATACTCTGCTGTTCGATGATCCGAACGACGACATCTCCGGCTCGTTCCAATGTGGCGGCGGCGGCGTCCTCGCCATCGGAGGCTTCTGGGATGACACGTCCCTCGTCGGCACGTTCAGCGGCTTGACGTACTACCGGATTCCCGAGGGAGATATCGTCACGAATCAGAATATCGGTTGCTATGTTCAGGACTCTTCACCGCCGAGCGAGACAGCCCAGGAGCTGTTCGCGCATGAGCTCGGACATACGCTGGGCCTGGATCACTCCGGCGACCCGAACGCTCTCATGTATCCCTTCATTCACCGCGACGGGCGCGGCGCCCGCCTGGAGAACGACGAGAGGTCGGCCGTGGGCATCCTCTATCGGGCGGAGCATGATTTCTACACGTTGACGCCCTGCCGTCTCTTCGACAGCCGGAGCGGTGCGCCGCTGAGCGCCGGCTCGACGCGGATCATCCCGACGCAGGGTCTGTGCGGCATCCCGATGTCGGCCCGGGCGCTCGTTGTCAACGTGACGGCGATCAACTCCACGGCCGCGGGGCATCTCACCCTCTACTCCCAGAACGAGCCGGCGCCGTCAACCAGCACGGTGAGCTTTCTGGCCGGCGTCACCCGAGCCAACAACGCGGTCGCCAACCTCTCCGCCTACTCGCATTCCTTCGAGATCCAACCTGGGCTGCCACCCGGCGGCTCGGTGCACGTGACGGTCGACGTGCTCGGGTATTTCGAGTGAGGAGGGTGCGCTTCAATCAAAGTCAGCCAACGTGAGGTGGTACCGTTCCAGAAAAGCGGTAAGGCTTTCTTCCATGAAGACGGAATCACTGGCGACCTTTTCGATCTCGCCGCGTGTCATATACAGGAGACGGCTAACTGCCTCGAGTTGCGCGATACCTGCGCGCACCACATGCTCACCGATCAGGGAGTCACCGAGGGTCAAAATACCGAGATGGATGAGGCCTGTGCAGATGCGCGGAAAGAGCCGCGTCCGGTCCTGTAGCCGGGAGATCGCCACCGGCCCTCCCACGCTGCGGATCAGCACCTCCAAATCCTGGATATGATTGCCGGCCAGGATCAATGGAATCTGCTCGCGAGCTGCATTGGCGAGCGAAAATGCCTGGATCCGGTCCAGCCAGGTGAGCGAGAGGGCCTCCGGCACATCCTCGATGCGCAGCAGGCCAAGGGTCTTCTCGCGCAGGTCTTCGAGCTTTCGCTCCGGGTTGGCCGAGAAAGGCAACACGTAATCGCGCTCGTTTGTGAGACTGTCCTTGAGCTTCTTCAGAAATTCCCACTCGAAACCAGGTTTGTCGCGGTTCGGAACCGGCAATCGACCCTCTTGCGTCAGAGCCATGTAACGCCACATCCGCTCGACCGGGCTCCATACCTGATCAGGGATGAGCACCATCGGGCGCTGGTTCTCGATGTGAAACCCAGGGGGATTGAGAGCGATATCACACAACGCGCAGAATGCATACATACGGTCCCTGTCGGGCACCGGCAGCGCGTGCTGAAGGAAGGCGCGGTACGGCCCCACCGCCACCTCATTGGCATGCTGAAGCAACTCATCGGTGATGCACCGGGGGAGCTCATCGCGCTCCACGATCTGCATCAGCCAAATGGAAGAGAGGGCGTGGGCGTGGGATTCGAGGAGATCGTCGATCCGGTACCGATGGGCTCCCGAGAGTGGAGCCTCGCCAGGTGTCCTTGTGATCACGATTTTCGGAGTGCCGCAGATCTCGGAGAGCACTTCGAAAACGGCCATCCACTCCCCAGAGGGATCACCAAGCACCTCGGGAAACGGTGCGTATCCATAGACGGCGTTGCGCAGCTGTTCGAGCAAGTACGAGATGCGCAGGTGAAGATGCCAGGGGGGCTGCGAAACGAGGCCGGCCGTTGCCCCAGAAGCAAGCAGCGGCAGCCTGCACCGCCCCTTCCGTGGATCATAAAGACTGAGCAGCCCGTTGACCATATAGGCTTGGGCAAAAGTGAAGGTCTGATAAAGGAAGCCGTAGGTCGTCGTCGCGAACTGGTAGAAGTGCGCCCATTCGTGGAGCGCAACCAGGTTCTTTCGCCAATCGGCCCGCGTAGGTTTGAAGATGTTCGGCAGCAGGTCCCCCAAGTCGAAGGCGAGACCGGCGGTATTCGTCCTCGGGTCGTAGCTGCCCGTGGTACCCGGGGCCTGGAGAAGAGGTGACTCGATCAATCCTGCCTGCCCGCGCCTGGCGCCTCGCTGCCGCATAACTTCACAATACCCTGCTTGACGATATAGACGGCAAGGAGTATCGCGAGGGGCATCTCAAAATGCGCAGCGATCAGGTTGGCAATGCCGATGGCCAGCTCTGCTTCCGGCTTGTTCAGCAATTCTTTCTGGCCACAAACGAGCTCGCGGAGCTTCGGAGAGATCTGGGCGATCAGCTCTCTCCCCCTTGCGATCCAGGCCTCGGGCGAATGGAGCATGATCTCTTCCTGATCATTCCGCGCGATTTGGAACAGGAGCTCATTTTCTCCCATCTCCAAATACGTTCTGACCTGCGCTCTGACGGTCTCATTCATTTTTGGCCTCTTGTCTTCCGCGCCCGGTCTGGATCGAGGCACTCCACTCCTGTCTATCCCTTGGCCCCGAACGCTTCGGCCAGGCGCTTCGCCGTGGCCTGGTTCTCTCGCTTGTCGCTGATGAAGATGCCGGTCATGGCGAGCTGTGGCTTCCTGGTAGCCGTCTGGATTATAATTCTCTTCCGCCCCATTCACTAGGAGAAGTCCTTCAAGATGCGCAAGATCTCCCTGCTCCTCGTCGTCCTGAGCTTCCTGCTACTCTCCCCTTCTCTCGTCCGGGCGGGCGCTTACCTGGTCAAGGACATCGACCCGGCCGGCACGGGAACGGGATCGGACCCGATTCCGTTCGTCACCCTCGACGGCGGAATCAGCCTCTGGCTCGCCTACGACGACGAGCATGGGCGCGAGCTCTGGCGCACGGACGGCACGGCCGCCGGCACCTATCTCCTCCTGGACGGCCTGCCCGATCTGAGCCATGGCACCTATACGCTCCTGGCGAAAGCCGGAGACCGCGCGTTCTTCCTGCGCACCGAGACCTATACCGGTGATGAGGTCTGGGTGACCGGCGGCACGCCCGGGGATACCTTCCGGCTCTCCGAGCCCCTGATCGTGCCCAGGGAGCACCCGCAGGCCGTGTGGGTGCCGAGCCAGCAGCTCCTCTTCTTCCGCGCGGGTGACAGCGAGAACGGCGAGGAGCTGTGGCGCAGCGACGGCACCCCCGGCGGGACGTATCAGGTCGCCGACGTGCGCCCTGGCCCGGAGGGCTCCGACCTGGCCGACCTGACCGAATTCCACGGCAAGGTCTTCTTTCGCGCGAACGACGGCTCGCGTGGCGCGGCTCTCTGGTCCACGGACGGCACGGCCACCGGAACCCGGCTCGTCCGCGCCGCGCCCGCCGGAGCCCCCGCCCTCGATCCGGCCGGCCTGACCGCCCTCGGCTCCCGCCTCCTGTTCTTCGGCGTCTCCGCGGCGGCCGGCCGCGAGCTCTGGGTGAGCGACGGCACCGCGCGCGGCACCCGCGCCCTGGGCAATTTCATCCCCGGCTCGGCTGGCATGACCGGCTCGCATCTCGCGGTGGCGAACGGCCGGCTCTGGTTCGTCGGGACCGATCCCGCGCGCGGCGAGGAGCTGTGGGTGACGAACGGCACGGCCGGCGGCACACGCCGCCTCACCGACTTCCCCGACCCGCATGCGTTCACCGGGCTCGGCCTGGATTTCACGGGCTTCTGGGTGGGCAGCCGCTTCATCTTCCCGGTGAACGACTCGGTCCACGGCCAGGAGCTCTGGGCGAGCGACGGGACCGTCGCCGGCACCCGGATCCTGCGCGACATTTTCCCCGGCGCTCCGCCGAGCCTGCCGTACGGTCCGCTGCTTCTGGGAGGACGCCTGTACTTCGCGGCGTGGGATCTCGCGCATGGTCTGGAGCCCTGGAGCACGGATGGGACCACGGCCGGAACCCGCCTCGCCGGCGACATCTGCCCGGGGAGCTGCCCGTCCTATCCGACGGGATTTCAGGGTCTTGGCAAGCAGGTGCTCTTCGGTGCCAACGACGGCGTCCATGACTTCGAGCTTTGGAAGGTCCAGGGCCGGCGCCTCGTCCGGTTGAGCGATCTGGACGAGCCGCTCGAGTTCGAATTCGTCTCCCTTCCCGCCAAGGGCAGCATCGTCTTCCCTCAGAGCGAGGAAGCCACCGGCAAAGAGCTCTGGCGGTCGGATGGGACCCAGGCCGGGACCCGTCTCCTCCAGGACATCAATCCCGCGATCTACGGCGGATCGAATCCGACCCGTCTGCAACACGCGGCCGGGAAGCTCTGGTTTTTGACGGAACGTCCGGAACCCGCTCTCTGGAGGAGCGACGGGACCGCGGCGGGGACCGTCGAGGTCCATCGCTTCAGCGCGGACGAGTTGATGCCCAATCTCAAGCTGGTCGAGCTCGGTGGCCTGGTCTTTTTCGTGATGCGATCCGGGGCGACGGAGCCCTACGCGCTCTGGCGCTCCGACGGGTCCGAAGCTGGCACGTTCCGGGTCAGCCCGGAGGAAGCGCGGATTCCTTATGGTCATCAACCCGCGGCCGCCGGAGGGAGCGTGTATTTTTCAGGCGACGACGGAGAGCTCTGGAAATCTGATGGAACGGTCGGAGGGACGGTCCTGGTGACCGATCTCGCGGCCGACCTCTACGGTTCCGAGCTCCGCGACCTCACGGCCTTCGCCGGCCGGATCTTCTTCTCGGCCGGCGCCGGCGACGACCGCACCCTGTGGAGCAGCGACGGCACTCCGGAAGGAACCGTGGAGGTCGCCGATCTCGGTCTGGACCGGGGAAAGATCCTCGGCGTCCACGCCGGCCGGCTCTGGTTCCTCGCCTCATCGCCGGAAACCAGCCTGGGGCTCTGGAGCACCGACGGCACCACGGCCGGAACGCACCTTCTCGACGTCCCATCCTTTGTGCCCTTCCACCTGATCTCCGCCGGCAACCTGATGTTTCTCCCGAGCGGAAACGGCCTCTGGGTGAGCGATGGCACGCCCGAAGGGACGAGGAACGTTGGACCGGCCCCCTGGCAGAACGAGAGATGGGAATTCGCGCTCCTGGGTCAGCGCCTGTTCTACAGCTCCCAGGCCAAGCTTTGGGTGAGCGACGGAACCGCGGCAGGAACCCACTTCGTAGTGAATCTGGCGGGCAACGGCTATGTGGGATATCTAACGGCTTTCGCCGGGCAGGTGTACTTCACCGTGGGGCCGCAAATCTGGCGGACCGACGGCACGGCGGCCGGTACGGTTCTCGTGACGCTGCCGGGAGGAGCCCGCCAGATGAGAGAGCCGACGGTCTCCGCCGGCCGCCTCTTCTTCCAGGCCACCGATCCCGCCCACGGCACGGAGCTGTGGGCGCTGGAGTGAGCCCGCGGCGGCGTAATCGACAAGAAACTTCTCCCGCAGCTCGGGCGGGATGCGATAGCGAAGGTATTCGTCGACCACGTCATGCCTCCTTGGGGCCTTTCGCGAACCGGCTGGCAATGAGCGCGATCGGCAATCCGACGCAGAACATGATGATGAGCATTCCAGTTGCAAGGGCGGCAGGCGTGTACGAGAGCTCGAAGGGGATTGCCGAGAGCGGCAAGACGATGAAGTTCATGAACAGGTACACGGCGACGCCGTACAACAAGCCGCACAGGACAGGCTTATCGATCAGCACCCGGAGCTTCCGGCTCGCCAGCACGTAGAGGATCGTCGCACCGAAGGCGATCACGAAGTGCAGCAGGAGGCCGAGAGCGGCGGCAGGAGCACCGCCTTCGAAGGCATCCGCACCGAGCAGCCCGCTGGCGATGGCATGGAGAATTCTGACCGGGCTCCGCCCCCGCAGTCCTGCCTGGATGAACGCAGCCAGGATGTCCAGAGATCCGGCGATCAGACCGCCCCAGAGGATGGCCCGGTAAGGCTTCGCTTCCGTCTGCATGGCTTCGTGGCCTCCCATGAGAGAGCTCCCGATCAGCTCCAGGTTTCTGGAGCTTAGAGCGTGCCCTGCGCCTTCAACTCTCGCGCATACCGCACGAAGCACCACAACATCAGGGGCGCCATGACCACCAGCGACACCGTGGAAGCGACGTCCTGGCTCTGAAGATAACTGTCGAAGCTCATCCATGTGGAGGTGGCCCTGGCAGGGTCCCACACGTGGCGCGTGTGCAGCAGGATGTTCACGCCTTCACAAATCGGGCGTGAGAAGCTCACGAGGGAAATACCCAGGGCACCCCAGACGGTTGGACCGAGCTTGCGTGCCGTCAAGAAGCTGAACGCGATCAACACGAGGGCGCAAGGGAGGCTCCAGAGCGCATCAACCAGATTGTTTCCGATGAAGTACCAGGGAGGGCTATCACCCGGGCCGAGGCGGAAGAACCATGTATCCTGGAACGTACGGAAAGAGCCCTCGAGAGAAATGGAATAGAAGACCCCGCTCACCACGAAGGGGATTCCTATCCGCGCTATCTGCACAATCGTCATCCTCTCCTCCGCAAGATGGAAAATGAGCTTCGCTTGCGGTAAGCCTACAAGCACTCGCCCCGGAGGACAAGCGCTCCGGCCCCGCCTCGCGGGCACTGACCCCGCGGCTCGCGGGCCGTCCCCCAAGCCTCGCGGGTCCGGCCCCGATCTTCATGGGGCTTCACCCGCGGCTCGCGGGCTCCCACCCGCGGCTCCCGGGGAATCTTCCGCGTCTCCGGGGCTTTACCCCACGGCTCCCGGGCTTCTTCCCATGCCTGGCCGGCTGTTGCCCGCGGCTCGCGGGCTCGATCCCATGCCTCGCGGGCTCGAGCCCGGGACTCTCGGGCTTCCACCCGCGCCTCGCGGGAAATCTCCCGCAGCTCCAGGGCTCTACCCCATGGCTCCCGGGCTTCTTCCCGTGCCAGGCCGGCTGTTGCCCGGAGCTCGCGGGCTCCCACCCGCGCCTCGCGGGGACTTTCCCGCGCCTCGCGGGCTCCGACCCTTTGAACATGTACTACTACCCATGGCCCGCGGGTCCCTACCCATTGAACATGTACTACTACCCGCGGCTCTCGGGGAGTTACCCTTTGAACATGTACTACTCCCCATGACGCTCGGGCTTCTACCCTTTGAACATGTACTACTACCCGCGACGCTCGGGCTCCTACCCTTTGAAGATGTACTACTACCCGTGGTGTAAAGTCTCTTACCCTTTGAACATGTACTATTACCCGCGGCGCTCGGGCTCTTACCCTTTGAACATGTACTACTACCCGCGGCGCAAAGTCTCTTACCCTTTGAACATGTACTTTTACCCGCGGCGCTCGGGAAACTCCCCGCGAGGCTCGGGAAACTCCCCTTGGCGCATGGGCTCTTACCCGGTGAGCGAATACTCCAACCTATGTCTCCTCACGATTGTACAGCCGGGCGTGTCCCCCGAGATATCCGACCTGCTCACCAGAGCCCCGATCCGCGAGGGGATGTCGCCGTCGCCACTCTCGAAGACCATCGAAGCCGCACGTCCGACGCACGTCGGCCGGCCTACCTGGAAGGCCACGATCATCGCCGACACCTGGCCGGCAGATGAGCCCATGACATTTGTCTTCTGGTGCCGGCTTCGACAGAGATGGCAAGTTTCATGCAATGCGTGAATGGCGGGTTGGGCACGGAGCCCAACCACCGAATGCATAGGAGGTTTGAAATGACCAGGAGTGGCTTCTGTCTGCTTTCCGGGATCTTCGCTATCGGTCTTCTCGTGCCGGGCTTCAGTTATGCCGAGGAAAATCAGATCCTCAATTCGGGTATGTTGGAGAAGGTAGAGGCAGTGAAAGCGGTGGAGACGACTCCCGCGAGCGATGCTCAAGAGCCCAACAGTTGCGAAAGCCAGCAACAGGTTACGGTGGAGCAACTCAATCCGATGCACGGAGCCAAGAGGGTTTGCGCCGCCTACTGCGGCAATAACCCGAGCAATCGGTACTGCACGAGCGTGTGTGGCGATGCCGCTGGCTGCATAAACAACTACTGCGTGTACTTCTGATCCTCCGAGCTTGACGGCGGCCTTTATCAAGGGATGAGGGCCGCCAGAGCGGTAAGCCCTGAGCGTTACGAGCATCTCGCTCGCGATGGCGACCGTGAGGCGTTCCTCCAATAGCGTCGTTGCCTTCGATCACCATCGCTTCTCGCAACGATCGTGGCCTACCGAGATCCGCCTGGGAAGCGAGGATGGCGACGCAGGACGGAGTTGCAACGGATCGTGGCGGAGCGGCGGCGCGAGGGAGGCGTGCCACAGGATGAGGCTGATCCAGAATGGGTGACTTATAAAGAGAAGATCAGCCATTCCACAGACAGCGAGGACTCTATTAAGTGGCGGTTAGATTTTGTTCTCCGTCATCTCCTTGAGAGCTTCTCAGACCTCTCCACCAAGGACAATCAACGGGAGTTTACATGGCCTCAGCGCTTGGCTATTTTTTCCGACGAGATCGGGGAATTTGCCAACTCCGGATTCGGTGCGAAGGCAGCGGCCAAGATAGCTGGCGAGCAGCAAGAACGATGCGTTGCCATCTGGCGCGGTGCCACCCAGAGAACTCCAAGCCGGCGCCACCTCGCGGCGCGGCTTAACTTCGGCTAGGATCTACCTCCATGGACAAGCTCGAGCAGAACAAGAAGAACGCGCAGGCCTTCTACGACCTCATGTTCAACCAGTGCAAGCCCGCCGAGGCCGTCGAGAAATACATAGGAGACACCTACACCCAGCATAATCCGATGGTCGCTGATGGCAAGCAAGCTTTCATCGACTACTTCAATCGAATGGCCCCCGAGTACCCAGGCAAGCGAGTCGAGTTCCGGCGGGTGATTGCCGAGGGCGACTACGTGGTTCTCCACTGTTACCAACAGTGGCCTAACGATGGTGACTGGGCTGGCATTGATATTTTCCGCTTCGACCCGCAGGGGAAGATCGTTGAACACTGGGACGTGCTTCAACGGGTTCCTGACGAGTCGGCCAACCAGAACACCATGTTCTGAGCCTTGGTGGGCCTCGTGGTTGAACCAGATCATATGCGCCGACTTCACGCTGCTGGATCGCCATGAAAAAAATTCTACGCTTCTTCCTTTGGGGCTTGATCGTCATTGCGTTGGGTGCTGCGCTGCTCGGCTACTTCGTCTACTCGCCTGCTCCCGAAGTCCCACGACTGTCCGGCAAGCTGATCAAGGGGACCATTGAGGTGGGCGAATTGAAGCGGACTTACCTGACCTATACGCCGGAGGGGTTGCCACAAGGAGCGCCGCTTGTGGTGGTGATGCACGGCTCGGGTCAAAACGGTGCGCAAATGCGAAGAGCGACGGGGTATGGGTTCGAGCGCCTTGCGGATGAACATGGCTTTGCGGTCGTCTATCCCGATGGGTACGAGGGCTATTGGAACGCGTGCAATATTGTCGGCGATTACAGCGCGAACAAGCTGAACATCGACGACGTGGGTTTTTTGACGGGGATGCTCGACAAGCTCGCCAGCGAAATCGGTGTCGATCGGGATCGCGTGTTTGCGACCGGCATTTCCCGTGGCGGTCATATGGCGTTTCGACTTGCGCTCGAAGCTCCTTCCCGCTTTCGCGCGGTTGCGGCGGTAGCGGCGAACGTGCCGACGCCGGAGAACTTCAAATGCAAGCCCGCCGGGCAAGGCACTTCTTCCGTCATGATCATGAACGGTACGAAGGACCCCTTGAATCCCTTCGATGGTGGAGAGGTCAAGCTCTTCGGCTTGTTGAGGCGCGGCAAGGTTCGGTCGTCGCGGGAGTCGGGGCAATACTTTGCGGACCTCAATGACATCACCGGTGCGCCTGAAACGAATGAGACCCAAGTGACCGACGAAGCTCACGTCGAGCAGGTGCTCTGGCGCGACGACTCCAAAGTCGAGGTGGAGCTCATGGCCATTCACGGCGGCGGGCATGGCATGCCTCAGCCGTACTTTCGCTATCCGCGACTTTTAGGTCCGACGCCCAAGGAGCCGAACGGACCGGCAGTCATCTGGGCCTTCTTCGAGCGACAGCGGCCAAGATAGCTGGTGAGCGGCAGGAGCCGCTGATCATGGCCCGGCCCCGTTCCCTCGGCGTTGCCGTAGAGACGCCCCAGTCCGTCACCACGAACCTGCCGGGGGTAATGCCGTCGGGGCGTCTCTCCACTGCGAGGCGGGCTGTCACGGCTGGTTCCGCATGCGTGAATCCAGCAGCCGAAGACCGTCCCCCGGCGTGCTGCCGGCGAAGGTGGTGCCTGGGGCCTTGAGACGCCCCGATTGTGTACACCCGGTCTGTTCGCGGTCACGGACTGGGGCGTCTCTCTACGGCGGCCAGGAAGGCTCGCAAATCCCCAGGTGAAGCACACCTTGTCTTTGTAGGTATCATCCCGGCAAGGAGAAAGCCATGGCCCTCGAGCCGCCGACCAGAACCTGCCATGGCAGGCGTCGCACCGTCTGCCTTCTGCTCACCGCCCTCGGAAGCCTCTGGGGTGTTCTCTGGTGTTTGGCCGCTCCGCTCGCGGCGCAGGCACCGACGTCGGTCCGGGTGAGCGGCACCGTGCAGAGTCCAGGGGGTTCCGTCGTCGTCGGAGCCGGCGTGACCATGACCAACCTCGACTTCAACCAGGCGCAAACCACGACTACCGACCGCCAGGGCCGCTTCCGCTTCCCGGCGCTCACGGTCGGCGATTACGAGCTCAAGATCGCGGGTGAGGGGTTCGCCCCCTGGCAGCAGCGGCTCCAGCTCGCGGTCGGCGCCGCTCTCGATCTGCCGATCACCCTGAACATCGAGCACAGCGAGTCCATCATCGTCACCGGCGACATGCCGGTCATCGAGATGGCGCGGGTCCAGGTGGCGTCGTCGGTCAGCCCTCGAGAGGTGCGCGAGCTCCCGCTGAACGGGCGGAACTACCTCGACCTTGCCCTCCTCGCCCCGGGCGTCTCGCGGACCAACACCGGCGCCAACCAGCGCTTCGCCGAGACCTCGGCGGTGCCGGGCACCGGCATCTCGATCTCGACGCAGCGCAACCTCGCCAACTCCTTCATCGTCGACGGCCTCTCGGCCAACGATGACGCGGCGGAGCTGGCCGGGACGTTCTTCAGCCAGGAGGTCATCCGCGAGTTCGCCGTCGTCCGCTCCGGCGGAGTTGCCGAGTTCGGCCGCTCTTCCGCGGGGATCATCAACATCGTCACCTCCTCGGGCGCGAACACGATGCGGGGCGGCGTCTACGGCTTTTTCCGGGACGACAAGCTCGACTCCAACAACGCCATCTCGAACACCAAGCTTCCGCTCGACCAGAAGCAGTACGGCGCGACGCTCGGCGGAGCGTTGATCCAGGATCGGACGTTCTACTTCACCAACTTCGAGCAGATGCGGCAGGAGAGCGGCGTCCTCGTCACCATCGCGCCGGCGAGTGTCGGGGCGATCAACGCCAAGCTCGACCAGGTCGGCTACAAGGGGCCGCGGATCGCCACCGGAGCGTTCGACTCCTCGCTCGACACGTCGAACGCCTTCGCCCGCATCGACCATGCCCTCACCCCCTCGAACCAGCTCACCTTGCGGGTGAACACCTACGATGTCGAGAGCGCAAACGCGCGCAGCGCCGGCGGGCTCAACGACGTAAGCCGCGCCACCAGCCTGGCGAACGAGGACCGCACCTTCGCCCTGAGCAACCTGTGGACGGTCTCGGAACGGATGCTCAGCGAGACCCGTGCCCAAATGACGCGCAGCCGTCTCGACGCACCGCCGAACGACACCACCGGGCCGGCGATCACGATTTCCGGCGTCGCCAGCCTCGGCACCGCCACGAGCTCGCCCACGGCGCGCGACATCGACCTCGGCGAGGTTGTGCAGAACGTCAGTTGGATGTTCGGGAACCACTCCGTCAAGGCCGGCATGAGTCTCCTCCGGAACCGCGTCGACATCGGATTCCCCGGCGCCGTGCAGGGCGTCTACAGCTTCTCGAGCCTCGCCAACTTCCTGGCCGGCCGCTACTCCAGCTATCAGCAGGCGGTCGGCAACCCGTCGACCCGCCAGACCAACGACAACCTGGGGGGCTTCGTGCAGGACGAGTGGCGCGCCGGATCGCGGCTGACCATGAACGCCGGCCTGCGCTATGACCAACAGCGGTTTTCGGACCTGATTAATTCGGATCTGATCAATACGGATGACGACAACGTCTCGCCGCGGCTCGGTGCGGCCTGGGACGTGCGCGGCGACGGACGCAGCGTGCTTCGCGCCTCCGCCGGCCTCTACTATGCGCCGATCCCGCTGCGCGCCGTCGCCAACGCCTTGCAGCGTGACGGCGTCACCTACCGGATCATCCAGGTCGGTCCCACGGCACAGGGCGCTCCGACCTTCCCCAACGTCTTCACGACACTGCCCACCAACGTCCTGACCAACATCACGACGATCGATCCCGACATCCAGAGCAGCTCCTCCACCCAGGCGGCCGTGCAGTACGAGCAGCAGCTCGGCGGCTTCACGTTTGCCTCGATCGCCTACGAGCACCTGCGTGGCGAGGACATCATCATGTCGCGCAACGTAAATGTGCCGGCCACGACCGATCCAACGGTGCCGAACCTGGGCCGGCCCGACCCACGGTTTGCGAACAACTCACAATACCAGTCGATCGGCGACTCCTGGTACGACGGCCTGACGCTCGCGCTCAACCGGCGCCAGGGCTCGTGGGGAAGCTTCCGGCTCTCCTACACCTATTCGAAAGGGTTCGACACGTCGGGCAACTTCTTCTTCAGCCAACCGCAGGACGCCAATGACATCGCCGCCGAGCGCGGCCGTTCGGACAACGACCAGCGGCACCGCCTGGCGCTCAGCGGCACTCTCGCCGCGCTCCCTGCGGGAGGCGATTCGCTCGTCCGCCGCCTGGCCCAAGGCTGGCAGCTCAGCTACGTCTTCACCTACACGTCGGCCCTGCCGTTCAACATTCAGTTGCCGAACGATCGCAACGGCGACACCAATTTCAATGACCGGCCGCTGGGCGTTGGACGCAATGCGGGCGAAGGGTTCGACTATCAGTCGCTCGACCTTCGTCTGAGCCGGACGTTTTCGCTCACCCAAGACTTCTCGTTCGAGGCGATTGTCGATGTCTTCAACGTGCTCGACCGGGCGAACTACCAGGTGCCGAACAACATCCTCACCTCGCCGACGTTCGGCCGGCCGACAGCCACCAATGACCCGCGGCAGTTCCAGCTCGGCCTGCGCCTCTTCTTCTGAACGACCAGAATACCGGCGGAAACTGGAGAATCTGATGCGGAACCTTCGCGGGACAACGTGGCTGTGGATTCTGGTGGCGGTTCTCGCCGCCGGTTGCGGGGCGAACACGGAGGGCGACACGGAGAAGGCGAAGCCCGATGGCCTGCAGACCTCCTTCCCCGGACGGGATCCGAGTCTCCAGCGGGAGGCGGACGACACCCTCCATGTCGTCTACGTGGACGAGCAGCCAGAAGGCCCGGCCGTGTTCTACCGGCGGCTCGGGCCCCGCGCTTTCGGTCCCGTGCGGGTCTCGCCGGCCGGGATGTCCGTCTCGGCTCATGGCGAAGCGCCACCGACCCTCCAGATCCTGCCCGGCGGTGGGCTGACCGTCGCCTATGCCGCGGCGCTTCCGGGCAAATGGAAGAATGAGATCCGCCTCCAGAGATCGACCGACGGCGGCGCGCATTGGGGTGCCGCCGAGCGCCTCCATTCCGAGCGGATCGGCGCCCATTCCTATCTGTCGGCCGCGGTGACGGCGGCCGGCGAGCCGGTCTTCGCCTGGCTCGACGACAGCACGGGGCATATGGGGCTGCACGCGAAACTGGGCGCATCCCCGCCCATGACTCTCGATACCGAGTCCTGCCAATGCTGCGGCACGGCGCTGCTCGCCGGCCGCAAGGGGAAGGTGTGGCTAGCCTACCGCGATTCCGACGACGATATCCGGGACTTCCGGGTTTTGCGGACGGACGGAGCCGGCGGTTTCGATCACGGCCGGACGCTGTCGGACGACCAATGGAAGATCCAGGGCTGCCCGCACACCGGGGCGCGATTGACCCAGACGCCGGACGGTGCGCTTTGGGCTGCCTGGTTTACGGCAGGCGTCGGCCAACCCGGCGTCTACGCCGCCGTCTCGACGGACGACGGAGAGACGTTCTCGGCCCGTACCCTGGTCACCGCCGCCCGCCCTGGGCAGGCTGTACGCCATCCCGAGCTCGGTGCCTTGCCCGATGGCAGCGTGGTCGTGCTCTACGAGTCGGAAGGGGATGGCCAGCGGGCGCTTGTAGCGCGGACGCGCGATGCGCGGACCGGCGTCTGGCAGGAGCCCCAGCGGGTTGCCTCCGGCGGCCTCTATCCGCGCTGGGCGCTGGGAGGAAATCGAGCGGCCCTCGCGTTCACCTGCCCAACCAAAGGTGGCTCCCAGGTCGTGGTCACCGATTGGGCCACCGTTCCCAAGGAAGGTTTGGCCGGCCTCACGTGCGACGGCTCACCGGCTTCGCATTCCGGTCACAGCTCCTGAGCAGGAGTACATATCGCCACAAGCCGGCGAGTTGACGTGCATACGAAAGTTTCGTAGCATCCTGTGGAACCAATGAGATAGAGAAGCTTTGTCGCCTCGGAGAGCGGAGATGAAAAAGACCATCAAAATGGCACTCGCCGTCACGACGCTTTCCATCCTCATGCCTTCGGGGCTAATTTGCACGCAAGCCGCAGGCACGACCAACTACACCGCGACAGCACTACAACGTCTCCAAGGCTCATGGGAGGGAGTCCTAGTGGGCCAAGAGGCGGCAGGAAAAATCTCAATAACCATCACGGGCAACTCGCTCCACTTTCAAGGCCTGAGCACAGACGAATGGTATGAGACAACCTTTACACTGCCTGCAGGCACAGACCCACAGCAGCTGCACGCCACAATCAGAGATTGTCCGCAACCGGAAGACATCGGCAAAGTGGTCTTCGCCATCTTCAAGATTGAGGACGGGACACTGACCCTGGCCGGGATCCAAGCCAGCGCCGCAGAGCCGCCGAAAACCTTTGGCGGAGATCAAGGCTCTGAAGACGATCCGATTTTTCACTACGACCCGAAAAGCCTTGGCAAAGATCAAGCTTTTGAAGACAATCCGATTTTTCGCTACGACCTCAAGAAGGTTCAACCTCAAAAGAAGGTTGCCCAACCATCCGAATCCAAATGAGCCGAAAACGTCTAACCCTTATGAGGCCCCCGGTCGTCAAGGCGTAAAGGCTCAGGCTGCGGTGCCGCTTTAGTCCGAGAGCCGCTATGCGGCTCCCTTCCGGGCTGTGGAGAGGACAACATCGACGTGGATCCCGGCCCGAGCAAGCATCCCCACTAAGGTATCGATGCTAAAAAGATCAATTCTTCCGCGAACGAGATTGCTGATCCGCGGCTGCGTGACACCGAATAGCTTAGCAGCTTCAGCTTGGGTGAGCTTGCGTCTCTCAATGAGCTTACGCACCTCGATCATGAGCGTAGAACGAAGCCGAAGGTGCTCAGCTTCATCGTCGCCAAAGCCGAGATCGCTGAATACATTACCGCTCGATGGAGTGATCTTGACATCCATGGTGCTACCTCCGGGGCGGCCGGCTCGTTTCTTGCCGTTGACTCAGGACCTCCCGATACCGCTCCCGTGCAAGCTCAAGGTCCCGTTGGGCGGTCTGCTGCGTCTTCTTCTGAAAGGCGTGCAAGACGTAAACTCCTTCTGCGAACTTTGCCACGTAGAAGACCCGATGCTCCACGACAGTGCGGATTCGCAGCTCGTAAACGCCAGGGCCTATGCCGACCAGGGCCTTCCAGTCATCCGGCTCAAGCCCTTGTTGAACCAGGTGAAGCTCGTGGCCGGCAATTCGTCTCGCATCCTCTGGAAAAGCTCTCAGGTCTTGGAGGGCGGAGCCTACCCAGAAGAGCTGTTTCATGGCCGAGAGGAACTATACAACTTTCTGTATACCGGCGCAAGAGTGAGGAGCTTGACAAGGCTACTTCGCAGAGTCCGCGCCCGGCGCGATCGCCACGCCCCAGGGTCCCTCCCCCACCGGGATCGTCGCGATCACCTTCAGCGCCTTGGTGTCGATCACCGAGACGTCGTTGCTCAGTCCGTTCGCTGTGTAGAGCTTGCGGCCATCCGGGGTGAGCGCCAGCCCCCAGGGGCGCCGTCCGACTCGCACGACGTTCACGGCTTCGAGCTTTTTCGCATCGACCACGGAGATGGAATCGCCATGGCCGTTCGCTACGTAGACCCAGCGGCCGTCCGGTGAGACGACGATGCCGACGGGCTTGGCGCGGAGGGCCAAGTCGATTGCTGCGATGACTTCGTGGTGCTTGACGTCGACGACCGAGACGGTTCCGCCGATTTCGGAGGTGATCCAGGCTCGGGTGCCGTCCGGCGAAAAGGCGGCGGCTCTCGGCCTCGGATCGACGAGGAAGCTGGAGACGACTTCGTTGCGTTTCGTATCGATCACCGAGACGGTGTTGCTGGTTTCTGCGGTGACGTAGATCCAGCGGCCGTCGGGGCTCAGGGCGACTCCCTCGGGCTCGACGCCGACCACCAGGGTTGCGGTGACTTTCCTTTGTGCCAGGTCGGTGACGCTGGCGGTGCCGGCGTCCTCGTTGGTGATGAAGAGGCGCTTGCCGTCGCGGCTGACGGCGAACTGCTCGGGATCGCTGCCGGCGTCGAGGTGGGCCGTGACTCGCTTCTTGGCCACGTCGATCGCGAGGATCGAATCGAGGGGGCTCTGCTTGTTGAATTGCGGATCGCTGCGGGCCACGTACACGGTGCGGCCGTCGGCGCTCACCTGGATGCCGCGGGGACGGCCGCCGGTGTGCAGGTTGTAGAGCGGCTTGTCGGTGGCGGCGTCGATGACGGTGACGTTCGCCGAGCGCTCGTTGGTGACGTAGACGAAGGGGGCAGCGAAGGCTGGCCCTACGGTCAGAAGGCAGAGGGCGAAAAGGCCGCGAGCGGTCATTCGTCGTTTTCCTCCGGCGCAATCTCGGCGAGGACACCGCTTACGGCATAGAGCGGCTGCTGGAGATGGTGATCACTGGGCCGGAAGCGCAGGCGCAGGCCTTTGTGGCCATCAAAGCCCAGGGTGCCGAGCCGGCGGGAGAGCTCGGCCGGCGTATCCGCGCCGCGCAATGCGGCCTCGGCCGCGGCCTTGACAGCCATCCAGGAGGTCCAGGCGAGCGGCTCCATGGCGGTACCGAACCGCTCCTTGTACCGCTGGTTGAGCTGCTCGGCGCCGAAGCGCTTGAGCGACGGATGCCAATCGACGATTTCGACGCTTTCCTGCCCTTTCCAACGCGCCAGGGCTTCGCGGCGGTCGCGCGGACTGGAGGCGACATGGAAGACGTGCTCGCGGAGCGGCTCGTCGGGGCTGGTGTCGCCGGGCGCCCGCGTGGTGAGGAGCGGGACGCCGAGCGCTTCCGCCAGCTTGGCGAGCGCCGCGCGGGCCGAGGCGTCGAGGCCGCCGATCAGGGCGAGGGCGCCCTGGTCAATCAGCGCGGTGGCTTCTCCGGGCTGGCCGACGCGGAGCTCCAAGTGGGTCCCCAGGAGCTCCGCGGTCCGCGCGGCCTCTTCGGCGGCCAGGAGGGCGCCTTGGGATGCGGCGGTGCTTTGGGTCGCCGGCAAAATCTGAGCGAGGAGGAGATGTCGTGTCTCCGCGCGGACGAGGCGCCCGCTGCCGGTCCAGGCGAGAGCCGTGGCGGTGAGCTGGAGGAAGCGGCGGCGGGTGGTCATCGCAGCGTGTACAGGTACGCGGCGATGTGCCGCGCTTCGGCGTTGCTCACGCCGAGGTTGGGCATGGCGGTCCCGCGCTCGATGCCTTGAGGGTCCTCGATCCAACGCATCATGTTGTCGGGCGTGTTGGGGAGCTGGCCGCCTAGATAGGTCCGCGCGGCGATGCCGTTGAGCGGCGGACCGATCATGCCGCGCGCTCCTTCGATCCTCGGGATCGTATGGCAGGCGGCGCAACCATATTTGCGGATGAGGACGGCCCCCTTCCTGGGATCGCCTCCGGTCAGGCGCGCGGCCTCTTCCTCGGCGTTCGTGCAGCCCGCGAATCCCACGACTGTCATCAGAAGCGCGGCGGCCATCCACTGCGTGCGATCAGACACCATCTCCTCCTCGTTCGGCCCAGGCCTGGCGGAGCCGTTCCGTCTCTCCCATCGCAGCCCGCCGCTCCGATTCACCCAACCAGGCGGCGAAGAGGCCGAGGCCGAGGGCGACGAAGAGGGCTCCCGACGGGACCCACATGATCAGACCCGCGAGCTGCTGGTCCTCCAAGGGGCTCAGCCCCCAGACGGCCGCCCGTTCCGCGTAGATGGGATACCACAAACGGGGTGTGAACGTGAGCAGGGCGCCCAGCACGCCGCTGTGGAGCGCCGTGGCAAACACGTAGAAGACCGCAACGCCGTAGCCCATCCGGCCATAGCGGCCATGCACCAGGGCCCACCAGAACAGGGCCGCGCTGCCAAAGAAGCTCGCATGCTGCGCCAGATGGACCGCATTGTTCTGGAGCGCCGCCTGGTACAGGGCCGGCGCATGCCAGAGCCACAGGGCGAGCCCATGGATCACGAAGACGGCGAGCGGACCGGTGATCGTTTGCCAGACAGCCGCGACCGGCCGGGACGCGGCCTGCTCCCCCACCCGTTCGCGGGCGGCCGGCGGCAACGCCCAGAGGAAGACCGCGAGCGGCCGTCCGAGCACCAGGAGCGGCGCCGCCGCGAGGATCAGGACCTCGTGTTGAGCCATGTGCGCGGAGAACAGGATCTCGCCCCAGGGGTGGAGCGGCGAGGCCACGGCGATCGCCAGCGTGAGCCAGCCCGCGCCAAAGCAGGCGGCCTCCCAGCCGCGGAGGCCCTTGCGTCCACCGGCGCGCCGCCAGACCTCCGCGAGCCCCCGGGCGTAGAGCCAGGCGGAGAGGCCGAGGAGGAAGACGGCCAGCGGATCGAGGGCGGCGGGAAAGATCACGCGCGGATCACCTCTGGCATGCGCTCAGCCACCACGTGGGGAGCTCCTCGGCCACGATCACCAGCACGAAAAAGAGGCTCAGCCCCAGGCCCGAGAGCGCCAGGAAGCGCTGGCCGGCTTCGCGGGCATCGCCGTCCACGGTCGAGCCCGAGGTCAGCCGTGTCCAGGCGCTGCGGGCGATGAGCGCGCCGACCAGCGCGGTGAGCACGGCGGCCAGGCTCACCAGGTGCAGCAGCCACTCCTGGCCGTCCGCACAGGCGGTCTCCGTGAGCGAATAGTTGGTCAGCAATTGGAAGCCCCAGGCGAACGGCGCCAGGAACAGTCCAGCCGCCAGGGCCCGCGTCCTCCGCTTCTCTGGAACGCTCTCGACCTCGTGTGCATCCTCTCGGATCATCCCGCCTCCTTCAGCTCCGCAGGACTCCCGGGTCCAGATAGATCAACGCGTACGTCACGATCCCCCAGGCGACCACGAAGTACCAGTACATGGCGTTCAGCCGCAGGTCCAGCAGGTGCTTCTCCTCCACCGGCCCCTTGAACAGCAACGCCACGAAGAGAAGGTTTTCTCCGCCGGAGACCAGCAGATGGATCCCGTGCATCCCGAGAATCGCCCACACGATCGAGCCATAAGCGTGGTGGTCCCAACGGAACGGAAGCTCGCCGAATTCGGCGATCCGGAAACCCAGGGCGAGCAGACCGATCGCCATGGAAACGATCAGCCAGAAACGCATGACCTTCAGGCGGTGCCCTTTCCCCGATTCCCGATGGACCATGATCATGGGCGGCACGCTGAGAAGCATCAGGAACAGCCCCGCCGTGGCGGGCCCGACCGGCGGATCGCCGGCCGGCGGCCACAACGACTCGTTGCCGCGCAGGTAAAAATAGGTCACGGCGAGAAGCGCGAACATGGTCGTTTCGATGGCGAGCATCGAGGCCACGCCCCACCAGAGCGGCGCGCGCGGGCCGAAGGCCAGGGTCGGCAGAGACGCAACGTCGATGCGCGGCCGGGGTCTCATGGCTGTTCCTCCAGGAGCTCTCGCGATTCGTCCCTGGGCCAGAACCAGCCGATGAGAGCAATGCCGGTGATGATGATGCCGATGGGAAAGGCCCAGGGCGTGAAGATCACGCCGACGAACGTCACTCCGGTCGCGATGGCGACCGCCAGCGGGGACATGGCGTGGTCGGGCAGCGTTTCGCGGTGGTCCGGCTCGGCGTCGATCAGCCGCGTCACCAGGACCTCCCGGCGGTCGCTGCGCAAGCCGACGACGACCGGCTGGTCCGGCCCCTGCTCCCACATCGGAGCACGGCTCCGCACGGTCGGCAGGTGCTGGAAGTTGTAGTCCGGCGGCGGCGACGAGACCGACCACTCGAGACCTTCGCCGCCCCAAGGGTCGTCCCCCGCCCAGGCGCCGTGGCGCCAGCTCGACACTACATTGATCAGATAAAGCAGCAGACCGAGCGCCATCACCAGCGCGCCGGCCGTAGCCAGCAGGTTCAGATCACCCCATCCGGTCTCGGCCCGGTAGGTGTAGATGCGCCGCGGCATCCCGTCGAGCCCGAGGATGTGCATGGGGAAGAACGTCAGGTTGAACCCCAGGAACGTGATCCAGAAGCTCCACTTGCCCAGCCGCTCGGACAAGAGGCGACCCGTCATCTTCGGGAACCAGTAGAAGATCGCACCGAGCAGCGGGAACACGGCGCCGCCGATCAGCACGTAGTGGAAGTGAGCCACCACGAAAAACGTATCGTGCACCTGGACGTCCAGCGGCACCGAGGCGAGCATCACGCCGGTCAGCCCCCCTATCACAAAGATGAACACGAAGCCGAGGACGAACAAGAGAGGCGGAGCGAGCCGCGGCCGGCCGGACCACAGCGTGGCGATCCAGCAGAAGATCTGCACCCCGCTCGGGATCGCGATCATCATGCTCGCCGCGGTGAAAAAGCTCTGCCCGAGCTGCGGCAGGCCGGTGGCGAACATGTGGTGCACCCACAGGCCGAAGCCGATGAAGCCGGTCGACACCAGCGACAGCACCATCGCCGTATAGCCGAAGACCTTGCGCCGCGTGAACGCTGCGACGATCGTCGAGACCATTCCGAGCGCCGGAATGAAGATGATGTAGACCTCCGGATGGCCGAAGAACCAGAACAGGTGCTGCCAGAGGAGCGCGTCCCCTCCCTCCGCCGGGTTGAAGAAGTGGGTGGCGACCAGGCGGTCCAACGCCAGCAGGCTGCTCGCCGCCATCACCGACGGCATGGCGAAGATGATCATGAACGCGGTCACCAGGATCGACCAGACGAAGAGAGGCATACGCGAGAGGGACATCCCGGGGGCGCGGTACTTGAAGATCGTGGCGATCTGGTTGACCGCCGCCGCCAGGGCCGCCAGCTCGGTGAAGGTGACCACCTGGGCCCAGATGTCCACCCGCTTGCCCGGCGCGAACTCCGGCCCGGAGAGCGGCACGTAGCTGAACCACCCGGTGTCCGGCCCGACGTTCAGGAAGAAGGCTCCATAGAGCAGCCCTCCACCGATCACGTAGCAATACCAGGAGTAGGCGTTGAGGCGCGGGAAGGCCATGGCGCGGGCACCGATCATCAACGGCACCATGTACATGGCCACGGCTTCCATGATCGGCACGGCGAACAGGAACATCATGGTGCTGCCGTGCATGGTGAAGACCTGATTGTAGAGGTCCGGGCCCATCAGCCCGCTCTCCGGACGGGCGAGCTGGAAGCGCATGAGAGCGGCCTCCAGGCCTCCGAGAACGAAGAAGACGAAGGCGGTCACGATGTAGCGGCCGGCGATCTTTTTGTGATCGGTCTCGCCCAGCCAGCCGATCAGACCGCCCCGGGACTTCCAGGTTTCGCGAAGCTGCCGCGCCTCCTCCGCATCCGCTTCGACCGTGGGCTCGTAGCGTTCCGCCACCCTCATCGCAAGCTCTCCAGATACGACAGCAGAGCCTCCAGGTCCTCCGATTTCATGGCGACCGGCGGCATCTTGCTTCCAGGTTTCTGCGTCTGGGGGTCGAGGATCCAGCCCCCAAGATATCCTTTGGTGTTTGGCAGCGTGCCCGCGGCCAGGGTCCGGCGGCTTGCCATGTGGGTCAGGTCCGGACCGATCCTTCCTCCCGCGGGAGTCCCGGCAATCGTGTGACAGGTCGGGCACGGCAGGGAGAGGAAGACCGTATGGCCGCGCTGCTGGAGCGGCGTCGCGGGAGGCGGCGCCGGTTGGAGCTGCGCTTGCCGCCAGGCCTCGAAGGCCGCGGGCGGCTCGGCCACGACCAGCAGATGCATGTTCGCGTGCTGCGCACCGCAGAACTCCGCGCACGGGCCGCGGAAGACGCCGGCGCGGTCGGCCTGCAGCCAGGTTTCCGATGGATGGCCGGGGATCAGGTCCCGCTTGCCATGGAGGCTGGGGACCCAGAAGCTGTGAATCACATCCGTGGAACGGGTCTTCACACGGATCGGGCGGCCCACCGGAATGTGGATCTCGTTGGCCGTGCTGAAGCGGCGGCTCGGCACCGGGTCCTCGTAATTGATCTCCCACCACCACTGGTGCCCCACGACCTCGATCGTCAGCGCGTCCGAAGGGGGCTGGCTGAGGACCGCGCGGCCGGTGGAGACGCTGGCGATCAGCAGACCGATCAGAATGATGGCGGAGATGGCCGTGGCGCCGCCGACGGCCCGTGTCAAGCTGCGCTCCCCTCCGTCCACACGCCGCAGCTCTTCGCGCCGCCGGTGCAGGACCGCGGCGAGTAAGGCGATCAGAACGAGCGCGAAGACCGCCGTGCAGACCCAGAAGAAGATCCACCAGAGATCTTCGATCCTTCCGGCCTGCGGTCCCGCGGCATCGAGAGCGGAATGCAGGTCTCTCATGGGTGCTCCGCCGGAGCGGCGAGGGGCGGCTTCGGATACAGCGGAACGCCCTCGTCCTTCGCTCGCAGGTGATCGGGCCGGCCCGGCAGCGCCGACTGGTCCGGCAGGCCGCCCAGCGACTGGACATACGCCACGAGCTTCCAGACCTGATCATCCGTCAGCTTCGCCCGGTACGAGGGCATGCCGTTGGGACGGCCCTGGACGATCGTGGAGAAAATGTTTTCCGGATCACTGCCGTAGATCCACTTCTGATCCATCAGCGGCGGTCCGATGCCTCCGCCACCGTGGAAGTGGCACCCGACGCAGTTCATCTGGATGTACAGCTGCTGCCCGTCCGAGATGCCCGGGGCATTCTTGATGTACGGGTTGGCCGCCGCCGGATCAGTCGTCGGCGGTCCCGGCTGCAATTCGCTCATCCGCGCGACTTCAGGCCGCACGGAGGAAGCAGGCAGGCTGCGGAATCGGCGCTCCTCGCGCTCGCAGCCGGCGAGCAGCACGCCGGTCAGCAGCCCGGTCAGCAGCAAAACCGCGCCGCATCGAATTCGAATCGATCGTTCGCATCGCATGGCTGTCAGATCCCCCCGCGGGCTATCGCGCCGCGTCCGACGCGCGGAACCCCGAAGCGGCTCAGAATGGCATCGATCTCCGGGCGCCGCTTCTCCAGGATCGTGTCCAGCTCCTCTTGGAGCTGCGGATCGCTCCGGCGGACCGCCATCGAAATGTCATACACGAAAGGAAGGAAGGGGAGATCGATCTGGGGGGACACCGGCACCATGTCGAGCGGCACCTGCTGCCGGGGCGCGAAATACCCCGCCAGCGGCCCCCAGACGACCGCCAGATCGACCTCTCCCGCGGCCACGGCGCGGACGATCCGCGCCGGCGGGCTGTCCTCCCGGTAATCGCCATAGACCGTGTAACCGATCAGGTTGCCGACGATGCCGCGTTTGGTGAACGCGTGCGCCGGCGGTGCGTTGGCATAGTCGTCGCCGATGATCTGGACGCCGATCTTCAGCTTCCGCAGAGCCGGATCGTCGAACGAGCGGACGCCCAGCCTGCGGCTCCGGCGGGACAGGAACACGTAGGTGGAGCGATAGTAGGGGCGCGTCACCCGGGCGAGGTCGAAGCTGCTGGGCACGCCCATCACCACGTCGCAGACGCCGGCGTTCAGGGTGTTGCGGATGAAACCGCGCCGCTGCGCCCACCAGATGTAGCGCACGGTCGCTCCCAGGTCACGCGCGACGAGCGCGGCGATCTCGTTCTCGAACCCCTGCAGCCGCTGGTTGGTGAACGGGAGATTGTTGGGGTCGGCGCAGACCCGCAGCTCGCGAGAAGCCCGCGCCGCCGCATCGGGCGCGCAGGCTGCGGCGAGCAGCGGCAGGACCAGCAGAGCGAGAAGGAAAATCCCTTTGGCTCTCATGGCAGTGAGAACACGTAGAGCATGCCGCCCCGGGTCGTATGGTCCGGAAGATCCTTCATGGCGGCGGCGAAGCCGAGAGCCGCGGTCGCATCGCGCGCATCGAGCTCACCGGCGACGATCGCGCCCGACCATCCACCCACGCCCGAGAGAATAGCAATGTACTGCTTGCCGTCCGGCCCGCGATACGTGATCGGTTGCCCGATGATCCCGGAGCCGACCTTGAACTTCCACAATTCCTTGCCGGTCGGCGCGTCGAGCGCCTTGAACCATCCGTCCATGGTGCCGTAGAACACCACGTCGCCCGCGGTGACCAGCGCGCCGCTCCAGACCGGGAACTTCTCCTCGAGCTTCCACACCGCCCGCCGCGCCACCGGGTCCCAGGCCGTGAAGACACCGCGGTTGCCGCCGGGGCCGGCGTACATCCGCGCGTTGGCCCCCACGAACGGCGTCCCCGCGATGTAGCTCGCCTCGACTCCCTCGAAGTCCATGCAGAGGTTGTTGCCGGGCATGTAGAGCAGCCCGGTGCGCGGCGAATAGGCCGAGGGCTGCCAGTCTTTGGCTCCGGGCGCGGCAGGACAGATCGACCGCACGACCTTCCCCACCTCCGGCTTCGTGTCCGGCGACAGAATTGGACGGCCGCTCTTCAGATCGATCCCTTTGCTGGTGGTGATATAGGCGAACGGGTCCGCCGAGAGCACCTCGCCCGTGGCGCGGTCGAGCACATAGACGTAGCCGTTGCGCTCCGGCCGCACCAGCACTTTGCGGAGGCGCCCGTTCACGTTCAGATCGAGAAGGACGTTCTCGTTGATCCCGTCATAGTCGTGGAGGTCGTGCGGGCTCCACTGATAGAACCAGCGGGCCTCGCCGGTGTCAGGGTCGCGGGCGAAGATGCCGCAGGTCCAAAGGTTGTCGCCCGGCCGTTGATCGGGATTCCAGGGTCCGGGGTTGCCCGTGCCGTAATAGATCAGGTCCAGCTCGGGGTCATAGGAGATCCACCCCCAGACCGTGCCGCCGCCGATCTTCCAGGCCTCTGACGGCCAAGACTGCACCCCCAGATCTTTGCCGCGGTACTGCGGGTAATGCGACTTGAAGCCGGGGCCGAGCAGCACGTCGTTGTCCGGGCCGGTGGTGTAGGCCCGCCAGGCGATCTGCCCGGTCCCGGCATCGAGAGCCGTGAGCCACCCCCGCACCCCGAATTCGCCGCCGCTGTTGCCGACCAGCACCTTGCCCTTGACCACGATGGGGGCCATGGTGATCGACTCGCCCTTGTTGATGTCCCCCAGCTTCGTCTTCCAGACCTCCTGGCCCGTCGCCGCGTCCACGGCGACCGTATGATTGTCCAACGTGTTGTAAAAAATACGGCCGCCCGCGTACGCCGCTCCCCGGTTCACCACGTCGCAGCAGGCGACTCCCTGGGCCGCAGCGGTGGGCTGCGGCCTATAGACCCACTTCGTGGGGGCACCCGGCTTGGTGAGGTCGAGGGCATAGAGGTCGTTTGGGAAAGGGGTAACGACGTACAGAATGTCGTTCACGACCAGAGGCGCCGCCTCGTGGCCGCGGACGAGACCCGTGGAAAACGTCCAGGCGACCTTCAGGTGGGAGGCGTTGGCCGTGTTGATCTGCTGCAGCCCGCTGAAGCGTGTATTGGCGTAGTCCTTGGCGGCCATGAGCCACTGGCCATCCTCCGCCTCACGGCTCGCGATGGCGGGAGGAACGCCCGAGGAGGTCCGCTGGCCCGAAGGCTCGGCAGGGCGTAGAGCATCGGTTCGTTCCCTGGTCCGGCAGGCAAGGGTGCACGCAAGTCCGGCGGCCAGACCCAGCGTCAGGGCCCGGCGAACGATTCTCTCCATCGAAATCCTCTCCAGATCGACAGCATATCGTCTCTCGGCGTTAGGTCTTCGCGATGCGTCATACGATGGCAAGGTGGGACTTTCCCTGACACGATATCGACAACATACCTTCCCTATTTGCAAGACATGGGCCAAAATCCTGTCCTGGGTCCTGTCCCGGTCCACCGCTTGCAGAGCACTGTCTCTTTTAGAGGGGTTTTTCGATGAGATTGGCCGTGGGAAACCAGCGATTCCGGACGTGGCGCGTATGGCGCTGGCCTTCGATTCTGGAGGCAGGCCGCCAGGTGATCGGCGAGCCGGCGCTCCTGCGCGCGGGCTTCCGGGCGCCGTTGCGTCCCGCGGCTCAAGCCGAGGTGCCCAACCTGGACGACACCGCTTTTCCAGGAGGTGAGACGGCCAGCACAAGGTGGATGGTCTCAGCGAGCCACAATCCCCGAAGCACAAAAATGGCCGACTGACGCCGGCCGCGCATCGCGGAGGGCCTCCGGGCCCTCCGCCCGCGCATCCCCTCCTCCTCCCGTTCCGCAGACTTCTTCTTCAGAGCCGGTTAAACTGGTGCGGATGCACTCCGAGACCTCCGCTCCCCCATTCCGCTCCGACTTCCGGGTCGGCGACCGGATCGTCCGGCCCGGCCTCAACCGGATCGACGGCCCGGCCGGCCCGGTCCAGGTGGAGCCGAAGGTGATGGAGGTGCTCGTCCATCTCGCGGAGCGGCGGGGCGAGGTGGTCTCCAAGGAAGAGCTGGTCCGGGCGGTCTGGGAAGGGCGCTTCGTCAGCGATGACGTGGTCTGGCGGAGCATCCGCGAGCTCCGCCGCGCCCTGGGCGACGACGCCCGCGACGCGATCGAGACCATCCCCAAGCGCGGCTACCGCCTGGTGGAGCCCTCAGCCCCGGCGGCCCCCGCCTCCCCTTCGCCTCCCAGCCACCTGGTTCCGCGCAGCGTCCTGGGCTTCTCATTGGTCGCCGGCTTCGCGCTGATCGCAACGATCGTCCTCCTGGGCGTCCGCCGGCTGGAGACGGCCTCGCCCGCCACGCCGCGCCCGGCCCTTCTGGCGGCGAGCCCCGAGGCTCACGACGCGGTGCTGCGCGGGCGGTACTTCCTGAGCCGGGGGATGCCGGACGACCTGCGCCGGAGCGCCGGCGCGTTCCGGCAGGCGACCGCCCTCGATTCCGGCTCGGCCGCGGCCTGGGCCGGTCTGGCGGACGCCTTGCATCTGCTCGTTCTCTTCGAAGCTGTGCCCCCCCGAGAGGGTATCCCTCCCGCGGAGGAGGCCGCTCGCAAGGCGCTGGCCTTGGACGACACGCTGGCAGCAACGCACTCGACGCTCGGCACCATCCGGTTCCGGTATCACTGGGACTGGAGCGGAGCCGAAGCGGAGATGCGCCGCGCCGTCCAGCTCGATCCGCGCTCGGCCGCGGTGCACCACGACCTGGCATGGCTCCTGCTCGCCTCGCGCCGCTTCGACGAGGCGATCGCCGAGATCCGCGCTGCGCAGGAGCTGGAGCCGATGTCCGTGCGCGCCAATGCCGACGTGGGCTGGGTCTACTACCGGGCGCGGCGCTATGACGAGGCGATCCGCCAGATGGAGCGCACCCTGGAGATGGAGCCGCGCTTCCTGTCTGCCCGCCGCTGCCTGGAGGGCGCGCTCGTCCATGCGGGGCGGCCCGAGGAGGCGCTCCGGCAGGCCCGCGAGGCGGCGCGGCAGGAGGGACTGCCTCCCGAAGCCCTGGCCGAGCTGCCCGCCGATCCGCCTCATCCGGAGACCGCTTTGAAGCGGCTCGCAAAACTCCGTTTGGAGCACCTTATAGGGAGAGGGAGTACAGCCTTCGTCTCGCCCTACGCCCTGGCCGCTCTGCATGCCGAGATCGGAAACCAGGACGAGGCGCTCGCCGTATTGATGCGGGCGCTGGAGGAGCGAGACCCGATGCTCGTCTCCGTGGACGTGGATCCGGCCTTCGATTCTGTGCGGGCGGACCCGAGGTTCCAGGAGATCGTGGCGCGGGTGGGAAGCCCAGGCTCCCGGAGACCGTCATGAGCAGAGCACTGCAATTCGGCCTGATGGTGCTGCTCCTGTCCTGCGTGGGCTGCGACCAGGCCACCAAGATTCTCGCGAAGAGTCATCTCGCGTCCCGACTGCCCCTGGAGTTCCTGAACGGGGCGGTCCGGATGCAGTATGCCGAGAACACGGGCGCCTTCCTGAGCCTGGGCGCCGACCTGCCGGAAGCGGCGCGCTTCCTCCTCTTCGTCTGCCTGGTCGGGCCCATCCTGGTCACCGGCCTGGCTTTCGCGTTCAAGGCGGACCGGACGGCTCCGGCCCAGAAGATGGGCCTGATCCTGGCGGTGGGAGGCGGCATCGGCAACCTGATCGACCGCATCGCCCATGGCGCCGTGGTGGACTTCGTGAGCCTGGGGATCGGCCCGCTGCGCACCGGGATCTTCAACCTGGCCGACGTGGCGATCACGATCGGGCTTCTGCTCTTCCTCGCCGCGGGAGCCCGCGAGACGGCGAACGAGACCGGCAACGTCCCTGCGACCGACGGCCCGGACGCGGCCTAGTTTTAGTAGACTGGACCCCGTGGTCCACATCCACGACGACATTCCCGACCCGTTGGCCGGCGAGTACGGGACCATCACCTTCCCGCACGCCTGGCACGTCCTCTCGCTGCTCTTCTTCGCGGCAGCCTTGGGAGCCCGCTTTCTCACCGCGCTGGTGCCGCGGGAGCTCCTGGTCGGAATCATCTGGCGCCCGGTCCTGACCGCCTTCACCGTCCCCCTCCTCGCCACCATCGGCCTCCTCTTCGCCCTGGTCGGCCTGCGCCGGCCGGAAGGGCGGGGGGCCTCCAAGATCGCGCTGTTCCTGAACGCTACGGTGCTGGCGCTGAGCGGGTTGGCGCTGTGGGCGTTTTTCAGAATTTTGCCTGATTAAGCCCTCACCCCCGGCCCCTCTCCCGCGAGCGGGAGAGGGGTGAAAAGCGAAGAGCTCAGCGTCGGTCAAAAACGGCGAGCGAAGCAGGAGCCGACCTGCCGCATCCAGACTCGCGCGCCCGGACGACGGGCGAGGAGCCGGTCCGAAGCTGCGACTTCATCCCGGTCCAACTCGTAGTCTCCGGTTTCGATATCGACGAGGGCGAACTTGCCTTTGTCCTCCGGACCGAGGTGTGGAAGAACCAGGCGATCGTAGACATCGTCGCCTTGCCGTGCGACCTCTTCTCTACCCTGGCGAGATCTCATTGGTCTCAAACCATCTTTCTGAGTGGAACCCTCTACGGCCACCGTGACCGCTTTGGCCCCCCGCCCTGACCCGGTCCCTGGCGGGGACCGCGCGGGCCGGATCGGTCGGGCGGTCCCGATCGGCCGCCGCCACGGGGTCCGGGAGGACCCGGCCGGCGCCCAGGGGCTGGTCTTCTCTCCCCTTCTCCGGCGATGCGGATCTCGATCGGACGGCCGCGGAGTGTGGCGTTGGCCATGCGCTCGACGACCTGCTGCTGGTAGCGGGCCGGGACCTCGACGAAGGAGAAGCGGTCGTTGATGTCGATCGAGCCGATCTCCTTGCCGGGAACTCCCGCTTCGTTGGCGATGGCTCCCACGATGTCGCCCGGGCGCACGCCCGCGATCCGGCCGGCGTTCAGGAAGAGGCGCACCATTCCTCCATCCGCGTAGGGCAGGCTGGCCGATTCCGGCTCGACGGCGACTTCCAGGGGACGCTCGCGGCGGGCGAGGTAGGCGGCGGCGGCGGCGACCTCCGCCACGTCGAGCCCCTCCTCCACCAGCTGCTCGACCAACGCGAGGTAGAGCTCCAGGTCCTCTTCCGCCATGGTCTTGCGCAGAGTCTCCTTGAACAGCTCCGAGCGGCGCGACGCCACGTCGGCCGCGGTCGGCATCTTCATCGGCGCGATGCGCTGTCCGGTGAAGCGCTCGAGGTCCTGGAGCATGCGCCGCTCGCGCGGGGTGACGAAGAGGACGGCGATCCCCGCCCGGCCCGCGCGCCCGGTCCGCCCGATGCGGTGGATGTAGGCCCCGAGGTCGTAGGGGACGTCGAAGTTCACCACGTGCGTGATCCGGTCCACATCGATCCCGCGGGCCGCCACGTCCGTTGCCACGACGATCTCGACGTTGCCGCCGCGCAACCGCTCGACGACCCGCTCGCGCATGGGCTGGTTCATGTCGCCGTGGAGCGCCGCGACCGAGTAGCCGCGCGCTTCGAGCTTCTCCGCGACCTCCGCCGCCGCGGTCTTGGTGCGGGTGAAGACGAGCACCGCCTCGATCGGCTCGGTTTCGAGGAGCCGGGTGAGAGCGTCGAGCTTCTGCGCCTGCGGGACGAGGACGTAGCGCTGCTCGATGAGCGGGACGGCGAGCGCCTTGCGCTCGAGCTCGATTCCGACCGGGTCCTTGAGGTGGCGCTGGGCGATGCGCCGGATCTCCGGCGGCATGGTGGCCGAGAAGAGCGCGGTCTGGCGCCCGGCGGCCGGGGGCGGCGCCTGCGCCAGGATCCACTCCACGTCCTCGATAAAACCCATGCGCAGCATCTCGTCCGCCTCGTCGAGCACCACCATGCGGATACGGTCGAGGCGGAGCGTGCCGCGGCGGAGGTGGTCCATGATCCGGCCGGGGGTTCCCACAACGACGTGGACGCCGCGCTCCAGCCGCCGCTGCTGGACCTCGAGAGACTGGCCGCCATAGACCGGCAGGACCACCAGCCGCTGGAGATACTTGCCGTAGGTGTGGAGCGCCTCCGCCACCTGGATCGCCAGCTCCCGCGTGGGAGTGAGCACCAGCGCCTGGACGTTGCGGTCCGCCGGATCGATCGCCTGGAGGAGCGCGAGCCCGAACGCCGCGGTCTTGCCCGTGCCGGTCTGCGCCTGGCCGATGAGGTCCTTCCCGGCGAGGAGCGGCGGGATGGCGACGGACTGGATCGGCGTGGGCGCTTCATAGCCGACCTCGGCGATGGACCGCAGAAGCGGGTCGCTCAGGCCGAGCTCCTGGAAGGTTTCGACGGGCGGCGGGGCGGGGGTGGACGGCTCGGGCGGAGTCTTCATGGAGAGCTTTATACCACCCTCTTCCAGTCTCACCTGAGAGGAACCAGCCCGGCGGCTCGTTGGAGTGGTTGAAGAGAAAGGAGACGAGCCATGAAGAAGAAGACTCCGCACAAGTTGCAGCTCCAACGCGAGACCTTGCAGCAGCTCGACGCCACCACCCTCGGCCAGGCCCAGGGCGGGGCGTACCCCACGGTTGTGATGCCTTCGGATGCTTGCCCGGTTCCGACGGGCGGGTAAGAGAGACGGCCTTACTCACCGAGCTTCGACAAGAGGAACGAAACCAGGAAGCCCAAGACGGTGATCAAGCCGGCGAGGTCGTGGGCTTCCTGGAACGCTTCGGGGATCATGGTGTCCACGAGCATGGCCATGATCGCCCCGGCAGCCACGGCCGTGGTTGCGGCGATGACTTCCGGCGAGAAACCCCGAAACACCGTATAGCCGAGGATCGAGGCCAGACCCGAGACGGCAGCGATGCCTCCCCAGACGCTGAAGATGTAAGCCTTCGAGCGGCCCGCCTGCTTCATACCCGCCGCGCTGGACAACCCCTCGGGAATGTTGGACAGGAAGACCGCGGTCACGGCCACCCAGCTCACCGCCCCGCCCGCGAGGAGGCTCAGGCCGATCACGATCGATTCCGGGATCCCGTCCAGCAGGGCACCCATGGCAATGGCCATTCCGCTGCCGCCGTGCTCTTCCTCGGAGGGCTGGTGCTTGCCGGACCGCTTGCGGTGTTTGGCCCCCTGCCGCGCGAGGAGCCAGTTGACCAGGGTGTAGATCAGTCCGCCCGCGAGGAAGCCGATGGCGGTCGATCCGAAGCCTCCACGCTTGAAAGCCTCTTCCATCAGCTCGAAGGACAGGGCCGAGATCAGGACGCCGCTGCCGAAGGCCATGATCGCGGCAACGACCCGCTGCGGAACGCGGATGAAGTAGCCGGCCACCGCGCCGATCAACAGGGCTCCCCCGGCCAGGAAGCCCCAGAGGCCGGCGATCAGCCAGACCGGCATCAGTGAGCCGCTCGCGCGCTGCCCATCAGCTCGTCCATGGCCGGCCGGAGCGTTTCGATGAACCGCTCGGTCTGCTCGATCTGCTCGACCACGGGGGCCATGGAGCTGACGATCTCGCCCGGGCTGAACTGTGTGGCGGTGACGCGGCCGAGGATGACCTCGAAGACGTCGGTGAACACCCCGAGCTGCGCAACCACGTGCTGGTCGCGCTCGCGGCATTCGCGCAGCAGATCGCGCTGCTTTTCCAGGATGGCGATGTGCCACTCCCGGGTCTTGGCCGTGGACGGTTCCTGCTCCGCCAGCTCACGGAGACGGGCGATCTTGCCTTCGACCTCCGCCATGCGCCGCTCGAAGCTGGGCAGCCCGCGCGGCTCCTCCTCTGGAGCTTCAGGACGCGCCACTCCGGCCGGAGCGGCCTTGCCGACCCGCTGCCAGCGATCCGCCTCGAAGCCGACGGGCGGCGGCGCGGTCACGGCCCACCCGGGGAGAGAAGGCTGTGCGGCGGACGCAGGGACCGGAGCGTAGGGGCTCACGCCGTCCGCGTCGCCGCCGACCCGGATGTTGTTGAGGATCTGGAGGTAGTTGATCCGCTCGCGGACGAACTGGAGATAGGAGCCGAGCATGTCGTCGAGCTGCCCGATCATCTCCTCGCGGGTCACCGCCTCCACCTGCGCGCGTTCCCGGGCGACGCGGGCGACCCGGTCGCGGATCTCGACCAGGCGGCGGTAGATCTGCAGGTAGTCCGGAAGCATCCCGCTCTGGATCCAGCCGCGCAGCGGCGACTCGTCGAGCTGCGCCCCGACCTCCTGGACAACCTGCGCCCGCTCGGCTGTGGCCTTCGCTTCCCTCTCCTTGCGCACGTCCGCCAGCACCGCTTCGCGGTAATGGGAGCTGCGCGAGCCGGCCAGAACCCAGGCCAGGGACAACCCGGCGCCGACGGACAGGGGCCAGGCGCTGTGCAGCCACACCGCGGTCCCCGCCGTCCCCGCTCAGGTGGCGAGCACGACGGGCGACAGGGCGGCTTTGAGGGCGATGCGCTTCCAGAGATCAGTGGCGTCCACGAGGGAAGTCTATCCTCCCCGCAGCTCCGCGGTACCCGGTGGTCTAAGCTTCCGGCATGCCGGAGAGCCGCCTTCCCATTGCCGTCGTGGGCGCCGGAGCCGCCGGGCTCCTCGCCGCGATCACCGCAGCCAGCGCAGGCCGGCGCGTGCTGCTCCTGGAGCGCACGCGCGACGGCGGGCGCAAGATCCTGGTGAGCGGCGGCGGCCGGTGCAACGTCCTGCCGTCGCAGTTGGAGCCGGCGCGGTTCGTGACCGACTCCTCGCCGAACACGCTGCGCAAGATGCTGCTCTCCTGGCCTCTCTCCGAGCAGAGGCGCTTTTTCGAGGAGGAGGTCGGGCTCGACCTGGTCCTGGAACCGGAGACCGGCAAGCTCTTCCCCGCGTCGAACAGCGCCCGGCAGGTGCGCGATGGGCTCGTCGCCCTGGCCCGGCGCCGCGGCGTGGAGATCCGCTTCGATGTCCTGGTGGATGCTCTGACGCCGCGGCCGCCACGATCAGACACCGCGTGGTCGATCGGGCTGCGCGGCGGTGGCGAGATCCTCACCGCGTCCGTGATCGTGGCCACCGGCGGGACGTCTCTGCCGGGCACCGGGAGCGACGGCCTCGGTTTCGAAATGGTCCGCAGCCTGGGCCATACGATCCATCCCACCTACCCCGCCCTGACGCCGCTGACGGCCGAGCCGCCCCGGCACGCGGAGCTCGCCGGCGTTTCGCTCGACGTGACGATCACCGCGCCCGGACCAGGGAAAGGGTTCACCACGCGCGGCGGCTTTCTGTTCACCCATCGCGGCTACAGCGGACCCTCGGTGTTGGACAGCTCGCACCTGGCGGTCCGCTCGCGTCTGAACGGTGGCGCTCGCCAACCCCTCCTCGTGCAGTGGACGGATCTCGATCCTGCGGCCTGGGATCAGGCCCTGCGCGAGGGCTCGGGCTCCGTGGCAGGCCCGCTGCGGCGGCATCTCCCGGATCGGCTGGCCGACGCGCTGCTCGCGGAGGCCGACGTCGATCCGGCGCGGCCGATCCACCAGCTCCGTCGCGAGGAGCGGCTCCGTCTCGTCGAGCTGCTGACGCGCTATCCGCTCCCCTGGACGGGAGACGAGGGGTATCGCAAGGCGGAGGTCACGGGAGGCGGCGTGGCCCTCTCCGAGGTCGATCCGCGGACGCTGGAGAGCCGTCTCCGCCCCGGCCTCTTCCTCTGCGGCGAGATCCTCGACGCCTTCGGGCCGATCGGCGGCCACAATTTCGCGTGGGCCTGGGCCACGGGCCGGGCGGCGGGGATCGGCTCGGCCCGCGCATGAAATGTTTCAGTCAACCTGAGCATAAGGGGCAGGAGGGACGAAACGCCATGAACCAGATTCACCGATCGCCGCGCTTCGTGTGTCTCGTCTCCGTGCTGGCCCTGCTCGCCGGGGCCTCCCCCATCATCTGTGCTGTCACGGTCGAGGACATCACCAGCCCGCGGCCAAGCGGATGGTCCGTGGATACCACCGGCTCGCTCTCCCCCGAGACCCGGCAGGAAATCGACCGCCTCGGCGATCAGATCCATGCCGCGAACGGCGCCGAGCTCATCGTGGTCGTGATCGATTCGACGGGCGGCGTACCGTCCCGCGACTTCGCCATCAACCTATTCAACCGTTGGGGGCTCGACGAAAGCGCGCAGGGGAAGGGCCTCCTGCTGTTCGCCGCCCTGGGCGACCGCAGCGCCGAGCTCGTTCTCGGCCGGGATCTCGACACTCCCGCCAACAACCAGGCGAGCGAAGCGATCATGCAGGGGGAGATGGTCCCCCGCTTCCGCGCCGGCGATCCGGGGGGCGCCCTTCTCGAAGGGGCCCGCGCCTCTTCCCGACAGATCCTCGCGCTGGACGTGGCGCCTCTTCCGGCGGAGACCGCAACCCCGATGCCTCCTCGGGCAGCGGTCCCAACGCAGCCACAGCCTGTCGAGAGGACGCAGGAACGGCCGGGGCCGGATGGGTTTGCCGGGATCGTCCTGGCAGCCCTCGCGGGCCTCGGCGTGACCGGCGGATATTTCCTGAAGCGCGCTCCCCGTTGCAAGCAGTGCCGAATCGCCATGAATCTCCTGGAGGAGCAGCAGGACGACGCCCACCTCACGCCGGCCGAGAGGTCCGAGGAGCGGATCGGGTCGATCGATCACCAGATCTGGATGTGCCCGCAATGCGGGGAGATGAAGAAGCGCGCGCGGTCCAAGATCTTCTCGGGCTTCAGCCGCTGCTCGAGCTGCCAGGCGAGGGCCGTACGATCGACCTCCTGGGTGATCCAGCGCCCCACGTACTCCAGCTCCGGGACGGGGCGTGTGGACACGTTGTGCGCCCACTGCGGCCACCAGACCTCCTACACCACGGTCCTTCCCCGCCTCGAAAGGCCCCGGCCGGCGACCTCCAGCAGATCGTCGTCCGGCTTTTCGTCTTCGAGCAGCTCATCGTCCTCGAGCCGCTCGTCCTCCTCACGCAGCTCCGGCGGCGGGAGCTCGTCGCGTGGCGGAGCGAGCGGCAAGTGGTGAGATCAGATCACCTCGGCTTCCGATACGCCTGAATCGAAAGATCCCAGGCGGATCTCCGCCGTCGTCAAACGTTCGAGCGCGGCGTCCAGGTCTTCGTACTCTTTCTTGTGTTTCTCACGAAGCTCCTGGTACGCCGCCTCGGACGCCCACAGGTCCAGCGTGACATAACGATGCGTGCGTGCGCTGTCGCGCAGGAGGCGGGTGCCGACGTAGCCTTCGCTCCGCGCGAAGAGATCGCGCCAGATGCCTTGCGGGCCGTATTGCCTTTCAAATTCCTCGACGTTTTCGGGAGCCACATCGAACTGCCAGGCGATCACGAAAATGATCCCTCCTCCGGCTGAGCTACAGCCTGTTCAGGAGATCGGCGTCGACTTCGGTGAGTGATTCGATAACGGCGTCCGCCCGGGCGAGCCGCGGATCGTGCCGCAGGACCGGCTCGGGGATGGCGATGCATTTCATTCCAGCCGCCTTGGCCGCGAGCACGCCGTTCGGCGAGTCTTCGAGCGCCACGCACGCCGCGGGCTCGACACCCAGCTTGCACGCCGTGGTCAGATAGACGTCCGGCTCCGGCTTGCCGCGCGCCTCCTCCTCCGCGGAATGGATCACCTCGAACGCTGACCGCAGGCCGAACGTGTCGAGCACCGCGCGGATGATCACGGAAGGTGAGGAGGAGGCCAGCGCGGTCCGCAGCCCGGAGTCGCGGGCGAAGCGCAAGGCCTCGGCCACGCCGGGTTTGAGAACCCCCTTGGCATGGACCAGCTCCACCACGCGCTCGACGATGGCCGCGGCCACGGCCTCCTGCGACGGTGCGGCCCAGGGGTGCTGCGCATAGCGGAATTGCACCACCTCGTCCACGCGCAGCCCCGTGGTCTCCAGGCATTGCTCCGGCGTCAGGCAGAGACCGGCGAGGCCGAAGCCGTGGATCTCGGCTTCGTGCCAGAGCGGCTCGGAGTCGATCAGCAGGCCGTCCATGTCGAAGACGAGGGCGCAGAGCATGCGGCGGGAGAGTGTATCCGATAGACTCCACCCCGTGGCCCTGACCTCGACCATCTACAACTTCGACATCTCTCTCGCCGACGTGGACCGTGGCGTCTACGAGACGCTCGCCGTGCGCGCGGCTCTGCATCCGTCGGAGTCTCTGGAGTACCTGGCCACGCGCGTCCTCGCATACTGCCTGGAATACGAGGAGGGGATCACCTTTTCCAAGGGGGGCATCTCCGACGGAGACCAGCCTCCCCTGTGGGTCCCGTCTCCCGATGGCGGGATCAAGACCTGGATCGAGGTCGGGTTCCCGGACCCCGACCGGCTCCACAAGGCCAGCAAGAGCGCCGCGCGCGTCGTGGTCTACACCCATCGCGACCCGGCGCAGATCCTGCGCCAGGCGTCTGGCCAGCGTATTCACCGGGCCAAGGAGATCGAGATTCACGCCTTCGACCGTGGCTTCATCGCCGACCTCGCGCCGCTCCTCGAACGGCGGACGCGTTGCGATCTGTCCGTCACCGGACGGCACCTGTATCTGACGCTCGGCTCGAAGGCGCTGAATGGCGCCCTGACCGAGCATCGGCTGGAATGAATCGCTTTTTTCTGCGGAGACCCGAGCCATGAGCGATGACCTCAAATATCCAGTTGGCCGCCTTCAAGTGAAACCCGAGGAGCTCACCGAGGCCGAACGGGCAGAAGCCATTGCCCGGATCGAGGCCTGCCCCGCGGAGATGCGCCGGGCCCTCGCCGGCCTCACCCCGGAGCAGCTCGACACCCCCTACCGGCCCGGCGGCTGGACGGTCCGCCAGGTGGCCCACCACGTGCCGGACAGCCACATGAATGCCTACATCCGCTTCAAATGGGCGCTGACCGAGGAGGAGCCCGCGATCAAGGCCTATTACGAAGACCGCTGGGCCGAGCTACCCGACAGCCAGGCCACGCCGGTCGAGGTCTCCCTCTCCCTGCTCGAGAGCCTGCACCGGCGGTGGGTCGACCTGCTCCGGGCCATGCGCCCCGAGGACTTCCAGCGGGCGCTGATCCACCCCGAGAACGGACGCCGGACGCTCGACCAGATGCTCACCACGTATGCCTGGCACAGCGTTCATCACGTGGCGCACGTAACGTCGCTGCGCGAGCGGATGGGTTGGAAGTAGGGAACTTCCGTATCCAGATCGACGAGGAGAGGAGTCAGGATCGACTCCTCCCGGCTGCCGTCGATAGCGAGTTCTGGACACTTCGCGCCGGAATCGGTGTATGCTCCATCCAGGACGGACGGGTGGAGCCCAATGAAGAATCACGACGATCATCCGCCGCACGAAGAGCTGCGGCAATTCATTGAGAAATATGGTCCCGACATCCTGGAGGTCGTCCGCGAGCAGAATCTCACGGGCGTGGATGATGCGACGAGGTTCCAGAGCGCGGTGAGAGAGCTGTCCTGCCGCTGGGGCTTGCTCCCCCCGCCGGGCGCCACGCTCTCGGATCTGTTCGGGGAAGCGTTCGAGGACGAGGACGAGCCCGCGTAGGCCCTTCACCCTTGGGCCGATCAGGGTTCCAGCGGCTCGCCCGCGATCACTTTGCTCAAGACTTCTCGGGTCCCTTCGTTCGGCTCGTGCGCCAGCGCCGAGCGGAGAAGGAACTCGGCTTCGGGCGGCCAGGCGGACCGGCCCCAGGCGGCCAGGACGCTCGCCGCCAGAGTGCGGTTGCTGACCACCGGGCTCTGCAGAGCGGCGCGCAGGAGAGGCCATCCGTGGCCGGGAAAGCGCTGCAAATCCTGCAGCACGAAGTCGAGCGCACTGTGGTCCCGGAAGTCCGGGCCGAAGCCGAGCTCTTCCGCCGGACCCGTGGCGATCCGGTCCAAGGGGAGGCGCTCCTCCGCGAGCGCCACCACCCGGTCGATCCGCGACGGATCGTCGGTCTGCATCGCGAAGTACCACACGTCTTCTCCGCGGTGCAGCCGCTCGAAGTAGAGGTCCCAGACGTCCAACCCGAGCACTCCGGCGGCCGCAGCCGCGCGGTGGAAAGTACGTGGAGTCTTGCTGGACAGACCGCTCTGGACGATCTCCGCCCACTCCGGACAGGCCAACACGGCCTCGGCATTCTCCACGATCGCATCGCGCCGGTCCGGCCATCCGAGGTCCGGATCCTGGGCCTCCCCTTCCTCCTCGTCCACGAACCTCCGGATGGAGTGCGCCGCCAGGAAGTGCTCGAGGCCGAGCGACATCCGCCGGCGCAGGTGGGCCAGATAGAGATCGGCGGCTTCCGCACCCTCGGCGTATTCACCGATCCCTTCGGCCGGACCTTCCCGGCCGCGGATGAGCGTCGACAGGATCTCGGCCGCGCCGACCAGGAGATCATCGTCCGGATCGGGACACTGCAAGGCGCCGGCAAGATTGCCGGCGGTCGCGCAGGTCAGGGCCGTGTACTCGTACAGGATGCAGTTGCGGTATCCCTCACGGAGAAGCCAGGCCGCGATCTCCGGGTCCTTGGCCTCCCCCAGCCGCTCGACGATCTGGATCCGCCCCCAGCCGCGGACATTCTGGGCGAGATCCCACAGGGTCCGCGCCGGCTGGTCTCCCGAATTGCCCAGCGCCACGGCCGTATACAAAGTGAGCTCTTCGTGGCGGCCCAGGGTCAGGAGGAGCTCGCGGTCCCGGCCGTCGCGGAATGTGCCGAGGAGCGCGATCGCGATCTTCACCGCCTCGCGGTCCGGCGCTCCGGTGGCGATCCAGCGGGCCACCTCGCGCAGGCGGTCCTGCGGCAGACGATCATCGGCCATGACGGCCGAGAGCAGGTGATCGACGTACTCGATGGCCGTGCCGTCCGCGAGGAGATCATAGAGGGCCGTGGCACGCTCGCTCGATGCCTTGCGAGTGAGGGCACGCAGGGCTTCCACGACCTCCTCCGCCGTCTCCTCGGGCTCATGGCCTTCGGTGTGATGGCCGAACACCCCGTCGAGCGCTCCCGGAGCCCAGTGGAGCTGCTGCCCTTCCTCCACCAGCTCCTGATCGGGAAGCTCCTCGCCTCCCGGGGCAAGCCCCGGCTCCCCCGGACGGATGTGGGCGAGCACGTGCTGGTAGAGCGATGGACGGTCTCCCCACGGCGGCGAGAGGCCTTCGAGGGTCCAGGACCAGGGACTCGTGAGCTCGGCAGATGCGGACATCGGTCAATCTGATCTTCAAGCGGCCGGCAGGTTCGAATCACCCCGCCTGGCCTGGCCTGGCCAGATCCTATAACGATGCCTTCATGGAACGAACGTCTCGATGAACTGCCGGGCCTCTTCGAGAGAATCCGTCATCAGGATGAACCGCTCGAGAGGCGCCGGCAGCCCGCTCTGTCCCAGAGCATCCGCGCAGAGCACCCTTTCAAGTGAGGACAGATGACTGTCCTCTTTCGAAACGGAGGAAGCGATGCGGAGAATGCTCCTGTTGGCCCTGGCCCTGACGGCGGCGGCTGTTGCAGCCCTGGCTCCGGTCCCGAAGGCCGAGGCCACCACCTACTGCTCCTGGCAATGCGGCGAGTGCGGCCTCGTCTGCCCCTGTGACGTGTGCCGGGGCCCGGTTCCCTTCTGCGTGTGTCAGTGATGGAGAGGGGGCCCTTGCGAGGTCCGGCCGTCCTCGCGTAGAGTCCCCCCCATCATGCCTGGGGACGACGGACTGGCGCTGATTCGCGCGCTGTTGCGCACGGCTTTGGCCGCGCTGCCGATGTCTCCCCACACGATCGAGGATGAGCTGGGGATCGGCCATGGAACGTTGCTGCGGCTCCTCGATGGACGCATGGAGCTGAAGCTGCGCCACCTGCTGGAGCTTTGTAAGCTTCTCAAGATCCATCCCCGCGATGTCATCGAGCGAGGGCTCCCCAACTGGAAGGCGACCCACCGGCTCAACGACTGGCTCCCTCCCGATCAACGGAGGGCTGCCCAACCTCTTGCCCTATCCGATGAGGTTCTGCAAGCGATCCGCGCTGCAGTTCGCGAGGAAATCTCCCACGCCGGCCGTACACCCCGCGTGGAGCGGCAAAAATCGAGATGAGACCGCTAACGTCCCGAGATAGCGGCTAAAAACCCGGCGTAGCCGCTACACGCTGGGGATAGCCGCTACACGCCCGAGATAACGACTAACCGCGGGCGGATAAGCCTTAAAAGTCGCGCGTTGGCCTTAAAAATCCGGCATAAGCCTGGAAGGTGCGGTATAGGCCTGAAATGTCCGGGGTAGGCCTTAAAAATCCGGCGTAGTCCTTAGAATCGAGCGCCGGCCACTAAAATCGGGGTGCTAGTCTTATCTGCCGCCGATAACGACAAGAGCCCTGGCCTGGCCAGATCCTATAACGATGCCTTCATGGAACGAACGTCTCGATGAACTGCCGGGCCTCTTCGAGAGAATCCGTCATGAGGATGAACCGCTCGAAGTCGGACGGAGCGAACAGCGAGCGCATCAGCGGCTCGACCGGATGGGTGACGGTCCAGTACCGGGTGTCCAGGAGGACCATGGGGCTGAAGATCTTGAACGTCCGGTAGTAGTTCTGGGTGGCGTCCTGGAAGATCTCCTGGATCGTGCCTGCCTTACCCGGGGCGAAGACGATGCCATGCGTGGCAATGGCGAGCAAGCCATCTTCGCGGATGCTGTTCTGGAAGTACTTCGCGATGTGGCTGGCGAACGGGCTCGTCGGCTCGTGGCCGTAGTGCCAGGTGGGCACGGCGAGGCTCGCGCCCGGGGACGTGAGGGTCCGCCAGATCTCGATGGCGGGCCGGTACCAGCCATGCGCCGCCGCGACTGCCGTGGGATCGGAGGTCGCGTCGCCGGCAATCATGTTCTTGAGGATCCCGGGGAGGCTGGGATGCACGGAGAGCCGCATGATGGCTGCCGGGAGAGCTTCGTCCGGAGCGTTGGCCAGCGCCGCGCCCAGATGCGTCGCCTCCATGGCACCCGGCCCTCCCCCGCTCGCCACCAGCAGGCCGCTGCGCGTGAACGCCCGCGAGAGCACCGCAACCTGCTCATAGAGAGGGTCGTTGCGCTGGAGCTGGTGTCCTCCCATGATCGCCACGCAGCGCTTGCCGGCGAGGAGCACGCGCAGAGCCTGGGTGATCGAATTGTCATGGAGGGACTGCATCATGCTGGCGAAATAGTTGTCGGTCGCCGCTCCCCCCTCGACGACATAGGAGCGATAAATCTGGAAGTCCCGGGTCTGTGCGAAGCTCTCCGGCTGCAGCGGATCGAAACCGCTCAGCAGCTCGTCCGGAGCGTAGAGGCTCGTGCGCAGCGGTTGAAAGGGGAGCTGAAATCCGGACATACGCGTTCGATCGATGGTCAGCGAAAGTCCCGCGCGTCGAGGATCTCTCCGGTCCGCGTCCCTTCCACGCTCGCGACATAGGCGCGGGCCACGGTGGTCGCGGGCAGGCCGCCCGAGCCGTCGCGGCCCATGGCCACGAGGGTTTCGCTCACCCAGGTGGGACTGACCACGTTGACGCGGACCCCGCGCGGCGCCTCCAGAGCGGCGACGCGCGCGAAGCCTTCGAGCCCCGCTGGTCACGGTGAACGAGCCGCCATCGCGGACGTGCTGGAACCCGGCGCGGACGAGGTTCACCTGCCCCATCAGCTTGTTCGAGAGACTGAACGAGAAATCCTCATCGGTCAGCGAATCCAGGAGACCGAACCGGGCGTCCCCCGCGGCCGAGACGAGGGCATCGAACGGACCGGCTTCCGAGAAAAACCTTTCGATCGACTCCTTGGACGAGATATCCACCTGATGATCACCGCTCCGGCGACCGACCCGGACGACCTCGTGGCGATCCGCTAGGGCCTCGACGACCGCCTTGCCGATGGTTCCGGATGCTCCAATCACGATCACGCGCATGCTCTCCCCTCCTCCAAAGATGGCAAGACGGGGCCACCCGTTGCGGCTCCAGCATGTCAGGCGACGGGCGAGTGGGCAAGGGGGATGCAAGGCAGAAGACCACGTCGCCTTGCTCAGGCCTTGTTTTGCCTTGCCTCTGAGTATAATTCCGGCTAGCCTCTTTCCGGAGGAGAGCTCATGGAAACTTCGGTAACCAAGAAGGGACAGACCAACATCCCGGCGGCCATCCGTAAACGCCACCGCATCCACGAGGGGGACCGTCTGGTCTGGTTGGACGACGGAGAGGTCATTCGAATCGTTCCCATGCCCAAGGACCCGATGAAGGCTCTCCGGGGAGCTGGACGAGGCGAAGGGCTCCTGGAGCATCTCTTGAACGAACGCCGCAAGGATCGGGAACGTGGAGGGTAAGAGGTTCCTCCTGGACACCTCGGCCCTCTTGGCGTTCATCGAGGAGGAGGATGGCGCTGACCGCGTCGAAAGCATCCTGCGCACAGAGAAGACTTTTCTACCGTGCCTGGCACTCCTCGAAGTGCACTACATCACTCGGCAGGAACGCGGCCAGGGAGAGGCGGACCGCCGGTATGCTCTGCTCAAGGAGCTTCCCTGCGAGATTCTCTGGCGCTTCGATGAGCCGGTGCTTTTGACAGCTTCGCGTTTCAAGGCCGGCCACCGTCTTTCGTTCGCCGACTCCATGATCGCAGCCTTCGCACAGCGGCAGGACGCCGTTCTCGTGCACAAAGACCCCGAATATGAAGTCTTGGCGGAGGAGTTGGAGCTGGAGTCTCTTCCCTACAAATCCAGTCGGTAGCCTACAGACGATCTCCCGGCCGATTACCCCGCCACCACCCGCCAACTGTGGGTCTTGGCCACGAGCCAGACGGGCATACCCGGAAGGAGGCCGAGCTCGTCCACGGCCGCGGGGGTGAGGTGGACGAGCCAGGGACCGACGCTGGCGTAGACGGAGGTCCCCACGCGAATCAGCTCGTCGACGGACCCGGCTACGGCGTTGCGGGCCGAGAGGCCCACCGGCCGTGCGGTGGCGAGGAGCAGGTCCTCGGCGTCGATAGAGAGGAGGACCTCCCCGCCTTCGGTCAAGTCCGGCGTGTGCGGAATCGTCACGGCCTCTCCCCCATCGAGGCGGACCTCGGTCGTGCCGCCGTCCGCGTGATGGCGGACCACCCGCGCGGAGATCACGTTCTCCTGATGCTGACCGCTTTCCCGGGCCAGCGCGGATGGAGCCCGCAGCACCTGCCTCGCAGGTCCGGAGCCCCGCACGCCTCCGGCTTCGAGGAGCAGAACGTCGGAGGCCAGGGCCAAAGCCTCCTCGGGCTGATGCGTCACGACCAGCAGGGGAACGTTCACCTCGTCCCGTACCCGGCGGATGCGGGCCAGGGCCTTGCGTGCCCGCAGCGGATCGAGACCTGCCGTGGGCTCGTCGAGGAGCAGCAGCCGGGGCCGGGCGAGCAGGGCGCGGCCGAGAGCCACCCGCCGACGCTCGCCTCCAGACAGATGCCGCGGGTACCGCTCGAGCAGCTCCTGGAGGTCGAGGGCCAACACCAGCGTCGCGAAGTCCACATCGCCGGCCGCCGAGGGGCGCCGCTGGCCGAACGTCAGGTTGCTCCGCACCGAGAGATGGGGAAAGAGGGCGCCGTCCTGAGGGACGTAGCCGAGCCGGCGCCGCTCCGGCGGCAGGAAGACGCCCGCGGCGCTGTCTTGCAGGATCTCGCCCCCGACCACCACCCGGCCTTCGGCCCGCCGCAGCCCGGCGATCGCTTCGAGAAGCGTGGTCTTGCCGGCCCCGGACGGCCCGAGCACGGCCGCGGTCTCGCCGAGCCGGGCCTGGACCTCCAGGCCGAAGCTCCCCTGGTGAAGTTTGAGGTCGATCTCGAAAAAGGAAGCCACGCGCTACTCCGCGAGGGTCTTCTCGCGCCGCCGCACCAGGAGCTCGGAGACGATCACGGACCCGGCGGCGAGCAGAACCGCGAGGAGCGCCAGCTCCAGCGCCTCCCGGTCGCGCCCCACCTGCACCTGCTGAAACAGGGCGAGGGCCAGCGTCTGGGTCTGCCCCGGGATGTTTCCGGCAACCAGGATCGTGGCTCCGAACTCGCCCAGGGCGCGCGCGAAGGCCAGGACCGCGCCGGCGGTGATGCCCCGCCACGCGAGCGGCAGCTCGACGGCGAAGAAGGCGCCGAGGGGACCGCGGCCGAGAGTCCGCGCCACCGCCGGGAGCCGGGGATCGACCTCTTCGAACGCCGAGCGGGCACTGCGCACCAGGAGCGGGAAGGCCACCACGGCCGAGGCGAGCACCACGCCGCGCCAGGTAAAGGCGATGTCGATCCCGAACGTCTCATAGAGCCAGCCGCCGACGGGGCCGGAGCGGCCCACGAGCAGGAGGAGCCCCAGGCCCACCGCGGTCGGCGGCAGGACCAGGGGAAGAGAGACGAGGGTCTCCACCAGCATCCTCCCCCGCCACCCCCGGCGGGAGAGGCACCAGGCCACCGCCACCCCCGGCACCAGGATCAGGACGGTGGCAGCGGCGGCGACGGCGAGCGTGAACAGGACGATCTGCGAAAGATCGATGGCGTCAGCCCTCCGGCTTCTCCTCAATCGGGGTGAAGCCGTAACGGACGAAGATCGCGCGCGCCTTGGGTCCCCGCAGGAAGGCGAGGAAGCGCGCCGCCGCCGAATTCTGTTCCTTCTGAGCCACTGGAGCCGCGAAGTACCGCACCTCCGGGGCCGCCTCGGGAGGGACCCGGTAGACGATCCTCACCTTGGACGAGGAGGTCGCGTCGGTCGCGTAGACGATGCCCGCGGGCAGGTTGCCCGAAGCCACGGCCGCCAGCGCGGCGCGCACGTCGAGCGTCGGGACGACCCGCGCGGAGAGCTGCTCCCAGAGCTTCTCCCGCTCGAGCCATTCCTTGGCGTAGACCCCGGCGGGAACGCCCGCGGGATCGGCCAGGGCGAGGCGATCGAGCTGAAGCAGATCGCGGGCGGCGGTGAGCTTCTGGACCTTGCTGCCGCCGGGGACGATCACCACCAGCGCGTTGCCGAGGAGCGGGAACGCGGAGCCCGGCCGTACGCGCCCCGCTTTCTCCAGGCGCTCGACCTGCTCGCGATTGGCGGAGACGAACACCTGGGCCGGCGCTCCGGACTCGATCTGCCGCGCCAGGTCATTGGAGCCGGCGAAGTTGAACGAAACCTTCGCGCCCCCGAAGGTCTCCCAGGCCTGGGAGACCTCGCGCAGGGCATCGGAGAGGGAGGCGGCGGCGTAGACGTTGAGGTTCTCCGCGGCGGCGGGAATGGTGGCGAGAAGCAGAATCGCGAGAAGAAGGCCTGGGAGCGCCTTGGACATAGGCGAGATCTTATGTCAGGCGGGCTCGGCTGATCAGCGAGCTCCCCGCCCGCGCGGCCTTCCCGCCCAGCGCCCGCTCCATCGCGTTGCGCAGGCGTGCAGCCAGCACCTCCAGGTTGCGGGCATCGCGGATCAGCGTCACGTGGTTGCCGGGGACGGGGAGGATCTCCAGCTTGCACAGGGCGGCCCAGCCGTGGCCGGGCTCGTCGGGGATCTCCGGCGGCAGATCGGGCTGCTCCTCCGCGGCGAAGAAGGTGACCTGGCCCGGATAGGGCTGGGGACGGTCGGTGCGCGCGATCTCCAGGTGGGTTTTGAAAAGCTGGAGCTGGCGGCGGGCGTCCTCGGCCGGATAATCCGGCGGCAGGATTCCCGCCTGCTGCGCCCGCGCCACCACGGCGGCGACCGGATCCGCCACCTGGCGGAGCTCGGCCGGATCGAGGGGGAGCTCTCCGGCGAGCTGCTCGGCCAGCAGGTCGGCGTCCGTGGCCTGCCGGTCGATCGGCTCGACCAGACCGGTGTCGATCATCCCGACGAAGGCGACCTTCTCCCCCGCCGCGGCGAGCTGGCGCGCCATCTCGAACGCGAGCCGGCCGCCGAAGGACCAGCCGGCCAGCAGATACGGCCCCGTGGGGCGGACCGCGCGCACGTGGCGCAGATACGCTTCCGCCATGCCGGTCAGAGTGCGCGGCGCGTCCGGCGGCTGGACGTCCTGGAGCCCCCAGACCGGCCAGGAGGCACCGAGGGCGCGGGCCAGATCGACGTAGGCCAGCGCCCGGCCACCCGCAGCGTGCAGCAGGAAGAGCGGCGGGCGGGCCTCGCTCCCCTCTTGCAGACGGAGCAGCGCCGGCTCGTCGCCGGCTCCGCCTCCCACGCGCAGCAGGTGCGCCAGATCCTCGACCGTGGGGCGTTGGAAGAGGGCGGCCAGGGGGAGGGTCCGGCCGAAGTCGCTCTCGATGCGTGCCAGCAGACTGGCGCCGAGGAGCGAATAGCCGCCGAGTGCGAAGAAGTCGTCGGTCACGCCGACCGGCGCGGTGCCCAGCACCTCCTCCCAGATCCGCACCAGGCGCAGCTCCAGGTTGTCCCGCGGCGGCACCTTGCGGCGCATCCGCTCCAGGGTGGGCAGGACGTCCTCGGGGTCGGGCAGGGCACGGCGATCGATTTTGCCGTTCGGGTTGAGCGGCAGCTTCTCCATCGGCACGAAGACGGACGGCACCATGTAGGCCGGCAGGCGATCGCGGAGCTGGTCGCGCAGGTCGGTGTCCACCGCGGGTGCCGCGGGGTCCAGGACCACGTAGGCCACCAGCCGGCGCTCGCCCTGGCCGGCGCCGTCCCGCGCCTCCCGCCCAACCACCACCGCCTCGCGCACCCCCGCGATCTCGCCGAGCGCGGCCTCGATCGCGCCGGGCTCCACGCGGAAGCCGCGGATCTTGATCTGCTGATCCGCCCGGCCGGCCGCGGCCACCTCTCCGTTCGGCAGGTAGCGGCCCAGGTCGCCGGTCAGATAGATGCGGTCCCCGGGCTCGTGGGTGAACGGATTCGGCACGAAGCGACGCGCGGTCTGCTCCGCATCGTTCAGATACCCCTCGGCGAGATGCGGGCTGCGGATGGCGATCTCGCCGACCTCGCCGATCCCGGCGATCCCGCCGCTCCGGCCCAACACGAGGAGTTGCACGTCCCGCTTGCCGCGGCCCAGCGGGAGCACCTGCCGCTCGCGCTCATCACCCGTGTCCTCGATCCGGTGGTAGCTCAGGGCGCGGTGCGACTCGGTGGCGCCATAGACGTTGACGTACAGCGCTTGCGGCGCGAGCCGGCGGAGGCGCGCCACGTCGCGCCGGGTCAGGATGTCCCCGGCCAGCACCGCCACCCGCAGGTCGGGCAGGTCGGTCTCCAGGCCGCCGGGCGGCAGCTCGGTCAGCAGCCAGGCCATGGCCGGCGTGAGGTTCGTCACCGTGACGCGCTCGCGGCGCATCCAGGCCGCCAGATAGCCCGGCTCGCCGATCCGGTCGGGATCGGGGATGCAGAGGGTCGCGCCGGTGCCGAGCGCATAGAAGATGTCGCGCTGCAGCGGATCGTGGGCGAGCCCGGACAGCAGGGTGTGGCGGTCCTCGTCGCCATACCCGAGCACGTCCTGGTGCCAGGGGATGAAGTGCGACATCGAGCCGTGGGTCTGGACGATCCCCTTGGGCACGCCCGTCGAGCCCGAGGTGAACGACACGGCGGCCGTGTCCTCGTGATGGAGCCGCGGCCAGGCGGCGGGCAGTGGGATGGCGCCGAAACGGGCGACGGCGACTTTCGCCGTCGCGGCGGGGAGCTGGTGGAGCGCCAGGAACGGTTCCATCTCCAGGTAGGCGTCGATCTTCCGGGGCAGAGCTCCCGCCGTGTCCAGACGCAGGAAGCCATGCGGCCGGGCGAGCTTCAGGATATCCAGCAGGCGGGCCTCCGGATAGGCCGGATCGAGGATCACGAACGCCGCTCCCGCGCGCAGCACGCCGAGGATGGCCCAGACCAGGGGCGCGCCGCGGTGCGCCCAGATCGCCACCCGGTCTCCCGGGCGGATGCCGTCGGCGCGCAGCCGCGCGGCGAGGCGGGAGACCGCCAGGTCGAGCTCGCCATAGGTCCACGGCCCCCGGGAGTCCACCAGGGCCACGCGGTCCAGACGCCGGCGCGCCTCGTCGGCGAACAGGTCGTGCACCGCGCCCGGCCAGACCCGCCCCAGGGACTCGCGCGGATCCGGGAGCAGCGTCCGTACCTCCGGGGTTACCAGCGAATAGAGATCGATCACTTCGCCGGGCCGCTCGGCGATCTGCTCCAGGAGGAGACGGTACTGGCGCAGCAGCTCCTCCATGCGCGGGCGGTCGAACAGGTCGGCGTTCCAGACGAGTTGGAGGCGGAAGCCGTCCTCGCGCTCGGCCAGGTAGAGCGTCAGATCGAATTTGGCCAGCGCTTCCGGCAGCGCAAACCCTTCCAGGGCGAGCCCCGGCAGCTTCAGTTGAGCGTCGGGCCCCCCTCCAGCAAAATTCAGCAGGTTGAACAGGACCTGGAAGAACGACGAGCGCGACAGGTCGCGCTCGGGGCGCAGATCTTCGAGGAGCTTCTCGAAGGGAACGTCCTGATGGGCATACGCGCCGAGCGCCGTCGCCCGCACCCGTTCGAGGAGCTCCTCGAACGTGGGCCTCCCCGCCAGGTCGGTGCGCAGGACCAGGGTGTTCAGGAAGCAGCCGATCAGCTCCTCGACCTCCGGCTGCGGCCGGCCGGCGATCGGCGAGCCCACGGCGACGTCGTCCTGTCCGCTCAGCCTTTGGAGCAGGAGCTGGAAGCCCGCGAGGAGGACCATGAACAGCGAGGAGCCTTGGCGGCGGCCCAGGGAACGGAGGGCGTCGGCCAGGTGCGCGGGCAGGAGCCCGGGGAGCGAGGCGCCGCGGAACGTCTGGAGCGGCGGCCGCGGCCGGTCGGCCGGCAGGTCGAGCGACGGCGGCAGGCCGGCCAGGCGCTCGCGCCAGTACCCGATCTGCTCCTCCAGGACCTCCCCGCGCAGCCAGCCGCGTTGCCAGCGGGCGAAATCGGAGTACTGGACGGGCGGCTCGGGCAGGGCCGCGCCGGCCGCGAGGGCCGAGAGCTCACGCGCCCAGATGCCCAGCGACCAGCCGTCGCAGGCGATGTGATGGGAAGCGAAGAGGGCTGCCGTGTCGTCCTCCCCCATCCGGACGACGAGCGCCCGCAGCACCGGGCCGCGCTCCAGGTCGAACGGCCGGACGGCTTCGGCTTCGACAAGGCGGCGCGCCTCGGCCTCGCGAAGGGCGTCGGGCAACGCCGCGAGGTCGGCCACGGCGAGCAGCCGGTCCGGCGGTGCGTCGAGCACCGCTTCCGGGCGGCCGTCGCGCAGCCGGAACCGGGTGCGCAGCGTCTCGTGACGCCGGGCGATCTCCTTGAGCGCTCCCGCCACGCGCGAAAGAGCCGCGGCATCCATCCGGCCGCGCGCCCGGAACGCGAGCGGCATGTTGTACGCCGCGCTCTCCGGGTCGAGCTGATGGAGGAACCAGATGCGTTCCTGCGACCAGGAGAGCGGCACCGGCTCCCGGAGATCGAGGGAGGCGTGGCGGACGATTGGCTCCAGGCGCCCAGCCGGGTTGACCGGATCGGCCGGGTCGGCAGGATCGGAGATGCCGGCCGGGATCTCCCGCCCGAGGAGCCGGGCCGCGGCCCGCGGATGGTGCCGCTCGACGTGCTCGGCGAGCCGGGCCACGCTCGGAGCGCCGAACAGGGTCGCCACCGAGAGGCTCTCGCCGAGGCGGCGCTGCAAGCGGTGGATCAGGATCGCGCCCTTGATGGAGTCGCCGCCCAGGGCGAAGAAATCATCGTCGATGCCGAACGAGGGCTCGACCAGCGGCACCAGGCCCAGCGCCTCGCGCCAGAGGCCGGCGATCAGCTCTTCGAGAGGATTGCGCGGATCCCGGCGCTCCTCTCCGCGCCGCTCGGGCGCTCCCGTGAACGGGTCGGGCAGGGCGCGGCGGTCGAGCTTGCCGTTCGGCGTGAGGGGCAGGGCCTCCATCCGCACGAAGGCCGACGGGATCATCGACTCAGGGAGCCGCTGCCGCAGGAAAGTCCGTAAGTCCGCCGGATCGAGCTCGCGCCGCGTCACGAGGTAGGCGGCGAGGGCGGGCGTCCCGTCCATCTGAGGACGGGCAAGGACGACGCTCTGGCGCATCGCCGGGTGCTCGGCCAGCGCCGCCGCGATCTCGCCGGTCTCGATGCGCACGCCGCGGATCTTCACCTGGTGGTCGCGCCGGCCCGCGTACTCCAGGGTGCCGTCCGGCCGGAAGCGGGCCAGGTCCCCGGTGCGGTAGAGACGCTCCCCGGGCGCGCCGCCGCACGGATCCGGCACGAACACCTCGGCCGTGCGCGCCGGCTCCTCCAGATAGCCGCGCCCCACCCCGGCGCCCGCCACGCAGAGCTCGCCGATCACGCCGACCGGCGCCGGCCGCAGGCGTCCGTCGAGCACGTGGAGGCGCGTGTTGGCGATCGGCCGCCCGATGGGAGAGACGGGACCCTCCGGAGCCTCGCGGAGAGGGGCGTGGCTCACGCGGTCCGTGCACTCGGTCGGTCCATAGGCATTCAACAGCCCGGCCTCGGGATAGGCGCTCCGCCAGGCGCGCGCCAGCTCGGGCGGCAGGGCCTCGCCCGTGGAGATCAGCCAGCGCAGCGCTCCCAGAGCCGGCCGGTGCTCCAGCTCGTTCACGCTCTGGAGCAGGCCGGCCAGGAGAGACGGCACGACCTCCAGGACGGTGATCTTCTCGCGGTCCGCGGCCGGCAGCAGGCGGAACGGATCGCGGCTCACCTCGTCCGGAACGATGTGGACCCGGCCTCCGACGAGCAGCGCGGCCAGGTGCTGCCAGATCGAGATGTCGAACACCTGCGCGGCGGTCTGCGCCACCGTGTCGTCCGGCCCGAGCCCCAGGTCGAGGATCTTGGCCCGCAGATGATTGAGCATGCCGCGGTGCGTGAGCATGGCCCCCTTGGGCAGCCCGGTCGAGCCGGAGGTGAAGAGCACGTAGGCCAGGTGCTCCGGCCGGACCCGCGCCGGCGCGGCCTCCTTCTCTCCTCTCCCTTCCGCCAGCAGGTCGTCGAGGCCGATGGTCTCCAGCGCGTGCGGTCCGGGAGCCGTCTCCACGTGCCCTTCGGTGATCACCCAACGGGCGTGGCTCTGCGCCAGGATGTGGGCGAGACGCACCGGCGGATGCTGCGGATCGACCGGCAGGTAGACGCCGCCGGCCTCCAGGATGGCCAGGAGCACGGTGAGGAAGTCGGCGCCGCGGCCCGCCGTCACGGCCACGACTCCTTCCGGCCGCACGCCGCGCGCGGCGAGCCGCCGGGCCGCGCGGCGCACCCGCCGGGAGAGCTCGCCGTAGGTCAGCCGCGTGCCGTCATGGACGACGGCAAGCGCCTCCGGCGTGAGCACCGCCTGATGGGCGAACAGCTCGGGAACCGTGGCCAAGGCGAGCTCGTCGGCCGTGGCGTTCCACTCGGCCACCATCTGATGCCGTTCGGCCGCGGTGAGGAGCGGCAGGTCGGCCACCGGGCAATCCGGAGCGTCGACGATCCCCCGCACCAGGACCTCGAATTGCCGCGCGGCGCGCAGGACGGTCGAGCCGTCGAACAGCTGGCTGCTGTACCGCCACTCGGCGAATAACCCCTGGGGAGCGCGAGAGAAGCTCGCGACCAGATCGAACTTGCTCGTCCGGCTCTCCACCTCGGGGAACCGCAGCGCCAGGCCCGGAAGCTCGACGCCAGGCCCCTCCGATCGATCCGGCAGGTCGAGGAGCTGGAAGAGCACCTGGAAGACCGGCGTATGAGAGAGGGCGCGCTCCGGCCGCAGCTCGGCCACCAGCTTTTCGAACGGCACGTCGGCGTGCGCGAAGGCCGCGAGCGACGCCTCCCGCACGCGCTCGATGAGGCGCGCGAAGCCGGCTTCGGGCTCAACCTGCACGCGGACCGGGAGCGAGTTGACGAAGAAACCGATCAGCCCCTCGATCTCCGCCCGGTCGCGGTTGGCGCTGGGCACGCCGACCACGAGGTCGGGCTCGCTGGTGAGCCGCAGGAGGAGCGCGTCGAACGCGGCGAGCAGGACCATGAAGAGCGTGGCGCCGCCGCGCCGGCCCAAGGCCTCCAGACCGGCGAGCAGGTCGGGATCGTAGGTGTGCTCCCGGCGGTCACCCCGGAAGCTCTGGACGGGCGGCCGCGGGCGGTCCAGCGGCAGAGCGAGCACCGCCGGAGCGCCGGCCAGGCGCTCGCGCCAGAAGCGGAAGCGCTCCTCCAGGACCTCCCCCTGGAGCCACTCGCGCTGCCAGAGGGCGAAATCGGCGTACTGCACCGGCAGCTCCGGCAGGTGCGCCCGCTCCGGCGAGCCGCCCGCCGCGTAGAGAGCGGTCAGCTCCCGGATCAACACGCCCATGGACCAGCCGTCGGACACGACGTGATGCATGGAGAGGAGCGCCAGATGGTCCGCCGCGTCCAGCCGCAAGAGGAGAGCGCGGAAGAGCGGACCGGTCTCCAGAGAGAACGGCCGGAGCGCTTCCATCTCCGCCACCGCGCGGGCCGCTTCCTCGCGCCGCGACGCGGGCAGGCCGCTGAAGTCCACGGCCGGCAGAAGGCCGGTGCGCGGTGGATCGATCACCTGCACGGGGCCGCCGCCCCCACCAACTCGATCGCGAGACGCCGGGAAGCGCGTGCGCAGGCTCTCGTGGCGGGCCGCGAGAGCCTCGACGCTCCGCCCGAGCGCGGAGCTGTCGAGCGTACCGGTGAGACGGGCCACGGTGGCCATGGTGTAGGTGGCGGTGCCGGGCTGGAGCTGCTCCACGAACCAGAGGCGCTCCTGGGCGAAGGAGAGCGGCAGCTCGCGCGGCGAGCCCGCGGGGCGCGGCGCGAGCGGCGGCGCCGGGTGGGCGTGCTCTGCGCGCAGCAGGCCGGCGATCCGGCCGGAGAGCTCCGCGAGGGTCGGCGCGTCGAACAGCCAGCGCAGCGGGACCTCGGCCCCGAAAACGGCACGCAGGCGGGAGACCGCCTGGATGGCGACCAGCGAATTGCCGCCGAGCCCGAAGAAGTCGTCGTGCCGGCCGACCCGCGCGAGGCCCAGGACCTCGCACCAGACCGCGGCGAGCGTCTCCTCCACCGGATCGCGCGGCGCGGCGCTCTCCTCCAGGGGCCGCTCCGTGCCCAGATTGCGCTGCCCCAGGGCCCGGCGGTCCACCTTGCCCACCGGAGTGAGGGGCAGCTCCGGGAGGACCACGAACACGGACGGAAGCATGTAGGGCGGCAGGCGCTCGGCGAGGACGGCGCGGAGTGCTGGAGCCTCGCTCCTCAGCGCCACGAACGCCACCAACCCCCGGCCGCCCGGCAAATCGTCGCGAACCACCACGGCCGCCGCGGCGACCTCCGGGAGCGCAGCGATCTGCGCCTCCACCTCGCCGGGCTCGATCCGGAAGCCGCGGATCTTCACCTGCTGGTCCATGCGGCCGAGGAAGCTCAGGGTGCCGTCGAGCCCCCAGGCCGCGCAGTCACCGGTGCGGTAGAGGCGCGCGCCCGGTGCTTCGGCGAACGGATCGGGGACGAAGCGCTCGGCCGTCAGGTCCGGCCGGTTCAGGTAGCCGCGGGCCACGCCGTCGCCGCCGGTGACCAGCTCCCCCGGCACCCCTGCCGGCACCGGCGCGAAGGCTCCATCCACCACGTACACCGACGTGCCGTGGATCGGCCGGCCGATGGGCAGAGGCACGCGCAGGTCCGCCGGCGACCGCACGTCCCAGGTCGTGGTGTGGGTCGTGTTCTCGGTGGGTCCGTACCCGTTGGAGACCACGCAGCCGGGCGCCGCCTCCAGCGAGCGCTGCACCGCCTCGGGGAACAGCACGTCGCCGCCGACCGAGACGAAGCCAACGCCGCGCAGCATCTCCGGCCGCGTCGCCGCCACCTGGTGGAACAGACCGGGCGGGATCACAAGGAAGGTGACCCGGTGCCGCGCGATCGCGCGCTCCAGCTCCTCCAGCGACGGCACGCCCGGCGGCAGCAGCGCGAGCCGGCCGCCGTTGAGCAGCGCCCCCCAGATCTCCTGGGTCGACGCATCGAACGACACGGGCGAGAACTGGAGGACCACCTCGTCCGGTCCGACCTGCCCCAGGGCCAGGCGGGCCACGCCACGGTGCTCGACGCCCACCGCCTTCGGGGTTCCCGTCGAGCCGGAGGTGAACATCACGTAGGCGAGGCGGCCGGGCACCTCGGAAGTCTCCGCGATGGGCGCCGGGCTCTGGCGGACGATCGCCTCGCGCTCCGTGGCGAGCGACAGGGTCCGTATCCCCGGGAAGCCCAGCTCGGCTGCGCGCCGCGACTCGGCCACGATCCAGGCGAGCCGAGCCTCCCGCGCCATCAGGGCCAGACGCTCGCGCGGATAGGTCAGGTCCAGGGGGACGTAGGCGCCGCCCGCCTTGAGGATCGCCACGAACAGGACGATGCGCTCCAGCGACGGCTCCAGCGCGACGCCGACCAGGGTCTCGCTCCCGACCCCCAGGCCGCGCAGCCAGCGCGCCATGCGGTTCGCCCAGGCATCGAGCTCCGCATACGTCATCTCCGCGCCCATGGCGTCGATCAAGGCGACGCGCTCGGGGGTGGCCGCGGCCTGGCGCGCGAACAGCTCGTGCAGGGGGACGTGGCTCTCGGGGTGCGGCGGCAGCCCGGCGCTCCACTCGGCGAGCACCTGGCGGACCTCCGCCGCCGCGAGGAGCGGCGCCTCGGCAACCCGCGCGTCAGGACGCCCCGCGAGATCCGCCAGCGCGCGGGCATAGGCGCCGGCCACGGCATCGGCCTGCCGCGCATCGACCTCGGCCGTCAGATAGCTCAGCCGCAGGTCGAGCCGGCCGCCGTCGGGGTCCACGTGGAAGTTGGGCCCCAGCGCCGTATCGGTCTCCTCGTACCCCTCCCAGTCGAGCACCTCGACGTCGGGCACGCCGCGCAGCCCCTGGTAGACGTGGAAGTGGACGAAGTTGAACAGCGTGTCGAACAGCGCCCCCTGCCCCGCCAGGGTCTGGAGGTCGGCCAGCGGGAAGCGGCGGTGCGGCAGGAGCTGCGTCTCCAAGGCGAAAAGGGACGCGGTCAGCTCCGCCCACGTCTCCGTGCCCAGCCGGACGCGCAGCGGCAGCGTGTTCAGGAAGAGCCCGAGCGCACGGTCGCCCCCCTCCACCTCCGGGCGGCCGTTGGCCACGAGGCCGGTCAGCAGATCGGAGCGGCCCGTCCAGCGCGCCAGCACGGCGACGTGGGCGGCGAGGAGCACGCTCTTGAGCGGAGCGCCGACGGAGCGGGCAACGGCGCGCAGCCCGGCCACGGTCCCTTCGGGGATGGGAACCACGAGATCGCGCGAATCCGGCTCTCCCGAGGACGCCGCCACCGGCCATCGCGGCAGCAGGCACGGCTCGGCGTCCTCCAGGAGATCCGCCCAGACCGCCCGCGCCTCCTCGGACGCGAGCGTGCGCCGCTCCAGGCGGACGTACTCGCGGAACACGCCCGGAGGCGGCGCCTCCCCTTCTCCACCCGGCAGATCGAGATAGGCGCGGAACAGGCCGGCCAGGAGCGAGGCCGCGCTCCAGCCGTCGAGCACCGAGTGATGGAACGAGAGGGTGAGCTGGAACGAGTCGTCGGCCCGGCGGTGGACATGGAAACGCGCGAGCGGCGCCCGGTCCCAGGCGAACCCGCGGTGGCGCTCGGCCGCCAGCCAGGCGCGCACCGCCCGCTCCCGCTCCGCCTCGGGCAGAGTGCGCAGGTCGTCCACCGCGAACGGCACCTCGATCTCGGAGTGCACGAGCTGGAGCGGTTCGCGGTAGCCCGAGAGGGCGAACGAGGTGCGGAGCACCGGATGCCGGGCCGCGGCCCGCTGGATCTCGGCGCGCAGGCGCGCCGCGTCGAACGGCGCGCGCACCCAGGCGCTGAACACGTCGTGATAGACCGCCGTCTCCGGCCGCAGCTCCGTGTGGAACAGCATGCCGCTTTGCAAATGGGCCAGCGGGTAGGCGTCGGCGAGCCCCGCGGGCAGCGCCGCCCGGTCCGCGTCGTCGAGCAGCGAGAACGGTCCGCCGTCCTCCTCCTCGGCCACCGCGGCGTCCAGCCGGGCCGCGAGATCGCGCAGCGTCGGATGCTGGAAGAGCTGCTGGAGAGAGATCTCCAGCCCGCGCTCGCGCGCCTTGGCGAGCACCCGCAGGCTGAGGATCGAATCGCCGCCCAGCGCGAAGAACCCGTCGAGCGCGCCGACGCACTCCAGACCCAGGGTCTCGGCCCAGACCTCGGCCAGAATCCGCTCGGCCGGCGTCTCCGGGGGCTCGTACTCCTCCACCGCAGCAGCCTCGCCCGTGGGGACGTCCAGAGCGGACAGCGCCCGCCGGTCCAGCTTGCCGTTGGAGGTCAGTGGCAGCGCGTCGATCCAGACGAACCGGCCCGGCACCATGGCCTCGGGGAGGCGCTCGGCGGCGAAGCGGCGCAGCTCGGCCGCCGAGGCCGCCTCGCCGGCGCGCGGCACGATCCACGCGACGAGCCGCTTCCCTTCCGCGCTCGATCCGCGGACGAGCACCGCCGCAGCCGCCACCGCGGGATGCGCGGCCAGCGCCGCCTCGATCTCCCCCAGCTCGATCCGGAAGCCGCGGATCTTCACCTGGTCGTCGCTCCGCCCCAGGTATTGCAGATCCCCGCCCGAATCTTTCCCATTTCCAGGCAGGCGCCGCGCCAGGTCCCCCGAGCGGTAGAGGCGGGCGCCGGATCGATCGGACGGATCGGGAACGAACCGTTCCGCGGTCAGCTCCGGCCGGCCGAGGTAGCCGCGTGCGAGCCCCGCGCCGCCGACGTGGATCTCGCCGGGCACCAGGTCCGGCACCGGCTGGCCGTGGGCGTCGAGCAGCCAGAGGCTCAGGTCGGGGATCGCTCCGCCGATCACGCTCCCCGCCGTGCTCTCCAGATCGCTCCGGCGGATCTCCCGGAAGGTCACGTGCACGGTGGTCTCGGTGATCCCGTACATATTGACTATTCGCGGGCGTTCGTCTCCATGGCGCTCGAACCAGGGCGCGAGCATCGGCAGCTCCAGCGCCTCGCCGCCGAAGATCACCTCGCGCAGGGCGAGAGCGGCGGCGGCCGGCTGCTCGCGCTCCCACTGGACTAGCTGGCGGAACGCCGACGGCGTCTGGTTGAGCACCGTGACCCGCTCCCGGGCGAGGAGCGCATGGAACGCCTCGGGAGACCGGCTCACCTCATACGGCACGATCACCAGCCGGCCGCCATGCGCGAGAGCGCCCCAGATCTCCCAGACCGAGAAGTCGAATGCGTAGGAGTGGAACAGGGTCCACACATCCTGCGGCCCGAAGCGGAACCAGGCGTCGGTCGCCGAGAACAGGCGCGCCACCTCGGCATGGCGCACCACCACGCCCTTGGGGCGGCCGGTGGAGCCGGAGGTGTAGATGACGTAGGCGGCGGTGTCGGAGGAGGCAGAGGACCTAAAGGACGCAAAGGGCTCAAAGGACTTCAAGGACGCAGAAGCACCCGTATTTTCGTCCTTTGGGTCCTTTATGTCCTTTAGGTCCTTGATCTTCTCCTGCCCTAGCACCACCCGCACCCCCGAGTCCTCCACTAGAAACGCCAGCCGCTCCGCCGGCAGGTCGGGGTCGAGCGGCACATACGCCCCGCCGGCCTTGAGGATTCCCAGCAGCCCGGCGATCAGCTCGGGCGACCGCCTCGCGCTGAGCCCCACCAGCACCTCGGGGCCGACGCCCAGCTCGCGGAGGCGCAGGGCGACGGCGTTCGCCCAAGCGTCGAGCTCGCCGTAGGTCGTTTCCTGGCCTTCCAGCGAAACTGCCACGGCCGCCGGGTTCCGCGCTGCGGCGGCCTCGAACACGCGGTGCAGGGGGACGCCTCTGGGGAACGCGGGCCGCGGCGCGCTCTCCGCCTCGATCTGCCGGCTCTCTTCGGCGGTGAGCAGAGGCAGCTCCGACAGGCGGCGCTCGGAATCGGCGGCGAGCCCGGCAGCGATCCCGGAAAGAAGGGTCTCGAAGTGGCCCGCGATGCGGCGCGCGGCGGGCGCGTCGAAGAGATCGGTGCTGTACTCCAGATAGCCCGGAAGGTCGCCGTCCTGGTCCGACACCGACAGCAGGAGGTCGTAGCGCGCCGTCCGGCCATGGGCGGTGAACGCGGACAGCTCCACCCCCGCCAGGGAGAGGGCGACCGAGGGTGTGTTCTGGAACGAGAAGACCACCTGCACCAGCGGTGGGCGGAGCGGGTCGCGCTCCAGCCGCAGCTCGTCGACCAGCTTTTCGAACGGCACGTCCTGATGGGCCTGCGCGTCGAGCGTCACCTCGCGCGTGCGCGCCAGGAGCTCGCGGAACGAGGGATCGCCCGCCAGCCGCGCCCGCAGGACCAGGGTGTTCACGAAGAAGCCGATCAACGGCTCGAGCTCGGCCCGGTTGCGCCCAGCGACCGGAGTGCCGACCAGGAGGTCCTCGGCGCCCGAGTAGCGATGCAGCAGCGCATCGAGGGCGGCGAGGAGGGTCATGAACAGCGTCGCCCCCTCGCGCCGGGAGAGAGCGCGCAGCCCGGCCGCCAGCTCCGCCGGCAGCACGAAGCTCTCCGTGGCGCCGTGGCCCGTGCGGACCGCCGGCCAGGGGTGCGTCACCGGCAGCTCGGCGACCGTCGGCGCGCCGTCGAGCGCCTGGCGCCAATAGCCGAGCGACGCCTCCAGCCGCTCGCCGCGCAACAGCTCCCGCTGCCAGACCGCGTAGTCCGCGTACTGCACGGGCAGCTCGGCCAGAGGCGACGGCCGGCCCTCGCGGCGCGCCGCGTAGAGCGCCGCAAAGTCCTGGATGTACACGGAGATCGACCAGCCGTCCGCGATGATGTGGTGCATCGTTACGAGCGACACGTGCTCCTCGGAAGCGCAGCGCACCAGGGCGGCGCGCACGAGGCGGTCGCGGACGAGGTCGAACGGCCGCACCATCTCCTCGGCGGCCAGGCGCTCCACCTCGGCGTCGCGCGGCCTCTCCGGCAGCCCGGAGAGATCGATCAACGGCGGCGACAGCGGCTCCGGCGGCGCGACGACCTGGACGGGCCGGCCTTCGATGGTGGCGAAGCGGGTGCGGAGGCTCTCGTGGCGGCGGACGATCTCGTCGAACGCCCAACGCAGGGCGGCGAGGTCGAGCCGGCCGGTCAGCCGGCAGGCGGAGGGGATGTTCCAGGCCGGATTGCACGGCTGCCACTGGTCGAGAAACCAGAGGCGCTGCTGGGCGAAAGAGAGCGGGATCTCGCCGCCGCGCGGCACCAGGGCGAGCGCCGGCTCCCCCTCGGAGTGCTGCGCCGAGCGCTGGCGCATGCGCAACATGAGGAGCGCCCGCTGCTCGGGCGTCAGGCCGGCCAGATTGTCGGCCAGGTCGTTGTCGGGGCTCGTCATGAGGACACGTTGGCTCTGCAAGCTCGTTGAGCGCGGGGGCAGCGCTGCGATCCCCGGGATCCTTTGATTATGGACGTTTCCGGCGGAAGCCGGAAGGGGAAACCCTCTCACAGACCGGGGGTCCGGATCAACGGCATGGTAGGCTCGTCAGGCTTTTCCCGAGGAGCCCCGCCCAAGGAGTCCAGATGACTGCGCAGGCCCATCTTCCTGTCGTCCACCTCGTCGACGCCAGCCCGTACATCTTCCGGGCGCATTTCTCGCTGCCCGGCTCGATCAAGACCCCGCAGGGCGCCCCCGCCGCGGCCACCTACGGCTTCGCCAGCTTCCTCCTGAAGCTCGTCGCGGACGAGAGCCCGACCCACCTCGCGGTGGCCTTCGACCGCAACCTGAACGGCAGCTTCCGCAACGCCGAGTACCCGCAGTACAAGGCGCAGCGCGACGATCCGCCGCCCGAGCTGGTGGCCCAGATCGACACCTGCCTCGAAGTGGCGACCGCCCTGGGTGCCGCCACCTTCATCGACGAGCAGTACGAGGCGGACGACCTGATCGCCACGCTCCTCGCGCGGCTCACACCGCACGGGCACGGCGGCGTGGTCGTCACCTCGGACAAGGACCTGGCGCAGCTCGTCAGCGACCGCGTCTCGCTGCTCGACTTCGCGCAGGAGACCCGCTACACGCCGGCCACCATCCAGGAGAAGTTCGGGGTCCGCCCCGACCAGATCACCGACCTCCTGGGCCTCGCGGGCGACCCGGTGGACAACATCCCCGGCGTGCCGGGAATCGGACGCAAGACCGCGGTCGAGCTACTCGCCGCCTATGACCACCTGGAAGACGTCTACGCCCATCTCGACGAGATCCCCTTCTCCAAGCTGCGCGCCGCGAAGAGCCTCTCCTTCAAGCTCCGCGAGCACCGCGATCTCGCCTTCCTCTCGAAGCGCCTCGCCACCGTCGCCACCGACGCTCCCATCCCCAGGAACGTAGGCTTGGAAGACCTGGCCTACCGGGGCGCGGACAGGGCCGTGGTCGAGCCGCTGTTCGATCGCATGGGGTTCAAGAAGATCAAGGAGAGGATCTGATCCTTTGGCCGAAGATACGATCACGCAGCTCCTCGGGCAGTGGACCGCGGGGGATCGCGAAGCCGCCGAGCGCGTCCTCCCCCGGGTCTATGAAGAATTGCGCCGCATCGCCGCGCGGCAGCTCCGCCAGGAGCGAGACGCCCACACCCTCCAGGCGACCGCCATCGTCCACGAGGCCTACATGCGCCTCGCCGCCGGTCCATCCGGTCTGGAGTGGCCGAGCCGCGCCCATTTCTTCGCCTTCTCGGCGCACCTGATCCGGCGCATCCTCGTCGACCACGCCCGGCGCCGGAAACGGCTCAAGCGCGGCGGGCTTGCCGAGAGGATCACGCTCGTCGAGGTGACCGGCCTGGGCTCGCCCCTGGAGATCCAGGAGATCAACCCCGATCTGATGGATCTGGACGACGCGCTCTCCCGCCTCGAGAAGGTCGATCCGCGCAAGGCGACCATCGTGGAGCTCAAGTTCTTCGCCGGCCTGACCCTCGACGAGGTCGCCGGGCAGCTCGGCATCTCCGCCGAGACCGTGAGCCGCGAATGGCGCCGCGCCCGGGCCTGGCTGTACACCGCGTTGCGGACAAAGGAGGCGGACGGCGCATGAGCCATTGAGGAGGTGCGATGGAGACCACACGATGGCACGAGGTGGACCGTCTCTTCGCGGAGGCCCTGGACCGACCGCCGGCGGAACGGCCGGCATTTCTCGACGCCGCGTGCGCCGGGGACACCGCTCTCCGGCAGGAGCTCGAGCAACTCCTCGCCGCGGACGAGATCGGTTCCCATTTCCTGGCGGGCTCACCCGAAGAGCTGCTGCGGCTGACGCTCGACGATCGGGAGGAGGAGGGGAACCTCGGTCCCTACCGGTTGCTGCGGAGGATCGGCAGCGGCGGCATGGGCACGGTCTATCTGGCCCGCCGGGAGGATGGTCACTACCAGCGGGACGTCGCCGTCAAGATCCTGCGCTCCGGCCTGGAGAGCACCGAGGCCCTCCACCGCTTCATCGCCGAGCGGCAGATCCTGGCCCGCCTCGACCACCCCAACATCGCCCGGCTCTACGACGGCGGGAGCACGGACGACGGCCGCCCCTATCTGGTCATGGAGCTGGTCGAGGGGCTGCCCGTCGACGAGTACTGCGACCGCCACCGGCTGACCATCGACCAGCGCCTCGCCCTGTTCCAGAAGATCTGCTCCGCCGTCCAGCACGCCCACCAGAACCTGCTGGTCCATCGCGACTTGAAGCCGGCCAACATCCTGGTGACGCCCCAGGGGGAGCCGAAGCTGCTGGACTTCGGCATCGCCAAGCGGCTCGCTCCGGAATCCGAGGACACGGTCCACAAGACGCGGATCGGGCTGCGGCTCCTGACGCCCCGCTACGCCAGCCCCGAGCAGGTGCGGGGCGATGCGATCACGACGGCGAGCGACGTCTACTCTCTCGGCGTGATCCTGTACGAGCTGCTGGTGGGGCGCACCCCCTATCAGCTCACGGCGGAGCTGCCCTATGAGCGGGAGCGCGTCATCTGCGAGCAGGAGCCGGAGCGCCCCAGCCTCGCCCTGTTCCGGCCGGGCGGACCGGAAGCCCCCGAGGTGGAGGAGATCGCTCTGGACCGCCGGACGCGGCCGCAGGCGCTCGCCGGACGGCTGCGCGGGGACCTCGACAACATCGTCCTGATGGCACTGCGCAAGGAGCCACGGCGACGGTACGGCTCGGCCGCCGAGCTCGCGCAGGATCTGGAGAAGCACCTCCAGGACCTCCCCGTCACCGCGCGCCCCGACACGCTGAGCTACCGCACCCGGAAGTTCGCCCGCCGCCACCGCGCCGCGGTCGCGGCCACGGTCACGGTGGCCCTGCTCGCGGCGGCCTCGGTGACGAGCCTGATCGCCCAGGGGCGGCAGCTCGCCCAGGAGCGGGACAAGGCCCGCTACGCGCTGTCGTTCCTGGCGGATACCTTCAAGCAGGCCGACCCCTATCAGGCGCGGGGAGAGACCGTCACGGCCCGCGAGATCCTCGACCAGGGGACGGCCCGCATCTCGCGGGAGCTCGCGGGCGAGCCGGACGTGCAGGCGTCGGTGATGGACGTGATCGGCGAGGCCAACCTCGGTCTCGGCCGGTACAAGGAGGCGGAGCCGCTCCTGACGCGCGCGCTCGCGCTGCGCCGCCAGATCTTCGGCTCCGATGCGCTGGAGGTCGCGCAGAGTCTCGAGCACCTGGCCGCGCTCCAGACCAAGCGCTCGTCCCTCGAGAACGCCGAATCGAGCCTGCGGGAGGCTTTGGCCATCCGGCGCCGCCGCCAGGGCGATGGAGACCTCGCCGTGGCCCGGACTCTCGACCGGCTCGGCGAGATCCTTGTGTGGCAGGGCGCCGTCCCCGCGGATGCCTCCGAGATCGAGGCGATCTTCGAGGAAGCTCTGGCCATTGCCCGGCAGGTGGAAGGACCGGAGGGGCTCCTGATGGCCGAGACCCTGATCAACCTTGCAGATTTCAGGTTGGAACAAGGAAATTACGCCGCGGCCGAGAAGCTCTATCGCGAAGGATTGGCCGTCGAGCGAAAAGTGATGGGAGACCGAGACCCCCGGCTCTATCGCGATCTGTCGGGTTTCGGAGTCGTCCTGGTCCAGGGGGGAAAATACAAAGAGGCGGAGATCCTCCTGCGGAGCTGCCTGAAGACGCAGCGAGAGATCCTCGGCCGCACGCATCCGGACGTAGCGGAGACGATGCACAACCTGGCGATGGCGCTGCACTATCCAGAGCGGTACCGCGAAGCGGAGATGATCAATCGCGAGGTGCTGGCCATGGTGCGCTCGTACTATGGCCCGACGCACTGGCGGGTGGCCAACGCTCTCCACAACCTGGGGACGGACCTCGCGGGCCAGAAAAGACTCCCGGAGGCCATCGCCTTGTACGAGCAATCGCTGGAGATCCGGCGGCAGAGCGGCGAGGAAGACGAAGACACCCTGTTCGGCCGGACCCTCCTGGTCCTTGCCGAGATCTATCGCACCCAGAAAAAGTACGCACAGGCGCTGGATCTCGCGCACCAAGCTCTCGAGAACTTCGAGAAAACCAGGGGGGTCGATCATGCGGACGTCGCCTGGCCGCTGACCGAGATCGGCAGGAGCTACATGGAGCAGAGCCGCTTCCGGGAGGCGGAGCCCTACCTGCGCCGCGGCCTGAACATTCGCATCCAGTGGCTCGCTCCCGATCATGTCGAGCTTGCGAAGGTGCAGTACCTTTTCGCGAAATGCCTGATCCGACAGGGTCGTCCCGGGGAAGCGAGGCCCCTGTTGCAGAAGGCGCGCCCGACCGTCGTCGCCTTCTATGGGCCGGACCACGCGGCGGTCCAGAGGGTCGACGAGCTGCTGGCCGAGAGCAAAGGAATCCAGGGCAAGTGATTTTCTCGTGACGGACTTTCCAAGACAACGGCACATCTCCTGACAGAAGCCGTTCGCGTGGTGGGGAGGGAAACAACTTCTTGGAAGGAGATCACTGATGAGAAGAGTCGCGAGACTCCTGTGGGGCCTCACAATTGCGATCGCTCTGGGGCTCGACGCGCCGGCCCGCGCATCGAGCTTCGCGCGCGTCGGGCTGGATTACCTGGTCGCCGAGAACGGGCTCATCGTCCTGGGCGAGGTGCTGAGCACCCGCTCGTATTGGAACGATCCCGGAACGCTCATCCTCACCGACGTGCAGGTCTCCGTGTCCGAAGTCCTCAAGGGAAAGTGGAACAACCATGAGATCACGGTCACGATCCCGGGCGGCACGGTGGGCGACGACACCATCGCGGTGGTCGGCGGCGCCGAGCTGGTCTCTGGAAATTCGTACGTTCTCTTCCTGAAGAAGGGAGATCTGCCGGGCGCCGGCGGCGTCCACGTGGTGCGCGATCACTCCCAAGGGGTCTTCGAGATCCAGCCCGGCAAGGACGGCCCGCGGGCGGTCAGCCAGGCGGTCCGGCTGGAGCTGGTCCCGGACGCGTTCGGAGATGCGGCGGCTCCGGGCGGAGCTCCGGGCCTGCGGCTCCAGGCCCTGCGCCGATCGGTCCGTGATCTGGCGGAGGTGAAGCGATGAATTCCAGAAAACCGCTTCTCCGCCTCGCGGTCTTCGCTCTCGTCGCGGGCGTCCTCTGGTCCTCACCCTCCCGCGCCTACAAAATGCTGCGCCTGAGCAGCACCAACACGGCCACCTATGTGGCCTGCAACTACACGCAGGGTTTTGCGCACTGGCCCTGGAACCAGGGGACCATCTCCTGGTACCACAACACGGCGGGAGCCGGAGCCGGCAAGGCTTCGATCATCCAGGCCGCGATCGACAACTGGACCGGCGCGCCCGAATCCGATCATGTTCTCAGCTACGCCGGGACGACGAGCGCCGGATACAACCTCAACGACAACCAGAACACGATGGTGTGGGCCAGCACCGCCGGCGGCGATCTCTGCGGCACGAAAGCCTGCCATGCCATTACGACCGTCCGCTACACCACCTCGCAACAGGTCATCCAGGAGGTCGACATCGTCTACAACCAGCAGATGGATTGGCGGACCGACGGCACCTTCGACTCGACGTGCAGCGACGGCGTGACCAACCCCGACGGTACGCCCCGGCTCAACGTCGCCCTGGATACGCTGGCGATCGTCACCCATGAGCTGGGCCACTCGCTGGGGCTGGGCCATTCGACGGACTCGACCGCCACAATGGGGGACGCCTCCTGCAAGGTGGAGGGACGGTCGCTGAACATGGACGACCGGGCGGGCCTCAATTGCACGCGGCACCGCTACCCGTTGAACCCTTCCTACGAGGGAGTCTTCGACGGGTCTCCCGTCTTCAACTGCTCACAGGTTTCCGGCTGGGCCTGGAACTCGAACCATGGCGGTGATCCGGTGTACGTGAACATCCTGGATGGCTCCACACTCAAAGGCGTGGTCGCCGCCAGCCAGTTCCGGGGCGACCTCCTCAACAAGGGGAACGGCTTTCACGGGTTCACCTTCACCCTCCCGTCCGGTTTCAGGGACGGGCAGTGGCACTCGGTCTCCGCGCGGTTCAGCGGAGGGACGGAGGCCGAGCTGACCTCGTCGCCGAAACCTCTCATCTGCGGGGTCGAGCTCTTCCCCGGCTCCATGGACCCGGACGATCCCCCGCTCTCTACCGGCGGGCTTCCCTACGAGGTGGCGACGCAGTTCGAGTCGACGCATGCCGGGTACGTCACGCACATCGGCTATTACTTCTCGCCGCAAGAGGGAGCCGCCGGCTCCCACACCGTCCACCTCTGGAGCGACACCGGTCAACACCTGGCGTCGGCTCCGATCAACCCCCCGGTGATCCTCGGCCAGATCGGCTGGTCGTACGCCTCGATCGGCAAGATCGCGATCCAGCCGGGTGTCCGCTACCGGGCTTCGGTCAACACGATCGCCTACCAGTCCAAGAGCTCCTGCGGGACCCCCACCTCTCTCCAGAATCCCTATGTGAGCGGGCCGCTGAAGGCCTGGCAGGGCTTCTGGAAACAGGGGAGCGGCGTCTTCCCCACCACCAGCAGCTGCAGCAACTTCTTCGTCAGCGTCCGGTTCGAGATGTAGGCCCCGCCGGGGGGAGGCGGTCCGCCGCTTCCCCCTGGCATCGCCTCCGAGTTGCAAGCCGGCGCCTCGAATGGTGCATGATCCATCGAGAGGGTTTACTTTCTGAGGAAGAACGTGCCGTTACGGAAGTAACCTGCGGTGTCGTCGCCGTCGCCGTCGATGTCACCAGCCAAGGGCTTGTCTTGGAAAACACCGTAGTTGAGCACTACGTCCGCCACGCCCGCGGTATTCGAGTTCCGTAGATAGAAGACGCCGTCGCGGAAGACGCCGGGTGTATCGAGGTTGTCGTTGTTCCAGTCGCCCATCACCGCCACGTCGGTCGCCAGGCCATAGGTGAAGACCGCGTCCCACGAGCCCGTGAAGGTGTTGGACAGGATGAAAGTCGCTCCCCGGTGCAGGCCCACGGTGTCGACGCCGTCACCGTTCCAGTCACCGGCCAGCGGCTGGTCACCGGACTGACCGAACGTCACGTTGATCGTGCTGGCGCCGGCCGTATTCGCCGTCTTGAGGTAGAAGAACGGGCCGTTCCAGATGCCGACGGTGTCGATGCCGTCGCCGTTCCAGTCGCCCACCACGGGGACGTCGGTGCTGCTGCCGAAGTTGAACTGAATATCCGCCGGCCCGGCCGTATTCGAGTTGCGCAGGAAGAACGTGCCGTTGCGAAACACGCCGGGCGTGTCGATGCCGTCGCCGTTCCAGTCGCCGACGAGTGGCACGTCGCCGGCCTGGCCGAAGACGAACCGCACGTCATCGATGATCTTGGCGACCGCCTGGGTATCGGGAACGGCCAGGTTCACGCTCGGACCGCTCAGGTTGAGCATGATCGTCTCATCAGGCTCGGTCGTGGAATCTGGGTACACCGTCACCTGCACGGTCTTCTGTGTCTCCCCCACGTTGAAGACCACCGTGCCCGCGGCCGACTGGTAGTCGAGCCCAGAGGTTGCCGTGCCGTTGGCGGTGGCATAGTTGACGGTGACCACCTCGTTGCGCGGGCAGTAGAGATTGAGCTTGAAGGTGGCGGTCTGGTTGCCGGTGTTGCCCTCCGACACCTGAATGTCGCTGATCAGCACGTGCTGCGTCGCCGTGTCGCCGATGCACAGCGCTACCGGGCACCAGTACAGGAGGTTGTTCGGGCAGACCGAGTCGTTGCAGTTGTTGGCCCCGGTGAAGCCCCAGTACACGGTCGGGTTGCCGCTGAAGATCTGGTTGGTGAGGTCCTTGAAGTAGCTCAGCCGCAACGAGCCGTCGAAGTAGACGTCCAGCCGGTTGACGGCCGGGTCGCGCGTGACCCGCAGCTCGTGCTCGAGGTTGTCCTCGATGTTGGCCGACGTCGGGCTCGCCTGCACAGGCGGGTAGCCCGAGTGACTGGACGTGCCGCCGTTCTGGTCGACCGCGACGTGGTCCTCCACCGGATCGTTGAGGTAGTTGTTCACCGTGTCCATCTCGACGCCGACCGACGGCGAGACGAAACCGTAGCCCATGTCGTCGTTGCCGAGGCCATGCGCCGACGCCAGCACCCAGACGAGGCCGCCGCCGCCGACGTCGTACTTGCCGAAGGAGACGGCGAAGGTCATGTCGAGCTTGTGGGTCAGGCTGAACGACTTGCTCACATAGACCGCGCCCTTCTCGAAAAAGACGTCCGCCATGTTGAAGCAGCCCGGGATGGTGTTGGCGTTCGCGGCGTTGTAGAGGGTGTAGTTGTGGTCGTCGTCGAGGATGGTGACGACCGTCTGACTGGCCCCCAGATTGCCGCCCGACGCACCGCTGAAGTTGATGAAGAACGTCTCGGTCTGCTCCGGCCGCTTGTCCCGCACGAGAGGCACGACGAAGCTCTTCTGGGTATCGCCGATGTTGAACGTGAGCGTTCCCGAGGTCGCGGTGTAGTCGATCCCCGCGAGCGCCGTGCCGTTGGCGGTGGCGTAGTTGACGGTCACTGCCTGCGAGGCTGGGTTCGAAAGCGTCACGGTGATCGTCGGGTCGGGCGTCGGCGCTTCGGCGTCCCCCTCGGTGGCGGTCACATTCGGGGGAGGGTTGATGATCGGCGTGTCGTCGTTGAGGATCGTGCCGACGCCCTGGGAATCCCCGATCACGGCGTTCGTCGGGCTCGTGAGGTTGACGAAGAAGGTCTCGTTGCCCTCGGTCGTGGTGTCGCCGTTGATCGTGACGCCGACCGTCTTGCTGGTCTGTCCGGCGGTGAAGGTCAGAACCGTCGGTCCCGCGGCCACGTAGTCGCTGCCCGCCGTCGCCGTGCCGTTCGCCGTCTGATAGGTGACCGTAATCGTAAAGCTGCTCGTGCTCGGGGGCAGCAGGCTCACCGTAAAGTTCATGACGCTGGTGCCCGAGTGGCCCTCGAATTGCGAAACATCGTTGATCAAGAGGGTGGGAGTGGGAGAGCTGTCCAGAATGGTCCCCACTCCCTGGGCATCGGCGATCGTGGCACCGCCCGTCGGAAGCGACAGATTGACGAAGAACGTCTCGTTCGCCTCGTCGACCATGTCGCCGTTCACCGTCACGCAGATCGTTTTGGAGGTCTGCCCAGCGGTGAAGGTGAGCGGCGTCGCCGGCACCGCCCCATAGTCGCCGCTTGCCGCCGTCGCCGTGCCGTCCGCCGTCTGATACGTCACCGTAACGTTGCTGCTGCTCGGGCTCGACAAGGTCACCGTAAACGTTGCGCAGGTCGTGCCGCTCGTCCCCTCAGTGACACTGACGTCGTTGATGGCGATGCTGGTGGTGTCCCCGTCGTTGACGATCGTGCCCACGCCCTGGGCGTCCGCGATGGTGGCTCCGGTCGGCGCGCTCAGGTTGACGGTGAACGTCTCGTTGGGCTCGGTGGTGGTGTCGCCGTTGATCGTGACGCCGATCGGCTTGCTAATCTGCCCCGCGGTGAAGGTCAGCACCGTCGCCGGCACCGCCACGTAGTCGCTGCCCGCCGTCGCCGTACCGTTCGCCGTCTGGTATGTCACCGTGATGTTGCTGCTGCTCGGGTTCGACAGGCTCACCGTGAAGGTCATGGTGCTGGTGCCGGAGTTGCCCTCGTTCTGCGAGACATCGTTGATTGTGATCGTCACTGGATCGGGCCCCACGATGGTGCCTACGCCTTGGGCGTCGGCGATCGTGGCGCCTGTTGGGCTCGTCAGGTTAACGAAGAAGGTCTCGTTTGGCTCGTCGAGCGTGTCGCCGTTGACCGTCACAGTGACCGTCCTGCTCGTCTGACCAGCGGTGAAGAGAAGCGAAGTCGCCGGCACCGCCACGTAGTCGCCGCTCGCCGCCGTCGCCGTGCCGTCCGCCGTCTGCCAGGTCACCGAGACGTCGCTGCTGCTCGGGTTCAACAGGCTCACGGTGAACGTCGCGCTGACCGTGCCGCTATTGCCCTCATTGACGGTGACGTCGTTGATCGAGATCGAGACGGGATCGTCGTCCTGAATCGTTCCCAAGCCCTGGCCATCGCCGATCGACGCACCACCCGTAGGGCTTGTGAGGTTGACGAAAAACGTTTCGTTCGGCTCGCCGGTGGTATCTCCATTGATCGTGACGGAGACCTGGTTGCTGGTCACGTTGGGATTGAACGTCAGCACCGTCGCCGGCACCGCCACGTAGTCGCTGCCCGCCGTCGCCGTGCCGTCGGCCGTCTGCCAGGTGACCGTGACGGTCTGAGAGCTCGGGTTCGACAGGGTCACCGTGAACGTGGCGAGCTTCGTGCCGGTATTACCTTCGGTCACGGTCACGTCGTTGATCGAAATCGCCGCGGTATCGTCGTCCTGGATCGTCCCCACGCCCGAGGCGTCGCCGAGGACGGCGTTGCTGGGACTGGTCAGCGACACGAAGACCGTCTCGTCGTTCTCGTCGACCGTATCTCCCACGACCGGCACGTTGGCCGGCTTGCTCGTCTCTCCGGCAAGGAACGTCACCGTGGTCGCGGCGACGGCCAGGTAGTCGGTGCCCACCGCGGCCGTGCCGCCCGTTGCGGTCTGGAACTGCACCGTGACCGTGCGGCTGTTGGCCGTGGACAGACTGACCGTGAAGACCATGTTGGTGTTGCCGGAGTTGCCCTCCAGGAGAGTCGCGTCGGAGACCGAGACCGCAGAGGTGTCGTCGTCGAGGATGGTCCCGGTGCCGGTGCCCTGGCCGCCGCCGCCGATGGCGGCGCCGCTCGCGCCGCTCAGGTTGACCATGAAGGTCTCGTCGATCTCGTCGATCGTGTCGCCGAGCACCGGCACCGCCACGGCCTGGCTCGTCTGCCCCGGCGCGAAGGTGAGCGTCACCGGCCCGGTCGCGGTGTAGTCGGCGCCCGCGGTGGCGGTGCCGTTGGCCGTCGCCGCCTGCACGGTCACCGGCTGGCTGCTGGAGGTCGAGAGGCTCACCGTGAAGACGGCGTTGACGCTGCCCGAGTTGCCCTCGGTCACGGCCGCGCCGCTGATCGCGAGCGTGGCCGTGTCGTCGTCGAAGATCGTCCCCGTTCCGGTCGCCGGGTTCCCCAGCACCGCGTTGGTCGGGTTGGACAGGCCGACCGTGAAAGTCTCGTCGTTTTCATCGATCGTGTCGCCGAGGACCGTCACCGTGAGCGGCTTGCTCATCTCGCCGGGCGCGAAGGTGACGGTGCCTGTGGCCGTCGTGTAGTCGCTGCCGGCCACAGCCGTGCCGGGAGTCGTCGTCGTGTAGTCCACCGTCACCGTACGGCTGTTGGACGTCGAGAGGCTGACGGTGAAGGTCATGGCGGTCGTCCCCGCATTCCCTTCCGTCACCGACGCATTGCCGATCGAGATCGCCGAGGTGTCGTCGTCGAGGATCGTGCCGGCGCCCTGTCCGTCGGCGATTCCCGAATTGACGGCGTTCGAGAGGTTGAGCGTGAGCGTCTCGTCGAGCTCGTCGATCGTGTCGCCGCTGACCCCGATGACGACCGTCTTGCTGGTCTCGCCCGGCAGGAACTGCAGGGTGCCGGCGGCCGGGGTGTAGTCCGCGCCCGCCGTGGCCGTGCCGTCCGCTGTCGCGTAATCCACGGTGACCGTGTTTCCCGAAGCGGGAGCGAGGGTGACGGTGAACGTGAGGTCCGCCGTTCCCGCGTTCCCTTCGGTCACAGAGGCGTCGCTGACCGTGAGCGCCGTCGGCGGCGGCTCGCAGATCGAGAGCGAGACGTCGTCGACGAAGAAGTTGGTGTTCGTGGGCGCGCCCGAGGTCGTGGTCTCGAAGCGGATCGTATGGGCGCCGCCGTCGGCGAAGGCCGAGAGGTCGACCACCACGCGCGTGTAGCCGGACGCGTAGATCGAGTTGCCGGCCGGGATCGACAGCACCTGGGTGCCGTCCACCCGCACCAGCAGGGCGTCGGTGCCGTTGCCGCTCGATTCGGGGTTCCACAAGAAGAAGGTCAGGTTGGCCGTTCCCGGGCTGATCACCACGGTCTGTTGCAGCGAAGCCGTCTCCGCAACCCCCGTCGTGCCGCCGAAGAACGCCCACCAGCTCCCGCTGCGGGCGCCGCTGAAACCGCAGCTCGCGGGCGAGCAGAGAGGAGTGCCGAAGCTCGCCGAGGCTTCGGCCCAGGAGGCGCTCGGCGAGCCGGCCTCGAAACCGCCGTCGAGGATCGGGTCCGGCTGCTGCGTGCCCGAGCAGACCGGGCAGGTCAGCTTGACGTTGTCGAGCTGCGCATACCAATCCCAGTCGTCGGAGTTGGGATCGTAATACCGCCAGCGCAGCATCAGGTTGCTCATGCCGAGGAAAGGCGAGAGATCGATCCGCGCAAACTCGCCGGGCAAGGCCCGGAAGGCGCCGTGGTCCTCGTTCCATCGCACCAGGGTCGTCCAGGAGGTGCCGCCGTTGGTGCTGATATCGATGTCGAGGAAGTCCGAGCCGGCGAAGCTCTGGTAGCTGGCATTGAAGTCGAGCGAGGCGCTGGTCGCGCCGACGAGGCTGAAGACCGGCGAGCGCAAATCAGTGTCGAATTCGTCACGGCCGGCGAGATCGCTCGAGACGCACGCCGCACCGCCCGCGCCGCCCGTGTAGTTGCCGGCCTCGCCGCAGGAGGCGAGATCGCCCCACACGATGCCGTTGCCGGCGTTGTCGACGACGGACCAGCCGGCCGGAATGCCGGTGCTGAATCCTTGGGGTGGAGCGTTGCAGGCGAACTGGGCGCGCGCCGCCGACGCCGTCACGACAAGGCCGAGGAGGAAGGCTGAAAAAGCGAAGGCTTTTCTCACCGCTTCGGACATCATTTCTGGTCCTCCCCTCGACGGCTTCCGAGGAGCTGGGTTGAGACCACTCATCACTCTTTCCGGGCCGGCCTGGCGCTCGCTGCCTCTCGGCCTCTATATGCTGATACAGCCTGACTGTAACCCTACTACATCCAGAATCGCTCTGACAAGCTCCAAGCTGCCGATTTGACACTTGCATTTCGCGGCGGATGGCCTATACATTTAGAAGCAGGTTAGGTTGTTGCAGCATAGAACCTGGAGCCGCGGCGAGTGGATCTGCAGGCTCGGCGGCTCCTGGGGAGACGATATGAACATCGGTTTCCGGCAGTCGCTCTCTTCGATCCGGTACCTTTTTCTCCCGCTATTTCTCGCGTGGCTCAGCCCCACCCCGCCGGCCGCCGCGCAGAGTTGCCTTCCCGGTTTCTGCACCGGCGACCTGACCGCCGGCCAGTGCGGCATCAACGACACCTTCTGCACCGGCAGCCCCAACAACTACACCCCGCCGTCGCCCTGCGCCGGCAACGGCTGCAACTTCGTCCACAACTGCCGCCTGCCCACCGTCGACAACGGCTCCATCGAGGTCCTCCCGGGCGGCAACGGCACCTTCATCGCCCGGCTCAAGATGGACGTGCTCGTGCCCTGGAACAAGTGGGCTCAGACCCAGAACCCCAACGGCACGCTCGACATGCACTGGTTCAATACCGCCACCGTCCCTTCCCAGTGTGCTACCAACTTCAGTACCACCATCTGCGAATATCTCGGCTCGGACCACACCCAATGCTGGTTGCAGCAGACGGGTCTCACCTGCGACGGCGCTCCCTACAACTTCGGCACCTACTCCTTCCGTGCCGAGACCTGCGGCGGCGGCTGCTTTTGCGAGCAGAACCCCCAATTCTGCACCTGCTGGCGAAAGGTCGACCGCAACAATCTCGCCTTCGTCGTCACCAAGGGCATGCTCGGCTGCCCCACACCCCGCAAGTGGCCGTGCGACGAGTGCAAGAATCGCAAGGACGCTGGCGACGGCAGCGGCAGCCCCGCCGGCAAGGGGGGCGTGGCCAACCCCGCCGGCTCCGGTCCGGGAGCGATGCTGCGTTATGCCGCGGGAGGAGCCGGCGGCCCTGGTTTCCCCGGCTCTACGGCGTGGAACACTATCCTGGGCCGCTACTGGTCTCACGACTATGCCCAGCGCGTCGTCCTCGATCCGGCCCTCAACAACGACACCCACGTCTGGCTGATCGTTTCCGACGCCACCTTCCGCGAATTCACCAACCTCACGGGAGGCGTCTACCAGACCGCTTCGCCGTCAGACGAGTACCACAAGCTCCATCGCACGGCTGCCGGCTGGGAGCTCCACGAGCTCGACGGCACGGTCGACTTCTTCGACAACGCCGGCCTGTGGACCCAGACGGTCGACCGCAACGGCAACGCCAAGGTTGGGCATTACGCCGGCGGCAAGCTGGCGTCCGTCGACTTCCCCGACCGCCGGACCGAAACCTTCACCTATGACGCGGGCACCGGCAAGCTCGCGTCCATCACTGAGGTCGGCATGGGCGGCGCCGCCAGCCGGACCTGGACCTACGTCTGGACGAGCAACGACCTCACCCGCATCACTCGGCCGGACGGCACGAAGTGGGAATTCTTCTATGGCGACGCGGCCAATCCGGGCTGGCTCACCGAGATGGATCTAGTGGGCACCGACGGCTCGCGCCGAGTCGACGCCGCGTGGCAGTACGATTCGAAGGGGAACACGATCAGGCTGTGGCGCGGCGATACCAGCTTCACCGGCACCAACGCCGTGGGAAAGTGGAGCTTCAGCTTCGACAATCCGTCCTTGCCGGCAGTGACGTCGGTGACTGATCCCCTCGGCAAGGTGGCGACCTTCACGATCGGCCGCGACACGGTGAGCGACAAGCCGCGCGTGACGGCGGTCTCTGGGGATTGTCCCGCCTGCGGCCTGGGACCCAACACTCAGCTTTTCTATGAAGATCCAGCCAATCCGCTGCGGCCGACACGGACGATTGACGGTCGAGGCACGACGACGGCCTACACCTACAACGCCAACGGCATAATGACCTCGAAGACCGAGGCCGTTGGCACGCCGCTCGAGCGCACCACCACCTGGGAGTACAACGGCCCCTTCCCGGCCCTGGCGACGCGGATGGAGCAGCCGTCCACGTCGGGCACAGGGGTGCGGGCGACCGCCTACGTCTACGACGCCGTAGGGAATCCGACGAGCCGGACGATCAGCGGCGTCGAGGCGGGGAGCGCTTTCAGCTACACGACCACGACCACGTTCAACACCGCCGGCCGCCCGACGAGCATCGATCCGCCCGGCTACGGCGCCCAGGACGTCACCAGCTACACGTACGACTCGGCGCGTGGAGATCTGCTGGTCCTGACGCGGACCGATCCGCTCGTGGGCACCAGGACCTATTCCTACGATCCCTTCAACCGGGTGGCCTCGGTGACCGATCCGAACGGCGTCGCCATCGAAACGATCTACGATGCCCTGAACCGGAGGACCACAATCACCCAAAAGGGGGCCACTCCAGCCGAAGACCTGGTGACCAGCATCGTCTATGACAGCTTTGGTGATCTCTTCCGCACGGTGCTGCCGCGGGGAAACGTCGTCGAGTACGGGTACGATTCCATCGGTCGCCAAGTCACGCGGGAGCGCAAGGCCAGCGCCTCCACTCCGGGCGAGCGGACCACCTACACCCTGGATGCCGTCGGCCATCACACCCGCGAGGAGCTGCAGCGTTGGAACGGCACCGCCTGGGTCACCGACTCCGCAACCGATTACGTGTATTCAAGCCGCTGTCAGCTCGACAAGACGATCCACCCGGACGGCACAGTGACCGAGTATTCCTACGACTGCGAAGGGAACCTGGAGCGCGTGTGGGATGCCAATCATCCCAGCGCTAATCGGACCAACCCGCCGACGGAGTCCTTCACCTACGACGTGCTGAACCGTATGACCTCGTCGAGTAAGCTCTGGGGCGGCAGCGGGGGCGGCACCGCCGCTACCTCCTCCGCCTATGACGTGCAGGACCATCTAACCCAGATCCTCGATGCCAATGGCACGGTCAGCAGCTATGTCTTCGGCGACCGTGACCTCCTGACGCGTGAGACCTCCGAGGTCTCGGGGATTACCACCTACTCTTACAACGAGCACGGCGCCAAGGTCGCATCCACCGATGCCCGGAACGTGACCGTGAGCCTTGCAGTCGATGCCGCCGATCGCGTGACCTTCATGGACTACCCGGACAACGCGCTGGATAAGGGCTACGTCTACGACGACCCGGCGGTACCCTTCTCCAAGGGGCGGATCACGGCGATCAACCGCAGCGGACACAACGTGGCCTACACATACGATCGCTTCGGCCGGGTGTTGCAGGACGGGGGGCTCGCCTATACCTGGGACAAGAACGGGAACCGCCAGACTGTGGCTTACCCGGGCAACGTCATGGCCAGCTATACGTTTGATTTCGCGGACCGACCGGAAACGCTGACGATGCGGGACGGCGGCAGTCCCCCGCAGGCGCTGGTCACCGCCGCAGCCTACAAGGCCTCGGGTCCGCTGACCAACATCTCCTTGGGGAACGGCCTGACGGAAAGCCGCGGGTTCAACAGCCGGTACTTCCCCGCCGGGATCGTCGTGGCGGGCCGCCTCGATTGGACCTTCACCACGGACGCCGTCGGCAACGTCAGCGCCATCGCCGACAACCTCAACGCCGCAGGCTCCCGCAGCTTCGCCTATCAGGATTTCCAGTACTTCCTCACCCAGGGCAACGGTCCCTGGGGAACGCGGAGTTGGACGTACGACAAGATCGGCAACCGCCTGACCGAGACCCACGACGGCACCACGGACACCTATGTCTATGCGCCCAACGCCGTGGCCAACAACTCGCCACGGCTCGTACAGATCAGCCGTGGCGGTGGCGCTGGGGAGACCTCGCAGCTTTTCTATGACGCGGCCGGCGAGCTCACCTTCCGCTCCGCAGGCGAGGACAAGCTGCGTCTGACCTACGGCGCGGATCAGCGTCTGTCCCAACTGCGCGGAGAGGAACAAAACCAAGGCTTGACTCAGCTCGTCTACGACGGCAGGGACCTTCTCGCGAGCTCAGCCTTCGTCTCCTTCCCCAGCACGGCGATTCCCGAGCACGAAGCCAGTGTCACCTACAGCTCTGACGGATGGCTTTATCATCGCACGGATCTCCAACATCGAAGCCCCTCCTCGCCTCGGAATCAGCCGGAGGTACGGAGCGACGCCTACGTGTTCTACTTTGCCGGTCGTCCCCTGGCGCTCTTCGACAAACGCCTCTCCACCCCGCCGGCGGGCAACTCCACTCTGACTTCCGAGCTCACCTACCTGACGACCGACCACCTCGGAGCTCCTATCCTAGGGACGAATGCAGCCGGAGCCACAGTCTGGCAGGGGGGCTTCGAGCCGTTCGGGGAGGATTGGAATGATGCCCAGGAGGCAGGGATCTTTCTCCGCTTCCCGGGCCAATGGCAAGACCAGGCCTGGGAGAACCCGCATCTCCAGAGTGGGCTCTACTACAACGTTCATCGCTGGTACGAACCGGCGATCGATCGATATTCGACACCAGACCCGCTCGGCGTCGACGGCGAGCCGAACGCCTATCTCTACGCTCGCGCCAACCCGCTGCAGCTCACGGACGCTTTCGGGTTGAGCTGTACGAAGGTCGGTCGCGCGGCAGCGTATGCGTGCTGTGACGGAAAGGGTGGTTTCAAGGTCTGCAAAGCCTCTGAGCTGCCGTATGGGCAGCTGACGTGCTTGTTGGAACATGAGGGCGATCACGACACCTGGTTGAGTGACCCCACCAACAACTGCAGTGATCAGTGCAAGAATCCGGACGGAACTCCGAAGGCTGAGGGTGAGTGTGAGTGGAAGATGAAACCCTCACAGTGGCAGGCCATGGAGTGTCAGGGTCACCGGCTCGAGTATCGATGCCTGAAAAAGCCAGCAGGCTATTCAGGGGACGGGCTGACCACGCGAAATACCAGAGCGCAAGGTCTTCGAAACTACGCGGAGCGTCGATACCAATGCGATACAAGGGACTGGGACAATCCATGATTTTTCGGCCCGCGACTCTAGTACTCGCATTGTGCCTGCTGGGTTGCATGCCGATGCTCGCCGCGAAGCCCGCGGCCTCGTTCGGAGAGACCTCAGTCCTTCATCTCTCTTCGCTCAACCCTTCGTGCAAGCTGGAAAAGCGCTGGGTCGGCACGGTGCCCGTGCTCACCTGGGGCATATGGTTGCAGTGCAACGGTGTTGACATGCTGGTGGTCCACCCTTGGAACCTGATCTCAAAGGTCCGGATCGACTCGGCCGACGAAGCCCTGGAGTTCGTCCGCTTCTTCTCTTCGGAGGAGACCTTCGCGTCGGTCCAGTTGGGTGGGCTCCTGGAGGTCGGAAAAGTGAACGAATGGTGTCCCAGCCTGCGAGCCGCACTAGATCAGACTGGTTCCTTACTGCCTAAAGTGGAAGCACATGAGGGTCGAGGCGATGCGCGCTACTACGTCACTCGCGTCGTCGTCGCATACGACCAAAAGGTCTATGAGATCACAGAGACCCTCCGAAAGGACGGATTCTACAGCGAGCTGAGGCGTGTGACGATCCTGGAAGACGTCCGCAAGTTGGGATGTCTCCATGACGCACCTTGAGCGTCGGCAAGACCGGGCGGCTAGAGGCTCTACTTGCCCTCCGCCGTCACGGCAAATGGCTGCCGCGAACGATGCGGGCAGGGATGCCCGGGCTGCCGGAACGCGCCGGCGCTTCCGCTTGCTGCGCGCGGCGCCGCCGCGGAAGACCTCCGTGTCGCCGTGCTCGCTCTGCAGCGCCGGCGCGGAGAAGAAGCCAGAGCCGGAGTGGCTGCCGATCCCCCTCGCCTGATCCAAGCTATCGTCGTGCGCGCGCGTCTACATCTAGTAGGACCCTTCCCTACTCACCTCATCAGCTTGTAGCTTTCCACCCCCTCTGCTAAGCTGCCCCGCATCGCCTGAGAGACCCCCATGCTGAAAGTCGAACGCCTAGAGATCTCCGGTTTCAAGGCCTTCGTCGACCCTGTCGAAGTGCGCTTCGCGGCGGCACTCCTGGAGCTGCCCGCACTCGTCCTTGGCATCCTCCTGCTTTCGCAAGTCTCGCGCCTGCGGCGAGGCCCGTCCACGGTAATGGAGACGATATGAGCTCAGATTTGCGACGCTCGCTTTTCTGCGTTTCGTTTCTCGTGCTGCTGTCCTGGCTCAGTCCCACCCCGCCGGCGGCGGCGCAGTGCCTCCCCGGCCTGTGCACCGGCAACCTGACCGCCGGCCAGTGCGGCATCAACGACACCGCCTGCACCGGCAGCCCCAACAACTACAGCCCGCCGTCGCCCTGCGCCGGCAACGGCTGCAACTTCGTCCACAACTGCCGCCTGCCCACCGTCGACAACGGCTCGATCGAGGTCCTTCCGGGCGGTAACGGCACCTTTACCGCCCGGCTCAAGATGGACGTGCGCGTGCCCTGGAACAAGTGGGCTCAGACCCAGAATCCCAACGGCACGCTCGACATGTTTTGGTTCGATACCGCCACTGTCCCTTCCCAGTGCGCG
>Ga0190274_10000026_pt1 | contig 178659 bp, 183 predicted proteins | sample Popmic531T_FD_133002 | JGI IMG/M metagenome (GOLD analysis project Ga0190274, IMG submission 133002) | Populus adjacent soil microbial communities from riparian zone of Yellowstone River, Montana, USA - 531 T | ecosystem: Environmental > Terrestrial > Soil > Riparian zone | place: USA...
CTCCTTGGAGGCTGGCGGTGTCGAAGCCCCAGCAACAAGGAGGAGCCGGATGAAGCTCCACGCCAACGCGCCCCTCGACCCGAAGGGCAGGGCGGTCATGGTCAGGCGCGTCCTCGGGGAAGGGAGCACGAGGACTGCCGGCAGGTGGCGAGGCCGGGTTGCTCGATCGCAGCTCCGCGCCGCGCCGCGTGCACAACGCCACTCCCGTCGATCGAACGGAACAACGTGACGAGCATCTACAACTAGAATCCCGCCCGATTCCTGTCTTCGAGTACGAGGAGCCGATCTCTTGAGCCGTTTTCGCACTTTCGCGGTGCTGGCCGTGCTGGCAGCGCTTACCACCGTGTTCGCCGCCTGTGGCGGCGACAGCGGCAGCGACGACCCGCAGCAGGTCCTTGACGATGCCACGCTCGAAGGGGTGAACAGCGGCGACCTCGAGATCTCGCTGGCGGTCAAATCGGAAGGCGAAGAAGGCGGCGACATCGACGTCAGCATCTCCGGCCCGTTCCAGAGCAAAGAGACCGAGGACCTGCCCGAACTGGCGCTGACGGCGACCGCGACCGGTACGGCGAAGGGCGAAGAGATCGATTTCGAAGGCGGCCTCACGCTGCTCTCCGACCGCGCTTTCGTCGGATACGAAGGGACCGAGTACGAAGTCGATCCGACCACCTTCGGTCTCGTCAAGCAGAGCTTCGAACAGGCGCAGAAGCAGGGTTCCGAAGGCAACCCGGCCGATCTCAGCGCCTGCCAGGAGGCGGCGGAAGGCATGGACTTCGGCGAATTCGTCAGCAACCTCGCCAGCGAAGACGGCGCCGATGTCGACGGGACGAGCACCACGAAGGTGAGTGGCGACCTCGATCCCGGTGGCGGCGTCGACGCGCTCATCGACCTGGCCGAAGACCCGGCCTGCAGCGCCCAGCTCGAAGCAGCCGGTTCGCTGCCGGTCGAGGAACTCGAAGAAGCGAAGGGCGAACTGACCGGCGCGATCAAAAAAGCGCACCTGGAGGTCTATGTCGGCGACGACGACATCGTCCGCAAAGCCGTCGCCGAAGTGACGATCGAACCGAAAGACACCCAGGGCGAAAAAGTCGAAGTCGATTTCGAGCTGACGCTGAGCGGCGTCAACGAGGAACAGCAGATCTCCGCTCCCTCCGACGGGAAACCGATCTCGGGTCTGTTCCAGAAGCTCGACATCAACCCGATCGAACTGCTCGAAACGCTGAGCAGCGGCGAGGGGCTCGGCGAACTGCTCGAAGAGTTGACCGAAGGCGGCCTACCGGGCGGGTCCGCGCTGGGCGGCTCGGGCGGCTCCGGCGGCTCTAGCGGCGAAAGCGGGGGAGGCCGACAGGCCTACCTCGAGTGCCTCAATGGCGCTCAGACGTCAGCCGACCTGCAGCAGTGCGCGAGCATGATCCAGTAGATGGAGGGACATCGCGCCCCGCGGCTGAACGCCGCGTTTTTCTTCTCCCCTCACGGCTGGCCCTACCTGCTGGCGCCGCTGATCCCGGCGGCGGTGGCGCTGGAGCTGGCGCACGCCGGCGCGACGATCGTCTTCGCCGCCTCGGCGCTGGGGATCGTCCCCACGGCCGCGTTGATGGGCCGTGCGACCGAGGAGCTCGCGGCGCGCTCGGGGCCCGGGATCGGCGGCCTGCTCAACGTCACCTTCGGCAACGCGCCGGAGCTGATCATCGCCCTGTTCGCGCTCGGACAGGGTCTGCAGGAGGTGGTCAAGGCCTCGATCGTCGGCTCGATCCTCGGCAACATCCTCCTCGTCCTGGGGGCGGCGATGCTGGTGGGCGGCATCGGCCGCGACAAACAGACCTTCAGCCGCACCAGCGCCAGCATCCAGACCTCGATGCTGATGCTGGCCGCCGCGGCGCTGCTGATGCCGGCGATCTTCGAGCTGGTCGAGGGCAAGGGCCTGCCGGCACCCGGCGCCGAGGCGATCCACTACGGCGGCACCGTCGAGCACCTCTCCCTGGCCGTCGCCATCGTCCTGATCGCCACCTACGTGATCGGCCTCTTCTTCTCGCTGAAGACCCATCGCGACATCTTCAATCCCGAGTACGAGGAGGAAGACACCTGGGGCTGGTCGACCCGGACCTCGGTGATCGCGCTGGCAGTCGCCGGAGTGCTGGTCGGGCTGATGTCCGAGGTGCTGGTCGGCTCGATCAGCGAGGCCTCGCACGCGATCGGCCTCTCCGAGTTCTTCATCGGCGTGATCGTCGTCGCGATCGTCGGCAACGCCGCCGAGCACTGGGTCGCCGTCCTCGTCGCCTTGAAGGACAAGATGGACCTGGCGGTCAACATCGCCGTCGGTTCCAGCGCCCAGGTCGCTCTCTTCGTCGCCCCGGTGCTGGTGCTCGCCTCCTTCTTCATCGGTCCCTATCCGCTCGCCCTGGTCTTCAACGGCTTCGAGCTGGGGGCGATCCTGCTGGCGATCCTGATCGCCAACTACGTCACCCAGGACGGCGAGTCGACCTGGTTCGAGGGAGTGCAGCTGCTGGCGGTCTACTTCGTCTTCGGGCTCGCCTTCTACTTCGCATAGCCTGCCGCGATGGAAGTAGTCCTCCTGATCGTCAGCTTCGCGGTGGTGCTGGCCGGCGCGTTGCTCTTCACGAACGCGGTCGAGTGGATCGGGCACAAGCTCAACCTGGGGGAGGGCGCGGTCGGCAGCATCCTCGCCGCGGTCGGCACGGCGATGCCGGAGACGCTGATCGCGATCGTCGCCCTGCTCAACGCCAAGGAGGGGTCCGAAGACGTGGCGATCGGGGCGATCGTCGGTGCCCCCTTCCTGCTGGCGACGCTGGCGATGGGCCTGGTCGGCCTCTTCGCCTACCTCTACCGCGACCGCCGCGAGCAGGGCCTGCGCCTCAAAGCCCACCGCCCGACCCTGGAGCGGGACCTGATCTTCTTCCTCGCCTTCTTCACCGCCGCCGGCCTGCTCGCCTGGGGGCCGCCGACGCCGCTGCGGATCGCGATCGGCGCCGTCTTCCTCGCCGCCTACCTCCTCTACATCGCCCGCACCCTGCGCGGCGGCGGCGAGGTCCAGGGGGAGGAGACGCTCAACCCGCTCTTCTTCGACCCCCGCTCCGAGCGCAAAGCCGACCCGGCGCTGGCGCTCTGCATCGCGCAGCTCCTGGTCGGCCTCGGGGCGATGGTCGGCGGCGCCCACCTCTTCGTCGAGGAGCTGCTCCACATCGCCGAGAGCATCGGCGTCGACGCCCTCGTGCTGGCGCTGATCCTGGCGCCGCTGGCGACCGAGCTGCCGGAGAAGGTGAACAGCTTCTTCTGGGTCCGCGAAGGCAAGGACGCGCTGGCGCTCGGCAACATCACCGGGGCGATGGTCTTCCAGTCGACGATCCCGGTCGGGATCGGTCTCCTCTTCACCGACTGGGAGCTGAGCGGCAACGCGATCTTCTCGATCGCCCTCGGCGTCGCCGGCGGCATCCTCGCCTACGCGAGCCTGCACCGCGCCGGCGTCTTCAAGCTGCCCGCCGTGATCGGCTGGTTCACGCTTTACACCAGCTTCATCGTGGCTGTGATCCTGAGCGCTTGAGCTAGGCCGCGGCGAGCTCGCCGAGCGCCTTCAGCACGAGGTCGTCGTGCTTTTTCGGCTGCACCCTGGGGAAGACGCGGGCGATCCTGCCGTCGGAATCGACGATGAACGTCGTGCGCACGATCCCCATGTACTTCTTCCCGTACATCGACTTCTCGCCCCAGGCGCCGTACGCCTCGGCGACGGCGTGGTCAGGGTCGGCGAGCAGGGCGAAGTCGGGCGCCGCGTCCCCCTCGGCCAGCATCAGTCCTCGCGCCCGGGCACTTCGGGCTCGGCGCCGTCTTCGTCGCCGTCCGGCTCATCGCCCTGTTCCAAGGCGGTCTCGGAGACCAAGCCGGTGGAGCCGGGGTGGGATTGGGCCTGGAAGTCCTCGAGGGCGCGGTCGCGACCGTCTTCGTCGATCGGGACGTCGTCGGAGATCCGCACCCAGTCCGCCCCCTCGTAGGCCTCCATGTTGAAGATCTCCTGGTCGATCGAGGCGGAGTCGTCGACCACGACCACGACCTCGGTCTGCGGGTTGAAATAGGTGCCGGGCTGGACCAGCAGCTCTTCGACCTCGTACTGGTTCTCCTCGGTGCGGGCCATCAGGGCGATCCTACGAAATCGGCGAGCTGCCGCTCGGTCTCGGCCTCGACGTCGAGCGGCTCCAATCCCTTGTGCATCCGTCGTTCGTTGCGGCTGATCACGAGTTGGCGCACTTCCGCTCGCAGCTCGGCGTCCTGGCGGGCGGCGATCCCGGGCTCCTCCGGCGGCGCCAGCAGCCGAGTGGTCTCGGCCTCGACGTCGATCGGCGCCTCGCCGCGCTGTGCGAGTCGGTGTGCCTTCGCCTCGAGCATTTGCCGCACCTCGGCGGCCTGGATGGCGGGATCGACGGCCGCTTCGGGGCTGCGCAGGTAGTGCGGCACCGGCAGGTCCTGGTCGATCGCCAGCGGTCCCTTGCCGAACGAGTCCCAGCCTCCGGCGACACGACGGAAGACGAAGCCGGCAATCGGGGCGGCGACCCCGGTGAACAGCAGCACGACCGCGCACTGCTCGGCCGCGGACATTGCCAGTGGCAGATCCACGACCTCAAGGGTAAACACCCCATGGGGGCGGGGTCATTCGCTAACCTTCGCCTTGGTTGACTGACCAGTCAATCGGCGGAACGCTCGCCGCGCGGCGGCGCTCCAGACCCGGACTTAAAGCACCCACGAAAAGGAGCACCGACCGGTGGTTGACTTCACCCTGACCGACGAGCAGAAGGACCTGCGCGAGCTGGCTCACAGCTTCGCCGAGAAAGAGATGCGCAGCGTCGCCTGGGAGTACGACAAGGACGGCACCTGGCCGCAGGACGTGATCGACAAGGCCTGGGAGGTCGGGTTGATGAACACCCACGTCCCCGAGGCCTACGGCGGTCCCGGCCTCGACTACCTCTCCGGCTGCCTGATCGAGGAGGAGGTCGGCTGGGGCTGCTCCGGGATCGGCACCTCCCTGATGGCCAACGGCCTCGCCTCCGCCCCGGTCACGCTGGGCGGCTCGGAGGAGACGAAGAAGAAGTACCTCGGGATGCTGACCGAAGGCCCGAAACTCGCCTCGTTCTGCCTGACCGAGCCCGACGCCGGCTCCGACGTCTCCGGGATGAAGACCCGCGCCGTCAAGAAGGGCGACAAGTACGTCATCAGCGGCTCCAAGTGCTTCATCACCAACGGCACCTACGCCGACTGGTTCACGGTCTACGCCAAGACCGACCCCGAGGCCGGCCACCGCGGGATCAGCGCCTTCGTCGTCGACGCCGACCTGCCCGGGGTCACCGTCGACAAGAAGGAGGACAAGATGGGCCAGCGGGCCTCCAACACCGCGACCATCTCCTTCGACGAAGTCGAGATCCCGGCCGAGAACCTCCTAGCCGAGGAAAACAAGGGCTTCAAACTGGCGATGATGACCCTCGACCGGACCCGCCCCGGCGTCTCGGCGATGGCTGTCGGCATCGGCCGCGCGGCGCTCGAATACGCGACCGAGTACTCCAAGGAAAGGGTCCAGTTCGGGGTCCCGATCGCGATGCACCAGGCGATCCAGTTCATGATCGCCGACATGGCGACCAAGGTCGAGGCGGCCCGGCTGCTGGTCTGGAACTCCGCCGTGCTGCTCGACCAGGGCCTCCGCAACAGCAAGGTCTCCTCGATGGCCAAGCGCTTCGCCGCCGACTCGGCGATGGAGATCACCACCGACGCCGTCCAGGTCTACGGCGGCTACGGCTTCATCAAGGAGTACCCGGTCGAGAAACTGATGCGCGACGCGAAGATCATGCAGCTCTACGAGGGGACCAGCCAGATCCAGCGCCTGGTGATCGCCAAAGAAGTGCTGCTGCCGCGCGCCGTCGGCGAGAAGACCCCCGAGGCCGAAGCAGCCGCCCAGGCCTCCGAGAACAGCCAGGCCGAGCAGGCAGCCGCCACGGTCTAGCCCCAGCGCCGCACCGCTTCACCAAAGCCGCCGGCCTCGGGCCGGCGGCTTTTTTTCGGTCCAAGCGGGGAGACGTTGGCCCTCCCTGACCTTGGCGTACGGAAGGCCGGCGATATCAGATATATCTGATAACTTGAAGAGGTGACTCGTTTGACCGCAACCGAAGTAGCGCGCCAGTTCTCGGCGATCGTCAATCGGGTCGAAGCTGGGGAGGAGATCGAGGTGACCAGAAACGGAGTCCCGGTGATGCAGATACGACCGGTGCCAAGGCGGCAGACCCTGACCGCCGAGCAGTGGCGGGAGCTGATGGCATCCCTTCCTCCGGTGGATGACGATTTCGCGCGGGACGTCGAAGCTGCACGCGACGAACTTCTACCCGTCGTCGACAAGTGGCGGTCCTGATCGACAGCTCCGTTTTGATCGAAGCGGAGCGCCAAGGAAACCATCTTGCGGTCTCCATCGATCACGAGCCCGGTGCGATAAGCGTGATCACTTTGAGCGAGCTGCTGCACGGTGCGGAGAGGGCAAAGGACGACGGTGTCAGGGTGCGCCGCGAGGCCTTCGTCACGCGGCTGCTCGCGTCGCTCGAAGCGGTTCCGATAACCGATGCGGTTGCGCGGGTCCACGCCCGCATCTGGGCGGCACTCGAGCGCGCCGGCACCCCGATATCGCCGCACGATCTCTGGATCGCAGCAACGGCGCTGAGTCATGGCATGGCCGTGGCGACGGAGAACGTTCGGGACTTCGAGCGCGTTCCGGGCTTGGTTGTCATCCCGGTCTGAGACCGGCGGGCCGAACCCTCAGCGACTCGGGGCGGCGTCGCCGCGCTTGGCGGCCTTGGCGCGGCTGATCCTGTCGAGCTCGACCTTGCGCAGGCGGATCGTCTCGGGGGTCACTTCGACGCACTCGTCCTCGCGCACGAACTCCAGCGAGGCTTCGAGGCTGAGCCGGGTCGGTGGCGCGAGGCGCACCAAGACGTCGGCGCTGGCGGCGCGCATGTTGGTCTGCTGTTTGGCCTTGGTCGGGTTGACGTCGAGGTCCTCGGAGCGGGCGTTCTCCCCGACGACCATCCCTTCGTAGACTTCCTCGCCGGAGCCGACGAAGAGCGTGCCGCGGTCCTGCAGGCTCATCAGCGAGTAGCCGGCGGTCTGGCCGCGGCGGTCGGCGACCAGCGAGCCGGTCTGCCGCGTGCGCAGCTCTCCGGCCCACGGCTCCCAGCGGTCGAAGACGTGGTGGAGGATGCCGCTGCCGCGGGTCACGGTGAGGAACTCGGTGCGGAACCCGATCAGGCCGCGGGCCGGGACCAGGTACTCCATCCGCACCCACCCGGTCGAGTGGTTGACCATCTGCTCGAGACGGCCTTTGCGCGCCGCGAGCATCTGGGTGACGTCGCCGACGTGCTCCTCCGGAACGTCGATCGCGAGGCGCTCGACCGGCTCGTGCACCTCGCCTTCGATCTCCCGGGTGACGACCTGCGGCTGCCCGGCGGTCAGCTCGAAGCCCTCGCGCCGCATCAGCTCCAGCAGCACGACCAGCTGCAGCTCGCCGCGTCCCTGGACCTCCCAGGCGTCCGGCCGCTCCGTATCCAGGACCCGCAAGGAGACGTTGCCGACCAGCTCCTGGTCGAGCCGGGCGCGGATCTGCCGCGCGGTCAGCTTGTCGCCGCCCTGGGTCCCGGCGAGCGGCGAGGTGTTGATGCCGATCACGATCGAGAGCGACGGCTCGTCGACCTCGATCACCGGCAGCGGCCGCGGGTCCTCCGGGTCGGCGAGCGTCTCGCCGATCGTCACCTCGGGCAGGCCGGCGACGGCGATGATCTCACCCGGCCCGGCCTGCTCGGCGCTGACCCGTTCCAGCCCCTCGGTCACGTAGAGCTCGGAGATGGCCGCCCGCTCGATGCTGCCGTCGGCGCGGCACCAGGCGATCTGCCGGCCGGAGCGGATCGTGCCGTTGCGGACCCGGCAGAGGGCGAGCCGGCCGACGTAGGGCGAGGCGTCGAGGTTGGTGACGTGCGCCTGCAGCGGCGCCTCGGGGTCGTAGGCGGGGGGCGGGATGCGCTCCAGCATCAGGTCGAGCAGGGGGGAGAGGTCCTTGCCCTCGACCCCCTCCTGCAGCGATGCCCAGCCGGCCTTGGCGTTGGTGTAGACGATCGGGAACTCGATCTGGTCGGAGTCGGCGTCGAGGTCGAGGAAGAGCTCGTAGACCTCGTCGACGACCTCGGCGATCCGGGCGTCGGGACGGTCCACCTTGTTGACGACGAGGATCACCGGCAGCTTCGCCTCCAGCGCCTTGCGCAGGACGAAGCGCGTCTGCGGCAGTGGGCCCTCGGAGGCGTCGACCAGGAGCAGCACCCCGTCGACCATGGTCAGGCCACGCTCGACCTCGCCGCCGAAATCCGCGTGGCCGGGGGTGTCGACGATGTTGAGCTTCACCCCGCCGTGGTCGACCGCCGTGTTCTTGGCGAGGATCGTGATCCCCTTCTCGCGCTCCAGGTCCATCGAGTCCATCACCCGCTCGGCCACGTCCTGGCCCTGGCGGAAGGTCCCGGTCTGCCACAGCATCGCGTCGACCAGCGTCGTCTTGCCATGGTCGACATGGGCGATGATCGCCACGTTTCTGAGGTCGTCTCGGGTAGTGCTCATGGCTTGGGAGAGGGTAGGGAACCGGCCCCAGCAAGACGAAGCCCGCCTGGCGGCGGGCTTCGCAGACTGGTTAAGTCTTCGCGACTACTGCTGCTGAACGCTCGCAGCGGCTGGGCCCTTCGGACCTTCCTCGGACTCGTAGCTCACTTTAGAGCCCTCGGTCAGGGACTTGAATCCCTCGCCGAGAATGGCGCTGTGATGAACGAACACGTCCTTCGAGCCGTCGTCGGGCGTGATAAATCCATAGCCCTTGTCGTCGCTGAACCACTTGACAGTTCCGGTCGGCATGCATTGCCTCCACTTTGTGTGCTGCGAACGCGGAGGATGCGGTGAAGCAACGACGCGAGCGCTACGCACGAACTTCGCCGGTATTAACCGGCCCTAACGAAGGGGACCGTAGCAAGGACCGCGCTCGGATTACGGTCTACCGGTGTTTCAAGGAAGGACCAGTCGTGTCGATACCTCGCTTCAGATGACCCGCGGGCCCCGTTGCCTCTGCCGTTCGGCGCGAAATTCCTCGCTTCTCGCGCTCCTCGTCGCCTGCGCGCTGACGCCGGCGACGGCGGTCGCGATGTCGGAGTCGCCCGGGCCGGCGGAGCTCTCGCCCCGCCTGGCCGAGTTGGCCCGGCCCGGGGCGCGATCGGCGTCGCGGGCCGAGCAGGCGGCGCGCGCCGGCCTGCCGCGCCGCGGGCCGGGAAGCCTGCTGCGCGACGGCGGGCGGCTCCTTGTCGACGTCCGCTTCGAGCGGGGCGCGGCCGCCGGAGTCGAGGCCCTGCGCGCGGCCGGCGGCGAGATCGTCCAGGTCAGCCGCCGCTACCAGACGGTCACGGTTGCCACCCGGCCGGCCCGGCTGGGGGCGATCGCCGCTCTTCGCCGGGTGGCGGGGGTCACCGAGGTCCTCGCCCCGCTCACCCGCGCCGCCGACTGCGGAGGGAGCGTTCGCTCCGAGGGCGACGGGCAGCTGAACGTCCCCAGCGCCCGCGCCGGCTTCGGGATCGACGGCAGCGGCGTCACCGTCGGCATCCTCTCCGACTCCTACGACCGCGACGCCCTCGCGGCCACGCACGCCTCCACCGACGTCCAGACCGGCGACCTCCCCGGCCCCGGCAGCCCCTGCGGCTCGACCTCGCCGGTCGGCGTCCTCGACGACAGCGAAGCCGCGGGCGACGACGAGGGGCGCGCGATGGCCCAGATCGTCCACGACCTCGCGCCGGGCGCCTCGCTCAGATTCGCCACCGCCTTCACCGGCGAACTCCAGTTCGCGGCGAACATCAGGGCGCTGGCGGCGACCGGCTCGAGCGTGATCGTCGACGACGTCTCCTACTTCCAGGAGCCCTTCTTCCAGGACGGGCCGGTCGCGGTGGCCGTCAACGACGTCGTCGCCGGCGGCGTCCCGTACTTCTCGGCGGCCGGCAACGACAACCTGGTCGACGAAGAAGGGCGCGACATTGCCTCCTGGGAAGCCGCCGCGTTCCGCGACTCGGGGGCCTGCCCCGCGGCGATCGTCGAACTCTCCGAAGAGTTCGAAGAAGCCGAAGAAGACGAAGGCGATCCCACGCCTGTGGGTCTGAACCCGACCCACTGCATGGACTTCGATCCGGGGCCCGGCGAAGACGACACCTTCGGGATCACGGTCGAAGCGGCCGACGAACTGCTCCTCGACCTGCAGTGGGCCGAGCCCTGGAACGGCGTCGACACCGACCTCGACGCCTTCCTGCTCGACGAAGGCGGGAACCCGGTCGAGGTCGAAGGGTCCCCCGTCCTCTCGGTCGACGACAACGTGGAGGGGAGCCAGCGCCCCTTCGAGTTCCTCGGCTGGGAAAACGAAGGCGCCGAACAGGAAGTGCAGGTCGTGATCAACCGCTTCGGCGGTGCCTCGCCGCGCCTCAAGTCGATCCTGGTCGAGAACGGCGCCGGCGTCAGCGCGACCGAGTACCCGGAATCCGGCGAAGGGGACATCGTCGGCCCGGCGGTGTTCGGCCATGCCGGCGCGCCGGCGGCGATCGCCGCCGGCGCGGTCCGCTACAACGACGGCACCAAACCGGAGTTCTTCTCCTCGCGCGGCCCGGTCAAGCACTACTTCGGCCCGGTGGCCGGCGCGACGCCGGCGGCCCCGATCGGCGAGCAGGTGATTCCCAAGCCGGATCTCGCCGCCACCGACGGCGGCGCCAACACCTTCTTCGGCAGCTTCCAGGCCGGCGTCTGGCGCTTCTTCGGCACCTCCGCCGCGGCCCCGCACGCGGCCGCGGTCGCCGCTCTCATCCGGCAGGCCAACCCCGGCGCGAGCCCCGCCCAGGTCCGCGCGGCGCTGCGAGGGACGGCGACCCCGGTCGGCGCCTTCGGTCCCGAAGCGGTCGGCGCCGGGCTCCTCGACGCCTTCGACGCCGTCGCCCTGCTCGCCCTGCCGCCGAGGATCGCTGTGACCAGGGCGCCGGATCCGCTCGGTCGCGACCGCCAGCCGTCGATCGAGTTCAGCGCCAACCGGCCGGTCACCTTCTCGTGCCGGGTCGACGGCGGCGCGCCCCAGCCGTGCTCCTCCCCCTGGGTGGTACCGACCCCGCTCGCCGACGGCCCGCACGGGATCGCGGTCAGCGGCGTCGACATCGCGGGGCGCGAAGGCAGCAGCGGCAGCGTCGCCTTCGAGATCGACGCCACCGCGCCGCGGACCTCGTTCGCCAAGCGCCCGCCGAAGCGGCTGCGCGTCCTCCGCCGCAGCGCCCGGGCGATCTTCCGCTTCCGCTCCAACGAGGCCGGCTCCACCTTCCTCTGCAAGGTCGACCGCGGCCCGTGGCGGTCCTGCCCGAGGAAGGTCGCGCGCCGCTTCGGCGTCGGCCGGCACACGATGCGGGTCCGCGCCCGCGACCGCGCCGGCAACGTCGACCAGACTCCTGCCGTCTACCGCTTCCGGGTGGAACGGATCCAGTGAGCGTCAGGGTGCGGGGCGCGCCGCCTGGCGTCGCATCGCCCAGTGCCCAGCCAGTAGAAGCGCGAGCAGCGCCGCGGCGCTGCCGAAGACCAGCGGGTCGGTGAGCGAGAGGCCCTCGAGACGGGTGCCGAAGTAGACCGAGATCGCCGTGATCGGCAGGTAGCCGAGCGCGGTCGTCCAGAGGAAGCGCCAGGCCGGGACCCGGGCCGCCCCGGCGGCGTAGGACACGAGGCTGAAGGGGAGGATCGGGATCAACCGCAGCGCCAGCAGCAGGGTCGGTCCGCCGCGCTCGATCATCGCCTCGACCCGCTCGAAGCGCTCCGCGCCGAGCCAGCGGTCGAGCAGCGGCCGCGCCACCGAGCGCCCGATCGCGAAGCAGACGAAGCCGGAGAGCAGCCAACCGAACATCATCAGCCCGAGGGCCGGGAAGAAGCCGTAGACGAAGCCGGCGGCGGCGTCGATGATCTCGGCCGGGTAGAAGACGAAGGCGTGGATCAGCGCCAGGGCGAGGATCAGCAGCGGCCCGGCGACACCGAGGCTGTCGACCTCGCGCCGCACCTCGTCCGTGTCGCCCTGGATCGCCGCGGCGCAGGCGTCGCGCAGATCGGGAACGGCCAGGACCAGGACCGCCAACAGGGCGATCCCGGCGAGGGTGAATCCGATCTCCCGCCACGGCACTCGCATCTCCCGCAGCAGGTTAGGGCGCGACACAGTGCGCGACCGCGATAATCGCTTCAGTGGCGCTGTCGCGGACCAAAGTAGATAAAGCGGGAAGGCTGCTGCGGGATTGGTGGCGAGCACCAAGTGATAGCGAGGAGGAGGAGGACCAATTCGATGATGACGAGCTAACCGACGCAATCGGTGTCATCGTTGACTACCGCAGCGGGTTTCAAGATCCACTAAAGAAGGTGACCGTCGGCCTGCGTCAGTTCGTCGAGCGAGAGTCGAGCGAGATAACCGTTGGCCAGCGGTTGAAGCGAACCCCCCAGATCCTCAACAAGCTCGATCGCTTCGGCTCGATGCGGCTAACGCAGATGGAGGACATCGCTGGTTGTCGAGCGATCCTGCCGGGCGGCGCTAAGGAGGCAGTCCGTGTTCTAAGGCGGATTCGTCGCAACTGGGAGGTCCTCAGAATCGAGGATTATGTGGCTTCTCCTAAAGACACCGGTTATCGAGCGCTACATGTTGTCGTTCGTCGCGATGGCCATTCGGTTGAGATTCAGTTGAGAACTCCTGGTCAGCACGAGTGGGCAGAGGCTGTTGAGCGATGGGCGGCTCGCACCCGATTTTCTCTGAAGGATGGAGAGGGACCGTCTGACTTGCTCTCCTACCTGGATCTAGTTGCCTGGGGGATATCGGCAGACGAGCGAGAAGAAAAGCCGGATGCTGCCTTCATGGAAGCCCTTTCTCGCTTCAAAGCTCGGATCGACCACTACCTGACCACCGATAGGTAGCCTGTTCGTATGGCCCTACAGCATTTCCTGCTCGTCTACGACTTGGTTTCTCAGCGCCTGATCAAGCAGGAGGAGTTCAGCGATGGGGACGTGGCAGCTGTTGCATATGCTGCTCTCGAGCGCGAATACAAAGGTCGCGAGGACCTTGAGATCGTCCTGGTTGGCGCCGACTCGATCGAGACGATCAAGCGCACTCACGCGCATTACTTTGATGCCGTGGGGACTGCCTCGCCTTATCTTGCCAGCGCCTAGCGTCGAGTTAGCTTTCCCCATTAGCGGCCCATAGAGCTCTCGAAGCCGCATCACAGGGCTGACGCGCCGCGAGCCACCCGCCATCATCGAAGCCGGTCCGCCAGACCCGAGTGGCGACCGCCACCGTCGTCGCGCCGCACCGCCGCCCCCAGCGCGGCCGGGTCGCCCACCAGGACGCAGCTGTTGCGGGCGCGGGTGATCGCCGTGTAGAGGAGGGGGCGGGTCAGCATCCGCGAGTGCGAGCGGTGGCAGACGGCGACCACGACCGGGACCTCGCAGCCCTGCGCCTTGTGGACCGAGATCGCGTAGGCGAGTCGCAGCGTCGCCGTCTCCCCGTAGGGAATCGCCAGCGACCCACCCTCGTCGGTGTCGACGAGGATCGTCTCGTCGTCGGGGTCGTCCTCGCGGAGGAAGACGATCGAGCCGTTCATCAGCCCCAGCTCGTGCGAGTTGCGGGTCTGGATCAGCCGATCGCCGATCCGGAAGCGATCGTTCAGAGCCCGCTTGCCGTCCGGGTTGAGCTCCGCCTGGAGGCGCTCGTTGAGGGCGTCGATGCCGACCGGCCCCCGGTACATCGGCGCCAGCACCTGGACCTCGCGGACCGGATCGACCCCGAAGCGGGCCGGGGCCCGCTCGGCGACCACCTCGACCACCGTCTCCAGCGCCCGCTCGGGGTTGGGGCGGTCGATGAAGAAGAAGTCGTGTTCCTGGCCCTCGTCCGGCTGCAGGTGCGGCGGCCGGCCCTGGTTGATCTCGTGGGCGGCGGTGGTGATCATCGAGCGCGCCGCCTGGCGGAAGATCTGGCTGAGCCGGACGACCGGGGCCGCCCCGGAGGCGATCAGGTCGTCGAACGGCTTGCCGGCCCCGATCGGCGGCAGCTGGTCGGCGTCGCCGATGAAGACGACGTGGGTCGTCTCGGCGAGCCCGTCGAGCAGGACCTCGGCGAGGCGCAGGTTCAGCATCGAGGACTCGTCGACGATCACCAGGTCGACCGGCAGCGGGTGGCCGGGCTTGTAGGCCGGCTCCCGGCCGGGCATCCACTCGAGCAGGCGGTGGATCGTCTTCGCCCCGTGTCCGGTCGTCTCCTCGAGCCGGCGGGCGGCGCGGCCGGTCGGCGCGCAGAGCGCGATCGTCGCGTTCGCAGCTTCCGCCTCGGCGACGATCGCCCGCGTGCAGACCGTCTTGCCGACGCCGGGGCCGCCGGTCAGCACGGAGACCCGCGAGGCGAAAGCGCCCCGCACCGCCGCCCACTGCTCGTCGGTGAGGCCGCCCCCGTCGTCTCCCGGCGGCGGCGCCTCGCCGGGCTCGTGGACGAGGTGGGGCGGCGCGCCGCGGCGCGCCAGCAGCGTCGCGGCCACGGCGAGCTCACTCGCGTGGGTGGGCTCACGGTAGATGCGGCCCTCGTCGACCAGCAGGCCCGGCGCCTCGGCGAGCACGTCGGGATCGGGGCCGAGGCCGATCAGCCGCGCGGTGCGGGCGGTGAGCTCCTCGAGCGGCAGGAAGCTGTTGCCCTGCTGCTCGGCCTCGACGAGGGCGTAGAGGGCCGCCGCCTGGGCGCGGCGGCTCGACTCGGGTGGGACGTCGGCGGCGAGGGCGATCCTGTCGGCGCGGGCGAAGCCGACCCCGGGAACCTCGGTCAGCCGGTAGGGATCCTCGTGGAGGATCGCCATCGAGCGGTCGCCGTAGCGGGCGTGGATCGGCGCCGCCAGGTGCGCCAGCCCGTGCGGAGCCAGCTGGACGTGAAGGTCGCGGACCGCGCGGCTCGCGTGCCAGGAGTCCGTCGCCGCCGCGGCCTGGTCTTCGCTGACGCCGCGCAGGGAGCGGAAGACGCCGTGGGGGTCGGCGGCGATCGCCTGCAGGACCCCCTCGCCGTGCTCGTCGACGAGGCGCTCGGCGCGGGCCGGCCCGATGTGGCGGAGCGAGGTGAGGTAGGCGATCTGACCCTCGCGATCGGCGGGATCGAGCGGCAGCGCGCCCTGGGCGCGCAGCTGGCGGCCGTAGCGGTTGTGGGTCTGCCAGTCGCCGCTCACTTCCGCCCGATCGCCGGCCGCGAGGTGGGCGACCGGCCCGACCAGTGCGAAGCCCTCGCCCGAGCCGGTGTCCTGGACCTCGAGCACCGCGTAGCCGTCGTCCTCGGCACGGAAGATGACGCCAACGACCTCGACCGTCCCCGTGTAGGCGGCCGCGTCGGCGTCGAAGAGCGTCGCAGTCCCGGTCACATCCCAAAGCTAGCCGCCGCCGAGGCGGGAGCCGTAGGCCGGAGTCGCAAATAGCATGGAGACCGTGAGCGCTGAGACCGAGCGGCTGCCGTACGTCGACGAGCGCGAGGTGATGGTCGAGGCCGGCCGCGAGGCGACCTGGCAGGCGCTTCTCCAGGTCGCGGAGGCGACCGTGTCGAGCGCCGGCGCACCGCGCTACGCGCGGCTGGTCGGCTGCGCCGATACCGAGGCGTCGGGACCCCGGCCGTTGGCGGCCGGCTCTGCGTTCCCCGGCTTCCACGTCGCCACCGCGGAGCAGCCGGCGGAGCTCGCCCTGGCCGGCAGCCACCGCTTCTCCGCCTACGCGCTGATCTTCCGGCTCGGGGAGCTGCCCGGAGGCCGCACCTGCCTGCGGGCCGAAACCCGGGCCGAGTTCCCGGGTCTCAGGGGCGCCGCCTACAGGGCCCTGGTGATCGGGACCCGTCTGCACGTGCTCGCGACCCGCCGCATGCTCGGGGCGACCAAGCGCCGGGCCGAGCGCTGAGCGGCCCGGGCCGCTCCCCTACCATCAGATCGATGGCCGAGACCCTGAAGCTGACGCCGACCGAGTCGGTCGAGATCCGCTCCTGCACCGAGCAGGCGCTGGAGGTCGAGGCGACCTACGGGACCGGCGCGAAACGACCGCCCAGGCACTTCCATCCCTCCCAGGACGAGCACTTCGAGGTGCTGTCGGGGTCGATCCAGGTGAGGGTCGACGGCCAGGAGCGCCCGCTCGCCGCCGGCGAAGAAATCGACATCCCGCGCGGCGCCGTGCACCAGATGTGGAACCCGTCGTCCGAGCCGGCGCGGGTTCTCTGGCGGACCTCGCCGGCCGGCCGCACCGAGCAGTGGTTCCGGGCGATCGACCGCCTCCACCGCGAAGGGCGGGTCGGGCGCGACGGTATGCCGGGGCCGCTCGCCTTCGGCACGATGCTCACCGAGTACCGCGACGTCTTCCGGCTGGCCGGACCGGACTGGCTGCTGCGCCCGGCGCTCGCCGGGCTCGGGCTGCTCGGGCGCGCCCGCGGCTACTCGGCGTGAGCCAGGCCGCGCAGGCGCCGCCGGCCGGCCTCTGCGAGGACTGCCGCCACCAGCGGCTCGTCCCGAACCGCCGCGGCTCGGTCTTCTCGCTCTGCGAACGCTCCCGCGAGGATCCGGCCTACCCGCGCTACCCGCGGCTCCCGGTGCTCAGCTGCCCGGGTCATGAGCCAGGCTCGGGGCATCGGGCTCGCGAGCAGAGCCGATAGCGGCGCCGATCAGGCCGAGCCCGAAAATCACCGCGGCGAGGCTGACCAGCCAGCCGAGGAACGGCACGAAGGCGATCAGCCGCAGGATCGCCAGCCCGGCCAGGAAGGAGAGCATGCGGTGGCGCGGCCGCCCCAGGACGCGACGGCCCAGCACGTAGGCCGAGACGGCGTAGGCGACGGCCCAGAGCGGCAGCAGCGTAAGCCCGACCGCGATCGCCAGGGGTAGCCCGAGCACGGTGATCGCGGCGAGGAAGGCGAGGATCGGCAGGACGAGGAAGATCGCGATGCCGATCGCGATCGCCGGGCCGAACCTCTCGCGCGAGCGCGCCTCGAGCGCGTCGGCCGCCCGCGGGGCGATCAGCAGGAGCAGCGCGCCGAGCACCGCGGCGGAGAGGGTGATCGCGAGCCAGAAGGCGAACCAGCCGATCCAGGGCAGGGCGCCGCCGAGGTCCGGGAACTCCTGCTTGGTGACGTCGCCGTGGACGCGGGCGTCGAGGGCGATGTCGGGGCGCTCGTCGCCGTATTCGACGTCGCCCGTCACTTCGGCGCTCGGCAGCAGCCGGGCGCTGCCGTCGGCGACGAAGACGCTGCCGTCGACCGTCCCGGAGAGCAGGAGGTCGCCGGAGAAGACGATCACATCGCCGTCGACGTCGCCGGCGATCCTCGCGTCGCCGCTGGCGAGGACGACACCGCCCACGGTTTCGCCGCGCGCCACGGAGACGTCGCCGACGATGACGACGACCGGGTCGCTGTCGTCGGTCGCGCTGCTCGCCGCGCCCGCCGTCGCCGGCACGGCGAGCGCCAGCGTCGCCAGCAGCGCCGCTAGGGACGAGAAGGCTCGGAGCACACGCGCAGCCTAAGGGACTGCGACTTTCCCTCCGCTGTCTGCCATCGGATCCGGTTCGCCGAGCTTGCTGATCGCCGGCGGCTCGTAGAGCTTGCCCGGCACGCCGCCGAGGATGACGACGCGGATTCCGTCCGGACCCGGCCAGAGCTTGCGCTTCGCCTCCGGGGTAACCCGGGCCACGCGGGTTTCGTCGATCGGGAAGCGCTCGCCGTCGATCTCGATCTCGCCGCCCCCACGCATCACCAGGAAGACCTCCTCCTGGTCGTCGTGCGAGTGATCGTGCTCGGGGTAGTTCTCGAAGTTGGGCGGCATGTCGAGGATCTGCATGCCGAACGACTCGACTCCGAGCTCGGCGCGGGCGCGCTTGAAGGGGCCGAGGTAGATCGCCTCCATCTCGTCGATGCTCTTGACGGTGCTGCTGCTCACTGGGGCTCCTCCCGGTGGTGGTGTTGCCGAAGGTCACCGCCATCCTAGGCCAAAACACGAACGTTCGTGCTTTTTGTAGCCTTCGTGCTGTGAGCACGGCGACCAAGGGCGGCCAGGCGACTGCGACGAAGGGGGAGCAGACCCGCGCCGCGATCCTCGACCGCGCCGTCGACCTCGCCTCCGCCGAGGGGCTCGAGGGCCTGACGATCGGCCGTCTCGCCGCCGATCTGCAGATGAGCAAGAGCGGCCTCTTCGCCCACTTCGGCTCCAAGCAGGAGCTGCAGCTGGCGACGATCGGGGCGGCGGCGGAGCGCTTCCGCACCGCGGTGATCGAGCCGGCGCTGGAGGCTCCGGACGGCGCCCCGCGCCTGCGCGCGATGGGGGAGCGCTACCTCGAGCACCTCGACCTCTACTCGGGCGGCTGCTTCTGGGGCGCGACCTCGGCCGAGTACGACGACCGCCCGGGCCCGGTCCGCGACGCGATCGCCGGCGCCCTCGACGCCTGGCTGGCTGAGTTGGAGCGCCAGGCCCGGATCGCCGGCGTCGGGCAGCCGGAGCGGTTCGCCTTCGAGCTCTACGCCGTGATCATGGGGGCCAACGCCCGCTACCGCCTCAGCGGCGACCCGAAGGTCTTCGACTACGCCCGCGACGCTCTGGCCCGGCTCGAGGCGGAGCTGCCGGAGTGAGCGCCGCCGCCTTCGCCGCCATCCTGATCGAGCTCACACTCTCCGAAACCGAGGACTGAGATGAAAGTCGCGATCGCACTCCCCAACGCCGTCCCCGGAGCCAGCGGAGCGGAGCTGACCGAGTGGGCCCGGCGGGCCGAGGCGCGCGGGTTCTCCAGCCTCGGCACGATCGACCGCGTCGCCTACGACAACTACGAGCCGCTGGTCGCGCTCGCCGCCGCGGCGGCGGTGACCGAGCGGATCGGACTCTGCACCTCGGTCCTGCTGGGCCCGCTGCGACCCAATGCCACTCTTCTCGCCAAGCAGGCCCTCAGCCTCAATGCCCTCTCCGACGGACGCTTCACCCTTGGCATCGGCCTCGGCGGGCGCGAGGACGACTACGAGGTCAGCGGCATCGAGACCAAGGGCCGCGGCAGGCGCCTCGACGCGATGCTGGAACGGATGCAGGAGATCTGGGCCGGCGAGGAGGTCGGCCCCGCGCTCGCGGACGCGCCGCGCCTCGTGGTTGGCGGCGGGGCCGATGCCTCCTTCGCCCGCGCCGCGCGCTTCGGCGAGGGTTGGATCGCCGCCGGCTCCCCGCCCGAGCAGTACGCGCCGATGGCGGCGAAGGCGAAGGCGGCCTGGTCTGAGGCCGGCCGCGAGGGCGAGCCGCGCCTGATGGGCCTCGCCTACTTCGCCCTCGGCGACAGCGCCCAGGGCGACGCCGAGGCCGCCCTGGGCGACTACTACGCCTGGCTGGGCGAGGGCGTTGCCGGCTACATCATCGGCAGCGCCGCCAAGGACGCCGAGACCGTGAGCCGCTACGTCGCCGAGTTCGCCGAGGCCGGCTGCGGCGAGCTGATCTTCTGCCCGAGCTCCAGCGACCCCGCCCAGGTAGACCTGCTCGCCGACGCGGCGGGGCTTTAGCCCTCCCTACACTCGCCGGGTGGATCGCACCCTGCTCGAGCAGACGCTCGCCGAGGCCGGCGAGCCTTCCTACCGCGCCGCGCAGGTGTGGGAGTGGGTCGGGCGCGGCGCCGGCTCCTACGAGGAGATGACCAACCTCCCGGCGGCGCTGCGCGGGCGGCTCGCCGAGCTGGTGCCGCTCTCGACGCTCTCCCTCCAGACCGAGGCGAAGTCCGACGACGGCACCGTCAAGTCGCTCTTCCACACCACCGACGGGCGGCCGATCGAGGCGGTGCTGATGCGCTACCGCGACGGCCGGCGCTCGGTCTGCGTCTCCTCGCAGTCGGGCTGCCCGCTTACCTGCACCTTCTGCGCCACCGGCCAGATGAAGTTCGGCCGCAACCTCAGCGCCGACGAGATCCTCGACCAGGCGCTCCACTTCCGCCGCCTCGAGGCGATCGACCACGTCGTCTTCATGGGCATGGGCGAGCCGACGATGAACATCGACAACGTGCTCGCCGCCTGCCAGCGGCTGCCCGACCTCGGCGTCACCCACCGCCGCACCGCGATCTCCACGGTCGGCTGGGTGCCGGGGATCGACCGCCTCGCCGAGTGCGAGCTGCCGGTCGCCCTGGCGCTCTCGCTGCACGCTCCGAACGACGGCCTGCGCTCGCAGCTGATGCCGGTCAACGAGCGTTACCCACTGGCCGAGGTGCTCGCCGCCTGCGAGCGCTACCTGGCGAAGCGCCGGCGCAAGGTGTTCGTCGAGTACGTGATGCTCGAGGAAGTGAACGACCTGCCCGAGCAGGCGCGCGAACTCGCCGCGCTGCTCGATCCCCGCGCCTACAAGGTCAACCTGATCCCCTACAACCCGACCGGCGCCTACGACGGCTCCTCTCCCGAGCGGATCGAGCGCTTCCGGGCGATCCTCGCCGAGCACCGCCTCACCGCCACCGTCCGCCTCACCCGCGGCCGCGACATCGACGCCGCCTGCGGCCAGCTCGCCGCAGCCGCCTCCAGCTGACCGGCGCTTGCCCCCGACACCGCCTCCAGCTGACCGGCGTTTGCTTTTTGTAATCCAGAGGGTGACAAAGGGCAAACGCAGTTCGGGGAACTGGCCAGCCAGCCAGTTATGATCGGCCGGTGGCAACGGTCGATACCAGCGCGCCGGTCTCGCGGCCCGAGCAGATGTCGCCGAATCCGGTGCGCCGGATCGCCAGCGACGTGCTCGCGGAGTGGCGGGGGCGGGGGAAATTCCCGCCCGGGGAGGACGACTTCAGCCTCAGCCGCACCCACCTGATCGCCCACGACCCGCTGCCGATCCTGCTCGGCGCCTACGAAGAGCACGGTCCGATCTTCAGCCTGCGGCTGCTGCACAGCAAGGTCGTCTTCATGCTCGGCCCGGAGGCCAACAACTTCATCACCGTCGCCCACCCGGAGAACTTCCACTGGCGCGAGTCGAGCTTCGGCGATCTCATCCCCCTGCTCGGCGACGGCCTCCTGACGATCGACGAGGACTACCACGACCGCGCGCGGGCGATCATGCTTCCGGCCTTCCACCGCCGCCAGCTCGACGCCGCCGTGAGCGCGATGGCGATCGAGGCCGAGGCCGCGATCGCTCCGCTGGCTCCCGGCCAGACGTTCGACCTCTACGACTGGATGCGCAACCTGGCGATGCGGATCGCGATGCGGGCGCTGCTCGGGCTCGACCCCGACGGCGCGGGCAAGGGGGCACGTGCCGCGGATCACTTCGAGCGCGCCCTCGGCTTCTACGGGATCGACTACCCGCTGCGCCTCCTGCGCGGCCCGGGCTCTCCTTGGCGCCGGCTGAACGCCTCGCGCGAGGTCCTCGACGAGATCGTCTTCGGGGAGATCGCCGCAACCCGCGCGCACCCGGACCCCGACCGCCTCGATATCCTCAGCCTGCTGATCGGCGCGCGGGGCGAAGGAGGGGAGGCCTTCACCGATCGCGAGATCCGCGACCAGGTGATGACCCTGATGTTCGCCGGCCACGACACCTCGACCTCGACCCTGACCTTCATGATGCACGAGCTCGCGCGCCACCCCGAGGTCCTCGCCCGCCTCCGCGAGGAGCAGGACGAGGTGCTCGGCGGCGCGACTCCGACGGTCGAGGAGCTCGAACGCGAGATGCCTTACCTCGACATGGTGCTCGACGAGGTCCTGCGCCTCTACCCACCGGCTTGGATCGGCCCCCGCCGCGCCGTCCGCGACTTCGAGTTCGGCGGATACACGGTTCCGAAAGGCGCCTACGTCAACTACTGCTCATGGGCCAGCCACCGCATCCCCGAGGTCTTCCCCGACCCCGAGGCCTTCATCCCCGAGCGCTTCACCCGCGAGCGCAAGGCGGCGCTGCCGCGCGGCGCCTACGTCCCCTTCGGCGGCGGCCAGCGCGTCTGCATCGGCAAACGCTTCGGCCAGATGGAGGTGAAGCTGGTGGCGACGATGCTGCTCCAGCGCCTCCGCCTCGACGCCCTGCCCGGCCGCACCATGACGATCCGCCAGATGCCAACCCTCTCTCCCAAGGGCGGCCTCCACATGAAGCCCCGCCCCCGCGCCTAACCAGCTTCAGCGAAGCAAGCAACGGGGTCGTGGAGGGGAGCCGGGTAGGGGTGAAGCGTCTTGTACTTTTTCGCCGCATCCAAACTCGAACGGCAAGCGTGCGCCGACGAAAAAGTTAAGCGAAACCCCTACCCGGCTCCCCTCCAGCGCCCGCTACTTGATGAACAGCATCTCCTCGTACTTGGGGAGAGGCCAGAGGTCGTCGGCGACGACCTTCTCCAGCTTGTCCGCCGCCTCGCGCACGGCATCCATCGCCACCAGCTGCTTGTCGCGGGCGTGGACCGCCATCTCGAGGCCCTCGAGACCGGGGTCGGCGTTGGCGCTCTCCAGTTCGCCGAGGGCCGAGACCAGCTCGTCGACCAGCTCGCGGACCTCGCCCTCGAGGCTGGAGACGCCGGCGCCCTCGATCAGCGCCAGGTGGCGCAGGGCGGCCGGAAGGATCATCGTCCTGGCGATCGAGTAGGTGGTCTCCGCCTCGATGTTGGCGCGGATCCAGTACTGCTCGACCCAGACCTCGAAGCGGGACTCGAGCTCGCGCTTGGAGAGCACGTTGTAGTTCTCGAACGCCGCCAAGGTGTCGTCGCTGAGCACTTCGGGCAGCGCGTCGGGCGTCGTTTTGAGGTTCTTCAGACCCCGCTGCTCAGCCTCGGCGTGCCACTCCTCGGAGTAGTTGTCGCCGCTGAAGCAGACCTGCTTGTTGGCGGTGTAGGAGTCCTTGACGGTCTCGATCACGGCCTCCGGCATCCCGGTGCCGGAGTTGAGCTTCTCCTCCAGCCTGCCGGCGAGCTCGTCGATCGCCTCGGCGGCGATCGTGTTGAGGACCGTGTTGGGGAAGGCGAGCGACATGCTCGACCCCAGCGCCCGGAACTCGAATTTGTTGCCGGTGAAGGCGAACGGCGAGGTGCGGTTGCGATCGCCGCCGTGCATCGGCAGCGCCGGCAGCACCTCGGCGCCCAGCTCGAGGAAGGAGGCAGGCGTGTTGGGATCCCCTTCGCCGCTCGCGATCGCGTCGAAGGTTTTTTCCAGCTCGCCGCCGAGGAAGATCGAGATGATCGCCGGCGGCGCCTCGTTGGCCCCGAGCCGATGGTCCTGGCCGATGTTCGCGACCGAGGCCCGCAGCAGCCCCTGGTGCTTGTTCACCGCCTGGATCACCGCCGCGCAGAAGAACAGGAAGTGGATGTTGTCCGCCGGCGTGTCGCCCGGATCGAGCAGGTTGCTGCCGGTGTCGGTTCCCATCGACCAGTTGTTGTGCTTGCCGGAGCCGTTGACCCCGGCGAACGGCTTCTCGTGCAGAAGCGCGACGAGCCCGTAACGGCGCGCCACGCTTTCCAGCGTTTGCATCAGCAGCTGCTGGTGGTCGGAGCCGACGTTCGAGTTCTCGAAGATCGGCGCGATCTCGTACTGGGCCGGCGCCACCTCGTTGTGGCGGGTCTTGACCGGGATGCCGAGCTTCCGCATCTCCAGTTCGGCCTCCATCATGCAGGCCAAAATCCGCTCCGGGATCGAGCCGAAGTAGTGGTCGTCGAGCTCGTGGCCCTTCGGCGGCTTGGCGCCGAACAGGGTGCGGCCGGTGGCGATCAGGTCGGGGCGCTCGAAGAAGTACTGCTCGTCGATCAGGAAGTACTCCTGCTCGGGCCCGACCGTGGTGAAGACGCGCCGGGCCTCGTCGTCGCCGAGCAGGCGGAGCGCCTTGATCGCCGAGCGCGAGAGCGCGTCCATCGAGCGCAGCAGCGGGATCTTGCCGTCGAGCGCCTCGCCCGTCCAGGAGGCGAAGGCGGTCGGGATGCAGAGCAGCGCCCCGTTCGGGTTCTCGAGGATGAAGGCGGGGCTGGTCGGGTCCCAGGCGGTGTAGCCGCGGGCCTCGAAGGTGGCGCGAACGCCGCCGGTCGGGAAGGAGGAGGCGTCGGGCTCGCCCTGGATCAGCTCCTTGCCGGAGAAGCCGGCCAGCGAGGTGCCGTCCTTGCCCGGCTCGAAGAAGGAGTCGTGCTTCTCCGCGGTCGAGCCGGTCAGCGGCTGGAACATGTGGGTGTAGTGGGTGGCTCCCTTCTCCAGCGCCCAGTCCTTCATCGCCTCGGCGACGGCGTCGGCCAGGCTCGGATCGAGCGCCTCGCCGCCGGCCAGGGCCGCCTGCAGCTTCTCGAAGACGTCCCCGGGCAGGCGTTCACGCTGCACGGCGACCGAGAAGACGTTGGCGCCGAAAGCTTCGTTCTCGGGGAGGGTAAGGTCGAGCGCGCCGAGAGCCTCCCCGTTTGAGCTCCACTGCGCGGCGGTCACGTTCTGCTGGCGGATACGAGTCATCGCTTGGCTGGTCCTCACTTGGCGCGCGCCCGGTCGAGAGGCGCGATCGGTTTCCGGTCTCACTCCCTTGTCAAGAGCCAAAAGAGCCTAATGGGCCGGCGATTCCCGCGCCTTTGTACCGCCGTACAGTCTTTGCCCGGCGGGGGTTGTCCCCCGTGGCGGGCTCAAACCCCTGGAGTGGCTGTGGAAGTCGCCCCGGTTAGAGCGGTTCGGCGCTGAGCAGGCCGAGCGGGTGGCGCAGCCGGAAGCCGCCGGTGTCGCGCATCTCTTCGCTCCAGCCGGGGCCGCTGCGGTCGCCGTCTTCGCTGTAGGAGGTGTCCCAGCGCAGCCCGGCGATCACCGCGAAGACGTGGCCGTGGTTGGCGTAGATCCGCACCCAGCTGCCCGGTCCGCCGCCGCCCCAGCGCATGAAGCCACGCGAGTCGAGCGGGTAGTCGAGCAGGCCGGAGGCGTGCAGCACGTAGCTGACCGAGCCGGAGCAGTCGTAGCCAGGCGCGTTCCAGCTGCGGTGGCCGCCGCCCCAGTGGTAGGGCCGGTGGCGGATCCGGTTCGCCGCTTCGATCATCGCCTCGACCGCGGGCGGGGCGGAGGCCGGCGCGACCGCCCGGCCACCGGGGGTAAGCGTCGCCTCGGGTACCGTCGCCGTGGCCGAGGCGGCACCCGCGCCGAGCACCGCGGTCAGGGCCAGCACGAGACCAGCGATCTTCCATCCCCTGCGCATGAAAGGCCTCTATCGGCAGCCGTGCCGCCGGCCTTGAGCCCGTTCGCTTGCCTTTCTTCGCCCACAGGGCGAACAAAGACAAAGGGACGCTGACGCGCCGTGGAAGAGTGGGCGGCCCGAACCGGATAGCCTGCGGTTCCCGCGGCCCGCGGCGCTCCGTCAAGCCGAAAACCGGAGGAATCCCAGCAAATGTTCGTTTCGAAGGCCGCCGTCGTCGGCGGCGGCACGATGGGCGGTGAGATCGCGCAGGCGATCGCCGCCGCCGACATCCCGGTCGTCGTCAAGGACATCGACCAGAAGTTCGTCGACGCCGCGGTCGAGAAAGCGCGCGCGGTCACCGAGGGCCAGCTTGCCCGCCTCGTCAAGAAGGAGAAGCTGACCCAGGAGCAGGCCGACGCTCGGCTCGCCGAGCTGATGGCGAACATAACCGGCACCACCACCTACGAGGAGTTCGGCGACGTCGACTTCGTGATCGAGGCGGTGCCGGAGAAGATGGAGATCAAGCAGGCGGTCTTCCGCGAGATCGACGCCGCCACGCCGGGCCACGCGATCCTCTCCTCCAACACCTCCTCGCTCTCGATCACCGAGATGGGGGAGACGACGTTGCGCGCCGACAAGGTCGTCGGCTTCCACTTCTTCTATCCGGCGTCGATCATGCCGCTGGTCGAGGTGATCGTCGGCGAGGACACCTCGCAGGAGACCGCCACCGCCGCCTACAACTTCGCCCAGGCGATCAAGAAGCAGCCGATCGTCTGCGGCGAGGTGCCCGGCTTCGTCGTCAACAAGGTCCTGATGGCGACGATCGGCGAGATCTGGCGCGCCCAGGAGGAGCACGGCCTCTCGCTGAAGGCGATCGACGAGGCGATCGCGGCGGCCAAGGTCGCCCCGATGGGCCCGTTCTTCCTCACCGATCTGCTCGGTCTCGACACGGTCCTGCACGTCGCCGAGCACCTCAACGAGTCCTACGGGGAGACCTTCTACGTCCACAAGGGACTGCAGCAGCTCGTCGCCGACGGCAAGCTCGGCGCCAAGAGCGGCGGCGAGGGCTTCTTCAAGGACGGCGAGCAGACGATTCCCGGTGACGCCGACCCGGACGCCGAGGAGCTGGTCGCGATGTTCACCGGCCGCGCCCTGGTCGAGGCCTGCCTGCTGGTCGAGGAAGGGGTCTGCTCGGTCCGCGACATCGACGTCGGGATGATGGCCGGGGCCGGCCTCGACCCGCGCAAAGGCCTGCTGCCGCCCTTCTGGAAAGCCGACGTCGAAGGGCTCGACAAGGTGCTGGAGCAGCTCGAGCGGCTGCAGGAGAAGCACGGCGACCGCTTCGCGCCGCCGGTCACCCTGCGGCGCCTGGTCGCCCAGGGCCGCTTCGGCCTCGGCGCCGGCCAGGGCTTCTACCCATACCCGCGGCCCGACGAGGGCGAGCAGGCGGAGACCGTGAAGCTGGAGACGCGCGACGGCGTCGCCGTCGCCTGGCTCGCCAATCTGCCGATGAACGCGGTCTCGCCCGACGTGATCCGCGACCTCGGCACGGTCTGGGAGCGGGTCAAGGCGGCCGACGGGGTGGGGGCGATGGTGATCGCCTCCTCGATCCCGCTGGTCTTCTCGGCCGGCGCCGACATCAAGGCGTTCACGCAGATGGACGAGGGCTCGGGCGAGGAGCTGATCCACACCGCCCACGCCCTGCTGCGCGAGTTCGGCACCTCGCGGGTCGCGACGATCGCCGCGGTCAACTCGATCGCCTTCGGCGGCGGTTGCGAGCTGGCGATGGCCTGCGACGTGCGGATCGGCGCCGAGGCGGCCGTCTTCGGCCAGCCGGAGATCAAGCTGGGGATCGTTCCCGGGTTCGGCGGCACCCAGCGGTTGCCGCGCCTGGTCGGGGAGAGCAAGGCGCTGGAGATGAACCTGGTCGGCGACGCGGTGCTCTCCGAGGAGGCGCTCGAAATCGGCCTCGTCAACCGCGTCGTCCCCGACCACGAGCTGTTCGAGACGGCGCTGATGTGGGGCCGCAAGCTGGCCGGCCAGGCGCCGGTCGCGGTCGAGCAGATCAAGCGGGTCTCCCACAAGGGCGAACTCGACGATGGCATCGAGGCCGAGAAGCAGGGCTTCGCGACCGCTTTCGCCAGCGAGGACGCCAAAGAGGGCATCGGCGCCTTCCTCGGCAAGCGGACTCCGAAATGGAGCGGCAGGTAGCGACAGCGGTAGGCGCGGAGCGACTCGCGGAGCTGATCCGCGATTCGCGCTGCACCGTTGCCCTGACCGGGGCGGGGGTCTCGGTTCCGTCCGGGATCCCCGACTTCCGCACCCCGGAGACCGGGCTGTGGGCGAACGTCGACCCGATGGAGGTCGCCCACATCGATGTCTTCGAACGCGACCCGGCGCGCTTCTGGTCCTACTACCGGCCGCGCTTCCAGTCGCTCGGGGACAAACGGCCGAACCCCGCGCACGAGGCGCTGGCCGAGCTGGAGCGGCGCGGCCTGATCGAGGGCGTCATCACCCAGAACATCGACCGCCTGCACCGGGTCGCGGGCTCGCGCAACGTGGTCGAGGTTCACGGCTCGATCGAGACCTCCTCATGCCGGCGCTGCGATGCCGGCTTCGGGATCGAAGAGGTCGAGGAGCTCTTCGACGAGGCCGGTGTGGCCTTCTGCTCGAGCTGCGGCGGCCCGGTCAAACCCGACGTCGTCCTGTTCGGCGAGCTGCTGCCGGACGAGGCGATCTCCCGCGCCCGCGACCTGGCCGCGCGGGCCGAGCTGATGGTCTGCGTCGGCTCTTCGCTCGCGGTGCAACCGGTCGCGGCGCTGCCCCAGCTGACCCTGGAGCGCGGCGGCCGTCTGGCGATCGTCACCAAGGGAGCGACCCCCTACGACGGCGACGCGGAGCTGAAGCTCGACGGCGAGGTCGAAGTGGAGCTCGGCGCGGTGCTGGCGGCGCTCGCCTGAGCGCCGGCGCCCCTAGAGCTCCGGCCAGTCGATCTGCGGCCGCTTGACGACCAGGATCACCGCCGAGACTTCGGGGTCGCGGTCGCCGATCCGCTCGACCGCGGTCGCCCAGGAGATCTGTTGCGGCGGCTTGCCGGAGCGGAGGTTTTTCAGCGCCGCCTCGACCGAGTCGGCCTCGACCACCACTGCGACCTGGGCCGGGGCGTTCGCCTCGGCGGCTTCCAGCATCGGCCTGGTCACGTCCTCGGCGGCGCGCAGCGCGTCCACCCAACCCTCTTCGCCGTCGTTCGATTCGAGCGACGGGCCTTCGAGGATCGTCAGCCGGCTCTCGCGCGGCTCCCAGTCGCGTCCACCGAACCCGAACGGCAGACCGGCCACCCACGGTTCGAGGATCTGTTCGCGCAGCTCGCTCTCACCGACGTTGAGTACACGGGCCCGGTCGAGCGCTGAGCTGATCTCGATGTGGAACGGCATGCCGCGAACTTAGTGCATGTCACGACCTCGGCTGGTTCGCGATGATGCCGGCCATGCCGCCCGCCGCCCCCGAAGCCGTGATCTTCGACAACGACGGCCTCCTCCTAGACACCGAGTCGGTCTGGACCCGGGCCGAGCAGGACCTCTTCGAGCGCCGCGGCACCGCCTTCACCCCCGCCGACAAGCGGGAGCTGGTCGGGACCTCGGCCGCGGTGGCGGGGGCCGTGCTGGAACGGCGTCTCGGCGAGCCGGGCCGGGCCGAGGAGCTGATCGAGGAGCTGAACGCGCTCGTCGTCGCCGAGCTGGAGCACGGGGTGGAGGCGATGATCGGCGCCCGCGAGCTGCTCCACACCCTGCGCCAGCGCGGCACACCGATCGGCCTCGTCTCCAACTCGCCGCTCGCCTTCGTCGTTCGCTCCCTGCAGCTGGTCGGCTTCGAGGACCACTTCGACATAGTCCTCAGCGCCCATGAAGTGGCAGCTCCGAAGCCGGCCCCCGACCCCTACTTGGAGGCCTGCCGCAGGCTCGGAGTTGAGCCCGGACCCAACGTTGTTGCCCTGGAGGATTCCCCCACCGGGGTAGCAGCCGCGCGCGCCGCCGGCCTGACCGTGATCGGAGTCCCGTCCATAGACGGCGTCGCCTTGGACGAAGCTCACGATCTGGCCGAGTCGCTGTTAGACGACGTAATTGCCCAGCGTCTGGCGATATAGGGATTGGGGAGGACCCTCCGTCGCAAATCTGGAGGCTCCTCCGGGTCCTCCCCAATCCCTATCCCCGGAGCACGCGCCGGCGCCGCAGGATTCGTTCGCAGAGTTCGAGTAGTTCCCGGACCTGGGTCACGCGGTTGGCGTCGAGTTCGCCGTTCAGGGCCGCGTTTGCTGCCTCTCCCGCCTCGGCGCGGCGGCTGTTTAGCGCCCCCATGTCCTCCTCGTGGCCGGGATCGTCGAGCGCGCCCTTCAGCTCGATCAGCAGCGCCTCCAAGCCGACGCGCAGCTGTAGCGCCGCCTCGCGCTGGCGGCCGGCGTCGAGGTCGGCGCGGGCGCGGAGGAGCAGGGTCTCGCAGGCGTCGATTCGTTCGCGGCCGCCCAGCACGCCGGCAACCCGCTCCTGCGGCCGCAGGGCCTCCTGGCGGCGGCGGCCACGCGAGGCATCCCTTGCCCGGACATCGACCTCGCGTGCTTCCGTGAAGTCGCTCTCGGCGAGCTCCTCGCCGCTGCCGTAGCCGATCCGCACCGCCGCCGCCCGCTCCGGCGTCAGTTCCCCGCTGAGCGGGTCCGCGCTCGCGGCCGCCCGTGCGTGCAGCGCCCGGTTGAGCAGGGCGACGCCGTCGCCGAGAAGGACGTCCGTCGTGTCCTCGGCCTCGCTCGCCTCGTCCAGCCAGCCCGCCGCTTCCTCTTCGTTTCCGAACGGGGCAAAGGCCCGCACCGCCGTAACCCGGGCGAGCGGCAAAGACTCAACCTCAGGTTCAGCCTTACGCGCCCGCCTCCGCCGCCGCGGGGGAGGCGGCGGCGCGCCCAGGGTCAGGATGACCAGGACGCTCTCGCCGTCTTCGTCGCGGGCGAGATAGCGGCCATCGGCCAGGGGGAGGGTCCCCGCGAAGTCGAACTGCGCGAATCCGAAGAGCTTGCTCAACTAGTCGCCGGCGGCCGTGCCGCCGGCGCGCTGCGGCTCGTCCGGCAGCGAGAACTCCGACGGCTTGACCGGCACCTCCGGGTTTTCGATCTGCCCGAGACGGTCGATCAGGCGCTGCCACTGGTCCGGTTTCAGCAGCGCCGAGTACTGGGCGTCGAGACGGCTCTCGATCGGGTCGTAGCCGACGTGGACGTGGTCGTAGTGGTCGGCCAGCGAGATGCTGGTCGGCCCGGGCAGGTCCTCGAGCGAGATCACCTGATGGGGATGCATCGTGCCCTGCAGCTGTAGCACCGTGTGAATCAGGTCATCGGTGAGCGTGCCGGGGCCCTGGTGCCCAGTCACCGGGACGCCGTTGATCGTCGCGATGTCGACGGCATCGCCGGTGCTGTGCTCGGAGACGTTGCCGGAGGCGGTGAGGTAGCCGTGGCCGCAGGTCAGCGAGGTGACCGCCAGCTCGTAGCCCTCGGCGCGCAGGTAGGCGAGCATCGCGAGGATGCGGCGGTCGGTGAAGCCGCTGGCGATGTCTTCGCGGCCGCAGGCGTAGATTTCGAGGCCCTCGTCGGCCAGCACCCGCTTCTGCAGCGCCTCCTTGGAGAGCAGCAGGACGCCGGCGCCGCTGAGGCGGGCGGCGAAGGGGCTCTTGCCCTTGGCGCGGTAGATCGCGGTCGCCTCCAGCAGCTTCCAGCCGTCGAGGATCGGCTTCGGGTCGATGCTGGGCGCGCCGCGGCCGGCCGGCCGGATCGAGAAGTTGATGTGGGAGTCGACACCCTCGGCGCCGGCGCCGACCCGGGCCAGCACGGTGCCCGCGATCACCTTCGAGCCGATCCGCAGCGTGCCGTCCTCGGCGACCGGGTTGGCGCTGTCGGCGACGGCCGCTTCGCGCTCCCGCTCGTCCTCGGCGGCCCGGCCGGGCAGGGCCCGCAGCCGCGGCCGCAGGTTCTGGCTTTCGAGCGGGATACGCCGCTCCCCGCCGGTCGGCATCACGACCAGGCGGTGCTCGCGGACGATCTCGCCGAGCTCGGCGTAGGTGTAGCGGTTGCCGTAGGTGTCTTCGAGGACGACGAACTCACCGAGCTTCCGCGACTTGCCGAACTTGCGGACGACGCCGTCGTTGACGGCGACCACCGGGGCGCCCTCGCGGGCGAAGATGTTGATGCCGCGGCGGGTCGGCGAGGAGGCGATGACCTCGGCCGCGCCGTCGGTGACCTCGCCGCCGCCGGAGCCCCGCAGGGCCGCCCGGGCCGAGATGTCGTCGGCGTAGCGGGCGTCGTCGGCGATCGGGAAGTGGGCTCCCTCGGTCAGCCCGGTCAGCGAGCCGATCAGGTCGGAGGGGAGCTTGCCGTAGGCGCGCGCGTAGAGCAGCACCTCCTGCACGTACCAGTCGGCGTGGTTGTAGGCGAAGATCGCGTCGTAGAGGTCCTTCTTGCCGCCCGCCAGCTCGAGGTAGTTGGCGGCGGCGCAGATCGCGTCGACCGGGTTGTATGGGTCCTTGCGACCGTCGCCGTTGGCGTCGACGCCGAAGGCCTCCCAGCTGGAGGGCAGGAACTGCATCCAGCCGACCGCGCCGGCGCTGGAGACGTTGAGGTTGGTGCCGAAGGCGCTCTCGATTTTGTTGATCGAGGCCAGGACCTCCCAGGGGATGCCGTATTCGGTTCCGCAGGCCTGGTAGATCGGCAGCAGGAAGGGCGGGATCTCGAACGAGTCGATGACGAAGTTGGGGACGCCGATCGGCGCCGGCCCGAAGGGAGCGATCGTCGTCGTCGGGTTGGCCGCGGTCGGGCTGCCGCCGGCGGAGAACCGGGAGCCGCCGTCGGGGCCGTCGGCCAGCGGCTGGTCGCCGCCGCCGGTCGCGCTGGGCGCCCTGACGGCGCCATCGGAGCCGCCACCGCCGCTGGAGTCGCCGAGGTCCTCGTTGCGGGTGACGCCGCCGTGGCCGCCTTCGCCGCCCGGCTCGCCGCCGTCGATCGCGCTGCCCTGCTTGACGGAGCCCTTGCCGCTTTGGTTCGAGGGGGGCGTTGCAGCCGGCGCCTCGGGTGCCGGCACCGGCGTCGCGGGAGTCGCAGCGCCGGCCGGAGGCGGGGCCTCGCTGACACCGGTAGGGGAGGTGCAGCCGGGATCGGTGAGGTCGGTGAGTCCGTCGCCGTCGTCGTCGAGGCCATTGGCGCAGGCCGGGGCCTGCAGCGAGGGCACCGCCGTCGTGGTGGTCGCCGCCGGGGGGATCTCCGTCGTCGCGTCTTCGGCGCCGGCCATGCCGACGAGCGCCGACAGCGCCAGGAAGCCGGCGAGTACGACGGTGATTGCGAGCTTTGCTCTCATCCCATTGCGCCTCGGTACCCCATGCCGCGAACCGCGGAAACAGCGGAAACCGCATCCGCACCCTCCCCGCGCGACAGGCGAGCCGAGGCTACTGACTCGTCGGTATGGCCGCAACGACGGCGGCTCCCCTTCAACAAGGGCTTAACCAAAATTGATGCCATAGTCCATCAACTTAGTCTGGAATGAGTGCTTCCCTGCATTCCGGCAGGCTTTCAACTGAGCCGGATGCGCTCGTTAAGCTGACGTCAACGAAAGGTGAAAGGCAGGGTTGTGTACGACCAGGAAGAGCAGGATGAGCAGGACGGCCTGCGGGCCCGCAGCGAGCAGGCGATCGGCGAGCTGGCGCAGGCGCTGATCGACAATCCGACCCTGCACAACGCGATCGCCGCGGCGTTCGGCGCCCGCGAGAAGGCGATCGAGGCCCAGCAGGCGGCGATGAGCGCTCTCAATCTCTCCTCGGCTACCGATCTGGAACGGCTGGAGCGGCGCCTGCGCTCGCTTTCCCAACGTCTCGAGGAGGCCGAGGAGCAGATCGACGACCTGACGCGCGAGATCGGGGCGCTGCGCCGCCAGCTCGCCGACAAACCGGCCAGGAAAGCGGCGAAGAAAAAACAAGTCTAACCCTCGACTTGAGGGTTAGATTACGTCCAGGACAGCCTTCCCGGCCCGTTTCGCCGCCGACTCCGCTGCCTCGTCTTCGAGGCTCTCGTTCCCGGCGCTCTCGGCCACGATCAAGACCGCCGCAAGCGCCACCCCCAGCGCGGAGCCCCGCGCGAACAGCGAGGCGGTCTGCATGTCCGCGGCGTCGCCGGCGCTGACGGGTGCCGGCGCTCCAGCGCCGTGCAGCGTGTCGAGGCTGGCGACCGCCGCCGTTCGCGCCTCCTCGCCGAGCCGGTCGCCCAGCGCCGCGGTCAGGCCGGGGTCGGGAAGCATCGGCTCGCCGGCCCCGCCGCCGCTCCAGGCATGCGCCTCCCCGACCACCAGCAGCTGTCCGGGCGCCAGCTCCGGGTCGAGCGCGGTGCAGGTGCCGATCCTGATCGCGCGCCGCACCCCCAGCTCGGCGAGGTCGCCGAGCACGACCGCGGCGCTGGGACCGCCCATCCCGGTCGACTGCACCGTCAGCTCGGAGCCGGCCGGGGTGCGGCCGGTGTAGCCCCAGAGGCCGCGGGCGTGGTTGCTCATCTTCGGTTGCTCGAGCAGCTCTTGGGCGAGCAGCAGCGCCCGCCCGGGGTCGCCGACGAGGATCGCCTCAGCGGCGACTGAGCTCGTGGGGCGGAGGCGCGAGGGCATCGTCGGCCGACCCTATTGCCCCGTTGCCGTTCCGGTTGGCGACCCCGGCCTCTGTCCCGGCGGGTGCCTCGCTCCGCTGCGACTCTTCGTGCGCCGCGATCGCCTTGCGCAGGTCGCGCTTGCGCATCCACTCGGCGGCGAAGTAGCTGCCGACCACGAAGACGAAGGCGAGCAGCTGCGCCGAGAGGGTCTCGACGGTCGGGTAGACGCCGAGCCAGGTCCCCATCCAGAGCGGCAGTTCGATTTCGATCGGGTGGATCGCGAGCCAGCCGACCCCCTGCATGGTTCGCGCCGTGTTGCCGACGAGGACGACGAGCACGACGGCGATCAACACGCCGGTCGCGACCAACATCTTCTTGTAAGGGAGCTTGCGCTCCAGCGCGAAGGTGATCGCCCCGACGATTCCCGTCATGACCAGACCGAGTGAGACGCCGGCGACCACGACGCCGGTCCCGGAGCTGAGCTGCAGCGCCTGCAGGAAGAGGACGGTCTCGAAGCCCTCGCGGAAGACGCTGGTGAAGCCGAGCGTGTAGAGGCCGGCAACGGTCGCTGCGCCCGCCCCGGTCGCGAGCGCCGCCCCGGTCAGGACCTTGCCCCGGTCGCGGTGGCCTTTGATCCACTCGGTCCAGTAGACGCGGTGGAAGAACCAGTTCATGACGAGCAGGAGGACGCCGATCGCCACGATGCCGACCACGGCCTCGAGTTTCTCCCCGTATTTGGAGAGCGAGTCGAGCAGCAGGATGGCCAGCACGAACATCAGAACGCTGGCCGGGATCGCCAGCAGGGCACCGCGGTAGATCGGTCGCCGCAGCGGCGCTCGGGGGCCGAGCATGCTGGCGGTGATCGCCGCCAGGATCAGGATCGCCTCCAGGCCCTCGCGGAAGACGATCAGGGCCGAGTTGGTGATCGCCGTCATCGCGCTGGCACCGTCACCGGTGATCGCCCGCGCGTCGGCGAGCTTTTCGTCGAGGTCGAGCCGGGTTTCGCGGATCTCGTTGAGCGGCGCGTTGTCGGCGACCAGGTTGGCGAGGCCCCTGTCACCGCTGGCGCCGTACCAGATCAGCCCCTCGATCTCGAGTGCCAGCTGGGTGTCGAAGGCGCGCAGCTTCAGCTCGGGCCCGAACTCGAAGAATCCGTAGGCGGCCAGGCGCGCCTGCTCGGCCTCCTGGTAGCGGCCCGCGCCCGCCGCCGCTTCGAGCTGGTCGAGCGAGATGTCGACGAGTTCGTAGTCGGCTTCGTCGCCCCCTTCGCTCCACTCCTCGGGTGAGATTCGTTCGAACTCCGCCGCCGCGCGTTCGCTCGCTCGGTCGAGATCCTCCTGCGGGACGACCGCTTTGCCCTGCTGGGCGTCGTCCACGTCCGTGCGCATCGCGGCGAACTCGCCCTTGATTCGTCCCACCGCAGCCGGATCGCGTTTGAGCAGGATCGGCTCGAGGTCGGAGAAGGCGGCTTCGACCCCGTCCATGAAGGCGACTGCCTCCTGTACCTCGAATGGGACCGTAACCCGGCCGTCGCTCGTGCCCTTGTCGTACTCCTTCGGGACCAGGTCGATGAAGCGATCCAGCTGACTGGCCCGGTTGACCTGCTCGTCGGGGGTCAGCGGCGCTGCGGTGAAGCCGACCAGGTCTTCCTCCACTCGCGCCCGTGCCGCCTCGAAGCGGGCGGTGTCGGCGGCGGCGGCCGCCGCGGCGAGCAGTGCGAAGTCGCGGTCGGTGGCGCGGCGTTCGGCGCCGCCGCGCTGCTTGTCGTACTCGGGTGCGATCGCCTCCCAATAGCCGGCGGCGAGCGCCGCGGTTTCGGCGAAGCGCCCGTCGAAGCCGCGTTCGGCCGCCTGCGCCGCTTCGTCGAGGTTGGTGATGAGCCGGGCCTGGAACGTGTCGAGCAGGTCTTTTTCGACCTGCAGGACGGCCTCGTGCGGGGAGATGCCGCCGGCCGCGAGTTCCTGGATCGCCGCCGTCCCGTCGACCCCCGGGCGGGTGAAGCGGGTGGTCTTGCGGAAGTCCCGGATCTGCAGCCAGGCCCGCGCCTGGGTCGGTTCGCCGCGCCGCGCGGAGGCGACCGCGACCGCCATCGCGCCGCGGCGCAGGGCGGCGATCGCCCGCCCCCGTGCCGCCGCCAGGGCGACTTCGTCGCCGTCGGCGGTCGCGCCGCCCGCGTCCGCCAGGGCCGCTTCGACGTCCTTCAGCGCCCGCGGGGCGTCGGCGGCGAGACCCTGCCGCAGGGGGCCCCGCAGGGCATCCTGCGCTTCCGCCACCGGCGGGCCGCCGCTTTCGTCGAAGAGGGGCCGGGTCTGGGCCTCGAAGAGATCGGTTCGGATCGCGTCGGCGGCCTGCCAGGGGGGCACGGCCGCCGCCGCGTCACTCGCGGCCGCAGGCAAGCAGAGCAGGACCGTCGCGGCCGCGAGGGCGGCGACGGTCCTGCCAAGTCGGCGGTTCGCTCGCCCTCTCGCCGTAACCGCCTCCTAGCCTTCCTGCAGTTCGACTTCGAGCTGTTTCGCGGCCTGGGTCACCTGGCCGGCGATCGCCTCCGCTTGGGCCTGGGCCTGGGCGCCGAGCGCGTCGGCCTGCTCGGCGGTGAACTTCTCGCCGTCGGCCTCGCGGTCGCGCAGGTCGGAGGCGAACGCGACGAGGCTCTGCAACTCCTTGCGGGTCTGCTTCGCCTGCTGCGGGTTCTCGCTCGCGATCATCGGTTCGATCCCGTCGTAGGTGACGAGGATGCCGCCGAGGATGTCGGCGATGTCGGAGAGGCGCGAGGTGGCGACGAAGCCGAGTTCCTCGGCGCCCTCGCCGGCGATGAAGCGCGAGTTCTTCCAGGCCTCGAAGTACTCGCTCATGGTCGGCGTCATCACCACGATCGAGGTCAGCGCGTCGGACGGAGTCGGTTCGAACTCCTGCGCGTCTTCGTCGAGGCTCTGCGCCTGCCGATCGAATTCGTCCAGCGTCGCCTTGTAGACGTCGGCGTCGGGCAGGCCCTCGCCGAACTCGACCTTGCCGTCGCCGTCGACATCGGGCTTCGCGCCCTTCGCCGCCACGTCGGGGTTGGTCCCGTAGAGCGCGGTCTCGGTCAGGAAGAAGAGGTTGCCCGGCTGTTTCAGCTGCTCGCCGTCCGGCGTGGTGAGGCTGAAGGAGACGGCGTCTTCGGGGGTCGAGGCGTCGGAGCCGGCGTCGATGTCGACGTCGTACTGGGCCAGTCGCGGCACTCCGGCGACGATTCCCTCCATCTCCTCGTACGCCGGGTTGGCGACGACGAAGACGTCTTTGGAGTCGCCGAGGATCTGCGCCACTTCCTCGCCGTGCTCGTCGAGCAGTCGCCGGTAGTCGAAGTCGACCGACTCGGCCAGCGCGTAGTACTGGTCGGCGTTCTCCTTCAGCAGGCCCACCTGCTCGACCAGTTCGGCGGAGTGGTCCGTCAGGTACTGCTTGACGGGCGCCAGTTCGGCGGCGCCGGCCTCGGCGGTCGCCGTTTCTTCGCCGTCGCCGTCGCCGCATGCGCTCAGCGCCGCGGCAACCGCCAGCGCGGCGAAGACGACCACGGCCTGTCCTCTGAACTTCTTCAAATCGCGAGCCTCCTGAATAAGGGGAGCCTACTTAGGGTTCCCTAAAGCCTTTGGATTCGGGAACCCTAACGCAATCCGATCTAAACGGTCGGATATCGGGCCGGGCGTCGCCGTGCGGACTCGTGCCACTCGTGAGAATCCGGCCCGCCGGATTTCCTCCAGCCGTCTAAACACAGCTTCCTGAGCCGAATTTAGGTTGCTGCGGAATCGCCAAAACCCGCGACCGCCGCAGCATGGCTCCGGTGGGCTAGGAGGAAAATCGATGAAAAAGAGGCTCTTGATCGCCGGCCCGGTGGCCGCGCTCGCCTCGCTCATACTGCCGGTGGCCGCGTTCGGAGCCGAGACTCCGATCCTGGACACCCCGGAAGCGAGCATCAACGCGATGTGGGTGATCGTCGCCGCCGTGCTGGTGATGTTCATGCAGGCGGGCTTCCTGCTCCTGGAGGTCGGCTTCTCGCGAGCGAAGAACGTCGGCGCCGGGGTCGCGAAGATCCTGGTCAACTTCTCGATCGCCTCGCTCTGTTACTGGGCGGTCGGGTTCGCGCTCGCCTTCGGCGGGCTCGGCGAGATCGCCGGCACGAACGGGTTCTTCCTCGACGTCGGCTCCTCGATCGAAGAGGCCGGCAAAAGCATCCCGTTCGTCGAAACGTATTCGATCAGCCCGGCCGCGTTCATGTTCTTCCAGTTCGTGTTCTGCGCGGTCTCGCTGGCGATCGTCTGGGGCGCCACGCTGGAGCGGATCAAGTTCGGCGCCTACGTGATCTACGCGATCATCTTCAGCGCCGTCCTCTACCCGATCCTCAGCCACTGGATCTTCGGTGGCGGCTGGCTGCAGGTCAACGTCGGCATGCAGGACTTCGCCGGTTCCACGGTGGTCCACCTGATCGGCGCGACCGGTGCCTTCGCGGCCCTGCTGCTGCTCGGCCCGCGGATCGGCAAGTACACGAAAGACGGCAAGCCGCGGGCGATCCCTGGGCACTCGATGCCGCTGGTCGGCCTTGGCGTGCTGATCCTCTGGCTCGGCTGGTTCGGGTTCAACCCGGGCTCGACCCTGGGCGCGATGGGCGGTCGCTTTGCCGAAGTGGTCGTCGTCACTAACCTCGCCGCGGCTGCCGGCGTGATCGCCGCCGTGTCGGTGATGTACATGCGGACGCGGACGATCGACATCGGGATGGCCGGCAACGGCGCGATCGCCGGCCTGGTCGCGATCACCGCCCCGTCCGGCTACGTCGAGTACTGGGCGGCGCCGATCATCGGCGCGATCGCCGGCGTGATCGTCGTGTTCGGCGTGCTGGCGATCGAGAAGCTCATCGACGACCCGGTCGGCGCCCTCTCGGCGCACGGCTTGGCCGGGATCTGGGGCACGCTCTCGTGCGGGATCTTCACCTCCCCGCGCCTTGCCGAATTCAACGAAGTCGGCGACCCGGGCCTCTGGTACAGCGGCTCGTTCAGCCAGCTCGGCGCCCAGGCGCTGGGTGTGGTCGTTGCCTTCGCCTGTGTGTTCGTCGTCTCCTACGTGGTCTTCTTCCTGATCAAGAAGACGATCGGGCTCAGGGTCACCCCGGAGGAAGAGGACGCGGGGCTCGACATCTCCGAGCACGGGATGTACGGATACCCCGAGCAGTTCATCCCCCAGCCCGAGTACTCGACGGGCCTGCTGTCGGGCGGCACCCCGCCGCCGGCACCGGCGCCCGCTGCGTCTCCGGCTGTAAGTCAGATGTCAACCACTACCGAGTCCTAGGAGGGCCGGGCGCATGAAGAAGATAGAGGCGTTCATCCGCCACGAGGCGTTCGAGCCGATCCGGGCCGAGTTGCTCGACAAGGGGTTCCCCTCCCTGTCGATCATCGAGGCCAAGGGCTCGGGTCGCCAGAAGGGCATCGTCGAGCAGTACCGCGGCTCGACCCTGACCGTCAACGTCCGGCCGAAGGTGAAGCTGGAGATCGTGGTCGAGGACAAAGACAAGTCGATCGTCGTCGAGACGATCCTCAAACACGCCCGCACGGGCGAGGTCGGCGACGGCAAGATCTTCGTCCTGCCGGTGGAGGAGGCGATTCGGATCCGCACCGGTGAGGGTGGGGAGCCGGTGCTGCAGTTGCACGAGGAGTCCGAGATTCCGACGTGAGCTGAGCTGGTCTGTGGAATCCCTGCCGGGCCGGTCCCGGTAGGGGTTTCGCTTAACTTTTTCGAGGATCGCCTGCGGCCTCCGAGGTCGAGCGGCCGCGAAAAAGTACAAGACGCTTCACCCCTACCGGGACCGGCCCGGCTGGCGCTCCGAGTTGGCCCCCGGGCCATATACGGAGATCGTCGGGGGTGCTGGCTAGCCTCGGCTGGCTATGGCTGACGAGCGAATCAGTTTGAGTGAGGCGGCTCGGCGGTCCGGGGTGCCGACCAGCACGTTGAAACGCTGGGCCGCGGAAAAGATCGTCCCGGTGCGCCGCGGCCGGTGGACGGCTGCTGCTGCGGCGCAGGCGCGGGTGGTTGCGCGGATGCGCGAGCGGGGGCACTCTTTGGAGGATCTGCGGGAGGCGGGGCGGGAGGGGCGCTTGGCCTTCGGCTTTGCCGGGGAAGTCGTCACCGCTGCCGAGGAGACGCTGACCGTGGAGGAGGTCGCCGCGGAAACCGGGCTCGAGCCGGAGCTGATCGAGCGCATCCTCGTCATCCTCGGCACGCCGAAAGGGAGGGAGCGGCTGCTCACCCCCGAGGATGCCGCGGCGCTGCGTCACTGCGCCCGCGTGCTCGCCGCCGGCTTCCCGCTCGTCGCCTTCCTGCAGCTGGTGCGCGTCTACGTGCAGTCGATGCGACGGATCGCCGACGCCGAGGTGCGGCTCTTCCACCTCTACGTCCACGAACCGCTGATCCGCGACGCGGTGCCCGAGCTCGAGATGGCGGCCGAGATGGGGGAGCTGGCCGCCGACATCCTCCCCCTGGCGGCACCGCTGACCGAGTACCTGCACAACCGCTACCTGCGCTTCTTCGTCGAGCAGGACGTGGTCGGGCACATGGAGTCCGGCCTGGGGATGGACACGGCGGAAATCCAGCTCGGACAGATCACGGTGACGCTCTGCTTCATCGACCTCACCGGCTTCACCCGGTACACCGAGGAGGAGGGGGACATCGAGGCGCTCGACGTGGTCGAGAACTTCGTCGAGACGGTCGAATCGACGCTGCCGCAGGAGGCGACGATCGTGAAGACGATCGGCGACGAGGTGATGGTCGTCTCCCCCGACGCGGCAGCGCTGACCGAGTGGGCGGTCGAGCTGCTCGGTCGCTTCCCGCGGCGCCCGCAGCCGCGGGTCGGCATCCACTGCGGCGAAGCGGTCTATCGCGACGGCGACTACTTCGGCAGCCAGGTCAACCTCGCCCACCGGGTCGTCGACCGGGCCCTGGCCGGCGAGGTGCTGGTCACCGACCGCGTCGCCGCCGCGATCGCCGGCCGCGACCGGCTCGGCTTCGAGCCGATCGGCCAGGTGAAGCTGAAGGGGTTCCCGGTCCCGACGGACCTCTTCGTCGTGCGCGCCGCCGAGCGCTCCTAGACTCGGACGATGGACCCCGACCTGATGCTGGAGCGGGTGCTCGCCGACGGCCTCCTCGGCCCCGGCAGCCAGGCCGTAGCTCTGTTGTCCGGAGGGCGGGACTCGGTCTGCATGCTCGACCTCGCGGTGCGCGCCGCCGGTCCCGACGGGGTGACCGCGCTGCACGTCAACTACGGCCTGCGCGACGACTCCGACGAGGACGAGCGCCACTGCGCGACGCTCTGCGAGGCGCTGGGGGCCGAGCTGGAGATCGAGCGGCCGCGGCGGCCCGAGGGGCCCGGCAACCTGCAGTCGTGGGCGCGCGACACGCGCTACGCCGCCGCGGCGCGGCTGGCCCTGGCCCGGGACGCGACGATCGTCACCGGCCACACCGCCGACGACCAGGTCGAGACGATCCTCTACCGCCTCGCCTCCTCGCCGAGCCGGCGCGCCCTGCTGGGGATGCGCGCCCACGACGGCCGCCTGGCGCGGCCGCTGCTGGGCTTCAGGCGCGCTGAGACGACCGCCTACTGCGAAGCGCGGGGCCTCGCCTGGCGCGAGGACAGCAGCAACGCCGAGCTCTCCTACGCCCGCAACCGGGTGCGCCACGGCCTGCTGCCGGAGCTGGCGAAGATCCATCCGGCCGCGGCCGAGAACGTACTGCGCACCGCGGCGCTGCTGCGCGACGAGGCCGAGGTGCTCGACGCGCTGGTCGACGCTGAGCTCGACGGGTCCGGGGAGGAGGCGCGGAGCACGATCGCGCTGGCGCGGCTGGCCGAGCTGCCGCCGGCGCTGCGCCGCCTCGTCCTGCAGCGCCTCGCCGACCGCGCCGCCGGGCGCCCCGTCCCCGGCGCCGCCCGCTTCGCCGACCAGGTCGCGGGCCTGCGCCGCACCGGCACCGCGATGCTCGACCTCGGCGGCGGCGTCCGCGCCGTCGTCGAAGCCGGTGTCCTGCGTGCCGAGCGGGACTGAGCCCGTCTCTGTATCTAGACTGCCGCCCGTGAGCGACCCCGCGATCGGCGAGACCCTCGTCGCCAGAGAGGATCTGCAGCGCCGCGTCGCGGAGTTGGGTGCGGAGATCAGTCGCGACTACGCGGGCAAGGAGCTGATCATGGTCGGCGTGCTGAAGGGCGCCGTGCTCTTCCTCGCCGACCTGATGCGGCACATCGACGTGCCCTGCGAGATCGACTTCATGGCGGTCTCCAGCTACGGCTCCCAGACCGATTCCTCCGGCGTCGTCCGCATCCTCAAGGACCTCGACGCGCCGATCGAAGACCGCCACGTCCTGATCGTCGAGGACATCATCGACTCGGGCCTCACCCTCCAGTACCTGATGCGCAACCTCAACGCCCGGCGCCCGGCCTCGCTCAACGCCTGCGCGCTCTTGACCAAGCCGGAGCGGCTCCGGGTCGACCTCTCGCCCCTCTACGTCGGGTTCGAGATTCCCAACCGGTTCGCGATCGGATACGGCCTCGACCACGCCCAGCGGTACCGCAACCTCGATTTCGTCGCCGCGCTTGCCCAGTAGAGCCGCAAAAACCGCCCTGGTACGCTGATTTCACCCTTGAGGCGTTTTTTCAAAAGTGCGGCATTTCCGATCCTCCTGGTCGTCATCCTGGCGTTCGTCGCCCAGAAAGCGATCAACGGCGGGGACGACAAGGAATCGCCGGCCTACAACGAACTGATCAACCAGAAATCGGGGCTGATCGCCACGGGCCGGATCGACGAAGTCACGGTCGACACCAAGGACAACACCCTCGACGTCAAGAAGCGGAACGGCGAGACCTTCTCCACCGGTTACCCGCCCAACACCGAGCAGAGCCTGATCAACCTGCTCGAAAAAAACGACGTCAAGACCGACGTCAACGGCTCCGGCAGCTCCGGCCTGCTCTCGCTGCTGACCCTGATCCTGCCCTTCATCCTCTTCTTCGCCTTCTGGATCTTCCTGATGAACCAGATGCAGGGCGGGGGGAGTCGGGTGATGAACTTCGGCAAATCGAAAGCGAAGCGGATGTCCGTGGACGCGCCGAAAATCACCTTCCGCGACGTCGCCGGCGTCGACGAGGCGGTGCAGGAGCTCGAGGAGATCAAGGAATTCCTCGAGAACCCGAAGAAGTTCCAGGCGCTCGGCGCCCGCATCCCCAAGGGCGTCCTCCTTTACGGACCGCCCGGGACCGGTAAGACGCTGCTCGCTCGCGCCGTCGCCGGCGAGGCCGGCGTGCCTTTCTTCTCGATCTCCGGCTCGGACTTCGTCGAGATGTTCGTCGGGGTCGGCGCCAGCCGCGTCCGCGACCTCTTCGAGCAGGCCAAACAGAACTCCCCCTGCATCATCTTCATGGACGAGATCGACGCCGTCGGGCGGCACCGCGGCGCCGGTATGGGCGGCGGCCACGACGAGCGCGAGCAGACGCTGAACCAGCTCCTTGTCGAGATGGACGGCTTCGAGATGAAGGACAACATCATCCTGATCGCCGCCACCAACCGGCCCGACATCCTCGACCCGGCGCTGCTGCGGCCCGGCCGCTTCGACCGCCAGGTGGTCGTCGACCGCCCCGACCGCAAGGGCCGCAAGCACATCCTCGAGGTCCACACCCGGGGCAAGCCACTGGCCCGCGAAATCGAGCTCGACACGCTGGCCGGCCAGACCCCCGGTTTCACCGGCGCCGACCTCGCCAACCTGATCAACGAGGCGGCGCTGCTCACCGCCCGCTCCGGCAGCCGTGAGATCTCGATGAAGGAGCTGGAGGAGGGGATCATGCGCGTGATCGCCGGCCCGGAGAAGAAAACCCGGGTGATGAGCGAGAAGGAGCGCCTGATCACCGCTTTCCACGAGGTCGGCCACGCGATCGTCGGCCAGCTGCTGGAGAACACCGACCCCGTCCACAAGATCTCGATCATCAGCCGCGGCCAGGCGCTCGGCTACACGATCAGCCTTCCAACCGAGGACAAGTTCCTGACCACCCGCGCCGAGCTGACCGACACGATGGCGATGACCCTGGGCGGCCGCGCCGCCGAGGAGATCGTCTTCGGGGAGATCACCACCGGCGCCTCCAACGACCTCGAAAAGGTGACCGAGACCGCGAAGCAGATGGTGATGCGGTTCGGGATGTCCGAGCGGCTCGGCCCGCGCGTCTTCGGCCACGACCGCGGCCAGCCCTTCCTCGGCCGCGAGTTCTCCTCCGAGCCCGACTACTCGGACGAGATCGCGCGCGAGATCGACGACGAGATCCGCCGCATCGTCGAGGGCGCCCACCAGACCGCGAAGAGCCTGCTCAACGAACGGCGCGAGGAGCTGGACCGGGTCTCCAACCTCCTGCTGGAGCGGGAGACGATCGACGCCAAACAGTTCGTCCAGCTGCTCGACGGCAGGTCCGCCGAGGAGGTCTTCGCCGACGACGAGGAGCCGGCGAAGCCGGCCGAGCCGGCGCCGGAGCCCGAGCCCGCGCAGCGCGAGGGGGCTCGGCCCAATCCAGCCCCCCGGCCCGGGTTCGCCGGCGGCGACGTCAGCTAGCCGCGACCATGAAGTTGATGGGGGTGGTCAACGTGACCCCCGACTCGTTCTCCGACGGCGGCCTCTACCTCGATCCCGAGCGAGCGGTCGAACATGGGCATGCGTTGGCGGAGGCCGGGGCGGCGATCCTCGACGTCGGCGGGGAATCGACCCGGCCGGGGGCGGAGGAGGTGACCGCGGCGGAGGAGCTGCGGCGGGTTGAGCCGGTGGTCGCTGGGCTGGCCGGGGGCGAGGCGGCGATCTCGATCGACACGTCCAAGGCCGCCGTCGCTGCAGCTGCCTTGGACGCCGGGGCGGAGATCGTCAACGACGTCACGGCGCTGCGTGGCGACTCGGAGATGGCGGCTCTCTGCGCCGAGCGGGGCGCCACGGTGATCCTCATGCACATGGTCGGCACCCCGCGGACGATGCAGAAGGAACCGCGCTACGACGACGTGGTCGCGGACGTCAAGGCGTTTCTCGCCGGCCGGGTCGAAGCCGCGACCGGCGCCGGCGTCGCCGAGCAGCGGATCTGGCTCGATCCCGGGATCGGCTTCGGCAAGACCGTCGAGCACAACCTGGAGTTGCTGCGGCGCCTCGGCGAGCTACGCGAGTTGGGCCGCCCGCTGGTCGTCGGGACCTCGCGGAAGAGCTTCATCGGCAAGGTCGACGGGTCCGATGCCGGCGAGCGGCTCGGCGGCACGATCGCCTCCTCGGTGCTCGCCGCGGCCGAGGGCGCCGACGTCCTGCGGATCCACGACGTCGCCGAGGTCGGCGAGGCGATGGCCGTGGCCGGCGCGATCCTCAAGTAGCTTCTGGTTCATGGAGTCGCATGGAAACGGCATCGAGTCGAGCGCCGAAGTGGAGCTGCGCGGGCTCTCGATCTACACCCACCACGGCGTCAGCGAGGCCGAACAGGAGGTCGGGCAGCGGCTCGAATTCGACGTCTCCTTCGACGTGCCGGACTGCGACGCGGTCCTCACCGACCGCCTCGAGGACACGGTCGACTACGCCGAGGTCTGCGACATCGTCGCCCTCGCCGCCACCGAGCGCAGCTACAAGACCCTGGAGCGCCTCGCCCAGGTGATCGGCCAGCGGCTGATCGAGCGCTACCGTTGCGAAACGGTGCGGGTACGGGCGGCCAAGCCGGAGCCGCCGCTGCCGCTGGCGATCCAGGAGGTGGCGGTCGAGGTGACCCAGGAGCGCGTGGTCGAGGAGGACGAGGCCGAGGCACCCGAGGGGTAGCGGTGCGGACCGGCTACCTCGGGCTCGGCTCCAACGTCGGCGACCCCGACGCCCACCTGCGGGCAGCGGTCGAGCTGCTGCGCGCCCGCGGCATCGAGGTCGGAGCGGTTTCCTCGGTCTACGCCACCGAGCCGGTCGGCGAGGTCCTCGACCAGCCGGACTTCCTCAACGCCGCGGCGCGGATCCACGCCGACCTCGAGCCGGAGGCGCTGCTCGACGCCTGCAAGGCGGTCGAGGCCGAGCGCGGCCGCTCCTTCACGGCGCCCCGCCACAGCCCGCGCCCGCTCGACGTCGACCTGCTGCTGCTCGGCGACCTCGAGCTGAAGACCGACCGCCTCACCCTGCCTCACCCCGAGGTGACCAGCCGCCGCTTCGTCCTCGTCCCGTTGCTCGAGCTCGACCCGGAGCTGACGCTGCCCGACGGCACCCGACTCTCCGACGCCGTCGCGGCACTGCCGGAAGGCCAGCGGGTCGACCGGGTGGGACCGCTCTAGTCAGGCCGTGGCCTGGCCCGGCTGCCGCAGCGGCGCCAGCCAGTCGGCCGGCAGGACCGGCGGCATGTGGCCCGGGTAGTTCGGCACGACACGTCTCGCCAGTTCGGCGGCCGGCCGGCCTTCGATCGCCGGCTTGAGGTCGGCCAGGGTGAGGGCGAGGCCGAGGCTGGTGGCGATCTGGAAATCGGCCGCGTTGAGCTGCTCGCCGCCGATCGCCCCCCTGGCGATGTACTCGTCGACGCGGTCGAGCAGGCCGGGCAGCGCCGCCAGGTCGCGCTTCACGTTCGCGTCGTCAGCTTCGTTGAAGCGGGCTGAGAGGGCGACGATCGGGGCCGCGGTTTTCACGGCCAGCCCGATCGGCATACCGATCTTCGCTCCCTCCGAGTAGCTGCGCAACGGCGCTCTGTCGCGCTTCATGCCCCACCAGAGGATCTGGCGGATCGGGTGCTGCAGCTCCTCGTCGCCGAAGCGCTCGGCCTCTTCGACCGCTGCCCGCCGCTCCGGGTCGGCGGGGAAGAGCGGCGGATCCGGGCGCAACCGGTCGAGCTCGCGGGCGATCTGGCGCGAGCCCTGCACCTTGGCCCCGTCGATCTTCAGCGCCGGCACGGTCACCCCCGGGAAGCCGACCGCCCGCAACGCACCCTTGGAGATCACCGGCAGCAGGTCGGTGCGCTTGTAGGAGACGCCCTTGTGCTGGAGCATCAGCTCCGCGGCGATGGCCGGATGCGAGGCGGGGATCACGTAGAGGCGCGCGTTCACGGCGGTGATCCTAAGCGCAAGCGAGCCGGTTTGGCTACCCGGCCAGTCCGATCCGGTGATAATCGCGGCCTGATGCTGCTAGCCGCCGACGTGGGGAACACGCAGACGCACCTGGGCGCCTTCGAGGGCGAGCGCCTCGTCGAGCACTGGCGTTTCCAGACCCGCTCGGGGGCGACCGGGGACGAGCTGGCCGAGCGGATCGCCGGCTTCTTCTCGCTCAGCGGCATGTCCTTCGGCGATGTCGACGCCGTCTGCGTCTCCTCGGTCGTGCCGCCGCTCGGCAGCCAGTTCGAACAGCTCGCCCAGCGCTATCTCGGCGCCGAGTGCCTGACGATCGGCCCCGGGGTGAAGACGGGGATGCCGATCCGGATCGAGAACCCGCTCGAGGTCGGCGCCGACCGTCTCGTCAACGCGATCGCCGCCTACGAGCGCTTCGGAGAGGCCTGCGTCTCGGTCGACTTCGGCACCGGCATCAACATCGACGCCGTCTCCGCCGACGGGGAGTACCTCGGCGGCGCGATCGGCCCCGGTCTCGCGCCCTCGCTCAGCGCCCTGATCGAACGGGCGGCCCGGATCACCCGGATCGACCTGGAAGAGCCGCGGGAAGCAATCGGCCGCTCGACGCGCGCGGCGATCCACTCCGGCTTCATATTCGGTTTCGCCGGCCTGATCGACGGCATCGTGAGGCGGATCGAAGAGGAACTCCCGAACCCGAGGCTGCTCGCCACGGGTGGGTACGCCTCGGCCGTCGTCCCCTTCACCGAGACGATCGAGGAGGTGGACGACCTGCTTACCCTGAAGGGGTTGAGGCTGATCCATGAACGCAACACGCCCACAGCTGACTGATCCGTTCCGGATCGCCGACGTCGAGATCTCCAACCGCGTCCTGCTGGCACCGCTGGCTGGGATCGGCAACTGGTTCGTGCGGCTGCAGGCGAAACGCCACGGTGCCGGGCTCGCCGTCTCGGAGATGGTCTCGAGCTTCGCCCTGCACTACCGCAACGAGCGCACCCTGCGCGACCTGCTGCGCATCCACCCCGACGAGCACCCCGTCTCGATCCAGCTGTTCGGCCACGATGCCGAGGTGATGCGCTCCGGCGCCGCGATCGCCGCCGACGCCGGGGCCGACCTGATCGACATCAACATGGGTTGCCCGGTGCCCAAGGTTCGCCGCACCGGCGCCGGAGCCCAGCTCCTCCGCGACCCCGAGCTGGCGGTCGCCTTGGCACGGGGCGCGATCGAGGGCGGGGGAGGGGTGCCGGTGACGGTGAAGCTGCGCTCGGGGATCGAGGCCGGTGACCGCTCCGGCTTCGACCTCGCGGTGAGGCTGGTCGAGGAGGCCGGCGTGGCGGCGATCGCCTTTCACCCCCGGGCCGCCACCAAGGGCCACAAGGGCAAGCCCGACTACGAGCTGACCCGGGAGCTGGTCGAGCGGGTCGAGGTGCCGGTGATCGTCTCGGGCGGCCTCGACGGCGCCGCGGCAGCGCGGCACGCCTACGACGAGTCGGGCGCCGACGCGGTGATGATCGCCCGCGGCTCGTTCGGCAACCCCTGGCTGTTCGAGGAGCTGACCGGCCGCCGCCGCGAGCCGCCCACGCGCGAGGAAATCGCCACCGAGCTGCTCTGGGTCCTCGACCGCGCCGAGGAGCACCTGGGGACCAGGCGGGCGCAGCGTTACCTGCGCAAGTTCTACCCCTGGTACACGGCGCGGCTCGAAGCCCCGCCGGAGGTCGTCGACGAGCTCCAGCGCAGCGCCGATCTGGGCCGTGCGAGGGAGCTGATCGCGGCCTTCACCGTTCCCGCTGCGGTTGCGTAAATCGCCCTGATTGGCGGCCTCCGGCCCTCGCTATAATCCCGCGACTCTGTGCCCGGGTGTGGCGTTTCAAGCCGCCGCGCCGAGGGCGTTTTTTTCGGCCCGGAGCCGCCTCCACGGCTCTTCCCCAGCAAAAGCGAGGTAGTTGAAGTGAGTCGTCAGGCGGTCATCACCCCCGAGGGCCTCGAGAAACTGAAAGAGGAAATCGAGTACCTCTCGACGACCAAACGCCGCGAGGTGGCGGCGCGGATCAAGGAGGCGCGCGAATTCGGCGACATCTCCGAGAACGCGGAATACGACGACGCCAAGAACGAACAGGCCCTGCTCGAGAACCGGATCGTCCAACTCGAAGAAAAACTGCGCCGCGCCCAGGTGATCGATGAGAAGGCGATCGGCACCGACGAAGTCGGCTTCGGCTCGATCGTCCACGTCAAAGACCAGAAATCCGGCGACTCGCAGAAATTCCAGATCGTCGGCTCGACCGAGGCCAACCCGGCTGAGCACAAGCTCTCCAACGAGTCGCCGATCGGCAAGGCGCTGATCGGCCACAAGCGCAACGACGTGGTCAGCGTCGAGGTGCCGCGGGGGCCTAGGAAGAAACTCAAAATTACGAAGATCGAGAAGGCTTAGAGCGGGGCCTGTCCCGGTAGGGGTTTCGCTTAACTTTTTCGAGGGTCGCCGCCGGCTGTCGCCCGGGCCGCAGCGGCGAAAAAGTACAAGACGCTTCACCCCTACCGGGACAGGCCCTTAACCGCTCTATAGGCTCGGCGAATCGTGACTGACGAGCCCAAGGCTCCCGAGGAGCCGAAGCTTTCAGATGTTCTTCGTGACCGGCGGGAGAAGCTGGGGCGGATTCGGGAGGCTGGGGTTGAGCCTTTTCCGCATGAGTTCGGCGAACGTGAGGATGTTGCGGAGGTTCGGGCTGCGCATGAGGGGCTGGCGGCGGGGATGGAGACCGAGTCTCGGCACCGGGTTGCGGGGCGGATCGTCGCCCGGCGGGGGCACGGCAAGGCCTGCTTCATGGACATCCGCGATGGCAGCGGCCGGATCCAGCTCCACGCCCGCGAGGACCTGCTCGGGGAGGAGGCCTACGCGCTGCTCGTCGACCTCGACCTCGGTGACATCGTCGGGGTCGAGGGCACGGCGATGGCCACCCGACGCGGTGGCGAGCTTTCGCTGGCTATCGACCACTGGCGCCTGCTGGCCAAGAGCCTGCGGCCGCCACCCGACAAATTCCACGGTCTCGAGGACACCGAGACCCGCTTCCGCCGCCGCGAGCTCGACCTGATCGCCAACGAGGAGAGCCGCCACCTCTTCGCGGTCCGCGCCCGCACGATCGGCGAGGTGCGGCGCTGGCTCGACGAACACGGCTTCGTCGAGGTCGAGACGCCGGTCCTGCAGCCGCTCTACGGCGGCGCGCTGGCGCGTCCGTTCACGACCCACCACAACGCCCTCGACCGCGACTTCTACCTGCGGATCGCCACCGAGCTCTACCTGAAGCGGCTGGTGGTCGGCGGGATCGACCGCGTCTACGAGCTCGGCAAGGACTTCCGCAACGAGGGCGTCTCGCACAAGCACAACCCCGAGTTCACGATGCTCGAGTGGTACGAGGCCTACGCCGACTACGAGAAGACCGCGCACGATCTCGAGCTGCTGGCCGCCGAGGTGGCGGAGCGGGTGCTCGGGACCACGAAGGTCACGCGCGGCGAGGTCGAGATCGACTTCGCGCCCCCGTGGCGGCGGATCACCCTGCGCGAGGCGATCCTCGAGCGGGCCGGGATCGACATCGCCGCGCACCCGACCCGCGAGGCGCTTGCCGCCGCGATGGGGACCGAGCCCGACCCGGCCGAGGGCTGGGGCAAGCTGGTCGACGGCCTGCTCGCCCGCGAGGTCGAGCCGCACCTGATCCAGCCCACCTTCGTGCTCGACTACCCGGTCGAGCTCTCGCCGTTCGCCAAGGCGCACCGCTCCGACCCGGGCGTGGTCGAGCGCTGGGAGGCCTTCGTCGGCGGGGTCGAGATCGCCAACTCGTTCAGCGAGCTCAACGATCCCGACGAGCAGCGCCGCCGCTTCGAGCAGCAGGCGGCCGAGCTGGATCGCGGCGACGAGGAGGCGCAGCCCTACGACGAGGCCTTCGTCGAGGCGCTGGAACAGGGGATGCCCCCGACCGGCGGGGTCGGGCTCGGGATCGATCGGCTGGTGATGATGCTGACCGGAGCGAGCAGCCTGCGGGAAGTCCTGCTATTTCCGGCAATGCGTACCTAAAGCCGCTGAATTTCCGCTCTCTCCGCATGCCCGGGGCCAAGAGCCGGACTGGCGCTCCCGGTATCGTGGGGAAGCACATGGACGCCTTCCGATCTCGATTGGGCGTCTACCGGTACTAACCCGGCTCAGCCGGGTTCGACCAGGAAGAGGATTCTTTTGTTCGAGCGATTCACCGAGCGAGCTCGCCAGGTTGTCGTCCTAGCCCAGGAGGAGGCGCGCACGCTCAAGCACAACTACATCGGCACCGAGCACATCCTGCTCGGGCTGCTGCGCGAGGAGGAGGGTCTGGCGGCCCGCGTCCTCGAGTCGCTCGACATCACGGTCGAACGGGTCCGCTCGCAGGTGGTCCGGATCGTCGGATCCGGCGAGGAGGTCACCTCCGGCCAGATCCCGTTCACCCCGCGCGCCAAGAAGGTGCTGGAGCTGGCGCTCCGCGAGGCGCTCTCGCTCGGTCACAACTACATCGGCACCGAGCACATCCTGCTCGGCCTGGTGCGCGAGAACGAGGGCGTCGCCGCCCGCATCCTGCTCGACTTCGACGCCGACTCCGACAAGATCCGCAACGAGGTGATCCGGATGCTCTCCGGTCCCGGCGGTCGCCGCCAGGGCGGCGGCGGTGGCGGCGGTGGCGCCGGCGAGGGCAAAAAGTCTTCGAAACTGCTCGACCAGTTCGGGCGCAACCTCACCCGCCTCGCCGAGGAGGGCAAGCTCGACCCGGTGATCGGTCGCGAGACCGAGATCGAGCGGATCATGCAGATCCTCTCCCGCCGCACCAAGAACAACCCGGTGCTGCTCGGTGAGCCGGGCGTCGGCAAGACCGCCGTTGTAGAGGGCCTCGCCGCCCGCATCAACAAAGGCGAGGTGCCGGAGCTGCTCAAGAACAAGCAGATCTACACGCTCGACCTGGCCGCGCTGGTCGCCGGCTCGAAGTACCGCGGCGAGTTCGAGGAGCGGCTGAAGAAGGTGATGAAGGAGATCACCCAACGCGGCGACATCATTCTCTTCATCGACGAGCTCCACAACCTGGTCGGCGCCGGCGCCGCCGAGGGCGCGATCGACGCCGCCTCGATCCTCAAGCCGGCCCTGGCTCGCGGCGAGCTGCAGACGATCGGCGCCACCACGCTCGACGAGTACCGCAAGTACCTGGAGCGCGACTCCGCGCTGGAGCGCCGCTTCGCCCAGATCAGGGTCGACCAGCCTTCCCCCGAGGACACGGTGAAGATCCTCGAGGGGCTGCGCGAGCGCTACGAACAGCACCACCGGGTGACGATCCGCGACGACGCCCTGGAAGCCGCCGCGGAGCTCGCCGATCGCTACATCTCCGACCGCTTCCTGCCCGACAAGGCGATCGACCTGATCGACGAGGCGGGCTCGCGGATGCGCATCAAGTCGATGAGCACGCCGCCGGTCTACCGCGAGCTCGAGGAGGAAATCGAGACGACGCGGCGCGACAAGGAGGCGGCGATCGAGGCCCAGGAGTTCGAAAAAGCCGCCAACCTGCGCGACACCGAGCGCCAGCTGACGACCAAAAAGCGCCAGCTCGAAGACGAGTGGGCGGAGGGCGAGAACGGCGAGCGGCCCGAGGTCGGCGAGGAAGAGATCGCCGACATCGTCTCGATGTGGACCGGCATCCCGGTCTTCAAGCTGACCGAGGCCGAGACCAAGAAACTGATCCGCATGGAGGAGGAACTCCACAAGCGGGTGATCGGCCAGGAGGTCGCGATCACCGCCGTCTCGAAAGCGATCCGCCGCTCGCGCGCCGGGATCAAGGACCCGAAGCGCCCGGCCGGCTCCTTCATCTTCCTCGGCCCCTCCGGGGTCGGCAAGACCGAGCTCGCCCGCACCCTCGCCGACTTCCTCTTCGGAGATGAGGAGGCGATGGTCCGGATCGACATGTCCGAGTACATGGAGAAGCACGCGGTCAGCCGCCTGGTCGGCTCGCCGCCGGGCTACATCGGCTACGACGAGGGCGGCCAGCTGACCGAGGCCGTGCGGCGCAAGCCGTACTCGGTGCTGCTGCTCGACGAGATCGAGAAGGCGCACCCGGACGTCTTCAACATCCTCCTGCAGATCCTCGAGGACGGGCGCCTCACCGATGCCCAGGGCCGCACGGTCGACTTCCGCAACGCGATCGTGATCATGACCTCGAACATCGGCGCCTCGGAGATCTCGAAGAACACCTCGATCGGGTTCACCGTCTCCGATGAGACCGGCATGTCCTACGACGACATGAAGAACCGGATCATGAGCGACCTGAAAAAAGTCTTCCGGCCCGAGTTCCTCAACCGGATCGACGAGGTGATCGTCTTCCACAAGCTCGCCAAGGACGAGGTGAAAGAGATCATCGACCTGATGATCGCCCGCGTCCGCGTCCAGGTCGCCGAGCACGAACTGCAGCTGGAGCTGACCAACGAGGCCAAGGACCTGCTGGTCGAAAAAGGCTGGGACCCCTCGATGGGCGCCCGGCCGCTGCGGCGCGCGATCCAGCGCTACATCGAGGACCCGCTGGCCGACGAAGTGCTGCGACAAGGCGAGATGACGCCCGGCTCGACCGTGATGGTCGGCCGCGACCCCGCCGGGGACGCGGAGGACAAACCGCTCAGCCTGGAAATCATCGCGCCGAAGAAGCCCAAGCAGAAGGAAGCGCAGAAGCCGGAGCCGGAGAAGGTCGGCGTCGGCGCCAAGCGGGACGAGGGCGACGGCGAGTCCGAGGGCGACGCCGGGCCGTCGCACGAAGAGTCCGACTCCTGAGCGGGGCAAGCCGTTGAAGGACCCCGGCCGCAGCGCGATCGGCACCTGGAGCGGCGGCCGCTTCCTGCACTTCGGCGAGGCGATCGAGGAGGACCGGCTGGAGGCGCTGCTGCGCCCCGGCCGGGGGATCGACACGGTGCTGACCGCCGATACCTACGGGCAGGGCGAGGCGGACCGTGTGCTCGGCCGCGCTCTGCAGGGCGTGCCGCGCGAGGACTACTGCCTGGTCGGTGCCGTCGGCCACGACTTCTACGAGGGCGAGCGCGACGGGCCGCGCGGCTTCCCGCGCTTCACCGACCCGCGGCTGCGCGGGCCCGAGCAGTACGCGAGCTATCTGCGGATGGCGACCGAGGCGAGCCTGGAGCGGATCGGCGCCTCCTCCTTCGACTTGCTGCTGCTCCACAACCCCGACCGCACCGGCTACTCCAGCGAGGCCGTCTGGGACGGGATGGCGACGCTGCGCGAGGCGGGCCTGGCCGAGCGGATCGGCGTCGCCCCCGGACCGGCGAACGGCTTCACGCTCGACCTGATCGCCTGCCTGGAGCGCTTCGGCGACCGGATCGACTGGGCGATGGTCATCCTCAACCCGCTCGAGCCCTGGCCGGGCGAGCTCTGTCTCGACGCCGCCTCCCGGCACGGGGTCAAGGTCCTGACCCGCGTCGTCGATTACGGCGGGCTCTTCTGGGGCGACCTGCGGCCCGGGGTGGAGCTGCCCCGCGGCGATCACCGGTCGTTCCGCCCGGACGGCTGGATCGAGGTGGGTTTGGAGAAGCTCGACCGGATGCTGCCGATCGCCGCGCGGGCCAAGCTGACCCCGATTCAGCTGGCCTGCCAGTGGAACCTCGCCCATCCGGCGGTCGAGTGCGTCGCCCCGACCCTGATCCAGGAGCTGGGCGAGGGAGCCTGCCCGATCGAGGCGAAGCGGCTGGAACTGGGAAAGCTGCCAGCCGAGCAGCGGCTCAGCGAGGAGGACGTGGCGACGATACGCAGGATCGGCGACAACACCGGCTGCATGGCGCTGAAGGGGGCCAGCCCAGCTCACGAAGGCGACGAGAAGCCCGACCGCTGGCCCCTCACTCCCGAGCTGGCCGCCGTCGGCGCCCGCTGGGCCATCGACCCGCAGCGAGACCTGGTCGCCAGCCACTGACTCGGTGCGGGGCGAGGGAGCCGGTGGGGGTCGCTCGGAGCACCTCCGCCGCGAGGATCGCCACCAGCTGACGCTTCAGACGCTTGCGGCGCGGCTCCATGCTGAGTACCGATCGACCCCCACCGGCTCCCTCGCCAAGAGCGCCAGCGCAGCCGGGAACAGGCGACCGTCGGGCAGAAGCCCTGCAGGGTGCGACGTCTTTTCAGCTGCGATTGCGAGGTGGTCGGGTGGGGGTCCCTGGGTACTCAGCATGGAGCCGAGCCAGAAGCGTTGGAGGCGTTAGCCGATGCGATCTCTCTCGGCGGAGGTGCTCCCAGGGACTCCCACCCGACCACCTCCGCCACCGGGGCCGATAGCGTCGCGCCCGTGGATCGCAAGTGGTGGACGCTGGCGGGGGCCTGTGCTGGGCTGTTTCTCTTGATGCTGGATTCGACGGTCGTGGCGCTGGCGCTGCCGGAGATCCGCGGCGACGTGCACGCCTCCGGCGAGGGCCTGCAGTGGGTGATGAACGGTTACCTGCTGACGATCGCAGTGCTGGTCGTCACCGCCGGGCGGCTCGGCGACATGTTCGGCCGCAAGCGGGTCTTCCTGCTCGGCACGGCCGTCTTCGCCCTCGGCTCGGTCGTCTCCGGTGCCGCCGCCGACCAGGACATGCTGATCTTCGGCCGCGTCCTGCAGGGGGTCGGGGCGGCGCCGATGCTCCCGCTCTCGCTGGCCCTGGTCTGCAACGCCTTCCCATCCGAGGAGCAGCCGCGCGCGCTCGGCATCTGGGCGGCGGTCTCGGCGATCGCCCTGGCGATCGGGCCGCTCGCCGGCGGGCTCCTGATCGAACTCGACTGGCGGGTGATCTTCTGGATGAACCTGCCGATCGCGGCGGTCGGCGTCGCGATCACCGCCTACGCGGCGCCGGAGTCGACCGACCCGAGCAGCGGCACGAGGGTCGACTGGGCGGGCTTGGCGGCGCTCAGCGCCGGCGTAACCGCCGTCGTCCTCGCCCTGGTCCAGTCGCGGAGTTGGGGTGGGGCGACCGTCGCCGCGCTCGCGGCCTTCGGCCTGCTCGCGCTCTTCGCCTTCTGGCGCCTCGAGCACCGCGTCGCCGACCCGATCGTCGACTTCGCGCTGTTTCGCAACGGTCCCTACTTCGGTGCCAGCGCCGCAGCCTTCGCGTTGGTCGGGGCCTACTGGGCCGTGATGTTCTTCCAACCCCAGTACCTGCAGGACGTGCGCGACCACTCGCCGATCGCCAGCGGTCTGCTGATCCTCCCGGTCACCGTGCCGATGGTCTTCGTCTCGCCTTTCTCGGGCCGGCTGATCGCCCGCTTCGGCGCCCGCCTGCTGATGACGGCCGGCATGCTCTTCGGGCTGGCCGGTCTCCTCGTCCTCACCCAGATCGGCCCCGACAGCTCCTTCGCCTTCGTGCTGTCGGGTTACCTGCTGTTCGGAATCGCGCTGGGCCTCGTCTACGCGCCGATGTCGACGGCGGCGATGGCGGCGATGCCGGGGGAGAAGGTCGGCATCGCTTCCGGCGTGCTGGCGATGGACCGGGTCCTGGCCGGCGCCGTCGCGCTGGCCGCCACCGGCGCGGTCTTCCACGCCCTGCTCGGCGACGGCGACTCGCTCGCCGCCGCGATCGCCGGCTCGACCTGGGTCCCCGCCGTCCTTTGCGCCGTCGGCGTCGCCCTTACGTGGGCTTTCGTCCGCGAGTCCGATCCGCCCGGACCCGACCCGGCGGTGGCCGGCGACCCGCCGGTGGAGCAACTGCGCCATCACCACCATCACCGGCGTTTCCACCTCTGAAGCCAAATCCCATACACCGGATTCCTTGAGTGATAGATCCGGTTGACAAAGAGAATCCCGAGCTGTCCACTTGGATAGCACCAGACCGCATTCCAGAGCGGTTTTTGCCATCCTAAAGGAGATGCCACCGTTGTCCGGGGATGCGCTTCACGAGCTTTCAGAACGTCAGGATCCTCGGCTACTGAGGGCCCTTGATGTCGTCGCTCCGGGGGGTGCGCTGCGCGAGGGGATCGACAACATCGTTCACTCGCGGACCGGCGGCCTGATCGTCGTCGGCGACCTCGACGACATCTCCCACCTGCTCTCCGGCGGGATCAGGCTCGACGTCGACTACACCCCGGCGATGCTGTACCAGGTGGCGAAGATGGACGGCGCGATCGTCCTCAACAAGGAGGCGACGACGATCGCCTGGGCCAACGTGCAGCTGATGCCCGATCCGACGATTCTCTCCTCGGAGACCGGCACCCGCCACCGCACCGCCGAGCGCGTCTCCAAACAGACCGACGCCCTGGTGGTCGCGATCTCGCAGCGCCGCGACGTCGTCTCCCTCTACGTGGAGGGGACCAAGTACATCCTCCAGGACATCCCCGCGGTGCTGGCCAAGGCGAACCAGGGCCTGGCGACCCTCGAGAAGTACCGCGAGCGGCTCGACCAGGTCTCCGCCCGCCTCACCGTGCTCGAGTTCGAGGGCCGCACGGTTCTGCACGACGCCCTCTCCGTGCTGCAGCGGGCCGAGCTGGTGACCCGGATGGCGGTCGAGGTCGAGCGCTACATCGTCGAGCTCGGGACCGAGGGCCGGCTGATCGAGATGCAGCTGGAGGAGACGATGGTCGGCGTCGCCGCCGACAAGACCGCGCTGATCCGCGACTACAGCGTCGAGGACACCGAGCAGAGCCTCGCGGCAACGCTGCAGGCGCTCAGCCGCATGCCGCACCAGGACGTGCTCGACTTCGGTCGTCTCGCCGAGCTGCTCGGCTACGACCGCAAGCTCAACACGCTCGACTTTCCGGTTGCCGCCCGCGGCTACCGCGCGCTGGGCCGTGTCCCGCGCATCCCCAAACTTGTCGTCCAGAAGATCATCCATGAGCTGGGCGGGTTGGAGGAGGTCCTCGAGGCCCCCGAATCCGACCTCGCCGCCATCGACGGAGTCGGGCCGCGCGCCAAAGACATCCGCGAAGGGCTGCGGCGGCTCCAGGAGGTCGAGCTGATCGACCGGTACTTGCAGAGCTGACGGCGATGGACGCCGTCCAGAACAGAAAGGAGCCCCCGATTCCCGAGCTAGAAGAGGCCATTGAGGAGGTCTTCGAGGACGTGGAGTACGTCTGCGAATTCGAGGAGGGCGACAAGGTCGTCTACCCGCACCACGGGGCTGGCCTGGTGATGACCAAAGAGACCAGGGAGCTGATGGGGGAGGAACGTGAATACCTCACGATCAAGATCCTCCACAACGAGCTCACGGTGATGGTCCCCTGTGAAAACGCGGGCAAGGCCGGCCTGCGACGCGTCATCGACGAGGAGGAAATCAAGAAGGTCACAGCCGTCCTCACCGACGACGTCTCCGAGATGCCGAAGAACTGGAACCGACGTTTCAAGTACAACCGCGAGAAGATCAAGACCGGCGACGTCTTCGAGCTGGCAGAGGTGGTCCGCAACCTGGCGCTTCGCGAGATGGAGAAGGGCCTCTCGACCGGCGAGAAGCAGATGTACACGCGGGCGAAGAAGATCCTCGCGTCGGAGTTCATGTACGCGCTCGACAAGGACGAGGAGGGCGCGGAGGAGTACCTGGACGGCCTGCTGGAGGACCGCTTCGCCGCCACGGCGTAAGGCCGCAGCAGTAACCGCGGTCATCGCGGCCGCCGGCTCCGGAGAGCGCCTCGGAGCCGGCGGCCCGAAGGCCTTCGTGCCGCTGGCGGGAAGGCCGATGATCGAGTGGTCCCTCGATGCCTTCAGGGCGTCCGAGGCGGTCGGCCCGATCGTCGTCGCCGTGCCGCCGGGAGACGATCGCGACCTGGGCGCCGATCCGATCGTCGTCGCCGGCGGTGCCACCCGCGCTCAGTCGGTCGCCAACGCCCTCGCCGCGGTCGAGACCGATCTGGTCGCGATTCACGACGCCGCGCGGCCGCTGCTGACTCTCGAGCTCGTGGAAGAGCTCGTCGCGCGCCTCGACGCGGACCCCGACGCGGCCGGCGTCATCGCCGCGGCCCCGATGTCGGACACCATCAAGTCCACGGCGCCGAACCGCGCTTTTTACGCCCAGGAGGCGCAAAAAGCTCAGTTCGAGGTCGAGCGGACGCTCGATCGGTCCTCGCTCTGGGCGGCGCAGACGCCGCAGGTGTTCCGGGCGGGGGTGCTGCGGGAGGCGCTCGAAGTCGACGAGGCGACGCGGGATGCCGCTACCGACGAGGCGATGCTGGTCGAGGCGGCAGGAGGAAGGGTCCTGATCCACCCGACCCCGGCCGAGAACCTCAAGGTGACGACGCCGCTCGACCTGAGGCTGGCCGAGCTGTTGCTGGGGGACCGAGCCCGGTAGGGGTTTCGCTTAACTTTTTCGAGGATCGACGGTTGCCGTCCGAGGTCGAGCGGTCGCGAAAAAGTACAAGACGCTTCACCCCTACCGGGCTCGGTCCCCCGGTCGAAGCAGCAGCCAGACCAAGGTCACGGCGAACGTGAGCTGGCCCACCCCGAGGGCGACGCCAAAGCTCGCGGCGCCAAGGACTTCGGCCAGCGCGACCCCCGCCGCGAAGGCGAAGAGGAGCGCGAGGAGCTGGCGCGCCGAGGCGCTCACCGTCGCCGCTCCGGCAGGCCGGCGGCGGTCCTCGCCGCGTCGCCGAAGTGGCGGATACGCCGCCGCCGGTAGAGGCGCCGCTCGAGGAAAAGCGTCGCCACGCCGGCGAGGCAGATCGCCGTCAGGTTGAGCGCCAGCTGGGCCATCGCGCCTCGCCAGTCCGACCAGTCGGCCGTCGCCGCGGCGACCCCGATGTTCGCCGCCGCCGGGATCGTCGTGACCGAGATCAGGACTCCCACCAAGGCGCCTGACTTGGCTGAGGTGAGCGACAGCACGCCGGCCGCGCCGGCGAAGGCGGCGACGATGAACGAGAACGTTTCGGGCGCCGTGATGAAGCTGGTGAGCAGGTTCGAGCTGTTGGTGAAGTCGGCTTCGATCAGGTTGGTGGCGAGCGCGAAGAGGGTGAGCAGAAAGGCCGCTGAGATCCCGACCGGGAAGCCCACGACCAGCGCCAGCAACGAGCGCTTCGCCACGTCCAGACGCCGGTCCACGAGCGCCACGCAGAGGCCGGCCAGCGGCCCGAACTCCGGCCCGACGACCATCGCGCCGACGATCAGGATCGGCGAGTCCAGGTAGATGCCGACCGAGGCGATCAGGCAGGCCAGGACCATGAAGGCGAGGAAGGTCCCGCCCAGCTCGGTGCTCTCCGAGGTGCGCGCCTCGACCTCCTCCCAGACGACGGCGTCGGATGGCGCGCCGCGCGCCGCGCGCTCGGCCCGGTCGGCGGCCACCGAGATCTGCGAGTCGATCTGCTCCAGCGAGATCGAGCCCTCACGGTGCACGCCGAGCTCCTTCAGGTCGGCGATCAGGACGCTCGCTTCCTCGCGGGCGACGTCGCAGAGGATCACGTCGCCAGGTGGCTTGCGGGCGGCGGCCGGCAACACCACCAGGTTGCAGACGGTGGGCGAGGCGGCGAGCAGCTCCGCGGCCTTCTCCGCGAGGTCGTGGGGGGCGACGATCCGCAGGTGGACCATGGCGGCAGCGTAGCCGCGGCCGGCGAGGGCGGTCATCTAGGCTCGTCTGGATGCTGACCGACTACCATCTGCACCTGCGCCCGGACGAGGAGGGCACCACCGCCGAGCGCTATTTCACGACCGAGAACGTCGACCGCTACCTGGCGGCGGCCGCGGCGGCCGGGGTCGAGGAGCTGGGCGTCTCCGAGCACGTCTACCGCTTCCGCGAGGCGCTCGAGCTCTGGCGCCACCCGCTCTGGGAGGAAAACGCCCAAGACGATCTCGACGCCTACTGCGAGTTCGTCCGCGGCACGCCGCTGCGGCTCGGCATCGAGTGCGACTTCGTCCCCGGGACGGAAGAGCGCACGGCGGAGCTGCTGGCCGCGAGGGATTTCGACTACGTGGTCGGTTCGGTCCACTTCGTCGGGGAAAAGGCGGTCGACCATCCGGGCTGGGACGTCTGGGCGGGCAGCGACGATCCCGACGAGGTCTGGCGCCGCTACTTCGAGGCGGTCGCCGACTGTGCCCGTTCCGGCCTCTTCGACATCCTCGCCCACCCCGATCTGGTCAAGGTCTGGGGTCGCGACCGGCCCCTCCCGCAGGGCGACCTGCGGCGCTTCTACGCGCCCGCGGTCGAGGCGATCGCCGCGAGCGGGATCGCTGTCGAGGTCTCGACCGCCGGACTGCGCAAGCCGGTCGGCGAGCTCTATCCGGCCCGCGGCTTCGCCGAGCTCTGCGTCGAGGCGGGGGCGCCCTTCGCTCTCTCCTCCGACGCCCATCTACCCGAGCACGTCGGCTTCGCCTACGCGAGCGCTGTCGAGTTCCTCGACGACGTCGGGGTGGAGGAAATCTGCGTTTTCGAGCGGCGGGAGCGGCGTTTCGCCCCGCTCGGCAGCCGCGTCGGCTGAAGACGATGGTCGGCATCGGCTACGACAGCCACCGCTTCGCCGAGGGGCGCCGGCTGGTCCTGGGCGGGGTCGAGATCGACCACCCGCGCGGCCTGGCGGGCCACTCGGACGCCGACGTTCTCGCCCACGCCGTGATCGATGCGATCCTCGGCGCCGCCGGCGGCGGCGACATCGGCACGATGTTTCCCGACGACGACGTGCGGTGGGCGGGCGCCGACTCAATCGACTTGCTGAGCACGGTCGTCGGGACGATCGCCGGCGCGATCGTCAACGTCGACGCCACGCTGATCTGCGAGGAGCCCCGCCTCGGTCCCTACAAGGCCGAGATGGAGCGCAAGCTCGCCGAGGCGACCTCGGCCCGGGTCAGCGTCAAGGCGACCAGCAACGAGGGCATGGGCTGGATCGGGCGGGGCGAGGGGATCGCCTGCATCGCGGTCGCTTCGATCGCAAGCGATTAGGCTTGGCGGCTCGATGAGCAGACTCGACTCGCTTGCGGCAGCCGTGCGCCAGACCGTCTCGGACAAAGGGTTCGAGGTCAGGGTGCTGCGCGAGGCCGGAATCCTCGGCATGCACCGTCCCGACAAGTCCGCCAAGGTGATCTCCGCCTTCCTGCGCTGGGGGGCCTCTCCGGCGCTCGGAATCACGACCGCGGCGATCCACTATCCGCACGAGATCGCGCTGATCGACGAACGCGGATCGCTCAGCTTCGAACGCCTGCACCGGCGCACCAACGCGCTCGCCGACTCCTTTGCCCAGATGGGAATCGGACACGGCGATGGCGTCGGGATCATGTGCCGCAACCACCGCGGCTTCGTCGAGGCGACGCTCGCCGCCGCCAAGCTCGGCGCCAGCGCCCTCTACCTGAACACGATGTTCGCCGGCCCGCAGCTGGTCGAGGTGACGAGCCGCGAGAAACCGAAGGCCCTCGTCTACGACTCCGAGTTCGCCGGCCTGCTCGACGGCGTCGAGGGCTCGGTCGCCCGTGTCGTCGGCTGGGTCGAGGAGGGGGAGGAGCCGGCGGAGCCGACCTTGGAGCAGCTGATCGCCGCCGGCTCCGAGGAAAACCACCGTCCGCCTCCCGACAAGCCGCGCTTCGTCATCCTCACCTCGGGTACGACCGGGACGCCCAAGGGAGCCCAGCGCTCTAGCCCCGACGGGCTGCTGTCGATCGCGGCGCTGATCGACAAGATCCCCTTCCGCAGCCGCGAGACGATGATGATCGCGGCTCCGCTCTTCCACTCCTGGGGCTTCTTCCACTTCATCATGAGCCTGCCGACCGCCTCGACGATGGTGCTGCGCCGCCGCTTCGACCCGGAGGGAACGCTGCAGGCGGTGCAGGAAAGCCGCGCCGAGGTCCTCGCCGTGGTGCCGGTGATGATCCAGCGCATCCTCGACCTGCCGGAGGAGACGCTCGCCCGCTACGACCTCTCCTCGCTGCGGATCACCTCGCTCTCCGGCTCCGCCCTGCCGGGTGAGCTGGCGATCGCCTGGATGGACCGCTTCGGCGACACCGCCTACAACCTCTACGGCTCGACCGAGGTCGCCTACGCGACCGTTGCCACGCCGGAGGACCTGCGGGACGCGCCCGGCACGGCCGGCAAGCCGCCACGCGGCACCACGGTGCGGATCGTCGACGACGCCGGTCGGGAGCTTCCGCACGGCGAGGTGGGGCGGATCTTCGTCGGCAACGAGATGTCGTTCGAGGGCTACACCGGTGGCGGCGGCAAGGAATCGATCGACGGCCTGCTCTCCAGCGGCGACGTCGGTCACATCGACGCCGCCGGTCACCTCTTCATCGACGGCCGCGACGACGAGATGATCGTCTCCGGCGGCGAGAACGTCTTCCCGCGCGAGGTCGAGGACCTGCTCGCCGACCACGAGGCGGTGACCGAGGTCGCGGTGATCGGCGTCGAGGACTCCGAGTTCGGCCAGCGACTCAAGGCCTTCGTCGTCCTCAAGGAGGGCGGCGAGACCGGCGAGGACGAGCTGAAGGCGCACGTCAAGGCCAACCTCGCGGGTTACAAGACGCCGCGCGAAGTCGAGTTCCTCGACGAGCTGCCCCGTAACGCGACCGGCAAGGTCCTGAAGCGGGATCTGCGCCAGCGCGAGACGCAGCAGTCCGCCTGAATTCGCCGCCGGCCCTGCGGTGCCCCGCAAATTGCGGGCAATCCACTTCTGAGACCGGCGGGTCGCCTCCGGCGCCCATAGTAGGTTGCGGGAAGTGAGCGAACCAGCCAGGCAGCTGCGAGCGGTCGGGGAGGCGACCGAGACCATGCACGGCGTCGCCACCCAGGCGCTGGAGTGGGTCCGGGTCAGCGAGGAGCGCGTCGCCGCGGCCGAGACACGGGCCGACCGCGCCGGCGCCGAGCTCAAGGAGCGGGCGATGGGCGCGCTGAAAAAGGTCGCCGGCGAGGCCCGCGAGCGGATCGCCGCGGAACGCGCGGCGCGGCGCGAGGCGGAGGCCAGGGTCGCCGGCGCCGAGGCGGGGCGCGACCGGGCCGAGCGTGCCTTCGAGGAGCTGCAGCAGCGCTCGCGGAGGGAAAGCGAAGCCGTGGCGACGCAGGCCAAGCAGGCGCGCGCCGAGGCGGAGGGATCGGTCGCCGCGGCGACGAAGAACCTGGAGGCGGAGATCGAGCGCCGGTTGGCGAAGGCCCGCGAGGAGCTCGAAGCCGCGGCGGACCGCCGCGTCGCCGCCGCGGAGCAGCGCGCTGCCGACTCCGAGGCGGCGGCGGCCGAGGCGCATGAGACGGCGGTGCGCCTCGAGACCGAGATCGAGCGCCGCGTGATGGACGGCACGGTGGAGGTTAGGCGCGAAGCCGAGGAGAGCGTCCGCACACTGGTCGAGAAGGTCGAGCGCGAGGCGGAGGAGGCGGCGCGGGCCCGTGCCGAGGAGCAGCTGCGGCTCGAGTCCGACCGGATCAGGATCCAGGCGGAGCGGCGCGAGGAGCGCGTCCGGGAGGCTTCCGAGGAGGAAATCAAGGCGAGCGCCAAGCGCGCCAAGCGCGAGGCTCAGGCGGCGGCGGAGGAGACCGCGCCGACCTGGCTGCGCGAGGACTCCGGCGCTTCGACCGCCGGCTACCGCACGTTCTAGTCACTGCGCATAATCTCTCGACTGATGCGGGAGGTGACGGTCAAGGACACGTTGAGTGGGGAGTCGCGGACCCTGGACCGGTCTCGTGAGGTTGGGATCTATGCCTGCGGCCCCACTGTCTACAGCCGCATCCACATCGGCAACGCGCGGCCCTTCGTCGTCTTTTCCCTTTTCGCGCGCTTCCTGCGCTCAGAGGGGTACGAAGCGCGGCTCGTCGTCAACGTCACCGACGTCAACGACAAGATCTACGTCGCCGCCGAGGCCGCCGGGGAGCCGTCGGCCGAGTTCGCCGCGCGGATGACCCGGGCCTACACGGAGGACACCGATCGCCTCGGGCTCGGTCGCCCCGACGCCGAGCCGCTCGCCACCGAGACGATCGCCGGCATCGTCTCGTTGATCGAGGAGCTGGTCGAGTCGGGGCACGCCTATGAGTCCGGCGGCGACGTCTACTTCCGGGTGCGCAGCTTCGGCGCCTACGGCAAGCTCTCCAACCGTCGCACCGAGGACATGGACCAGGGGGAGGAGGCGGGCTCGGCCTCACTCAAGGAGGACGGACTCGACTTCGCGCTCTGGAAGGCCCACAAGCCCGGTGAGGACACGAAATGGGACTCGCCCTGGGGGCCGGGTCGCCCCGGCTGGCACATCGAGTGCTCGGCGATGGCCGAGGTGGAGCTCGGCGCTTCGTTCGCGATCCACGGCGGGGGTTCGGACCTGGTCTTCCCCCACCACGAGAACGAGATCGCCCAGTCGGAGGCGGCGGGGCGCCCCTTCGCCCAGGTCTGGATGCACAACGGGATGATCGAGACCGACGCGGCGAAGATGTCGAAGTCCGAGGGGAACATCTTCCAGCTGTCCGAGGCGCTTGATCGGTATGGGCGCGAGGCGGTGGTCGCGTACCTGATCTCCGGGCATTACCGGCAGCCGTTGGCTTTCGGCGCGGAGCAGATGGAGCAGGCGGTGGCTCAGGTCGAGCGGCTCAGGAACTTCTTTCGGGAGCACTCCGGTGGCGGTTCAGGCGTTGGGGGAGAGTCGGGTAAGGGGTCGGCGGAGCAAAAGCGGGGAGGCTCCGGCGACCCCTTACCCGACTCTCCCCCGAGCCCCGGAAGCCGTGCGGAGAGGTTCCGGGAGGCACTGGCAGATGATTTCAACACGCCTCGGGCTCTGGCCGAGGTGTTTGAGCTGGTCGGGGATGTGAACCGGGGCCGGGTGGCAGCTGCGGATGCTGTTCCCGTTCTGGCGGAGATGCTCGAGCTGGTCGGTCTCAGCTCCCTTACCCAGCCGGATGAGGGAGCTGAGACCGACCAGCGGGCCCAAGCGATGCTGGAGGAACGTGAGCAGGCTCGGGCTGCCAAGGAATATGGGCGGGCCGACGAGCTTCGCGACCAACTCGCCGAGCTCGGGTGGGAGGTGCGGGACGGGGCCGAGGGGGCTCGGCTCGTGCCGAAGGGCTAGATGGCGAGCCAGATCATCTACGGGCGTCGGCCGGTGGCCGAGGCCGAGCGGGGGCGGCGGCGGGTTCGTCGGGTCTGGCGGGCGCCGGAGACGCCGGGGGAGGAGCTGGAGCGGCTCTGCGGGTCGCCGGATCACCAGGGAGTGGTCGCCGAGGTCGATCCGTATCCGTACGCGGATCCCCGCGGGCTGCTGCGTGGCGAGGACGCCCTGCTCGTCGCGCTCGACCAGGTGCAGGATCCGCGCAACCTCGGGGCGGTGTGCCGCTCGGCGGAGTTCGCCGGCGCCGACGGCGTCGTCGTCCCCGAGCGCCGCTCCGCTGCCGTGACCGCCGCCACCTGCAAGGCGTCGGCCGGCGCGGTGGAGCATCTCCAGGTCGCCCACGTCCGCAACCTGGCCGACTGGCTGGGCGAAGCCAAGTCGGCCGGATTCTGGATCTGGGGCGCCGACGCCGACGCCCGGTCTCCTGCCTGGGGTGTCGATCTGAAGGGCCCGACCGTGCTGGTGATGGGCGGGGAGGGGAAGGGGCTGCGACCCCGCGTCGCCGCGTCCTGCGACGGCCTCGTTTCGCTGCCCAGGGTCGGCGAGGTCGAGTCGCTCAACGTCTCCGCGGCCGCCACGGCGCTCCTTTTCGAGGCGCGTCGCCAGCGCGGCTGAGCCCTGACAACTGCAACGGCGGTTGCATTTTTCGGAACTTGGGGTTGACAGAACTCCGCGCGCCCGTAAACTTGCGCCGCAACAAGGGTGAACCTCAGCTTGAGTCTGAGATTGGCCCGTCGATAGGGCGCCTCGGGGGAGGTAAGCGGCGCCACGACCCTTCAGCAAGGAGAAGGATCTGTGGCTCTATCTACGCCTATGCACCAAGTTTCGGCCGCTGCTGCCGGAACTGGTACCCGCATCTCCCAGCAGGCTAACTCTCAAGCTGAGCTTGATGATCACTACCTCGTCGCCCTCGCCAAGGAAGGCAAGACCGACGCCTACGACGCGATCGTCCGCCGCTACCGTGGCTTCGTCCGCCTCAAGGCCTCGTCCTACTTTCTGCTCGGCGGGGAGTCCGACGACCTGATCCAGGAGGGCCTGCTCGGCCTCTACAAGGCGATCCGCGACTACCGCACCGATCGCGAGTCGAGCTTCCGCAACTTCGCCGAGCTCTGCATCACCCGCCAGATCATCACCGCGGTGAAGACCGCGACCCGCAACAAGCACACGCCGCTCAACCAGTACGTCTCGTTCAGCCAGACGCCGGCGGCGGCCGGGGAATCCGACACGACCCTGGACGAGATCCTGCCGGGGCCGAGCGTCCACGACCCGGTCAACCAGGTGATCGCCTCCGAAGAGCTGTCGAGTCTGGTCGCCTGCCTCTCCGGAGTCTCAGGCGTGCTTTCCGATCTGGAGAGCCGCGTCCTCTCGCTGTATCTGGACGGGCACTCCTACGAGGCGATCGCCGAGCGCCTCGAGTGCGACACCAAGACCGTCGACAACGCCCTGCAGCGGGTGAAGCGCAAGGTCGGAGCGCACCTCGCTTCCCGGGAGGTTGCTGCTTAAGCCTGCGGAAGGTCCGCCAGCACGTAGTCCAGCAGCTCGTGCCCGTGGTCCGAGGCGACGGCGATGTCGTCGGCCTTGACTCGGACCCGGTGCAGCGACTGCATCCGCAGAACGTCGCCGTCGGTGCGGTGGTTGGGGAAGACCCCGGCGTAGGAGACCCCGAGCCGCTCGAGGTCGTCGGCGACCAAGGCGGTCGCCGGGTCCTCCAGCGGCAGGTCGATGTAGATCGCGTCGAGATTGCGGCGGTGAAAGAGGTGGTGGCGCTCTCCCCCGATCGCCGCCTCGAGGTCGGCCCCGGGCGCCGGCACCGTGATCAGCGCCAGGTTGTGGTCCTCGTCGACCTCGACGTGCAGCTCCGTGTGCTCCGCCGGCCCGGCGCCGGGCGGAGGGGTCGCCAGGGTCCCGCGCAACTGGCACAGGGCGAGCGTCTGGCCGACGATCTCGTGATGGCGCGGCGGCGCGTAGACGCGGCGTTCGTGCCCGTCGTTGAGCTTCAGGTAGAAGAGCGCCGCCGACTGGCGCCCCCGCGTCGCCCCCGTGGCGGCGTCGTTGTCGACCGAGGCGGGGATCCAGCCGAGCAGGAAGCCGGTCTCGTGGGCTCCCAGCTCGAGGTTGGCCCGCTGGCTGTAGGGGTGGGCGGCGGTCGCCTCGCTGAACATCCCCGCCAGCCCCTCGCGCTGCGCCCACTCCATCAGGAAGCGCTTGGTGCGGGTGAAGAGGTGCTGCCCGCGCGCCGCCGGCATCGTCACCGCCTGGCCGGAGTGCGCGACGGCGTCACCCGCCGCCGCCAGGCTCATGCCGATGTGGCAGAGCAGCTCGCCCTGCGACGACTCGGCGACGCACGCGACGTACCGGCCCTCGGCCAGTCGGGAGGAGACCTCCGCGGCGTCGTAAACCCAGCGGACGTCATACGTCGTCCCGTAAGCTGCTTCTATGGCTTCGGTCAGGACGCCGCCCTCGTCCGGTTCCAGAAACCGGAAATTCACATCCATCTAGCCACCTTCGCCACCACGCCCGCCTAGCTCAAACCTGGGAGAGCACCCGATTTGTAATCGGGAGGTTGCCGGTTCGAACCCGGCGGCGGGCTCTCGATCACGAACCGGGGTCGCCGCCACTAAGCAGGCGCGCCTTCTCGGCCGCGAACTCCTCGTCGGAGAGCACACCTTTCTCATGCAGCGAGGCAAGGCGCTCCAACCGCTCCAGCCGCGCGTCCTCCCCCGAGCGCTCCGCGGTCGGAGCCTCGCCGCCCGCTCCCGGTCGGCGCATCTCCGGGAGGCGCAGCTTCGAAGCCTGCTCGCCCACCCGCTCGCCGATGTTGGCGTCCTTCACGGCGCTGACGACTTTGTCCCGGGTCTCCCCGAAGACTTCGTCGTACTCCGCATCCGGGAATTCCTCCGCGGTCTGTTTGCGCAGCTCGTGGATCCCGAAGGCGGCCATACCGGCGACGATCAGGGTGGTCAGCAGGGAGCGCAGCCCCTGGGTCGGGCCGGTCAGGAAGTAGAAGCAGACCAGGAGCGCCAGGGCGGTGTAGACGTAGGCGGGGTGGTGGCGGAGGACCGGGGCGATCACGCGCCGCACCGCCCGGGCCGAGTCGGTCGGCGAGGCGAGCCAGCCCGCCAGGGCGAACAGCACTCCGATCACGATCACGGTCGTCGCGATGCTGATCATCAGCGAGGTGGCGATCGACCAGGCGGCCTCGCCGGCCGGCTTGGCGGTGTCCGCCGTGACCAGCTGGTCGATCACGATCCCACCGGCGATCTCGCGCACGACGATCACCGCGAAGCCGGCGGCGATCAGGCCGGTGCCGGCGAACAGCACCGTCACCCAGCGACCCTCGCGCGAGAGGTAGATCGCCGCGCCGAAGGCCATGAAGGTGAGGATCGAGAGGACCAGCGCCAGGCCCTTGATCGCCACCGCGATGTTCTGCGCGGTCTTCAGCTCGTCCGAACGGAGGATCTCGATGTCGGCGGCGTCGGGAGGCACTTTTTCGGCCAGGTCGGCGCTGATCCCGGCCTGCTCGGCGAGTTTCGTCAGCAGGCTGCTGAGCTTCAGGGTGACCGTGCCTTCTTCGGTCGAGACCGCGTCGTTCTTGTCCTCGAGGACGGCGATCAACTGTTCGTGGGTAGAGCGGTTCGCTTCTTCCCAGAGGCTCTGCGCCGTCGACGTTTCCAGCACCCTTTCCATGACGGTCGGTGCGGCCTGGCGGATGCCGCTCGAGACCGGCCCGGCGAGGTCCTTGAGGTCGTCGGGCAGTCGCGCTTCGGTATCGGCCTCGACGTCGACGTTTTCGTAGAGCTGGTCGACCAGGTAGTCGGCGAGCTCTACGCGGATCGTCTCGTTCTGGAGCAGGCGGCCGCTCGTGTCCACCCAGTCGTCGGTGTTGAGCGCCTGGCGCTCGGTCCAGATCGCGAAGACGCTGAGGAACGCGAGGATCGAGCCCAGCACTACCAGCGCTTTGACGGTGCGACGGCGTCCGCGGCTCATTGTCGGATGCTATACGTGAGCAATGAAGCTAGAGGGCATCCACCACATAACCGCGATCACCGAGGACGCGCAGCGCAACGTCGACTTCTACGCCGGGGTGCTGGGTCTGCGGCTGGTCAAGAAAACGGTCAACCAGGACAACCCGACCGTCTACCACCTGTTTTTCGCCGATGAGAACGGCGACCCGGGCTCCGACCTCACCTTCTTCGAGTACCCGGGCGTGGCTCCGGGCCGGGCGGGGGCCGGGATGGTCCACCGGATCGTCTGGCGGGTCGGCTCCGGGGAAGCCCTCGACTTCTGGGCGGAGCGGCTGCGCGCCAACGGGGTCGGGTCCGAGCGCGACGGCTCCGGTCTCCGCTTCTCCGACCCCGAGGGCCTCGACCACGAGCTGCTGGTGATCGACGTCCCGGACGCACCGTTGATCGCCGCGCACCCCGAGATCCCCTCCGAGCTGGCGCTGCAGGGCTTCCACGCCGTGCGCGCCTACGGCGCCGCGCCCGACGCCAGCAGCGACCTTCTGGCGGCGCTCGGGTTCGAGCCCGCCGAAGACGGGGCGTGGGAGGCGCGCGGTGAGAACCGCGGCGGCCTCTACGTCTTCGACGAGCCGCCCCCCGAGCGCGGCCTGCAGGGCGCCGGCAGCGTCCACCACGTCGCCTGGGCCTCGACCCCCGACGAGCTGATGCAGTGGCGCGACAGGGCGATCTCGGCAGGAGCGCAGCCGACCCCGGAGATCGACCGCTTCTACTTCCGCTCGGTCTACTTCCGCGAGCCCAGCGGCGTGCTCTTCGAGCTGGCGACGCTGGGTCCGGGCTTCACCGTCGACGAGCCGCTCGAGCAGCTCGGCGAGAAGCTCTCGCTGCCCCCCGACTACGAGCACCTGCGGGGCGAGGTCGAACCGAACCTGCGGCCGGTCAGGAACCCGCGCACGGAACCGCAGGGGTGAACGGCGACTTCGTCTGGCGGGACGCCGGCCGCACGGTCGTCCTCCGTCACAACGGGGTCGCCCAGGCGCCGCAGCTCCTGCGCGAGCACGGCTTCGAGCCGTTCGAGCTGATCGGCACGCCGCGGGCGCTGGCCGGGGCCGCCGAGCTGGTCCACGCCGCGGCGGCGGTGCACGAAGTCGGCCCGGGACAGGTCCCGGACCTCGCCGCCGATCTACTCGAGCGGGTCGATTCGCAGGCGCTCGTCGCGCTCGGTGGCGGCCGTCCGATCGACGTCGCCAAGGCGGTCGCCTCGGTGACCGGCGCGACCGTCGCGGCGGTCCCGACGACGATGTCGGGAGCGGAGATGACCGGGATCCACCGGCTGCCGGCCGGGGCCGACTCCCGGGTCGGCTCGCTGGTGCGCCCGGCCCTGGTGGTCGCCGACCCGGTCGCGATGACGAGCCAGGAGGAGGCGTCCCTGCGCGCGAGCTCGATGAACGCCCTCGCGCACGGCGCCGACTCGCTCTACACCCCGTTCGCCAACCCGGTCTCCGAGCTGACGGCGCTGCGCGGGGCCGAGCTGATCGCGGCGGCGCTCGACCTCGATCGGGAGGAGCGCGACCCCGCTCAGCTGGCGCTCGGCTCGCTGCTCTGCGGTTACGCGATCGACTCCGGCATGTTCGGGCTCCACCACGTGGTCTGCCAGACCCTGGTCCGCTTCTGCGGCTGCCCGCACGCCCAGACCAACGCGGCGATCCTGCCGCGCGCGCTCGACTTCCTGGCCGGCCGGGCCCCCGGGCTCTTCGCCGGCCTCGCCGACGCGCTCGCGACCGATCCCGAAGACATCGAAGCCCGTGTCCTGCGGCTCGGTGGGGACCCGCCCGGCCTGGCCGCCGCCGGTGCCGAGCGCTCCGGGCTCGACGAGGCGCTCGACGCGATGCTGCTGCGGCCGGAGCTCGCCTTCACGCCGGGCTCACCGCCTTCCAGGGAGGATCTGGCGGAACTCGTCGAGCGCGCCTGGTAACCCGGAGCGCCGGTTCGTGTAGCGCTAAGCGTGACCCCCGACCGTTTGGCGCGCTACCACGCCTACACCCGCAAGCACGGCGTCAACCGGGTCCTCTACCTGCTGGCGAGGGTCTTCATGACGCCGTTCTTCCTCGTCTACTTCCGCTACGCGCGGACCGGGCGCGAGCACGCCCGGGTCAAGGGCGGCCTGATCGTCGCCTCGAACCACCGCAGCTTCCTCGACCCCTTCGCGGTCGGGGGCTGCCTGCCCTGGCGGCGGCCGATGAACTACGTCGCCAAGGTCGAGCTGTTCGAGCGCCGCTGGCAGGGTTGGATCCTCTCCAGGCTCGGCGCCTTCCCGATCCGGCGTGGCGAGTCCGACGAGGACTCGGTGGAGACGGCGCGCCTGGTCGTCGAACGCGGCGGCGCGGTCTGCATCTTCCCCGAGGGCACGCGGATCCGGCGCGGGACGCTTGCCCACCCGAAGCGCGGGGTCGGGCGCCTGGCGCTGCAGACCGGCGCGCCGGTGCTTCCCGCGGCGGTGCTGGGCACCGAAGACGTGCGCCGCGGCTGGCGGATCCGGCCGCGCAGGGTCAAGGTGCGGCTGGGCCGCGCGATGACCTTCCCGCGCGCCGCGGAGCCCTCGCGGGCCCTGGCTGAGACCGTCACCGCGCGGATCTGGCCCAACGTCCTGCTGCAGTGGGAAGACCTCGGCGGCCTGCCGCCGATGCGCCGCGCCGCGGTGATCGGCGCCGGCAGCTGGGGAACCGCGGTCGCGGTCCTGCTCGCCCGCGGCGGCCTCGAGGTCCAGCTCGGTGCCCGCACCGCCGAGCGGGTCGCGGAGCTGGTCGAGGCGGGGGAGAACCCTCGCTACCTGCCGGGGGTGCCGCTTCCCGAGGCGATCGACGTCCGCCAGGTCTCCGAGATCGAGCTCGCCGGGCTCGACCTGATCTGCCTGGCGATTCCCTCGAAATCGCTGCCGCAGGCGGTCGGCGCGATCGCCGATCGGGTCGGCGGCCGCTCCGCCGTCCTGCTGCTCACCAAGGGCCTGGTCGCGCCGCAGGGCCAACTGCCGGCCGAGTACGTCGGGGAACGGGTGCGGGCGCGCGCGATCGCCTGCCTCGGCGGCCCCGCCCATGCCCGCGAGGCGGTCTCCGGCTCGGCCGCGCTGGTCCTCGGTTCGGCCGACCTCGACCTGCGCGACCAGCTCGGCGAGGTCTTCGACCGCGCCGGCCTCGTCTGCGAGCGCTCCGGGGACGTCGCCGGGGTGGAGATGGCCGGCGCCGCCAAGAACGCCGCCGCGCTGGCCGCCGCCGCGGCCGAGCCGCACGGCCTCAACGCGGCCGGGATCGCCGTCGCCGAGATCTGGCGCGAGTGCATCGAGTACGCGCTGGAGCGCGGCGCCGACCTCGAGACCTTCTCCGGCCTGGCGGGGGTCGGCGACCTGACGGCGACGATGATGGCCCCGGCGGGCCGCAACCGACGCGCCGGCGAGCTGCTCGGGACCGGCACCCCCGCCGGGGAGATCCCGGCGCTGATCGGCCAGGCCTCCGAGGGCCTCGACACGACCCCGTTGCTGGCCCAAGCGGTCGCTTCCGCCGGCGGACCCGCCGAGGCGTTGGAGGGCCTCGCGGCGCTGATCCGCGGCGAGATCACAGCCGAGGACTGGGTCTCCGGACTTCGCAGGGCGGAGCGGGCGAAGCGGGCGGCCTGATGCGCTCCGGTGGTCATCTAGGCTTGGCCGGTGAGCGCCCCCCAGGAGAACGTCGAGCCCGCCGACCTCGGGCCGGGGGCGAAGGCGGATCTGGACCGCGCCTTCGAGGACTTCTACCGCGACCACCTGCGCGACGTCTATTCCTACGCCTACTACCGGGTGGGCAACCACCACGACGCCGAGGACCTGACCGAGCAGGCCTTCCTGCAGGCCTACCGGCACTTCGACCGGGCGCGGCGCGAGTCAGACGGGCGGCCGCTGCGCCCCTGGGTGATCCGGATCGCCCACAACCTCGCCTCGAACTACTACCGCGACCGCTCGCGGCGTCCGCAGACGCCGCTCGAAAACGCCGACCCGATCGCGGCGCGCCACGACACCGAGACGATCGCCGCCGGTCGCGAGGAGCTGCGGCAGGTGATCGAGAAGCTCGACCACCTCTCCGACGATCGCCGCGAGGCCCTGATCATGCGCTTCGCGTTGGGCATGGACAACCGCGAGATCGCGCGGGCGCTCGGTCGCTCCGACGGCGCGACCAAGGTGCTGATCCACCGCGCGATCAAGCAGCTGCAGGAGGAGATGGCCGATGAGTGATTCGCGCGAGACGCTGAGCGGCAGCACCTGGGACGTCGAGCAGCTCCTGACCGATGCGCTGCGCCCGATCGACCCGCCCGAGCGCCTCTCGGCCCGCCTCGAGGTGGCGCTGTCGGCGGTCACGCAGGCGGCCGCCGACGAGCTCTCCGACTGGGCCGAAGAGCTGACCGAGAGCGAGTTGCGGGCGCTCCGCGACCCGCGCAACTGGGTGCGGCCGGTCGTCGCGGTGGGGGCCGGCGGGGTCGCCACGGGGGCCCTGGTGCTGCTCGAGTTGCGCCGCCGCAGCCGCCAGAAGGGCGAGCAGGGCCTAAGCGCGCTTGCCGGCAGCCTGCGCTCGCGGCTCTGAGCCGGCGGCCAGCGCCGCCAGCCCGGCGACGCCGATCGCCAGGTGCAGCCAGCCGTCGCTGCCGAAGGCGAAGATCGCCAGGCCGGTGTAGGCCGTGCCGAACAGCAGCGCGCAGAGGCGCGACGCGCGGCCGGCGAGCAGCAGCGCCAGGGCGCCGCTGCCGAGGTGGAGGAAGTTGAGCCACGAGAGGCTCTCGAAGAAGCCGAGCAGGCCGACCAGGAAGAGGATCGCGCCGGCCACCGTCGCGTAGAGGCGGGCTGGACTCGGGGGCTCCATCGGCGGCGATTGTAGGCTGCCCATCCCGATGGCCGAGACCTGTTACCGCCACCCCGACCGCGAGACCGGCGTTTCCTGCTCGTCCTGCGGCAAACCGATCTGCCCCGAGTGCATGACCCCGACGCCGGTCGGGATGCGCTGTCCGGAGTGCGCGCGGCAGAAGACCCGGGTCGTACGGGGGCCGGGTGGTGGCAGCGGCTTCGACCGGGCGCCGGCCACCTTCATCCTGATCGGGCTGAACGTGCTCGCCTTCCTCGCCGAGATCGCCTCGGGAGCGGGCGGGCTGGGGGGAGGGACGATCACCGGAATCACCCTCGACTTCGGCCTCTTCGGGCCCGCGGTGGCCGACGGCGAGTGGTACCGGATCCTCACCTGCGGATTCCTCCACGCCAGTCTCCTCCACCTCGGCTTCAACATGTTCGCCCTCTACGTGATCGGACAGCTGCTGGAGCCGGCACTGGGAACGACGCGGTTCGTCGCGCTCTACTTCGCCTCGCTGCTGGCCGGCTCGTTCGGAGCGTTGCTGCTCGATCCCAACGCGCTCACCGTCGGTGCCTCGGGGGCCGTGTTCGGCATCTTCGGCGCGACCATGATCATCGCCCGCGGTCGGGGGATGAACGAGATCGCGAGCCAGCTCGGGCTGTTGCTCATCCTCAACCTGGCGATCACCTTCTGGGCGTCGAACATCAGCGTCGGCGGGCACCTCGGCGGTCTCGCCGCCGGCCTTCTCTGCGCGGTCGTGATCGTCGCGGGGGAGCGCGGCCGGCTCGGCCGCAACCACTTCGGCGCCGAGATCGGCTTCATGGTCGTGCTCGCGGTGGTCTCGTTCTTCGGCGCGATCTCGGTTGCCTGAGCGACACCGCACAGCGCTCAGGCGCGCGGCGACTTCGGGACCGGCGCGGTCAGCGAGGCGAAAGCGGTGTTGCCGGGCGGGTCGATCCGCTCGGGGTGCAGGAGGTGGGCGAGCAGCTCGACTCCGTCGACCAGCCTTGGGCCGGGATCGGCGAAAGCCGCCGCGGCATCGACCGCGAAGGCGCGGCCGGCGCCGAGCGCCGCGATGTGCTCCCAGTGCTCCATCGCCTGTGCCCGCGCCTCTTCGGCGCTCCCCGGCGGCATCGCGATCACCACGTCGGCGTTGAGGCTGGCCAGCTCCGCCCACCCGACCTCGGGCGGGTTGAGGCCGGGGTCGCCGGCCACGTCGACGCCGCCGGCGATCGAGATCATCTCGGGGATCCAGAAGCCGCCGGCCCGCGGCGGGTCGAAGCGCTCCAGGGCGATCACCCGGGGACTGCCGTCCCCGGCGACCGCCGCCTGCACGGTGGCGAGGCGGCCCTCGAGTTCGCCGCGCAGCTCGTGAGCCTGGCTCTCCATCCCGGTCGCCTCGCCCAGGCGGACGACCTCTTCGAGCATCTCGGTGAGCGTGGCGACGCGCATCGGTCGCTCAATATCGCATTTCTCGAAAAACCTGCGTGGCGGAAAACCTGCGTGGGCGGGCAGTTATATTGCGTGCGCCGAATGGCCGAGGACGTCCCAGCCCGAAGTACGCGGCCACATAGCCGATGAGCGCGTTCCTGCTCATCCTCTTGGTGGTGGTCCTGGTCGCCGTCAACGGCTTCTTCGTCGCGGCGGAGTTCGCGATGGTGCGCTCCCGTCGCAGCCGGATCGAGAAGCTCACCGAGGAGGGCAACCGCTCGGCGCGGATCGCGCTCGAGCAGATGGACCACGTCGACGAGTACGTCGCCACCTCCCAGGTGGGGATCACCCTTGCCTCGATCGGGATCGGCTTCCTCGGCGAGCCGGCGATCGCGACGCTGATCGAGCCCGTGTTCGAGGGCGCCTTCGGCGAGGCGGCCTCCTTCGTCCTGGCCTTCGCCTTCGCGTACGCGGTGATCACGCTCCTGCACGTGATCTTCGGCGAGCAGGCCCCGAAGATGATCGGGATCGCGCGCGCCGAGAGCCTCTTGCTGGCGGTCGCCAGGCCGCTCAAGGCATTCCGCCGGCTGTTCCATCCCCTGATCGTCATCACCAACGCCCCGGCCCGTTTCCTGGTCACGCGGGTGCTGCGCATCGAGCCGTCCGACGACGAGGAGGTCGGGTCCCCCGAGGAGCTGCGCCTGATGATCGTCCGCGGCGCCCAGCGGGGCCGCCTCGACCCCGGCGAGGCGGGCATGCTCGGCGGGGTCTTCCACCTGCACGAGCAGGAGGCCCGCGAGGTGATGACGCCGATTCCGGCGGTCGTCACCGTTGACGCCTCGGAGACCGTTGAGGCGGCGCTGCGGCGCTGCGTCACCTCCGGCCACACGCGCCTCGTCGTGATCGAGGACGACAACCCCGACCGCGTCAAGGGGATCGTCCACAACAACAGCCTCGCCCGCCTCTACATGAGCGAGGGGCCCGAGGCGAGCATCGAGAGCGTCATCCGCGACGCCCTGATCGTCCCCGAGACCCGCCCGCTCGACGATCTCCTGCACGACCTTCAGGTGCAGCGCACCTCGCTCGCCGTCGTGGTCGACGAGTACGGCCGCACGGTCGGGATCGTCACCGTCGAGGACATCCTCGAGGAGGTGGTGGGGGAGATCGAGGACGAGACCGATCCGCGCGCGGCGGACCTGCGCCAGCTCAGCAACGGCGACTGGTTCGTGCGCGGCCACGTCCCGTTGGGCGACCTGGCGGACGCCGGGATCGAGCTGCCGGTCGACAGCGACGCCTACAACTCGATCGGCGGCTTCGTCTTCGGCGAGCTGGGACGGCTGCCGAAGCGCGGCGACTCAATCCAGGTCGACGGCTACGCGATCCGCGTCGAGGCGGTTCGCGAGAACCGGATCGAGGCGGTCCGGATCAGCCGTTCCGTCCGTCGCTCCGCCTAGCTTCTCCGGGCAACCCGCGCCCCGCCGAACGTTGGAGGTACCAGCATGTGGGTTGTACGCCTGACCGACAAGCAGCTCGAGGTCCTGAGGGCGTTACTGCGCTCCGAGGAACATCTCGGCCCGGCGCTCAGAGGCTCGATCGAGGCCCTCGACCTGGCCCGCTGGGACGAACTCCCCGAGGCCGAGCTCCCCTGGGAGGAGGTCGAAGTCGTCGCCCGCCGTCAGAAAATCTCCGAGGCTGACGTGATCTGGGATCTGAGCGGTAAACGGAAGGTGGCGAAGACCGAGTAGCTCAGTCGTAGGAGTAAAAACCCGCGCCGGACTTGCGGCCGAGTTTTCCTTCGCCGACCATCTCGACCATCAGTCCCGGCGGCTTGCTCGCCGCCTCGCCGTTCTCGGCGTAGAGCGCGTCGCCGATCGCCTCCGAGACGTCGAGCCCGACGAAGTCGAGCAGCGCCAGCGGCCCCATCGGGTGGCCGGCGCCGAGCTTCATGCAGGTGTCGATCTCACCGGCCTCCATGCCGGTGCGCTCGATCATCCGCACCGCTTCGAAGAGGTAGGGGAAGAGCAGCCGGTTGACGACGAAGCCCGCCTGGTCGGGAACCTCGACCGCCGTCTTGCCGAGCGCCGCGCACCAGGCGAGCGCTCGGTCGCGGGAGGCGGCGGCGCCGGCGGGGAAGCAGACCTCGACCAGCTTCATGCGGGGCACCGGGTTGAAGACGTGGAGCGCGAAGAGCTTCTCGGTGCCGGCGGCCGCCGCGATCGCGGCGATGCTGAGCGACGACGTCGTGGTGGCGAGATCGGCGTCGGGGCAGGCCTCCGCGACCTTCGAGATCAACTCGCCCTTCGGCTCGACCTCCTCGACGATCGCCTCGACGACGATGTCGCAATCGGCCAGGTCCTTGGGGTCGGTCGTGACCCGCAGGCGCGACGGCTCGGCCCCCTCGATCTTGGCGCAGGCGGCGACCACTTTCTCCTCGGCCCGCCAAGCGGAAGCCTCGCTCCGCGCGAGCAGAATCGTGTCCGCGGTGGTGGTGGAGACAGCGGCCAGACCCGTGGCGATGGCACCGCTTCCTGCGATTCCCGGACTCTCGTACCCCGTGCTTGCGTTCATAGGCCGGGTTCCTATCAGGCTCACCGAGGAGCGGGTCGGGCGCCCTCTCCTCGCTACCCTTGGTTGACTGACCAGTCAATCGAACGGAGGGCGGCGATGGCGGAGAACGGGACGGGCAAATTCGGCGGCAGAGAAGTCGTGATCGTCGAGGCGGCACGGACGCCGATCGGCCGTGGCCACCCGGAGAAGGGCTACTACAAGGACCTCCATTCCTCGAATCTCCTGGCCAAGGTCTTCGGGGAGCTGTTCGAGCGTTCCGGAGTCGACCCCGCCGAGATCGGCGACGTGATCGCCGGTTGCGCGCAGCAGTTCGGCGAGCAGGGCGTCAACATCGGTCGCAACGCCTGGCTCGAGGCCGGGCTGCCGATCGAGACCCCGGCGACGACGATCGACCGCCAGTGCGGCTCCGCCCAGCAGGCCGTCAACTTCGCCGCGGCGCAGATCGCCAGCGGCGTGCACGACGTCGTGGTCGGCGGCGGCGTCGAGCACATGGGCCACATCTCCTTCGCCGACGGCTACGAGGTGATGAAAGAGCACGGCTCGCCGTTCTCACCCGAGCTGCTCGAGCGCTACAACCTCGTTCCGCAGGGCCTCTCGGCCGAGATGATCGCCGACAAGTGGGAGATCACCCGCGCCGAGCTCGACGAGTTCGGCCTGCGCTCCCAGCAGCTCGCGGCGCAGGCGACCGAGGAGGGACGCTTCGAGCGCGAGACGATCCCCTTCGCCGTCAACGGCGACACCCACGTCACCGACCAGGGCCTGCGCGAGACGACCCTCGAGGGCCTGGCGGGCCTGAAACCGGCCTTCAAGGAGGACGGCAGGATCACCGCCGGCAACTCCTCGCAGGTATCCGACGGCGCCGCCGGGGTGCTGCTGATGACGCGCGAAAAGGCGGACGCGCTGGGACTGAAGGCGCGGGCGCGGATCTTCGACCAGACCACGGTCGGCGTCGACCCGGTGATCATGCTGACCGGCCCGATCCCCGCGACCCGGAAGCTGCTGGAGCGCAACGGGATGACGATGGACGACATCGACCTGGTCGAGATCAACGAGGCCTTCGCCTCCGTGGTCGTCGCCTGGCAGCGCGAGCTGGAGCCGGACATGGACCGCGTCAACGTGAACGGCGGCGCGATCGCGCTCGGTCACCCGCTCGGCTCGACCGGTGCGCGGCTGATCACCACCCTTCTGCACGAGATGGAGCGAACCGACAAGGAGATGGGCCTGGTGACGATGTGCTGCGGTGGCGGCCTTGGCACCGGCACGCTGATTCAGCGCGTCTGAATAGTTGACATCCCTTGATCGGGATGTAGATTACGCCGGTCAGTCAATCGACTTAAAGGGGACCCCGATGTACCGGCGAACTTTCGCGATCCTGATCAGCGTCCTGGCGCTTGCGGCGGTCGCTGCTGGCTGTGGCGAGGACGAGAGCAGCTCCAGTTCGCTGACCAAGGCGGAGTTCGTCAAACAGGGCGACGCGATGTGCAAAGAGGTGAACAGGAAGGCCCGCAACGAAGTCGGCGCTTTCCTCCAGAAGAACAGCAACGGGGAACTCCCGAATGCGGAGCAGGAAGTCGTCTTGATCACGACGATCATCGCGCCGCAGCTCCAGAAACAGGTCGACGGCCTCAACGAGCTCGGGATCCCTGAGAACGACAACGGCGAGATCGCCAAATTCGTCGAGGAGGTCGAATCCGTCGCAGACGAAGCCGAAGAGGATCCGAAAGCAGCGATCTCCGAAGGCACGCCCTTCGAGGAAGCCGAAGACCTGGCCAAACCCCTCGGCTTCGAAGAATGCGGCCATAACTAGCCAGCCGCCGCGTCCTGGCTGCCCGGCCAGGATCTATATGCTCCTGCTTCGATGGACCTGACGCTGTCGCCATCGGAGGAGGAGTTCCGCGACGAGGTTCGCACCTGGCTGGAGGAGAACCACCCCGGCCCCGAGCCCGAGGCCGGTCTCGACGAGGTGATGGCCTTTCGCCGTGAGTGGCAGCTGAAGCTGCACGCCGCCGGCTGGGCCGGGATCTCCTGGCCGCAGGAGTACGGCGGTCGCGGGGCGACGCTGATCGAGCAGGCGATCTTCACGGGCGAGGCGGCGCGCCAGGAAGCTCCCAGCCCCGCCAACGTGCTCGGCCTCGCGATGGGCGGACCGGTCGTGATCGCACACGGCACCGACGAGCAGAAGCAGCGCTACCTCGAGCCGATCCTGACCGGCGAGGAGATCTGGTGCCAGGGCTTCTCGGAGCCCGAGTCCGGCTCCGACCTGGCTTCGCTGAAGACCCGCGCGGTCAAGGACGGCGACGAATGGGTGGTGACGGGGCAGAAGGTCTGGACGACGTTCGCCCAGTACGCGAAGTGGTGCATGCTCGTCGCCCGCACCGACTCCGACGCTCCCAAGCACCAGGGCCTCACCTACTTCCTGATGGACATGGAGCAGGATGGCGTCGAAGCGAAACCGCTCGTCCAGATCACCGGCGAGGGGGAGTTCAACGAGGTCTTCATGGAGGAAGCGCGGATCCCCGAGGAGAACGTGGTCGGCGGCGTCGGCAACGGCTGGGGCGTGGCGATCACCACCCTGATGAACGAGCGCGCCGGTCTCGCCTTCGGCGCGATCGCCCAGATCCAGAACAGCCTCGGCCGCCTCGCCCGGCTCGCGACCGAGGTCCGCACCAACGGCGGCTCGGCGGCCGACGACACCTATTACCGGCAGCGCATCGCCCAGCTTCACATCGAGGCCGAGACGATGCGGCTCAATGCCTACCGCGGCCTGACCAAGACGATGCAGTCGGGAATTCCGGGGCCGGAGGGCTCGCTCGGAAAGTGGCAGTGGGCCGACCTCAACCAGGGTCTCACCGAGCTGGCGATGGAGATCGAGGGCGCCTACGCGCCGCTGGCGCGCGGTGCCGAGCACGCCCTCGCCAACGGCGCCTGGCAGTACGGCTTCCTGCGTTCCCGCGCCAACTCGATCGAGGGCGGCACGACCGACATCCTGAAGAACATCATCGCCGAGCGGGTCCTGGGCCTGCCGCGGCTGCGATAACCGGGGACGCCGTCCATGTACTTCGACCTCACCGACGAGCAGCAGGCGATCAAATCGACCGCCCGCGACTTCCTCGCCGCGCGCTTCAAATCGGAACGGATCCGCGAGATCGCGGCCAGCGGGGACGGCCTCGACGAGGCCGGCTGGAAGGAGATGGCCGAGCTGGGCTGGCCGGGTCTGGCCCTGCCGGAGGAGTGGGGCGGGCAGGGCCTCGGCATCGTCGAGCTCGCCGTCCTCTTCGAGGAGATGGGCTACGCGCTCGCTCCCTCGCCGCTCCTCTCGAACACCGTCGTCGGTCTGGCGCTCAGCCTCTGCGGTTCCGACGACCAGCGCGAGCGCTACCTGCGGCCGCTGGCGGCGGGCGAGCGTCGCGGCACGCCCGCTCTCTGGGACGCCGGCTCGGCGGCACATATCGGCGAGTTCACGATGGAGGCCAAGGCCGACGGCGACGGCGTCATCCTGCGCGGCGAGAAGGCGCTGGTCCTCGACGCGGCCGGCGCCGACTTGCTCCTCGTCGCCACGAGCGACGGGCGGCGCCACATCGTCGAGAGCGACTCCGAGGGGGTCACGGTGACCCCGGAAGAGGCGATCGACCCGACCCGCCGCCTCGCCTCGGTCCGCTTCGAGGACGTCCGCGTCGCCGCGTCCGACACGCTGCCCGGCGAGGCCGCCGACTACTACCCGGTCTTCCACCGCGTCTGCGTCGCCCTGGCCGCCGAGTCGACCGGGCTCGCGCAGCGGACCATGGAGATGGCCGTCGAGTACGCCAAAGACCGGCAGCAGTTCGGCCGCCCGATCGGCGCCTACCAGGCCGTCTCCCACCGTTGCGCGCAGATGCTGCTGGAGACCGAGAACGCCCGGTCCGCGGTCTACGGCGCCGCCTGGGCGGCCGACGCTGAGCCGGAGTCGCTGCCGCTCGCGGCCTCGATGGCGAAGGCCTACGCCTCCGACGCCGGTTGGCGGGTCCCGAATGCCTCGATCCAGGTCCACGGGGGCATCGGCTTCACCTGGGAGCACGACCTCCACTTCTTCCTGAAGCGCGGCCGCTCCAACGCGGCGCTGTTCGGCGACTCCAAGTGGCACCGCGAACGGGTCGCCGACGCGGTGCTCGCCCGCGCCGCCGAGCCGGCGGCGGTCTGAGCCCGAACCCGATGGGTGCGCTCGATCGCATCTCGGTCGCCGCGATCGGCACCTCGGTCGCCGACCTCGAGGCGGAGACGCTGCGCGCCGAGGCCGCCGGCATCGAGTGCGTCTGGGCGCCGGAGCTGTTCCGCAGCGCCGTCACCCAGGCCGCCTACCTGGCCGCCAAGACGGAGCGGATAGACGTCGCCACCGGGATCGTCTGGGCCTTCACCCGCAGCCCCTTCATCCACGCCGTCACCGCGCTCGACGTCGACGAGATGTCGGGCGGGCGCTTCCGGCTCGGGATGGGCGCGGGGGTGAAACGCCTCAACGAGACCTGGCACAACGCCGACTACGGCAAGCCGGCGCCGCACCTGCGCGAGGCGATCGAGGCGACGCGGCTGATCATGCGGCAGGCCGGCGCCGGCGAGCCGATCCGCTACCAGGGCGAGTACTACGACATCGACATCAAGGGCTGGGTCCGGCCGCACCCGGCGCCGCGGGCGGCGGTTCCGATCTACACTGCCGCCGTGCAGGCGGGGATGGCGCGGATGGCCGGCGACGTCGCCGACGGGTTGATCGGCCACCCGATCCAGAGCCTGCGCTGGATCGACGAGGTCGTCGTCGACGCCTTCGAAACGGGGCTGAAGCGCTCCGGCCGCGACCGCGCCGACTTCGACTACCTGCCGACCGTCTGCTGCGCGATCGACGACGACGAGGGCAGGGCGATCGAGATGGCCCGCCGCACGATCTCCTTCTACGCGACTGTCAAGACCTACATGCCGCTCTGGGAGCTGCACGGCTTCGCCGACAACGCGGTCGCCGCCGGGGAGGCGTTCCGCCGCGGCGACCTCGCAGCGGTTCCGGCGGCGATCAGCGACGAGATGGTGGAGACCTACTGCGCCGCCGGGCCGCTCGACAAGGTGCGGGCGCGGGTCGAGGCGACGGCCGAGCGCGCCGACGGTCTTTTCCTCACTCCGCCGACCTATTTCCTCTCGCCCGAGGAGCTGAGCGAGTTCCAGAACCGCATCATCGACGCCTTCGGGCCGGGCGCCTGACCGCGTCCGGCGAATCCCGTCTGGAGGAAGTGCTGGAGCGGGTGCGGGCGATCCCGGAGGGATTCGTCAGCACCTATGGCGACGTCTCACCGGGCGCGCCGCGCTTCGCCGGCTCGGTCCTCTTCGGGGTCGACGAGCCGGACCTGCCCTGGTGGCGCGTCGTCCGCGCCGACGGCTCGCTGGCGAAGGGAAACCGTCAGCGCCGACGGCTCGTCGCGGAGGGCGTGCCCTTCCGCGGCGAGCGCGTCGACATGGCGGTGGCCCGTCTCGGGCTCTGACGTCCTAGGGGCAGACGACGACCAGGTGGAAGTCGGCGTCCTCGTCTTTGCCGTCTTTGTCGCGGGTGCGGACTTCGATTGCGTTCGGGTTGGCCGCCGAGACGTTGGTCTGGGCGTAGCCGGCGTTCGGCACCGAGGTGCCGGCGTTGTTGCGCGAGGAGACGTTCGCGCAGACGCTGACGTTGCTCGGGAAGGTGACGCTGACGGCGCCACCGCCCTCGCCCGCGGTGATCCCGGCGTCGCTGGCCCGGGAGAGCGCCGCGTTGCCGGGGCTGGCCGGGTTGTTGATGACCGCCCAGTAGGTGTGCGCGGCCCGCTTCGCCGAGGGCACGACCCCGAGCTTGTTGGTGTTGATCTGGAAGCCGGTAAGCGTCTTCTTCTTCAGCTTGCCGCCGCCGATCGTCTGCTTCTTGATCGCGCCGCCGTTGATCGTCTGCGCCGCGTAGGCGGTGCCGGCAAGGGCGACGATCAGTGCGATCACCGCGACCACCATCGCCGGGGACGGCCGCCTCTGCTTGAGCGTGCTCATGCTGGACTCCCTTCCACTAGCTGAAAATTAAGTAACCCCTGTGTTCGCTGAAAGCTGCGCATCGCCTTCCGGTACCCGTTCGCCGAGCAGAGAAGCCCAACTACCGGGCGGGCAGCGCGGCGACGAAGCGCTTGAAGGCGGCGATGTCGGTTACGGCGGGGCCGTGGCCGGGGAGAATCTGCGAGGGCTCGAGCTCGGCGAGCCTGCGGATCGAACGGCGGTTCTCGGCCGGGTCGTAGGTGAAGATCGCCGGCGGCTCCTTGATCCCGGGCAGGCCCGTCGCGTAGCTCATGTTGCGGATCACGTCGCCGCAGATCGCGACCCGGTCGGAGTCGCGGAAGAAGATCACCTCGCCGCGCGAGTGACCGGGAGCGTGGACGACGCGGAAGCCGGCGACCTCGTCGCCCTCCCGGAGGACCCGCTCGACCTTGTAGGGGGGTCCCTGCCAGATCGCCCGGATCGTGCGGTTGACGAGATTGCGGGGCGCGGCCTCCTGCATCGATCGTTTCCCTTCCATCGCCTCGACGTCGTCGGCGTGGCAGGCGAGCGGCACGCCGCGCGCCTCGCAGACGTCCTTGGCTACGCCCTGGTGGTCGGGATGCGCGTGCGTGAGGGCGAGCATCGAGATCTCGCGCCCCTCGAGCTCGGCGAAGATCCGCCGCCGGTCCCAGGTCCGGCCGGCGTCGAGGAGCACGTCCTCGGCGAGGTAGACGTTGACGCTCGGCGCCGGGAACTCCTTGAGCCGCCAGACGCCTGGAGCGAGGTGCTTCAATGCTCGATTCCCAGGGTGGCCCGCGGCTCGCCGCTGTGCTCGGCGAGCTCTCCGAGTCTGGCGATCCTGCGCTCGCCTTCGAGGCGCGCCGGGTGGTCGGCGGGCAGTGGCGCGATCAGGCGGCGGATGCGGTTTCGTACCTGCAGCGCGAAGTGGGGGGTGGCGGCCGCTGCCAGGGCGCGGATGTCCTCCGGGGTGAGCTCGGGCGCCCCGGCCAGCAGCTTCGGGTTCTCGGCCTCGCTCATCCTCCTCCGCCGATCCTGGCCAGCTCGGCCAGCTCGTCGACCTGCGCCTGTTGGTTCACGTCGATCGCCTCCTGGTCGCCGATCACCCACACGTGGTTGTAGAAGGCACGGGTGGGGTTGGTGGTGTAACCGGGCTTCACGTCGAGGAAGTATTCACGGAGCGGCGCCGGAAGGTCGGTCGCGTCGTCGGTGAGCAGCAGCGGGCCCCAGGTTCCCGAGGCGGAGAGCGGTGCCGCGGCGGCCGCGGTCAGCGGGTCGTCGTCGCGGGCGAGGACGAAGCCGTGCCCGGGGTCGTTGACGTTCCAGCCGAAGTCGCCGTCCGCGTAGCGGGCGAAGGCGATCGCATTGGCGACCGGATCCTCGCCGGAGGCCCGGTGGACCTCGTTGCCGAGCTTGGAGATCGCTCGCACGGCCTGCGAGGAAATCGCCGAGGAGGGTCCGAGGACGTAGACCGGGACGTCGGGATGGCGCTGCAGCGCCGCGACGGTCGGTTTCGGCAGCTCGTCGCCGGCGGCGAAGAGAACCGGATCGCCGGAGCGGGCGGCCCAGGCGGCGGCGGGCATCGCGAGCTCGGGCCGGTCGAGCGGGGCGATCACGATATGGGCCGGGTCGTCGTCGAAGAGCCGGTCGCGGAGCGCGGCGACGGCGCCAGCGCTGGCCGCACCGCCGCCGGCCTTGACGCGGATCGCCTTGCCGCCGGGAGCGGCGACGTCGCCGACCGCGATCAGGCCGGCACCGCCGGTCGCCTCGCCGCCTTGGGGGTCGAGAACCCCGAGCACTTCCTCGGTCACCTCGGGCAGACCGGCGCCGTTGGAGACGAGAACCGGGGCGCGAACCGGCGCGGACATGAAGACGGAGGCGGCGATCGCGCCGGCCCAGTCGTCTTCGTCGACCAGGGTCACGGCCGTCGGCTGCTGCCCGGGGGTGGTGGAGGGGAAGACCGCAAGCGCCACCGCGGCGGCATTGGAGGCCGGCGCCGAGCCTCCGACCCGGGTCGTGTTGTTGGTGGCGAAGGCGGGATAGCCGAGCTGTTCGGCGCTCCCGGTCGCGGCGGCCTCGCTGGGCTCGCTCTCCGCGGGTGCCGGGGCGGTGCCGGGCGCGGGTTCGCTCTCGGAGTCGCCACCGGCCCCGACCACCGCGGCGACGATGAAGGCGATCGCGATCGCGACCAGGGCCGCAATCGCTTTCAGGGCTCCGGGGATCGGCTGTCGCCGCCGCTCGGGCTTCGGCGCGGGCGGATCCGCGGGCTCGACGTCTGCGTTGATCGGGCGCTCTGCGCTCACCGCGCCAACGCTACATATGCCGAGTCGGCAGGTGCGCTCGTCCTTTGTATCCCTCTGGGTGACAAAAGGCAGGGGCGGGCCGGATCTCACTGCTCGGCTGGTCGGCTAAAGTTGCCGGGACTGGTTGACTGACCAGTCAATCGGCCACGGCGAGGAAGGACCACGATGGATTTCGCACTCAACGACGAGCAGCTCGAGTACAAGGAGAAATGCCGCACCTTCGCGCGCGAGGTGATCCGCCCGGCGGCCCGCCAGCACGACGCAGAGGAGAGCATCCCCTGGGAGGTCATCAAGGAGGCCCGCAGGCAGGGCTTCGGAGGGCTCGAGGGGATCCAGCGCACCGCCGCCGATTCCGAGGGCCAGATGCAGGTGATCTCCGCCGAAGAGTTCCACTGGGGCTGCGCCGGGATCGCCCTGGCGATCTCCGGCTCTGGTCTCGCCGCCGCCGGCATCGCGTCCTCGGGCACGCCGGAGCAGATCGCGCGCTGGGTGCCGGAGTGCTTCGGCAGCGAGGACGAGGTCAAGCTCGGCGCCTACGCGGTGACCGAGCCGCAGGCCGGCTCCGACGTCAAGAGCCTCAAGACGACCGCCAAGCGGGACGGCGAGGAGTGGGTGTTGAACGGGACCAAGGTCTTCATCACCAACGGCGGGATCGCCGACGTGCACGTGGTCGTCGCCACCGTCGATCCTTCGCTCGGCACCCGTGGCCAGGCCTCCTTCGTGGTCGGCAAAGGCACGCCGGGCCTCGCCCAAGGCAAGAAGGAGACCAAGCTCGGGATCCGCGCCTCGCACACCGCCGAGGTCGTGCTCGACGAATGCCGGATCCCCGCCGAGAACCTGCTGGGCGGCGAGGAGAAGCTGGAGAAGAAGCTGCAGCGGGGCCGCGAAGGGAAAAAATCGCGCGGGGCCGACGCGCTGGCGACCTTCGAGGTGACCCGGCCGCTGGTCGGGGCCTCGGCGCTCGGTATCGCCCAGGCCGCCTACGAGTGGACCCTGGAGTACCTCGACGGTCAGTCCGAGGGCGGGACGCCGCTCCTGCAGACGCAGCGGATCCAGCAGACGCTGGCCGACGTCGCGACCGAGATCGAGGCGGCGAGGCTGCTGGTCCAGCGGGCCGCCTGGATGGGCCGCAACGGCGTGCCGATGACCGGCGGCCAGGGTTCGATGTCGAAGCTCAAGGCCGGCGACGTGACGATGTGGGCGACGACCACCCTGATGGACCTCGTGGGTCCCTACGCCTGGAGCACCGAGTGCCCGCTGGAGAAGTTCTTCCGCGACGCGAAGATCTACCAGCTGTTCGAGGGCACGGCCGAGATCCAGCGCATGGTCATATCCCGCATGCAGGCACGCGAGTACGCCGAGCGGCTCGGCTACGGCGCCGAAGTGGCGGCGCAGGCGATGGCGAAAAAAGAAGCGGTCCCGGCCTAAGTGCCCTTGAGGACGTATCCCAGTAGGGGTTCCACTTAACTTTTTCGAGTGATGTCGCAGGCTGCCGCCCGAGGCGAAGCGGCGAAAAAGTACAAGACGTTCCACCCCTACTGGGATACGTCCTAAGCTCAGCCCGTGCACGGTCACGGCCATTCGCATTCGCTGGATGCGCGCCGAGCGGATAGCCGCCGGCGGATGTGGATCGCGCTGGCGATCAACTTCGGCCTGCTGCTTGCCGGGGTCATCGGTGGGATCGTCACCGGCTCGCTGGCGCTGCTCGCCGACGCCGGCCACGTGCTCTCCGACGTCGGCGCGATCGTCCTGGCGCTGCTCGCCGCCCGCCTCGCCCTGCTGCCGGCGGCGGGGCGGCGCACCTTCGGCTACCAGCGCTCCGAGGTGCTGGCGGCGTTGGTCAACGGCCTGCTCCTGGTCGCGGTAAGCGTCGGGATCGCGATCGCCGCGATCGGCCGCCTCTCCGACCCACCGCCGATCGAGGGCGGCGGCGTGCTCGCCCTCGGCCTGTTCGGCCTCGCCGGCAACCTCGTCGCGACCTGGGTCCTGGCCCGGGGCGAGCGCGCCGACATCAACCTCGAGGGCGTCCTGCGCCACAGCTTCGCCGACGCGCTCGGCTCGCTCGGCGTCGTTGTGGCCGGGGCCGTCGTCCTGCTCGGCGGCTCGGCGATCGTCGACCCGATCGTCGGCCTGCTGATCGCCGCGCTCGTGCTTGTTTCTTCCTGGCGCCTGATCAAGGAACCGTTCGACGTGCTGATGGAGGCGGCGCCGGCCGATCTCGACGTCGACGGGATGGGCGCGGCGATCTGCGCCGAGCAGGGGGTCCGCTCGGTGCACGATCTCCATGTCTGGACGGTCACCTCGGGATTCGGCGCCGTCGCCGCGCACGTCGTCGTCGCCCGGGGCTCCGACCGCGACCTGATCCGGCAGCGGCTGGAGCTCGTGCTCGCCGAGCGCTTCGGCATCGAACACACCACTCTGCAGATGGAGGAGGAGGCCGATCAGCGGCTCCTGCACGTCGAGAACGCCGCCGGTAAAGGCTGATCGCAAGCCGAGTTGCACGTGTGACGAAGGTCTCAAGCCGGATTTGGGCCTCCTCTAGCCTCACGCCGATGCTCCTTAGGAACCGCTCTGTCGCGGCGGCGCTCTTCGTCGCCCTCGCGGCGCTCTGCACGCTGCTCGGCGCCGCCTCGGCGCCGGCCGAGGATCTGCAGGCCGAACTCGAAGCCAAGCAGCAGAAACTGGAAAAGGTCGGCGAGCGCAAAGGCGTGCTCACCACGACGATCTCCCGCTACGGCGAGGAAATCGACCAGCTGACCGGTGAGGTGGCGGCGATCCGGACGCGCGAGGAAGCGGTCCGCGTCCGGCTCGAAGCCAAGCAGGCCGAGCTCGACAGGGCCGTGGCCGAGCTCGACGTCGCCAAGGACCGGTTGGAGGAACTGCGAGCCCGCCTCAAACGCGCCCTCGTCGCGCTGCGCGAGCGGCTGGTGGCGATGTACGAAACGGGCAGCCCGGACCTGCTCAGCGTGATCGTCAGCTCCGGCGACTTCGACGACCTCGCGGCCCGCACCGAATACCTCGACCGCCTGCACGGGATGGACGAGGCGGTGGTCGGGCGGGTGCGCGATCTGCGCGATCAGGTCCAGGGGCTGGTCGACCGCCTGCGCAGTACGAAGCTGCGGATCGAAGCGGCGCGCGACGCGATCGCCGCCGAACAACAGGCGCTCACCGAAGCCCGCGCCGCTCTGCAGAGCCACCAGCAGCAGCTGGTCGAAGCGCGCGGCCGGCGCGAGGCGGCGCTGGACCAGATCAGCGCCCACGAGGAGGAGCTGCACGGGCACATCGCCGAAATCCAGGGCGAGCTCGCGGCGCAGCTGGCCGGCACCGGGGCGACGCCGCTGCCGGCGGGGCCGATCGTCGGCGGCAGCGGCGGCTTGATCTGGCCCGTCAACGGCCCCGTCGTCTCGGGCTTCGGGATGCGCTGGGGCCGCATGCATGAGGGCGTCGACATCGCCGTGCCGGAAATGACGCCGATCCGCGCCGCCGCCACGGGCACCGTGGTCGCGACCCAGTCGGACGCGGAAAGCGGCGGCTACGGAAACTTCACCTGCATCGACCACGGCGGCGGGCTCTCCACCTGTTACGCCCACCAGACCTCGTTTGCGGTCGCGGCGGGCCAGTCAGTTTCCCAGGGCGCAGTCATCGGGTACACCGGTTGCACGGGACACTGCCTCGGACCTCACCTCCATTTCGAGGTTCGTATAAACGGCTCCCCAACCGACCCGATGGGCTACCTTTAGCAATCAGGCCACCTAATGATTCGTCAGGCCCACACCTACCTCGTAGGTGCGATGGGGGGAGCGACCTTGATCGCCGTCGCCATCGCCGTTTTCGTCGTGCTCGTCTCGGTGCAGGTGGTCAAAGACTGGCCGATCGCGGGCTTCGGGGGCGGGGGCGACAACGCCGCGGTCTCCGATGGTCAACCGGCCGGGCAGGCGGCAGCGGGCGCGGCTGAGGCGGGAGCCGGCGCGGCCGCGGGAGCGGATGCGGACAGGCGGGCGGGAGACGGGGCGGAGCAGGGAGGCGGTTTGACCGCGAGCGGAGGCGGCATCGCGACGAACGACGACGGCGGTGGCGCGACCGAACCGGGCGCTGCCGGCGGCGGTGGCCAGGCGGGCGGCGCCGGCGGCTCACCGCAGACGACCGACTCCGGTGGCGGGTCCGCAAGCTCCGGCGGCGGAGCCGCGGGTGGCGGAGGCGGCGGTAAAACCAGCGGCGGCGGCGGGGGCGGCTCCTCACCATCTGGTCAGGTCACCTCGACCGTGAACAACACCGTCAACCAGGTCGACGAATCGGCGCTGGGCGGCACGCTCGGGAAAACCGGGGTGACCGAGACGACCGAAGGTGTCGTCAACGGAGTCGCAGGTCCCGAATCGGCGGTCGGCAAAGTCGCCGACGAAGCGGTCGGCGCGGTCGGCGGCATCCTCGGCAACAAACCCTGACGCCGTCAGGAACCGTCAGAATGCCGACTCGATGGCGGATCGAGAACAGGCGGGGTCGGTGGCGAGCGGTGACCCGATCGAAGGCTCGGCGGTCTACCCGGCCGGCAGCCGGGTCAACGAGCGCGGCCACCTCGAGATAGCGGGCTGCGACACGGTAGACCTCGCGGCCGAGGTCGGCACGCCGGCATACGTCTACGCCGAGGACGATCTCCGCGCCCGCGCCCGCGCCTACCGCGAGGCCTTCGAGCGCCGCACCGACGACTTCGAGATTCTCTTCGCCAGCAAGTCGTTGCCCTGCACCGCCGCCTACCGGCTGTTCGCCGAGGAGGGGCTCTCGGTCGACGTCGCCTCCGGGGGGGAGCTGCACATGGCCCTGCGCGCCGGGTTCGACCCCGACCGCATCCACATGCACGGCAACAACAAGACCGACGAGGAGATCCTTTTCGCCGCCCGCTCCGGCGTCCGTCACCTGATCCTCGACTCGTTCGACGAGATCGAGCGTTGCGAACGGCTGCTCGACTCGCCGCAGCGGGTGCTGATCCGGGTGACGCCGGGTATCAAGCCATCGACGCACGACTACATCACGACCGGGCAGCTCGACTCCAAGTTCGGCTTCGGGCTCGGGGACGGGTTGGCGGCGCGGGCGATCGAGCGGGTGCTGGCCGCCGACCGGCTCGAGCTGGTCGGGCTGCACGCCCACATCGGCTCCCAGATCTTCGAGCTCGAGCCCTACACGCTGGCGATCCGCGCGCTCGGCGAACTGGCCGGCGAGTGGTGCGAGGTGGTCAACGTCGGCGGTGGCCTCGGCGTCGCCTACACGGCGGAGGACGAGCCGCCCTCGATCGACTCCTACGTCGACGTCAAGGTGCGCGGCGTCGCCGGGGTCTTCGGCGAGGGGGTGCGGATCCTGATCGAGCCGGGCCGCTCGCTGGTCGCGAACGGCGGCCTCACGATGTACCGGGCCGGCACCGTAAAGGAGATCCCCGGCGTCCGCACCTACGTCGCGGTCGACGGCGGCATGTCGGACAACCTGCGGCCGATGCTCTACGGCTCGCGTTACGAGGCGATCGTCGCCGACCGCGCGGCGGCGGCGGCCGACACGTTGGTGACGATCGCCGGCATGCACTGCGAGTCGGGCGACATCCTGGTCCGCGACGCGCTGCTGGCCGAGCCGGCGGTCGGCGACCTGCTGGTCACCCCGGCGACCGGCGCCTACGGCTACGCGATGGCGAGCAACTACAACGGCGTGCCGCGGCCGCCGGTCGTCTTCTGCCGCGACGGCGAGGCGCGGGTCGTGGTGCGGCGCGAGACCTACGAGGACCTCACGGCTCGCGATGTCTGAGGGCGCGCGCCGTGGCTGAGGGTTCCAAACCCGTCCGCATCGGGCTGCTGGGACGCGGCACGGTCGGCGCTGCCTTCGCCGACCTGCTCGCGGAGCGGGCGGGGGCGGTCGAGGCGGCGACCGGGCGGCGCCCCGAGCTCGCCGGCGTCCTCACCCGCGAGGAGGGAGACGTCGGGGCGATCCTCGCCGGCTCCGACCTCGTCGTCGAGCTGATCGGGGGGACGGACCCGGCCCGCGACTTCGTGCTCGACGCCCTGCGGGCCGGCAAGCCGGTTGTCACCGCCAACAAGCAGCTGCTGGCCCAGCACGGCGACGAGCTCTTCGGCGCCGCGCGCGAGGCAGGGGTGCAGCTGCGCTTCGAGGCCGCGGTCGCCGGCGTGATCCCGATCGTGCGCACGATCCAGGAGAGCTTCGGGGTGACGGAGATCTCGAAGGTGTTCGGGATCGTCAACGGGACCACCAACTTCATCCTCAGCGAGATGGCGGCTACCGGGGCGGGTTACGACGAGGTCCTGGCGCGGGCCCAGGAGCTCGGTTACGCCGAGGCCGACCCCAGCGACGACGTCAGCGGCGCCGACGCCGCGGCGAAGATGGCGATCCTCGCCCGCCTCGCCTTCCACAGCTCGGTGACGTTGTCGGAGGTCCCCTACGAGGGCATCGAGGGGATTCGGCCCGACGACCTCGCCTACGCCAAGGAGCTCGGCCTCTCGCTGAAGCTGCTCGGCGCCGCCGAGCGGCGCGACGGCGGGATCAGCGTCCGCGTCTTCCCCTGTTTCCTCTACCCGGGGCACCCGCTGGCGCCGATCGAGGGCCCGTTCAACGCGGTGATGGTCGAGGCGCCGGCGATCACCGAGGTGACGATGTCGGGGCCGGGGGCGGGCGGCGTGCAGACCGCCTCGGCGGTGCTCGGCGACGTCGTCTCGATCCTCGCCGGCGAGGCGCCGGTGCACGAGACCCGCGAGGAGCTGCCGCTGGTCGCCGACGTTCCCTCCTCCTTCTACCTCTACCTCGAGGTCGCCGACCGCCCCGGAGTGCTGGCGCGGATCGCCACCGTGCTGGGCGACCACGAAGTCTCCGTGAAGAGCGTCGTGCAGCGGGGAGAGGGCGACGAAGCCCGCCTCGTGATGGTCGTCCACGAGTGCCTGGAGTCCCGCTTCGCGGCCGCGGTCGAGGCGCTGGAGGCGCTCGACGACCTCAGGTCCCCGCCGCGATCCATCCACGTGATCGAGGAGGAGTTCTAGTGGGGTCCGCCCGCTGATGGCGGCGCCGCTGATCGACCGCTACCGGGAGAGGCTTTCCCTCGAGCCCGGCGACCCGGTGGTGAGCCTCAACGAGGGGTCGACGCCGCTGATCGAGGCGCCGCTGCTCTCCGAGCGGATCGGCGCCCGGGCCTACCTCAAGTTCGAGGGCGCCAACCCGACCGGGTCCTTCAAGGACCGGGGGATGACGGTCGCCGTCTCGCGGGCGAAGGGGCGGGGGGCGGAGGCGGTTATCTGCGCCTCGACCGGCAACACCGCCGCCAGTGCCGCCGCCTACGCGGCGCGGGCGGGGCTGCGGGGGGCGGTGATCGTGCCCGAGGGGAAGATCGCGATCGGCAAGCTGGCCCAGGCGCTGATGCACGGCGCCCGTGTCGTCGCCCTGCAGGGGAACTTCGACGACGCGCTGCGGATCGTCCGCGAGCTCTCGCAGAAGCACCCGATCGAGCTCGTCAACTCGGTGAACCCGCACCGGATCGAAGGCCAGAAGACGGCGGCCTTCGAGGTGGTCGAGGAGCTGGGGGAGGCGCCCGGCGCGCTGGCGATCCCGGTCGGCAACGCCGGCAACGTGACCGCCTACTGGCGTGGCTTCCAGGAGGCGGCCGACCTTCGGGCTCATAACCCGGAGGTCGAGGACGCGGGTTCGAGACCCGTCCTCTACGGGTTCCAGGCGGAGGGCGCGGCGCCGCTGGTCAGCGGTGAGCCGGTCGCCAACCCCGAGACCGTCGCCTCGGCGATCCGGATCGGCAACCCGGCCCGCTGGGAGGAGGCGATGGCCGCCTTCACCGCCTCGCGCGGCCGCGTCGCCGCGGTCTCCGACCAGCAGATCCTCGACGCCTACCGCTGGCTCGCCGACCGCGAAGGCGTCTTCTGCGAGCCGGCCTCGGCCGCCTCGGTCGCCGGCCTGCTCGCCCACGGGCTGCCGGTGGTCGAGGGCGCCTCCCCGCCCGAGTCGGTGGTCTGCGTCCTCACCGGCCACGGCCTCAAGGACCCCGACACCGCGCTCGGCAAAGCCCCCGCCGTGATCAACTGCGACAACGACCTCAGCGCCGTCGAGCGCGCCGTCTTCGATTGACCGCGCGCCACCGACTCGTCCGTGTCCCCGCCTCCTCGGCCAACCTCGGCCCCGGCTACGACGCGATGGCGGCGGCTGTCTCGCTGCACCTCGAGCTGGAAGTGGAGGAGACGGGGGGGTTCTCGTTCGATCCCGGCGGCCTCGACGTCTCGACCGGGCGCGACAACCTGATCGTGCGTGCTTTCGAGAGCCTGCACCCCGCCGACGGGATCGCCTTCCGGCTGCGCAGCGAGATCCCGCTGGCGCGCGGGCTCGGCTCCAGCGCGGCGGCGATCGTCGCCGGGTTGTTCGCCGCCGACCACCTCTTCGAGCTGGCGCTCTCCAAGCAGGAGATGCTGGCCAGGGCGACCGCGCTGGAGGGCCATCCCGACAACGTCGCGGCGGCGATCTACGGCGGCTTCGTCGTCTGCGGCGAGGGTGAGGAGGGCGCGCCGTTCGCCGCCCGCTTCGACCCGCCCGAGGGCCTGGAGGGGATTGCCGTGATCCCCCCCGACGAGGTCTCGACCCAGCGCGCCCGCGAGGCGATCCCGGCCGAGCTGCCGCTCGGCGAGGCGGTCGCCAACGTCTCGGCGGCGGCGCTGCTCGTGCTCGGGCTGCGCAGCGCCGACCTCGATCTCGTCTCGCGCGGGCTGCGCGACCGAATCCACCAGGAGCGGCGGCGCGACCTCTACCCCCGCTCGATGGAGATCGTCGACTCGGCCGCGGAGCTCGGTGCCCTGGGAGCGACGATCTCCGGCGCGGGATCGACGGTCCTCGTCTGGACCACCTGGCAGGACGCCGGCAACGTCGCCGGGGCTCTGGAGGAGCGCTGCGCCGGCTGGGCGGAGGTGCGCCGCCTGCCGTTCTCCCCCCTCGGCGCTGACGTTCCGGAGCTCTGAGATGGACTGGGTCATCCAGATCGGTCTCGTCGAGCTGGCGCTGGGCGGGCTGCTGGGCTGGGCGATGGTGATCCGCGCCGAGCAGCCGGAGTGGCTGCGACGCGTGGGCGTCGTGGCCCCGCAGCGGATTCGGCAGGTCCACCTCGACTACGTGATGATGGGCCTGATCCTGATCGGCGTCGGGCTTGCGGTGCCGGACCTGCCGACCGCGATCGCCGCCGCGCTCGTCTTCGGCACGTTCGTCAACCCGTTCCTCTTCGTTCCGCTCGCCTTCGACCCCGACGTGGAGCAGCGGGCCTGGTACCGAGCGCTCGCCGTCGTCTCCTTCATCGGCGTCAGCGGCGGCCTCCTCGCCGCCGCGATAGTCGGCCCGGGCTAGCACGCGTCTGCACTTGACCGTGTTATAGACGGCAAAGTGCAGACGCGTGGGTTGGCCGACGGCGCGATTAGCATCGCGCCCATGCCAAGCCTGCCGAAGGTCCGCATGCTCGGGGCGCTCGTCGCCGCAACCGCGCTGCTCGCGCTGCCCGCCTCCGCCGAGGCGACGCTGGTCTACGTCAAGAACCACATGAACCCGGCCGTCTACGCCGCCAGCGACAACGGCGGCGGCGCCTTCAAGGTGGGGCCGGGGACCAGCCCGAAGGTCTCGCCCGACGGCGCGGCGATCGCCTACTCCTACGAACGCTCCAACGGCAAGCGGGAGCTGAAACTTGCGGCGTCCGCGGGCGGCGGCCCGAGGACCGTCCTCACCGGCCTGCAGGACCCCTTCCACCTGACCTTCTCGCCCGATTCGAAACTGGTCGCGGCGCTGCGCGGGCCGGAAATCGGCAAGCGGGCCCTGGTCCTCGTCGACGTCACGAGCGGCACGCTCCTGCGCACGGTCGCCACGGGTTACTTCGGCAGCTTCAGCTTTTCTCCGGACGGGACCGAACTCGCCTACTCGCGCTCGCCGAGCGAAAAATTCCCACCGCGCAGCGACGTCTTCAAGGTCTCGATCGCGGGCGGCAACCCGGTTCGCCTGACCAGCGACCACAGGTCGCTCGATCCGCTCTGGGGCCCGACCGGGCAAGTCGTCTTCGTGAAGATGGTCGGCGCCAAACAGCGCCGGTATGGGCCCAAGAACGAGCTCTTCGTGATGAACCCGAGCGGCAAAGGAGTCAGGCGCCTCACCGACACCAAGGTCGGCCCGTTGCTGCTCGGCCTCTTCCCGACCGAGTGGTCGGCCGACGGCAAACGGCTGCTGGCCGAGTTCCAGGGGCAGGACACCAGCTACGCGGTGGTCGTCAACCCGGTGACCGGCGCCCAGTGGCCGCTGCACAAGACCGGCGAGCAGGGTTTCGTCGGCACCGCCCTCTCGGCCGACGGCTCGACCGTGCTCGGCTTCACCGGCGGCTTCGAACCCGGTCCGAACCACGACGTCGCCACCGTGCCGTATGCCGGCGGCAAACCGACGACGCTCGTCAAGAACGCCTTCGAACCGGACTGGAGCCGTTAGTCCAGCAGGCCGACCTGGCGCAGGATCGAGACGCTGTCCGAGTAGACGTCCTTGCGTTTGACCAGGCCGTCCTCGAAGGGGATCACGTCGAGGCCGTCCCACTCGACGCGGTGGCCGGTCGGCTCGGCGACGAGGTCGCCGCGGCGCATCGTCTTCGCGTGGGTCGCGGCAGCGGTCCATTCCTGGACGACCAGGCCCTCGCGCACGTAGAGGCGGCGGGTCGTGAACTCGATGTCTGGCCAGGTCCCGAAGATCGAGCCGATGTGGGCGCGCACGTCCTCGCCCGTCGCCGACTCTCCGGCGGTGTGGTTCGCGAAGACCATGTCGGGGGCGTGCATGGCGATGATCGCGTCGAGGTCGTGGGCGTTCCAGGCCTCGTTGTAGCGGTCGATGGTCCCGCGCAGCGCCACCTCTGGGTTGTTGCCTTGATCGGTCATACGGAGGTATGGTCGAACCTAATGGCAGAGAACTACTCGATCAAGCGCCGCGAGGAGTTCGAGTCGATGGAGGGCTCGGGGAACTGCACGTGGCTGCTCGCCCGCAAGGCGCTCGGCACTTCGGCCTTTGGCTTCAACCTGGTCGAGATCGGCCCGGGCGGTCAGATTCCCGAGCACGACGAGAACGAGAGCGGCCAAGTTGAGGTCTACGCGATCCTCGAGGGCGAGGCGGTGCTTCGGCTCGACGGCGAGGACCACCCGGCACCGGCCGGGACCTTCGCCTCGATCGATCCCCCTGCAACTCGCGCGATTCTCAACCGCTCCGACGGGCCGGTCACCGCGCTCCTGATCGGCGTGGAGCCCGAGGGCGGTTACGAACCCGTGAGCTGGGCCTGATCGCCACGCGTCTGCATTTACCCCCGCATAGCGGGGCCTACAGCAGACGCATTGGCGGATCGCCGCTCCCGCCCTATAATTCCCGAGCCCGTCAACCCGTCGCGCGCCCGCTCGGAGAAGGTGCGGAACCCGGGAGGTCATATGTCGAAGCACCAGTCCGCAGGCGCGAGCGTCAAGCGCTACTCGCCTGAGCTGCCCTACAAGCCGCTTGTTTCGCCGCCGAGCGTCGAAGACAAGGACGCCTGCGCGATCTACGCGTCCGTGCGCAAGGACGCGACGCCGAGCCACCGGCCGATCGAGCTGGCGATCCCGGCGCTGCAGAAGATGCTCCACCGCGCCGGCAACGTCGACGGCGAGGGGGACGGCTGCGGCCTGCTCCTCGACCTTCCCCGCAAGATCTGGGCCGAGGAGGTCCGCACCGGCGGCCACGACCCCTCGCTCACCCTCGACGACGCCTTCGCCGTCGCCCACGTCTTCGTCGAGCGCTCCCAGGACCTCGCCAGGATCCAACACGACGCCCGCGAGCTGCTCGCCCAGGGCGGCTTCCGGATCCTCGCCGAGCGGATCGGCGTCGTCGACTCGCCCGAGCTCGGGCCGACTGCGCGCGAGGAGGAGCCGCATTTCTGGCAGATCGCCGGCCTCGTGCCCGACGCCGCGAAGCGCGACTGCGTCCTCTTCGAGCTCTTGATCGAGCTGGAGCTGCAGCTCGGCGTCCACGTCCCGTCCTTTTCCGCCGCCACCTGCGTCTACAAGGTGATGGGCGCGCCGCAGGTGCTCGGTGAGTACTACCCGGACCTGCGCGACGAGCGCTTCGAGACGATCGGGTGCTTCGGCCACAACCGCTACTCGACCAACACCTGGCCCTCGTTCAAGCGGGTGCAGCCGTTCTCGGCGCTCGGCCACAACGGCGAGATCAACACGATCGAACAGCTGCGCCAGGAGGCGAAGATGCTGGCCGTGCCGGTCCGTCCCGGCGCCTCGGATTCGCAGGACCTCAACCTGACGATCGACACGCTGGTCAGCCGCGAGGGCCTCAGCCTGGCCGAAGCGATGGAGATGGTCGTGCCGCCGATCGTCGAGGAGGTCCGCGGCCTGCCGGAGGAGCTGCGCGGCTTCTACATGTACCTGCGCCAGGCGATGGGCCCGTTCGCGCAGGGCCCGGTGGCGCTGATCGCCCGCCACGGCGACGAATGCGTCTTCTCGGCCGATGCGCTCGGCCTGCGTCCGCTCTGGCAAGTCGAGACCACCGAGGACCACGTGTTCAGCTCCGAGCCGGGGGTCGTCTCGGTCAGCGACATGGTCTCCGAGCCGCTGCCGATGGCGCCGGGGGAGAAGGCGCTGGTGCTGATCGACCGCGCCAAGCGCCACTCGACCCTGCACCCGCACGCCGAGATGCTGCGGATCGTCCGCGACAGCTGGCTGCGGCGCAACGGCGTCGAGGGGGTCGCCCCATACGAGCGCGCGATCGAAGCCGGCGGCCCGCTCGAGGGCAAGGACGTGCCGGGCTACTCCGACGCTGGTCCCGAGGAGCCGGTCAAGGTCTCCGACCGCGTGCTCGCCGGGTTCGGATGGCAGCGCGACGACGTCAAACTCGTCCAGCAGATGGCCTCGAACGGGGCCGAGCCGGTCGGCTCGCTCGGCTATGACGGCCCGCTGGCGGCGCTCTCGCCGGAGCGGCAGAACCTCGCCGACTACTTCAAGGAGACGGTCGCCGTCGTCACCAACCCGGCGATCGACCGCGAGCGCGAGATGGAGCACTTCTCCACCCGCGCGGTGTTCGGCCGCCGTCCCTCGATCGACGACGCCAGCCTCGACACCCGCACCGTCGAAACCGCCTTCCCGGTGATTCTCGGCGGCCACCACGACCTGGCGCCGCTCTCGGACTCCACCTATCGCCGGATCGCGCGCGAGCACCGCACCTACCTGCTCGAGGACCTCTGGGAGGAGTTCCGCGGCCGCGCCGCCGCGGTCGACATCTCGCTGTTGGAGGCCGAGACGACCGGCGGGGCGATCGACCGGCTCAAGCAGGAAGCGGTGAAGCAGGTCCGCGACGGAGCCGAGCTGCTGATCCTCACCGACCGCACCGTTTACGACGGTGAGCGGCGCTACCTCGACCCGCACCTCGCGACCTCCGCGGTCGACATGGCGCTGAAGCAGTTCAAGGTCGAGGTCGGGGAAGAGAACCTGCGGCGGCGCTGCGGCATCGTGCTGCGCTCGGCGGCGATCCGCAACGTCCACGACGTGATGCTGGCCCTGGGGCTCGGGGCGAGCGGCGTCTGCCCGTACACGATGGTCGAGGTGATCTGCGTCGAGGACTACGAGTCCGACGTCAGCAACCTCTGCGCCGCCCTCACCAAGGGGATCGAGAAAGTGATCTCGACGATCGGCATCCACGAGGTACGCGGCTACGCGCGCCAGTTCTCCTCGATAGGGATCAAGCCGGAGCTGGCGGAGATCTTCCAGACCGAGGCGTTCGCCTCCTCTCCCAAGGGCGGCACCGGCTTCGCCCAGCTCGACGAGGACACCAACGAGCGCGCCCGGGCGCTGAGCGGCGACGACGAGGCGGCCAAACCGGCGAAGACGTTCCGCTTCTACCCCAAGGTCTACAAGGCGGCGATCGCGACCGCCAACGGCTCGGGCGGCTACGGGGAATACTCGGAGAAGGTCCGCGACCTCGAGCAGCAGAACCCGATCTCGATGCGCCACATCATGGGGCTGAAGGGCGACCGCGAGCCGCTCCCCGACGCCTCGGCGGTCGACGCCGGCGTCGGCCACCACGACTACCCGATCGTGATCTCCTCGATGAGCTTCGGCTCGCAGTCCGAGCCGGCCTTCCGGGCCTACGCGGAGGCGGCGAAGGCGACCAACATCCTCTGTGTCAACGGCGAGGGCGGCGAGATCCGCGACATGTACGGGCACTACCGCAAGTGGCGCGGCCAGCAGGTCGCCTCGGGACGCTTCGGCGTCTCGGCGGAGATGCTGAACAGCTCCTACGTCGCCGAGATCAAGATCGGCCAGGGCGCCAAGCCCGGAGAGGGCGGCCACCTGCCCGGCAAGAAGGTCTCCGAGAAGGTCGCCGCGGCGCGTAACGCCGCCCCGGGCACCGACCTGATCTCGCCCTCCAACAATCATGATCTCTACTCGATCGAGGACCTCGCCGAGCTGATCGACGAGCTGAAGACCGTCAACCCGGACGTGCGCGTCTCGGTCAAGGTGCCGGTGGTGCCGAACATCGGCACGATCGGGCTCGGGATCGCCAAGGCGGGGGCGGACATCATCACCCTCTCCGGCTTCGAGGGCGGGACCGGCGCCGCCCGCCAGCACGCCCTGCGCCACGTCGGGCTGCCATCCGACATCGGCACGCGGGCCGTGCACCGGGCGTTGATGGAGGCCGGCCTGCGCAACCGGGTCGAGATCTGGGCCGACGGCGGCTACCGCACCGGCCACGACATCGTCAAGCTGCACTGCCTCGGCGCCAACCGGGTCGGCTTCGGCACCCTGGCGATGGTCAGCCTCGGCTGCACGATCTGCCGCGGCTGCCAGCTCGACACCTGCCACGTCGGGATCGCGACGCAGATCGAGACGACCCAGCAGGCCGAGGAGCACGGGTTGAAGAAGTTCACGCCGCAGGAGGTCGACACCGCCGCCGAGAGCTGCGCCCGCTTCTTCGCCGCGATGGGCGAGGAGGTCAAAGAGGTCGTGGCGTCACTCGGCTACGACCGCGCCCAGGACCTGGTCGGCCGCTACGACCTGCTGGAACAGGTCGCGATGCAGGACAGGATCGATCTGGCGCCGCTGATCACGCCGCTGGAGGAGTACCTCGATCTCGAGCCGATCGACCTGCCGGTGGCGGAGACCGCCGACGCGGGGCCGAGGCCGGCCTCGTCGTCGCCCGGCCGATCCGCATGGAGGCGAAGCAGGCCTCCGCGCAGATCGCGGCGCTGGCCGGCGACATCTGCCCGGGCCGCACGATTCGCAGCGAGTTCCCGCGCCCGACCGACGCCGACGACCGCGTGCTCGGCACCGAGCTGTCCGGGGCGATCGCCCGCTCGCGCATCTTCGGAGACGGGCCGGAGTCGAACGACGATGTGCTCGCCAGCCTCGAGTTCAACGGCGGCTCGGTCGCTGGCCAGGGCCTCGGCGCCTTCAACGCCTACGGCGTCTCGATCCGCATCGAGGGCGGCGCCCAGGACGGGGTCGGGAAGGGGATGCTCGGCGGCTCGATCGCGATCCTCAAGGGCAAGGGCGCGAAGGGCAGGCGCCTCAACGGCTCTGTAGGCAAGTCCTTCGCCTACGGAGCCCAGCGCGGCCGCCTCTACGTCCAGGGTTCGGCCGACTCGCGCTTCTGCATCCGCCTCTCCGGTGCCGACATCGTCCTCGCCGGCGAGCCCGCCGGCGACATCGACGACGCCCGCGGTTGCATCGTCGATCGCGCCAACGCCAAGGGCTTCGCCTTCGAGTACATGACCTCGGGGCGCGCCATCGTGCTCGGCGACCTCGGCCCGTGGGCCTGCGCCGGGATGACCGGCGGCCGCGTCTACGTCCGCCACAACGCTTTCGGCATCGACCGCGGGGCGATCGAACGGCGACTCGGCGAGGGCGCCAAAGTCGAGCTCAAGGACCTCGACGCCGAGGGCCTCATCGACATCGACGACCTGATGAAGCACTACGCCGAGGAACTCCGCGCCACCGACCAGGACGAAGAGGCCGACCGCGTCCTCGCGCTCGCCGAAGACGCGACCAGCAACTTCCTGATGATCGTCCCGCACAAGGTGCAGGCCGACCCGAGCATCTCGACCGAGTAGCTGCTAGCGCCGCGTCAGCAGGTTCGCGATCGTGCGGATCTCTTGGAGCAGCCCGTCGAGCATGCGCTCGGTTTCCATGTGGAGGCGGTACTCGGCGGCCTGGCGGTCGGCCTCGACCTGGTCGATGCGCTGCTCGAGGGCGCGGGTGCGGGCGTCGACCTCGCGGATCGAGCGGGACAGCTTCTTCTCCGTCCTGCGGACGCGCTTCTTGACGTAGAGCCGGGTTTCCTCGCGGATGCTGTCGAGTTCGCGCTGCAGGGCTGGATCGTCCTTGGCGCTTTCGGCGAGCATCTCTTCCACCCCGATGCGGACGCGCTCGATCTCCTGGTGGAGCTGGGCGCGGGCGCGCTCGGCCGCCGCGGAGATCCCCGGGTCGGGCTGCTGTCCCGGAGTTGGCGGGAGATTCACCGCCCGAATGCTACGGATGGCGGTGGCCGGAATTCGAACCGAGCTTTTTGGCCCCCTCGGGACCACAAAGCTACGCTCGGCGCGCGGCTGCCGCTCAGTGCCGCAGCACGTAGAGGCTGAAGCGGCCGACGGTCAGCTGGTCGCCGTCGCGCAGCGGCCCCCACTCGACCGCTTCGCCGTTGACGAGGACGCCGTTGAGGCTGCGGTCGTCGAGAATCCTGAGGGCCTTGCCGGGCTCGGCGACGACGAGCGCGTGGCGGCGCGAGACGCTGGGGTCGTCGATCCGCAGATCGGCGGTAGGGCTGCGCCCGATCCGGGTCCAGCCGCGTTCGATCCGAAACACGTGGATCTCGCCGCCGCCGTCCCTCATCGCCAGGCAGTAGCCGGGGGACGTGTGCCTCTCGCGCGCCTCCGACAGCCAGCTCGGCGATCCCGGTGCCTCGGGGAGCGCCAGCTCGGCAGTCGTCGCGCCGTGGTCCTGGCGGGCCGAGAAGATCGAGTCGCGGCGGTATTGGGAAGCACCGCAGCTGGGGCACTCGGGAAGCTTGTCGGTCTCCTGCATGGAGAGCTGGGAGCCACAGGCGACGCAGAAGAAGGTGCCCTCTCCCGGTGTCGCGCCAGTCGTGTACTGGCTGTCGAGTGGGGCGCTGCTGATGGTGTCGAAGATCGGGAACCTCCCCTAGTGCGTCTTGAGACGATCCTACCCCTCGTCCTACCCGCCGTCACTCAATTTGATTCATGCGGTCGGGCCAGGCATAGAATCGCGCCCCGATGGGTCCGATCAGCGCCGAAACCGAGATCGACGTCCCGCGCGAGCGTGTCTTCGAGGCGCTCGGCGACCTCTCGCTCCGGCCTGCCTTCACCGACCACTTCCTGACCGGCTTCCACCTGACCCGGATCGAGCCCCGCGGGGTCGGCGCCGGCGCCCGCTTCCGGATCGAGGCGCCGTTGCGCAGGGTCTGGATGGACACGACGATCGCCGAGCTCGACGAGCCGCACCTGATCGTCGAGCGCGGCAGCGGCGGGCGCAACAACCGCGTCCCGAACCACACGGCCTGGGAGCTGACCGAGGGGCCGGGCACGCTGACCACGGTGCGCGTCGCCCACTGGACGGAGCCGGAACCGGTCGACCGCGCGCTGGAGATCCTCTCGATGGCCTCCCTCTGGCAGCAGAAGGGCTGGCGCGAGGCGATGGGCCGGTTGCGCGCGGGCTTGGAGTCAGGCGCCTGGGAGGGCGAGCGGTTCGCCGTCGCCGGTGGCAACCGCTACGCGACCGGCATCCCTTGAGCCGCACCGCTTAATAGACTCCCGCGCCGATGTTCCGGAACCGCCGACTCGTCCTGCCGGTGCTTGCCGCTCTGGCCCTCGCCGCCCTCGCGTTGGGCGCCTCCGCCTGCGGTTACGAGAGCCACGAGACCGAGGTGGTGGAGGGCGAGCCGGTCGAGCTCGGCGAGCTCTCCTTCAACGTCACCTTCTCGCGCTACCTCAACCCGAACGACACCGAGGACTCGGCCTACCTGGTCGGACAGGAGGAAGCGCCGCCCGGCTACACCTATTTCGGTGTCTTCTTCGAGGTCCAGAACGAAAGCGAAGAGCCGCAGCGGCTGCCCGACTCGCTGGAGATCGTCGACGCCGACCACAGCAAGTACGAGGTGCTGCCGAGCGAAAGCCTCTACGCGCTCGAACTCGGCGGCGAAGTCGAGGAGCAGGAACAGATACCGGTGCTCGACTCGACCGCCCAGCTCGGCCCGATCGAGGGCGCCTTGGCGCTCTTCCTGCTGCCGGAATCGGTCAACGAGGCGCGGCCGCTGATCCTCCACATCCCCGCTGCCGACGGCGAGAACGCCGAGGTTACGCTCGACCTCTAGGTCGGCGGACCGCGCGGCTAGAGGCCGGCGGAGAGGACCTGGGCGGCGGCGGGCGCGGCGACTTCGCCGCCCGAGGCTTCGGCTTCGATCAGCAGCACCCCGACCGCCAGCCGCGGCTTTTCCGCCGGGGCGAAGGCCGCGAACCAGGCGTCCTTGATCTGGACAGGGTTCTCCTCGTTCTCCTGGCCCGGTTTCGGCCCCAGCTCGGCGGTGCCGGTCTTGCCGGCCACCTGCGCCTCGGGGATCGCGCCCGCCGTGCCGGTGCCTTCGACGACGACGCGGGTCATCAGATCGGTCATCTCCTCGGAGAGCTTCTCCGACATCACCCGCACCGGCTCCATCTGCGGCCGCAGTTTCCTCGTGGTGAGGATCGAGGTCGGCTCGCGGACCCCGCCGTTGGCGATCGTCTGCGCGACCGTCGCCATCTGCAGCGGCGTTGCCTGCACCTTCCCCTGGCCGATCGCCGAGACGCCGAGGTCGATTTCTTCGCCGATCTCGGTCGGGATCGTCGATTCGGCCGGTTCGACTTCGCGCACGATGCGCGGGGCGTAGAGGGTGGGGGGTGAGTTGAAGCCGAACTGTTCGGCCTTGGCGACGAGGTCGTCGTTGCCGACCGCCGGGCCGAGGGGGGCGAAGACCGCGTTGCAGGAATGGGCAAACGCTTCGGGGAAGGTGCCGCCGCAGAGCTCGCCGCCGGCGTTGTAGATGAAGCGGCCGCCGACGTTGACCCCTTCGGTGATTTCGAATTCGTCGTCGAGCGAGACCGCTCCCTCCTCCAGAGCGGCGGCCGTCGTGACGAGCTTGAAGGTCGAGCCGGGCGGCTGGGGGGCGGAGAAGGCCTGCCCGGCCAGGGCGCGGACGTCGCCGTTGCGGGTGTCGAGCACGGCGATCCCCCCGGCGCGGCCCGCCAGGGCGGAGACGGCCGTTTCCTGGATCTCCGGGTCGATCGTCGTCTTCACCGGGGCGCCGGCCCGGGGCTTGGCCTGGGCGAGGACGCGCACCGAGGCGCCTGACTCGTCGAGGGCGAGCAGCGAGCCGCCGGGCCTGCCGGCGAGGCGGGCGTTGAAAGCGCGCTCGAGGCCACTGATCCCGACCGGCGTTTCCGGCGTGAATCCCTGGCGCGCGAGGCGCTCCAGGTCTTCTTCGTCGGGGCTGCCGATTTCTCCGGTGACATCGATTGAGGAGCTGCCCAGCGGGTGTTCGCGTTCCTCGGCCGGGCCCTCGGCCAGTGCCTCGCCATTGCGGGCGAGGATCGCGGCGCGCGGCGCCAGCTCGATCTGGCTTTCGAGATGCTCGCCCTCGCCCAGGCCGGGGAAGACGAGGCTCTCGTCCCAGGCGATGCCGCCGTCGGCGTAGGGGAGCTCGAGCTCCTCCTCGAAGCTGCCGAAGGCGACGGTGCCGACGGCGATCGATACCGGCACGACCGTCTGCCCGTCGCGGGTAAGGGCGTCCGCGGCCGAGCCGGGGTCGAGCGTGCGCAGCGTCGCCACCATCTCGGCGTCGCGGTAGGCGGTCGCGAAGTGGTTGACGGTGATCTCCGCCCTGGAGGCCGGATTCAGCTCTTGGTACATGGCCGCGAACTCATCCTGCGCCCAGGCCGCGGCGAAGCGCTCGGCGGCTTCCTTCTCCGGCGAACCCGGGGCGCCGGCGGATGCGCCCACGACGAAGGAGACGATCGCGATGATCGCGAGGGGGAGCGTTCGGGTGACCAAGCGACGACGCCGCTCCACCTCGGATGGGAACTGACTCACTGAGTGAAAGGTAATAGAGCGGTTCCCGGCATGCTTCTATTCAGAAGTGACTGTTCTGGATTGGGCGATCGTCGCGTTCACCATCGCGCTGGCTTTGTGGGGTTACCGGCAGGGGCTGATCGTCGGGGCGATGACGCTGGTCGGGTTCGGCGCCGGGGCGTTCGCCGGCAGCCGGCTCGGCCCGCTGATTCTCGCCGAGGGCTCCGAGTCGCCCTACGCACCGCTCTGCGCGGCGCTCGGCGCGCTGCTCGCAGGCGCCCTGGTGGCGGTGGCGGTGGAGAGCTTCGCGCTGGGGGTGCGGGCGAAGGTGATCCGCCGCCCGGCGCTGCACCTGGCCGACGGGGCGGGCGGTGCGGCGCTGATCGCCTCGGTTGCGCTCGGCCTGGCCTGGGTCTTCGGCGCCGTCGCCCTGCACGCGCCGGGCACCGACCGCCTCCGCGCCAACGTCCAGGAGTCGCTGATCCTGCGCAGCCTCAACGACGTGATGCCGCCCTCCGGCCCGGTCCTCAACGCGCTCGACCGGGTCGATCCGGCGCCGTCGATCACCGGGCCGCGCGCCTTCGTCTCGCGGCCCGATCACGCGGTCGCCACCGACCCCGAGGTGCTGGAAGCGGGACGTTCGGTGGTGCGCGTGCTCGGAACGGCCTGCGGCCTCGGCATCGAAGGCTCGGGCTGGGCGGTGCGGCCCGGCCTCGTCGTCACCAACGCGCATGTCATCGCCGGCTCGAACGACACGACGGCGACCACGCAGGACGGGGTCGAGCTCGACGCCACCCCCGTCTACTACGGGCCCGAGGACGACCTGGCGCTGCTGAGGATCGGCGCGAACCTGCCGACCCTGCCGATCTCCGAGCGGCGCGACGCGGGCGCCGAGGTCGCCGTGCTCGGGTACCCGGAAAACGGTCCCTACGCGGTGACCCCCGCCCGGCTCGGCGAAACCCGGGCGACGATCAGCGAGGACTCCTACGGCAACGGGCCGGTCGAGTGCATGATCGTGGCGCTGCGCGGCGCTGTCCGCAGCGGCAACTCGGGGGGGCCGCTGGTCGATGGCGAGGGGCGGGCGATCGCCACCGTGTTCGCGGCGACGACGAGCGGGCCGGACGGCGGTTTCGCGATCCCGGCCGAGGACATCCGCGAGGCGCTCGGCAGGACCTCGGCGAGCGTCTCCACCGGGCCCTGCACCGGCTGAGCCGCGGGGTCGATCACTTACGTTCAGTAAGCTCGGTGGTCGTGGAACGGGTTACCACGTCCCAGTCGCCCGCCGGCTCGCATCAGACCTCCAACGGCGCGCCCGCCTCGGTCTGCCCGCATTTCCACGCGGCGATCGAGCTGATCGGGAAGCGCTGGACGGGGGCGATCGTCTGCGCGCTGACCGAGGGGCCGCTGCGGTTCGGCGAGCTGGGCAGGGCCGTTCCCGGGCTCTCCGACCGGTTGCTCTCCCAGCGGCTGCGCGAGCTGGAGGAGGAAGGCCTGGTCGAGCGGGAGGTCGAACCGGGCACGCCGGTGCGGGTCAGCTACTCGCTGACCGAGGTCGGCGCCGAGCTGGGGCCGGCGATCGGCGAGCTCAAGGCCTGGGCCAAGCGTTGGAAGGCCGCCTGAGGCGCGACTAGCCTGGGTGCGTGGATCTACCGGGACCGTTCCCCGTCGGGCGCTACGCGCTGCGGCTCCAGGAGGAGATGCGCAAGCGAGCCCGGGTTCAGCTGATCGGCGAGGTCACGGGCGTCGGTCGCAGCAAGGTCCAGGCCTACTTCGAGCTGCGCGACAGCCAGGGTGCGGTCCCCTGCAGTATGTGGCTCAACGATCTCGAGAAGGCCGAGCTGCCGGAGGGGGCGCTCCGCGACGGCGCCGAACTGGTGATCGCCGGGGGTCCCGATTACTACCCCGGGGGCGGTCAGGCTTCGCCCAACTTCAGCTTTCGTGCCACCGATGTCCGGCTCGCCGGCGAGGGCGACCTGCTGGCGCGGCTGGAGGCGTTGCGCAAGCAGCTGAGGGGGGAGGGTCTGTTCGAGCTGCAGAAGCAGTTGGCGCGGCCGCTGCTGCCGAGGACGATCGGGGTGGTGACGGCGGAGGCCGGCGCCGCCCGCCGCGACCTGCTGGCCGGCCTGCGCCGCCGGGGCTGGGGTGGGACCGTCGTCTGGGCCTTCGCGCCCGTTCAGGACCGTCACGCGGCCCCCGCGATCACGGCGGCGATCCAGGGCCTGGCGGCGCGACCGGAGATCGAGGCGATCGTCGTGACGCGGGGCGGCGGCAGCCTCGCCGATCTCTGGGCCTTCTGCGACGAGACGCTCTGTCGCACCGTGGCGATGCTGCGGGTGCCGGTGGTCAGCGCGATCGGGCACGAGCGCGACTCGACCCTGATCGACGACGTCGCCGCCGTCGCCTGCTCGACGCCCACCCACGCGGCCGAGGCGGCGGTGCCGCTCGACTGCGGTGCTGCCCGGACCAGCCTCCAGCGCTGCTCCGCGGCGCTGCGCCGCGCCGGGGAAGGTGCGATCGGCGCCCGGGCCCGACACCTCGCGGCGCTGGCCCGCGGGCCAGCGCGGGCCCTGCAGCGCGAGCGCAGCTCCCTCAACCAGAAGATCCGCGAGATCCGCGCCGCCTCCGAACGCGGCCTCGCCGAACGCGGCGGCTTCCAGCGCCGGATCGCGACCGTGGTGCTCGGCCGGGCGCGGCGGCGCGGGCTCGAGCGCACCGCAGCGGCGCTCGCCGTCCAGAGCCGGCGGGGCGCGGCGATCGAGAGCTCCGCCGAGCGCGCGCTGGCACGGCGTCGCGAGGCGTTGCGCAAAGCCGCCGTCGCGCTCCGCGCCCACGACCCCGAGCGGACCCTGGAGCGCGGTTACGCGCTGGCCGAGACCGAGGCGGGGGACCCCGTCACCTCCGCGGACGGTGCCGTCGCCGCCGCGGCGGTCAGACTGCGGTTCGCCGACGGACGGGTGCAAGCGAGAATCGAGGGAGACGTTGAGCGAGAAGCCGGATAGCTACGAGGCCGCGGTGGAGCGGCTGGAGGAGATCATCGACCGCCTCGACTCCGGCCAGGCCGGTCTGCGCGAGACGCTCGACCTCTGCAACGAGGGGCGCGAGCTGGTCAACTACTGCGCCGCCGAGTTGGAGGCGGTGGGCGAGGGACTGAAGGAGCTCAAACTCGACGAGCTCGCCGCCCGGCTTGAAGTGTCCTCGGAGTCCTGAGGACCGCTGCAGAGGCGGCCCAGCGCGGGGCAGCCACGGCAGAGGTCCCAGCTGCGTCGCTCCGCCGGCGCGACGGGAAAGTCGCCTTCGCCGATCCGGCCGATCGTCGCGCCGAGACGCTCGCGGCCGGCCTGCATCTCGGCCGTGCCGAGGAGGGCGAGCGCCGGCTCCTCGGGCCGTTCGAGGAAGACGTAGGCGACCTCGACCTCGGGGACCCCGAGTGCCTCCGCGACCGCGAGGGCGTAGATCGTGCGCTGGGTGTCGTAGTTGGCCGCGCGCTCCGCGGGGCCGTCTCCTCCCAGGCGGTCGGTCTTGTAGTCGACGACCAGCGGCGGCGCGTCCTCGCGCTCGACCAGCAGGTCGATCGAGCCGCGCAGGACGGTGCCGCCGACGCCGAGCAGGATCGGCACCTCGGCCCGGATCCGCCGCGCCGCGCCGATCCGCTCGCGCAGCGAGGAGCCGAGCCAGCCCCGCACTGGCTCCAGCAGGGCCGCGGACAGGCCATCCGCATCGGGATCGAGCCCGGCGGCGACGGCGTGTCGTCGCACCAGCTCCTCAGGCGGCTCGCTCCACCCGTTCGCCTCGCTCCACTCGAGCAGCGCGTGCACCGCCGCGCCGCGCGCCGTGCGCTCCTCGCGGGCCGAGGGGGAGTCGTAATCGCCCTGTGGGCCGCGGTCTTCGCCTCCGTTTGCCTTTCTTAGCCCTCTGGGCGAAGAAAGACGAACGGAGGGCTTGAGGCCGAGGACCCGCTCCATGTAGAAGCGGTACGCGCATTCCTCGTAGGCGGAGATCGCGGTGTAGGAAAGCGGGCGGTTGGGGACGATCGGCGGCTGGCGCTCGACCAGCGGTGGCGGTCCCTCGCCGAGCGGGCGCTCGGCCGCGCTCTCGCGGCGCGTCGCCCGCAGCTCGGCGGCGCGCTCGGGAGAAGGGAGGTTGACGCTGACGGCGATCTCCGACGGGGCGAAGCCCGCGTCGAGGCCGGGGCGCGGTTCCGGAGGGGGCACCACGATCCGCGAGTCGGAGTCGCGATCCGCGCCGAGCGCCTCGACCAGCCGCTCGATCACCGGCGTACCGGCCTTCGTCTCGCGCCCCGGCGCCGGTTTCACGACCCCGCTGAGGATCAGGCGCTCCCGGGCCCGGGTCGCCGCCACGTGGAAGAGACGCAGCCCCTCCTCGGAGTCGCGCTCGCGAGCCTCGTCGCAGAGCTCGGCGTAGTCGTAGAGGTTGACCGAGCCGCTGCCGAGCCGGCGCAGCTGCATCCCGACCCGCGGCGGCTGTTCGCGTCCCAGGCTCAGCAGCGGGGGCCGGGCTCCGGCCAAGAGGCTGCGCGAGAGGTCGGGAACGGCGACGACGCCGAACTCCAGGCCCTTGGCGTTGTGGACGGTCATGATCCGCACGCCGTCGTGGCCCTCGGCGGCGGTCGCCGCCTGGGCCTCGGCATCGCTCTCGGCGCGATCGGCGAGGAAGTCCAGCAACCCGCGCAGGTCGCGACCCTCCCTGGCCTCGAACTCCGCGGCCAGCCGCATCAGCTTGCGCACGTTGGCGAAGCGGGCCTCCCCGGCCGGGCGCATCAGCACGGCGAGGTCGTAGCCGGTCTCGGTCGTCGCCGCCTCGACCAGGCCCGCCAGCGAGAGCCGCGGTCCCCGTTCGCGCAGCCGGGCGAGGGTGGAGGCGAACCGCCGCAGCCGCTCGAGCTCCTCCGCCGGGATCTGCTCCAAACGCTCCGGCTCGGCGAGCTCCGCCTCGCCCGTTCCGACGGCGCGCTCCAGCGCCGGCCAGGCGTGTCGCCGCTTGCCGGACGCCGCCCGCAGCAACCAGAGGGTGTCGGGAGCAGCGCCGCAGGCCGGCGAGGCGAGCGCGCCGAACAGCGCCTGGTCGTCGAGCGGGTTGGCGATCGTGGCGAGCAGCGCGCAGACGTCGGAGACCTGCTGCTGGGACCAGTAGCCGCGGCCGCCGACCACGTAGGGGCGCAGCCCGGCCCGCTCCAGCGAGTCCTCGTAGGCGTCGAGGTGGGTGAAGGCGCGCAGCAGCACGACCATCTCGCCGCGGTCGACGCCTTGGTCGGCCAGCTCGCGCAGGCGGGCGGCGACGGCGCGGGCCTCGGCGAGGCAGTTGAGCGGGGTGTGGCCGTCGATCGTCGGCTCCAGCTCGATCTCCTCCGCGTCCCAGCCGTCGCGCGCGGTCAGCAGCAGCTCGACCGGGGGACCCTGGCCGGCCGCGCGGCGCTCCGGCGGCGCCGCGCCGACCCGCAGCGGCCGGTACGCCTCGCCGAACAGCGAGGCGCCGCACAGGTTGACGGCCGCGATCAGCTCGGGCCGGGAGCGGAAGTTGCCGCTCAGCTCCATCAGCTCCGCGTCGGGTCGCTCCCCGATCAGCTTGCGCTGGCGCCGGAAGACGTCGAGGTCGGCGTGGCGGAAGCCGTAGATCGACTGCAGCTCGTCGCCGACCATGACCAGCTCGGTGCCCGGCCCCCGCAGCGCCTCGATCATCCGCAGCTGCAGCCGGTTGGTGTCCTGGAACTCGTCGACCAGCAGGTGGCTGAAGCGGCCGCGGTAGGACCCACCGATCTCGGCCCGCTCGAGCAGTCGCGCGGCGAGGATCTGCAGGTCCTCGAAGTCGACCCCCGCCCGCCGCTCCTTGGCCGCCTCGAAGCGCGCCGAGAACAGCCCGACCAGCGCGGACAGGTTGCGGTAGGCCGCGCCGCCCTCGCCCGCCTCGGCGGTGCGGGAGATCGCCGCATCGATCGCTTCGCGGTAGGGGAGGACCGCCTTCGCCTTGCTGTCGATGCGCAGTGCCCCCAGCTCGTCGAGCTCCGGTGGCGCGTCGGGCTCCGTGAGCCGCGCCAGGGCGCGCTCGAGCAGCTCGCGTTTCGGATCGGCCTCGCGCAGCTCCTCAAGCGCGGCGCCCGCCGCTTCGATCGCGGCGGCGATCGCCTCGGCCGGGTCGCCCGCGAGGGGCTCCGGCAGGCGCGGCTCCGCCTCACCGCGGCTGCGCAGCTCCGCGTGGACGCCGCTGACGAGCGCCCGCAGTCCCTCGACGTCGAAGGCGGCGACCAGCTCCTCCCGCGACGCATCGCCGGCGAGGAGGAACTCCCGGATCGCTTCGTCGAATGCCTCCCGCGCCGCTCGAATCGTCTCCGGCGTATCGAGCACGCGGAAGCCCGGGTCGATCCCCGCCGCCACCGGATGGCCGCCGAGCAAACGGTTGCAGAAGCCGTGGATCGTGGTGATCCAGGCGCCGCCGATCGCACCCAACAGGTCCGCCGCGCGCTCGGACCCGCTCTGCGCCCGCCGCGCCAGCTCGGCGCGGACCCGCTGCCGCAGCTCGGCCGCCGCCTTGTCGGTGAAGGTGAAGGCGAGGATCGCGTCCGGCGAGACGCCCGCCTCACAGACGAGCCGGCAGTAGCGGTCGACCATCACCCCGGTCTTGCCGGTGCCCGCGCCCGCCTCGAGCAGGATGTCGCGGCCCGCCGCGGAGATCGCCGCGGCCTGCTCGGGGGTGGGCGTGCGCTCGCTCACCGCTCCTCCGTCTCTTCTTCGACCTCGTGCTGCGGCGCCCGGTCGCGACGGCAGATCGGCGCGAAGGTGCAGAACGGAGGACAGGCGTCGTGCCCGCGCAGACCCCGCCGTGGGCCCGGGTCGCGGCGGATGTCGCCGCGGCGCATGCGGGCGACGATCTCGCCCGCCCGCCGCCGCGACTCGGCCAGCAGCCCGTCCAGCTCCGCGGCGTCGACCACGTCGCGGTCGTAGAGGGCGTAGCCGGCCAGCTCGCCCGCCGCCTCCGCCGCGACTACGCCGCGCGGACGGCGCACCGAGCTGCCGCGCAGCGGGTGGTAGAGACCGCCGACCGGCTCGGCTCCCCAGTGGGCCGCCACCGCCAGCAGGTAGAGCGGCAGCTGCAGCTTCGCCTGCTCCTCGAACTTCTCGCGGGGGGTGACGGCGCCGGCGACCTTGTAGTCGATGACCACGGCGCGGCCGTCGGGAGCGCGGTCGACCCGGTCGATCGCTCCGTGCAGTCCCCAGCCGCCCAGCTCGAGCACCGGACGGTCGCTGTCCTCGTGCTCGCCGAAGGCGGCCTCGAGCAGCCAGGGCTCGAAGCCGCCGGTCTCCCGTTCGGCCTCCTCGGCGAGGAAGCGCTCCAGCAGCCGCTGCACGCGCCGCGCCATCGCCAGCTCGGCCGGGTGGGAGCCGAGCTCGCGTTCGCCGGCGACCTCCGCCACCAACTCGCGCCCGCGCTCGGTCCAGGCAGGGAGGGAGCCGGGGCGGGGGAGCGGGTCGCCGCCCGGTCGCTCCCGGTAGAGGCGGTCGAGCGCGGCGTGCATCAACCCGCCCTGGACCAAGGGGTCGGGGACCGGGTCGAGCGGCTGCGGTTCGAGCTCGTGGCTGACGAACCAGCGGTAGGAGCAGAGGTCGAAGCCCTCCAGGGTCGTGCCGCCGTAGGCGCCGACGGCGCCGAGCGACCCGATCACGGCCGGGTTGGCGAGGGGACCGGGTGCCCGCGACGCGGCCTCGGTGGCGCGCGCCGCGGCGAGACGAGCGCTGAGGCGCGTGGCGAGCTCGCCCTCGACCCCGGCGGCGCCGAGCAGCGCGGCCGGATCGACGTCGGGCCCATGGGCGGCCAGGGAGCGGGCCAGCTCGTCCTCGGATGGGGCTTCGGCGAGAGGGTGGACGATCTGCGCGAGGTCGCGGCCGCGGGTGATCGCCTCCTCGAAGGGGTCCGGCGCCTTCCCGTCGGGGGGCGGCGCGAGCAGCGCCCGCACATCGTCGAGCAGCGGCGAGCGGGCCTCTGCACCCCCGTTCTCGTCGCTGTCGCGGTAGGAGAGGAAGAGGCGCTTGCGGGGCAGCGAGAGGCAGACCCCGAACAGGTAGCGCTCCTCGGCTTCGGTGTCGCGGCGCGGGTCGAGGCCGAGGGAGCCGCGCTGGTTTTCGGAGAGGAAGGGGTCGCCGCCGCGGTCGCGGCGCGGGAACTCGCCGTCCTGGAGCGAGCCGACGAAGAGGTGCTCGAACCTCCCGGCCCGCAGGCGGTAGGGGCTGGCGATGCGGACGCGTCCCTCCACCGGGCCGCTCCAGACCCGGAACTCGAGCGCCCCGATCGTCGCCGCCAGCTCCGCCGGCCCCGGCGCGAGGTTCCCCAGCTCCGACAGCTCGGCGAGCGCGTCGGCGATCGCTCCCGCGGCCCGCAGCTCGAGCCCATCGCCGGTTCCGAGCGCCGGCCCGTCGTCCTCGTCGCGCAACGGTCGCGCGGCCATCGTCGCGGCCAGCCGTCCCACCTCGGCCGAGAGCGCGGCGGGGGAGCGGGTCGCGGCTTCGCGGAGCCGAACCAGGTCCCGGGGCGGCTCTCCGTCCTCGCCCTGCCAGAGCGCCAGCGCCGTCTCGCCGTCCTCCACCCGACCCCGGCGCAGGCGGCGCTCCAACCAGTCGACCCTGCCCGGGGAGAAGCCGGAGGGGCCCCGCAGGTAGCGCAGCAGGTCGCTCGCGCGGCGCGACCCGAACTCGCTCTCCAGCAGCGCGATCAGGGCGCCCCCGACCGCCGTTCCCGCGACCGGCAGCTCGGCCTCCAGCGCGGTCGCGATGCCGTTGGCCTCCAGTGCCGCGGCGATCGCCGCGCCGCGCCGCGCCGGGTCGCGCAGGGCGATGGCGATCTCCGCCGGGTCCGCGCCGGCCGCGAGGAGCTTGGAGACCTCGGTGGCGATCGCCTCCGCCTCTCCCCGCACGCCGGCCGAGCGGAGCAGGAGCAGGTCGCCGCTCGGCTCGACCGGGACCGCACCCGGATTCCCGAAACCGCGGGCGAGGTGGAAGAGCAGCGCGCTGTCGGTGTTGGCCGGGTCCACCTCGGTCACCGTCTCCTCGGTGATGTCGAGCCGCTCGTGCAGCTGAGCGAGCAGCCGCGAGCGCGCCGCCAGCGCCGTGTTGCCCGCCTCGAACGGCAGCGCGACCGTGACCTCGGTGCGCGCCGTCAGCGCCTCGACCAGCTCGAGCTGGCTCGGCGTCAGATCGTCGAGCCCGTAGAGGAAGACGGGCCGCTCTCCCCAGAAGGCGCCGTTGGAGCGCAGCTGCTCGATCGCCTCATGGGCGATCCCCTGGGCGTCGACCCGCCCCGTGCGCTCCCGCGCCCGGGCGTAGCCGGCGAAGAGGGCCGCGATGTCGCCGAGGTAGGCCGAGCCCTCCAGCGTGCCGGCGCTCGCCTCGACCGCGTCGGGGTCGACCCCGGCGGCCTGCAGCTCGTCGAGCAGACGCGCGAAGGCGCGTGGGAAGCCGGGACGCGCGGCGGAGCGCCGCAGCGGTCCCAGCCGCCCCGTCTGCTCGGCCGCCCCACGGCGACCACCCGCAGCCGCTGCGCGTTCGAGAGCTCCGCGCCCGGAGGCACGCCGGCCGCGGTAGCGACGGTGCGGAACAGCGCCCCGAAGGTCATCGTCGCGCCGCCCAGCACGGCGCCCCCCTCGCAGAGCTCCCGCTCGAACCGGTAGACGTCGTCGACGGTGGGGACGACGAGGATCGGGTCGCGGTCGAGCACCGCCGCGAAGCGGCGCCGGATCAGCCCGGCGCGACCGGAATTGGGGGGTCCGTGGATCAGGTTCAGGGGCATATCGGCAAGCGACTCAGCATAGGTCGGCCTCCGGCGCGCAACGGAACGGGGCCAAGCCGCTTCACAAAGCCGCAAAGCGGGGATTCACGGCCCCTGTTTTGCCGTCTACCGCCGCCTCTACATTCCGCCCATCGAATGTCCCTCTGCTTCGTAGACCCCGCCGACGCCGTCCGTGTCATCGCCGACTCGATCGGTCGTGAGGCCCGCCGCCAGCTGCTGGGCGAGGCGGTGCGCGCCTGGGTCGACGAGATTCCCGACTCCGAGCTCGAGGTCCACTACGCGAAAGCGATCGCCGAGCTCGACGAGCACGACCTCTCGATGCTCGCCGCCTGGCACGGCTCCCTCGATGAGGGCCACCCGGTTCCCAACCGCGATTTCCTGATGGGCGCCTTCGGCGGCCTCGGCGAGAACCGCCGCGAGGCCCTCAAGCTCGCCGCCGGCTTCCGCGGCGAGGAGGCGGTCGACGCCGGCGTCACCGAGGACGCCGCCCTCGAACTGGTCGTCGAGCTGCTCTCCCCACCCCGCCTCATGCAGCTCGCCGTCGAGGCGCTCGAGCTGTACGTCTGGGACCGCGCCGGTTCCGACAACTAGTAGAAGGGTCCTAGGCGAGCGCGGCGCGGATCTCGGCGATCGCCTGCTCGTTGTCGCGGAAGTGGACAGCCGTCATGCCCGCCGTCTGGGCGCCCTCTACGTTGGGCGCGAGGTCGTCGATGAACAGGCAGGCCTTGGCGGGCAGCCCGAGCCGTTCCAGGGTCAGCGCGTAGATCCGCGGTTCGGGCTTGCGGCAGCCGACGAAGCCGGAGTCGACCACGGTCTCGAAGATCTCGTCGACGGGGAGCATCGAGCGCCACATCGGCTCCCACTCCTTGACGTTGTTGGTCAGCATCGCCATCCGCTTGCCACCGGCCTTCAGCTCCCGCATCAGCTCGATCATCTCCTCGTTCGGGTGAAGCGCCCGGAAGTAGATCTCGCGGAAGCGGTGCAGCTCCGGCCGGTGGCCGAGCAGCGGCTCCAGACCGTCGCCGAGGCGGGCGAGGAAGTCGACCTCGGCCATCTCACCCCGCTCCATCTTGTAGAGGGGGTTTTCGCCGTCCTCCTCGGTGATCGTCCGCATCGCCTTGCCGAGATTCTCGGGGTCGATCCCGATCTCGTCCTGCACCGCCATGAACGAGGACAGCAGCGGGGTCGTCAGGACCCCGCCGAAGTCCGAGACGACCGCCTCGATCTCAGCCAACGGGGCGCGCCACCTCGTAGGTGCCGAGCCCCTCGCGACCCTCGACCGACCAGCGGAAGAAGGCGATCTCGGCGTTGAGCTCGCCGCGTTTCACGGCGCTCGAGCTGATCAGCGTTCCCGCCCCGCGCAGCGGCCGCGCGTCCTCCGTGTCGGGCCAGAGCTCGAGGGTGGCGCGCCGCTGCACGCCGTCCTCGCCGTACTCGGTGGAGAGCAGTGCCTCCTCGAAGGTGACCGGCGCGCCATCGGGATCGCAGAGCACCGCCGCGACCTCCTCCTCGCCGTGCTCGCGCGCACCCGCCGGCAGGGCGGAGGTGACGGCCAGCAGCCCGCCGTCGCTGAAGACGATCCCGATCGACCGCCGCAGGATCAGGCCCGAGTCGCTCATCGGCCGGGAGCCTATTGGCGCCCCAGCCCGGCATGCGGTGAGACGGCTAGATTGCCGCAATGAGCACGCTGGCGATCCGCTTCCACCCGGGTCGCGCCGCGGCCCGGCTACCATTGAGCGATGTCCGAAGACCACGCAGCGGCACAGCCGGCAGCTCCCGGGAAGGACTCCGAAGCCCTCACCGAGGAGGACGTCTACGAGGCCCTTGAGGAGGTCATCGATCCCGAGCTCGGTCTCGACTTCGTCTCGCTCGGCCTCGTCTACGACGTCGAGATCGAGAGCGAAGACGTCTACGTCACCTTCACCCTGACCACCCCGGCCTGCCCGATCGGCCCCCAGGTCTCCGAGCAGATGAAAGAGTTCGTCGGCGACCTCCCCGGCGTCACCGCCGTCCACCCGAAAATGGTCTTCGACCCACCTTGGTCGCCGGAGAAGATGACCGACGACGCCAAGTTCGCACTCGGCTTCTAGGCAGGGGTTGCGGCGTTGGATGGCGCCCTACGCGCTGCTTAAGGCGGCGGCGAAAGCAGGTTTGCGGGGTCGGGTTGCGAAGTAGTGGCCGCACTCACCTGAGTGTCGGCGTGATCGCCGCATGTGACTGAAAGGAGCACTCATGGTGGAGGAAAGACAGCCAACCGGGTGGACCGTGTTCGCCGGGTGCCTTCTGCTGATCGTCGGCTCGCTCAACGCCCTCTACGGGCTCGCGGCCGTTCTCAACGACGAAATCGTGGTCGTCGGGGGCCAGGGAGTGATCCTTGCCGACATCTCGACCTGGGGATGGATCCACCTGATCCTCGGCTCGATCGTCGCCTGTACGGGCCTGGCGCTGTTCACCGGCAGTTCGGGGGCCCGCTGGACCGCGATCGTTTTCGTCAGCATCAACGCCGTGGCCCAGATCGTCTGGTTCCCGGCTGCCCCGCTCTGGTCCTTCCTGATCATCCTGCTCGACGTCGCGATCATCTACCAGCTGACCGCGCGCTGGGACGAGTAGCCCGGGGCGCTCAGACGCCGACTTCGACCGCGATCCGACCCTTCGAAGCCGCCAGCTCGGCGGCTTCGAAGTCGCGTTCGTTCTGGTCCGCGTAGGTCTCGGCGAAATCGGCGATCGCCTCGTCGAACACCTCGCCGCCGCCGAGGTAGGCGGCTACGGCGATGCGGTCGCCGGAGCGGGCGTGGGCCCGCGCCAGCGTCCCACCGCAGAGGGCGGAGTAGACGCCGAGCTCGTCAGCCGACATGCGCTCGATGTCGGCCGACCCCTTCCCGTCCCAGAGCTGGCGCACGTAGAAATCGCGCGACGATCCATCCAGTCCCGTCGCGCTCACCCAGCCGAGGAAGATGTCACCGGCGGCCTGCATCAGCCGCTGCCCTTCGACGACGCGGCGCCCGTGGTGCCTGAAGCGGCTCTTCCGGGTGTGGGGCTCCAAGACGGATGCCTGGGCCTCCTTGGCCTGCAGGAAGAGGGGGTCTTCGGAGTCGCGCCCCACGAGGAGGACGATCCAGGAGCGGGTCCCGACGCTGCCGACGCCGACCACCTTGCGCGCCGCGTGGACGTACCGGTAGGCCCCTGCGATGTGACTGTGGGCGCCGGTCAGCGAGGTTCGGTACTCGGCGAGCAGGGTTTCGAGCTGCTCCCGGGCCTCGGCACCCTCCGTCAGTTCCTCCAGGGGAGTGATCAGCGGCGGGTCGCCGGCGATGCGAAGCCCGTCTTCCGTGGCCTGGGTCAGCTTGCGCGCCGCGCGCAGGCTGTCCTTCGATTTCGCCTTGGCGACGCCACGCTCGATTCGCTGCAGGTGCTTGCTGTCCAGGTGGGCGCTGAACTCGGCGAGCCTCGACTCGACGTCGATTCGCGCGTACCAGACGTCGATGTCCCGCATCGCCGCGAACCGCCGCATCGAGGTCCGGTAGGAGGCGACGCTCCCGAGGACCGCCTTGCGGCGCTCACGGCGCCCCAGTCCACGCTCGCGACCCGCGATCGCGACGCTTGCCGCGAGCCGCTTCACGTCCCACTCGAACGGGCCGGGAGCGGTCTCGTCGAAGTCGTTGCAGTCGAAGACGAGGCGACGATCCGGCGCTGAGAACACGCCGAAGTTGGCGAGGTGGGCGTCGCCGCAAAGCTGAACCTCGATCCCCGCGGCGGGAGTGCCGGCAAGGTCGGCCGCCATGACGGCGGCACCGCCCCGGTAGAAGGCGAACGGCGAGCGCAGCATCCGGCCGTAGCGGATCGGGACGAGCTCGGGGACCCTGCTCTCGTCCTGTGCGCCCAGCAGCGCCAGCGGGTCCCGCCGGTCGGGCGCCCGCCACTCAGCGTGGCCGGAACGCGGCGCCGTGCTTCGCGCCGCCTTCCCCCGCGCCGCTCGCTCGTTCGCGTGAGATAGTCCGGTCAATGAGTCTCCGCATCGTCTGGCGAGGGCTGCTCGTCCTTCTCCTCGACGCCCTCACCTTACTGCTGCTCTCGCAGGTCCTGTCCGGGTTCGTGCTGGACGGCGCCGCGAGCGCGCTCGGCGCGGCCGCGCTGATCGGCTTCCTCAACGCCCTGGTCTGGCCGGCCCTCGCTCGCTTCGCCCTGCCCCTCACGGTCCTCACCCTCGGCGTCGCCTCTCTCGTGCTGAACGGAGTGCTCGTCACCCTCGCGCTCGACCTCCTGCCCGGAGCGGAGATCGAGGGTGTCCTGGAGGGAACGGTGGTGACGATCGCGATAGCGGCGGTCACGGCGGCCGTCTACGCGCTGCTCGCGATCGACGAGAACGACTCCTGGTACCGCAACGTCGTGGGGCGCCAGGCGCGTCGCCGCAAGGACACGGTGCGCAGCGAGGTTCCCGGCGTCGTCTTCCTGGAGGTCGACGGCCTCGCCCACGACGTGCTCCACCGTGCGCTGAGCGATGGAAGCGCCCCGAACCTCGCGGCCTGGCTGCGCTCCGACTCGCACCGCCTGCGCAGGTGGGAGACCGACTGGTCCTCCCAGACCGGTGCCTGCCAGGCCGGGCTGCTGCACGGTGACAACGACGACATGCCGGCGTTCCGCTGGTGGGAGAAGGACCGCGACGCGGCGATCGTCACCAACCACCCGCGCGACGCCGAAGAGCTGGAGCGCCGGCACTCGGATGGGCGCGGCCTCCTGCACGCCGACGGCGCCAGCCGCGCCAACATCCTCTCCGGAGACGCCCCGCACTCGATGCTGACGATGAGCACGGCGCTGCGGCGCCGCAAGCCGATCGGCCGGGACTACGGGGCGTACTTCGCCCGCCCCTACGCGGCGGCGCGCACCCTGGTGCTCGTCTTCGCCGAGGTGATCCGGGAGCGGCGGGCGGCCCGGATGCAGGTGCGGGACGACGTCCGCCCCCGGATCGCCCGCGGCCGCTCCTACGCGCTCGTCCGTGCCTGGGCGACCGTCGTCCAGCGCGATCTGCAGGTGGCCGCAGTGGTCGGGGACATCCTCGCCGGCCGCCCCGTCATCTACACGACCTTCCTGGCCTACGACGAGGTCGCCCACCACTCCGGCATCGAGCGGCACGACGCGCTCGCCGTGCTCCGCGACCTCGACCGCCAGATCGCGAGGATCGCCGAGGCCTGCCCCGAGGCGCCCCGGCCCTATCGCCTGGTCGTGCTCTCCGATCATGGCCAGTCGCAGGGGGAGACCTTCCGCGACCGTTACCGGGAAACGCTCGAGGACCTGGTCCGCACGGCCTGCGATCCGGAGAGCACGATCGCGATCGAAGGGGGCGACGACGACGCGCTCTCCTATCTCAGCGCCGGCCTAACCGAGGTCGCGCGCGACGACACCGCGGCCGGCCGCACGGTGCGGATCGCGACCCGCGACCGGCGGGCCAACGGCGCCGTCGCGCTCGACCCCGAGGCGCGGCGCGACATCGAGGAGGCACACGGAGACGGGGTTCCCGAGCTCTCGGTGATGGCCTCCGGGTGTCTCGGCCTGATCAGCTTCCCGCGCGAGCCGGGGCGGGTCAGCCTGGAGCGCCTCGAAGCCCTCTATCCCGAGCTGATCCCGGCGCTGCGCGATCACCCGGGCATCGGGTTCATGCTGGTGCGCTCCGAGCGCTTCGGTGCGGTGGCGATCGGAAAAGGCGGTACGCGGTTCCTCGACGAGGACCGCGTCGACGGCGAGGACCCGCTCGCGGTCTTCGGCCCGAACGCCGCCGACCACCTGCGGCGCACCGACGGCTTTCCCCACTGCGCGGACCTGATGATCAACAGCACCTACTGGCCGGAGTTCGGCGAGGTCGCGGCGTTCGAGGAGCTGGTCGGCTCGCACGGCGGCATGGGAGGGACCCAGGGCTACCCCTTCGTCCTCCACCCGAGCGAGCTGACCTGGCCCGAGGAGGAAGTCATCGGCGCCGAACGAGTCCACCGCGTGTTCCGCGGCTGGCTCGCGTCGCTCGGGCACCCGGGCTACGAGAGTGAGGTCGCCTCGCCGGGCGCCAGCACGCGCGTCTCGACCTGAGGCGCCAGCTCCCGCATCCAAGTCGCGAACTCACGGGCCGGTGAGCGCAGCGGGCCGGGCCGCAGTCGCGCCAGACCGAAGGGGTAGAGCGTCCCCCAGTGGATCGGGACCGCGATCCTCGGCCGCAGCAGCGCCGCGGCGCGGGCGGCGCGCTCCGGATCGAGGTGCCCGGGGCCGATCGTCGGCCCCCAGCCCCAGATCGGCAGCAAGGCGAGGTCGAGGTCGTCCCCGAGCTGGCCCATGCCGTCGAAGAGGTCGGTGTCGCCGGCGAAGTAGAGGCGCCGGCCGTCGCCCTCGAGCAGGAAGCCGATCGCCTCGGAGTCGCGCTCGAGGCGGCGTTCGGTCGGGTGCCTTGCTTCGACGGCGGTGACGGTGACCTCGCCGACCCGGGCGGAATCGCCCGGGGCGAGCTCGGAGACGGCGGTGAAGCCGCGGCGGGTGAGGAACCGCCCGGCCCCCCGGGCGACGAGCGCCGGGAGGTCGCGGTCGATCCGGCGCAGCGAGGGCAAATCGGCGTGGTCGTGGTGCAGGTGGGAGATCAGGATCGCGTCGAGGTCGTCCGTCAGGTCGTCCGCCGGCGGTGGCCCGTGGCGGCGCAGGGGCCCGACCCGGGAGCGCAGCACCGGGTCGGTGAGCAGCCGAGCTCCGTCGAGCTCGGCGAGGACCGTTGCGTGCCCGACGTAGGTGACGCGGTCGGGCGTCGTCGCCGTCACGGTTCCGTCAGTGTCGGGGACGCCTCGTATCGTCCCCCGGGTCGATGAGCGAACGACGAATCAGCTTCCGCGGCCGGCTGCGTCGCCCTGAGCGCGAGAACGGCCCAGCCGAAGACGAGGTGATCGAGATCGATCCCGGCGCGCTGAGCGGGCTGTTTGCCGCACCCCGGTGGCTGAGCGACCTCGGATTCTCGGCCTGGTTGCTGGTCGGGGTGGCGCTGGCGCTGGTCGGCGCGATCTGGCTGCTCGCCCTCACCGAGACGATCGTGATGCCCGTTCTCACGGCCGGGATCATCGCATCGGTCGCCGTGCCGCTCGTCGACCGGCTGCGCCGCTACGGGGTTCCGAGAGGGATCGGGGCCGTTCTGGTGTTCCTCGCGATCGCGGCGGTCGGCGTCGGCGTGGGGCTGCTCGTGCTGGCCGGGATCGCGAGCGAGGCGAATGCCCTCTCCGAACGGCTGCGCGAAGGCGCCCACGAGATCGAGTCCTTCGTTCACGACATCGGGGTGCAGGCCGGCACCGCGGCGAACGCGAACTCCGATGCGAGCGCCGGGGTCAGCGCCGGATTCGAAGCGCTGACCCACGGCTTGGTCGGCGGGGTCGACAAGCTGGCCTCGCTGGCGGTTTTCCTCTCCTTCACGGCGCTCAGCCTTTTCTTCCTGCTCAAGGACGCGCCGACGATCGGCGGGTTCGTCGAGCGTCACATGGGGATTCCCGTGCCGCTGGCCCACTCGATCCTGGGCCGGGTCGCCGGCAGCCTGCGCGGTTACTTCGTCGGGGTGACGGTCGTCGCCGCCTGGAGCGCCCTGATCGTCGGGGCCGGTGCGCTCCTCCTCGGCGTCCCCCTGGCCGGCACGATCGCCGTGGTCACGTTCGTCGGCGGCTACGTCCCCTACATCGGCGCCTGGACGGCCGGGGCCTTCGCGGTCCTCATCGCCCTCGGCGACCTGGGCCCCGAGGCGGCGCTGGCGCTCGCCGCGATCGTGCTCCTGGCAAACGGCGTCCTGCAGCAGCTGGTCCAGCCGATCGCCTACGGCGCCGCCCTCGGGCTGCACCCGCTCGCCGTCCTGATCGTGACGATCGCCGGGGGCTGCCTGTTCGGGACCGTGGGACTGGTCCTCGCGGCTCCCCTGGTCTCCGCCGCGGTCCGCATCCTCGCTGACATCAGCGCCGCCGAGGGCGAGGACCAGGCCGCGCCCGCCGCCGCGGAGCAGCCCGCAACCGGTTGAGGACGCCGGCCGCCGCGGCTCAGCTCGGCGGCAGGCGCCGCTCTCCGTCGTCCGGGGGGACCTCTTCGGCGCTGGCGTCGTAGTCGTAGCGGCGGCTCGGACCGGCGTCGGGGCCGCGTTCGAACGGTCCGCCGCCTCCCGGCATGCCGACCACCGTGAAGCGCCCGAGAGTCAGCCTGCGCAGCAGCCGCCGCGCGATCGCCCGCGTCGGCGGGATCAGCAACAGGAGGCCGAAGATGTCGGTGAGGAAGCCCGGCGTCAGCAGCAGCGTGCCGCCGATCACGATCAGGACGCCGTCGGCGACCTCCTTGCCGGGGAAGCGGCGCTGGGCGAGCGCCTCGTTGAAGCGGCGCCAGGCGCTGCGGCCCTGGTGTCTGAGCAGCATCGAGCCGAGCAGCGCGTCGGCGAGCAGCAGGGCCAAGGTCGGCCAGAGGCCGATCAGCTGCCCGACCTGGATGATCACGTAGAGCTCCGCGATCGGGACGACGATGAAGATGACGATCAGGAGGAGGGGCATCGCTGAAGCCTAGATACCCGGATCGGCCGCTCAGGCCGCGGCCGTGGCGGCGCCGGCCGCCTGCTCGAGCTCGGCCAGCGAGCCCGCGATGCCCTCGGAGAGCAGTTCGACGTCTTCCATCGAGTCGTAGTCGGCGAGCAGACCGAAGCCGACCTTGCCGTTGTAGCTCATGATCGCCACCGCGAGCGCGTGGTTCTGGGGCAGGAAGGCGACCGGGAAGGCCTCCTCCATTTCGCGCCCGAGCACGTAGAGCGGCATCTGCGGACCCGGCACGTTGGTGACGATCGTGTTGAAGAGCCGGGTCGAGAAGTTGATCCGCGAGGCCTGGGCGAGCAGGGTCGGCGGCGCGAAGTCGTTGAAGCGGGAGATCACTTCGGCGCCGAGCGCCTGTTTGGAGCGCTTCAGCCCCTCCATCTCCTCGCTGATCACCCGCAGCCGCCGCACCGGATCCTCGACGTAGACGGGGAGGGGCCCGCGCATCAGCGCGATCCGGTTGCCGAGGTTGCCGCGCTCGTCCTCGCCGCGGATCGAGACCGGGACCAGCGCTCGCAGCTCCAGCCCTTCGGTACGGATGCCGCGGCGATCCAGCCAGTTGCGCAGCGTGCCGGTGACGACCGCGAGGACGACGTCGTTGACGGTGCCGCCGAGGCTGTCCTTGATCCGCTTGAACGTGGCCAGCTCCGAGCGCGCCCAGACGTAGCGCCGGTGCGGTCCGATCTCGAGGTTCAGCGGCACGTCCGGGGCCGGGTCCGCAAAGGCGCTGACGATCTCGCTCAGTCCCTCCAGCGCCTCGACCGCCTTGCGCGCGGTCGTCTCCGGGTTGCGCACCGCGTCGACGGCTCGCTCCGCCAGGGCCACGGGTGCCGCGACCGCGTCGGCGATGCCGCGGGCGACCAGCTCGGTGGTCCCCGGTTCGGGCTGCGGCACCCAGTCGTCCTCGACCGCCGCTGTCTCCGGGTCGCGCTCGAAGTCGAAGAGGACAGTCCCGATGTCGACCCCCGAGACCCCGTCGACCATCGCGTGGTGCGTCTTGGTGAGGATCGCGAAGCGGTCGCGCTCGAGCCCCTGCGCCAGCCACATCTCCCAGAGCGGCTTCGAGCGGTCGAGCTGCTGGGAGAAGACGCGCCCGGCCAGCCGCTTCAGCTGCGCCTCGCCGCCCGGCTGGGGCAGCGCGGTGTGGCGGATGTGGTAGCTGAGGTTGAAGTTGACGTCGTCGGCCCAGAGCGGCCGGCCGGCCTCTAGCGGTGGCACGACCAGTCTCTGACGAAAGCGCGGCACCAGGCGGAGGCGGCTGCGCACGTGCTCGACCAGGTCCACGTAATTGGGCGGCGGCCCCTCGAAGATGAGGATCGCGCCCACGTGCATGTGGCTGTTCGAGCTCTCGTTGGTCAGGAACGAGGCGTCGACCGCGGTCAACCGGTCCAGATGGCGTCCCTCGGTGCTCATCCTGCAAGGCTAGCTACCCTGCACCTATGGCAGCAACCGCCACCGCTGCTCCGAAGCGGGTCTTGCTCGCCGCCCCGCGCGGCTACTGCGCCGGCGTCGACCGCGCCGTGCAAGCGGTCGAGCGCGCTCTGGAGCTCTACGGCGCACCGGTCTACGTGCGCAAGGAGATCGTCCACAACAAGCACGTGGTCGAGGAGCTCGCCAAGCGCGGCGCGATCTTCGTCGAGCAGGAGACCGAGGTGCCGGAGGGGGAGATCGTCGTCTTCTCGGCCCACGGGGTCGCCCCCGCGGTGCACGAGAACGCCGCGGCGCGCAAGCTGCGGACGATCGACGCGACCTGCCCGCTGGTCACCAAGGTCCACGTCTCGGCCCGCCGCTTCGCCGCGCAGGGCTACACGATCGTGATGATCGGCCACGACGGCCACGAGGAGGTCGAAGGGACCACCGGCGAGGCGCCCGACAGCATCGTCCTGATCGAAACCGCCGACGAGGTCGCCTCGCTGCAGGTGCCCGATCCCGACAAAGTCGCCTTCATCACCCAGACCACGCTCTCGGTCGACGAGACGGCGGAGGTGATCGCCGCCCTGCGCGCCAAGTTCCCCGGCATCGTCAGCTCCAAGTCCGACGACATCTGTTACGCGACGACGAACCGCCAGATCGCCGTCAAGCAGCTGGCCCGCGAGTGCGACCTGGTGCTGGTGATCGGCTCGACCAACTCCTCGAACTCCAATCGCCTGGTCGAGGTGGCGCGCGAACACGGCGCCGCTTCGCACCTGATCGACAACCACACCCAAGTGCGGGAGGAGTGGCTGGAGGGAGTCGAGACCGTCGGCATCACCTCCGGCGCCAGCGCCCCCGAGGAGCTGGTCGAGAGCCTCGTCGAGTTCTTCCGCGAGCGCGGCGCCGGCGACGTCTCCGAGCTGCGGACCGTCCACGAGGACGTCCGCTTCATGCTCCCCAAGGAGATCCGCGAGCAGATCGCCGCCGGCGCCTGACCGAGCCTTTGTGATCGCAGCCGGGTTCCCCCGTAGTGGAAGAGACCCGATGCGCGATCTGAATCTCCGACAAGCGGTTTCGAAAACGCTGCTGCTGGTGGCGTTCCTCGTCCTCGCGACCAATGTCGCGGCCGCTTTCGCGGTCGAGATGCCGACCTACGGCAAGCGGTTCTGCGAGGGCGGCAAGGTCCACGACTACGAGCGGGTCCTCGACCGGCTGCCGCCGGTTCGCCACGTACCGGAGTCGAGAGACCTTCCGTTCGGGCCTCGCAACATGTCGATCTACTCGACGGCTCCCAGTCGGGTGATCGTGGGGCGTGGGGGCTTCGGCTACTCCTTCTTCGACGACACGTTCGGCGTTCGCTCCGAGGTTCGCCTCTTCTGGGACGTGACAACCAGGCTTTCCCGAATCGACCGCGGCGGACGGGTTCAGCGTGAGGTCGATTCGGAGACCCGGTACCTGGGAGTGCTGAAGGACGTCGGCGATCCCAGCTTCTGGCTCGACACGCCCGCTCAGCCGGCGCTCTACCGCTACGACATCGAATTCCGGGACCACCGGTCGGGCGATCCGCTCGGCAGCTACTCCGAGTACCTGCGGGTCGTCAAGCCGACGCACCACGCCGGGATCGCCGTCAGCCCAGCCCGGGTCCGGCCCGGCCAGGAGGTGTTCGCCAGGGTCGAGAACCGGGGAACCGGCTGGATCGGGTTCGGTCTCCCATACGCGGTCCAGAGGCTCGAGGAGGGCGGTTGGGTGGAGCAGCCGCTGGGGGTTGACGGCTGGCTCCTGCCCCTGATTCTCATGGAGGGAGGGCACACCGGCTGGTGCATGCGGTACGACGTTCCGACCGACGCCTCCCCGGGTTGGTACCGCTTCGTGAAGGACCTCTCGTTCTTCGGTCGCGAGCGCGACAAGCAGGCCGTCGCAGCCTTCCCTGTCAATCCCTAGTCCTGGTATGGCGCGTAGCGGTGGTGCAGCATCAGGTCGTTTCCGTCCGGGTCGGTGAAGAACGCCATGTGGCAGACGCCGGTGTCGAGGATGTCGCCGGCGAACTCGACCCCCTTGCCTTCCAGTTCCTCCCGCGCGGCGGCGACGTCGTCGACGTGCAGCGCCGGGTGGGCGTTCTTCTGCGGCGCGAACTCCATCCCGAATTTCCCCGGCTCCCAGATGCCGAAGCAGGTCTCGCCGACCCAGAACTCGTATTCCGACTTCTCGTCGGGCCTGAGGCCGAGCGTCTCGACGTAGAACGCCCGCGTGCGGTCGGCGTCCGTTGACGGAATTCCGACGAAATCGAGCTTGGTGATCATCGTGTCTCCTTTGTTGCGGCGGTTACGGGTCGGTGCGCCACTTTCTACCCGGGCGCGCCGGCGGCGAAGCTGATCGACCAGACGCGCAGCCCGGAAGCGGGGCGGAGGACGAGGCTGTGCGCCTCGTGGCGGGGGTGCTCGGCGATCGGGATCAGGCCGGGGGAGGGACCGGCCGCGATCGGCTCGCCCCACTCGCTGTCGATCTCGGCCAGAACCTCACCGCCACCCTCGGCGGTGATGTAGACGCCGCCCGCCTGGTAGTCGATTTCCAGCTCCTCGCCGTCCTCACCCGCCGTCCAGGGCCGCTTCCAGGAGCCGCCGGGGAAGAGCTCGGGGCTGGGCGCCATGACGCGGGCGCCGGGCGCGTCGGTCGGGCGCAGCGGCGCCATCGGCTCGGGCAGTTCCCGCAGGGCGTCGATCTCGCGCAGCTCTTCCTGGATCGCGATCTCGGTCTCCAGGTACTCGCCCTCGCCGAAATGGACCCAGGCCAGGGCGCCGCCGAGGCTCCAGAGGAAGAGGCTCGGCCAGCCCTCGCAGCCGTAGGAGGCCCAGAGCTCGCGATCGGCGTCGATCGCGACCGGGAACTCGACCCCGAGCGCGTCCAGCCCGGCGGCGACCGCCGCCTCGTCGTCGCCGAAGGGGAAGCGAGACGACTGGACGCCGATCACGCCGAGGCCCGCCTCGCGGTAGCGCCGGTGCCACTCGTTCAGGTAGGGCAGCGTGCGCACGCTGTTGAGTTGCGCGAAGTCGATGAAGTGGACGAGCGCCGGCCCGCCCGCGGTCAGGGCCGGCATCGACTCGGGCTCTCGGCCGACCCAGGCGATCCCCTCCGGCAGGTCGGGAGCGGCGATGTTGTCGCGTCCGGGGCGCACGCGGGCGGACGTTATCCTGGGCGGCCTTGACCGAGCTTGGCGCCTTCCTGCTGCCCGCAGTGCCGCTCCTGGTGCTGCTCGCCTGCCTTCTCTTCGGCCGTTATCCCGGCCACGAGGCGATCGTCCGGCTCGCCGAGCGCGCCGCGGCGCGCTCGCCTGGCAGTCGGACGAGCATCGCCCGGCCGCCGGCGCCGCTCCGACCCGGTTCCTTCGCCCCATGCGGCGGCCTTCTGCTCGGCCTCTCGCTCTCCGGGCGTGCTCCGCCGGCCTAGCGCAGCTCTCACTTCCGGCTGCGCCCAGTCCCGAACCGCGCTTTTTACTGCCATAGGGCGTAAAAAGCTCAGTTCGACCGTGGCGGCCTGCCGGATTGCCTGCGCAAGCGAGATCGATAGGAGATGAGATGAGGAACGTGATTCGGGTCGCTCCGGTAGTGGTCGTGACCTGGGCGGCATTCGCCCTTGCGGCCTGCGGCAGCGACAGCAACGAAGAGACCGAGGCGGTGCGCGGGCAGTTGGAGGCGCTGCCGAGCGCCCCGGCCAGCGACAAGGCCGTGGCCGGAGAGGCGACCCTCCAGCGCGTCGAAGGGCGCACCACTGTCTCCCTCCGTGCGACCGGCCTGGAGCCCGGCACGGAGTACGTCGCGCACCTCCACACCGGCGGCTGCGACCAGGCGGACCCCGGGGGCCCGCACTTCCAGTTCGACGCCGAAGGTGGGGACGAGCCGCCGAGCGAGATCCATCTCGAGTTCCGCTCGGGAGCTGACGGCAGCGGGAAGGCAACCACGTCCACCAACCGCGAAGTGCCCGCCGGCGAAGCGGGCTCGGTCGTCATCCACGAAGCGGGCGGCGAGCAGGCGAAGATCGCCTGCGCGGAACTGGAAGGCGGCCACGCACACGACTCCGCGGGGGAAGAGAGCGCCAGCCGCGGCGGCGAGGTGCCGACCATCGTCGTCCGCAACGGGGAGCCGGTCGGCGGTGTCGCCGAGCTTGAGTACAGCGCCGGCGACGACGTCCGCTTCGAGGTGAACTCGGACGTCGCCGACGAGGTCCACGTCCACGGCTACGACCTGCTGCAGGAGGTGCCGGCCGGTGGCACGGTCAGCTTCGACTTCCCGGCTGAAATCGAAGGCATCTTCGAGGTCGAGCTCGAGGGCCGCAAGACGCAGATCGCGGGGCTGACGGTCAACCCGTGACGCTGCTGCCGTTCGCGCACGCGCTGGCCGCCCGGCAGGACCTGCCGATCCCGGCCTGGCTGTTCGCCTGGGGGGCGTCGATCGTCCTGATCGTCTCCTTCGTCGCCCTCTCGGTCGCCTGGCGCAAGCCCCGCTTCGAGGCGACGCACTGGCGTCCCCTCGGGGCGGGGCTCTCGCGGGTGCTGCTGAGCGCGCCGGTTCAGGTCCTCTGCGGTCTGTTCGGCGTCGCCCTGCTCGGCGTCGCCGCCTACTCCGGTCTACGCGGCACCGAAGCGCCGGACCGTAACTTCGCCCTCACCTTCCTGTTCGTCACCTGCTGGCTCGGCTTCCCCGTCGTCTCGGCGCTGCTGGGAGACGTATTCAGGCCCTTCAACCCCTGGCGTGCGGTCGGCCGGGCCACCGGCACCGGCTTCCGGGCGATCGCCGGCCAGCGCCCGGTCCATATGGCCTACCCGCAATGGCTCGGCCGCTGGCCCGCGGCGATCGGTCTGCTCGCGGTCGTCTGGCTGGAGGTCGTCTACGGGACGAGCGGCGGGGTCGCCGTCGGCCTCGACCCGGAAAGCGCCGCCGTCGCCGCACTCGTCTACAGCGGCTACACGCTGGCGATGATGGCGTTGTTCGGGACCGAGGAGTGGTGCGAACGGGGCGAGATCTTCTCCGTCTACTTCGGGATGTTCGCCCGGCTCGGCATTCTCGGGGTGCAGGACGGTCGCCTCGCCCGCCGCGAGCCGCTCTCGGCCTCGGCTCGCTGGGCGACGCTGCCCGGTTCAGCCGCCGTCGTCATCGCTTCGATCGCCACGACCAGTTTCGACGGCGCTTCCGAGGGGCCCCTCAAAGGCGCGATCGAGAGCAGCTTCGACTGGTTCGTCGACCGCGGACTCGGCCTCACCGCGGCGCTCCGCCTCAGCGACACGACCTTCATGCTGCTCTGCTTCGCTGGCGTCGCCCTCGTCTACATGCTCGGGGTATGCGGCATGCGGACCGTCCGCGGCGCTCCGCCTCTGGCCAAGCTGCGTGCCGGCTTCGCCCACAGCCTGATCCCGATCGCGCTCGCCTATCTCGTCGCCCACTACTTCAGCCTCTTCGTCTTCCAGGAGCAGGCCCAGTTCACCTACCTGCTCTCCGACCCGTTGGGGACCGGGAGCACCGACCTCTTCGGCACCGCCGCCTCCGGGGTCGACTACACGATCCTCAGCGCCAACACGATCTGGTACGTCCAGGTCGCCGCCCTCGTGGTCGGCCATGTGCTCGGCCTGATGCTGGCCCACGACCGCGCCCTCGCCTACTGGCCCGACTACCGCGACGCCTCCCGCTCCCAGTACTGGATGCTCGCCGTGATGGTCGCCTTCACCTGCTTCGGCCTCTACCTGCTCTCCTTCAGCAACCAGTGACGCTGCCACTCGCCCACGCCGGCCACTACATAGTTTGGGTGCTTTACGCCCTCCCGGTCCTGGTCGTGCTCGCCGCGATCCTTAGAACGGTCCTGCTCGAACGGTGCAGGAAGCGGGACGACTAGAGGATCTCGGCGAGGCGGCGCTCCAGCGCCGCGGAGATCTCGTCGCGCACCGGGCCCTCGGCCAGCCGTTCGACCAGGGACTCGAGGAAGCCTTCGATGATCAGCGACTTCGCCAGGGCCGGGTCGAGCCCGCGCGAGGTCAGGTAGAAGAGCTGGTCCTTGTCGATCTGGGCGATCGCCGCGGCGTGGGTGCAGCGGACGTCGTCGGCGAGGATCTCCAGGCCGGGGATGGCGTCGGCGTGGGCCTCGGTCGAGAGCAGCAGGTTGCGGCACTCCTGGAAGGCGTCGGTCTGTTGGGCGCCAGGGTCGACCTTGATCATCCCGCGCCAGACCGCGGTCGCGCCCGCGGCGAGGACGCCGCGGAAGGCGAGGTCGGAGAAGGTGTTCGGCGCCGCATGCTCCTGCGTGGTGTCGTAGTCGAGGTGCTGCCCTGGGCCGCCGGCGTAGCCGCCGGTCACGCGGGCTTCCGAGCCAGGGCCGGCGAGCTTGGTCTCCATCCGCACCTTGCCGCGGCCCGAGCCGAAGCCGAGAGCCGCCCAGTCGAGGCGGCCGTCGCGCTCCACCTGGGCGCGCTGGGTGGCGAAGATCCAGGACCGCTCGGAGATGTCCTGCGTGTTGACGTAGCGCAGGGTCGCCGCCTGGCCGACGCTCAGCTCGACCACCGAGTTGAGCAGGCCATCGACCTCGTCACCGGGCGAGGACCAGTGCTCCCAGACCTCCGCTTCGGCGCCCTCCTCGAGCACGATCAGCGTGCGCCAACCGACCGCGACGCCGTCGCGGTCGACCGGAACCTCGATCCGGATCGGCTCGGCGACCTTCACGCCGGCCGGCACATGGATGAGGACGCCGTCGCTCCAACCCGCCTCGTTGCGCGCGACGAACGGATCGCTCGCGTCGACGAGACTCCCCAGTCGCTCCTCGAGGAGCGCCGGATGTGAGTCACGCGCCGCCGAGAGGGGGACTACGACAGCACCCTCGCTGCTCTCGATCGTCGCCTCTGCCGCAGCCTCCGCGTAGGCCTCGAAGTCCAGCTCGGAGATGTCGGTGAATTCCCACCCCTTCGTCTTGGCGTCGGGAAGTGGAGGAAGCGTTTGCGTGGAGGTCATCAAAAGCCTTCGATCGGGTGTTCTGGCGAGGTCGGGAGGGTCGCTGGCAAGGACGCAGGTGGAGACAGTGCTCCGCACGGCTCCACCGAGGACGCCGCCAGCGGCGCTCCCGGGCCGTCAGATCACCCGATCGAGCCCTCCATCTGCAGCTCGATCAGCCGGTTGAGCTCGACCGCGTACTCCATCGGCAGCTCCTTGGTGACCGGCTCGATGAAGCCGTTGACGATCATCTTCGAGGCCTCCTCCTCGTCGAGCCCGCGGCTCTGCAGGTAGAAGAGCTGCTCGTCGCCGATCTTGGAGACGGTCGCCTCGTGGCCGACGTCGGCATCGTTCTCGTCGATGCGGATCGTCGGGTAGGTGTCCGAGCGCGAGTCCTCGTCGAGCAGCAGCGCGTCGCAGACGACCTTGGAGCGGGACTCGGTCGCGCCGTCGGCGACTTCGAGCAGGCCGCGGTAGGTCGCCCGGCCGCCGTCCTTGGAGATCGACTTGGAGAAGATCGAGGACGAGGTCTTCGGGGCGGCATGGATGATCTTGCCGCCCGCGTCCTGGTGCTGACCGTCGCCGGCAAAGGCGATCGAGAGGATCTCGCCGTGGGCTTCCGGCCCGAGCAGGTAGATCGAGGGGTACTTCATGGTCAGTTTCGAGCCGAGGTTGCAGTCGACCCACTCCATCGTCGCCTTCTCGTGCGCGACGGCGCGCTTGGTGACGAGGTTGAAGACGTTCTGCGACCAGTTCTGGACCGTCGTGTAGCGGACCCGCGAGCTCTTCTTGGCGACGATCTCGACCACCGCGGAGTGCAGCGAGTCGCTCGAGTAGACCGGCGCCGTGCAGCCCTCGATGTAGTGGACGTCGGCGCCCTCCTCGCAGATGATCAGCGTCCGCTCGAACTGACCCATGTTCTCGGTGTTGATCCGGAAGTAGGCCTGCAGGGGCATCTCGACCTTGACCCCGGCCGGCACGTAGACGAACGAGCCGCCCGACCAGACGGCCGAGTTGAGCGCCGCCAGTTTGTTGTCGTTGGGCGGGATGATCGTCGCCCAGTGCTCGCGCACCAGGTCCTCGTGCTCGCGCAGCGCCGTGTCCATGTCGGTGAAGATCACGCCCTGGGCCTCGAGCTTCTCGTTGACCTGGTGGTAGACGACCTCGGACTCGTACTGGGCGCCGACCCCGGAGAGGAATTTGCGCTCGGCCTCGGGGATGCCGAGCCGGTCGAAGGTGTTTTTGATGTCCTCCGGGACCTCGCTCCAGTCGCGGCTGTTCGTGTCGGAGGCGCGCACGAAGTAGTGGATGTCTTCAAAGTCGATCTGGTCGAGGTCGCCGCCCCATTTCGGGGTCGGGCGCTGTTCGAAGTGCTCGAGCGCCTTGAGCCGGAAGTCGCGCATCCACTGCGGCTCTTCCTTGAAGTCGGAGATCGTTTCGACGACCTCGCGGGAGAGGCCCTTCGGGGCTTTGTAGGCATAGCCGGTCTCGGGATCGTTGAAGCCGAACTTCTCCTTGTAGTCGGCGTTGAGGCCGGCCAGTTCTCTTTTCTCTGCGACTACCTCGGGCGTTGCCATGTCAGGAGACCTCCAGGATGACGGTGTCGTCCTCGATGGCTATCGGGAACGTTTGCACCGGTTGAAAGGCGGGGAGCGTTTTCGGCCTGCCGGTGCGCAGGTCGAAGAGGGAGCCGTGACGCGGGCACTCGACCGTGCAGGTCGCCGGGTCGAACTCCCCCTCGGCGAGCGGGCCGTCGTCGTGCGAGCAGCGGTCCTCGATCGCGTGGAAGGAGCCCTCGCAGTTGAAGACGCCGATCTTGCGCCCGTCGTGCTCGACCAAGCGCATCTGGCCCGGGCCGAGCTCGGCTACCGGGCACACTGAGATGGTGGTTCCTGCGGTGTCGGTCAAGAGGGTGGGTCGCTCCCCAGCGGTCGGGGTTGTGCGGATCGAGACTTAATCCTACTTCTACGGTCGGATTTTAGCGCCCGAGGTGGACCGGCTCGCCACCGTAACAAGCGGTTGGCCCCCGGACCCTCGCGGGTGAGAGGATCGGGAAAACCTTCGAGGAGAGGATCGACGATGAGCGAGAGAGCGCGGTACGAGCCGGGAACCCCGTGCTGGGTGGAACTGGGGACGCCGGACATCGAGGCGACGGCCGCCTTCTACGGCGAGCTGTTTGGTTGGGAGATCCCCGAGCTGCCGAACTCGGCCGAGCTGGGCGGCTACCGCCGCGCCAAAAGGAACGGCAAGGACGTCGCCGGCGTGGCGCCGCTCGCCCAGGAGGGCCAGCCGCCGGCCTGGAGCACCTACGTCTCCGTCGAGGATGCTGCCCAGACTCTGGCCACGGTCGGCGGGGCCGGCGGCCAGGTGATCGTCGAGCCGCTGGACGTGAGGGGCCTCGGCACGATGGCCGTGTTCAGCGATCCGACCGGGGCGGTCTGCGGCGTCTGGCAGCCCGGCACCTTCGCCGGCGCCGAGCTGGTCAACGAGTACGGCTGCTTCGGCTGGAATGAGCTCGGCAGCCGCGACACCGCCGCGGCGAAAGAGTTCTACACCCGTGTCTTCGGCTGGGACTACGCCGAGGAAGAGTCCGAGCGGGCCGGCACCTACACGGTCTGGAAAGTCGGCGACGCGATGGTCGGCGGCATGCTCGACATGAGCGCCGCCGGGATGCCCGACGAGGTGCCGCCGCACTGGCTCGTCTACTTCACGGTCGAGGACACCGACGCCGCCGTCGCCAAGGTCCAGGCTGGCGGGGGGGACGTCCGCTTCGGCCCGATCGACATCCCGATCGGCCGCTTCGCCGTCGTCGCCGACCAGTTCGGCGCCACCTTCGCGGTGATGCAGCCGAGCGAGGAGACGCTGGCGAGCATGCCGTAGGCGGGGAACCTGCGGGCCGCGGCGCGGCTCAACCGAGGTCGGCGACCGCTTCGCTCGGGTTGCCGGCCTCGCCCTCGTCCTCCCATTCGGCGGGCTGACCGAGGCCGGCGCCCTTGACGACCTTGAGGCCGAGCATCGCGCACTTCATCCGGGTCGCCGAGATCTCGATCCCGAGCAGCTCGAGGACGAACTCCTTCGGCAGCCGCAGCAGCTCCTCCCGCGATTTGCCGACCAGCTCGTCGGTGAGCAGCGAGGTCGCCGCCGTGGAGATCGCGCAGCCCTTGCCGTCGAAGGCGATCTCGGCCACACGGTCGTCCTCGTCGAGGCGGATCGTCACGTGCTGCTCATCGCCGCAGAACGGGTTGGTGTCCTCGAACTCCAGGTCGGGCTCGTCGAGCCGGCCGAAGTTGTGCGGCCGCTTGTAGTGCTCGAGGATCTGGTCGCGGTAGAGCTCGTCCACACGTCCGAGGCTAGCGAAGCCGGTTAGAGTGGCCATATGCCTACCAATCGCTGTCTCCTGATTGTCGTATCGATCGTTGCCCTGTTGCTGCCGGCCGCGACGGCCTCGGCGGCGACCTCGACCAAACTCGTGATCAGCCTCAAACTGCCGGCCTTCAACGGAACGGTGCAGTCCTCGAAAGCGGCCTGCAAGAAGAACCGCACCGTGAAGCTCTACAAAGAGAAGGCCGGTCCGGACAGGCTGCTCGGGACCGACAAGAGCAACAAAAAAGGCAAGTGGTCGATCCCGGCCAAACTGAGCTCGGGCAACTACTACGCGAAGGCACCGAAGCGAGGCAGCTGCAGCGCGGCGAAATCGAACGTCCTGCCGGTCGCCTAGCCAGGGATGATCGAAGCGCCGTACGTGCTCTAGGACGTACGGCTCTTCAGCCGGGTCAGAGGCCGAAGACCCGCCGCGCGTCTTCGAGACCGTCGACGAGCCGGTCGATCTCCTCGGGCGTCGTGTAGACGCCGAAGCTGGCGCGGGCGGTCGCCGGGACGCCGAGCCGGTCCATCAGCACCTGGGCGCAGTGGTGGCCGGCGCGGACGGCGACGCCGTGCCGGTCGAGGATCTCGGAGACGTCGTGGGCGTGGACGCCCTCGAGCTCGAAGGAGATCGGGCCGAGCCGGGTCTCGCTCCGCGGTGGGCCGAAGACCCGCAGTCCCGGCACCTCCGGCAGTCGCTGCAGCGCGTGGTCGGCGATCCGGCGCTCGTGCTCCAGCACGGCCTCCATGCCGAGGCCGTCGAGCCAGCGCAGCGCCGAGGCCATCCCGATCGCCTGCGTGATCGCCGGCGTGCCCGCCTCGAAGCGGGCCGGGGGGTCGGCATAGGTCGTCCCCTCGCGGGTCACCTTGCGGATCATCGAGCCGCCGCCGAGGAAAGGCGGCATCTCGCGCAGCAGCTCGAGGCGCGTCCAGAGCGCCCCGATCCCGGTCGGCCCGTAGAGCTTGTGCCCGGTGATCGCGTAGAAGTCGACGCCGAGCTCGGCCACGTCGAGCGGCAGCTTCGGCGCCGCCTGGGCGCCGTCGGCGAGGACCAGCGCTCCGGCGGCGTGAGCGAGCCGGGAGATCTCTGCCAGGGGATTCTCGGTCCCGAGCACGTTGGAGACGTGGGTCACGGCGACCAGCTTCGGGCCGCGCTCCAGCAGAGCCGCGAAGGCCTCCATGTCGAGCAGCCCCTCCGCGTCGATCGGCGCCCAGTCGATCTCGGCGCCGACCTGTTCGGCCAGCTGCTGCCAGGGCACGATGTTCGAGTGGTGCTCCATCTCGGTCAGGAGCACCCGGTCGCCGGGGCCGAGGTTGGCGCCGCCCCAGGCGCGGGCGACCAGGTTGATCGCCTCGGTCGCGTTGCGGACGAAGACCACCTCGCGGCGGTCGGCGGCGCCGATGTGGTCGGCGACAGTGGCCCGGGCGCCCTCGTAGGCTTCGGTCGCCTCCGCGGAGAGCGTGTGGGAGCCGCGGTGGACGTTGGAGTGGTGGCGCCGCTCGTAGCGGTCGACCGCCTGGATCGAGGCCAGCACGCGCTGCGAGCTGGCTCCGCTGTCGAGGTAGGCGACCGGCTTGCCGTTGACCTCGCGCTCCAGGGCCGGGAAGGCGGCGCGGACCCTCTCGATCGGGAAGGAGCTCTTCGCGGTCGCCGGCTCCATGCGCGCGAGGCTAGGCGGCGGCGCCCGCCTCAACCTCCTCGCGGATCCAGCCGTAGCCCTTCTCCTCCAGCGTGCCGACCAGCTCCGGGCCGCCTTCTTTGACGATCCGGCCCTCGAACATGACGTGGACGAAGTCGGGTTTGACCATGTGCAGGATGCGCTGGTAGTGGGTGATGATCAGGACGCCCATGTCGGGGCCGGCGAACTTGTTGACGCCCTCGGCGACGGTGCGCAGGGCGTCGATGTCGAGGCCGGAGTCGGTCTCGTCGAGGACCGCGAGCTGCGGGCGCAGCAGCGCCAGCTGCAGCAGCTCCATCCGCTTCTTCTCGCCGCCGGAGAAGCCGTCGTTGAGGTAGCGGCTGGAGAAGTCCTTCGGGATGTTCGCCAGCTCCATCGCCTCCTGGGCGGTCCTCGCGAAGTCTTTGATCTTGATCTGCTCTTCGCCGCGCGCCTCGCGCTGGGCGTTGATGATCATCCGCAGGAACTTGCTGACCGAGACGCCGGGAATCGCGACCGGGTACTGGAAGGCCATGAAGAGCCCCGCCTGCGAGCGCTCCTCCGGATCGGCCTCGGTGATGTCCTCGCCCTTGAAGGCGATCGTGCCCTCGGTCACCTCCAGTGCCGGATGGCCCATGATCGCGTTGGCGAGCGTCGACTTGCCGGAGCCGTTCGGCCCCATCAGCGCGTGCACCTTGCCCTTCTCGACGTCGAGGTCGAGGCCTTTGAGGATCTCCTTGTCCTCGGCCTTGACGTGCAGGTTGCGTATCTCCAGCTCAGCCAATTTCACTCCGTTTCTGGTTTTCGAAAAGTCTTGGTCAGGCGGCGCGGACGACCGCTGCCTCGCTGCGCCCGCCGGGGCTGGAGAACTCCACCAGCTCGGCCAGCGTCGTGCCCGCGAGCGCCTTGGTGACGCCACCCTGCACGCGCGTCCACAGCAGCTTCGTCGCGCAGGCGCGGTCGCCGTCGTCCTCGTGGGAGCAGAGGACTTTGCCCTCCGGCGTCTCGTGGAAGCACTCCATCGGGGCGATCTGCCCTTCCAGGGCCTCGACCACCGCGTCCATCGTGATCTGCTCGGCCGGCTTGGCCAGCGTGTAGCCGCCGTGGGCGCCGCGGGTCGAGGTGACGAGACCCGCCTTGCGCAGTTTCGCGACCAGGTGCTCGAGGTAGGAGAGCGGCAGCCGCTCCGCTTCGGCGACTGTGCTGAGCGAGATCGGGGTCGAGCTGGGCTGGCGACCGAGCTCGACCATCAAGCGCACTCCGTACTCGGCTTTGGTCGAAAACAGCATCGACCTAAATCCTACTGAACCGGTCGGTTATGCCTCCGCGCCCTCGGCTTCGGCGCGGCCGATTTCGACGTGCGCGCGGCTGTCGCTGCCCTTGATCAGGACCAGGGTGAGGACGAAGCCGATTGCCGCGATCACGGCGCCGCCGAGGAACGCGACCTGGAAGCCCTCGGTGAGCCCGGTCTTCAACCCGCCCTCACCGCTGGCGAGGAAGTCGGTGGTGTGCGCGGTGGCGATCGACGACAGCACCGCCAGCCCCAGGGCGCCGCCGATCTGCTGCGAGGTGTTGATCAGGCCGCTGGCGAGGCCGGATTCCTCTTCGGGGACCCCGGAGACGGCGGCGATCGTGGTCGTCACGAACGAGAAGCCGAGGCCCGCGGCGGCCAGCAGCGAGGGGCCGAGGATGTCCGTGGTGAAGCCGCCGCCGACCGAGATCCGGCTGAACCAGGTCAGGCCGGCGACGATGAACAGCAGCCCCACCGCGAGGATCGGCTTGTAGCCGAATTTGGTCACCATCCCGGAAGCGATCCCGGCCGAGGCCATGATCGTCAGCGCCAGCGGCAGGTAGGAGAGGCCGGCGTGGATCGCGCTGTAGCCCAGCACCTGCTGCATGTACAGGGAGATGAAATAGAACATCGAGAAGAGCGAGGCGCCGACCAAGAGGCCGACGACGTTGGCCCCGGTCAGCGTTCTGATGCGGAAGATCGAGAAGGGGACGAGCGGTTTGCGCGCCCGCAGCTCGATCGCGACGAAGGCCGCCAGCAGCACCGCGGCGAGCGCCAGCAGGCCGATCGTTTTGTTCGACCCCCAGCCGGCCTCCTCGGCGTCGACCACCGCGTAGACGAGGATCGAGAGCGCCGCCGTGACGGTGACCGCGCCGGCCACGTCGAAGGCGCGGGCCTCGTCGCTGGCGCGGCTTTCGGCGATCAGGCGCGGAGTCAGGGCGAAGGCGATCAGGCTGACCGGCACGTTCACCCACAGGACCCACTCCCAGCCGAGGCCGTCGGTGAGGATGCCGCCGAGCAGGACGCCGGCCGCGCCCCCGGAGCCGGCGACGGCCCCCCAGACCCCGAGCGCTTTGTTGCGCTCGGCGCCGTCGCTGAAGATGGTGGTGACGATCGAAAGGGCGGCGGGGGAGATGATCGCGGCGCCGAGGCCCTGGGCGGCGCGGGCGGCGATCAGCTGCGCTTCGGTGGCCGCGAAGCCGGCCGCCAGCGAGGCCACGGCGACCAGCATCAAGCCGGCCATGAAGACCCGCCGCCGTCCCAGCAGGTCCGCGGTGCGGCCGCCGAGTAGCAGGAAGCCGCCGAAGGTGAGCACGTAGGCGTTGACGATCCAGGAGAGGTTCTCCTGCGAGAAGTCGAGCGCTTTGCCGATCGACGGAAGCGCCACGTTGACGATCGAGGCGTCGAGCACGACCACGAACTGGGCGGCGCTCAGCAGCACCAGGGCCAGCCAGCGCTTCTCCTGAAACTCCGCGGTGCTGGTCATGGCTGGCCAGTCAATCAAACCGGCGCCGCCGGCTTCAGGGCTCGATCAGGCCGCGGCGGATCGCGTAGCGGACCAACTCGACCCGGTCGCGCATCCCGAGCTTGCGCATCGCGTTCGCGCGGTGGTTCTCGACGGTCTTCTCGGAGAGGTGCAGCAGCCCGGCGATCTGCCTGGTCGTGTGCGCCTCGGCGACCAGCTTGACGATCTCCTCCTCGCGCGGGGTCAGCTCCTCCTCGCCGCTGGAGCCGCGCTCGAGCACGTCCTTGATCAGCGTCCGCTGCGCCTCGGGGGTGAGGAACGGCTCGCCGCGCTCGACCGCGCGGATCGCCGCCAGCAGGTCGGTGTCCGCCTGCGCCTTCAACACGTAGCCCGATGCGCCCGCCTTCAACGCCTCGAACAGGTAGCGCTCGTCGTCGTGCATGGAGAGGATCAGGACCGCGACGTCGGGCGCCTGCACCTTGATCTCCCGCGTCGCCTGCAGGCCGGTCAGCTTCGGCATTTTCACGTCGAGGATCGCCAGGTCGGGCCGCTCGCGGACCGCCATGTCGCGGGCCTCGGCCCCGTCGCCGGCCTCGGCGACGACCTCGATGTCCGGCTGGCGCTCCAGCAGCAGCCGGAGGCCGGAGCGGACGATCCCGTGGTCGTCGGCGATCAGGACCCTCACGGGCTCGATTCTCCCGGGACCGTGAGCCGCACCGTCGTCCCCCGCTCCGGGCGCGACTCGATCGTCAGCTCACCGCCGACCAGGAGGGCGCGCTCGCGCATGCCGCCGATTCCGAGTCCGCGCTCGGACTCCGCGAAGGCGAAGCCGCGGCCGTCGTCGGCCACGGTCAGCTCGACGCCGCCGTCGCCGAGGCGGCGCAGCCGCACCTCGACCCCTTTGGCCTCGCTGTGGCGGGCGGCGTTGGAGAGCGCCTCCTGGGCTACGCGGTAGACGACCAGCTGGGCGTCGTCGGAGAGATCGGAGAAGTCGCCCTCGGCCTCGAACCCGGCCCCGATCTCCCCGCGTGCCAGCTGCTCGACCTGCCCCGCGGTCGCCGCCGTCAGGCCGAGGTCGTCGAGCGCGGTCGGCCGCAGCTGCCGAGCGAGGGAGAGCAGCTCGCGCATCGCCTGGTGGGCGAGCGCCTTGGTCTCCGCGAGTTCACCTTCCAGCTCCGGAGGGGCGGCCTCGCGGGCGGCCTCGAGCCGCAGCAGCAGGCCGGTCAGCGACTGGTTCACCTCGTCGTGAAGGTCGCGAGCGACCCGGGCACGCTCCTCCTCCTGGGCCTGCAGAGCCGCCGACCCGGCGCGCCGCCGCTCGGCTTCGAGGCGGCGCATCATCCGCAGGAAGGCGAGCTCGATCCGCTCCACCTCCTCGGTCTCGCCGATCCCGTCGATCGAGCGGGGCAGCCCCGGCCGGTTCAGGTCGACCTTCTCCATCTCCACGATCAGCCGCTCCAGCGGCCGCATGCGCTGCCGCTCCCGCACCAGGGCAAGCGCCAGCGCCACGACCACCAACGCCAGCCCGATCACAGTGAAGGTCATCGGCCAAGCCTAGAACCCGCCGCCTTGCCTTTTTTCGCCCACAGGGCTAAGAAAGGCAAACGGTTGGGCCGTAGGGGGTGGACCGAGCCGAAAGGGGGCTGGCCCCTATAGGCGAATCGAACCCTTTGGCCGCATACTGGGATACCCACCCCCGACTTCTAGGAGCGATGCCTCGATGAAGACCACCAAGCAGTCCACTTGGGGAGCCACCCTGCGGACGACGATCCTGCTCGCCACGCTTTCCGGTCTGCTGGTCGTGATCGGCGCCTTGATCGGCGGTCCCAGCACCGCGGCGCTCTTCCTCGTGATCGCTCTGCTGATCAACCTCGGCTCGTACTTCTTCAGCGACAAGATCGCGCTGAAAATGAGTCGCGCCAAGCCGATCGACGAGTCCGAAGCGCCGCGGCTCTACCAGATCGTGCGAGAACTGACGACCCGCGCCGAGCTGCCGATGCCGCGCCTCTACATGATTCCCCAGGAGCAGCCCAACGCGTTCGCGACCGGGCGCAGCCCCAAGCATTCCGCCGTCGCGGTCACCGAAGGAATCACCAAGCTGCTCTCCGAGGACGAGCTGCGCGGCGTCCTCGCCCACGAGCTCGCCCACATTCAGCACCGCGACATCCTGATCCAGTCGGTCGCCTCGGCGATCGGCGCCGCGATCACCTACCTCGCGTACATGTTCATGTGGTTCGGCAGCGACGACGAGTCGCCACTCAGCCTGGTCGCCTCGCTGGCGATGGTCCTGCTGGCGCCGATCGCGGCGAGCATCATCCAGCTCTCGATCTCACGCCAGCGCGAGTACGCAGCCGACGCGGGCGGGGCGGAAATCTGCGGCAACCCGGAGTCGCTCGCGAGCGCGCTGCTGCGCCTCGAGCAGGGGGCCAAGGCGATCCCGATGCAGGTCAACCAGGCCGCCGAGCCGCTCTACATCGTCAAGCCCTTCTCGGGCAAGGGCATCGCCGGCCTCTTCTCGACCCACCCCCCGATCGAGGAGCGGGTCAAACGCCTCCGCCAGATGCGCCCCAGCTTCGCCTGAGCCGAAGCTGGGCGAACGAGCCATCGTCCCGCAGCCGTAGGGGCTCGCCTGGCGCGGCGCTGGATCGCCACCCAAGTCCTCGCGCGTAGCGCCGCTACGCGCTTCGGCCGCGGCCGCCGCCCAGCTTGGCCAGTCGAGCCCCTACGGCTGCGCTACTCGACTCATCCGCCCAGCTTCGGCTGGCTATCAGCGGGGTCGTTCTGGGTGCTCTCGACACGCGGGTTTCTATAGCTATCCTCAAGTCAGAAGTACGACCTAGGTACAGCTAGATTCTCTCGATGCGGGTCTCCTCTTGAGACCACGAAAGGCGATCTGACATGCCAGCAGCAATCACGACACAAAAAGGCGCCGGCAACTCAAAAACGCGTTTTGTAAGCGAGAGCCCGAAGAGCGCGACAGGCGAGGTCAATGCGGCGCGAGCAGGTAACCTCGAGTTCGTTCTACTGACCGACAACGACACGAACAAAGAGTTCACCGTCGTGGCCGCCGATGTCAGGGAGATCACGGCGATTTAGGCTTCTCTCCGCCATGCTGGAGATCGGGTGCGCAGCATCGGTAGCCCGCTATACTTTTTGAAGTAAAGCTGATCCGGATTTAGGAGATTTAGCGATGGCAACCGGCGCGGGGACCCAGACGATCGAGGAGATCGAGCCTTTCGAGGCTGCTGAGGAGATCGAGGGCGGCGATGTCGTCCTGATCGACACGCGCGAGCCGCACGAGTTCCAGGACGCGCATCTGGAGAACGGCAAGCTGGTCCCGCCGGGCCTGCTCGCCGACGAGATCGGCGGGGCGGCTCCGGACAAGTCGGCGCGCACGATCCTCTACTGCCGCTCCGGCAACCGCTCGGCGATCGCCGCCGCGCAGCTGCAGGAGCTCGGCTACGAGGACGTCGCCTCGATGGCCGGCGGCATCCTCGCCTGGCAGGAGCAGGGGCTGCCGGTCGTCTCGACCAGCGGCATGACCGCCGAGCAGCGCGACCGCTACTCGCGCCACACGCTGCTGCCCGAGGTCGGGGTCGACGGCCAGCTGAAGCTCCTGAACGCGAAGGTCCTGCTGCTCGGGGCCGGCGGGCTCGGCGCGCCGACCGCGCTCTACCTCGCTGCCGCCGGGGTCGGCACGCTCGGCCTGGTCGACGACGACGTCGTCGACGCCTCCAACCTGCAGCGCCAGGTGATTCACAACACCGAGCGGATCGGGATGCCGAAGACCGAATCGGCGCGCCTCTTCATCGAAGCGCTCAACCCCGACGTCAACGTGGTCGAGCACCGCGGGCGACTCGATGCCGGAAACATCCTCGAGATCATCGGCGACTACGACATCGTCGTCGACGGAGCCGACAACTTCCCCACCCGCTACCTGCTCAACGACGCCTCGGTGCGCCTGCGCAAGCCGGTGGTGTCCGCCTCGATCCTCGGCTTCGACGGGCAGATATCGACCTTCGTCCCCTTCGAGGGCCCCTGCTACCGCTGCCTCTACCCGACTCCGCCGCCGGCCGAGCTGGCACCGAGCTGCTCCGCAAACGGGGTGCTCGGGGTGATGGCCGGGACGATGGGCACCCTGCAGGCCAACGAGGTGATCAAGCTGGTGCTCGGCGCCGGCGAGCCGCTGGTCGGCCGGTTGCTCCTCTACGAGGCGCTCGGCACCACGTTCACGGAGCTCAAGGTCCGGCGCGACCCCGAGTGCCCGATCTGCGGCGAGAACGCCGAGGAGATCCCCGAGTCGGAGATGGGCAGGTTCCCCGACTACGACCTTTTCTGCGCCGGCGCCGGCGGGGACCGCTAAGCCGCCGCAAACCGGCGCATGGTTTTCGCGGCCTAGGTAGGATCACCGTCCCATGGCGACCGTGAGGATTCCACCTGTGCTGCGCCCGAAAACGGACGGCAAGCCGGAGGTCGAGGCGGCTGGCGGCAACGTCGGCGAGGTGCTGCGCAACCTGACCGAGTCCTACCCGGACACGCAGGCCCAGCTCTTTGGCGAGGACGGTGATCTCAACCGCTACGTCAACGTCTACCTCAACGACGAGGACGTGCGGGTGCTCGACGGGCTCGACACCGCGGTCAAGGACGGCGACACCGTGGTCATCCTTCCCGCCATGGCGGGCGGCGCCTCCTAACGCTCCAGCACCAATCCGAGGAAGCGCTTGGTGCGCTCCTCGCGCGGGTTGTCGAGGACCTGCGACGGTGGGCCCTGCTCGACGATCGCGCCCTCGTCCATGAAGACGACGCGGTCGCCCACATCGCGGGCGAAGCCGAGCTCGTGGGTGACGACGATCATCGTCATTCCTTCCTCGGCCAGCTCGCGCATCACGTCGAGCACCTCCTTGACCAGCTCCGGGTCGAGCGCGCTGGTCACCTCGTCGAAAAGCATCACGTGCGGGTCCATCGCCAGCGCCCGGGCGATCGCCACCCGCTGCTGCTGGCCCCCGGAAAGGCGTTCGGGGTACTCGTTCAGCTTGTCGCCGAGGCCGACCCGCTCCAGCAGCCGGGTCGCGTTGGCGCGCGCCTCCTCGGCCGATCTGCCGAGCACCTTTTCCGGCGCCATCGTCACGTTCTCCAGCGCAGTCTTGTGCGGGAAGAGGTTGAACTGCTGGAAGACGATCCCGACCCGCTGGCGGACGAAGTCGAGCCTCCAGCCCTGCTCGCCCGTCGGGGACCCCGGCCCCTTGCAGATGTCTTTGCCCTCGAGGAAGATCTCGCCCTGCTCGGGCGGCTCGAGCAGGTTGATGCAGCGCAGCAGGGTGCTCTTGCCGGAGCCGCTGGGGCCGAGCACGCAGACGACTTCGCCTTTGGCGACCTCGAGCTCGATGCCGCGGAGGACCTCGAGCTCGCCGAAGCGCTTGTGGATCGCGGCCAGCCTGAGCATCGGCTCGGTCATCGCCCTAATGGTGCATGACCGTCGGCGTGCCTCCGCGGGAAGTGCGTGCCCGTTCGCGCGCGATCAGGCGATCGACCAGCCGCGCCAGGGGCAGGACGATGACCAGGAACATGATCGCCCCGAGGGTCAGGGACGAGCTGTTGAACGTCTTCGACTGGATGTCCCGGCCGACCAGCGCGACCTCGTTCAGGGCGATCACGCTGACCAGGGTCGTGTCCTTGAGCAGGGCGGTGAATTCGTTCAGCATTGGCGCGATCACCTTGCGCACCGCCTGCGGGACGACCACGTTGCGCATCGCCTGGCCGTGGCTCATGCCGAGCGAGCGCGCCGCCTCCGTCTGGCCGCTCGGCACCGCTTCGATCCCCGCTCGGTAGACCTCCGCGTAATAGGCGCCGTAGACCAGCACCAAGGCCATGATCCCGTACCAGAAGTTGTCCGGTTTGCCGAGCCATTGGGGGATGGTGAGCGCCTCGGGCAACGGCAGGAAGGCGAGACTGCCGGAGATCAGCAGGATCAGGATCAGCAGCGGGACTCCGCGAAAGACGTCGATGTACCCGATCGCCAGGAACCGCACCGGCAGGAAGCCCTTGCCGGGAAGCTGGCGCAGCAGGGCGAGGATCAGCCCCCAGATCAGCGCCAGGACAGCCGCGACGAGCGCGAGTTCGAGCGTGATGACGAACCCGTCCAGGACCTCGTCGAAGTGTTTCGACATCTGCGAGAGGTCGAAATACTGTTCGATGATCTCGTTCATCGGGTCCTGCGGCCTTGGGTCCCGTCAGGTCCGGGTCATTCCGCTTGGTGCGTGGTCTCCCCGATCCCGGGGGGCACCGGCTTGTGGAACCACTTCTTGTAGATCGTCTCGTATTCGCCCGAGTCGATGACTTCGCCGAGGGCGTCGTTGAGTTCGTTCAGCAGCTCTTCGTCACCCTGCTGGACCACGAATCCATACTGTTGTTCGGTTTCGATCCCGCCCGAGATTTCGACATCGGGATCCGCCTCGATGATGTTTTCAGCGACCGGGCGGTCGATCACGACCGCGTCGATCGTTCCGGCCTTCAGTGCGGGGATCGTGTCAGGACCCTGGGGGAAGGTCCGGAGTTCCTTGGTCTCGATTTCTTCTTCGACGTATTCCTCGCCGGTGGTGCCCTGCTGGACCCCGACCACGAGGCCTTCGAGGTCTTTGTCCGTTTTCAGGTCGGAGCTGCCTTTTTTGACGACGATCGACTGCGCCGAGGGCAGGTAGTAGGGGTTGGTGAAGTCGACGGTTTCCTCGCGTTCATCGGTGATCGTCGTCGCCGAGGCAACCATCTCGAACTTGCCCTGCGCGAGGTCACGGAAGATCGTGTCGAACGAGGTGTCCTTGACTTCCGGCGTGCGCCCGATCTTCTCGGCGATCGCTTCCACCAGCTCGATGTCGAAGCCCTTGAATTCGGTCTTGGTCTTGCCGAATTCCTCGAAGGGGGGATAGGGGACGTCGGAACCGACCGTGAGCTTTTCGCCTCCGCCGCCACCTCCGCCGCTGTCGTCGCTGTCGCCGCAGCCGGCGGCGAACACGGCAAGCGCCAGCACCCCCAGGGCTGCGAGCAAGGTGGAAAGGCGGCTCTTCTTCATCGAGGCTCCTCCATTCGAGAGCGGGTCGTCCAAGGATTACCCGGAGGGGATCGAAATTACTCGCCTGCGCGGCGTGGCGCAAGGCGCTCCAGCACTGTCGAACCCTGGCTATACTTTTTGAAGTAAAGGGACTCGGGATGGCGCGAGAAGACTTGCTCAACAAACCCTGTGGCGGCCGATTCGGCAACATCGTCGAGTCGATCGGCAACACGCCCCTGGTCGAGCTGCCGCGCCTCTCGCCGAAGCCCGAGGTCCGGATCTTCGCGAAGCTCGAGGGGCACAACCCGACCGGCTCGGTCAAGGACCGGGTCGCCAAGTCGATGATCGAGGCCGCCGAGGCGGAGGGCGCGATCGAGCCCGGCCACACGATTCTCGAACCGACCTCCGGCAACACCGGCATCGCGCTGGCGATGATCTGCCGCCGCAAGGGCTACCCGTTGAAGGTCGTGATGCCCGACAACGTCACCGGGGAGCGCACCGAGCTGCTGCGCATGTACGGGGCGGAGATCGTCTACTCCGAGGGCGCCAAGGGCTCGAACGGGGCGGTCGAGGTGGCGCTGGAGATGGCCGAGGACCCGGGCTTCTACATGCCTTACCAGTACGGCAACGAGGCCAACCCGCTGGCCCATTACAACGGCACCGCGGTCGAGATCCTCGACGAGCTCGACGAGGTCGCCGCGTTCGTCGGCGGGCTCGGGACCGGCGGCACCCTGATGGGCAACGGCCGCCGCCTCAAGGAGGCCAACCCCGAGACGCTGATCGTCGCCGCCGAGCCGATGCAGGGCGAGCTCGTCCAGGGTCTGCGCAGCCTCGACGACGGCTTCATCCCGCCGATCATCGACATCTCGCTGTTCGACCGCAAGATCATGGTCTCCAACCGCGACGCGATCCTCTGGACGAAGAAACTGCTCGAGGAGGAGGGCGTCTTCGCGGGGGTCTCCTCCGGTGCGATCGCGGCGATCGCGCATCGGATCGCAGGCGAGCTCGACGGCGGCAACGTCGTCTTCCTGATCCCCGACGACGGCTGGAAGTACCTCTCCTCCGGCGTCTACACGAAGCCGATCGAGGAGATAGAGAACCTCGACTCCACGGTCTGGTGGTGACGTGCCTGGCACTGCGCATACCGGCGTCCTCGATCGCTCGCGTGCAGAGCACGCCACGCTCCCTGCGTCCTTGGTCTGCTTGGCCAGGCCCGCCACCACGGTGAAGTAGTGCGGATTTCCCAAGAGCTGATCGACGAGATGGTCGCGCACGCGCGGGAGGACCTGCCGAACGAGTGCTGCGGGATGGTCGGCGGTCGCGACGGCGAGGCGACCGAGGTCATCCGGGTCGCGAACGCCGCCGCCTGCCCGCTGCGCTACGAGATGGACCCGCAGGGCCAGTACAACGGGCTGAAATCGATCGAGGACGGGGGTGGGGAGCTGCTGGCCATCTACCACTCGCACACCAAGAGCGCCGCCTATCCATCCCAGACCGACGTCAACCAGGCGGTTGCCTGGCCGGACCAGATCTACGTGATCGTCTCCCTCGCCGATCCCGATTCCCCCGACGTAAACGCATTCCTCCTCAAGGACCTGAAGATCGCCGATGTCCCGCTCGACGTCGCATAGTCGCGAGATGGAGCGTCCGGGCACCGGGGGCGGCGGCGGTTCGCACGGCGGCGGTGGGGACGAGGGCGGGGGAGGCGGCGGTGGCGGTGGGCCGCTGGTCAGGGTGGCCTCGACCCGCAACCTGATGGAAGCGGAGATGCTCCAGGGGCTGCTGTCGGACGCGGGCATCCCCAGCGTCGTGATGCGCAGCGTCGACAACCCCGACTTCCTCGCCGCCGGCCCCCGCGATGTGAAGGTCGTCTCCGGCCTCGCCGCAAAAGCGCGGGCGGTCCTGGCGGAAACGATGACCGAGATCGGCGAGGATCCGGAGCTGGCGGCGCTGGAAGAACAGGCGCGCCTGCGCGGGGGCGGTGGTGCGCCGTCCCCCGAGCGGCTCGCGATCTGGATCGGCGTGGTCCTGCTCGGCGGCCTGATCGTGGCCTGGATCCTCTACCAGTTGGGCTGAGAGCCCGGGCTCAGGCGACGCCGGCCGGGCGCACCATCGCCCGCAGGTGGTCGCGCCAGACCGCCTCGATGTCGCGGAAGCGGGCGTCGAAGGCGTCTTCGAGGGTCGGCACCGGCCCGCCGGGCTTCAGTTCGTGGACGAGGCGCTCGCAGGCCTCCGGGCCGCGCTCGTTCTCGAGCAGGTCGAAGATCGTGCCGCCGAGGATCACGGCGTCGCGGCGTGAGGGTGGGAAGGCGGGCCGGGCGCTCTCGCGGAGGCGGCGGATCGTCGCGGCGCGGTAGAGGCCGACCTGGCGCGCAAAGTACTGGGCGCCGCCTTCGACCAGCCAGGCCCAGCGCAGGTAGCGGGCGAAGCGGCGCGGGGTCCAGGAGGGAGGGAGGGCGGTGTTGTTGGCGGCGATCACCAGCTGGGCGTAGAGCCGCTCGGCGGTGCCGCGCAGGGCTTCGTAGGAGTCGTCGCCGGCGGCGCGGCGTTCCATGTGGGGGTCGTTGAGCACGTGCAGCTCGGTCGCCATCGCCCAGCCGGCGAGGTAGCGGCGGCCGGCAGGGGCCGCCGACCAGCGCGCGGCGGGGAGGAAGGGGTGGGCGAGGGTCAGCCAGGCGGGGTTGGTGTGGATGACCACCGTGACCTCGCCGGGCACCTTCCCGAAGCGGTCTTCGAGTCGCAGCCGCAGGTCCTCCATGCGGTCGAGCGTGCGCTCGGCGAAGGCCGAGTCTTCGGTGTCGTGCCGCGCGGTAAACGAAAGCGACTCGGTCTCGATCCAGGACACGGGTCGAGGCTAGCGAGCGCTCAGGACTCAGACGAGTGCAGGCTCGGCGTCGCCGCAGACTTCGCGGATCTCCGTGCGAGCCCGATCGAACTCTTCGTCGGCCATCACCGGCGTGCCCTCGAAGGGCAGTTCGCGATCGATCTCGACCCAGGAGCGGCAGCCGTGGTACTCGTCACGGACCCGGACCGTCACCGGGCGCGGGATCCGGTGGACCCGCAGCAGCAGGATGTGGAGCGGGTGGCGCCGCTTCCAGCTCAGCCGCTTTTCGGCGTAGTCGGGGGTCCAGACGTAGTACGGCGAAAGGCTGTCGAGGGTGCGCCGGTCGTTGATCGTGACGTGGTCGGTCACTTCCGCCCAGGCGCGCAACCGCACGCGGTCGGGCTGGGGGATGCCGCCGTCCTGGAGCAGCGCCTTGGGTGGCGGCTCCTCGTCGGGCCAGACGCCCTCCTCCAGCGCCCGCGCGAGCTCCGGGTGGTGCGACTCGCGGACCAGGTCGTTGCGCTGGTGGTCGAAGGTCGGGTAGAGGAAGAAGCGCTCGTGCTCGAGCTCGAAGTGCTTGTTCTCCTCGCGGATGCCGCCCTTGCGCAGGGTCAGCAGCTGCTCTCCCTCCGAGAGGGCGCGGACGGTTACTGCCCATTCCTTGAGAGCGATCGGCATTGTGAATCGGTACCTGCGAAGAGTGGTAAGTCGTTTGAGCTGGCTGGGCGGCGCCTCCAGGCCCGAATACAAGGCCGTTCTGCCTGCCCGAGATCGCGCATTCTAGACGAGCCCGGCCAAATCGCAAAATTAAATGTCCTTAACCGGTTCCCCCGCCGCCGGGAGTCTCGATTCTGAGCCTGTCGCCGGGCTCCAGGTCGCCCTCGGCCTTGCTCGGCAGCGGCTCGCCGTTGAGCAGGTTCAGCCCCGGTTCGCCGTCTCCGCCGCCGCGCCCGCGCGGTGGGTGACGGCGCCGCTCGGTGAGCAGGGTGAAGCGCATCGGCGCCAGCGCTTCGAGCTCGCGCACCGTGCCGTCGCCGCCGCGGTGGGTCCCGTCGCCGCCGCTGCCGCGTCGCACCGACAGCTCCCTGACGCGCAGCGGGAACTCGGTCTCAAGGGCCTCGACCGGCGTGTTGAGCGTGTTCGACATCGCGACGTGGATCGCGCTGGGGCCGTCGGCGTCGGGGCAGGCGCCCTGACCGCCGCCGATCGTCTCGTAGTAGGTGAGTCCTGGTTGGCGAGAGTGAGGTTGTTCATCGTGCCCTGGCCCTGCGCGGGCACCGGGCGGGCGCCGCCGAGCGCGGCGATCACGAGATCCGCGACCCTGCTCGAGGTCTCGACGTTGCCGGCGACGACCGCGGCGGGGAAGCGGGCGTTGAGTAGGCAGCCCGCCGGGGCGAGGACCTCGATCGGCCGGTGGGCGCCGGCCGAAGGTGGCGCGTCGGGATCGGTGAGGACGCGGACGGCGAAGAACGCCGCCGACTTCGTCACCGAGAGCGGGCAGTTGAGGTTGCCATCGACCTGGGGATCGGTGCCGCTGAAGTCGAGCCGCAGCCTCTCGCCGGCGATCGTCGCCTCGACCCGCAGCACCGCGTCGCGCTCGCCGCCGCCGCGGTCGTCCTCGAGCACGTCCTCGGCGCGGTACGTGCCGTCCGGGAGGTCGAGGAGGGCGGCGCGGGTGCGGCGCTCGGCGTAGGCGAGGATCTCTTCCATGCCGGCTCGCAGGTGGTTTGCCCCGTGTCGGGCGGCCAGCTCCAGGAGGCGCGTCTCGCCGACCCGGTTCGCCGCCTGCTGGGCCCGCAGGTCGGCGAGCCGCTGGCGGGGCGCCCGCATCCGGCCGGCGAGCCGCTCCAGCTCCGCGTCCGTGGCCCGGGTGGGCGGGATCACGACGCCCTCTTCCTCCAGCGTCCGCGAGAAGGCGGGCATCCCGCCGGGCGTCGGTCCCCCGATGTCGGCGTGGTGGGCGCGGCTGGCGGCGAAGCCGAGCAGCTCGCCCCCGTGGAAGACCGGCGAGATCAGGGTGACGTCGGGCAGGTGCGTGCCGCCGCGGTAGGGGTCGTTGAGGATCCAGGCGACTCCCGGCTCCTGTGCCTCGTCGAGCACGGCGGCGACCGCGTCCGGCATCGAGCCGAGGTGGACGGGGATGTGCTCGGCCTGCATCACCAGCTCGCCCTCGGCGTCGAAGAGGGCGGTCGAGCAGTCGTGTCGCTCCTTGATGTTGGCCGAGTAGGCGGAGCGGATCAGGGTCGCGCCCATCTCGTCGCAGGCGGCGCGCAGGCCCCCGACCAGAACCTGCAGGGCGATCGGGTCGAGCTCGCTCACGGCGTGGCTCCCTCGTCCCGTTCCTCTGGTGGGAGGAACCGCGCGACGATCGTCCCGGCCCGGTCGACCTCGGCCCGCCAGCCCGGAGGCAGCACCAGGGTCGCCTCGGGCAGCTCGAAGACGACCGGTCCGTCGGCGGCGACGCCGGCGGCCGGCTCGCCGCGCAGCACCGGCGTCTCGACCCACTCGCCCTCGAACCGCACCGGCCGGGAGCTCTCCTCGAGCCGCTTGCCGGATGCGGCCACCGGCCGGGGCTCCGGGCCGGGCACGACCATCGCGAGGCGGATGTCGACGAGCACGACCTCGCCCGCCGGGTCGCGGTGGCCGTAGCGCTCCTCGTGTGCCCGCGCGAAACGCTCGCGCAGGTCGTCGGGATCCGGCTCGGGCGGCCCGGGAACCGGCAGCTCGAAGGCCTGACCGGCGTAGCGCATCTCGTAGACGACCTCCGGGTGGGCGCCGCTGAGCCCGGCGCCGGTGGCGGCGGTCAGCTCGCCGACCTCCTCGGCGATCCGCTCGCCGGTCAGCTCCTCGCCGCTCAGCATCACCGTGCGGACCGTGTCGCGGCGCCGGTCCGACGCGCAGAGCCCGAGCGCCGAGAGCACGCCACCGGCCCGCGGGCAGAGGATCGTCTCGATCCCGAGCTCGGCCGCGATCGCCGCCGCGTGCATCGGCCCGGCGCCGCCGAAGGGCAGCAGGGCGAAGCTGCGTGGGTCCATACCGCGCTCGACGGTGACCACCCGCAGCGCCCGCAGCATCTCCTGGTTGGCGACCCGGACGATGCCCGCCGCCGTCTCCAGCGGCCGCAGGTCGAGCGAGCGGCCGAGCGCGGCGACGGCCCGCTCCGCCGCCTCCGCGTCGAGCTCGACCCCGCCGGCGAGCCGCGAGTCGGCCGCGAGGTGGCCGAGCAGGAGGTTGGCGTCGGTCACGGTCGGCTCGGTGCCGCCGCGGCCGTAACAGGCGGGTCCGGGATCGGCCCCGGCCGAGCGTGGGCCGACCCGGAGGGCTGCGCCGGCATCCCGCCAGCCGACCGAGCCGCCGCCGGCGCCGACCGTGTGCACGTCGACCATCGGCAGCTGGATCGTGCGGCCGGCGATCCGGCGGGAGTCGGTGCGGCGAACCTCGCCGCCTTCGATCACGCAGACGTCGCAGGAGGTGCCGCCCATGTCGAAGCCGAGCGCGTCGCCGTCACCGCTCGCGCGGGCGAGCAGTCCGGCTCCGACCGCGCCGCCCGCCGGTCCCGACAGGACGCTCCAGGCGCCGGCGCGGCCGGCCTCCGCGGCCGGGGCGACGCCGCCGGAGGACTGCATCACCTGCGGCGCCGGCAGCCCCGCCGCCGCGGTCGCCTCGCCGAGCCGGCCGAGGTAGCGGCTGAGCAGGGGGCTGAGATAGGCGTCGATGACCGTGGTCGAGCAGCGCTCGTACTCGCGGAAGCGGGGCAGCACCTCGTGGGAAACGGAGATGTGGATTCCGGGCAGGCGCCGGCGCAGGCCGGCGGCGATCCGCCGCTCGTGCGCCGGGTCGAGGTAGGAGAAGAGCAGGCAGAGAGCAACCGACTCGGCCCCGCTCTCGCGGAGCAACCGCGCGAGGCGCTCCGGCTCATCCTCGCCGAGAGGCGTGACGACGCCCGTCGGCCCGACCCGCTCCTCCGCCTCGAGTCGCAGCGCCGGCTCGACCAGCGGCGCCGGCTTCGGCGCGCAGAGGCGGTAGAGGTGCGGGCGGTCCTGGCGGGCGATCTCGAGCAGGTCGGCGAAGCCGCGGGTGGCGATCAACGCCGTGCGCGCACCGCGTTCCTCGAGCAGCGCGTTGGTCCCGACCGTCATCCCGTGGGCGAACGACTCGACCGCGGCGGGGCCGGTCCCGGCCCGCTCGAGGACCGCGCCGATCGCGCTCATCACGCCCTCCGACTGGTCCTCCGGCGTGGTCGGGACCTTGGCCGTGTGGACGGTTCCGTCGTCGAGCAGGACGGCGTCGGTGAAGGTGCCCCCGACGTCGACCCCGAGCAGCATCGCCTCAGTGCCAGTGCTCGCGGCGGACCTCGCCGCCGGCCGCGAGGACGAAGTGCACGCCGTCCAGCTCGGGGTCGGTCTCGGGGCGGTCGGTGCGCAGGTGGCCGCCGCGGGACTCGCGCCGCCGCAGCGCGCAGGCGGCGGTGGCGGAGGCCAGGGGGTAGGGATCGGAGACCAGCGCCGCCAGGTCGTCGGGGTTGCGCAGCGGCCCCGCCCGGCGCCAGACCGCGTCGCGGGTCGCTTCGGTGGGTGGGTCGAAGCGCCGATCAGGCAGCGGTGGGAGCTCGCCTCCCGCCTCCTCGACAAGGGCCGCGGTGGCGGCGCGGGCGCCGAAGACGAAGCACTCGCTGAGCGAGTTGGAGGCGAGCCGGTTGGCGCCGTGCAGGCCGGTGCAGGAGCACTCGCCGACCGCGTAGAGGCCGGGCAGCGAGGAACGGCCGTCGAGGTCGACCGCGATCCCGCCCATCGTGTAGTGGGCGGCGGGCGCCACCGGTACCGGCTCGGTGTGCGGATCGAGGCCCGCTTCCGTCAGCGAGGCGAAGACGTTGGGAAACCGCGCCGGGTCGATCTCGCGCAGGTCGAGCTTGACGTCGGGGGCCGCCTCGGCGCGCATGCGAGCGAGGATCGCGGCGGTGACCGCGTCGCGGGGGGCCAGCTCGTCGGTGAACCGCTCCCCCGAGGAATCGAGCAGCCTGGCGCCCTCGCCCCGCACCGCCTCGGTGATCAGCACGCCGTCGAAGCGCGAGTCGGGCAGCGAGAGGGCGGTGGGGTGGAACTGGCAGAACTCCAGATCCGCGAGGTCCGCGCCGGCCGCGGCCGCAAGTACGGGCCCGGCGCCGATCGCGCCGCGCGGGTTGGTGGTGCGGCGCCAGAGGGCGGCCGCGCCGCCGGTGGCGAGAACCGTCGCCGGCGCGGCGATCTCCCCGCCGTCGGTGAGGACGCCGCGGCAGCGCTCGCCGTCGCTCCAGAGCGCCGTCGCCGAAGTCTTCTCGCGAACCTCGATGCGGGGCTCGGTGGCAACCATCGCCGCCAGCTTCGAGGTGATCTCGTGGCCGGTCTGGCTGCCGCCCGAGTGGACGATGCGGCGGTTGGTGTGACCTCCCTCGAGGCCGAGCGCGATCCGGTCCTCGTGGTCGAGGTCGAAGACGACGCCGCGCGCGAGCAGGTCGCGCACCGCTGCGGGGGCCTCCTCGACGAGGACGCGCACCGCCGCGGGCCGGCAGAGACCGCGGCCGGCGGCGAGCGTGTCGGCGGCGTGTCGCTCGGGCGAGTCGCCGGGCTCAAGCGCGGCCGCGAGCCCGCCCTGGGCCCAGAAGCTCGCGCTCTGCGAGAGCGGGGTGCGGGAGAGGAGGCAGACGCTGCCGCCCTGCTCGGCGGCGCGCAGCGCCGTCCAGAGCCCGGCCGCGCCGCCCCCGACCACGGCGACGTCGAACTCGCGGGCCGCAGCGGCTATCGCTTCCCGGCCTCTCGGCGGATCGAGTCCAGCTGCTCGCGCAGCCAGGCCGCGGCGCCTTCGCGGGCGCGGGCCTTCTCGTCGCTCACCGAGCGCTCCGCCAATTCGGCGCGGCGCTCGGCCTCCTCGATCCGCTTCTCGGCCGCCTCGGTCTGGGCTTCGATCTCGCCGAGGCGCTGCTCGGCGGCGGCGATCGCCTCCTGCTTCGCGGTGCGCTCGCGCTGCAGCTCCTCCTCGTGGGCGAGGCCCAGCTGCTGGCGGACCTTCTCGGCCTCGGCGCGCTCGCGCTCCAGGTCGGCCTCCAGGGCTTCGATCTCGGCGATGGCGCGGCGCTCGGCCGCGCTGGCGACTTCCGCCGCCGCCTTCAGCTTGCGTTCCGCCTCCGCGACCTGCGCGCCGAGCGTCTCGGTTCGGGCTTCCTCCGCGCTCATGCGCTCAATCTAATACCGGCTTGCGCGCGACGTCGCGATAGACCTCGATCACGCGGTCCGCCATCCGGCCCGCCGAGAGCGAGGCGGCCCGCCTCGCTCCGGCGACGCGCGGGTCCGGGGACTCGAGGTGAGGGAGCGCCGCGGCGCTCCAGACGGACGGGTCGAAGGGGGCGCAGAGGCAGCCGTCGATGCCGCTGAGCGCGTAGGGCGCGATGCCGACCGGCGTCGAGAGGACCGGGACGTCGCAGGCCAGCGCCTCGACCGCCGCCATCCCGAATCCCTCGTAGTCGGAGGTGACGAGGACCGCGTTGGCGGCGTTGAGCCAGAGCGGCATCTGCTCCGGCTCGATCGCCCCGCCGCTGAGCAGCTCGGCGCCCGCGGCCGCCGCAACCTGCGCGGCGCGGTCGTGGCGCTTCTCCGGCCGGGTCGGGTTGGCGGGAAAGAAGAGGTAGCGACCGTCGGGGTCGAGGTCGAGCCGTCGGCGCGCCTCGGTGCGGGGCCGGGGCCCGAAGCGGCCCAGCTGCGGACCGCAGGGCAGCACCGCCGAGCCGGGCACCGGCGGGAGGCCGGGGCGGCTGTTCTCGACCTCGAACAGGGCTCGGGAGACGGCGGCGACGAGGTCGACCCGCCAGGCGAGGCGGCGCGAGAGCGGCCCGACGAGGCCGTGGCGGACGTCGGTTCCGTGGAAGGTGACGAGCAGCGGGCGGGCTCCGGCCAGGCGCGCGCACCAGGCGGCGAGGCCGTAGTGGGCGTGGACGAGGTCGAAGCGCTCGCGGCGCAGCAGCGAGCGCAGGCGTCGCGTCGCGGGGAGGTACTCGCCGCGACCCGGCGGGAAGCTGAAGAGCTCGACCTCGACCCCGCGCCGTCGCACCTCCTCGATCTGATCGCGCACCCAGCGCCCCCGCTGCGGCGCCGCCTCGTCGGGCTCGAAGTTGGTGACCACGAGGACGCGCACGCGGGTGAGGGTATCCGCGGCCGCGGCAGGGAGGCCGTCGTCGATGTTCCGACCCACAGATGTTGCGAAGTTGGCACGTCCGGGTCTGGATCCGTGCGCCCCCGGCCCTGAGCATTGGCCTCGCAAACCGAAAGGAGGCTTCGATGCTCTACGCGCTGATGGGTTATCTGCACGCCGCCGCCGTGTGGCGGGTCCGGCGGATCCGGGCTCTGGCCGGTGAGGCGGGCCAGGGGACGGTCGAGTACGTCGGCCTGATCCTCCTTGTCTCGCTGTTGATGGTCGGGATGGTCGCGGCTATGAAGGGGTTCAACGGCAAACAGGGGACCGAGTTGGCGGACGTGATCGTCAACAAGATCAAGGAGGCGGTGGACAAGGTCGCCTTCAGGTAGTGGACCCGGCGCCCACCGCTCCACCTTGAAAGGAGAGACGCAATGACGACTGCACAGCTCCCGGCTACGACGATTCCGTCCGGGCTGCGCCGTATGCTGTATGACAGCATGAAGCATAGAACGCAGCTATATCTGGACGAGGCACAGCACCGCTGGTTGCGGCAGCGGGCCGGCAGGTCAGGCAGCATCGCCGCTGTCGTGCGGGAGCTGATCGACGCCGAGCGCGCCCGTCGACCGGACATGGCCGCGGATCCCCTGCTCCGGTACCTGGTGGAAGAGACCCCGGGCCGAGGGCAGGAGAGCACCAGCGTCACCACGCTGGACCGCGACCTTTACGGCCGATGAGGTCGGTGTTCGTCGACACCAGCGCCTTCGTGGCGCTGCGCAACGCCGCCGAGGCCGAGCACGAGCGGGCGCGGGCGGCGCTTTCGGGACTACTGGCCGAAGGCGCCGCCCTCTACACCTCCAACTACGTGTTCGCCGAGACCTACACGGCACTGCTGGTCAGGGTCGGCCGGGAGGAGGCGATCGAGTGGGGGCGCCGCTTCCGCGCCAGCGGCGCGGTCGAGCTGGTTCGCCTCGAGGAGAGCGTCGAGGGCGACGCCTGGGAGATCCTCGAGCGCCACGGCGACAAGAGCTGGAGTTACGTCGATGCCACCTCCTTCGCGCTGATCGAGCGCGAGGGCAACGGCGAGGCGTTCGCCTTCGATGCCCACTTCGAACAGCGTGGTCTGCGGGTTCACCCGCACGGTTGAGCCCGTCGCCGCCGCGGCTCGCGTGAAAGACTCGCCCGATGTCAGCGTCCCGCAGTTACGACAGGGCTCCGGCGGACATTCGCCCGGTCACGATCGATCCCGGCTTCGTCGAAAGCGCCGCCGGCTCCGCGCTGATCTCGATCGGCAAAACGCGGGTGATCTGCACCGCCTCGGTCAACGAGACCGTTCCCCGCTGGATGCAGGGCCGCGGCAAAGGCTGGGTCACCGCCGAGTACGCGATGCTGCCCGCCTCGACCGGCGACCGCAAGCAGCGGGATATCGCGAAGGGCAAGCAGGACGGCCGCGGGGTGGAGATCCAGCGGCTGATCGGCCGCGCGCTGCGGGTCGTGGTCGACTTCAAAGCGATGGGCGAACGCAGCGTGTACGTCGACTGCGACGTGCTCGAAGCCGACGGCGGCACCCGTTGCGCGGCGATCACCGGCGGCTACGTGGCGCTGCGCCAGGCCTTCCAGAAGCTGGTCGACAAGAAAGCCCTGGAGGCGATGCCGCTGACCGGCTCGGTCGCGGCGATCAGCGTCGGCATGCTGAACGGCCGCGCCCTCTGCGATCTCGACTACGGCGAGGACTCGAACGCCGAGGTCGACGCCAACGTCGTGATGACCGGGGAGGGCGGTTTGGTCGAGGTGCAGGCGACGGCGGAGCGCATGCCGCTATCGCGGGCCTCGCTCGACGAGCTGCTGGCCTTGGCCGAGGGTGGGATCGCCCGCCTCCGGGAGGTGCAGGAGCGGGTCGGTTGATCCTCGCGACCCGTAACCGGCACAAGCTCGCCGAGATGGCCGAACTGCTGCCGGATCTCGACCTGCAGTCGCTGCCGCCAGGGGTGGAGATGCCGCCCGAGGACGGCGACAGCTTCGAGGCCAACGCGCTGATCAAGGCCCGGGCGGCGTGGCGGCCGGGCGGCGAGGCGGTGATCGCCGACGACTCGGGGATCGCGGCCGATGATCTCGGCGGCGCCCCCGGTATCTACTCGGCCCGTTACGCCGGGGAGGGGGCGGGCGACGAGGAGAACCTGGCGAAGCTGCTGCGCGAAGTCGATGCCGCCGGCGGCGACCGGCGCGCGGCCTACGTCTGCGCGCTCGTCCTGATCGACGCCACCGGTGACGAGCACGTCTTCGAAGCGCGCTGCGAGGGCCGGCTGCTCCGGGAGGGCCGCGGCGAGGGCGGCTTCGGCTACGACCCCGCCTTCGTGCCGGACGACACCGGCCGCGGCGACCACCGCACCTTCTCCGAGCTGAGCGCCGTCGAGAAGCACGCGATCAGCCACCGCGGTCGCGCCGCGCGGATGCTGGCCGAGCACCTCGGGTCGGCGCGCGGGGCCGGGACGTGATCCGCACCAAAAGCGGAGCGGCGGCGCTCTCGATCGCGTCCAACTCGCTGCTGATCGCGCTCAAGCTCGCGGCCGGGGCGATCACCGGCTCGATCGCGATCCTCACCGAGGCGGTGCACTCGCTGATCGACCTGGTCGCATCGGTGGTCGCCTACGTGTCCGTGCGCAAAGCCGACGAGCCGGCCGACGCCGACCATCCCTACGGCCACGAGAAGGTCGAGAGCCTGGCGGCGACGATCGAGGGGATGCTGATCCTGGTCGGCGCCGGGGTGATCGTCTACGAGGCGACCCGTCACCTCGTGCAGGGAGCCGAGGTCGAGTCGCTCGGGGTCGGCATGGCCGTCATGGGTTTCTCGGTCGTCGCCAACATCGCCGTCTCGACGGTTCTCTACCGGCGCGCGAAAAGCCTCGAATCGCCGGCGCTGGAGGGCGACGCCGCCCACCTGCGCACCGACGCGATGACCTCGGCCGGCGTCCTGGTCGGGCTCGGGGTCGTCGAGCTCACCGGCAACGCGGCCTTCGACTCGATCACCGCCCTGATCGTCGCCGCGGCGATCGTCTGGGCCGGCATCAGGATCATCCGCCGCTCCTCCGGGGTGCTGGTCGACGAAGCGCTGCCGGCCGCCGAGATGGACAGGATCGAGGTCGCGATCGCCAGGGCTCGCACGCCGGAGGTCGCCGGCTACCACAAGCTGCGCGCCCGGCGGGCCGGCAGCCGTCGCCACATCGACTTCCACGCGCAGTACCGCACCGGCACCAGCCTCGAGCGGGCCCACGAACTGGCGCACGAGATGCGGGCGTCGATCGAGGCCGAGATCGCGATGGCCGAGGTGCTGATCCACGTCGAGCCGGAGACGTCTTTCCACGAGCCGGACGAGGGCCGGGACGAGCCCTACCGGTCGGGCTAAGGAGCTCTGCGACGGTTCGAAAACACTGAAGCTGACGGAGTAAGGCTGCACACCGCTCTGGTCAAGGCTCGCGTCGCCGTCGGAGCTTGTGGTTCGAAAGGGTGTTCGAGCTGCGGAGCGGTTCCGTTGGAGCGGTCGGGGGTACCCCTCGTACGAGCGGCGTTAGCTATTCGCATCTGAGCGCCTCCTCGAATGGCCGCCTGGCTGCCAGGCGAATAGCCCAGCGAAGGTAGAGGGGTACCCCCGACCGCTCCCCACTCACCCGCTTCAAAGCAGTTCGTCCTACGGGGGCGGCAGTAGATTCACGGCGGCGGCGAGGCCGATCGCTATCAGGGTGATCGTGTAGCCGGTGTAGCCGCTGATCGCGAAGAGGATCGCGGCGATCGCGCAGACGACGATCACGGTGATCCAGGAAGCTCGGGCGAGGCTCACGGTCGGTATTTTCACTGACATGGGGGACGCTGCCGCCACCGAGGTCGCTCCCGGCGATGCCGCGGAGGCAGCGCTGGCGTTCCTGGCCGAGATGTCGCCGGACCTGCGTGGGGCGGCGATTCTCGATTCCGCCGGTGCCGTGCTCGCCGCCGCGGGAGAGCCGAAGCGCTGGCAGGAGGACGCGGCGGCGCTGTTCGACGCCGCCGACCGGGCCGGCGAGGAGCCGGTCGAGCAGGTCCACATCGCCACCGAGCAGGGCGAGGTCTTCGCCCTGCGCCACGCGGACCTCGCCGCCGTCGCCGTGACCGAGCGCTTCGCCCTCGCCTCGCTGATGTTCTTCGACATGCGCGCGACCCTGCGCGACCTCGCCGTCTCGATCGCCGGTGGCGAGGACTGATGCCTCCCAAGCCGCATCGCGTCCTGCTCGATCGCGTCTCCGCCTACGCCGACGAAGCCGCGGCTTACATGCGCCGCCGCCGCATCGCCAGGCAGCCCTTCGCCCGCCTCTACTACCCGAACGGTCGCAGCCGCGACCACGCCGGCGACTCGGGAGCCGGGGCGGAGCTGTTCGTGGCCGCCGGGCGGCTGATCGAGGTCGCCGGGAAGCGGCCGAAGGCGTGAGCGAGCTGCTCGAGCCGGCGGTTGCCGAGCGCGTCCTGGCGCGGGCGCTCGCCAACGGGGGGCGCTTCGCGGAGGTCTTCGCGGAACGCCGCCACGGCCTCTCGACCTCGATCGACGAGTCGCGCATCGAGGCGGTTCAGTCCGGCGCGGAGGAGGGCGCGGGGGTGCGGGTCGTCGACGGCGCGACGACCTACTTCGCCCATGTCGACGGGCTCGATCCGGCCGACCTCGAGCGAGCCGCCGGGGAGGCCGCGGCGGCCGTGCGCGGCGAGCGCCGCGAGCCGCGGGCGCTAGAGGCGGTCGCGCCCACGCCGCTGCCGATCGAGCGGCGCCCGGAAGAGGTCCCGGCCGAGCGCAAGGCGGCGCTGCTCCGCGAGCTCGACGAGCGGGCCCGCACGCAGGGCGGGGAGATCGTCCAGTTCACCTCCTCCTACGCCGAGGCGCGTCGCCAGGTGACCGTTGCCAACTCCGAGGGCCTGCTGAGCGGCGACGACCGCACCCGCGTGCGCATCGGCGCCCAGGCCGTGGCCCGGCGCGGCGACGCGGTCGAGACCGGCGCCGAGACGCTCGGCGGCCACCGTGGCTTCGAGCTGCTCGAAGACGACCCGGGCGCGATCGCCGAGCAGGCGGCGCGCAAGGCGCTGACCCTGCTCGACGCCGGTCCGGCACCGTCGGGCTCGATGCCCGTGGTGGTCGGCGGCGGCTTCGGCGGGGTGCTCTTCCACGAGATGACCGGGCACGGCCTCGAGGCCGACCACATCCAGAAGGGGGCGAGCGTCTACGTCGGCAAGCTCGGCGAGCCGGTCGCGCAGCCGCTGCTCAACGCCTACGACGACGGGCGCCTGCCGGGCGAGTGGGGCAGCGACGCGATCGACGACGAGGGGGCTCCCACCCAGAAGACGCAGGTGATCGAGGAAGGGCGGCTCAGCGCCTATCTCTACGACCGCCTCACGGCCGAGCGGGACGGCGTGGCGCCGACCGGCAACGGCCGCCGCGAGAGCTTTCGCCACCTGCCGATCCCGCGCATGACCAACACCTACATAGCCCCCGGCGAAGCGACCCCCGAGGCGATGATCGCCGAGCTCGAGCGCGGTTTCTACGCGGTCTCCTTCGCCGGCGGCCAGGTTGATCCGGCGACCGGCGACTTCGTCTTCGGGGTCTCCGAGGGCTACCTGATCGAGGCCGGCAGGGTGACCCGGCCCTGTCGCGGCGCGACCCTGATCGGCAACTGCCTGGAGGCGCTGATGGCGATCGACGCGGTCGGCGACGACTTCTTCATGAAGACCGGGATCTGTGGCAAGGGCGGCCAGAAAGCCCCGGTCGGAACCGGGCAGGGCCACGTCCGCGTAGGGGCGATGACGGTCGGGGGAACCGAGGTTTGACCGAGTTGAGCGCGATCGCGGGGCGGGGCGTCGAGGCGGCGCTGGCCGCCGGGGCCGGCGAGGCCGAGGCCTTCGCCTCACGCGACAGCGGCCGCGAGGTGCGCGTCCACGGCGGCGAGGTCGAGAGCCTCACCGCGGCGACCCAGGGCGGGGTCGGGATCCGCGCCTGGATCGGCGACCGGGTCGGCTACGCGTACGGAACCGATCTGTCGGAGGGTGGGGTCGGAGCGATCGCGGCCCGCGCCGCGGAGGCGGCCGCGATCGCCGACGAGGACGCCGCCGCGACGCCGCCGGCGCCGGCGGCGATCGAGGCGCTGCCGGGGCTGAGCGACCCGTCCGTCGCCGCGTGGACGACGGCGCGGGCGGCGGAGCTGGCGCTGAGCGTCGAGCGCACCGCGCTGGCCGCCGAGCGCCGCGTGGTCGGGGTCGAGCAGGTCGTCTACGCCGATTCCGCCGAACGGGTGGCGATCGCCTCCTCGGCCGGGGTGGCCGGCGAGTACGAGTCCTCGGATTGCTTCGCATACCTGCAGGCCCTCGCCGAGGGCGACGAGGGGCGCGAGACCGGTCTCGGGTTCGGGCTCGCCCGCGGCCCGGAGGACCTCGACCCCGAGGCGATCGGCAGGGAGGGCGCTTCCCGTGCCATCGCGATGATCGGCGCTTCCAAGCCGGCCTCGCGTTCCTGTCCCGTCCTGCTCGATCAGACCGTGGCGGCCAGCTTCGCCGGCCTGATCGGCGGCGCCCTCGGGGCGAACGCGGTGCAGCGCGGACGCTCGCCGTTCGCCGAGCGCCTGGGAGAGGAGGTGGCCAGCGGGGCCCTCGTCCTCCACGACGACGGACGCGACCCGGCCGGGTCCGCCTCGGCCCCCTTCGACGGCGAGGGCGTGCCGCGCCGGCGAACCGCGCTGATCGAGGGAGGTCGCCTTCGCGCCTTTCTCCATGACACCTACACGGCGAACCGCGAGGGCGTCGAGTCGACCGGCAACGCGGTTCGGACCGGCTACCGCTCGCAGCCCCGCGTCGCGACGTCCAACCTGATCGTCGGGTCGGGGACCGCTTCCTTCGAGGAGCTGCTCGCCGCCGCCGGAGACGGCGTCTTCGTCACCGACGTGGCGGGATTGCACTCCGGCGTCAACCCGGTCACGGGGGTCTTCTCGGTCGGTGCGTCGGGCCGGGCGATCCGCGCGGGGGAGCTGGCCGAGCCGCTGCGCGAGTTCACGATCGCCGGCGATTTGGTGGCGATGCTGGGGAGCGTGAGGGCGGCCGGCGCGGAGCCTCGCTGGGTGCCCTTCGGGGGGTCGGTCCGGACGCCGCCGGTTCTGATCGGCGCGATGGCCGTCAGCGGTTCGTGACAGACCGCATCAGCCGTGCCTACGCTGACGCCGTGGCCGCTGTTAGATTGCGCCGATCTTCAAACCCCGAGGAGGATTTCCGACGTGACCAAGGCTCAGTTTCTGGATCAACTTGCCGGCGACGACCGGCTCGGCAGCAAAAAAGCCGCCAGCGACGCCGTCGACGCTGTGCTCGACGCGATCACCGACACGCTGAGCTCCGGCGGCGAGGTCAGCTTCACCGGCTTCGGCAAATTCCACGTCGCCGAGCGTGGCCCGCGCCAGGGCGTCAACCCGCGCACCGGCGAGCGCATCACGATTCCGGGCGGCAAAGTCCCGCGTTTCTCGGCCGGCTCCGCCCTGAAGACCAAGGTCAAGGGCGGCTGACTCTCTGAAGCAGTTCGCCGATCGGCTCGCGGCGCTCGTCGATGAGCGCCGCAGCCAGATCTGTCTCGGCCTCGACCCCGACCCGGCCCAACTGGCCGGGGAGGGGGAGATGCCCCCCGGTCCCGGCGCCCTCGCCGCCGAGCTCGCAGCGGCCGCGGTCCTCACCCACTGTCGATCGCTGATCGAGCGGGCCGGCCCCGCCTGCGTGGCGGTCAAGCCCCAGCTCGCCTGCTTCGAGCGGCTCGGCGCGCCCGGCTGGGCGGCCCTGGCGGAGATCTGCGCCGCCGCCCGCGAAGCCGGGTTGTTGACGATCGCCGACGGTAAGCGCGGCGACGTTCCGGTCACCGCGGCGGCCTACGCCCAGTCGCTGGTCGGCGAGACGCCGACGCCCTGGGGCCCGGTCGCCGGTCTCGGCGCCGACGCCTTCACCGCCAACCCGCTGCTCGGCCTCGACGCGCTCGAGCCGCTCCTCGCGGCGGCCGAGGAGGCCGGGGCCGGAATCTTCCTCCTGGTCCGGACCAGCAACCCCGGCGCCCGCGACGTCCAGGACCTGCCGGCGCCGCACCAGCCGCTCCACGAGCGCCTCGCGCGCCTCGTCGACGGGCTTTCCGGTCGTCTGGTCGGCGAGAACGGCCTGAGCGGCGCCGGTGCCGTGGTCGGTGCCACCGAGCCGCTCCACTTCGCCCACCTGCGGGAGGTGATGCCGCGCTCGATCTTCCTGGTCCCCGGCGTCGGCGCTCAGGGCGGCAAGCCCGAGCTGCTCGGTGCGGCCTTCGAGCCCGGTCCGGCCTCGGCCCTCGTCGCGGCTTCGCGCGGAATCGCCGCCGACCCGGATCCGGCCGCCGCGGCCGAGCGTCTGCGGGCCACCGTCTGGGAGATCTCGACCACCTGAAAGTGCCTGCATCCGCTGTACGATCCTCGCCCGCACACGATTCCGATCCAGCCACATGGAAAAACGCACCAGCGCCTTCGCCCGGATCCTCGCCGTAGTCGCCCTGGCGGGCGCGGTGGTGATCGTGATCGTCGCGATCTCCGGCTCGACGGGCGACTCGGACTCCTCGCGCGACGGCCGCAACGGCGACAACCGGGCGGCCGAGAAGGAGCGTCACCGGACGAAGGCGAGGACCTACGTCGTCAAGAGCGGCGACACCCTCGTCTCGATCGCCCACCGCACCGGGGTTCCGGTCGCCGAGATCCTCGACCTCAACCCCGAAGTCGATCCGCAGATCCTGATCGCCGGCGAGACGCTGAAGCTGAGATGACCAGCGCCCGCCGTGGCTTCGCGCTACTGGTGGCGCTGCTGGTGCTGCTCTGCTTCGCCGGCCCGGCAGCGGCAGCCGGGAAGGGCCCGCGGGTCGAAGCCCGCGCCTGGATCCTGATCGACGCCCGCACCGGCGAGGTCCTGACCGCCCACGCCGCCGCGCGCCGCCTGCCGATCGCCAGCACGACCAAGTTGATGACCGCCTATGTGGTTCTGCAGGAGCTGGCGCTCGACCGGGTCGTCAGGGCCGCGCCCTACGAACCGATCTACGGGGAGTCGCTGCTGGAACTGCCGGCCGGGGAGCGGGTCAGCGTACGGGACCTGCTCGCCGGCCTCCTGATGCGCAGCGGTAATGACTCCGCCGAGGATCTCGCCCTCGCGGCGGCCGGTTCGGAGGCCGCCTTCGTCGCCGCGATGAACCGCCGCGCCGCCGCGCTCGGCCTGGCCGACACCCACTACGCGAACCCGATCGGACTCGATCAGCGCGGCAACTACTCGAGCGCCGGCGATCTGGCGACCCTGACCCGGCGGTTGCTGCGCATCCCCGCCTTCGCCCGAATCGTCGACGCGCCCACCCTCGTCCTGCGCAGCCTGCGCCCGCCGCGTCGCATCGAGAACTCCAACGACCTGTTGCGCATGGAGCCCTGGGTGAACGGCGTCAAGACGGGACACACCTTCGACGCCGGCTACGTGCTCGTCGCCGCCGGCGAGCGCAAGGGGGTCGAGCTGATCTCGGTCGCCCTCGGCACGCCGACCGAAGAAGCCCGCTACCGCGCCAACCTCGAACTGCTCGAGTACGGCTTTTCCCAGTACCGGCGCCGCCAACCGATCCGCGCCGGCGAGGATCTCGCCGACCCCGCGATCCGCTATGCCGGCGGCGAACTGCCGCTTCGCGCCGCCCGCGCCGTCACGGTCGGTCTGCGACGCGGCCAGCGGCTCGAGGTCCAGACCCGCGCCCCGGCCGAGGTCGAGGGGCCGATCCGTCGGGGCGCCCCGCTCGGCGCGGCGATGGTGTTCCTCGACGGGCGGCGGGTCGCCGCGGTGCCGCTGCGGGCCGGCCGCGCCATCCCGGAGGCCAGCGCCTTCGACCGCGGCCGCACCTTCATCGAAGACAACTGGATCATCATCTCGGTGGCGACGTTCGTGATACTGATTGGCGGGGTATTGCTCTACCGCCGTCAGTTCCGTTGAAAGCGACCGAGGGGAGCGAATCCGGGTGAAAGCGCAGTGATCCTGACCGTGACCCTGAACGCGGCGATCGACCGCACCGTCGCCGTGCCCAACTTCCGCCTCGGGCGCCGCCACCGGGCGGTCGAGAGCCGGACCGTGGCCGGCGGCAAGGGCGTCAACGTCTCCCGCGCCCTCAACCTGCTGGGGCGTCCGGTGATCGCCGCCGGCTTCGTCGGCGGGCCGACCGGCACCCGCGTTCTGGAAGGCCTGCGCGAGGAGTCGGTGCTGACCGACTTCACCCGGATCGCCGCGGAGACGCGGATCAACCTCGCCGTGATCGACCCGACCTCGGGGGAGCAGACCGAGATCAACGAGCGCGGCCCGGCGGTCAGCCCCGAGGAGGTCAAGGTGCTCTTCGAGCGGATCGGCTACCTGGCCGGGGGGACGAAGATCTGCGTGCTGGCGGGTTCGCTGCCTCCGGGCGCCGGCGACGACCTCTACGCGCGCCTGATCGCCGACCTCAACCGCCGCGGCGTCTCGGTCGTGCTCGACGCCGAGGGCGAGGCGATGCTGGCCGGCGTTCGCGCCGGGGCGGCGATGGTGACCCCGAACGAGCGCGAGGCCGAGGAGCTGGTCGGCCAGGAGTTCGCCGACCCCGGCGACCTCGCGCAGGGGCTCAAGGAGCTGGTCCGCCTCGGTGCCGTCGAGGCGGCGGTCACCCGGCCGGAAGGGTGCGTGGCGGCGGTCGGCGAGGGCAGCGAGCGGCGCCTGCTCGAGGTCCACACCGAGCCGCTCGACCCGGCCTCGACGGTCGGCTCCGGAGACGCCTTCGTGGCCGGCTACGTGGCCGCCCGCTACGAGGGGCGCTCCGCCGAGGAGTGCCTCGCCTACGGCGTCGCCTGCGGGGCCGAGTCGACCCAGCATTTCGGCGCCGGCACCGTCGACCGCGGCCAGGTCGAGCGCCTCCTCGGGGAGGTCGCCGTGCACGATCTGGAGGTCCCGGCGGAAGTGTAGGCTGGATGTTTCAACCCGCCAGCCTTGGAGGACTCACTTGGAAATCGAAATCGGCCGCGGCAAGAAGGGGCGGCGCGCCTACGGATTCGACGACATCGCAATCGTCCCCTCGCGTCGCACCCGCGATCCCGACGACATCGACATCAGCTGGACCCTCGGTCCCTACCGCTTCGAGCTGCCGCTCGTCGCCTCGGCGATGGACGGGGTGGTCAGCCCCGACACCGCTGCCCTGGTCAACGAGCTGGGCGGGCTCGGCGTGCTCAACCTGGAGGGGATCTGGGCTCGCTTCGAGGACGCGGAGGAGAGGCTGGAGGCGATCGCGGCGGCACCCAAGCACACCGCGACGCGGCTGATGCAGGAGATCTACGCCGAGCCGGTCAAGCCGGAGCTGATCGGGAAGCGGGTCGAGGAGATCAAGGCCCGCGGCGCCGTCGCCTGCGGCTCGCTGACTCCGCAGAAGGTCCGCGAGCACTACGAGGTGGCGGTCGAGGCCGGGCTCGACATCCTCGTGATCCAGGGCACGGTGATCTCGGCCGAACACGTCTCGACCACGGTCGAGCCGCTCAACCTGAAGGAGTTCATCGCCGAAGTGCCGGTCCCGACCGTGGTCGGCGGCTGCGCCTCCTACTCGACCGGGCTGCACCTGATGCGGACCGGCGCGGTCGGCGTCCTGGTCGGCGTCGGCCCCGGGGCCGCCTGCACGACCCGCGGCGTGCTCGGCATCGGCGTACCGCAGGCGACCGCGATCGCCGACGTCGCCGCCGCCCGTTCCCAGAACATGCTGGAGACCGGCGAGTACGTCAACGTGATCGCCGACGGCGGCATGCGCACCGGTGGCGACGTCTCCAAGGCGATCGCCTGCGGGGCCGACTCGGTGATGGTCGGCTCGCCGCTGGCCCGTGCCAAGGAGGCGCCGGGACGCGGCTTCCACTGGGGGATGGCGACCTTCCATCCCTCGCTGCCGCGCGGCACCCGGGTCTCGACCAAGCAGGACGGGACGATGGCGGAGATCCTGCTCGGCCCCGCGCAGGAGAACGACGGCACCTTCAACCTGATGGGAGCGCTGAAAACCTCGATGGCCACCTGCGGCTACGAGGACATCCGGTCCTTCCAGCGGGCCGAGGTGATGGTCGCGCCGGCGCTGATGAGCGAGGGCAAGAAGCTGCAGAACGAGCAGTCGGTAGGGATGGGCTCCAACGGGCGCGCGGCTGTCTCCGCGGGGGTTGCCGTAAGCGATGACTGAGCAGATCGTCGATTCCGTCGACGATCTGTCCGCGGACGACGTGCGGGCGGTGGAGGAGGTGCTGGTCCTCGATTTCGGCGGCCAGTACTCACAGCTCATCGCTCGCCGCATCCGCGAATGCGGAGTTTTCGCCGAGCTGCTTCCGGCGACCGCTTCAGCGGAGGCGATTCGCGAGCGGAAGCCGAAGGCCTTGATCCTCTCCGGCGGGCCCGCCTCGGTGTACGAGCCCGGGGCGCCTCCGTTCCCGACCCAGCTGCTCGATCTCGAGATCCCGATGCTGGGCATCTGTTACGGGATGCAGGCGATGGTGCTGGCCCTCGGGGGGCGCGTCGAGTCCGCCGAGAACGGCGAGTTCGGCCGCACCGAGCTGGTCCTCCGCGACGGTGGCGGTCGGCTCCTGGGCGGACTGCCACCCGAGCAGAGCTGCTGGATGAGCCACCGCGACGCCGTCTTCGAGGCGCCCGAGGGCTTCACCCCGCTCGCCGCCAGTCCGGGCTCGCCGGTCGCCGCGCTCGAGTTTCCGGATCGCGGCCTCTACGGGATCCAGTTTCACCCCGAGGTCGTGCACACCCCTTACGGCACCGAGATCCTCACCCGCTTCCTGCGCGACGTCGCCGGTTGCGTCGAGCAGTGGTCGCCCCAGTCGGTGATCGCCGAGCAGGTCGAGAAGATCCAGGCGCAGGTCGGAGACGGCCACGTGATCTGCGGCCTCTCGGGCGGGGTCGATTCCTCGGTTGCCGCCCTCCTGGTCCACAGGGCGGTGGGAGAGAGGCTCACCTGCGTTTTCGTCGACCACGGCCTGATGCGGCTCAACGAGGCCGAACAGGTGGTCGAGGCCTTCGAGCGGTTCGGGATCCCGCTGGTCCACGTCGACGCCGAAGAGCGCTTCCTCGCCAGGCTGGCCGGGGTCGACGATCCCGAGCGCAAGCGCAAGATCATCGGCGAGGAGTTCATCCGCGTCTTCGAGGAGGAGGCGGAGAAGCTGGAGGACGTCGGTTACCTCGTCCAGGGCACGCTCTACTCCGACGTGATCGAGTCGGGCGGCAGCGACCACGCGGCGACGATCAAGTCCCACCACAACGTCGGCGGTCTCCCGGAGGAGTTCGACTTCGAGCTGGTCGAGCCGCTGCGGATGCTGTTCAAGGACGAGGTGCGCGCGGTCGGCGCCGAGCTCGGGATGCCGGAGCGGATGGTCTGGCGCCAGCCATTCCCGGGGCCGGGGCTGGGGATCCGGATCGTCGGCGGCGAGGTGACCAAGGAGCGGCTCGACATCCTGCGCGCCGCCGACGCGATCCTCCAGGAGGAGATCCGCGCGGCCGAGCTTTACCGGCAGCTCTGGCAGTCGTTCTGCGTCCTGCCCGTCGTCCGCTCGGTGGGAGTGCAGGGCGACGGGCGAACCTACGCCTACCCGATCGTGATCCGCGCCGTCACCTCCGACGACGCGATGACCGCCGACTGGGCGCGGCTCCCCTACGACCTGCTCGAGCGCGTCTCCAACCGGATCATCAACGAGATCCGCGACGTCAACCGCGTCGCCCTCGACATCTCCTCCAAGCCCCCCGCGACGATCGAGTGGGAGTAGCGGCCCGCTAACCGTCGCCTTCGCTGTCGAGCGAGCCCCCGGTCTCGAAGCTGGCGAACCCGATCACGGTCGAGATCGTGTCCTTGCCGCCGCTGGCGGCCAGTCGGTCTTGGCTGCGCAGGTGCGCCGCGAGGACCTTCTCGGTCGCCTCTTCCATGATCCCGACGACCTCCGTCCAGCCGGGTTCGTCGAGCAGCAGCGGCATCCAGCGCAGGATCGTGTCGTCGCGGCCGTCCAGCGTCCCCGCCTCGAGCGCGGCGATCGCCTTGTCGATGAAGGTGCGCAGGGTCGCACCGGAGATCCCGCTGAGGACCGGGCGCGGCACGCCTCGCCAGGCCGGGCTGCCGACGAAGGCATCCGGTGTCGCCTTGTAGAAGTGCTCGGTCGCGCCGCGCCGCTGCGCCGTTTTCACCAGGACCAGGCAGCCGCACTTGTCGAGCGCGCGCGTGTGGTAGGCGACGTGGCTGAGGCTGGCGTCCAGCTGCCCGGCCAGCCAGTTCGGGCTGGCGACCCGGTCGGTCAGGAGTTCGAGGATCTGGATACGCAGCGGGTGGGACAGGGCCCGGACGAGGCGCTGGTCGATGGTTTCCGGTCGGTTGGTCACGGGGAGCTCCTCCGTCGGTGGGCTTGCGTTTATCCACACTGCATACTCGGTACATATTGAGTAAATGTTGTGGATCGCGCAAGGCTGCGCGTGGACGAGTCGGGCGCGCGGATCAGTGCGGGTGTCCGACCAGGGTGATCGCGTAGATGGCGACGAACCCCGTGATCGTCAGGAGCACCCGGGACCACGATCCCTCTCCGTCGTGCTCGTGCGCATGCGCCGCCGGCAGCAGGTCGGTCGCGCCCATGTAGAGGAAGAAGCCGGCGTAGATCGCCAGGAAGTAGCCGAGCGTCTGGTCGGAGACCGAGATCATCGATCCGACGATCGCGCCTGCCAGAGGCGCGAAGGCGTCGATCCGCAACCACCGCATCGCGCGGGCGCGATCGCCCGACTGGCTGAGCACGAAGCTGACCGTGTTGAGCCCGTCCGCGAAGGCGTGGCTGACGACGGCGAGGAGGACCAGGAGCCCGGTCTCGGTGTTGACGCTGAAGGCGAGCCCGATCCCGAGACCGTCGGTGAAGGAGTGGAGGGACAACCCGACCGCTCCCAACGCACCCACCCTGCCGTGCGAGCGTGCCTCCTCGGGATCGTCGCGGTGGTGCAGGACGAGGACGCGCTCCATCAGGAAGAAGGCGATGAAGCCGAGCGCCACCAGCGGGACCGCGTCGTGGGCGTCGCCGACGTTCTCGATCGCCTCGGGGAGGATCTCCAGCAGGGCGACGGCGACCACGATGCCGCCGCTCAGGGCGACGACGGTCGGCAGGCTGTGCTGGAGGCGCAGCGCGATCGCCCCGCCGGCGAAGATCGCGAGGACCGCGAGGCCGGCGACCGGAATCGCGACCTCAGGCATCGCCGCACTCCGGGCAGGTGCCGCGCAGGACGACGTCATGGCTGGCCAGCGCGTACCCGGAGCGCCGGCCGACGGCCTCGATCGCGCCCTCGAGCTCGTCGCTGGTGAAGGGGGAGAGGCGGCCGCAGTCCTGGCAGACGAGGTGGTGATGGTGGCCGCTCGGGTCGACCCGCTCGTAGCCGGCGGCATCGCCGCCGATGTCGACCCGCTGGATCAGGTCGAGGCGCTCGAGCTGGTCGAGGGTGCGGTAGACGCTGGCGCGGCCGACCGAGTCGATGCTGCGATCGATCTCAAGCGCGGTCAGGGCGCAATCGGCGCCGGCGAGCAGCTCGACCACCGCGCGGCGCGCCCGGCCGCTGCGGTGTCCCGCCGCGTCAAGGCACCGAGATGCGTGGGCCGACCAGTTCAAGGTCGGGGAGCCTACCAGAGAATGAGACCCATTCTCATTTACACCTAGCTGTACTTGTCCCACCTGAGGAGATACGGAAGCGGGTCGAAGGGGCTGCCGCCCTCATACCAGCCCGGTTCGCCCCAGATCTCGAAGTGGAGGTGGCAGGCGCTGCTGTTGCCGGTGTCGCCGACGATCCCGATCGGCTGGCCGGTGCGGACGGTTTCGCCGGGCCGCAGCGGCGATGGTTCGGCGAGGTGCGCGTACATGAAGTCGTTGGGGGTGCCCTTGCCGTCGATCACGACGTAGTTGCCGGCGCTGGCCTCGTATTGGTTGTACTGCACGGTGCCTCCGCGGGCGGCGAGGAGAGGCAGGCCGCAGGCCGCCATCACGTCCTGTCCTTGGTGCGTGTGGCCGGAGCGGGCGGCGCCGAAGCCGGCGGCGCTGCTGCCGAAGTCGTGGGCGCCGAGGACGGGGAATGAGTAGCCGTAGAGCGCGAAGCCGGCGGCGACGGCGTTCGAGGCGCTCGCCCGGCGCGCCGCCACGGTGCCGCCCTGCGGGAGGACCTGGAAGGTGTAGCGGCCGTTGCGGGCCGGGCGGCCTTCGGCGGTCGTACCGTCCCAGCGCACCGAGGTCGGCACGTTCGGGGCGACGTCGCTGCGGTAGAAGCTGCGAACCACTTCGCCCGTGGCGTTGACCACGTTCACCTGCAGGTCGTTCTGCGGCTGGCTGCTGGCGATCGTGAAGCTGAAGCGCGGGTAGCGGAAGCCGAAGAAGAAGCTCTTGCGCGGCGCGGCCGTGGCGGAAACGAGGGAGATCGCACCGGAGCTCGGAGCGGGGTCGGCGGCTCCGGAGGGACTTCCTTTCGGAGTCGGCGCCGAGCCCGGCGTGCCGGCACCCCCGGTGGTGAGCGCCGCGGAAGCGGTTCCGCAGGCAGCAAGCACCGCCAAGGCGACCAATATGCAGATCCTTCCCGTAAAGCCGGAACGGGACATCTCGTTGTCGCGCACAGCAGCCTCTCTTTCCTTCGCCTACGGAGTTAGCTGTCGGGCTCGCGCTGAAAGAGATGCGCTACGGACGGATTCGTCCGATTCGCCCCGGAGACCTGCTTGGTCTCTTCGGTTCCTCCGCTCCCGCCCGGTTGCCCGAACGGGATTCGGCTATTTGCCGGCGCGCAGTATAGGGGCGGAGGTGGCTATGATCCGCGGGCCGCGTCGGTGCGTCCGCGCGGTTTTTGCGCGATGAAGACCTTTGTTGCCACGCCAGCCAACCGCCAGCGAAACTGGTACGTCGTCGATGCCGAGGGCCAGACCCTGGGCCGCTTGGCGACGCAGATCGCCGACACGCTGCGGGGCAAGCGCAAGCCCGAGTACACGCCGCACGTCGACACCGGCGACTTCGTCGTCGTCGTCAACGCGGAGAAGATCCGGGTGACCGGCGACAAGCTCGCCCAGAAGACCTACTGGCGCCACAGCGGCTATCCCGGCGGGATCAAGTCGCGGACGCTCGGTGAGATGCTCGAGCGCAAGCCCGAGGAAGTGATCCGCAAGGCTGTGAAGGGGATGCTGCCGCGCAACCGCCTCGCCCGCCAGCAGCTGACCAAGCTGAAGGTGTACGCGGGGCCGGACCATCCGCATGCGGCGCAGCAGCCCAAACCGATGGAGACGAACTGATGGCAGACGACGAGACGAAACGCGACGAAGAGACGACTGAGGGTTCGGAGGAGCCCCGGGACGCGGGTCCTGTCGCGGAGGGCTCGGACGAGCCCACGCCGGCGGGTCCTGTCGCGGAGGACGACTCCTCGTCCTCGCAAGCTGCGGGCGAGGAGCCATCCTCCACGCCACCCGCCGGTGAGGCCTCGGCAGAGGCAGCTGGCGAGGCTCCGGCCGCTGAGGCACCCGAGGACGAGCCGTCTGCCGACACGCCTGCTCCCGAAGCTGAGGAGGCTTCGGAGGAGTCCGCTGCTTCGGCTGGGAAGGCGAAAGCTGAGAAGAAAGATGTGATTCCCGGGGCTGATCTGGAGCCGATTGCGGTCGAGCCGGAGGGGCCGGAGCTGAGTGCGGAAGAGAAAGCTCGCCTGGAAGCCGAGGAAGAGGAGAAAGCGCGCCGTGAGGCCGAGCTGGCCAGCTCGGATGAGCCGGCGAGCCGCGCTCCGGCGAAAATGGAGAGCGGCGCCCGTTACCTGGCGACCGGCAAACGCAAGCGCTCGATCGCCCGCGTCACGCTGCTCCCGGGCAACGGCAAGATCGAAGTCAACAAGCGCAGCCTCGAGGAGTTCTTCCCCCGGCCCCTGCACCAGACGATGGCGCGCCAGCCGCTCACCGTCTCCGGCTACGAGGGCAACGTCGACGTGCGCGTCCGCGTTCACGGCGGCGGGATCAGCGGCCAGGCCGGGGCCGTCCGCCACGGCATCGCCCGGGCGCTGACCGAGATCGACCCGGAGCTGCGCGGCGACCTCAAGCGGCGCGGCTTCCTGACCCGCGACGCCCGGGTCAAGGAGCGCCGCAAGGCCGGCCTCAAGAAGGCGCGCAAGCGGCCCCAGTTCAGCAAGCGCTGACGGGGGTTCGGTGAAGGCCGAGCGCAAGCTCTTCGGAACCGACGGGGTCCGAGGGGAGGCTGGGACGTTCCTCACCGCCGAGCTGGCGACCGCCCTCGGTCGTGCCACCACCACCTCGCTGGAGGCTCCGCGCCCGCAGGTCCTGATCGTCCGCGACACCCGCGAGTCGGGCCCGATGCTGGAGGCGGCGCTGGCCGCCGGCGTGGCCGCGGCCGGTGGCGACGCCCTGCTCGGCGGGGTGCTGCCGACGCCGGCGGCGGCGATCCTCGTGAAACGCCTGGGGCTCGACCTCGCCGCCGTCGTCTCCGCCTCCCACAACCCTTACCGCGACAACGGGATCAAGTTCTTCTCCGCTCAGGGGACGAAGCTGGACGACGAGGTCGAGGCGCGGATCGAGTCGCTGCTCGGCGAGACCCCCCCCGATGCCGAGCCCGGCCGCGTGCGCGAGCTGAACGGGGGTCTCGAGGACTACCTGCGCGAGCTCGGGGCGGCCTTCCAGCTCGATCTCTCCGGCCGCCGCGTCGTGCTCGACTGTGCCAACGGCGCCACCCACCGGGCTGGGCCGGCGATCTTCGAACGGCTCGGCGCCGAGGTCGAGGCGATCGGCGTCGAGCCGGATGGGCGCAACATCAACGCCGGCTGCGGATCCACCCACCTCGAGTCGCTGGCCGATCGGGTCGCGAGCACCGACGCCGAGATCGGCTTCGCCTTCGACGGCGACGGTGACCGGATGCTGGCCGTCGACGGCAGCGGCCGGGTCCACGACGGCGACGAGCTGATCGCCCTCGCGGCGCGGGGGAGGGCGGCCCGCGGCGAGCTCGGCGGCGGCGTGGTGGTCACGGTGATGACCAACTACGGCTTCCACCGGGCGATGGAGGAGGCGGGCATCGAGGTCGCGGTGACCCAGGTCGGCGACCGCTACGTGCTCGACGAGATGCAACGGCGCGGCTGGACGCTGGGCGGCGAGCAGTCGGGCCACATCATCTCCTCCGACTTCGTCGCCACCGGCGACGGCATCGCCGCGGCGCTGATGACGATGCGCGAGCTGGGCGGCGCATCGCTCGCCGAGGGGGTGCCGATGGAGAAGCTGCCGCAGACGCTGGTCAACGTCGAGGTCGCCGACCGCGAGGCCGTGGCCGGCGCGACCGCGGTCTGGGAGGCGGTGGAGGCCGAGGCCAAGGCGCTCGAGGGTCGCGGTCGCGTCCTCGTGCGCGCCTCGGGCACCGAGCCGCTGGTGCGGGTGATGGTCGAGGCGCCGAGCGCCGCGGAGGCCGAGGCGGTCTGCAATCGCCTGGTCGGCATCGTGCGCCGCGAGCTGGTCTGAGTCGGCCGGTCTCTACCCTTACTCGCCTTCATGTGCGGAATCGTCGGATACGTGGGCGCTCGCCCCTGCGAGGAGCTGCTGCTGGCCGGCCTCGAAAAGCTCGAATACCGGGGCTATGACTCGGCCGGCCTCTCGCTGATCGAGGACGGCGCGGTCGAGAGCGTGCACGCGGTCGGCAACCTCGCCAACCTGCGCGCCGCGGTCGCCGAGCGTGCCGCCGGCGGCGCCGGTGCCCTGCCTGCCTCCCACACGGGCATCGCCCACACCCGCTGGGCGACCCACGGCCGCGTCACCGAGGAGAACGCCCACCCGCACGACGACAGCTCCGGCAAGGTCCACATCGTCCTCAACGGGATCGTCGAGAACCACGCCGGCCTGCGCA